>PVBE010609560.1_pt1 | contig 205884 bp, 184 predicted proteins | sample 1631181 | NCBI WGS metagenome assembly PVBE01 (sample SAMN08397723, study PRJNA350692) | Marine metagenome, whole genome shotgun sequencing project. | isolation source: water | place: Pacific Ocean | collected 2012-04 | reverse complement strand
CCGGCCCCGGAAGCGCTGTTGTTGAATCCGGCTGCGCTGCGCTTCGCCGGCCTCAACAACCCCTTGTCAGCACCGAGTTACTGAGATAAGACGTGGTACTAACCGTGGGGTCAGGTCAGGACGGCGGCGCCAGCGATCATCTCCTCGCACTACCGGAGTTCCTCTTCGAGCCGGTGGCCGTCGACCGAGTGATCCGCCACGGGGAGCGCATCACGTTGGGGGGCGCCGAGATCGAGGTCGTCGAGTCCCCCGGGCACACCAACGGCAGCGTGTCGTTTCTCATGGATATCGACGCGGGCAACACGAGCTACGAGGTGGCAATCGTCAACATGGGATCGGTGAACGAGGGGACGACGCTGGTCGACAACGCCGTGTATCCGTCCATCGCCGACGACTACGTACTGACTTTCGAGCGCCAAGAGGCTCTGTCACCCGATATCTGGGTTTCCGCGCACGCCGGGCAGTACGGGCTACACGACAAGCTCTCGCCCGGCCAGCCATACGATCCGGATCGCTTCGTCGACCCGGACGGCTACCTACGCGCGGTGGAATCGTACGCAGCGCGGTTCAAGGAATTGCTCACGAACGAGCAATGACGCTCAGTAGCTCAGACACTGCGCATCTTCGCCACGTACCCAGGCCGCCAGCATCTGCCACTCCGGGTCACCCTGCGAAGGCCAGCGCCTCCCGCCGCCGTGGAAGTGGTCCCCTCCGCCCTCGGGCGCCAGCGGGTGGGTGAGGAAACGGCTCCGCAGCGGATAGCCGGGCTCGATGTAGCGGCTCAGCAGGGAGAAGTTCTCGCGCGACTCGTCGCGGCTCCAGAAGGCACGGCCGTCGCCGATCGTCTGGGCAAAGCCACGAGCCCCGGACTCGTGGCAGCTGATGCACTCCATCAGCCCTTCGCGCTTGTCGAGGAAGACCCGCTGCACGCACTCGTGGAAGAACTCGAAGTCCAAGGCTGGCGCCTCGGCCTCCGCGGTGGCTAGGCCGGCGGCGCTGATCCATTCCGCCATGGCGCGCCATTCGGGATCCGATTGCGAGAAGAAGAATCTGCCGCCGACATGGAAGGATGCGCCGCCCGCCGGCACCGCAAGCACCTTGAGTAACAGGCGGCTTCGCTCGGGCTGGCCGGCGATGACGAGGCGGGAAACCGCTTCGAAGTTTTGCCGCGACTGGTCTTCGGACCAATAAACGTTGCCAGCCTCGTCCTCTTGCAATGGCTGCAGCTTGAGCGGCGTTCCCTGCTTCGCATGACAGGTGACGCACGCCGACCTCCCGGGCCCATAGCCGCCTCGCACCGCGAGGAAGACAGGCTCGACCGTCTCGCGGTAGCGATCGAAGCTCAACGTCTGGGCCAACGTGGCCAGCGGGGCAACGATGGCGATGGCGGCGGCGATCGCGACGACACGGGCCAGCCGTAGGGCGGTCACTGCATCACCAGCGTGTGGTTCCGCTTCGGCGTCTGGCCGACCTTGATGCGGGCAATCTCCTCGATCATCCGCGTATCGACCACCGAGACATCGTTCGATCCTGCATTGGCCGCGTAGAGATATCGACCATCGGGAGTCATCGTCAGCCAGTCCGGGTGATGCCCGACGGGCACGCCGCCAAGGAACTCGAGGCCAGGTAACGACCAGCCGTAGACATGGTCGTGCGGCTTGCTGGTCGACCACAGTTGGGTGCCGTCGGGCGACACGGCGAGACCGTGTCCCGGCGAGCCCTGCAGCCCGTCATTCGAGACCCGGGAGATTGGCAGCGTGGGCATCTCGATCCTCTGAGTCACCACGCGCTTGGCGAAGTCGACGACGTAGACCCCGTGGAAGTTGGAGAGCTGAACGAAGATTCTCTTCGTCGAGCCATCGGTGTTGGCCTCGAATGCCATCGGCCGCACTCCACCGTCGGAATAGCCGCCTGTGGTGGGGCCGCTGAAGTGAAGCGACCACACGGGCTCGTCGGTCTCGGTATCGATCACCGTCAGGGTCCGCGCCCTGATCATGCCGGCGGCGATATGCCGGCCATCTGGCGTGATGAACACGTTGTGTACCCCACCCAGCGTCGGGATGGCCTTGACGACCTCGCCGGCTCGCAGATCGATCACATCGACGAACGCGTCGGCACGCGTGATCGCCACGTAGACCTTGCGGCCGTCGGGCGTAATGGCAATGTTGTTCGGCCGACCAGAGAGCGTGATCTTCTGCGTCACCCTCAGCGTGCTCGTCGGCACGACGTCCAGCGTGTGGTCGACCTCGTTGCTGAAGTAGAGCGTGCGGCCGTTGGGGGCAGAGGTCACCCCGTGCGCCATCGGAATGCCGTGGATGATGTCCACGACCTCGTTGGTCGCCGGATCGATGAGGTGAACATTGTCGCCAGCGGCGTTCGTCTGCACGATGCGGACCGTACCCGTCTGGGCGTGCGCCAGGCCGGCCAGGACGCCAATTGCCAGCGTCACGGCGAGATAGCGTGAGGGCATGTGACTCATTCTTGCCTCCTGAAGGGTAATCGGGAGGCCGTCACGATAACCTGATCGACCGAACGTATCGACGGTCGCCTGCGACCAGTCGCCTAACGAGACGTCAGAGAGGACCCATGAAGACACCGTTGATCTCCTCGATCGCGCTGATGGCATGCCTGGTTCCTGCTGCAACGTCGGCGCAACAGGGTGGCCAGAAGGACATGATGACGTTCGAGCGACCCATCACGATGCCCGACAACGTATGGATCGAAGAGCTGACGATGCTCGAGGTGCGCGACCTGTTGAGCTCCGGAACCACCACCGCTCTTATCCTCACCGGTGGCATCGAGGAGAATGGCCCCTATCTCACCACCGGCAAGCACAACCATGTCCTGCGCGTGATGGGCGACGCGATCGCGCGCAAGCTGGGCAACACGTTGGTGGCACCGATCGTCACGATCGAGCCCGGAGATCCGGAGACCGCTAGCTCTCCTGGCGGCATCCGCTACTCGCAGGAGACCTATCGAGCCGTGCTGCGCGACTACGCGACCAGCCTCAAGGCGCAGGGTTTCACGAGGATCTTCCTGCTGGGCGACAGTGGCGGCAACACGCGCGCCATGGCCGCCGTCGCCGAGGAGCTGGCGGCGCGATGGGCAAGCGACGATGTGCTCGTGGCGCACATCCCCGAGTACTACAACTACAGCGACGTCCATGCCTACCAGCGAGACGTTCTCGGCATCGACGAGGACCCGCGGTTGGAGGGTCTGCACGACGACTACTACATCACGACGATCATCATGAACGATGATCCGCAGTTTGTTCGCTTTGAACAGCGTCTACAGGCCGGTAAAGCGTCGATCAACGACATCGACATCACGCCGATCGGCAAGGCGCTGGCACATGGCCGGCGGCTGATCGAGTTCCGCGCCAACGCCACCGTGGAGGCCATCCATCGAGTCGTCACGGCGCACGGCCAGTGAGTTGACTGATCCCCCACCCCGTCGCCACCCGTAGAGGATCTCGGATTCACAAACCATGGAGATACGCTCACCATGCTCCGAAACCGGCTGCCCTTGATCGATCGAATGCCACGCTCCGCGTACCCGGCGCTGTTGCTGACGGCCGGCCTCGCCACCGCCGCCGGCGCACAGCCGCAGATGTCCACCGACGCCCGCTACCAAACGCCGTCGTCGGAGCTCGTGGCACTGGTCGACGCTCCCAACACACCGTTGGTGGCGATCAGCCCCGACCACGATCACATCGTGCTCATGGAGGTCCCGCCGCTGGGGACGATCGCCGATCTGGCACAGCCGGAGTTGCGGATCGCCGGATTGCGCATCAACCCGCGCACCAACGGGCCTAGCCGCGACCGCTACTACACCAACCTGATCCTTCGCCAGTTGTCGGATGGTGGAGACAAGCCCGTCGCCGGCCTGCCGGCCGCCCCACATCTGGGCAATGTGTCCTGGGCACCCGACGGTGCCTGGATCGCGTTTACTCACCAGGTCGACGACGGCATCGAGCTATGGGTCGTCGAGGTGGCGACGGCGAGCGCTCGGCGTCTCGTCGGGCCGCGTATCAATGGCGCGTATGGACGGCCGTTGGCCTGGATGAATGACAGTCGCACGCTTCTTGTTCGGACGGTCCCAGGCGATCGCGGTCCGGCACCCGAGCCCTCGCCAGTCCCGGCTGGCCCGGTGATCCAGCAGAGCGTCGGGCGGGAGGCACAGGCGCGCACCTACCAAGATCTTCTCGCGGACTCCAACGATGAGGCGTTGTTCGAGCACCATCTGAGTGCGCGGGTCGCCCTCGTCGGCCTCGACGGCAGCCTCGAGGAGATCGGCGCCGGCGGATTGATCAGTCGCGCCGAGCCCTCGCCCGACGGCGAGTTCGTGCTCGTGGAGACGATCCACCGGCCGTTCTCGTACACCGTGCCGGTGGGTCGCTTCCCGCGTCGTATCGAGGTGTGGGCGAGAGACGGGACAGGAGTGAAGACAGTAGCAGAGCTTCCCCTACGCGATGAGATTCCGCCTGGGTTCGACTCGGTAGCGGCCGGCCCACGCGCTGTCGACTGGCGTGACGGAGCCGACGCGACGCTGCACTGGGTAGAGGCCCAGGATGGTGGCGATGCTCGTGCGGCCAGCGCAGTTCGCGATCGCATGCTGGTGCTCGACGCGCCGTTCGAGGACGAGCCACGCCCTGTTGCTGATCTGGGCTCACGCTTCCGGGGGGTGCAATGGGGCGCCGGCGACCTCGCGCTGGTAACCGAGTACTGGCGCCGCGATAGGCAGCTGCGAACATGGGTCGTACGACCCGACTCTGTCGACTCCAACCCGGAGCTCCTCTGGTCGCGCTCGTCGGAGGATCGCTACCGCGACGCCGGCCGACCGGTAACCAACGCCACCGACCGCGGTTCCGTTCTGGCAAGCTCCGACGACGGTGCGGCGCTGTTCCTGATCGGACAGGGCGCCTCGCCCGAAGGCAACCGGCCATTCGTCGACAAGCTCGACCTTGGTACGGGGGAAAGCACCCGTCTGTGGCAATCCGCGGCTCCGTACTATGAGCTTCCCGTCGGCTTGCTGGACGACGAGGGCAAGCGTTTGCTAACCCGCCGCGAGTCGGTGAACGATCCCCCGAACTACTTCGTGCGCGACCTGGCCCGCGACAGCCTCGATCGCATCACCAGCTTCCCTCACCCAACCCCGCAGCTCGCCGGCGCTACCAAGGAGCTGATCCGCTATCAGCGGGCCGACGGCGTGCAGCTCACCGGCACGCTCTACCTACCCCCCGACTATCAAGAAGGGGCCGGGCCACTGCCGATGTTGATGTGGGCGTACCCGATCGAGTTCAAGGACGCCGGCTTCGCCGGGCAGGTTTCCGATTCGCCGTACGAGTTCACGCGCATGAGCTATTGGGGCGCCCTGCCGATGCTCACTCAGGGCTGGGCGGTCTTCGACGATCCGAAGCTACCGATCATCGGCGAGGGTGACGCCGAGCCCAACGACGGGTACCGCGAACAGCTGGTCGCAGGGGCAGCGGCAGCGGTCGAGGCAATGGTCGAGCGCGGGGTCGCCGACCCCGATCGCATCGCCATCGGGGGCCACTCGTACGGCGCGTTCATGACCGCGAACCTGCTGGCGCACTCCGATCTATTCCGCGCTGGTATCGCGCGCTCTGGAGCCTACAACCGCACACTGACGCCGTTCGGGTTCCAGTCCGAAGAGCGTACGTTCTGGAGGGCGCCCGAGGTGTATTTCGCGATGTCGCCATTCATGCACGCCGACAAGGTCGATGAGCCGATCTTGATGATCCATGGCGTTGCCGACAACAACTCCGGCACGTTCCCGGTCCAGAGCGAGCGATTCTACGCCGCGTTGCAGGGACACGGTGCCCTCGCCCGCCTGGTAATGCTGCCGCACGAGAGCCACGGCTATCGGGCTCGCGAGTCGATTCTCCACATGCTCTGGGAGCAGTCGGAGTTCCTGGCGCGCTACGTCGAGCACGGGCCGCCAAGTGACCGGATCACCGAGGGGGCCGACGCACCGCAATAGAGCTGAGCTAGGGGTACGACTGGGGTGGTGCGCACGGATCCCCGGGTCAGGCGTCCTCAGTCCAGGTCAGCCAGCGCCAAGACCGCGAGACTCGTCGCCAAGTCCGACATGAACAACCGGCGCACGGCCTCGCCTTTGTCGCCTCCGTGCTCACGATCGAAATTCAGCGAATGCGCTCGCCAGGCCAGAGGCGACTCGTCGTCGACCGCCACCGCTCGCTGGTTGGCGAGCAGCCATTTCAACCCGCGGTCCACTACCGGATGGCTGACGGCCACGCCCGCTTCCCGAAGCGCATGGACGACTAGGCCGGTCGCATAGCCGTCTGACTCCGCGAGCAACGCTTCGTCCAGCTCGCCCGGGGACTCGAACGGCTCCTCAGCTCCACCCCAGCGCCACCCGCCGAACGACCACAGCGACCAGCCGCCATCGTGGCGCTGGTGCCTCCGCAGCTCCTCCAGCAGGTCCTCCTGTTCCGCCTCGGTGAGCAGGCCCTCGAGTCGCGTCGACGCGAGTAGCACCCACGTGCGGTTGAAGAGAGTGCGCTCGGTGAACGTCGCCCTGAGGTACCCGATCAGCTTTTCGACACCGGCCGACGCGGCGGGTTTCATGCTCGTCGCGTCGCTGCCGCCGGCGCCGACCGCCAGAGCAGCGAGCACCGCGCCGTGATAGACAGCCTCGACGCTCTCGAAAGGCTCCAGTCCGAACTGCAGCCAATCCCAGGCCCCGTCGGGCCGCTGCGTCTCCCAAAGCCTGGCGAATGCCAGGTGCGTCGCATGGTCGCTCACGCCGCCGTCGGCGGCCGTCAGGATCAGCGCGTTGAGAACCGCCTCCGTGCCTCGAGACTCGACCTTCTTGGCCTCATTGAACTCGTAGAGAAGCTCATGGTCTGCATAGGTCTCCACCCGCTCGATGACCTGCTGGAGTAGTCGACGCTCCAGAGGCGTCGGCGCGTTTGCGCCCATTGCATGCCGGAGAATCGGTCGCGACATCGCGTAGGGCAAGGTCGTGTGGCAGGAGACACAGCTGGTGGCGGCGTCGCCGGTTCGCAGGGGGGTGCCGGCGTCCAGCCAGATCTCCATGCGCGCGTCCAGATACCTAGCGACGTCCCGCGGATTCCACCCGGCGTCGGCGGAGCCGCCCTCCTGGGAGGATGCGTCCAGCGCCATCGCCGCCACGACCAACAGTGCGGCCGCGAGCCCTACGGCGTGCTGCAAGGAGCGATTCACGTTCGTCACATGGCCTCCAACTGCCTCGGTTCCCGGACCCTCCGGCTTGTGTCGAGGCTCAGGCTACCACTGTCGATCCGATCACGGCTCTTCGAGAGGGTTGATCGGCGACCGCTCGCCGCGCGCACTACCGTTCGCGGCTTGCCAGGCCGCCAGAGCTTCCTCGCCAAGATGGCAGGCGACCTCGTGTTCAGCGGTCAGCTGCCGCAATGTCGGACGCTCGCGAGCACAGCGCTCCTGGGCCAGGGGACACCGCGGATGGAAAGCGCAGCCCGACAGCGGTGCCGAAGGGTCTGGCGCGGCGCTCGGAGGGATCCGGGCATCCGGCGACCGCGCGGCCACCGGCGATCGCGGCACCAGCCGCGGCACGGCAGACCGCAAGGCCTGAGTGTACGGATGCGCCGGAGCGTTCAGCAGCTCAGTCGTAGGACCGCGCTCGATGATACGTCCGACGTACAGGACCGCCGTCCGCTCGCACAGCTTGGCGATCACCGCCAGATTGTGCGAGATCAGCAGATAGGCGAGGCGCCGCTCCTCACGCAGCCGCCCGATGAGCTCCAGGATCCGCGCCTGCACTGTCGCATCCAGCGCGCTCGTCGGCTCGTCGAGGACCAGCAACCGCGGCCGGACGGCAAGAGCCCGAGCCAGCGCCACCCGCTGTCGCTGCCCGCCAGACAGCTGATGTGGGTAGCGCTGTGCGTGTTCCGGCTCCAACTCGACCTCTGACAGATGCCGCTGTACCTGCTCGGCCACCTGACCTCGCGCCACGATGTCATGCGCAACCAGCACCTCGCGTAACGCCTCGCCCACTCTCATGCGCGGATCCAGGCTAGAGTCGGCGTCCTGGAAGACAATCTGCACCGCCTTCCGGAATCCCTTGAGCGCCCGCCCCCGCAACGCCTGGATCTCCTCACCATCGAGCCACAGCTTCCCCGCCGAGAGCGGCACGAGCCGGGTCACGGCGCGCGCCAGCGTCGACTTTCCGGAGCCGCTCTCGCCGACGAGGCCCAAGCCGAACGGTCCGGCTGGCAACTCGAATGAGACCCCGTCGACGGCACGGACGCTGCCGAAGCGCACCTGCACGTCCTGCGCGCCAAGCAACGAGGGTGCCAGCTCGCTCATGATGTTCCCTCCGCCACGGCCAACACCGGCACCGCGTCGACAAGCTCTCGAGTGTAGGGCTCGCGAGGACTCGCGAGCAGCTGGCGGGTGGGGCCAGCTTCGACGAGCTTGCCGTCCCGCATCACGGCCACTCGATCGCACAGCTCGGCCAGCACGGACAGGTCATGACTGATGAAGAGAACCGATAGCGAGCGTTCGTCACGTAGTCGACGCAACAACTGCAAGATCTCGGCCTGCACGGTGACATCCAGTGAGCTTGTGGGCTCGTCGGCCACCAGCACCTGCGTGCCGAGGGCTAGCGCCAGCGCGATCGCAACGCGCTGTGCCTGGCCGCCCGACAGCTGGTGCGGATAGCGATGCAGCAGCTCGGGATCGAGCAGGACGCAGCTCAGAGCTTCCTGCGCGCGGCGCTGCGCTGCCGAGCGTGACAGGCCGTGCAGCCTCAAGGCGCGGCGCACGACGTCGCCTACCCGGAACACCGGATTGAACGCCGACACCGGATTCTGAAAGACCATCGCGATCCGCCGCCCTCGCATGCCACGCAGCCAGGTCTCGGAGCGTCCCACAAGTTGTTCCCCTTCCAGCAGGATGCTGCCCGACACTTGCGCGCCGACCTTGCCTGCCAGACCCAGTAGCGCATAGGCGGTGAGCGACTTGCCGGCACCGCTCTCTCCGGCCAGACCAACGATCTCACCCTCCGACAGGTCCAGCGCCTCGAGCTCGACCACACGTCGATCGCCGAAACGGATCACCAGGTCGAATACCTGTAGTCGGACATCCTTCCGGGCGGTACCGGCTGCCTCGCCGGCGCTCATGAGGGCAGCATGGAGCGTTTCGGATCGAGAAGGTCGCGCAGACCATCGCCGATCAGGTTGGACGCCATCGCCGCGAGCAGGATGGCGGCGCCCGGGAACGTCACGACCCACCAGTGCGTCAGGAAGTAGGAGCGCCCCTGGCTCACCATCAGGCCCCACTCCGGGATCGGGTCCTGCGCGCCAAGACCGAGAAACGACATCGCGGCCGACACCAGGATCACCCCGCCCAGGTCGAGCGAGACCTGCACGAGGATCGGAGTCACGGCGTTCGGCAGCACGTGCCGGAAAACGATGCGGGCGTCGCTCAACCCGAGAGCACGACAGCTCTCGACCAGCTGTCGCCCCGCTACCGAGGACGCCTGGCCGCGGGCCAGGCGCGCGTACCAAGGCCACCAGGCAACCGCCAGCGCGATCGTTGCCGAGCCGATGCTCGGCGTCAGCACCGCCACCAGAGCTAGCGCCAGCAGCAGGGGCGGAAAGGCGAGAAAGATATCGACCACCCGCATGATGACGTCGTCGACGCGGCCGCCAAAGTAGCCTGCCACGATGCCCAGGGGCACGCCGACGGCACAGGCCAGCAACAGAACGAGCACCGCGATACGCAAAGAGACGCGGGCACCGTACAAGACCCGAGTCAGGAGATCGCGGCCCAGCTGATCCGTGCCGAACGGATGGCTCCAGGAGGGCGGCTCCAGTGTTTCCTCCAAATGCACCGCGGCGGCTACGTCGGCCGGTGACGGCGACAGCAGCGGTGCCGACAAGGCCAGCACCGCCAGAACCAGGCCCAGCGCCGAGCCCAGAGCCAGCAGCGGGTTGTTTCTTGCGTGCGCAACCGCTGCAGTGCTCGAATCCGCCAGCCGTCGCCTCTCCTCGATCTGGCTCATCGCAATCGAATCCTGGGGTCGATTACGGTCTGCAACAGATCGACGGCGAGGTTGCCGAATACGTAGGCCAACGCGACGACGAGCGTGATGCCGACGATCGCCGGGGTGTCGACCGACTGCACCGCCAGGGCAGCGTAGAGTCCGAGCCCTGGCCAGTTGAAGATCGCTTCGACCAGGAACGTGTTGGCCAGCGAGTAGGCAAAGATCAGGGCGATCACGGTGATCACGGGATTGAGGGAGGGCTTCAACGCGAATCGCCCGAATACGGCGGCTTCCGAGAAGCCGAGCGACCGGACCATCTGGATGTGGGTGTCGCCGAGCGTCTCGAGCACTGAGGCACGGACCATGCGGGCGACGACACCCATCGGATAGACGGCCAGCACGAACGCCGGCATGACCAAGTGAGCCAAGGCGCTGCGCAGCACCGGGCCGTTGAGCCCGACCAGCGCGTCGATCACGCTTATGTGCGTATAGCTGATCAGCGGGCTGGTGTAGTAGAGGGCCGGGTCGTAGCGGCCTGCGACCGGCAGCAGCGCGAGCTTCTCGAAGAAGATCAGCTGCAGCATCGGCGCCAACCAGAAGACCGGCATGGACACGCCGACGACCGACAGTAGCCGCACCAACACATCGGCGAGGCGACCCTTCCAGCGCGCCGAGATCAACCCCAAGGGGATTCCCGCCATGAGTCCCAGCATCAGCGCCGCGCCGACGAGCTCGATCGAAGCAGGCAAGCCGACCGCAATGTCCGCGAGCACGGGCCGGCGGGTACGCGTCGACACGCCCCAGTCGCCGATCGCCAGGCCGCGCAAGTAATCCCACAGCTGCTCTCGTAACGGCCGATTGAATCCGAGGTCTTGGCGCACCTGTTCCAGCACCTCGGCAGGCACGTGGCCACCGACCCAGGTGGCAGCGGGATCGCTCGGGATCACCCGCGAGATGATGAACGTCAGCACCGCCACGCCGACGACCACCAACAGCCCGGCCGCCACGCGGCGGCCCACGTACCGAATCAAAGTCGTCCATTCAGATCCCACGGCATGGGCATTTCCCACAGCTGGGCCCCCACGTCAACTGTAAGAGCGGTCGTCGTCGCCACGCGCCGTGCTAGGATCGCCGCCTCCTCACGGCAATCCGCGCCCCCCCCGCGCGCGCCGCCATAGGCAACGAGCCCCTTCCACAGGACACTGACCGCATGTCGGACAAGCGTCTCGGGATCGACGTCGGCGGAACGTTCGTGGACTTCGTGTTGCTCGACGAACGGTCCGGTCGTACGCGCATCGACAAGGTCCACGCCACCGGCCCGTTGCAGGACCGCTGTTTCGAAGGTTTCGAGCGGCTCGGCCTAGAGCTGCGCGATCTCGGTATGCTGATTCACGGCTCGACCCTGGTAATCAACACCATCGTGCAGGAGTCGGGAGCGCGCGTCGGCCTGATCACCACCGCCGGTTTCCGTGACGTGCTGGAGCTCGGTCGAGGCAATCGGGCGGATATCTACGACCTGTTCTACAAGCCGCCGCCGCCCCTGGTTCCCAGGCATCGAAGGCACGAGGTAAGCGAGCGCATGAGCTATCAAGGCGAAGTGCTCGAGCCTCTCGACGAGGAGGGCGTCGCCGCAACCCTGGCGTTGCTCGACGAGCAGCGGGTAGAGGCTATCGCCATCTGCTTCCTTCACGCCTACGCGAATCCGACCCACGAGCAGCGTACGGCAGAGCTCGTTCGGGCCGCGTTGCCAGGCGTCTCGGTCAGCGCTTCCTCCGATCTCGTGCGTGAGCACCGGGAGTTCGAGCGCACCTCGACAACGGTGCTCAACGGCTACGTCCAACCGCGCATGAGTCAGTATCTGTCGAGCCTCGAGACCGGTCTGCGCGAGAGCGACTACGAGGGCCCGTTTACGGTCATGCAGTCGTCGGGCGGCATGACGTTCGTCGACGGTGCGAAGCAGGCGCCCATCCGAACCGTGCAGTCGGGTCCCGCCGGCGGTGTCATCGCCGCCACCGCGCTGGGCGCCGAGCTCGGCGTCGCGAACCTGGTATCGGCGGACGTGGGCGGGACAACGTTCGACGTGGCGCTGGTTGTCGACGGCAAACCACTCGAGAAGGGCGAGACGACGATCGGCCGCCGTCCGGTGCTGCAACCGACGATCGACATCGTCTCCATCGGCGCCGGTGGCGGCAGCATTGTCTGGCTCGACGATGAGCACGGGCTGCAGGTCGGACCGCGCAGCGCCGAAGCGCATCCGGGGCCAGCCTGCTTCGGCCTGGGCGGCGAGGAACCGACGGTCACCGATGCGCAGGTCGTGCTCGGCTACCTGGATCCCGACTTCTACCTCGGGAATCGTATGGTGCTCGACCGAGCTGCTGCCGAGCGCGCCATCGGGTCACATATCGCGCGACCTCTGGGTATGGAGATCACCGCCGCAGCCAACGGCATCCTCCAGCTCACCAACATGGGCATGACCCACGCGATCCGTCGAATCACCATCGAGCGCGGCCACGACCCACGCGACTTCAGCCTGTTGTGCTTCGGCGGCGGCGGCGGGCTGTTCGCCAGCGCGCTGATGCGGGAGCTCGAGCTACCGCGGGCGATCATTCCCGTCGATCCGGCAACGTTCTCTGCCTGGGGCTTGCTGACCGCTGCCTATCGAGAAGATGCCGTGCTGACGGCAGTCCGGTCGCTCTCGGAGCTCAGCAACGATGAGCTGGGGAGGCTGCTCGCCGATCTCGACGGCGACGCACTTGGCAAGCTTCGCACCGAGGGAATCGACACGGAGCAGGCACAGCTGCACCATTTCGGCGACCTGCGGTACAGCGGCCAGGAGCACACGGTCAAGGTTCCCATCCTCGCCGACGACCTCGCGGCAGGTGGCGTCGACTCCCTCCGCCACCGCTTCCACACGCTGCACGAGCGCGCCTATGCCCACGCCCTCCCCGATCACGCCGTCGAGCTGGTCAACCTTCGTGCCCTGGCAGAAGTGCCCACATCACCCCCGGGAATCGGCGCGCCGCCGGCACGTCAGGGCGAGCTGCAGGCAAAATCCGTGCGGCAGGTTTGGCTGCACGGGGAGGATCGACCGATCGAGTGTCCCGTCTACGATCGCGCTCGACTCATCGGCGGTGACCGCCTGCCGGGACCGATGATCGTCGAGGAGTGGACATCGACGACTCTCGTCGGGGTGAGCCAAGATCTATCGGTCGACACGCAGGGCAACCTGATCGTCGGAGCCAGCTGACCCGTCACCCAAGGTTTGCGCCTGATGCAGCGTGTGGGGAATGCATCACCCGCCTACGGGATCCCGGGCGTTGTCTCTCGCCGGAGATCGCGGACAAGCACGGCGTTCGGGTAGACGGGATTGTCGACGTAGCCGGAGGTCGACGTCGTCAGCACGCGTTGGTATGCCATATCGCCCAACAGCACGGCCGGGGCCGCCTCGAGCAGACGGACCTGCAGTCGCCGGTACACCTCGGTCGCCGCTGCTCGATCGACGCCGAGCAACCGCTGCGCCTCGCTCATCAGCGGGTCGAGTTCGCGGTCAGAAAACCGCGTCACGTTGTAGTGCGGCGGATCCTCGGTGCCGAACAACGGTGCGAACCAGGTAGGCGGCGCCGGGTAGTCCGGCCACCACAGCATCAACATCATGTCGATGGCCTTCGAGGGATCGGGCGTCTTGGCAGTCGCCCACAGCAGCTCCCAGAGCATGGGGCGCGGCTCCACTACGATGTTGAGCGCCGCCAGGTTGGCCTTCACCACCATCGCGGCCAGGACTTCCTCTGGCTCTTCGGGAAGAAACCCGAGGTCGAGCCGCAGGGTTTCGCCGCCGGGCCCATAGCCGGCCTGCTGCAATAGCCTGACCGCCCTGCCCGGATCGTATTCGTACAGCTGCAGGCCGTGCGACTCTCCCGGCATGCCGTGGGGAATCAAACCGTGAGCGCGGGTGAGCGCGCCGTGGGAGGCAGCCACCAGCCCCTCATAGTCGATACCGTACGAGATCGCCTGGCGCACGCGGTGATCCGACAGCGCGCCTCGTTTGGTGTTGAGTAGCATGAGCATGTTCTGGAACGACGCGATCGACGTGGTCTGGAACCCGCGCCTCCCCTCGAAGGATGCCCAGAGCTGCGGGGTCAGCTTCTCGACGAAGCTCAGTTCACCGGCGTTCAGGAGCTGTGCTGCCGTGTTGGGCTCCCGCACCACACGAAAGACCACGTTGCGGTAGTGATGCGGTTCCCACCCACCCCAGTAGGCGCCGTAGGCCTTGAGCCGAAGCTCGACCTCTTGGCCTCGGTGCCAGGCGTCGACGGTGTAGGGACCGGTGCCGGCATCGTTACCCTCTGCGAACCATTCGCCCAGCGCCTCGGCGGGAGCCGCCCGGACGTCGTAGATCTCGCCCTGGTAGGCCGCCGCTGCGATCAGATCGATCGGCGCCGGGTACCGCAAGTGAAAGACCACGGTCAGCGGGTCGGGCGCCACGATGGTCTCGACCGCGCTCCAGATGTACGCCGATCCCAGCCCGAGATCGATATTCCGGTCGAATGCTTCCTTTACGGCACCAGCCGTCAGCTTCCGGCCGGTGTGGAAGGTCACACCGGCCCGCAAGCGGAAGGTCCACTGAAGCCCGTCCGGAGTGACCTCGAAGCTTTCCGCCAACAGTGGTCGCACCGTATCGGTGGCCGGATCGTAGCGCGTCAGCCCCTCATACATCAGAGGCATCGCCTTGACCTCATTGGAGGCATGCGTGCCGGGATCCCAGCCGATCATCACCTCGTTGGTAGACGCGATGTTGAAGACCGCAGGATCCGAGGGTCTGGTGTCTTCGGCGGACGGGGCGCACCCCTGTAGCAGCACCGATAAGCTCACTGTGGCTGCCAGCGCGAGGCCGATCCAATCTCTGCTCACTCGGTACCACCTGTCGCTTGACCTGACACCGCTGAACCTTTAGCAATAGCGACGCGTTGTCGCGTCGCATCAATCAGAAACCGAACGCGAGCATCTCACGCGAGGCATCCGTGACGACAGATCTCGACCCGATCACCATCCAGGTCATCCGCGGCGCCATCAAGGCCGTCGCCGAAGAGATGATGGTGAGCCTGATCAAGACAGCCCACAACCCGCTGATCTACGAGGTGCAGGATTTCGGGGTCGGCTTGAGCTCACACCACGGCCACCTGCTTGCTGACGGCTCGGGCCTGCCGGGCTTCATCGGCTGCCTGCCGCGTACGGTACAGAGCGGCCTTCAGGTGATCGGCGCCGACGGGTTCGCGGAGGGCGACATCGTGCTCAGCAACGAGCCCTACGACACCGGCACGCACATCAGCGACACAGTGGTCTACATGCCGATATTCCACGATGGCCGGCTGGAGGCGTTCTCGGCCATCATGGCGCACTGGGCCGACATCGGTGGCAGGACGCCCTGTGGCTGGTGTCCGGATTCCACGGATGTGCATCAGGAGGGGCTCATCTTCCCGCACCTGAAGCTCCATGACGCCGGCGAGCTGAACCGCGAGTTGCATCGCTTGATTCTCGCCAACGTGCGGTTCCCGAGCGTTGTCGAGGGCGATCTCAACGCCATGATCGCGGCCTGCCGCACCGGTGCGCTGCGCTACGGAGCGCTTTGTGAGCGGTACGGTGCCGACGCGCTCCGGGACGCCATGGCACAGGTGTTCGACCAGTCGGAGCGCCGCATGCGGCGCGAGATTACCGCGATCCCCGACGGCGAGTACAAGGCCGAGACACACATGGATCACGACGGCGTCGAGATCGACAAGCCGTTCACCATGCGGGTGTCCGTCACCGTCGACGGTGACGAGTTGCGCATCGACTGGGAGGGTACCGATCCGGTGACCAAGGGTCCGGTGAACCACCCTGGTCCGGGGACTGAGGCACTGGGCGAGGTAGCCATCAAGTCCCTACTGATGCCCATGGAGCCGATGAACCACGGTCACCTGCGCCCGATCTCCGTCACCATGCCGGACGATACGGTGGTCAACCCCTCGTACCCCGCACCGTCGGACTCGTACGGCTACGTGGGCGAGATGGTCATTCACCTGGTGGTGCGGGCGCTATCGGCGGCGATCCCCGAGCTGTGCCCCGCGTGCACCTACCAGCTGTGCGCTGCCAGCTTCTACCGCATGGACCCGCGGGCCGGCGATCCGTTCATCCTCGGCGAGCCCGTCGATGGTGGCGGTGGCGCCCTACCCCACGATGATGGGCCCAGCGGCACGATCTTCGTCGGTGACGGCGACGCCCCGAACACCCCCGTGGAGGTGATCGAGGGCCGCTTCCCCATCCTCATGCGGCGCTACACCTTCAACCCCGCGGGCGCCGGACCCGGCAAGTACCGTGGCGGCTTCGGAGTCATCCGCGACTACGAGATGCTCGAGGACGACATCCTGGTTCAAACGGCCAATGAGAACAGCGTTTGCCCGCCCTGGGGATTGTTCGGCGGCGAGAGCGCCGGGGCTAGCAAGATCGTGCTCTGGGTGGGTAGCTCGAGGGAGAAGGTCACCTCGGGCCGCTTCGCCGACCTCGGTCCGTTCAATCGCGGCGATCGCGTGAGCGTGCGCACTGGGGGCGGCGGCGGCTGGGGCAACCCGAAGGAGCGCGATCCCGACCGTGTGCGCGACGACGTGCTGAACGAGTTCATCACTGCCGAAGAGGCAGCATCTATTTACGGCATCACCATCAACGCTGAGGACCATCATGCTTAGTCGCGCCGGAATTCCCGTGCTGCTCGTCGCCGTGGCCGCGAGCGCCGTCGCGCAGGAGCCGGTCGAGCTCGACGTGGTGTCGCGGATCAAGGAAGAGGCCTTCCAGCACTCTCGGGTGCTCGACACGTTGAGCTACTTGAGTGATGTCTACGGACCACGCCTCACCGGGAACCCGGCCTACTACGAGGCCGCCGTGTGGGCCAAGGAGATGCTGGAGTCGTGGGGCCTCGACAACGTGCACTTCGATCCCTATCGGGACGACCTGCGTGGCTGGGACATCGAGTCCTATTCCGTGGAGATGGTCGAGCCACGCTATATGAACATCACCGCGCTGCCCGACGCCTGGACAAGCGGTACCGACGGCGAGGCGATCGGCGAGCCCCTCGTGGTCGATTACACCTCACTAGAGGCGCTACGGGCGCTCCGCGGTCAGTTGCGCGGCCGCATCTTGCTCTCTCCCGAAGTTCGCAAGCAGGGCAAGCGGCGTGAGGGCGTGTTCACCGACGAGCAGCTGGCCCACGCTGAGAGCCACCTCGACCCGGACAACGACGACAACCTGGACAACGCGGACCTGGAGCCCTCTTCGGGCCGCAGAAGAGGAAGCCCTACCGAGGCGCTCGAGCTCCAGCAATTCCTCCTCGATGAAGGGGTTGCTGCGGTCATTCGCGGCAGCGACAAGGCGCCGGGCGTGCTCGACGCCAATCAGCAGCGCTTCACTCGCCGAGGCGACCTCAAGCCGGTGCCGCATTTCTCCATCAGCGCGGAACAGCACGGCCGCATGCTGCGGATGATCGAGCGCGGCGCCACGATCACGCTGAAGCTGCATCTCGACGTCAGCTTCTATACCGACCCCCGGTATCACACGAACATCATCGCCGAGATTCCCGGCACCGATCTTCGTGACCAGCTGGTGCTCGTCGGTGGCCACTTCGACTCCTATCACAGCGGTACGGGCGCAGCCGACAACGGCGCCGGCTCCGCTACCACCATGGAGGTCATGCGCATTCTCAAGACCCTGGGTGTCGAGCCCCGCCGAACAGTCCGGCTGGTGCTCTGGGGTAGTGAGGAGCAGGGCCATCTCGGGTCACGCGGCTACATCGCCAAGTACGTCGCCGACCCGGACACCGGCGCCGATCTCGGCGAGCTCGACCGGATCTCCGTGTACTTCAATCACGACAACAACGGACACAACATCCGCGGCATTCACGGTCAGGGCAACGAGGCGATCCGCCCGATATTCGAGCGCTATCTGGAGCCGTTCCACGCCATGGGCGCCGAAACGGCCAGCGTGGAAAACGCCGGCGGCACCGATCACCTGGGCTTTAACGCTGTCAACATCCCGGCTTTCGAGTGGATCCAGGACCCGCTCCAGTACCACACTACGCAGATTCACTCGAGCATGGATGTCCTGGACTACGTCACCGAATCTGCCCTGAAGCGCAACGCCGCGATCATCGCGACGTTCGTCTACCACGCCGCCATGCGCGACGAGATGATGCCGCGCAAGAGGTTGGGTGAGCGCTAGCCCGCGGGCACTACGGACGATGGCTGTAGGGCTCGATGATGAGCTCCGAGCCCGTGTAGTTGCCGTCGGGAGTCACCGACGGCAGCCGGTACTCCGGATTGCTGAGTATGGCGAACACCGCGGGATCGCCCTGCCTGAGCTTGTCCGGGGTGTTGAGCTTCCACTCCCGGCCAATGCGATCGAGCCGCCCGGGCAGATCCTGCGCTCCGAGGAGTGAGGTGAACGCCCAGTAGATGTACTCGGAGCCCATACAGTCGTAGTCGCAGGTCTCGTCGTCGTACGAGTACCAGGCGCCGACCGGATACTCGTTGGGAACTCCGAGAAACCGCCCACCGCGGGCGAGGTCCATTGCATTGGCGATCGCCGTGCCGGGCACACGACCGAAGACCTCGGGGTAGGCGCCTCCCCAGCCGTAGTCGGACACCATGTGCAGGATCTCTTCCAGGGCGGTGTCGAACACGCCCCGCGCACGGGCGTTCGGGATGGTCTCTTCGTCGTAGAGTCCCTGGCCGCGCGGCCGCTCGCTCCGGGGCACACCGCGAATCTCGCCCTGCGTCTTGGTCATGGTGATGGCGCCACCTTGGTCGAGCAGCGCCCGCATGATCTTCGGGTTGTCCGGCACCCCGTCTTCGTCGTTGTCGATGTACTGGGCCAGCACCCCGGCGGCGTGCAACAACTTGTCGTCGGCGGTGGTGTTGGTGGCGTAAATCGGCACACCGAACACCTCGACCTTCTTGGTGAAGGCCACCGCGTCCGATTGCTGAGCCAGCAGCTCGGGAGCCGCGAGGATCGCGCCGAGACCGAGCAGAACCAAAGGCGAGTTGCGCAGGCTCATGTGGCGCGCTTGTCCTTGATGACGGTGACCCGATGCATACGTCGATAGTGGGGCAGGTAGTCGGCAACGGCGTAGTGCTGTGTGACCCGGTTGTCCCACATCGCCATCGAGTGCGGGCCCCATCGGAAGCGGACCTGGAACTCCGGACAGTCGATGTGGCCGAACAGATAGGCGAGTAGGCGATCGCTCTCGGCCTGTTGCAGGCCGAGAATCTGCCGAGTGAACGACCGGTTGACGTTGAGGAAGCGCCTCCCGGTGACCGGGTGCGTGGGGGCGACAGGGTGGACCGCCGAGCCGACGTTGGCCATGGCAGCGTTGAGGCTCTCGACACCTCCCTTGGCCACGTAGTCGTTACGGAAAGCGCCCATGTCATGCACCGCCGATGAACCGTCGACCAGGCTCCTCATGTCCTCGGGCATCGCTTCGTAGGCTGCGTACATGTTCGTCCACAGGGTATCTCCGCCGCTGGTCGGTACCGTATGGGCAAACAGGACCGCCGCGAACGGCGGATCCGATTTGAAGGTCAGGTCGGTGTACCAGTCGTCGGTGTCTGGCGGCCGCTGCGCGTCGTTCTCCAGCAAGGTGATGCTCGGGAAGCCCTCCACGTGCGGATAGACGGGGTGCGGGCCGTCGAGCTCGCCGAAGCACTCAGCGAATCGAAGATGTGATTCCGGTGTGATCTCTTGGTCTCGGAAGAAGATCACGAGGTGCTCCATCAACGCGTCATAGACCGCATCGACGGTAGCGGTGTCGATCGGTGCAGATAGGTCCACTCCGCCGATCTCGGCGCCGATGATCGGTGTCAGGCGGTCAACCCGAAGCTCCGGCACGCTCACTCGCTCGGTTGGAAGACACAGAAGATCTTCTTGACCGTTCCGACGCTGTCCCACTGATATGACATCCCCTTCGGCACCAGGTAGGTGTCGCCGGCCTGGAATGTGTGTGCCGTACCGGTGCCGTCGGTGATCGTAACCTCGCCTTCCAGGATGTGCGCCAGCTCGTTGCGGTCGAACGGAAGCGGACGCGTGTGCATCTCGGTGGTTGACCACAAGCCAACCTTCATCTGCCGGGTCGCGTCCTCGAAGAGGATGCTCATCGTCTGCTCAGGCACCTCCCCGACGTACCGCGACGTGTCCTGCTCGCCTATGGGGTCGGGGGCGGTCTCGAGGTCGATCTTGATGGGGCTCAGCTCGGTCATGTTGCTTGCCTCCTGACGGTAGCGTGCCACCGCAAGAATTGCTCTGACCCTCGAGACCGCAACTCGGGCCGCGGGGCCGCTTCGCGTTCAGCCCTGCGATGGTACGGTCTGCTCGCCACCAGCGTCGAGGTTCGCTGACCCATGAGGTCGCGTTTCGTCAGGAGTCGAACGGTTTTCGCCGGTCCCAGGTGACCACCCTTGAGCACGTTCCACGAGTCCCAGCGACGAGCACCCGCGGAAGTGTGGGAGCTGTTTCGCGAGCATACCGAGCTGCGTGCAGTCATCGATGCCGCTCTGGAAGGCCGGGTCGGGTCGATCCGCCATGCGTCCGAATCGCGCCTGACTGCCGCGGAGCTTCGGGTCGGCTGTTACAGCATCTTCGGCGGCGATGCCGGAAGCGATCAAGCCGAGCATCTCGTTCGTAGCGCCGGCGGCCCGGCCGAGTTGGTCTACACCGGCGAGCCTTGGCGGCGTCGCATCATCGAGTTCCATGGAGCCCACGCGGTGCCAGATCCGATGCAAGGCTTCGACCCCTCTGGGCTCGACACCGTGGCGCTCTCGGGCCGGGCAGATCAGATACCTGAGGGATTCGAGGTCAGGCGCCTCACGTGCGCCGACGCCGCCGCTCTCGGGCCTGAGCTGTCGCCCAACGGTATGGACGTATATGAATCGCCGGAGGCGTTGATCGAGCACGGTGTCGGCCGCGTCGCCGTGACCGATGATGGCCAACTGGCCTGCGTAGCAAGCTCCTACGCCGCCGCGCTCGAGCATATCGAGGTGGCGATCGCGACCGCCGAGCGTTGGCGCGGCCGCGGTCTGGCGACCGCCGTCGCAGCACGATTGGCGCACGATTGCCTGGAGCGTGGTGTCACTCCCGAGTGGAACGCCTCCAACCCCGTATCGCAGCGCCTGGCGCTTCGGCTCGGCTACCGCACCCGTGGCACGGTGACGATCCTGCGACTCCGAGATCGCACCGCCCCTTAGCGGTTCTCGACGAACCGTCCCAGGGGCTGCTCCAGGGTCGGCATGCCGAGCTCTTGCAGCTCATAGGTTACCCGCAGGGCCGGGACGTTGATCTCCACCAGGTGGCGCAGGTCGATCGGCGTCGCGATCAGCACCAGGTTGCAGGGCGTGGCGTTGATGGTCTCCTGCAACTCGCTGATCTGCTCGTCCCCGTAGCCCATTGCCGGGAGACACATCTCGGTCTGGTCGTACTTGGCAAACGTCTCGGCGATGCTGCCGACCGCGAATGGCCGCGGATCGACAAGCTCGGCAGCGCCGAACTTCATTGCCGCGATCACGCCGGCGCCGTACTCCATCTCGCCATGGGTAAGCGTCGGGCCGTCCTCGATGACCATCACGTGCTTGCCAGCAATCTCCTCGGCGCCATCGACGAACTGCGGCGAGGCCGCGTCAATCACCAACGCCCCCGGGTTGCATGCGGCGATGTTCTCGCGCACTTCCTGGATGTTCTCGGGCGCCGCGCTATCCATCTTGTTGATCACCACGACGTCGGCGCGACGGAGATTCGCCTCGCCGGGGTAGTAGGCGATCTCGTGGCCCGGACGATGCGGGTCGACGACGACGATCTCCAGGTCGGGAGCGATCAGCGGCAAGTCGTTGTTGCCGCCGTCCCAGACAATGATCTCGGCCTCCTTCTCCGCCTCCGCCACGATGGCGCCATAGTCGACCCCCGCATAGACGACGGCACCACGACGCACGTGTGGCTCGTATTCCTCGCGCTCCTCGATGGTGCACTCGTGCTTATCCATGTCCGCGAGCGTCTCGAAGCGTTGGACCCGCTGTTTGACGAGATCTCCGTACGGCATCGGATGGCGGATGACGACCACCTTCTTACCCAGCTCTTGAAGTATCTCCACCACCCGGCGGGTCGTCTGGCTCTTGCCGCAGCCGGTCCGTACAGCACAGATCGATACCACCGGAACCGCTGCGCGAACGGTGCCGGTCTTCATGCCCATCAGCCGAAAATCGGCCCCGGCAGCGGTCGTGCGTGATGCCAGGTGCATGACGTAGTCGTAGGAGACGTCGCTGTAGGCGAACACCGCCTCATCGATATCATGCTCGCGGATCAGTGCCTCAAACTCGTCCTCCGAGCGAATCGGAATGCCCTCAGGGTAGAGATCGCCCGCCAGCTCCGCGGCATAGGTGCGCCCCTCGATATCGGGGATTTGAGTCGCCGTGAAAGCCACGACTTCGTAGCGATCGTTGCCGCGGAAGTAGGTGTTGAAGTTGTGAAAATCGCGGCCGGCGGCGCCGAGGATGATGACGCGCTTGCGGGACATACTCTCTCCTCAGATGTCGTGCTTCGGAAGACGGAAAGACGAGGAGCGGGAAGGCTATCCGGCCGGCGTCCGGGAGGCAAACCTCGCCTAGACCGTGCCGGGACGGAACGGCGCCTAACCGGTAACGGGCTCCGTCGTTAGCCGTCCGAGACGCTCATTGCCAGCTTCGGTTACCAAGAAAGTCTCGCCTAGGGTCATCGCCTGCCCCCGGTCGCTGTCCATCAAGATCATGTGCATGAAGAACACCTGCCCTGGCACCACAAGCACCGGATTGCCGTGATACAGCATCGGCCAATCCATCCAGTTCGGCGCGAACGTCGTCCCCAAGGAGTAGCCGCAGGCGTTGAGTCGTGCGCGCGCGTAGCCGGCTTCGTCCAAGACTCGAGCATGGGCATCGAACACTTCGCCCAGCGGTCGGCCCGGCACCAGGGTCTCGGCGCACGCCGCGAGCGCCTCGGCGCAGACGCCGTGCATCGTCGCGTGCTCTGGCAGCGCCCTGCCGATCGGGATCGTGCGCATCATTGCCGAGTGGTAGTGGCGGTACACGCCGGCGAACTCCAGCGTGAGCTGATCCTCGACGTCGAGCCTTCGGCGACCCGAGAAATACCGACAGAGCAGCGCATTCCGCCCCGATCCGATGATGAACTCGTTGCCAGGATAGTCGCCGCCGCCACGCAACACCGCTCCCTGCATGGCGGCGAGGATCTCGGCCTCGTCGGCGCCAGGGTGCGCCAATTCCCACGCCGCCTCGAGTGCGTCGTCGGCCAGTCGGGCCGCCTTCCGGACGTACTCGATCTCCCCCGGCGACTTCACCAACCGCAGCTCCGACACCATCTCGGAGCAGTCCTCCAGCACGGCGAAGTCCTGCAGCGCGGCGTTGAGCCGCAATGCGTTGCGCCCGGTGAGCCCGTACGCCTCGTACTCCACCCCCAGACGCGCTCCCGAGAGCCCGAGCTCATCGAGCAGGTCACGCAACGCATCCGCCGGGCTAGCGTCATCACGGTCCACCCAGATCCGGATATCCTCGATGTTCGACGTATTCTGAGCCTGGCGCAGGTCGGGCGCCCGGGTGATCAACGCCACGCGACCGTCGGCGGTGAGCACGAGACATTGAAAGAACACGTAGCCGAACGTGTCGTATCCAGTAAGCCAGAACATCGACTCCTGACGGAACATCAGCAGCCCGTCGATGCCTGCTGCCCTCATCCGCCCGATCAGCGCCTGGCGTCGGGTCTCGATCTCCTCGGCGGTGAAGTGTAGTGCCATATCCCTCTACCAGGCAGTGCCGCGAGGCGGGGTCGGCACGGGCGGTGTCAACGCTACGAGTCCGGGCCGCTGATCTCGAACCCCGCCGGCGGCTCCTGGCCCAGCAGGTGCTCAACGAAGTAATCCCAGGTACGTCGAACGATGTACGGCTCGCTGGCGTAGCCATGGTTGCGGTTCGGCATCACCAGCATGTCGAAGTCCCGGTTGTGTTTGATGAGCTCGTCGACCAGCAAGAGTGTGGCGTTGGGGTGCACGTTGTCGTCCAGCGAGCCGTAGGTGAGCAGTAGCTTGCCCTGCAGATTCTCCGCCATCAGGTGGTTGGCCTGACTGTCGAAGTTGTCGCCACCGCCCGGAAGCTTCTCCAGCAGGCCGTGGTACTTCTCTCCCCAGCCCCAGGAGTAGCTTCGTTGGTCGTGGTTGCCGGCGCCCGAGACTGCGACCCTGTAGAAGTCGGGAAACTGCAGGATGGCGTCGGTAGAGGAGAATCCGCCGCCGGAGTGACCATAGATGCCCACCCGGTCGAGATCGATCTGCGGGTGCTGCACGGCGAGCTGCTTGATCGCCGCTATGTGATCGGGGAGCCCGTTGTCACGCATGTCGCCGTAGTAGGCATCGTGGAACGACTTGGAGCGGAACGGCGTCCCCGTGGCGTCGATCTGAAAGACGATGAACCCGACCTCCGCAAGAGCTTGAGCGGAGCCCCGGGGATTGGCGGTGAACCCTCGCGCGCCGACGGCGCCGATCTGCGGGCCCGGATAGATGTAGTCGATCAGCGGGTAGCGCAACTCCGGGTCGAAGTCGGATGGGAAGTAGAGGAATCCATACAGGTCCGTCACCTGGTCGCGCGCCTTTACCTTGAAGGGCTCGGCGGGGTGCCATCCGGTCGCTTCGAGCGCCGACAGGTCAGCCTCCTCCAGGGTGCGCAGGATCTGGCCGTCGGCCCGCCGCAGCACGGTCACCGGCGCAGTGTTGCGCATCGAGTACGTATCGACCACGAAATTGCCCGACTTGGACATGCCGACGGCGTGGTGCGAGTCCTCGGCCGTCACCCTCTGTAGCTGCGACCCATCGAGCTGCGCTCGGTAAAGCTGCGCAGCATACGGGTAGAGATCTGCTTCCTTGCCGTAGGTCTCGAAGTAGAGCCAGCCGTCGTCGGCCAGGTGGTGGATCCGCGCCGCTACCCAGGCACCACTGGTTACCTGATTGATCAACCCTTCGCCACCACCATCAAACCGGTACATGTGGCCCCAACCGCTGCGCTGCGACCACCACACCACCTGCTCGCCGTTACCCACCACACGCCAGTCGCCACCGTCGGGACTGAAACTGACGTTGAGGTCGACGAAGGTATCTGCGGTTTCCTCGAGCACCACGTGGCTGGCACCGGTAGTCGGATCGGCGCCGTACAGCGTGATGCGCTGGTGACCACGATGCTCTCGAGGGAAGAAGACCTTGCTGCTGTCGGCCGCCCAGCGTATTTCCACCTCACGGGGCCAATGCTCTTCGATGGGCGGGCTATCGAGCTCCACGGCGGCACCCGACACGACGTCGAAAACCCATGCTCTGTACATCGGAACGTTCTCATCGCCCGGAAGTGCGTAACGATAGCTGTGCAGGATGGGTCGCCCTAGGTGCGTTTCGATGAGGTGCATCTGGCCGACCTCACGCTCATCGAGTCGCGTGGTCGCGATCTTGGTGGAGTCGGGTGACCAGACCACAACCGGGGACAGCTTCGTCGCGCGTCGGCGGGAGGTGATCTCCGAACAGCAACCCTCGGCAACCTGGCCGTATCCGTAGTGGGGCTCACCGTCCTTGCTGAGCTGCGTCTCCTCGCCGGACGCCAGCTCGCGCACCCACAGGTTCTCGTCGCGCGTGAAGGCGGCCCAGCGCTTGTCGGGCGAACGAACCTGATCCTCGGCGTCGGCCGCGACGTCCTCCGGGCCAGTGCACTCGTAGCTGGCCAGGTCGCAGGTCCACCGGCGCTCTGGTGCACTCGCCTCGGCACCCTCCGCGTCGGCCTCGTCGCCGGTGCCGCCGTCGGAGGTCGCCTCTCCGTCCGGTTGCTCGAGCACCTCCCAGAAGCGCAGCGTCTGAGCATCATCGAGCAGCTCGATGCTCTCGAATGGCAACTGGTACGGATCGTAGGCATGGCCAGAGTCGGTCGAAAGCGTGGCGGCCAGCCGCACATGATCGAAGGCGGATCGCTGCTCGTTGGCGCTTGGATCGACGTAGATGAACTGGTGGCCGCTCGGCACCTGCTTGCGGTACCAGAAACGGTCGCTGTCGTCGATCCAGACTGGCGACACCGGATAGTTGTGGACGAGCTTCGTGGCGTTCCAGCCGAGCATGCGCTCGGCGCGCGCATAGTCCTCACGGGTGACCTTGTCGTCGACCGCCTGCCCTGCTCCCAGCAACAAAGTCAGTGTCAGCAACGCTGCGACTCTGCGACCTGTTCGATCCCCGTGTCGAGGGCTCATTACCGTCTCCAAATTCTGTACGACAACGATCGCGTCGCGACTCTGGCCGGCAGCGCGAGCAGGGCAGCTAGCGGCCGTACTCTACGTGAACGGCGTTGCGCGCACCATGTCCTAGTAGGCGAGTTCCGTGCGAGACTCAGCGGTCGGTAACCGGTGTCTATCGTGTCGACAATGGAGCCAATGCAATGAGACGCGTTCAGCGGGGTAGTCCAGCACGAGGCCGCCGGCGATGACGGTTCGTCTTCCACTGCACGAGTCGCTGTGGCGCCGGAATCTCGACCTGGCTCAGGCCTGCCGCGAGCATCCGTTCATTGGCGGCCTCGCTGACGGCACGCTCGACCAGGAGATCTTTCGGCGCTACGTCGGCCAGGACGCGTTTTTTCTACGCGCCTTCATGAGTGCCTACGCGCTCGCTGCGGCGAAGTACTCGGGGACGCTGGATCTGATGCGCAGGTTTCATCGCCTCATGGGGGGAGTACTCGACGAGCTGGAGTTGCACGCGGGCTTCGCCGAGACGCTCAGCATCGACTTGGATGCCGTGGTGCCGTCGCCGGCGGCCTCCGCGTACACGGATTTCCTGATCCGCACCGCGTGGACCGGTACCGTCGACGAGATCGTCGCCGCGATGACGCCCTGTATGCGTCTCTACCGCTACCTGGGACAGGGGCTCGCCAGCACCGACCACACAAACAACCCGTATCGGGACTGGGTGGAGACCTACTCCAGCAGCGGCTTCGGCGAGCTGGTCGACGACCTGGAAGCGATCGTCGACGAGCTCGGCGTCGACAATGACGCGGTGCGACGTAACTACCGGTACGCGATGCGCTGCGAGCTCGACTTCTTTTCCGACCCACTGCGGGGCGATACCGACTGAGGCTACCTACGTCTGTATCGAATCTCGCCTAGTCCTCAGCGGGCTCCAACCGGTACACCGGGGTCAAATCGTCTCTTTCCTCACCATCGATGGCGAGATAGATGTAACCGTCCGGCCCCTGGCGCACGTCGCGGATGCGACCCATTCCGAACACCAGCGTCTCCTGGCGATCGATCTCCTGGCCGGCCAGGGGCAACCGTGCCAGCTGCTCTCCCGACAGGCCGCCAGCGAACAAGCTACCCCGCCAGCCAGGGAACTGGTCCCCGGTGTAGAGCATCTGGCCTGACACACCGATCGACGGTACCCATACGTGCTTCGGGTGCTCTACGCCCTCGCGCATCGTGCCCTCGTGGATCGCCAGGCCGCTCCCGTAGTTCACCCCGTAGCCGACCACTGGCCACCCGTAGTTCATTCCCGGGAGCACCAGGTTGACCTCGTCGCCGCCCTGCGGTCCGTGCTCGTTGATCCACATGTCGCCGGTGTCGGGGTGTATTACGAGACCCTGAGGGTTGCGATGCCCGTAGCTCCAGATCTCCGGCCGGGCCCCCTCCCGGCCGACGAACGGGTTGTCGTCGGGAACGCGGCCGTCATCGTAGAGCCGATTCGTCGTCCCGTGATTGTTGGAGATGTCCTGGGCCGGATGAGCTTCGAGGTCGCCTGTAGACGGAACCTGACGGTCGCCGACCGTGATGAAGAGATAACCATCGGCATCGAACGCCAGGCGGCAGCCATAGTGGCCGCGACCTCGCGAGTCGGCCTCGAAGATCTCTTCGACGTCGGTAAGGCGATCGTTCTCGAATCGTCCGCGAATCACGGCGCTCGTTGCCTCCGAGCCGTCGCCGATCGGCTTGGAGTAGCTGAGATACAGCAGCCGATTAGAGGCGAAGTCGGGATGCGGCACAACGTCCATGAGCCCACCTTGGCCCCGGTAGTGGACCTCGGGAACGCCGGCAACCGGCTCGGCGACAAGGGCTCCATCGCGGACGATGCGCAAGCGACCAGCCTGCTCGGTGACGAGCATGTCGCCACCCGGAAGGAAGGCGATCGACCAGGGGTGCTCGAGGTCCTCGACGACGGTTACCACTCGGTAGTCGTGATAAGCCGACCGCATGATCGGCGACTGGCCGAGTGCCCCGGGTGGATTGGCGGCCAGCAATCCCAAGACCGCAAGCGACAACGCTGCGGCTACCACGACGCGGACACGGATCATCTCAGCTCTCCTCGATCGAAAATGTCATGCTTCGGTGCCGGGCGGAGGGGCCATCGCTACGAGTGGGTGCCGCTCGCTCGAAGGCTCTCCGGCCCCTACTAACCCTAGAGGTTCCCACAGAAGCCTGCTGCCGTCAGTGGAGGATTCTAGTCGTCGCGCTGGAGCGCCGCGGCAGGCGCGGTTCACAGCAACTCACACCTTGGCGGTGGGCGGCCAGTAGGTGCGGAACTGGGCGCCGTGACCGGGCCCAGCGGAGCTCCCCTGTATACGACCTCCGGAGGAAATCATCAGGGTTCGTGCGATGTGGAGTCCGAGCCCCACACCGCGTCCGGAACGACGCATCTCATCGCCTGGCCGATAGAACTTGTCGAACAATCGTTCGGTCGCGCTCGGGTCGAATCCGCGACCATTGTCGGCTACCTCCACGAGCACCTCGCCGACTTCCTGGCTCGCCGAAAAGGTCACCGCCGGATCACCGCCGGCGTCGCGAACCGCTTCGAACGCATTCTCGAGCAAATTGCGGACCACCGTCCGCAGCGCCGTCTCGTCCGCAAAGATGGTGAGCGAGTCTGGAACCTCTACGTCGAACGCGATCCCGCGAGCCGCAGCCCTCTCCACAAAGTCTGACAGGAGGGGGTCGAGGGCAATCTTGACCGCTAGCTGACTCGGGTAAAACGTCATTGCGCCCTCCTCGATGCGGGCGCTCTCGAGCAGGTTGTCGACCATGGCCTGCAGGCGCTCCAGGCTCCCCAAGACCCGCTGAACATGCCGTTGTCGGCCCTCGTGGTCCAAACTGCGGAGCGCCAGCGTGTCGGCGGCGACCCGGGCCGCCGCTAGCGGGCTCTTGAACTCGTGGCTGACTGCCGCGAGCAGGTTGTCCTGCCGGCGCCGCAGCCGGGCCTCCTGGCGCAGCACCCGGGCGATCATCGACAAGGCCGCCAGCAGAACCACCAGGAAGAACGCACCCTCCCATAGGTATCGATTCAGGCGGCTCCGGCGCTGGGCCTCCAAGCTCGGCAGCACGGTCTCGTCGAGCTCGGCGACACCGTCGCGAACGCGAACGTCATCGATCAGGCGCTCGACCTCAGCACCCGGAACGCCAGCCTCGAGAAGGGCATCGGCCATCGCCAGCCGCTCCTGATGTAGCCTCAGGAGCTCCATGCGCACGTCGCCGGTGAACCACACTTGGTCCAGTATCCACCAGCCCAGCTGAGCAACGCTGATCACCAACAACGCGGCGAATCCCCAGCGCACGAACAGCAATCGCCGATCCACGTCGCCTCCCCGAGTCGCCGGCCGACGCCGGCGGATCGAAACAGCCATTCTAGTGGACGGCCGCGAGGCGGAGACCTGCTCTCACGCGCAGAAGGAACGCCCGACGCCAGGGGAGCTCAGGCGGCGGGTGACGTCCGTCGATGTCGGAGGGATGCGAAAGTCAGCCAGGCGAGTGGCATGGCCACCAGCATGTAGGTGATGTACCGGCCGTAACGCCCGTCAGGGCCGTACGGCTCGGTGGCCCAGTGCAACGGCTCACTGTAGGGCAGGACGTTCGCTTCCGTCAACTCATGGAATCCATAGATAAGCAGTTGCGCGACGAAGACCAGCAAGAAGACGGCGGTGACCTGGAAGAACAGCCCCAGGTTGACGCGATGACCGTAGCGCGACCATAGGCAGGCGACGATCGCGGCGGTCAGGATGCCGGCGACGGCCCCGACGATGAGCGGGATCGATTGGATTTGGCGGAACAGCACGTTCATCAGCAGCGCCGTCTCCATGCCCTCGCGCGTGATCATGAACAGGGTGAAAACGAACACACCGAAGAGCGCTCCGCGCCCATCGCTACGCGCTGCATCGCCCAAGTGTTGCTCAATGTTGCCCTTCAGATGCTTCGCCGAGCGCCACATGTGGACCGTCAAAGAGGCCACCATGGCAGCCGCCACCAGCGCCAGGATGCCTTCCCACAGCGCCTGGTTTGCGGCCCGCGCAAAGAACACGGCGGCAATAATGCTCACCACAACGGACGCCGCGACGCCCCAGTAGATCGCCGGCACGAGCCTTGCCCGCCCGCTCTTGCGAAGGTAAGCGAGGCTGATGGCAATAATGAGGAACGCCTCGAGCCCCTCCCTCAGCGTGATGACGTAGGAACTCAGCATCCGATTGCCGCCCCAAGCAGCAGATGCGCGGCCGCCGGGGCCTGCCGCAACATGGTTGGTGAATGGGAATGCCCGTGCGATCCACTCTATTGAGATCGCGTCTCAATTGCAGAGTATGGCCCGCAGTCCCTGCCCGTCAAGACTGCGGCCCGCGGCGGGGCCGACCCAACCACGCAGGACCGGTGGCGCTAGAAGCCGCTGTCGGCCAGTGTGATCACCCGACCAGGCAGCGCCCCGGTGAGGTGACCCTCCTCGACAACGGCCTGCCCACCGACCAGCACCCACTCCACCCCCTCGGCAAACTGGTGTGGCTCGGTGAACGTCGCGCGGTCACGAATCCTGTCGAGATCGAAGACCACCAGATCAGCCACCAGACCCGCGCGCACCAGACCTCGATCGTCGAGCCGCAGAACTTGTGCGGGTAACGAGGTCGATGTGCGCACCGCCTCGGCCACGCTGAGCATGCCGCGCTCGATGGCGTAGCGACGGATCTTCCGCGGGAACGTCCCGTAGTAGCGCGCGTGCACTGGAAGCTCTTCGTCGACCACGGCGATACCAGCGTCGGAGGCGGTCAGCGTATAGGGCTCGGCCGACAGGGCCTCGACATCGACCTCGGCGAGCGAGAAACCGCGCAGGCGGGCGCCACCCGGGCGCCCCGAAAACCCCTCGAGCTGTAGGAGGATGGCCGCCTCGATGGCATCAACGCCCCGTTCATGGGCCAACTGTCCGAGCGACTTGCCCACCTGGGTGGGGTCGGAGTATTCGAAGATGAAGATCTGTTCCGCGCCCCCTCGTCGGGCGATCTCACGGCGGACATCGCGCAGCAGGTCGGCGCGGCTGTCGTCGTTGTCGAGCACCTCGCGCAGCGCAGCCGCATAATCGGGATCGGCGGGTCCGTCGTCACCGACTTCGCCCCAGCGGTCGTAGCCCAGCGCCCATGGCGGGATCAGCACCGTGTTGCCGTCGCTTCCCGTGGTCGCGTACGGGTACTGGTCCAACCACACCTCGACGCCGCGGGCGCGGGCCGTCCGCATCAGGTTGATGATCGCGCCGCTGGAGCCCCAGTAGTCAGCGCCCTTTGCCTTGATGTGGGTGGCCACCGTCGGGACGCGCGTCGACTCGGCGATGTGGATCGTCTCGACGATATTGTCGAGCATGGTCGGCGGACCGGGCGCGTGCTGGCTCGGGAGGTACCACATCGGATCAGCGCCCGAGTCGCGCTCGTGCACGATGTAAACACCACCCGTGTCGGTGAGCGCCGATACCAAGGTGAGTACCTCGGCGGTATCGCTCCATCTCCCCGGTACATACTCCAGGCCGGCGGACAGACCGTAGGCGCCCTCAGCAACACCGCGCCGCACCATGGCAACCATGCGCTGCACCTCATCGTCGGTCGCCAGACGTCGAAAGTCGGAGCCGAGCACCTCGCGTCGAATGGTGTTGTGGCCGACGAGGAGTATGGCGTTGGGACCCGTGCCAAGCTCTTCCAATGTCGCCCGCTGTGCTGCGATCGACAGCGGGCTGCCGCCGTCCTGATTGACCACCACCGTAGTAATACCCTGGCTCACCAGGTTCGGCGCACTGCGCTTGTGCGGATCGGGAGCGCGCAGCCCGGTGCGTTCTCCGCCGGGACCATCGGCATGTGAGTGCATGTCGATGAAACCTGGGGCAACGATCTTGCCGGCGACGTCGATCACACGGTCCGCGGCCACCCCGCTCAGCCGTCCGACGGCGACGATGCGGCCGTCCTTGATGGCGACGTCGGCATAGCGCCAGGGATTGCCGGTGCCGTCGAGAACCCGGCCGCCCGCCAGGATCAGGTCGTAGCCCTGCGGTGCGAGGCTCGCCCCGCCGATGGCGATGGCGAGAACGCTGGCCAGCGCCATGGTTCGAGCGAACTTCGTCCCGTTCAAGAGCCGCTCGTCCGCTTCTTGGTACCGAGACGCGTCGTGTCGCCGCTGGCTGCGAACGGCGCGAAGTGCTCCTGCAGCAGCTCGTTGAGCTCGCCAGCCGCTTCTTCCGGTACCCAATGGCCTACCCCCTCGATGATCTCGAACCTGTAGGGGCCCTCGATGAAGTCGGCCGTAAGCTCCGCGCCCTCGCGTCCCAGTGCCATGTCGTCGGTGCTCCACACATACATGGTCGGCATGGCAATCGGCGTGACCTCGCCTGCACCAGTAGCGAGGTTCATGGCGCGGTACCAGTTCAGCGCCGCCCCGATCGCGTCGCGAGTGCCGAGCACGTCCACGTACTCTTGCACCTCGTCGGAGATCAGCCCGGCGCCGCCGTAGATACCGCGCAGCATGGCAGCATCGTTGGCGAGAAAGAGATCTTCTGCCTCCTCGGAGCGAAACACCTCCATATACCCGGACATCTTCGCTTGCTGCCCTTCCGGATCAGCGAGCGCCTGGCCGAAGGCATACGGGTGCGGCACCGAGATCGGCACCAGCGACAACACCCGATCCGGGTGCATCAGCCCCGCGAACCACGCCACCGCGGCGCCCCAATCGTGGCCGACGACGTGGAAGGTATCGGCACCCACCGCGTCGGCCAGACCGATGACATCGGCAACCAGATTTGGAACGGTGTACGCGTCCACACCATCGGGCCGCGCTCCCGGGGAGTAGCCACGCTGGTTGGGAGCGATGACACGGAACCCCATGGAGGCGAGCACCGGCATCTGGTGTCGCCACTCGAAGGCGGCCTGTGGAAAGCCGTGCAACATGAATACCACCGGCCCGTCGTCCGGCCCCGCCACCAAGGCATCGAACACCAACTCACCAACTTCTATCTTCGTTTCGTCGGGCATCGGCGAACCTGCGGCACTCGGGGTTACGGATGTCAGCAGCAACGGGATGGTGATTCCGGCAGTACGGAAAGCGCCTTTGATCATGGGTCGTCCTCGAGAAATGCGGCTAGAGGCTGGTCGGAGTCTGCCAGAATCTGTCGACGACGGCGAAGTCCGGTAACGCAGACGCCACCGGTGACTTTCCCGCTGCGCACGGGTAGCCTCTCGGTTCCGTCCGATCACTACGACTAGGCTGTCCGCAGCTCGCGCTCGACGAACGGCCCCTAAAGAGGACCTCGATGACCAGCACGGCTGGCAGAACATGGGGAGTCTCGCCAGTCGGCGCCGCGATCGTCTGCGTCGCCCTCACGTTGGGTGCTGGGCCCGCCGCCCGACAATGGACGCCGCTGAACCGGGGCAGCGACAACATGCACGTGGTCTCACATCTGCCGCTCGGGCCACGCATCAGCGTTGCCGACATCGAGCTCGAACAGGAGCTGTCGCGCCCATACGTCTACGTTGCTCGCATGGTCTACGGGGATGTTGGCGAGAAGGGCACGGACATTATCAACATCGCGAATCCCGGACACCCTGAGGTCATCTATCGTTGGCGTATCGAGGATCAGGACCTCCATCTCGACACCGGCGGCATGGATGTGAAGTACTTCAAGTGGGGAGACCGCTACTACGTCGTACAGTCCTTGCAGTTCGGTCAGGGTGGGCCGAACACCGACCTGGGTGCGGTCGTCCTCGACGTCACCGGCCTTCCCGATCCCGCCGCCGTGCGCGAGGTGGCACGCATCCGGGCGCCCGAGCAGCCTCGCGGATTTCACAACATATTCATCTACAAACACACCAACGGTCGGGTGTTGCTGTTCGCTACCACCGAGGATTCGTCGGTACATGTGTACGATCTCGGCCACGTGGTCGAGGGCAAGATGAACGATGCGCTGGTCGCCAAGGTCCCCGCCGGGCCGTCCCCAAGTCCCTTCTCCAGCTACCACGACATGTACGTCGGCTACCACGTCGACACGCAGCAGGATCGCTTCTACGGCGCCGGCACCGGCGGCTACTACGTGTATGACGTGACCGATCTCGAGAATCCGGCGCTGCTCGTCTCCCTCACCGGGATCGAAGGCGTCACCAGCGGCCATACGTTCACGCCAACGCCGGACGGACGCTATGTCGTCGCCGAGAGCGAGTACCGCTACGCCCCGCTGCGCGTCTTCGATCTCGAGCCGGGGCTGAAGGGCGAGGTCAAGAACATCTCCGTGCCGATCTCGGCATGGACTGCCGACTGGAAGTACCTGGTCCACAACCACGAGATTCGCTGGCCGTTCGTGTTCGTGTCCGGCTACATGGACGGTCTCCAGATATTCAGCATCATGGACCCGCTCCACCCGGTTACAGTGGGCTACTACGACACCTACATCGGGCCGGAGAACCTCGACGTATATCCCACCGACAATGGCGCCTTCGGCGTCGACGTCCGCAATGCCGACGGGTTGATCGTCGTCAGCGACATGACCACCGGCTTCTGGGCGTTCCGTATGGAGGGGTTCCAGGGGTGGAACGGCGCCGACTGGGGCATGCCCGATATCTCGAGTGTGCAACGCTGGAGCTCCGGCCCACAGCCGTAGGGATCACTATGCAACGTACTGGCCTCTATCATCTCGGCCTCGGCGTCATGGCCGCCGTATTCCTGTTGTCGGCGGCGGTGCAATACAACGATCCGGATCCGCTCGCCTGGATGGTCATCTACCTGGCGGCAACGGCCGTGTCGCTGGCGGCGCTGGGTGCGATTCCGGTCACCCGCGTGGCGATCGCGGTGGCCGCCGCGGCGCTGATTTGGACCGCCACATTGCTGCCGGCGGTCGCCCGCACCTCGCTTCCGGCCCTGTTCGAATCGTGGGAGATGATGAGCGCCGACGTTGAAGAGGGCCGGGAGGTCGGCGGGCTGCTGTTGGTAGTGGGATGGATGGCGATCGTCGCCTGTCGTGGCCGCGGTCACCGGAGCGGTACGCCGTGAGCCTGGGCCCCGTCGACGTCACGATCCTGCTGCTGTACTTCGCCGTCGTCATCGCGCTCGGCTACACAGCGATGCGCAAGACGAAACGGTTCGACGACTATGCGGTCGCCGGCCGGCGCCTACCGGTAGTGTTCCTATTCGCCACCATGGCCGCAACGGCGACCGGCGGCGCGGCGACCGTGGGCCGTGCCTCTCAGGCGTATCAGGTCGGCATCGTCATCTTCGCAGCGACCATCGGGTTCGTCCTGAATCAGCTGCTATCGGGCCTGTTTCTGGCGCCGCGTATCCGAGCCCTCGGCAAGCTCTACACCGTCGGCGACGCCATGGGCTTCTACTACGGTCGCGCCGGGCGAGCACTTACCGGCCTCCTATCGTTCCTCTACAGCGTTACGCTGTTCGGCGTTCAGTTGCTGGCGATGGGCCGGATCCTGCAGACCATCACCGGCCTTCCGCTGGTGCCGTTGACCATCGCTGGGTCAATCGTCACGGTGCTCTACACGGGGCTTGGCGGCATCTGGGCGGTGATCTACACCGATCTGTTGCAGTTTCTCGTCCTCGCCTTCGGCATCACCACAGCGGCGGCGGTAGCAGTGCACGCCGCCGGCGGCGTCGACGCGCTGGTGGCCGGGCTCGACCCGATGTTGTTGAGCCCCGCGGGATCCTGGCCGACCTCGCAGATCGTCGCCGTCTTCGTGGCCTTTCTGCTCGGCGAAGCGCTGGCGCCGTACTTCGTACAACGGTACGCCGCAACCAAGAGCCCCTCAGACACCCGCTGGGGAGTCACGCTCTTCGGCGCCTACTACGGCTTCTACACCATCGTCGTCATCGCCCTGGGCTTGGCGGGCGTGCTGCTTCTCGGAGATACCGAGCCCGATCTGGTGCTGACCTCCATCGTGCGCGATTTCCTGCCGCTCGGCCTCAAGGGCATGGTGTTTGCCGCGCTACTCGCCGCCGTGATGTCGACTGGCGACTCGATCCTCAACAACGCCTCGGTGATCTTCACGCGCGACATCTACCAGATGTACTTCCGCCACGAGGCCAGCGACGCCCGCATGCTCCTCTGGGCTCGTGTCAGCACGCTGGTCATTGGCGCCGCCGGAGTGGCCGCTGCGCTGAGCCTGCCGGACGTCTTTGAGTTGCTCATCTACACCTACACGCTCTGGGCTCCGTCGATTGTTCCACCGCTCGCGGTCGCACTGCTCTGGGGTGGAGCCCGTCAGCGACGCGTGGCGCCGCACGCCGCGGTTCCGGCAATCATCGCCGGCATGGCAACGACGTTTCTCTGGGGAACGCCCCTGCTCGGCGAGCCATTCGGAATCCCACCGGTCCTCGCCGGAGTGCTCGCCAACCTGCTGGTGCTCTACCTGGCACACGTGATGACGCGGAACATAGCGGCGACCGGGATCTTCCGCGCCGAGGAGGTCGAAGCAGGATGAGCGCCTGGGGACTCCTCTTCTACGTCTCGACGGCAATCGTCTACATCGCGGTCGGAGCGACTGTCGTGGGCTGGCTCCGTTCGCTGCGGTCGGATCCACCTCACCGTCGGGGCTGACCGCCGCGGTGACTACTCAGCGGCGCTCGTAGACCACCTTGCCATCGACGATCGTCAGGTCTGCCTTGATCGACATGAGCTGATCGGGGGATACGCTCAGCGGATCGTCGCTCAGCACCACCATGTCGGCGAGCTTGCCAACCTCGAGGCTGCCCTTGATGTCCTCCTCGAATCCCGAGTACGCGGCCCAGATGGTGTGCATCTTGATGGCATCCATCACCGAGATCGCCTCATCCGGATCGACCTCGTTGCCGAACTTGCTGGTGCGCAGCACCGCGCGAGTGAACGAGAACATCGGGTTGATAGAAAACGGCTGAGTGCCGACGGAATCGGCGTTGCCCGGTGGGCGGAAGCCTCGATCGATGAGCGACTTGAGAATGTAGAGTCGCGGCCGCCCGGGCTGCTGCAGCAGCTCGTTGGTGGTGCGCCAGATGAACGACGCCTGAGGCACCGGGATGACGTTCAGTTGCTCCATGCGATCGAGGATCTTGTCGTCGACCATGAAGTTGGCGAAGTGCTCGATTCGATGGCGGTGGTCGTCGCGCGGGTGCTTCTCGAGTGCCGCCTCGAAGGCGTCGAGCGCAAGATCCTGGGCGCGGTCGCCGTTGCAGTGGATCCAGACCTGCCAACCGGCGGCGTGCGCTTTCTCGACCTCCTCGTGAAGCTGCTCGGGGGTGCGGCTCAGGTTGCCGAAGTTATCGGTGGTGCCATACGCGGGCTCATAGGTAGCCGCAGTCGTTCCCCAAACCCCATCGAACAGGATCTTGATGCCGCCGATCTTCAACCAATTGTCGCCGAATCCGGTTCTCAGCCCGGTGGCGAGCAGCGCGTCGAGATCGAAGCTCCGTAGGAAGAACGAGATCGACAACCGCACGGGCGGCAACTTGCCGGCATCGCGAAGCTCCTGGTAAGCGCGTACGCCGTCGAGGCTATCCATCGTGTAGACGCTGGTCACCCCTTGCTCGAGCCACAGCTTTGTCAGGGTCGGCGGAATTACCCGCAGGGTGTCCTCGTATGTCGGGATCGGAGTGTGCAGCAGCTCCCGGGCGTCGCGAAAGATCCCGCTGGGCTCGCCGTTCGCATACCTCTCGATCACGCCACCAGGCGGGGCGACCGTGTCGCGCGTAACGCCGGAAACCTCCATCGCTTTGCTGTTGGTGACGACGTCGTGGGCACTCCAACGAATAAGCACGGGATGGTCCGGCACCGCCTCGTCAAGCTGCTCACGGGTCGGCATCGGCTGGTAGTACGTGCCCTGGCCCTCGATCCAGGTGCCCGGCGGCAGCTCCGCTGCCCGCGCCTTCACTTTCTCCAGCACGTCCTCCGCGGTCTCCAACGGCGGAATTGCAACCGGTAAGCGAAAGGCATCGCCGTGTGAGCTACCTTCCACATGGTTGTGCGCGTCGATGAAACCGGGGAGCAGAACACGACCGCCCAGCTCGATGACCTGCGTCTCTGAGCCCATCAGCGCGTTGATCGTTGCATCGGATCCAACCGCCACGATGCGGTTCCCGGTGACGGCGACGGCTTCGGTGATCGTGCCGGCTTCATCAACGGCGATGACTTTGCCACCGCGGAGAATCAGGTCGGCGGAGGTCTGAGACGCCGGGTGAGCGAAGCCCACACCTGCGAAGAGGATCGACAGCAGGGCGATATTCCGCACGTGGTCCGTACCTGGTCAGAGGGCAACCCGCATGCTGCCGGTCTGCCCGTGTTGTATAGGCTCAGGAATCGGCCGAGACGAGCGTCACGATCCCTGACGACGGGCACGTTGTACCCCCGGTCCGCCGCGCAACGCAACCTCGGGCCCTATCCGCTCGAGACGTCACTGCACAACCTGCGCCTCACCGAGGCGGCCTCCGATCGGTTGCAACCGGCCGCTGGGAACCTAACGCCAGCCCGCCGAGCTAGCGCGGACGCTGGCGCTCGAGCACCACGCCTGGGAGTTCCATCGTCGGCTCTCCCCCGTCGACCACGAAGCTCCCATTCGCCAGCACCCAGGTCATTCCTTCCTGGTACACGTAGGGATTCAGATAGGTGGCATCGCTGCGTACCGTCGCGGGATCAAACACCACGAGGTCGGTTCTGACCCACCGCGACGCGGCCCCGATCGGTGAGCCCGAGAATCTGCGCCGAGAGGCCTGTCATCGAGCGGATCGCGTGCGGCAGCGTGATGGTGCCGCGGTTGAAGACGAACTCGCGCAGCAAGCGGCCCGAGGTGCCGTACTCGCCAGGATGCGTGGACTTGCTCGTTCGGCTGCCATCATCGGACCCGCGGTCGAGTGAGACGGCGGTGTAGTCCTGTCGCATCCACTCCTCGATGTCGATCATGCCAACCGCCTTCGCCATCCACAGCACGCCGCCCGGCTGATCCAGACCGTTCATCTGCAACCAGATGATGGTGTCGAAAAGATCGCCACCGCGCTCCTCCACAACGTCGGCGAGCGACTTGCCGATGAAGGTGGGCTCAGGGAAATCGACGATGATCAGATTCTCGGCGCCGCCCTGACGGATCATCTCGTACTCGGCGTCGGCGCGAATCATTTCCCGCAGCTCTGGGTCGAGCAGACGCTCTTCGAGGTTACCGAGCATGTCCGTGTAATCGACCGGCGGGAAATCATCGGCGGCGCTCTGGCCAGGCACCTCCTCACGAGCCAGAGCCCAGCGCGGTACCAGGGTGACGTAGGCAGAGTAACCCTCGTACGAGTGCATATTGATATAGACCTGATGACCGTCCCGCCAGGCTCCGTCGATCAGTTGTGTGGTCGCCTTGCTGAGCCCCCACTCGCGCGGCCCCTTGGGGTGGATGTGGTCGAGCATGACCGGAAGCCCCGCTACCCTCCCCACGTTGATCACTTCCATGATGGCGTCGAGCCAGTCGACATGACGTTGCGTGGGGTGGTCCATGTGGCTCGGCAGCAACCACTTCGAATAGCGACCTTGGCTGCGCATGTGAGCCTGGAAGTGGCCTCCGTACTCGGCAACCACCTTGGCCAGCTCCTGCAGCTCCTCCTCGGCGCTGTACCGCATGGGGTTGTATTCCAGCCCGGTGCTGAGGCCGAAGGCGCCTTCCTCCATGCCCTGGCGAACGAGCTCCCTCATGCGCTCGATCTCGTCGGCGGTTGCGTGGCGCATGACCTCGTGTGGCTCCTCCCCCATGACGAGGCGCCGCACAACGCCGTGCCCCACTAACGGCACCAGGTTGGGTGCGTTGCCGATCTTCTCGAACGCCTCGCGCTGCTCGCTCAGCGGCCAGATGCCGCCAAACAGGCCGTCGGCGTTGATCACCAGCGTCGTGAAGCCTTGCGTCGTGTAGTTGGTTACCCGGTTGGCGCCGGCCAGAATATCGCTGTCGACGTGCTCGTGGAGGCCAATGAACCCAGGCGTCACGTAGTGGCCGGCGGCGTCGACTACACGCGTCGCCTGAGCCCCCTCGAGATCACCGAGCGCGACGATCTGGTCGCCGCGAATACCGACGTCGGCGTAGAAGAACGGGTTCCCTGAGCCATCGAGAACCCGACCGTTGCGGATAATCGTGTCGAGCTCCTGCGCCGGACCCGCACCCCAAACCGCGACGAGTGCGAGGGCGCAGACGGGTAGGCAGTACCTCTTCATCGTAGTCACTCCGGAGACAATCGTCGGTTAGCGGGCACGACCGGGAGAAGCAGATGGGAGGCCCTCAGCGAATCATGGAACACGCTCTGCCGCGCAGTTCGGAGCTCCGCGTCGGCGCCGAACGCCGCACCCGTGTTGGGGTTGCGATCGAATCGCGGGAAGTTGCTGCTGGAGATCTCCAGCCGGATCCGATGGCCTCTCAGGAACACGTTGCTGGTGGCGAGCAGGTCGACGCGCATCTCCGCGGGAACGCCCGGAGTGAGCAGCTCGGGGGTCGTTCTCCCTTTACGGTAGCGGGCCCGCAGGATCCCGTCGGTGAGCGTTCGGGCAGCGCCGTCCGGCGCCACATCGATCAACTTGGCGGTGAAGTCGGTGTCGGGAGCCGTGGAGGCGACCCACAGAGCGAGCTCTATGTAGCCGGTCACTTCGAGATCCTCGGCAAGGGGGGCACTCGTGTACACCAACACGTCGGGCCGCGTCTCGATCTCTGTTGGATCCGACGGGGCACGCGAGTAGCCTCCCATGGCGCCGGTGGATGCGGGGTCCGCTGGATCGTACAGGTACTCATCTGGCGGCTCGTCGGCCGGCACCTCGGTGCTCAACATGCCGTCGTCAGCGACAGTGTTGGCGGCGCCTCCACTGTGCAAGTAGTAGCGCGTAAGGTGGGCGCGCGACGGGGGCCATTCCTGCTCGTCGCGCCAACGGTTCGCGCCCATCACGAAGATGCGCACCGGCGCAGTGTCCATTACCGACGCATCACCTCCACGAAGCCAGTGGTCGTACCAGCGCAGCAGAAGGTCGCCGTAGTCGACATCGCCTATGGTTGTGCTCTCCGGCGTCGGTCCGGAGTGCGTCCACGGCCCCACCACGAGCCGCTGGCCCCTGCGGGCACGCTCGGTGGCCGCATTCAACCGGAGCCCGCTGAAGTTCTCCAACGTTCCGCGCAACAGTGTGTCGTACCAGCCGGTGATGTGCAGCGCCGGGGTGTCGAAGTTGGTGTGGCGGTCGGCAACGTTGAATGTCTCCCAGAACTGGTCGTAGCTAGGATGAGCCAGCATCTGAAAATAGCCGGGGGCGAGCCTACGGATGCCGAGTGCGTCCATCGAGGCGAGCGGTAGCTGCCAGAGCAGCTCCTCACGCACCCGCTGACGCTGCTCGCGCGTAAGCCCGATGGGCCCGTCGCGCTCCACAAAGGGTGCCCCAGCTTGTCTACGACGGACGTCCGCCGCCTGCCCGAGGTTCCAGTACAGACCGTCGGACAGATAGAACGCGCCACCCTGATAGACCATGTCGTAACGACTGGAGTACGAGGAGCTCGGCGCGATCGCTACCAGGTGCGGCGGAGCCATCGAGGCAGCCAGCAGCTGCGTCGTCGCCAGATAGCTGCCACCGTACATGCCGACCTTACCGTCGACGTAGGGCAACGCCGCGACCCACTCGACCGTGTCGTAACCATCCGCCGCCTCGTCGTGCGGGACTGCGACCCCGTCCGAGGTGTAACGACCGCGCGTGTCCTGAACCACCACCACGTAGCCATGCGCGCTCAGTCGTCGGAACCGGTCCCGCGACCCCTCGCTGTTCTTCGAGTAGGGCGTGCGTCGCAGCAGGGCCGGGAATCGCCCGGTGGCGTCGGGCCGATACACGTCGGCGCGGAGCACGGTCCCGTCGCGCATGGTGGCCTCGACGTTCTTGGTGACCACCACGGCGTGCTGCTGCGTCATCGGTGGAGATCCCGATGCCAGCCCTTGCGTGGCCAACAGCGCCGTGACGCCGGCAGACAAGAAAGCCCCAGTAGCCCGCTTCATGCGATACGCTCGATGAGCGGACGAACGGCCGTTCGGATACCCGTCGGGATCCACGTGAGGATTGCCCCTCCGCCTTGGAGAATTGCGCCGGTGAGTGAGCCGATCGAGTACATAACACGCATCGGGGAGAAATACGCTGCGCTCGGCTACGGTATCTACGAGTGGACCCACGTCGAGGAGCCGCCACCGTGGCAGACGCTGGACAAACCGCTGTCGGAGTGCCGCCTGGGATTGCTCGCCTCCGGGGGCATTTATGTCGCCGGTCAGCGCGCCTTCCACTATAAGGACGATGTCTCGTTCCGCGCCATTCCCACCGATGTCGAGACCTCGGACCTCCGAGCCACGCACTTCGCCTACGACCTGACCGACGCGCGCAACGATCCGAACGTCGTCTTCCCGATCGATACCCTGAGGGGTCTCGTGGACGACGGCGTGATCGGCGAGCTCGCGGAAAACGCCTATACGTTCATGGGTGGCATCTATTCCTCGAGGCGGGCACGCGACGAAGTCGCACCTGAACTGGCTCGCTGCCTCGTCGCGGACCAGGTCGACATGGCGCTGCTCGTGCCCGTGTGACCGATTTGCCATCAGTCGGTCGGACTGATCGCGAGGGAAATCGAGGCGGCCGGCATTTCCACGCTGTGCATGGCGAGCGCGCTGGACATCATGCAAGCGGCCAACCCGCCGCGTATCGCCTTCCTCGACTACCCGCTCGGGCACACGACCGGGAAGCCGAACGAACCCGAGCTGCAGCGCGACATCCTCGCCCAGGCGCTGGCGGGATTCTCGTCGCTGCGGTCACCTGGAACGGTGGCACTGCCGTTCAAATGGACCGACGACGAGGCCTGGAAGGAAACTGCCGAGCGCGGGCCGGACGAGCGCCTACCGCGGCACGACACCCCGCAGTATCAGAACGACGCTGATCGTCGGCTCGCCGAGGCCAACGATCCCTCCTGTGGCGTCTGCGTCGATGCTGCCCCGGACCTGACCGGCGAGACCGCTGGGTGATGCAGGCTGACCGGAAGCGTCGGAGCTCGCTCGGTGAGGGTTCTGCGGCGGGGCGCCGCTAGTCGGGCAGCTCCGGAATGCTCCGGTCCAGGCCACGCGGGATCTGCTTGTCTGCGTCATAGAACGGCAGCATGACGATCTCCCCGACCTGGGAAGCACCCTCCGGATCCTGCATTTCGACCTGCGTGCCGAGCCATTCCCCCGGCTCGTCGAACAGCGCGAAGCCGACGCCGTGTTGCAGATAGGGCGACCAAGCACCGACCGTTACCTGACCGACCCGCCGACCCTCGACCGTCATCTCCCCGTAGGGTTCTGCCTGCAGGCTCTTGATGCCATAGAGCAACAAGCCTCGATCGGCAGTCTCCAGGGCCTGCTTGCCGATGAAATCTTCCTTGTCCATGTCGACGAACTTGCCGAGGCCAGCCTGGTACGGGTTGTGTGCCGGGGTCATGTCATTGCCGTTGCTGAGAATGCCGGCCTCGATACGGCGACTCTCCATCGAGTCCATCGCCGTGCCGACCATATCGAACGACTTGCCGGCCTCGAGGATGTGGTTCCACAACGCCGGCCCATCGACGTCGGGCTCGGTCGTATACACCTCCCAGCCGAGCTCACCCGTCCAGCCCGTACGTGACAGCCAGAGTGGCTGGCCGCCCATAGTGCACTCGGTGACGGCAAAGAACTTGAAGGGATCGGGTGCACCGCCGTCACAGGCGGCATCGAGTACCTCGAACGATCGTGGCCCCTGCACCTGCAACACCCACGAGTCCGGGTCGCTAACCGTCACGTCCATCTCGAGGCCGAGGGCCATCACCCAGCTGAAGAACTCACCGTTCGCCAGCACGTACCAAAAACGATCTTCGGCGAGTCGCATCAGCACGCCGTCCATCATGATGCCGCCGTCGGGGTAGCAGGCAATAGCGTAGTTTGCGCGCCCCGGCTTCAGCTTCGAGATGTCGCGCACGAACACGCGGTTCAGCAAGCGCTCGGCGTCGGGCCCGGAGATCTCGATCGGGTGCTCCGGCACGTCGTAGAGCACCGCGTCACGCCGCAGCTTCCAATAGTTGGCTACTGGGTCGTCGCCGATCGCCTCGATAGCGAGTCGCCCGCTGTAGACGCTGTAGACGGTGTCCGGCGTGGACGTGCACGGAAAGAAGGGCGTGCGTGCGAACCCCCATTCCATCAACTTGATATCAGGTTCCAGATGCTGCGGGTCGGCCCGGGTGGCTCGATCCTGGTCGCTCATGTTCCTCTCCGAAGCGTGCGACCCGAGGCGGGCCGCTCGAACGTACAAGCCGGCGCGGGCATGGCGAAGGTAAGCACCCTATGCCTGAGTGACCGCAAGGGGACCCTCGGGAATAGCGGTGTCGAGACCACGAGAGATGCGCTTTTCCGGGTCGTAGAACGGCAGCTCTACCACCTCGGCATCGTGCATCTGACCCTCGACGTCGGACACCGAGACGGCGGCACCGAGCCAGTCGCCGGCCTCGTGGAAACGCACATAGCCCGTGCCATGCCCGAGGTACGGCGACCACGCACCGGTCGTGATCGTGCCGACCTCGGTGTCTCCCTGCGTCACCGGGGAGACACCGCTCGGCGCAGCGGTCGGGCACCGGATCCCGAATAGCAAGGGTCGCCTGTCGGCAGCGGCGAGTGCCTCCTTGCCGATGAAGTCGTCCTTGTTCATGTCGACGAACTTGCCGATGCCAGCCTGATACGGAGTCATCGACGTATCGAAGTCGGACCCGTTGTCGAGAATGCCGGCCTCGATGCACCGGATATTCATCGAGTCCAGACCCGTGGTGATGATCTCCTGCGCCTTGCCTGCCTCGAGGATGTGGTTCCAGAGCGCCGGACCGTCCACCTCCGGGTCACGGGTATAGACCTCCCAGCCGACCTCGCTGGTCCAACCGGTTCGCGACAAATAGAGAGGTTGGCCGCCCATCGTGCACTCGGTGACCGCGAAGTAGGCGAACGGGTCGGGGGCACCGCCATCGCAGGCGGCGTCGAGCACCTCCAGTGATCTGGGACCGCCCACTTGCAACACCCACGACTGTGGATCGCTCACCGTTACGTCCATGCCCATGCCGTGCGCCACCAGCCAGGTGAAGATCTCGCCGTCGGCGAGCACGTACCAGAAGCGATCGGCTTCCACCCGCATCAGGATGCCGTCCATCAGAATGCCGCCATCGGGCAGGCAGGCGATCCCGTAGCCGCAGCGGCCCGGCTTGAGCTTCGTGATGTCACGCACGAAGACCTTGTTGAGCAGGCGCTCGGCGTCCGGCCCGGCGATCTCGATGGGGTGCTCGGGAACGTTGTAGAGGACTACTTTCTGGCGCAGGTTCCAGTACCGCTCCTGCGGATCGTCGCCCACCGAGACGAGGACCATCCTGCCGCTATACGGACCGGCGTAGACCGTTTCGGGACCGTCCATGCACTGGAAAAAGGGCGTCGGATCGGCCCGGTGGTAATGCAGCGGAGCGGTCGCACGCGGCGCACCATGCCGCAGAACGACTTGGGTTGATGACGGTGCGGGCTTCTCTTCGGCCATGGCTCACTCTCTCGAGAGTAGGAAACGACAGCAGACAGTACACTCGCCGTCGATTCGGAAAAAGTGGAGTTTCCCGGAAACGCGGCTAGCTACCGACCGCAATCAGATGCCGGTCGCCGCGGATGAAGATCTGCCCGGCCGAGATTGCCGGCGACGCGATGACGCGGGCGTTCAGCGAGTTGCGAGCCAGGACACGCGGGGCCTCACCTGCCGCCACCACGACCGTCTCGCCGATCTCGCTGACGAAGTAGACCTTGCCGTCGCCGGCCACCGGCGAGGCCGAGAAGACGCCGCCGACGCGCTCCTGCCAGACACGCTCGCCGCTCGTCGCCTCCACGGCGCTGACGATGCCACTGCCGTTGGACATGTAGACGTGGCCTCGATACAGCAGCACCGATGAGACGTACGGCGCGCCGGTCGGGACTCGCCACAGAACGTGACTGTCGGTGATATCGCCCCGGCCGCCCATGCGGATCGCCATATAGGGGCCGCTACGATGGCCGCGGCTGGTGTATAGCACGCCCGCCTCGTGGGTCGGCACGCCTACCGGGAAACTGTTGTTCGCACCGGTATGCCAAAGAAGCTCACCGGTATGTGGATCGTAGGCTTCGAGTCCCTGGCTGGCGTTGACGATCAGCTCGTCACCCTGCGGCCCCGGCACCACGGTCGGTGTGCTGTACGAGGTCGTCGAGTTGGCCCGGTGGACCCGCCTCTGCTCCTCTCCGGTGCTGGCGTCGAGCCACAGGAGATAGGCGCTAGGGCCATGATCACATTGCAGGATGAGCGTGTCGCCGTAGAGCGTCGGCGAGCTAGCGTGTCCCCATCCGATGTTGAAACTGTCGCCGCCCTCGTCGAGCTGCCGCTGCCAGGCCGAGTTACCGTTCATGTCGACGGCGACAATCTGGCCGGTCCCGAACCATGCGTACACACGCTCACCGTCGGTCACCGGGCTGGGACTGGCGAGGTTGTGCTTGTCGTGCACCGGAAACAACCGGCCGTCGAGCTCGAGCTCATGCTCCCAAAGCAATCGTCCATCCTGCCGATGGAACGAGGCGACGCCGAACGCTACGCGATCCATCTCTCCCGACGGATCTCCCATGAGCCGCTCGCCCGAGTCACCAGCACGAGTGAGCGACGGGTGAGAGCCGCCGCGACGCGGCACGCGTCCGACCTGGTAGGTAACGAACACTTGATCGCCCCAGACGATCGGCGATGAGACGCCCAGGCCCGGCAGAGGAGCCTTCCAGGCGACGTTCTCGGCCTCGCTCCACGCCGTCGGCAGCGCCACTCCGTCGGCGACTCCGGTGCCCGCCGGGCCGCGCCATTGCGGCCAATCTGTTGCCGCCGTAGCGGAGTTACGGGCGCCGGCGGTGCCAACGAGCACGAATCCGGCCAACGAGATTGCCGCCAGGGTCCCCGTTGCTACATTTCTCTGTCTCATCTTTGCTCCACGAATCTCGGCACTCCGAACGCAGTTCCGTGTCAGAGTACCGCGGCAACCGGATCGGCGTCTGGTACGACGAGTAACGCATGCCACAGCACAACAAGGACTTTTTCGGTCAGCCGAGGCAAATCTATTCCCTGGCGCTGGTTTCCCTGTGGCACGTCGCCGCCTATGCCGGATTGATCGGACATCTGGTGTTGTTCATTACCGCCGCGCCCAGGGACTACGGGTACGGCTGGACGGGGGGCGAGGCCGTACGCCTCTACGGCCTGTTCACCGGGTTGGTTCAGTCGTCGCCCCTGCTGGGTGGCTGGATAGCCGACGCGTTCATCGGCAAGCGACGCGCAGCGATCTTGGGCATGTGGCTCCAGACGTTGCCGTTATTCATGCTCGCCGGTCTCGGGACGCTTCCGGCCTTGGGGGATCGATCTATGACGCTCCCGTCCGCCACGTGATCCTCGAAGCAGAGCTACCGATCGCGCGGATAGCGCTGGACGGCACCGAGTCGGAGCGGCTAGAAGAAGCTATCGCGACCCAGGCCGACGGCTCCGCCGACCGCGTTGCGCTCCACGCCACGGTCACGCGCACCTATGGCGCCATGACGCTGACGTTCTACGCTGCTCTGCTGCTGTTCGTGATCGGCTATGGCCTCAATGCACCGACGCTGGCTGCGATGGTTGGGGAGGTGTACGAGCGCAGCGGCGGCAGACGCGAAGCCGGGTACACGCTGCTCCTCATGGCGGCGATGCTCGGATTCGTCATCGGTGCGTTGATCGCCGGCACGATCGCCAGCCGCATGGGCTGGCGGGAGGGACTGGCGGCGACGGGCGTGATGATGTTGCTGTCGGCGATCACCTTGATGCGCACTCGCCTCCCGTCTTCGAAGGCCGCGGAATCGATCCGTAGCAGCGGCTCTTCGTCGCGTTACAGCGTCGCCCTCACCCGTTTCGAGCGCCGTCGGGTCGTGGCGATCTGCTCGATCTGCCTCGCCTACCTCGTGTTCATCGCTGCGTTCGAACAGTGGGGAGGCTCGTTCAGCCTATACGTGCAAAACACCACGGACCGGGTGGTGGCGGGGTTCGAGATCCCGACCTTGTGGATCCACTCCGCGCAGGCTCTGTTCGTGATCATCATCGGCCCGATCATGCTCGCCATCTGGAGCCTGCTGAAGCGTCAGGGATGGGATCTGTTGCCGCCGACAAAGATGGCAATCGGCCTGCTGCTCACGGCACTCGCGTTTCTGGTCATGTCGATGACGCTTCCGTATCGCGGCGGCGACCTGATCACCAAGACCAGCATCCTCTGGCCGCTGGCCTATTACTGGGTAGTTACCTTCGGCCAGATGGCGGTCATACCCATCGGACAGGCGTTCGTCAGCCGGGAAGCGCCCGAGAGGCTGGCGAGCACTCTGATGGGCGCATGGGCGCTGTTCGGAGGCGTCGGCATCTGGGTCTCCGGGCAGATCGGAGCGCTCGCCGAGCCGTTCGGAATCCTCGCCGTGTACCTCGGCATCGCTGCCGGCTCGGCGCTTGCAGGCGTCTTGGCCCTGTCGCTCAGGAAGCAGACGATGGGCCTGTTGGTGGAATGACCACCGGCCGCAAACGCAACGTCCGGGACTACGCGTATCCGCCTGACAACGCGTCGCCGAGGGAGCCGGTTACCGTGGACCCTCTGGCGCAGGCAGTATCCCGCCAAGCGAAGCCGGATGATCCTGTCGCTTGATAATCCTGCCGCCCAGCATCACGAAAGACACATGCTCCAGCGCCCCCATGTCCTCGAGCGGGTTACCGGGCACCGCGATGATGTCCGCAAGCTTACCCGGCTCGATCGTACCGAGCCGATCCTCCCAACCCAGCACCTCCGCACCGACGCGGGTGCCCGCCTGAATCGCCTCCATCGGCGTCAACCCGGCCTCGACTAGCACCGCGAACTCGCGGGCGAAGACCTCTGCCGGGACGGAGATGCCACCCAGGTCGATACCGACGGCGACTCTCACCCCCGCCGCGTGCGCCCGACCAGCAAGGACGCTCGCACATGCGCTAGAAGCCGAACGAGAACGTCAGCTTGGCAATCAGAGATTGATCGAGCGGGCCAATGAAGCCGCCGTCGTACCTACGACCCTGGCGGTAGACAAGGTAGAAGTCGTCGCCGATGCGGTAGATGTAGCGCAGCCGGGCGAACATCTCGAACTCCTCGGTGACGCTGTTGTATTGGGCCAGCGCGTCGGTGAGCAGACGATCGGAGAATGACAGCTCGGTACGCAAGCGCGCGATGTTGCTGGTGAAGGACCCTGTTGGCAGGTCTACTTTGTTGTAGCTGAACTCGGGACGAAGCGTGAAGTTCTCGCTGAAGCGGATCGCCACCTGCGGGGTCGCCGAGATGCGATCGCCGTCGTAGAACTGTCCGATCTCAGCGAAGGTGCTCAGGCTGACCTTGCGGGCGGCGTTGGTGAAGATCCCCAGGAAGAGGCCGCCGAAGTTGTACTCGCCCGGGGGAATCGCGACGTCAGGGTGGACCTGAAAAGGAAAGTCGAGGCGCTCGAATTTCCATTCATAGCTCATGATGAAGCTGTCACCAGACTCCAGCTCAGGGCGCATGTCGATGAAGTTGCGCTGCGAGATTAGCTGGCCGTCGAGATCATGGAAGGTCTGGTGATGGCCGACGAACCGAGCCTGCCGTAGCCAGGGGAGCCCCGCCGGCCGTGGCTTGAGCTGCGCGTCGTAGCGCTGGTACAGCACGTTGCGCCGCAGGATGAACCCCAGGTCGTTGCGAAACTCCGGCTCGATGCGAATCACGTCGGCCGTCAACTCTACCAAGTCGCTGTTGTAATCGGCCCTGGCCCGCCCGGCCCAGGAGCTGCCTTCAGACCGACCGTCCTCTGATTGCACCGCGAAGCCGGAGAGTTTGAGGTTGCCGAACTGGAAGCTCGCGTCGGCTCCGTATACCCGGTTGTAATCGTCGCCCTGACCTTCAACGTTGATACCGATGACGCCAATACTCGAGCGCTGCAGCACGTCTTGCCGCCAGCGCAGCACCGAGTAATTGCTTCCCTCCCCGAATACGGAGCCGCCCGTCTGGACGTTCAGGAGACCGACGTTGCCGCCGCCGAGCTTACCCGTCACCTTGGCACCGTAGTCGATCGGTAGCGGTCGCCCGGCGTCGTCCAACCCGATGTTGCGCGAGTGATACATGCGGATGACCGGGGGCCCGAAGGCGCCGCGACGCTCGGGGCCAAAGGCAAAGTTGTTTGCTGCCTCCAGAAAGAACTCCCGTTTCTCCGCAAAGAAGAGCGCGTCCCGAGTCAGGTTGACACGCTGATCATCGACTTCGACCTGGGCGAAGTCAGTGTTGTAAGTGAACTGCGACGTCAGATTCGACGTCAGCTTGACCTTGAAGTCCTCGATGCCCCAGTCGGCGCGCGTGTCCTCGAACGGAACCGGGCGGCGCTCGAACGAATCCCAGATCCCGGTCACGTACGGCTTGATGCGAAAGCGCTCTTTGAGGCGAAGGTTGTCCAGGCCGGTGAGCTGACCCGCCTGAGAAACGGCGATGAACTCATAGTCACGCGAATAATTGGCCCACAGGACCTCTTCGTTCTTGCGCCGAATGTCGCGGCGCAAATCCATTCCCCAAACAGCAGAGTTGGTGTCGTAGCGCAGGATCGCCCAGGGAATCGCTACCTCGGCCTCCCAGCCGCGATCGGTAACCAGTGCAGCGGCGTCCCAGCGCTCGTCCCAGTTGGTGTTGACCAGGCTCTCGCCCCGAACGGTGGCGTCGAGCTTGGTACCCAACGGGTTGACGGCGAACAGAAAAGCGTTGCGCCGGTCGTTGAACGTGTCGAGCACGACGGCGACCGTGTCGTCCGATTGGTCGCTATCGATGAGGCGTGACCCGAAGCTGCCGACGCTGATGCTGTCACGACGGAGTTGCGTAGCCCGGATCTCACTCGGGTCGCTGTCATGAAGCACGAAGCCGAGATAGAGGTTGTCGTCATCGTAGAGCACCCTTACTTCCGTCCGTTCTGATGGCTCGCCGCCGGCCTGTGGCTCCCGCTGGCGGAAGTCACTGATGACGGGTGCCGTCTCCCAGATGGCCTCGTCGACGCGCCCGTCGAGCATCGGCGCCTCGTCGGTCCAGGTAGCTGTCGCCGTCTTGCCACGCGGCGACTCCTCGGTCAGCGTCTCTCCACCGATCATCCGAACGGGAATCTGACGCTCCTGGGAGCCCGAGCTTGACGATGAGCCGGGAGCCTCGGCGGCCGACGCGATGGCGCCGTTGGTGGCCACCGTCAGCGCACCCGCGGCGGCGAGGATCGACGCACAGCGTATCTGCATGCGCCGCATAGGATGGCTCACAGGTCGGTTCCGCTCTTGGGTTTGTGGCACGCTCGGGCGTGCTGTCGGCGACGGCCAGCAGCCTGGTCCCGATTGAACCATGCGTACCCGCGCCAAGTGCCGACGCCAGGCCGCAGTTGACCGCCCGTTGCTGGTAGTCTCAGCCTCGGAGGATCGAGATGACTGAAGAGACAAACGAACATCGAATCGCCGTCATCGGGCTCGGCAAGCTCGGTGGAATCCTGCTGCGCGCCTTCCTCGACAATGGGCTGGTGCTGCCGGAGAACGTGCGGGCCACCGTTCACCGCGAAGAGAACGCCGACCTGCGCGCTGCCCTCTTCGGTGTGCAGGTATCGACCGACAACCTGAGCGCCGTGGAAGACGCCGACCTCGTCCTGCTGTGCGTCAAGCCGGCAGCCGTACGCGCCGTATGCGAGCAGATCGCCCCGGTCATCGACCACAAGCTGGTGATATCCGTGGCGGCGTCGGTGCCCACGAGCCTGATCGAGGAGCCGTTCGACGAGGTACCGGTAGTGCGCGCCATGTCGGGGACACCGGCGGCCGTCGGAGCCGCGATGACCGGTCTGTGCGCTGGGACCAATGCCACAGACGAACATCTGGCGCTGGCTCGAGCGCTCTTCGACGCGGTGGGCCGCACCGTCATCCTCGACGAGAAGCACATGGACGCGGTCACCGGGTTGTCGGCCAGTGGCCCCGCCTTCATCTACGTGATCATCGAGTCGCTTGCCGAGGCGGGGGTCAAGGTCGGACTGCCGCGTGACGTTGCGACGACCCTCGCTGCACAGGCCACCCTGGGCGCCGCTGGGATGGTGCTCGACACCGGCAATCACCCGGCGCTACTGAAGGACGAGGTCACGACGCCGGCGGGCTGTACGATCGACGGTCTTCTCGAGCTCGAGGACGGCGGGCTGCGCGTGACCCTGATCAAGGCAGTCGTGAAAGCCACCGAGAGGGCCGGCGAGCTCAAGGACTAGGACCCACGAACCCCGAAGGACGAGGCGCATGAGACCACCGCGAGCGACGATCGAACTCCACAGTGTTCGCTCGGTGGCACTCGCCGCCAGCGTAATTGCCTCACTGGCCAGCGCAGCCGGGGCACCACCGGCCACGCCGAACCTTGTCGCACCAGCGAGCCAGCACGCATCAGACCTCACGAACATGCGGTGGCGTCCCATCGGCCCGGCCACGCCGGGCGGCCGTATCGCGGATTTCGCCGTGGTGGACGAAGACACGTTCTATGTGGGTGTTGCCTCTGGAAACCTGTGGAAGACGACCAACCGAGGCACCACCTGGCAGTCGTTGTTCGAGGACGAGCAGGTCAACTCGATCGGCGACGTGACCGTGGCTCCGTCCGACCCGGACATCGTCTGGATCGGCACCGGCGAAGCCAACAACCGGCAGAGCTCCCCGTGGGGAGCGGGTGTGTACAGGTCGACCGACGCTGGCGAGACCTGGAGCCACCGCGGGCTTACCGAGACGCGCCACATCGGCCGCATCCTCGTCCATCCAGACGATCCTGACCGCGCCTTCGTGGCGGCGGGTGGGAGCCTATGGGGTGCGAGTGAGGAGCGCGGCGTGTTCCGCACGCGCGACGGCGGGGCATCGTGGGACAAGGTGCTCTATATCGACGCAGACACCGGCGTCACCGACATGGTGATGGACCCGGACGACCCCGACACGGTGATTGCCGCCACCTATCAGCGTCGTCGAACGGCATGCTGCTTCATCGGTGGCGGCCCCGGCAGCGGCATCTATCGGACCCGCGACGGTGGTGATTCGTGGACCCAGCTGACCGCAGGGTTGCCAGACGGCAACCTCGGTCGCATCGGGCTCGACATCTATCAGCGCGATGGCAGCCTGGTCATCGCGACGGTCGAGGCAGCAGCTCCCGAAGGCGGCATCTACCGGTCGTCGGACGGTGGCGACACTTGGGACCAGCTCAACGAGACGAACCCACGACCCATGTACTTCAGCCAAATCCGCATCGATCCGACCGACGCTCGCCGCGTCTATGTGCTCGGCGGCGGCCTGCTCATCTCCGACAACGGTGGCGTGAGCTTCCGGCGCACCGAAGCGACCGGCATCCATCCCGACCTGCACGCCATGTGGATCGACCCCAGCGACTCCGACAACGTGTTGCTGGGCCACGACGGTGGAGTGTTCGTGAGCGCCGACCGGGCGGAGACCTGGCGGTACCTCGACAACCTGCCGATCGGCCAGTTCTACGAGATCGGCGTCGACATGCGCGACCCCTACTGGGTATACGGCGGCCTACAGGACAACGGCGTGTGGGGCGGGCCGAGTGCCAGTCGCGACCCACGAGGCATCCGCAACAGCGACTGGGTCAAGCTGGTGAGCGGCGACGGCATGTACGCGCGCATCGATCCGCGTGACCACAACGTCATCATCACCGAGACGCAGAACGGCGCCCTTATCCGCTTCAACTTGGCGACCATGGAGCGCCAGTCAATCCGCCTCGAGACGCCGGGATCGACCGCCGACGGCGAGTCCACCGAGCCCTACCGCTGGAACTGGGACAGCCCGCTGATCATCTCCGAGCACGACCCGGACACTCTGTTTGCCGGGGGCAACGTGCTGTTTCGATCGCGCGACCAAGGACAGGCATGGGAGGCCATCAGCCCCGATCTCAGCAAAGCGATCGATCGCGAAACCGAGACCATCATGGGGTTTCATCCGGTCGAAGGTGTGCTGTCGCTCAACGACGGCGTATCGACCTACGGCAACATGACTACCGTTTCGGAGTCGCCGCTGAATTCCAACGTGATCTACGGGGGCACCGATGACGGCAACGTGCAGCGCACCGTCGATGGCGGCGCCAACTGGACCGACCTTACCGAGACCTTCCCCGGTTTGCCAGAATTCACCAGCAGCAGCCGCCTACTCGCCTCGAGTCACGCAGAGGGTCGCGTCTACGCTACCTTCGACGGCCACCAGCAAGACGACATGGCACCGTACGTCTACGCCAGCGACGACGCTGGAGACACCTGGCGATCGATTGCCGCCGGACTTCCCGACTGGTCGATAAACGTCATCGCCGAGCATCCGCGCAACGAGGACCTGCTGTTCCTCGGCAACGAGCTCGGGCTCTACGTCTCGCTCGATCGCGGCGGCTCCTGGGAGCGGCTGAAGAACAATCTGCCCACCGTCGCGGTCGATGACATCATCGTGCACCCACGCGACAACGACCTGATCATTGGCACCCACGGCCGCAGCGTGTGGATTCTCGACGACATCGTCGTGCTGGAGAGGCTCGCCGCGGCGCGCGCCACCGGTCGTCGGTACTTGTTCCCCGTGAAGCCGGCCAAGTTGTTCAATGACCTACCGAGGAACACCTACGCGGGAGCTGCCGAGTTCTGGGCGCCCAATCCTCCGTCCAGCGCGGTCATCCGCTATCGCCTACCCACCGCGGTGCAAGAGTTCGGAGGTGTACGGACCGTATTGCTCGCGATTACCGCGCCCGACGGGAGCCGGATTCGGAACCTTTCGGGGCCGGGGGACGCGGGCCTGCACGGCGTCGAATGGGATTTGCGAATCGACCCGGCGTATCCCGCAGATGAGGCGACTCGGCTCGAGCTTCCGCCACCACCTCCTGCGCCCCGCGTCTTACCCGGCACCTATCACGCAAGGCTGCAGGTCGGTACGATCTCGGCGTCAATCGAGGTGGTAGTAGCCCTGGCATCCGGCCTCGACGCATCGCGCGAGGATCTCACCCAGCGCCAGAACGCGCTTCTCCGGGCGCACGATCTGACTCGAGATCTCTACGAGGGGCGCCGGGCGCTCCGGCAGCGATCGGAGCAGACGCCGGAGACCACGGCAATCGACGAGCGGATCGCGCTCGCGCAACGCCAGCTGTCTTCGCTCGCCTCGCGCATCGACGGCTCGACAACGCGCCCCACCATCGATCAGCTGCGAGCTATCGAGCTCGCCGAGGCCGACACGCAGACGCTCTTGTCGAGCATCGGGAGCCAGTAGGCCCTACCCAACAGTCGAGCTAGACAGGCACGCGTGGCGCGCCACGGCGCGGACTCGTTGCCGCCGGCGCCTCCGGGGGTTAGCGTGGGCGCTCGACGGAGGCCCGGAGATGCGAAATCGACGAGAATTCTGCTTTGAAGCGGGAGCAAGCCTGATGGCAATGAGCACAGTCCCTACCGGTCCAGCGCCGGCTCCGCGTGCGACCGGTACCGGTCTGGTCTACGACGCCCGCTACCTCGAACACGTCCTCGATACCCGGCAAGGGGGGGTGCACCCCGAGCGCCCGCTACGCCTCGAGAAAACCATGGCGATGTTGGAGGAGCGAGGGCTGCGGCAGCGGATGACAGACGTGCCGCTGCACAGCGATCCGATGCCGCACATCCGTGACCACCATACGGCGGAGCACGTCGACTCGGTACATCAGATCGAGATCACCGGCCAGGTTGCCGAGCTAGCGGTGGCCGGAGCGCTCGCCTCGGTGGACTCGGTAGCCACCGGCAAGCTGCGCAACGTCTTCTGCGCCTCCCGTCCCCCCGGCCACCACGCCAACAACACGGGCATGGAAGAGGGATTCTGCTTTTATAGCAACGCCGCCATCGCGGCGAGGTACGCGCAGCAAGCGCATGGATTCGAGAGCGTTCTCATCGTCGACTGGGACTACCACCACGGCAACGCCACGCAGAATGCCTTCTACGACGATCCCACGGTGTTGTTCTTCTCCACGCACGACTGGTACGCGTACCCGGGAACCGGTGATCCGGCGCTGGCGGGACAGGGAGACGGCAACGAGCTCAACATCAACGTGCACCTGGATTGTGGCTGCACCGACCGCGACATGCTCAGCAGCTGGGATCGGAAGCTGATGCCCACGGTCGAAGCGTTCAGGCCCGACTTCATCATCGTTTCGGCGGGGTTCGACAGCCGCATGGACGACCTGCTGGGTTGCTTCGATGTGACCGACGACGCCTTCGTGCGCATGACTCGAACGGTCATGGACATGGCCGACCACTACTGCGACGGTCGCCTGGTATCGCTACTCGAGGGCGGCTACAACGTCGATGGGCTGGCGCTCGCGGCCGCGGCGCACGTCGAGACCTTGCTGGATCACCGATAGCCGCCAGCGCACGCCAGCTGGCACCGGTGGGTGCCCGCGTCGGGGGTCGAAGGAGCCTATCAGGGCACCGCGACAATCTTGCCGAGAGCCTTGCGGTCGCCGATATCACGCAGCGCCTGCGGCACTTCTTCAAGCGTACAGCGGCGTGAGACCAGCGGACGCAGATCGCCGGCGGCGGCATGCTCGTCGAGCTCGCGAGACATCTTCTCGAAGAGCTCGGGTTCCTTGGTGCGCGCCGCGCCCCAGAAGACACCGACGATGGAGCTGCCCTTGAGAAGGGCGAGGTTCAGCGGAATGCGCGGGATACCCGCGGTGAATCCGATGACCAGGTATCGACCCCGCCAATTCGTGACGCGAAACGCCGCGTCCGCGTAGTCACCGCCAACCGAGTCGAAGGCAACGTCGACGCCCTGTCCCCCGGTCAGCTCCTTGACACGCCCCTTCAGATCCTCCTGGTCATAGTTGATCGTCTCATCGGCGCCGCGCTCCCGACATAAGGCCAGCTTCTCGGGCGTCGACGCGGCAGCGATGACCTTCGCGCCGAGCAGCTTGCCCAGCTCGATCGTTGCCAGCCCCAGGCTCCCGGCTGCCCCGAGAACGAGCAGGGTTTCGCCGGGCTGCAGGCCGCCGCGGAACTTCAGACCGTAGTAGCTGGTTCCGTATGCGTAGCCAAACCCGGTGGCCTCGGCGTAGTCCAGGCCACGCGGCATGGGTCTCAGATCGGCGACGGGAAACGCAACGCGCTCGGCGAATCCGCCGGTGAATCCCCAGCCGACGACGTCGTCGCCTTCCGACACACGGTTCACGCCATCACCGACGGCGCTTACCACTCCCGCGGCTTCGGTCCCCGGAATGAACGGCGGAGAGCCCTTGAACTGATAGAGATCCTGGATGATGAGCGTGTCGGGAAACGTAACCGCCACGGCGCGAACGTCCACCACCACCTCACCTTCGCCAGGGACCGGATCGGCGACGGTCTCGACAACCAGATTCTCTGGCGGGCCAAACGCCTTACAGACGACGGCTCTCACCTGGCACCTCGCTGATGAGACCGGAAGGTCCTGCAGACACTGCCGCCTCTACTCGGCGAGGGCAACGAGCTTCTGTCTAGCCTCCTCGAAGCGCTGACGCAACCGCGGAATCGGCGTACCGGCGTAGGCTCGCTCCAATCGCGCCGTAGCAACCTCCAGAGCTCGCAGCAGGTCGTCGGCTGCCGCTGCCCGCGAGACCGGCTCGGTGCTCCCTCTCTCGTCGATCCAGACAGGTCCGGTGTGAGCGAACGGATAGCTCCCCATCGTTGGCCAGGCGTTGCCATCACCCCCCGAGCTCGAGCCCAGGGTGCGTGCGGCGATCCAGCCACCCACGGGCAGATCGATCTCACCCGAATAATGCGCAGCTCCCGGCTCGCTCAAACCGGCTTCCGACCAGACGACCGTTCCGTTGATCATCAGCTCGGTACGATCCACCGCTACGGCGCTGTATAGATCGATCTCGAATGGCGTACGACCGGTCGGCGTCACCCCGCCGGGTCCGACCGACGGCGCTCCCACCCTCAGCAGAAGCATCGGCCCGGTGGTGACGAACGAGCGGCCTGCACGCAAACCCGCCAGGTAGGACGTCAGATCCGGGCGCTGGCCCGTATCCACGTAGAGCCGCGTCGTTCCTACCGCCATGGTGCGGTAAAGGTTCGTCATGACGTCCGTGCCAGCACTTGGCGCGACCGGGATTCCCAGGTTCAGGAACCGGTACCAAAGCTCCGAAGTGCCGACCTCGTCGCTCCACAAGCACGCCACCTCGAGCGCGTCGAGGTCACCGGCCAGCGCATCCGGGATGATGTCGACCGGAATCTGGCCGAGGCCACCTCGGCCAAACGGGTTGCCGGTGGATACCGGGTGCACGTAGTACCCGACCGCACCCTGCGCGCGTCCGTGTTGCAACGGATCGGCATTCGGGCGGTCATCGGCTCCGTACACCTGATAGCCCGGGCCCCAAATCCACGGCCAGAACATCTCGTGGCCTCCGAGGAGACCGACGTGTCCCAAGAAATGCGAGCGGATCTCCTGGCCGAAGGCGATCAACGGCGACCGAGGCCTTGCCCAACCCCACCACTGCAGATCCTCGAAGCGATTGTGGAGATTGGCGGTCAGCGGCGTCAGAACGTCTATCGCCTCGCCTCTGCCCGGAGCCACCAGATCCTGGGGTCGTAGCCGATAAGCGCCACCGTAGTTCAGGTGGAAATGATGGTCGCCCGAGAACCAACCTGCCGCCGCCGCATCCCACAGCGGCTCCAGCTCTAGCTCGGCCACCGTCGTCTGATCGGCCGCAACCGTGACCTCCAGCACACCGGGCGGGGTGGCCAGACCTTGAACCGCGGTGATGCGAGCAGGTCCCGCCGGCATCTCGATCTCGATCTCGCCCGACGAATAGAAGTACGTCATCCCATTCTGGCCGTCGAAACGCACCAGGCCGGTCTCGGGAACGTGCCCGCGACCATCGGGCGAGCGGACGTTCAGCCGCGCGGCAGCGAAGCCATGCCCACCGGCGAGCCGTGTGCGGACTCTGAGTCGTCCGGTTGGCGCTCCCCAATCCCACTCATCGATCTCGACCTCGACGGGATCGCCACCACCCCGGCGCAGGCTGTAGAGACGCATCGTCTGACCGGAGTCAGCCTCACTGAACAGCACCGCGCCGCCGTCACGAGTCCAACTCGGCGTGATCGGCAGTCGGCCGTTACCAGTCAAGCCGATCGGAGCGTCGGGCTGCCTCGTGTCGACCAACTCGAGCCGCCAACCCTCGGCCGCCGGGACCCCCAGTGCGACCGTCCTGCCGTCGGGGCTCAGAGCCGGCCGCGTCTGCGAGGCAATCCGCTCGGCCCAGATCGGGCGGGCGCTTCCAGAACCGCCTATGCGGATCGCATCGGCCCCTTCTCGAGTCTTCGCCAAGTATAGAAATCGGTTTCCATGAGGCTGCGGCCGCAGTTCCAGTCCGGCCTCCTCGGTGAGCCGATCGGACTCGCCGCTGGACAACGCCAACCTCCAGATGTCGAGGTCGCCCGATGCCGCGGACGAATACAAGAGCCCGGCTCCATCGGAGGTGTACGCAGGATCCAAATCGAGCGCCGGCGTTTCCACCAGTGGCCGCAGCTCGCCGGTCGCCAGGGCGAGCTCCCAGATCGAGGTGTCGCGAGTATCGTCGCGCACGAACGCGATCCGCTCACCGTCTGGCGACCACGCCGGCCGAGAATCAAAGGTGCTGCCCGCCGTCAGCCGGCTCGCCGTCCCGCCGTCGAGCATCCAAAGCCAGCCGCGAGAAGAGAACACGATGCGGTCATCAAGCGGTGATTGCACCGCGTCGACCGGACCGCGCGTCACCAACGGCAGCTCGTACCCCTCCGCGTAGATGTGATGGGAATAGCCCGCCAACTGCGGATAACGGTTGGTCCACTGCGCACTCGCCGTCGGGATGCCGCCACTGATGGCGATAGAAAAGGCAATCATCAACGTCAGGCCACAACGGGCTCTCGATCTCATCAACCTGTCCTCTGCATGCGTGCTGAAGCGGGGTGGTCCTACCGGCGCGCCAGGCGCGGGCCAAACAGCACCGCCAACCAGAACACCACGGCTGCTGCACAGATGCCGAACACCGGCAGTCCGCCGAGGATCGCGATCAACGGGATAGCGGCGCCGGTCCACAGCCCACCGCCCATGATGGGCTCATGCAACAGCTGCTTGCCAGCGAACGCCTTCGCGGCCGACGACTCATAGTCGGGGTCGACCACGCGAAGCAACAGCAGGCCGGTCGCCGTGACACCCATCGATTGGCCCATCTCGGCGATGCTGCGCTCGAACCAGGCATCGCTGAAGACGCGGCGGGCCAAGAACACCACACAGAACACGTTCCACAGGATGCCGGCAACAATCAGGATCAGAAGCGGTGTAAGGCCCGTGGCGACAACGTCCAGACGAATCGTGGCGATCGCCGCGATCACCAGGAAGTCGAGCGCCGAGTTCTGGATCCTGCGCATCAGCCCGAGATCGATGAGGTCGTGCCGGTCGTGATTGTCCTCCCACCACTGGACGAGCAGACCGCCGAGCATGCACAGCGGAAACAACGGGAAGCTGGCCAGCAATTGGTACTGCGCCAGACCTGGGATCGCCGCCTCGATAATCAGCAGGAGTTCCTTGAGGAGGATGCCGAACAGGATTGCCACCCCGACAATCACCAGGTGTAGGCTCAGCGATTCGACGGCGTCCGTATTCACCGTCAGGCGACCGGCAATCGGCCGATCCTTCGTCGGCAGGAATCCCGCAGCCTCGGCGGCGGTCAATTCACTGGACGGCCGCTTGATCTCGGCATGGCCATTGCGAACGGCCCAGTTCACCAGACCCATACCGACGATGATGGCCCCCAGGATGCCACCGGTCGCCGCTGCCAGAGCAAAGTCCCGTCCCTCATCCCAGCCGAGATCGGTGAACACCGGCGCCAGGCCACCGGCCGTCCCGTGCCCGCCCTCGAAGCCGACCGGCAGGATGCCGCCGAACAGATCGGGCAACCCGAACATCGGCCCCAGCAAGGCCAGCACCAGACCGATGCCCACGACGTATTGGCCCCAGGCCACCAGCTGCCCGTACGCGAATTGCCGCCCCGCCGTACGCCATAGCGTCGAGAGCTTCGGCAGCGTCACGCCGAGGAACAAGCACGCGAAAACGACGTTGATCAGCAACCCCGGCAGCGCGCTCCAGCCCGCCGTCCAGCCAACCGGGAACGCATAACCGGCGGCACGCGAGCCCTGGAGAATCGCCAGCCCGAGCAGCCCGCCGATAACGCACGACGGCAAGTACAGTGTTTGCAACGCGCGGAATCTGGTCCGCACGATGTGGCCGAGGCCAAGCAGTAGGCAGAGGCAAACGAAGGATTGCATCGACGCAGTGTCCTGGAGCGGCAGTCTCGAACGCCCTGTGGGGTGCGGCTACTCGCCGCCCAGGGCCTCCTCGGACTTCAGACGGACGGCCCACAGGCCAGAATAGAAGTCTGAGAAGAAGATGTTGCCCTTGTGGTATTGCGGACCCCAGCTGAAGACGGAGTTTGGGAAATAGCCCTCGGGATCGAACGGTAGGAAGTAGGCAATCTCTCGGCCCTGACGATACAAATCACCCATGAGCTCGCCGGAAATATCGACTACCCGGAGCCCGCCCTGAATGTAGGCGATATAGAGGATCTCGTCCTGCACCCACAGGTTGTGGCTGCCGCCTTCCGGCACCTTGTAGCGCGCCACCTCACGGGGAGTATCCCACTCGTCCCATTCGACGAAATGGACCCAGCCCTGCTGACGCTCAGGCTCGTCAGGACTCATCGGCTGGCCGAAGCGTAGCACCGCCTCGTCGCCGGCAATCATGTAGAAGCGATTCGCAGACTTGCTGTGGAACGGCAGCGCCGCGTGGTTCCAGCCGCTCGGATGCGTGTAGCTGCCGAGCATCACGGGGTTGCGCGGCGAGCCTCCTCGCCCCCCGCCACCGACGTCGACGGCCACCACACCGTCGGACCAGTTCGACGAATAGGCGATGCCGTCCTCGACCCAAACATCGTGAATCGCGTGGCCCGGCGTATCGAGCTCGAAACGCGCCACCCGGTACGGATTGCGTGGGTCCTCGATGTTGATGATCTCGTAGTACTGACCGGCGCCCACCGCATACACGTGGTTGTCATAGACGAACGCATTGTGGACGCCACCGGTGAGATGCTGGTCGTAGCTCGACAGGATCCGCATACCGTCTTGCGGGCTTGAGACATCGAGAATCACGATGCCGTTGCGCCGGTTGGAGGCGCCCTCTCGGGTCAGCACGGCAATTCGACCGTCCTCGGAGATCTTGACGTCGTTGACGGTACGCGCATCGATGCGGACTGAATCGATTCTCGCGATGGCGCTCGGGTCGGTGACATCCCACATGAACGCCTGGCCATCGGCGCCCCAGGTACCGGTAATGGCATAGTCGCGACCGTCGGTTCCCTCCCATACCCACAGGTCCGAGGTGCCGCGATCGCTGACCCGACCCTGGCCGACGAGCTCGATCTCGCGCTTGGCGTTGCGCGGGTGGACGGTGATCTGCTGCTGTGCATGGTGGCCGCCCGAGATCGCCATGATGGTGTACTCACCAGGCAAATCAGCGACGAACCGGCCGTCGGAGGCCATGACGCCGGATCCGGGCTCGCCGCGCTCGTGCTCGGTGGTGCGGGCGCTGAACGCATACTCGACGGGAGCCCCCGCTACCGGTGCTCCGGCAGCGTCCAACGGCGTCGCCTCGAAGTGCACGACCTCTCCGGTCCGCGCCTCGGCGGTCGAGGCGGTGAGGCGCAGCGACTCCGTCGGATTGGCCTCCACGTCAATCGACATCGCGGCCGTAGCTGGGCCGCCCGACGCATTGTCGACCCGGGCCGTAATCGTCGCGTGACCGGTCGCTATCAACTTCGCCCGGCCGAAACGCCCCACCTCGACGATGCGTGAATCGCTGCTACTCAGGCGCACTTCATCGTCACGGCTGGTCTGCGCAACATCGGTCACCGCGGACTGCAAGCGCACCGTAGTCCCTTGATAGAAGCGCTGCGGCGGATCAACGAAAACGATGCTGGCGACAGCCGGCCGTGGTACGACGACGCGAACCCGTGCTTCGAGAGGGGGCGATCCCTCGCCTCCGTCGACGGCGGGCTCTCGTGGCACGCGAACCAGGATGGTGTGGCTGCCGGGCTGAATCGCCTGCACCATGCCTTCGCCGTTAACGCTGACGCTGCGCGCTGCCAACGACAGGAACACGACGCGAGCGCCGGGGAGCGGGTCCCCGTTGGAGTCGGTCACGTTGGCTTGCAGAACCCGGCTCTCACCAACCTCGAGCCGCAGCTCGGCGGGCTCCACGGACACGCTCGAGGCGACGGCCAGGCCGGCGACGTCCTGCTGTGCGAAAGCCGCAAGAGCCACGGCGGCGATCAGAGCAGACCGTGCCATGGCTCAGGTACGCTCCGCCCACGGGTACTGGAACTCCGGTCGCAACACGTCGCCGAGCAACTCCTGCACGGCCCGGTGCCCCTGATCGAAAGCAGCGTGGGTAAGGCAGGTCGCCGCGGCGTCGGAGTTGGCGACGGTGATGCGGCCAAAGCGCTGGCGGCCCACCACCCAAGGCACCTCGTCGTACCCCCACTCAGGATCGTAGAGGTCGTTGGCGCCTCCTGCGTAGCCGTGCGGCCAGCGGTTGACGGTGATCGCTTCGATGTCGCGCGCCGCGTCGAAGCCGCCATCAGCAAGCGCCCTGCCGAGATCATCGCGGATGCGCCGTTCGAAGACCTCGAACGACGTTGACTGCAGATCCTCGCGACCGGCGCGGAACTGGTCGCGCGCCGGCAGGCCCGGCTGGATCGGCATTCGCTTCAGGTGCAGCACCATCGGTTCCGATGGGGTCCGCGAGCACACGTAGTCGCCGAGACTGATGGCGTAGTCGAGGCTGGTGGTGGTGTGGTATCCGCTGGGAGCATAGAAGCTCTGCATACCGAGCTCTGCCCACGCCTCCCAGTTGCGCAGCAGCACGTTCGTGTAGACAAGGGGCTGTCGCACCGCCATCTTGAGCGCCGCCTTCTGCGTTTCCGGGAGCTCCGGGCAGAGGTACGGGATCACCGCGTTGTAGCAGGCCATCACGCACGTCCCACCCCGCACGGTGTACGCCTTGCCGTCGCGAACATAGGTGACCTCCACCTCCTGGGCGGTGCGTCGCTCACCGACGTGCCTGGCGTTCACCACGGTGCTGTTGAGACGGATGCGCGCCGCGCTGCCAGGCTCGTCGATGCGGTCGTAGCGGATCGACTGAGTAACCGAGTCCTCCATTGTCGTCCCCGGCAACGCCGCGGGGTTGAGCCAACGGACGATCAGGCGGGCAACGCCAGCGTTGCCATCCGGAAAGTGGATGGGCTCGCCGAACTCGTCGTCGGGAAGCCAGCTTCTGAGCGGTCGCTCCAGGCCGAGACCATCGAGCGCCGGGTAGCGCCCGGCGCGCAGCGCACCCCAGGCACTGTACGAGTCGATGCCGGCGGCACCGTTCGATCCGCCCAGCGAGAGTCTCAAGAAATACGGGATGACACCAGGATCCGCCTTCACTACCTCGAGTAAGTAGTCCTGATAGCTGATCTTGCGCAAACGCTCCTTTTTCTCCTCGAGCGACAGCCCGGGCAGGTAGTCGCGCTTGTCCTCGTAGAGCCGCAGCATGTCCTTCTTGACGGCATCGGACATCGGGGTCTTGGCGAGGAACTCCTCCCAGGTGAGGGTTCCGGCGCGTGCCGGCTCCGAGCTCCGCCGCGGCCGCCCGACCACCAGGCGATCCTCTCCGAACGTCTCACGGTCGAAGAACGTGCCGGCGCCCAGCCCCATGCGGTCGTAGAGACCACGATCGGGCTCGGTCTTGCGCAGAAAGCGCGGCCCGTCGATGCCGATGTCCTCGAGCAGCGCCTTGCCTTCATACGTGTAGCTGTTCTTGCCGTGGATCATCATCGTGCCGCCATAGCCAATGATGTGACGGTCGCCGATGGTGAACTCGTTGCGCTTGGCGTGGCCGCCGAAGTCGTCGTGGTTGTCGAGAATGAGAATCTTCGCTTCCGGCAAGGCCTTGCGGAAGAAGTAGGCAGATGCAAGTCCACTGAGGCCGCCGCCCACCACGATCAGGTCGTAGCTTTCGCCGGTGGCCTCGGCGTTGTCCCAGGTCTTGCCGTAGCGCATCTCGTGCGCCACCTCGAAGGAACCGTCGTGACTACCGCGCATGCCGGTGAGGCGGGGCGGATAGTAATCGCCAGGCTCTTCTGCAGGCCGCTTCCCGGATGACGCGACGGATGGTCGGGAAGCGTGTGCGCTCGCTGGTGAAAGGCCGCTGGCGCCGATCGCGCTGGCCCCGCCGATCGCCACGCTGGTGCCATTGAGAAAATCGCGCCGGGTGATTTCCCGGTCCATTCCGAGCTCACGATCCGTCTTTGCCATGCCGCCTCCCACTATTGTTCGCTCCGGCTCTCGAAGATGCTCCGGCCACGACCATAGACCATCTGAATGCCGCGGTAGTAATTGAGCGGATATACCGTCATGTGTGTCTCGTCTGGAAATACGTGCGTCGACAGCTCGAACCCTTCGAGATCGGCCTCCCGCAACATCCTCTCCAGCCGCCCCACGTTGGTCACCATGCGGAACGGGAGGGCCTCCGGATCGACCTCTTCGAGCCCGCCGACCGCCATGAACACGCGCGCCTCCAGCTGGTCGTGGTGAGCGATGAACTCCTCCGCCTGGTGCAGGACATCCTCACCCTCCCACCAGATCGATGGGCTGCCGATGATGTAGCGATTGAACGTGTCCGGCTCATTGAACATCACGTACAGGCCGAAAAGGCCGCCGAGCGAGTCGCCCCAATACCCGCGATCCCCTGCGATGGTCGGATAGCGCGCGTCGATGAACGGAACCAGCTCATCGCGCAAGAATCGCAGAAACTCAGCGCCGCCGCCCGTTTGCTGTCCGGTCGCCCCTGGAACGCCGGGCACCCATGCGTCCCAGGGGTCGGGGGTAGCCTCGCCCGACTCCACCGACGTGAGGTCGCGAGTGCGCAGACGCATGCCGCTGAAGACGTTCTCGCCCGGATAGCCGATGCCCACCATGATGAACCGCTCGACGTCTCCGAACGTCTGCATCATGCGAGTAGGCGCACCGAACATCAGTCCGCCCTGCGAGTCGGTCATGTACAGAACCGGGAAACGCTCCGAGCCATCACGCCGACTCACTGGCACCCCGACGTGGATCTCGAACTCCTGGTCGACGAACTGGGAGCGCAGGCGATGCATCTGCACCTCTGGCACCACAAACAGCGGCTCCTGTGCGGCGACGCCGGAACCCGCAAGTGAGAGCCCTGCCCCAACAACCGCCAACCAGATGCCCGCCCTGATACCCCGACCGTGCATCGGCACCCTCCGTGTCAACTCTGAGCCCGATCGGCCCATGGCCTCGTAGTCAGCCGTGCCCGATGATTCCTCTCAGCTACTGAACCGTTTCAGCAACCGATACCAGAACTCGATCGAATCGTGGAAGGCATCGATGCGTACGCGCTCGTCGAGCCCGTGGGCGCGACTGTCACCGGAATCACCGAAAAGACCCGATACGCCGTAGACCGGCACACCGGCGTTGCGGACGAAGAGCCCATCCGTTGCAAACGTGGCCTGCTCGGGCATGATCGCCGTGCCCGGCCACAGCTGGTCGACGAGCTCGCGAATCGGCTCCACGACGTCATCGCGCAACGGTGACGCCAGACTGGCCACCGTGCCACCGCTCTGCACGGGGCGAACCTCGATCGATTCGTTGGCGACGACCTCGCGTAACGTAGCCAGGACGTGACTTGGCTCGACCTCCGGCAGAATCCGGCAATTCACCGTCGCCTTGGCCAGGCGCGGCAGGGCGTTCTCCGCCACCCCCGACTCCAGCATGGTCGCGACGCAGGTCGTGCGCATGGTCGAGTTGGCCAGGGGATCGCTCGCCGCGAGGCGGCGCAGCGCTTCCGGATCGGCAGTTTCCGCACCGGCAGCGCGCAGCAATTCACCCTGCTCGCCGCCGGTGCGCTCGCCGCTAACCCGGAAGCTCTCGCGGGCGATGTCGCTGACCTGGATCGGAAACTGATAACCGCGCAGCTTCACGAGCGCTTCGGCAAGATCATAGATTGCGTTGTCGGGACGCGGGCGTGAACTATGACCGCCCGGATTGGTAGCCAACAACTCGTACGTTTGGTAGCGCTTCTCGGCCATCTGGATTCTGAAGGTCGAGGGCTCACCGTTGGCGTCGAGCTCACCGCCGCCGACCGCGTCCGTGTTCAGAGCAAAGTCCGCGTCGATGAGCTCGCGCCGCTCCCGGGCGAGATACGAGATCCCGCTCATCGTGCTCTCTTCGTTGCCGGTCAGCACCATGAGGATGTCGCGATCGGGGATGTAGCCCTCGGAACGCAGCCGGATGAAGTTCGCTACCAGGGCCACGGCACCGGATTTGTTGTCGATGGTGCCGCGCCCGTAGTAGTAGCCATCGATCTCGGCCAGGGTAAACGGGTCTGCTTGCCAAGATTCAGCGTCGGCATCGACGACATCGACGTGCGCCATCGTCAGCAGCGGGTCGCGCTGTCCGGTGCCGCGATAGCGCACAACCAGATTCAACCGACCCGCGTCGACGAAGGTAACGTCATCCTCGGAAAAGCCAGCCGTTACCAGGCGTCGCCCGAGCTGCTCCAGGAGTCGCCGGGTGTTGTCTGGAAACGCCTCGCTCGACCGTATCCCGACGATCTCGCGCAACAGCTCCGTCGCCAGCGATTCGTGACCCGTCTGCGACCAGGCGGTCGCACCGGCAATGAGCGAGCCCGCCAAAGTGGCGGCGAGGACCAGTCGTGCGCGAAACATCAAGAGATCATTACGGTGCGGGCAAACTGCGCGTTGTTCTCCCAGCTCGTTCGCTTTTCTGCCAGGTCCTCCAATACCGGTTGCACGTTGCCGTTGGCGTCCGTCGCCCGCGACACGATCGTGTGCTCTCCCGCGGACGCCCCCTCCCATTGATACGAGAACAGCTTCCACGAGTACTTGGTGTTGCGGGGATCAAGAGTCGCCGTACGCCACGGCCCATCGTCGACCTTCACCTCCACGGATCGCAGCGGCGTGCCGTCGGTGAGGGCAAATCCATGGATCGTGTGATGCCCCTCGCTGCGCGTAACCCGGGCGATCGCCGACTTCAGCTGGATGCGGGTAATCGATGTCTCCGTGTACTTGACGCTCTCGCCGACCTGCTCCGCGGTCAACGTGACGTACTCGCGCGCCATGAACTTGCCCATGAAACGGTCGGCCTGCACGTGAATCTGGTTGAGCCACTTCACCTGCGCCACCCCGTACCAACCGGGAATGATGACCCGCAGCGGTGCTCCCTGGTTGCGGCTCAGGGGCTCGCCGTTGAGCTCGTAGGCCAGCATGGTGTCCTCGCGCATCGCATCGGCAAGCGACATGCTTCGCGCGTACTGCTGATCGACCTGCCAGCTGTTACCGCGGCTCTCGATCGTCTCCGTTCCTTGATCGGCACCGAAGAACACCACTTCCTTGCCATCCGGCTCGACACCGACCTCCTCGAGCAGCGCCCGCAGGCTGGTGCCACCCCATAGACCGTTGCTGATCAGACCGTTGAAGCGGCGCCGACTGTTGCCTGAACACTCGAATGCGCAGGCTACCTCGGTGCGCGGACGGCGACTCAACTCCGCCATCGACAACGCCTGCGGTCGTGTTACGAGGCCGCTAATCTCCAAAGCATGGGTCGCCGGATCGATATCCGGTTGGCCGTAGTGCTGGATCGTGAAGAACTCGTCGGCGGGGGTGAAGAACTCGTCGATCCGACGGATATCCACAAAGCGAACGATCGGCGTCGGATCGGTCTCAAAGCCATCGGGCATGTCGGTGAACGGTACTTCTTGCTCCTGCGAGATCGCCGCCATCGCCCAACCCGGAACACCGACGACCATCGTTCCGGCCGCCAGCGCACCCGCCTTCGCCGCTTGTCGCCGCGTCAGCCTCGTCTTCATCATTCCCCTCCTCCGGTAGCCCGTCGAAGCGGCATTCCCGGCCGATTGTCGGTGGTCTCTCCGCTCTCGTACGCGATCTGACCGTTGACCCAGACCGTATCGATACCGGCCGACGTGAGATGTGGCTCGACGACCGTAGATCGGTCGATGACGGTGTCCGGATCGAACAGCACGAGATCTGCATAGGCGCCCTCTTCGATCGTGCCGCGATCAACGATTCCCAGATGTTGGGCGGTCAGCGCGGTGATCTTGTGAACGCCCTCTTCGAGGCTCATGATCCCGCGATCGCGGACGTAGTGCCCGAGGAACCTGGTAAAGGTCCCATACCCTCGCGGGTGGGCACCGGCCAAGCCGCCGTCACTACAAATAACGGTGAGGGGCCATTGCATGATCGCCTCGATATCGGGCTCGTCCATGGCGAACCCGAGCATCGACGAGCGCCTCGACTCGCCGCCCTGCTGCGCGAACTCGACGTCGGCCTTGAGCAGGCTCATCAAGGTCGTCGCCGGATCGGCGCCGCGCTGCTCGGCGATCTCGGCCACGGTCAGGCCGTTGTACTCCGGCTGCGCCGGATAGTTCGCTAGCAGGACCCCCTGCGGCGAAAGCATCTCCTGGAGCACGTAATCAGCTCCTTCGCGACTGTCCGGGTCACGGTCCGGGAACACCGTCAACAGCCATCGAAAACCCGTCTGCCACGCCGGGTACGGATAGATGTCCACGGTGATATCGACACCCGAAGCACGTGCCTCGTCGAGGATGCCTAGCAACCGATCCGTTTGCCCCCACCAGCGCGGCATCGCCAGCTTGATGTGGGATACCTGCACCGGCAGTTCGGCCTCACGGCCGATGTTGATGATCTCGTCGAGGGCCTCCCAGAAGTACTGATCCTCGCTGCGAAAGTGGCTAATGTAACGTCCGCCGTAACCCGCTGCCACCTTGGCCAACGCCACCACTTCATCAGGCGTCGAAAAGCTCCCCGGATCGTACTCGAGCCCGCTGCCGAGACCGAGCGCGCCCGCCTGCATCTCGGAGCGCAGAAGCGCCTCCATTTGTTGCAACTCGTCGGGCGTCGACGGACGCATGTAGTCGTCGCCCATGACCCTGCCGCGGATCCTGCCGTGTCCGGCGTACGAAGCGACGTTGACGGCAACTGGGGTGTCTTCCAGGCGACCGAAGAACTCGGCCAGTGGATACTGCTGGCCGCCATCCTGCCCTACGACGATCGTCGTCGCACCCTGGCTGACGACCGCTCGCGCGTCCGGCATCTCGTCGAGCAGTCCTCCATCATGATGGCTGTGCGGGTCGATGAAGCCGGGCGCCAGCGTCAGGCCGTCGGCATCGACGACGATGTCCTCCGGGTGCGGGGTCAGGTCGCCGATCTCCGCGATCCGCTCACCTTCGATGCGCACGTCGATCTGTTGCGACGGCCCGCCGGTGCCGTCGACGACCCGCGCGTTGGCGATGACCGTGCCCGGAACACCCGCGGAGGGTGGTGCGCAGGCCGGTACCACGAACAACATTGCGGCCAACACGATTGTCGGTACGGTGCTCCGGTCGTATCGCATGAGAGAGCTCCTGTGGCGCGGCGGCGCCCCACAAACCCGACGCTGTCGCTTGTATTCTGAGCACGAGATGCTGTCACGGCGAACGGCGCGAATATACAGCGCTCGCGGGGACAGTCAATGGATCGACGAGCTTGCCGGGCCTGACTCCGCCCGAGCCGGTAGAATCCCACCGTTCGGGGCGACCCTGCCCGTGGGTTACGAGGAGAGGATTCCGCATGAAGACACGATCGCTGATGCTGGCCACCACGCTCCTATCGTCGGTCTTCGGAGTCGCCATCGAGGCGCAGCAGGGGGTCCCGACGGACCTTCGCGTGCAGCCCGCGGAGCTTGTCCTTGACGTGGGCGACACGGCGCAGATCGAGGCAAACGTCGTCGATGCCGAAGGCAATGCGTTGAGCCTGCCCGTGCTCTACCTGTCAATGTCCCGCCGCAACGTGTCGGTCAGCCAGGATGGCCATGTTGAGGCCCTCCGACCCGGCGAGTTCGCCATCGTGGTGCGCGTCCCCAACGAGGGAGGCACCGGATCGGGAGCCGCGGCGCTGCTAGAGAGACGAGTCCGGGTAAGGATTGCGCCTCCGCCGATAACCTCCGTGGCTTTTGTGGAGCCTCCGACCCGTTTCTACGCCGGCTCGGCAGTTGAGCTGGAGGTAAGAGCAACGACCGATGATGGAGCCGCCCGCCGAGATCCGGTGGTGCGCTATTCCACCGACGACGCCTCCGTGGCCACGGTCGATACCCGCGGCAATTTGAAGCTGTTGAGCGACGGACAGACCCGCGTCGTGGCGAACGTCGACGGGGTCAGCGCCACGCTGTCCATCACCGTTGCACCCAACCCTGTCGTATCCGTGGCGCTTGACGCCGACGTGGACGCGGCGCGGACCGGCGATGTCATCCGTTTCGTGGCCACACCGCGCGACGCCAGCGGCAATCGCGTGCCCGAGGCGCCGGTCCTGTATACGTTCCGCGCCGACACCGTCGAGCAAGGCATGGGCGAGCCGCCGTCAGGAATGATCGCCCAAGATGGTCGCTTTGTCGCCGACCTGCCCGGCGAGTACACCGTCGTGGCAGTCTCCGGTGGCCACTCGGCTGTGCGTACCGTGCACATCGAGCCGCGCGGCGCCCGCCGGGATATCGAGCTCGTCGGACAGGGTCCGGTGCGCGACCGCTTCGGCTCCGACCTGTGGGTTTGGGAGGCAACGGACGGCCGCGACTATGCGGTCACGGGCACCTGGGGCGCTGAGGGCCACGCATACTTTTGGGACGTCACGGACCCCGGGAACATGCGGATCGTCGACGTGGTGCTGGTCGACGCACGCACCGTCAACGACGTCAAGATCTCGGCGGACGGACGCATCGGCGTGATCAGCCGCGAGGGAGCCTCGAACCGCCGCAACGGGTTGGTGATCATGGATGTCTCGAACCCTACCGAGGGTGTCCGGGTGCTGTCTCGGTTTGACGACCAGCTCACCGGTGGCGTCCACAACGTGTTCCTCTACGACAACCACGTCTACGCTCTTTCCGGTGGGCAGCGGTACGACATCATCAATATCGAGGATCCCGCCAACCCGCATCGCGTCGGCCGGTTCGAGCTCGACACCCCGGGTCACGCCATCCACGACGTCTGGGTCGAGGACGGAATCGCCTACTCGTCCAACTGGGCCGACGGCATCGTCGCCGTCGATGTCGGTGGCGGCGGCAAGGGCGGCTCGCCGCGCAACCCGGTGATGCTGGGGAGCTATACCTACCCGAGTGGCTGGAATCACGCGGCGGTCCCCTACCGCAGCAAGTCGACCGGCAAGCGGTACGTGTTCGCCGGCGACGAGGCGGCGCGGGGCCGTCCCGGACGTCCAGAGTTCAGCGAGGGGACGCCGGGCTACGAGAACGAGCCCGAGCGCTTCAAAGGGTGGATTCATATCGTCGAATGGGACGACTGGGACAATCCTCGGGAAGTGGCCCGCTACGAGGTGCCGGAAGCGGGAACCCACAATATCTGGATAGAGGACGACATCCTGTACGTTGGCTACTATGCGGGGGGTCTGCGAATTGTTGACGTTTCGGGCGAGCTGATGGGCGATCTGTATCGTCAAGGGCGCGAGATCGCGTACTTCAAGTCGCTCGACCCAGAGGGCTTCGTTCCGAACGCCCCGTTGGTGTGGGGGGCCCAGCCGTACAAGGGCAATATCTTCTTTTCGGACGGCCACTCTGGTCTCTGGGCAGTCCGTCTCGTCGACTCCGAGGCCGGCGCTGTATCCGACGAGTAACCTCCGCAGTCAGTGGGCCGGGCCGAAGAACACGGCGTTCAAGAAGAGCAGGTTCAATCCATCGGTGTAGGCACGGAAGTTCGGCTCTTCGGCGAACGCGACAACGTGGCCGCTGCCGTGGGGCTGGTGCATGAGGTAGGCATTACCGGCGAACGTGGCAGCGGAATCGGGCCACACGAAGCCGCTCAGGACCAGCTCATCCTCGGCGGAATAGAGCGCTACGTTGGTACCGTCGGTGATAGCCAGCGGGCGAAACACATTGCCCGTGTCGACCATGACGTTGGCATTGCCGTCGTAGCCCGCCGACAGCCAGTGGTCGGCATCGAGCTGGGCGCTGAAGATCGCTCCCGGTACACGGTAGGGCAATCGTGTCTCGTCCCCATCGGTGCCCTCTGGCCGGCCGTCCCGCAGCTCCCGCACGGTCGACAGTAGGCCGACAGCCTCGGAAGTGAGCCATGATGTGGCACCGCGGAAGGTGATCAGCGTGCCGCCGGCCTGCACCCAACGGCGGATACGCTCGGCTCCCGATCGCCCCAGAACCGAGTCGTAGCTACCGCGGCGCGGATGGGGCAGCACCAGCACGTTGAAGTCGTCCAGCCGGTCATCCGCCAGTCGCCGTGTCGGAACCACGGTCACCGGATAGTCGTAGGACTGCTCGAGCAAGTACCGGGTCCATCCGGCCGACGAAGGGTCGGTCGGTACGTCGTAGGCGAGCGCCACCCGGATCGGCGGGATGAATCGCACCTGCTGGCTACCGAGGTTGATCCCTTCCTCGGCCCATGACGAATCGACGGCATGGATCTGGGCACCGGTGGCGGCCGCTACGCGATCGAGCGTCGCGTGCAGCGTGCTCGGGTTCTCTGCCACGTTGACGATCAGTGAGCCGCGCGGAAAGCGCACGCCGCCCATCTGCATCGCCGCATCAGCCGTGCGCACACGCAATCCGTCACGCAGCATTCGGGCCAACGCCCGAGCGGTGTCGTTGTGACCCCACGGCAACAGGTAGGCGAGCTGCGCGACGCCGCCATGTATGGCACCGACCGGGGCTGGTGGCTCACTGAGCAGAACAGAATCAACCACCGACGGAGTCTCCGCCTGGTAGGCATCGAGATCATGAACCAGGGGAAGAGACCAGGCGCTGATGTCGTAGATCTGATGGTCGAGCCCCGCGGCGTAGCGCCGGAGCTGCTCGTCCACGAACGGCTGGTCCATCGGCAGATCCTCGACCATCAGCATCTTCAGCAAGTGCTTTGTCGGCTGCGCCAACGAAACGACGTACGTCCCGGCCTCGAAATCCCTCGGACCAACCGGACCACCGTAGTAATCACGTACCCGAGCGTTGGTGAACGGCGCGCTCGCGCGCGTCACCTCGATGCCCTGGGCCATCAGCAACGCCGCCGTGCGATCGGTGCGGCCGGGATCAGGTCCCGCCGGAAGGATGTACTCCTTGACCGTCTCTGCAGCCCCCTCGGCGACGGCCTGGCGACGGAATTCATAGAACCCGCGCAGCATCGCCTCGCGGTTGCTCGCTGTCGTCTCCGCGGTTGCCAGGGAGGCGGTGAAGTGCCGCTGCACGCTGTCACGGTACTGCCAGACGCTGTCGTCGCTGCGCTCGGCGACGAGGCCTCCGACACCGGCCACCTCGTAGGTCATGCCGATGGAGCCCTGGGCCAACGGCCAGCCATCGCCATAGCCCGGGTAGAACGAATCAAACACCTGGCGCGTGTAGTAGGCGAACCCTCTACGATCAAACCAACGGGCGTTGTTCTCACCGTACAGAGCAAGTCCATCGAGCTGTGCCGGAGTCCATTCCGGATTGATCGGTGGCGCTGGCGGTGCGAAATAGTACGACCCGTTCGTTCCCATCTCGTGGAGGTCCGGATGCACTTGCGGGAACCAGTCGCGGAAGGCCTTGGTACGACCGCGCGACTCGATCTGCGTCTGCGCGAACCAGTCGCGGTTGATATCGAACAGGTAGTGGCTGTACCGACCACCCGGCCATGTCTGGACGCGCTCATTCGCCAGCGGGTGCGCATCGGGCGTTCGGCCGCGCGTCTGCCGATAGTGCTGAACCACGCGGGCGCGGCCGTCGGGGTTCTGCATCGCGTCGATGATCACGATGCTGTTGTCGAGCACCGTCTGCGCCACCGGGTCACCTACCACCGCCACCAGGTGATAGGCGGTAACCATCGCGGCCACGCTGCTCGAGATCTCGTCGCCATGCACACCATAGGAAAGCCACGTGATCGAGGGCAGTGACGAAAGCAGCTCGTCAGCCGTGGCAGCGTCGAGCGCTCGCGGATCAGCCAACTGCTGCATGCCGGCCTGAATGTCATCCAGGCGCGCCATATTCGCCTCGGAGGCCACCACCAAATAGTGCAACGGGCGTCCCTCCCAGCTACTCGCGTATTGCACCAGCTTGGTGGTTGCCGAGGCCGCATCGAGCGCCCTCAGATAGTGGGTGACCTCCTCCGGTGAGGTAATGCGCTCGGCCCAGGTGTGGCCCACGACCTGCTCGAGAGTCGGGATCGAGGCGTCGTAGTCCGCTCCAGGATAGAACTCGAATGCAGAGGTCGTGCCGGGGTTGCCGGTGACCAGCGCCTGCTGCTGCGCCGGTACCGCGAACGCGCTTGCCTGCAGCGCCACCACCACCAATACCAACCCACACCTGCTCGCTGCGATCATTGATCCTCCGGAGGTATCGTCCTGGTTCGAGCTAGTATCTCGCTGCTCCATATAACCCCTCAACCGAGCACCTAGCAATGGTAGCGGGTCGGGTGGCAGCCCGCGGCCAAGGAGGTATTCGATGCGCATCGGACCCGCTCTCGGAATCGTCGGGCTGAGCATGGCCCTCGCCGGCTCGCTGGCCGCGCAGGACCGCAACCCGAAGGACATGGTCATCGTCGGGTACGCCGATCAGATGACCGTGCAACCGGGCGAGACCATCCGGTTCATGGTGAGCAGCCTGGAGCCCGAGTACAGCGCTGAGATCGTCAGACTGATCCACAGCGATCCCAACCCTCTAGGGCCCGGGATCAAGGAGGAGAGCGTCGACTCGCCGGTGAGCGGAACCTATCCGGGGATGTTCCAGCCGCTGCCGAATGGCTCGTACGTCACCGTGCCGGATGACGCCCGCCTACGACCCGCCAGCTTCACGATCGCCGCATGGATCTACGCCACCACCCCAGACAAAGGGAGACAGGGAATCGTCACCAAGTGGTCGGTAGACGGCGGCTCCGGATACGGGCTCGGGATCGACGAAGCGGGGCGTCTGGCGTTGTGGATCGCTGACGGGTCCGGCGAGCTATCGTCCGTTCACAGTGGCACGCCGCTGGGCTCGTCGTACCCGCGATCCGATCCTCCCGGCTACGGGATAACTACGCTGCCGCTGCGCTCCACGACCTGGACCTTCGTCGCCGCGACGTACGATGCCCAGTCCGGCACTGTCACGCTCTATCAGCAACCCTTGAGCCACTGGCCCGGCGACACCTCGCGCGCTGTTGTCGAGCGCACCAGCCCGGTTCGCGACATAAGCCATACTGATGCTCCGCTGCTGATCGCCGCCGGGTGGGATCGATGGACGGACGATCAGCCGCAGCCCGGCACGTTCTTCAACGGCAAGATCGACAGTCCCAGACTATTCGACCGCGCCCTGGACGCAGCCGAGATCGAGTCGCTACGGCGGGGAGCGACCCCCGAGCGCCCCATGGCAGCGTGGGACTTCGCAGCGAATATGTCCTCGCAACGAGTCTCCGACATTTCTTCCAACAGCCTGCACGGCAGCACCGTGAACATGCCGACGCGTGCGGTCACGGATCATACCTGGACCGGCGCCGAGAGCGACTTCAAGCGGGCGTCGGAGCAGTACGCTGCCATCCATTTTCACGACGACGATCTGGACGATGCCCGGTGGTCAGTCGCTTTCGAATACACCGTCCCAGATGACCTCCGCTCCGGCATTTACGGCGCCCGGCTGCGCGCCGGGGGAGCCGAGGACACGGTGCCCTTCTTCGTGCGTCCCCGGAGCGGCACGAGCAACGCCGACATCGCCTTCCTGGTGCCAACCTTCAGCTATCTGGCCTACGCCAACAGCTTCGATGACGAGACCCCGGAGCTACTCAGCCACTACGACCACCACTCGGACGGCAGTGGCGTCGCCTACTCATCGTGGCTCAGGCCCATTCTCGACGTGCGGCCGAACATCGGCTCCAACAATCCATGGGAGTTCATCGCCGATACCCACCTGGTGGACTGGTTGGAAGCCAAGGAGTTCGCCTATGACACCATCACCGATGACGCCCTGCACGCCGAGGGCCACGAGCTGATCGACCCGTATCGTGTTGTGGTTACCGGGTCGCATCCCGAGTACTACTCGTCGCAGATGCTCGACGCCCTCGAGGAGTACCTGCAGGCCGGCGGACGCTTGATGTACATGGGCGGCAACGGCTTCTACTGGATCTACAGCCTCCACCCGGAGCGCCCGCTGACCGCCGAACTACGACGCTGGGGCGGTACCCAGTACTGGGAGGCGCAGCCCGGCGAGTACTACCACAGCACAACGGGCGAGCTCGGCGGCCTGTGGCGGAATCGCGGGCGTGCCCCTCAGCGGCTGGTCGGCGTCGGCTTCACCGCTCAGGGCTTCGACGTCAACTCGACCTATCGACGACTGCCCGACAGCTTCGATCCGCGCGCCGCATTCATCTTCGAGGGAATCGGCGACGACGAGGTCATCGGCGACATCCCGTCACTGGTGCTGCGCCACGGGGCGGCCGGCTCGGAGCTCGACCGCTTCGACCATTTTCTCGGTACACCGCCACACGCCTTGCTGCTGGCCACTTCGGCGGGTGGGCACTCCGACGCCTATCAGCACGTGGTGGAGGAAGTACAGACCTCGAACCAGGGGAACTGGGACGAGATGGTGCGCGCCGACATGGTGTACTTCGAATACCCCAACGACGGGGCGGTGTGGACGCCGGCCTCGATCGCCTGGTCGGGTAGCCTGTCTTACAACGACTACGACAACAACGTGTCGCGCATCACCGAGAACGTGCTGCGGCGCTTCGCCGAGGAGTAGTAGTCGAATAGCTACCGGCCCGCCTGCCGAGGCGTCAGCTCACGCACCCAGATGTTGCGGAAGCTGACCGGGTTGCTGTGATCTTGCAGCTGAATCGGCTGGCGCGCCGAGTGCGGCTCGTAAGCCGGCTCGCCGATGAACGTGGTGGACCCGCGCAGCGTGACATGATGCTGTACCAGCACCCCGTTGTGCAGAACGGTCATGGTAGCCGGGCTCTCCACCACTCCGGCGGCGTTGAACCGGGGCGCCTCGAAGAGGATGTCGTACGTCTGCCACTCGCCTGGAGCGCGCGATGCGTTCACCTGCGGGATATGTTGCTTGTAGATGCTCGCCGCCTGGCCATTCGAGTAGGTGCGGTTATCGAACGAGTCGAGCACCTGCACCTCGTAGCGATTCATCAGGAACACGCCGCTGTTGCCGCGACCTTGGCCGTCGCCCTCGACGATGTCGGGAGCGCGCCACTCCACGTGCAGCTGAACATCGCCGAAACCTTGGCGTGTATACAGGCTCCCAGCGCCGGCAACGACGGTCATCATCCCGTCGCGAACCTCCCATGCTGCGTCACCGTCGGCGTGTCGCCAGGCGTCCAGATTGCTCCCGTCGAACAGCATGACCGCGTCGGAAGGCGCCGCGCCCGGCGAGCCCGGATCGACCATCCGGGGCTCCGGCTGCCACACCTCGGTCAGCGCCGGGTCGCCCTGTTGTTGCGCAATCCCGGATACCGCGACCCCGACACCAATCGCCATCACGGAGAGCATCGCCGCCAGCCAACCAACCTGCCCTGCCCCGGCGCGGCCGTAACCGACTCGCTCCTGTTCGTCCCACATTTCGCGCTCCCTTCGTCTCATCGGCTTCCCGGCAGACCATGGTAAGCGGAACCTCGAGCGAGGACAGCGACATCAGCAAACGCGGCACGATCCAGGCGGCTAGCCGAGCGTCTTGATCCGGTGGGGGCTTGTGAAGCCGCAACAAGCCCGGTCCGAGATGCTCGGGTCAAGTATTCCGTGGCTGAACAGCCGCCTCGTCGGCGAGGCCGGCGGCGTCATGCTCTCGTGGCAAGCGGATCTCGGCGACCATCTCCTGCACACGAATTGGGGGTGGTGGAGTAAACCTGCTGACGGCCAGCGTGATGACGAAGTTGAGCAACATGCCGACTGCGCCGATCCCTTCTGGGCTGATCCCGAGCCACCACTCGTCGGCGCCGGCGCCGGGGTTGATAGAGCGGAAGTAAATGATGTAGCCGGCGGTAAACAGCACTCCACAGAGCATGCCGGAGATGGCGCCCTGTTTGTTGACCCGCTTGTTGAAGATCCCCAAGACGAGGATCGGGAAGAAGCTGGCGGCGGCCAACCCGAAGGCAAACGCCACGACCTGGGCCACGAAGCCGAGCGGGTAAATGCCGAAGAACCCGGCAACGACGACGGCGCCCCCGGCCGCGATGCGGGCCAGGCGAAGCTCACCGGCCTCGCTGAGGTCAGGCTTGAAGATCGATTTGACCAGGTCGTGAGACACCGACGACGAGATCACCAGCAGCAAGCCCGCGGCGGTCGAGAGCGCGGCGGCGAGGGCGCCGGCCACGACCAGAGCCACCACCCAGTTGGGTAGGCGGGCAATCTCGGGATTGGCCAGCACCATGATGTCGCGATCCACGGTGAGCTCGTTGGCCTCCAGGTCGCCGGAATACTGGATGCGGCCATCGCCATTCTTGTCCTCAAAGGCGATTAGCCCTGTGGTCTCCCAGTTGCCAAACCAAGTCGGCGCTTCGTCGTACCGCGTGCCGCTGAGCGAATCGATCATGTTGAAGCGTGCGAACGCGGCAACTGCCGGAGCGGTGGTGTAGAGGACGGCGATGAACACCAAGGCCCACATCGCGCTCCAGCGCGCCGCACGCGCACTGCGCACGGTGTAGAAACGAATCAGCACGTGCGGCAGTCCCGCCGTTCCTACCATCAGCGCGAGCGTGATCGCGGTGACATCGATCATCGTCTTCTTGCCGCCAACCCAGGCCGCCGTGTACTCGGGTAAGCCGAGGTCGCGGTGGATCGCATCGAGCGCCTCGAGCAAGTAGCGACCAGCGTTACTACCATCGACCAGGGCGCCGCCGAAACCGAGCTGCGGGATCGGATTCCCGGTCATCTTCCAAGAGATCGCGATCGCCGGAATCAAGTAGGCGATGATCAACACGACGTACTGCGCCACCTGCGTGTAAGTAATACCGCGCATGCCACCGAGAGTGGCGTAGGTGAACACCAGCGCCATTCCGATCACTACGCCCTGCTCGATCGGTACCTCGAGAAAGCGCGAGAAGGCGATGCCCACACCGCGCATTTGGCCAGCCACGTAGGTGAATGAGATGAAGATGGCACAGAACACGGCCATCACCCGCGCCACCTGCGAATCGTAGCGCTCGCCGACGAACTCCGGCACGGTGAACTTGCCGAACTTGCGCAGATAGGGCGCCAGCAACAGCGCCAGCAGGACATAGCCGCCAGTCCACCCCATGAGGTACACGGTCCCGGTGTAGCCCATGAACGAGATCAATCCGGCCATCGAGATGAACGATGCAGCGCTCATCCAGTCGGCGCCCGTGGCCATGCCGTTGGCAATCGCCGGCACGCCCTGCCCGGCGATGTAGAAGCCCTTGGTGGTTCGTGCGCGGCTCCAGATCGCAATGCCGATGTAGAGCGCGAAGGTCAACCCGACGATGAGGTAGGTCCAGCCGAGCACGCTCATCGCCTTCTCAGTCGACCCCGAAGCGTTTCGCCATGCGGTCCGATAGGCGGGCGTATGTCCAGATCAGAACGATGAAGACGTAGATGGACCCTTGATGAGCGAACCAGAAACCGAGCGGAAAGCCCCCGATCTGGATCGCGTTCAAGCGTTCGACGAAGAAGATTCCCAGACCGTAGGAGACTCCCGCCCAAACGCACAACAGGCGTGCGACAAGCCCAAGATTCGCTCGCCAGTAACCTTCAGGATCCGCCGTAGGAGAGGACATGCCGAGGCATGGGACAACACTTCCTGCGGCGAGTCAATCAGCGCTCCGGCAAGAACGTGCCATTGTTCAACGACCAGACGTAGGCGGCCAACGCATCGAAGTCCTCCCATTCCAGGTCCATGCCGCCCCCCGGATTCATCTGGAACCGCAGGCTGGCGTCAGCGAACTCGCGTCGTCGCACTCCCCAGAAAACGGTCTCTCGGATACCAAGCTCGAGGCCGACGCATCGGCGCCCCGACATATTCTCGCCGTGCCGAGAATCGGCTATCGGCTCGCGACGGAGGAGCGTCCCCAATCTGGCGAGTAGCAGGCCATGGGGGAAGTGTCGCCCGCTAGGCGGCGAGCTCCGTCAGCAGCGCAATCGCCACCGCGGCGGCGTTGCGCGCCGCCATGCGACCGAAGCTTGCGTAGCGGTTCGGCCCGTGGCGGCCACCGGCTAGATCCGACAGGCTGCGCACGGCGATATACGGCAGCTCGTTGGAATAGGCGACGTGCGCCACGGACGCGGTCTCCATATCGAGCACATCGGGCTGGAAAGCCTCCCAAGTAAAGTCTCGGTAGGCCGCATGATCGACGAAGGTCGGACCGCTCACCCCGCGGCCGTCGAGCACCGTTCGCGGCTCGGCGTCGACGCACTGATCCTGCTCATTGCAGCGTTCCAGCGGCACGGCGCCGGCGAGGGCGCGGCGGGCGGCAGCGAGAAGGTGCGCATCGGCCGGGAACCACAGCATTGCCTCGGCATTGTCGGGCTGGCCGTTTTGACGTGTCACCCGAACTCTTCCCGGGTACATCATGCCGAAACTTCCGAGGCCGCGGCGACGCCCCTGCTCGGGATCCTCGGTGAAGGCGTGCTCCTGATACTGGGCCCACTGCGCCGGGATTGTGACCGAGCCAACTCCGATATCCGCCCTCACTCCGCCCGCTATGCCGACCATCACGATTCCCTCTAGCGCATAGTGGTGGATCGCCTCCTGCGTGCTCATCGCTGCGTTCACCATGCTCACGCCGCCGGCCAGCAGAACCACGTCAGCCCCGGCTAGGCGTCCGGCACGGTAGGTGCGGCCGCTGATCACGCGCTCGTGCTCGACCTCGGCGACGGCCAACAGCGGATCGAGCTCGGACTGCATTGCAGTGATGACCAGCCAGCGGGGAGCATTGTCCACCCGCGTGTGGTGGGCGCCTGCTTCCGTCCCCCTTGGGGCAACTGCCCCCTGGGACGCCGGCGCCGGACCCGTGGCACGCTGCTCACTGGAGCAACCGGAGATCGCCAGAGCGAGCGCCGTGATCAGCATCGCGCAACGTCTCCCGGCTTCAAGCACTTCGTTCCCCCACGAAACGCTATCGGGCGTGATCACCCCGACTTCCCAGACTCGCTTCCTTTACTTCTTGGACCAAAGCCTGGAAGAGAATGCCGATGTCCTTACTGGCTTGGCGGAGCCTCTGCGACACAATCTTGCCGAGTCGTCGATAAACCACCACCGCGTGCTCGGGAAAGGCATCGGCGAACCGTTCGAACGCCTCTCGATCGAGCTTGAGCAGTTGGCAGTCGGTGTCGGCGATCGCCGTCGCCGACCACAGCTACGAGTCGAAAAGCGACAGCTCTCCGAAACACGCCTGCTCCTCGTTGAGCGTCGCAACCGTGTACTGCTCGCCCGCCGGTATCTTGGTGTCGATTCGCACTGTGCCGCTCAACATCATCAACATCGAATCTCCCTCATCACCTTCTCGGATGATGACGTTGCCCGATGTGAAGCTGACGGCCCGAAAACAATCGGACAGAAACGCCACGGCGCGCTCGTCGGTGCTCAAGAAGCTGAAGAGCTCCGAGGACCGAATGCAGTCGGCGACTTCGGCTGGTCGGATAGTCATACGCCCTCCGCTCTCAATGCCCGGTCGACGATCCCACCCTCTGGATGAGGATCGCCACGCTGTGCTGCGGAACAACGTAGTCGTCGGCAGGATTGAGCACCGGCACATGCGGCTCAACATTCTTGACGCGGCGCAGATTCTCCACCAGCTGCGAGATGTCCGGCGTGCGTTGCGCCTCGCGCAAAGCCTCGTGCTTGCGCTGCTGAACGTTGCCAGTGTTCTCCACCAACCCGACCAACAGCGATCCGTCGGTCTCGACGTAGTGTTGCCGAAGCTCGCGAAACGGGCGGCCGACAAACTGTGATGAGAATGACGCCGTAACCAAGCCTCCCCCCGACTCGCCCGTCATCAGCGCGTAGAAAATGCCGGAGATCCCGGTCCCCACAGCAGCGTTGGCCAGCAGCACGCGTGAGTTGTGCTGCGTGAGGATCATCTCGTCGGCGCCGGCAGCTTCGAGCTGTTGCTGGTACTTGGGATCGAGCAGCTCGGCACACACATAGGCTTCCGGTGCCAACTCGGCCACCGTCATCACCGTCATCACGGTGCGTGCGTCGGCCTCGGCGGGAGAGTGCGTCCCAGTGTCGTCGGCAAGCACCAGAATACGGCGGGCCTAGGCGACGTTGGCGCGCGCCAACACCGCCTCCTCCAGCGGATCACCGTTGACGAAATGCAGCTGTTGAAGCTCCGCCTGACTGCGCACCGCCTCCACCTTGTCGGGGGCTACCGAGGCAATGAGCACGAACTGCTCGAGCCGCAGTGACGAATCGATCGCCACCAGGTCGCGTAGCAGTGCGTCCAGCGCCGCCTTCCACCCGCATATCACGAAGTGGTTCTTGAGCTTCGACAGATCCGTCATTCCCCTTCCTTCCCTCAAGCTGCGCTCCACCCACGCTGACGCGATCCGACCCGTTAGCAATGCCGCCATCACCACGCCGGCGAAGGCCAGGCCGATACCGATAACGCGTCCGGCGAAGGTGGCCGGCACGCGGTCACCATACCCGACGGTCGTCAAGGTAACGAATGCCCACCAGACAGCATCCGAAATCGATTGCAGGCCAGCGTTCTCGCCACGCTCGACGAGCATCGCGGCGCCCCCGCCAACCAGGGCGGTCACAACAATCGCCACGGCAATGCGAAGGATTCCGGATTGCAGCAGATAGGCCATGAGAACCGCCCTTACGACCTTTCGTGAACACGCGCTGCGCCCTAGAGCCGCCTTGGCAGCGCGCGCTGTTTGATTGTGCCCGCTATCGGCCGCTACCGACAGCCGTAGGCGAATGCGCCCGCCGGTTAGCGGTTGATGATTCGTGCGACGCAGCGTCGGCGAGCCGAACCTTCAGAATCTTACAGCCGCTCTGCAGATCGAAGGGGTGCGTGTGATAACCGCGGCGAACGCGCCTCGACCGCAAGAAATAGCCCTCGTCGGGCAAGCTCCCCTGGGGTCGGCGACTGGCGTGGCCGCGCCGACTTCTACGCCTTTTTGTGGCGACGGTCGAAACGCAGCGGCATTTCACTGGTACTCTATGAGCACACGTCGAAGCTGTGATGGACGGCGAGTGATTCTCAGCTCGCTTGCTACAAGTTAAGCGAACAGTGCCGATGGTCGGCGCCACACCCGTATCCAGCAGCATTCGCAATTGTAAGGAAGAGCAGCAATGGCCGTAGGCACCGTCAAGTGGTTCAACGACACCAAGGGCTTTGGGTTCATCGCGCAGGAGGGCGGCGAAGACGTCTTCGTCCACCAGACCGCGATCACCATGGAAGGGCACCGGACCCTCATGGAGAACCAGAAGGTCGAGTTCGACATCCAGCAAGGCCCCAAGGGGCTGCAGGCTGCGAACGTCCGCGTTCTGTAAATAGCCTGCCGCTGTCTCGGGCCGACCCGGTCCGGAACAGCTGAAGTACAACGGCGCCGTACCCGCTTTCGCGCGGGGCGGTGCCGTTTTTTTCGGGCCTTCAGACCCGGTTAACCGGTACTGCGAGTCAGGCTGGGGTCCACTTTCGAATGATCCTGGATGCCCTTCGCCAACAGATACGCCCCGACGGCCAGCGGAAACACCGGCCACCAGCTCTCGATCCAATCGAGCGACAAACCAAGTAATGTGTTCGACAAGGCCACGACGCCGAACAACACGAGGATGGCCCCACCAACGATCGAGCCACCCGTCGACGGCATCTGGAAGTTCTCGGGCATCTGAATCAGCTCCGTGCCCGACGCCGCGTGGTTGTACAGAGCCGCCAATCGACCGGCATCGATGACATTGAACAACCAGAAGAAGAAGGTCGCCATTCCGGGAATTGGCTCGAGGCTGTAAGGGGCGTTGTTCGCCACCATCAACAGCATCAGAAACACGCCGCCCAGCAGGAAGCCGCGCGTGTAGTAGCCCACGTAGACCTGGCCAAGACCGGGCGCAACGGAGAGGATTGCCGCCAAGCGTGGTGACTTCTGCCGAGGATCGAAGAGCTGTCGTGGCTCAAAGGAAGGTGCGGGTTGTTCCATCATTCTGCTCTCTTGCCTGGTCACCACTGTCGAAAAGCACTCGCGCCCAGCGACGCAGGCTATCGATCGAGTCGATGACGGGTTTGACGTGAACTCGCCAAGACGTGGCGATCCGTTCTTCGCCGGCTCGACGCCAGCACTCTGTGATATCGCTCAGGTGCTCTCTGGGGATTCCCCGCGGTTCACAGATGTCGGCATGGGCGGCGAACCGCTGCGCAGTCTCTGTCAACGTGCGGCGGCCGGCGCTGTGGAGCCATGAGGCGCCGTTAGCCACGGCGTGTTGCACCTCGATGCGCTGCCGACCGAGCTCGCTCAGCAGTCGCGGCGCCACCTCGCCGAGTGGGGCACCAGGGAACCCGACCACCAAGAACAGCGCCAACGTCCCGGCGTACGCCCCTTCCAGCGCCAACCGCGGCCGGCGCGCAAAGCGCTCCCACGGCGACCGGCGCTGTGGAGCGTGCGTAGTCACGGCCAACACACCGTCGACGAAGCCGTCTTCCGGCTCGGATTCCACCAATCTGGGCAACTCGAGCCGAAGGCGCTCGAGCGCCCGGGCCAGGGCGCTGCATTGCGGGCAGCAACCGAGGTGTAAATCCAGCGCCTCGTCCACCTCACTCAAGGTTGCGCCGGCACGCTCGCTGCTCAGCTCCTGGACACGAGCGCACACAGGGCCGCTCGTGACCGCGAGAATTGATGACGTCAGGTCGGCCGGCTCGACGATCGACGTCCCGTCCTCTATGACCACCGTCTGCAGAGCACGGCACGCTTCGCAGTCGGCCACATGGGCGCGCATCGTCTCTCTGTCGACAGGGCTCAGAGCTCCCTCGAGCTGCTCGATCAACGCCGCCTCGAACCGCGGACAGTCCATCGGTCAGATTCCGAACGAAGGGTCGAGCTCGAGCACTCGCCGGGCGAGCTCGAGGCGGGCTCGATTGGCGCGCGCCTTGACGGTACCGAGCGGAATCGACAACAGGTCGGATATCTCGCGCTGCTTGAGCCCCTGAATCTCCTTGAGGAGAATCATCTCCCGATTGATTGGGCTCATCTGATCGATCGCTCGCCGCATGACGTGGCGTCGCTCACCGCTGATACTGCTGGCTTCCGGTCCGGGAGCCGAGTCGGGCCCCGCCAACTCATCGTCGACCAACGCTCCGCCCAACGCCGGTCGCGCCTTGAGGTACCGCAGACGATCGATGCTGGCATTGCGTGCGATCCTCACCGCCCAGGCCAGGAAGCTGCCGCCCCGGTTGAAGCTCGAGAGCCCCTTATAAGATGTGCACGAACGTCTCCTGTGCAACGTCGCGGGCCTCCTCGGGGTCGCGGAGGTAGTGGTGTGCCACGGCGAACACCCGTCCTTGGTAGCGACGCACGAGCGCTTCCCAGGCAATCTCGTCACCCGCGCGGCACCGACTCAGCAGCGTCTGGAGCTCCACCACACACCTTCCATTGCTCGTCCGACAACGACGCCACGTTTCGCCACCGCCGACCGATGCCAGCGATTCTCATCAGCACTAACGTGCCTACGGCGAAATAGTTCGGTCGACGAGTCGACCGAGGCGCGCGCGCCCAACATCTCCATCAGCCCGACTCCGGAAATCAGGAGCTAAACATCGGAAAATACAGCGTGTATCGTGACGATGAGCTTCCGGGGACTCGCGGGTCAAGGTTGCCTCGATGGTTCGCTTTCCGTTGCTCGCTGCCGAACCCGCGTGGTCGGGTTATCGATACTGCAGGAGGTTCGATGTTCTCGAGACAGGACCGTCACGTGCGCGTCCACTTGACCGTCGGGGTGGCGCTGCTGCCGCTCCTGATTCTCACCCTGGCCGCGTGCGGCGGCACCAACGACGGTACCGCCGACAACGCCGAGCCGTTGGGTACCGAGGAAACGAGCGCTGCCCCCCGCGCATTCTTTGCCGAACCGGCCAGTGGAGCTACGCTCCAGGCACCCGTACACCTGGTGTTCGCGCCGAGAACTACATTATCGAGCCCGCCGGCGACGAAACCGTCCACCCCGGCGCGGGCCACATGCACATAGGCGTCGACACGCAGTGCCTGCCGGCCGGAACGGTCATTCCCAAAGCCAGCCCTTGGGTCCACTTCGGTGATGGCTCGATGGAGATCGATGTAGACCTGAGGCCAGGCGAGCACACGATTGCTCTGCAGATCGGCGACGGCGAGCATCGCACCCTCGACGAGCCCGGCCTTTGCAGCACGATCACCTTCACCGTCGAGTAACCGAAGGTGGGCGGAGCTCGGCCGCGCCCTGCGACGCTGGTCGTTCCTACGCTTGAAGATCGGGTTCCGCCGCCGGAGACTACACCGCTCTCAGACGACTCTGACGTGGCCGATACCGGAGGGAGAGCTGGACATTACGGCAAACAACCCGCGCGGCGAGTATATTCTGTGACGCTCCTCTGGTGTTTCGACCGTAATCCTGTTAGATCATTATGGGCCGAAGGTACCAGGAGACGGCTGCGAACGAACCACATGCGGACCCGCCGCTGCGCGACACCTCGTTGCGTCGTTGGTGCGGACGCGTTTGGCTGCAACGAGGTGACTTTCTATGTCTGAGGTGGAGATCATCACCGACGCCGATCCGGCCGTTTCCCGGAGGAACTTCATAAAGGGAGTGATCGCGAGCGGTGCTGCGGTGTCATCCGCGGCCTATCTGTTCCGTGGCGCCGGAACTGCCACCGCGCAGGGCGCTGCGGGCGCCGTTGAGCGTCTCGTAACGCTGACCGTCAATGGTCAGCAGCGACGGGTCGATATCCTGCCGCAGGAAACACTCGCCATGACCCTGCGCTACAAGCTCGGGCTCACCGGCACCAAGCTCGGGTGCGACCGCGCCGAATGCGGCGCCTGCACCGTGCTGCTCGACGGCGTGTCCCACTATTCGTGCTCGGTCCTCACCCACAGTGTCCGCGGGCGCGAGGTGGTGTCGATCGAAGGGCTTGCCAGCGCCTCCGGTGAGCTTCACCCGGTGCAGCAGGCGGTCGTCGACGGCGGCGGCTTCCAGTGCGCGTTCTGCGCCCCCGGGTTCATCATGAGCATGGTGGAGATGGTTGACGAGAACCCGGCCCCGAGCCGCGAGGAGGCGGCCCACGCCCTGTCCGGCAACCTCTGCCGGTGTTGCGATTACCACAAGATCCTCGATTGCGCCATGGAGGCCGCTCGCTATACCCGCGACGGCGTTCCGGCGGAGGCCGACTGATGGCAGGCCGCTGGAAGCTCATCGGTGAGGACATCGCCCCACCTGACCTGGTCGCCAAGATCACTGGCAAGGCGAGGTTCGCGGAGGATTTCCGTGCCGAAGGCATGTTGTTTGCCAAGATCCTTGCGAGCCCCATGCCCCACGCTCGGGTGACGCGGATCGATGCGAGCGCCGCGCTGCGAATACCCGGTGTGGAAGGCGTGATCACCGCTGAAGACCTTCCCGCCACCGACAACCCCTACGCCGAGCGCGCCCTCACTATGGAACCTCTGTACGAGGGCGAGGCCATCCTCGCAGTGGCAGCGGTCGACGAGACCACGGCAGCCGATGCGATCGAACGTATCGAAGTCGATTTCGAGCCGCTGCCCTTCGTCGTCGACCCGCTCGATAGCCTGCGTCCCGCCGGCCCGGATGCCCGGGTCGGGGGCAACTCGTTCGTGCGCGAGGAAGGCGAGACGCTCCTGCGTTCGATCAAGTGGGACGCCCAGGCGTTCGAAACGAACGACGGTAAGCTCCCGACGGGCGAGGTCAATGCAGAGTGGGAGATGGGCGATCTCGAAGAGGGCTTCGCGGAGGCCGACTTCATCCTCGACGAGACCGTCGTCCATCAGTCGTTGACGCACCATCCTCTCGAGCCGCGCAGCTGCATGGCGTACTGGCAGAATGGCAAGCTGTACCTGCACGCCTCGACGCAGAGCACCATGCGCACTACCGGTGCCGCAGCGCGTGGCGCAGGGATCGACGCCGACGACCTCGTGTTCGTCGCGGAGTACTGCGGCGGCGGTTTCGGCAGCAAGATCGGCGGCACCGTCAACATGCCGATTCCGGCAATGCTGGCACGCAAGACCGGCAAGCCGGTCCTTTACCGCGTAACCCGCGCCGAAGAGAACTACATCGGCCGCGCCCGCTGCGGCTTCCAGGCACAGGTCAGGATGGGTTGGCGCGCCGATGGCCGGCTCACTGCCCTCGACCTGTTCATCGTGCAAGACAACGGGCCGTACGGTCGTCAGGGCGATATGTTCACCGCCGGCTCGATCGGAGCGCTGGCTTATACACCCCTGACCATGCGCTTTCGCGGCGTCACAGTGCTTACCAACACGCCGCCGCGATCGGCCCAGCGCGCCCCCGGCGGCGCACAGGTGGTGGCCATGCTCGAGCCCCTGATGGATCGAGCTGCCCGCGAGCTCGGAGTCGACAGGGTGGCGATGCGCCGCATCAACGCCGCCGACAAGGACACCAAGTTCGGGCCAAACCAGACGGCAGTGACCAGCGCCTTCGTTCGCGAAGCGATCGATCTGGGCGCCGACCTCTTCGACTGGGATGCGAAGAGCCAGCTGAGCGGTCAACGCAGCGGCACCAAGGTGACCGGCGTCGGGATGTCGGTAAGCCCGTTCATCGGCGGCAGCATCGGCTACGACGGCATCGCCATCCTCAAAGAGGACGGCAAGCTCCACGTCCACCAGGGCATCGGCAACCTCGGGACGCACTCGGTCGCCGACACGGCCCGTGCCGCTGCAGAGGTCCTGGACATGCCGTGGGAACAGGTAGAAATCGTCTGGGGTAGCACCGCTCGCAATATGCCGTACAGCTCTATTCAAGCCGGCAGCATGACAGCCCATGCGCACACGCGCGCTAATTACGCCGCCGGGTTGGATGCCAGGCGCAAGCTGCAGGAGATCGCGGCACGCGATCTCGGCGGTTCGGCGGGCGACTACGAGGTCGGCGGCGGCCGCGTGTTCCAGCGCGGCAACCGATCACGGTCGATGTCCTTCTCCGCCGCCGCGCGCCGCGCCGTGGCGCTCGGCGGCGAGTTCGACGGGCACGAGCTTCCCGAGGACATCAACGACTTCACCGTTCAGTCTGCGACGGCGCTGGCGGGACAGGGTCTGATGGGTGTGGCCAAGGACAATTTCCCCCGCGAGGGCTCGACGTACTCGTGGGTCATCGGCTTCGCCCGTGTCGAGATCGACGTCGAGACCGGCGAGACCAACATCGTCGAGTACGTCGGCACGACGGACTGTGGGACCATCCTGCATCCGCGTAGCCTCGGCGCGCAGATCTACGGCGGCAGCATTCAGGGATTCGGCATCGCCCGCAGCCAGAAATGGGTCTACGATTCGCAGTGGGGCGTGCCTTTCACCAAGGGCTTCCACATGGCGAAGCCACCGACGATGCTGGATATTCCGCTCGACGTGCAGTGGGGGGCGGTCAACGAGCCCGATCCCTACAATCCTGTTGGCTGCAAGGGAATCGGCGAGCCCCCCGTCGGCGCCGGCGCCGGCGCGGTCGCTTGCGCCATCCAAGATGCGCTCGGGGCGGCCGCCTTCAACCGAACGCCGATTACTACCGAGATGATCATGGCTGAGCTCGAAGACATTCCGGCGCCGTTCCGCCAACCTACCGCTCACCTATAGGACGGAGGAAGAGACGATGGCGATGATTCGCGACATGATGCCGACTTTCGACCTCTTTCAACCGGGTTCGGTAGGCGACGCGGTCGCCCTGTTGGATCGATACGGGTCCGATGCCTGGACCATGGGGGGCGGCCTCGACACCTTTGAATGGCTCAAGGAGCGCATCCGACGCCCGGCGGTCGTCGTCGATCTCGGATCGATCTCGGAGCTTCGCGGCGTTCGCACGACCGACGACGGCATCGAGATCGGCGCAATGACAACGCTCACCGAGGTCATTGCCGACGACGCGGTCACCACCGGCTTCGGCCTGCTTGCCACGGCAGCAGGCGTGGTGGCAACGCCGCAGATCCGCAACCAGGGAACGCTCGGCGGCAACCTAGCGCAAGACGCGCGGTGCTGGTACTACCGTGGCGGCTGGCCATGCTATCGAGCTGACGGCAACATCTGCTATGCCGACACGCCGACGTCCATCAACCGCGAGCACGCGTTGTTCGGGGCTGACCGATGCGTCGCCGTGAGCCCGTCCGATACGGCCCCGGCGCTGGTCGCCCTCGACGCCAAGATGGTGATCAACAGTACGTCGGGCGAGCGCCTCGTCGACGCCGAGGACTTCTTCATCGGGCCCGGCGCCGACATCACCCGGATGACCGTGTTGGAGCCGAGCGATCTGCTGACCAGCATCCGCATCCCGGCCACCTGGGCCGGTGCTCGGTTCTACTTCGAGAAGGCCCGTGATCGACAGGCATGGGATTTTCCATTGGTCAACATCGCTTCAGCGATGGAGGTCAGTGACGGCGTCATCCAGCGAGCACGCGTCGTGGTGAACGCCGTGTCGTGTGTGCCCATGAGGCTCACCAACGTCGAGGAACAGATTCGCGGCGAGCGGGTTAGCGAGGAGCTCGCCGAAGCGGCGGGCGAAGTCGCCGTGCAAGGCGCGCGTCCGCTGGTGCACAACCGCTACAAGATCCCGCTGATGAAGAATCTCGTGAAGCGGGCTATCCGCGACGCGCAGGCCTGAGGGCGACGCCGATGGACTTGCTGCAGTGGGAGCAGAACCCGTGGGGCCAGGAAATCCTCGTTCGCATCTCCTGGAGCCTATTCTGGATCGCCCTCTCCGCCGGCGTGGTGTTCGTCGTGGCACACCTGGTTTTCCGCACGACCCTCGGGCCAAGGATCAAAGCGTCAGCCGCCGCGGCAGCAGACCAATCCAGCGCGACAGCGAGTGTGCCCGAGCAGGTGATGCGCCACTCCTCGGCATCGCGGTGCTTCCACTGGTTGATGGCGGTTTCCATGCTCGTGCTGCTTGTCACCGGGTTTGCGCCGGTTGTCGGCATCCAGTTCGCGTGGGTAACGATCCACTGGGTCGCCGGGTTGGCGCTCATCGCCTGTGTGCTGTTTCACATCGTGCATGCCTCGGCACGCGGCACCCTGCGTTCGGTGGGATTCGAGAGCACCGACGTCGAGGACGTCCGGCGTAGAATCCGCCGGGCCCTGGGCCGACCGACCGAGCAGCCTGCCAAGAATCCGAAGTACCCGCTTCCCAACCGCCTGTACCACCACGCCGTGGTGCTGACAACGGTAGCGGCAATCGGCACCGGGGTGCTCATGATGTTCCGCGTCGAAACGCCGTTCTTGGCGCGAAACCCGTACATGTTTGCCGAGCAGACCTGGGGCTGGGTGTACGTCCTTCATGGTCTTGGCTCGGTGGGGCTGGTGACGCTGGTCATCTCGCACGTGTACTTCGCCGTGCTTCCTGAGAAGCGCTGGATGACGAGATCCATGGTCCGGGGCTGGATCGGCCGCGACGAGTATCTCGAGCATCACGATCCGGCGCGTTGGAGCATTAGCGGGCCGGAGCCCGGCGGCGATACCGACTCGGCGTGAGCTCGTTGGCCGACCACGAACACAGGTGGGATTCCGGTACTATCGTTCTGCCAACCGGCACCCACTTGCGGCGCTGATCCCGACGCCAGACACCGAGTCCCGCCGATGAACGACCTGCAGCGACACATTGATACGCTCGAGGAAAGCTACGAGTTCATGCTCGCCTATGCGGCGCAGGGGCTCGAGGGTGACCAGGGAAGCAAGTCCGGTGGCCAGCTGCGTGAGTTCCTGCAACGCTCGGTGACCGCGCTCACCGCGCTGCCCGGGGTCGCGGCCGCCCACGCGCCGAGCGCCAATGACACGGCAACAGAGGCCTACGCCGACTTCATGACGGTGCTCGAGAGCGACGCACGCAGTAGCCGCGCGGCCATTCAACTAGTGCTATCACAGCAGACCATCAGCTCACAGTTGGTCGACAACCTCAACGCATCGATCCATCTGCGTGCCATGCTCACCGATCTGTTTCTCCTCGACGAGCTGCTGAAGCTGAGCGCCGAGTAGCAGGGTATCCGCCGATGGCTCACCGGGAGCTGCCCGTACCGCGGCTGGACCTACCTGAGGAAACGCTCCAGGAACGCTTCGACGCGCTCCAGGAATCGCTCGTTCCGCTGTGGAAGTCCATTTCGCACCTTTCCCAGGAAGAGCAGACGATCGTCGTCGTGCCGTCGGTCTCGGTCGATTTCGCCCTGCGACCCTCCGAGATGCAGGCGTATGAGGAACGGCTGCTCTTCTTACTGTTGCTGCTGCGGCAGCCTCGTGCGCGCATGGTCTACGTAACCGGCCAGCCTGTCTCCGAAACGGTGATCGACTACTACCTCGCCCTGCTGCCCGGCCTGATACCGAGCCACGCACGGGCCCGTCTGTCCATGCTTTCCGTGGGGGACGCCGATCCGATTCCACTTACCCACAAGGTGCTTCAGCGTCCGAGATTGATCGAACGCATCAAGCATCTCGTAGTCGACCCGCAGCGCGCCCATCTGGTGCCGTTCAACACCACGTGGGCAGAGCGCGACTTGGCGCTCCGACTCGGAATTCCGATGTACGGAAACGATCCGCGCCACGAGCACCTCGGATCCAAGAGCGGCGGGCGGCAGCTGTTCAAGCAGGCCGAGGTCCCCTGCCCCATGGGGTTCGAACACCTCCGATCCCTAGAGGACATCGTCGGCGCGATCGTCGAGCTCAAGACGGCAGATCGCGAGTGCCCGGCAGCGATTGTCAAGCTGGAGGCATCGGTATCCGGCGAGGGCAATGCTCAGATCGACCTCTCAGGCATCGGGACCGACCCGGCCGACATCGAGCGCCGGATCCAGGAGATGACCACCGAGATGGTGGGCCTGTCAGCCGATGACTATCTCGCCAAGTTCGCCCGAGTCGGCGGCATTGTCGAGGAGCGCATCGTGGCGGATGGCGTGCTGAGCCCGAGCGTGCAGCTACGCATCACCCCGCTCCGCGAGGTGCAGCTGTTATCGACACACGATCAGCTCCTCGGAGGTCCCACCGGGCTCAGCTTCCTCGGTGCGCGGTTCCCGGCCAATGACGCCTATGCGTCGATGATTGCTCGGGAGGCACTGAAGATTGGCCAGCTGATTGCAGACGAAGGGGTCATCGGACGCTTCGCAGTCGATTTCCTCACCGCCAAACAGGACGGCGATTGGAAGGCGTGGGCCATCGAGGTGAACCTGCGTAAGGGAGGCACGACCCATCCTTTCCTGACGCTGCAGTTCCTGACCGACGGCGAATACGACTGGGAATCCAACGTGTTCCGTACTCGGGCAGGGCAACCTAAGTTCCTTGTCGCAAGCGATCACATGGAGTCGGTCGACTACCGGGTGCTCGAGATCGATGACCTGTTCGACGTCATGGTGGCGCACGGGATCCACTTCGATCACACGCGGCAACGTGGCATCGTGCTGCACATGCTGGCCTGCTTGGGCGACTGTGGCCGCTTCGGCTTGACGGCCGTGGGCGATTCCGCCGACGACGCCGAAGCGCTGTACAAACAGGCGGAAGAGGTGCTGCTCGAAACGGCGCGGCAGGCCCGCGCCGATCAGGGTGTTGCCGGCGACGCCTAAAGGGGGGGCGCCGAGATGATCGAATCCAGCGAGCCAGCCGTCCTGCGGGCCGCTCGACTGGGCCGCGCGCCCGACGCTGCGGTGCTAGAATTTCGCCGCTAGCCGTCCCGGCCCCGTGGAGCCTGAGATGTCCACCGAACACAATAGCGAAGATCTGGTCCTGAGCGAGCTCGCCACCGACGAGCTCGTCGACCAGATGCACGACGATCTCTACGATGGACTGGCTGAAGAGATCGGCGAGGCCACTACCATCCTGCTCGATCGGGGTTGGGATGCGAAGAAGGTGCTCGACGATTCGCTAGTCAGCGCCATGAACGTCGTCGGTGCGGATTTCCGCGACGGGATTCTCTTCGTGCCCGAGGTGTTGATGGCCGCCAACGCCATGAAGGCAGGGATGGCTATCCTTCAGCCGATACTCTCCCAGACGGGCGCCGAACCGGTCGGAAAGATGGTTATCGGCACCGTCAAAGGTGACATCCACGACATCGGCAAGAACCTCGTCGGCATGATGATGGAAGGTGCCGGGTTCGAGGTCATCGACCTTGGCATCAACACCGACGCCGACTCGTACATCGGAGCGCTGACGGAACACCGTCCGGACATCCTCGGCATGTCGGCGCTCCTCACCACGACGATGCCCTATATGAAGGTGGTCATCGACACGCTCAAGGAGCAGGGGCTGCGCGATCAGTTCATCGTCATGGTGGGTGGGGCACCACTCAACGAGGAGTTCGGCCAGGCCATCGGTGCCGACGCGTATTGCCGCGATGCCGCTACGGCCGTTGAAGTTGCCAAGCGACTCGTAGCGGAGCGCCGCGCCTCCTGACCGGGGCGGGCGAGGACAACCGTGCCGGCACGCGTGCTCAACCCGGCTTGCGGAGCTCTCACTACCGAGATCACGGCGCTGAATCGGATGGACGGCTGGTCGCATATCGATCTCTGGTGCCCGCCGCCCGGGCTCCTCGCGGCCGAAGGGGACGTCGCGTGGCACAACTGATCACGATCTACTGGCGCGACATTCCAGCCCAAGTGATCGGCCGCAGCGGCCGAACCCGCGTCAAGGTCGAGCTGTCGGCGAGGTTCTCGCGAGCCATCGACAGCGCGGCCATGCGCGCCGGTCGCGGCGGCAGCGACGAGTACCTCGCCGATTGGCGCCGCGACCGTCAAGCGTGCTCCGGCAACCTCGAGGAGGTGGTGGCCGCGGAGGCCGAACGACTCGAAAACGAGTTCTCGGAAAGCGCGCTACGCACCATAGTCCGCGCCAACGGCCTGGCGCCAACCGACGAGCCATCCCAGTGACCGATACGGTACTCAGCTCCGCCACGCGAGAGGTCACGATCGGATTCAACCGACCGTTCGTGGTCATCGGCGAACGCATCAACCCGACCGGCCGCAAGCTTCTCTCCGCCGAGATGAAGACAGGCGACTACAGTCGGGTCGAGGCCGACGCCGTGGCTCAGGTTGCCGCGGGTGCGACCATGCTTGACGTCAACGCCGGCATTCCGCTGGCTGACGAGCCCGCGATCCTGGCACGCTGTATCGAGCTCGTGCAGGCGGTGACCGACGTACCGCTGTCGATCGATTCCTCGGTGGTCGCGGCGCTAGAGGCCGGCCTCGCTGTCTATCAAGGCAAGCCGCTACTCAACTCGGTAACTGGCGAAGAAGAGCGCCTCGAGACCGTGCTGCCGCTGGTCAAGAAGTATGGCGCCGCGGTCGTCGCGATCTCCAACGACGACACCGGCATCTCCCAGGACATCAACGTGCGTTTCGAGGTCGCCAAGAAGATCGTCGAGCGCGCTGCCGATCACGGCATCCCGGCGAGCGACGTGGTCGTCGACCCCCTCGTCATGCCGGTAGGCGCGATCAACGACGCCGGGCGCCAGGTACTCGAGCTCGTTCGGCGGCTACGTTCCGAGCTCAAGGTCAACACCACGTGCGGCGCCTCGAACTTCAGCTTCGGCCTACCGAATCGACATGGGATGAACGCCGCCTTCGTCGCCAGCGCTATCGGCGCCGGCCTCACCTCCGCCATCACCGATCCACTCGACAGCGGCATCATGCAGGCGGCGCGCGGCGCCGATGTTATCGCCGGTCATGATCCGGAGTGCGGTCGTTGGCTCGCCGCTTACCGCGAGGCGCCGGAGGCCGGCAAGGAACGTCAGCGCCGCGGCCGACGTGCGCGGCGGCGTCCGTGAGCCACAGGTGGCTCAACCCGAAGCACTGATCGTCTTCACCCCCTCCGGGAAGCGTGGGCGATTCGCCCTCGATACGCCGGTGCTCACCGCCGCCCGGCAGCTCGGAGTTGATGTGGACTCCGTGTGCGGAGGACGTGGTATCTGTGGCCGTTGCCAGGTGACGCTGAGCGAGGGCGAGTTCGCCAAGCACGGAATCAGCTCCCAGGCCGATCACCTAACGCCGCTATCTGAGCCTGAGCAACGCTATGCCGAAAAGAGCGGGTTAGCACAGGACCGTAGGTTGAGCTGCCACACACGGCTGCGCGGCGATGTGGTCATCGACGTACCGGCGACCAGCCAGGTACACCACCAGGTCGTGCGCAAGGAGCTCGACGCGCGTGATATCGACCTTGATCCGGTGGTCCGGTTGCACTTCGTGGCCGTTGCAGAGCCCGACATGGACGACCCGGTGGCGGACCTCGAGCGACTCTACGTGGCGCTGGAACGCGAGTGGGAGTTGGCCGATCTGACATGCGATCCGACCGCCTTGCGCCGACTCCAGCCGGCGCTTCGTGGCGGCGAGTGGTCGGTGACCGTCGCCGTCCGCGGAGGCGACGAGATCGTCGGCATCTGGCCGGGATTCATCAACACCGCCTATGGCATGGCCGTAGATGTCGGCTCGACCACCATTGCCGCACATCTCTGTGATCTCTCCACCGGCAAGGTCGCCGCTAGCGCCGGGCTCATGAACCCACAGATCCGCTTCGGCGAGGATCTGATGAGCCGGGTCTCGTACGTGATGATGAACCCCGGCGGCGACCAACAGCTAACCGCCGTGGTTCGCGATGCGATCGCCACACTTGCCACAGACGTATGCGGCGCGGCGGGAGTGTCACCCACCGACGTGCTTGAAGTCACGCTGGTGGGCAATCCGGTGATGCACCATCTGTTGCTCGGCATCGATCCAACACCGCTGGGGACTGCGCCGTTTGCGTTGGCCACCGAGCGCGCCACTACCCTGCCGGCGCGACAGCTCGATCTCGGAGTTCACCCGGGAGCCCGAGCGTACCTTTTGCCGTGCATCGCAGGGCACGTCGGCGCCGATACTGCCGGCATGCTGCTGGCCGAGGCTCCGTACCGCGACGAGGCGATTACCTTGCTGGTCGACGTGGGTACGAACGCCGAGCTCGTGCTCGGGAACCGAGAGCGCCTGGTGGCCGCTTCGAGCCCCACCGGTCCGGCTTTCGAGGGGGCGCAAATAAGCTGTGGACAGCGTGCTGCGCCAGGCGCGATCGAGCGGGTGCGTATCGATCACGACACCTTGGAACCGCGGTTCAAGGTCATCGGCTGTGAGCTCTGGTCGAACGAGCCCGAATTCGGTGAACAGACGCGTGCAACCGGGATCACCGGCGTATGCGGCTCCGGGATCATCGAAGTGATCGCCGAGATGTACCTGGCTGGCATCCTCGACGAGGACGGTGCGATCGATGGAAGTCTCGCCGGGCGCAGCCCCCGGATCGTGCCGGACGGCCGCACCCATTCCTACCTTTTGCATGAAGGCGAGCCCCGGATCGGCATCGTCCAGAACGACGTGCGCGCCGTTCAGCTCGCCAAGGGCGCACTCTACGCTGGTGCCCGCTTGTTGATGGAGCGCCTTGGCGTGGACAAGGTCGATCGAATCCGGCTGGCCGGTGCATTCGGCAGCCTGATCGACGTGAAGTACGCGATGGTGCTCGGCATGATCCCCGACTGCGACTTGAGCCAGGTCTCGGCGGCCGGCAACGCAGCGGGTTCCGGCGCACGTATCGCGCTGCTAGACGCCAGCGCCCGCACCGAGATCGAGACCTGGGTGCGCCGCATCGAGAAAGTCGAGACCGCTGTGGCCGACCGCTTCCAGCATCATTTCGTCAACGCGATGGCCATACCCAACAAGGAAGAGCCGTTCCCCGAGCTCGCCAAAGTGGTGCCGCTGCCGACACCCAAGCAGACCACCGACACCGATCGACGTCCTCGGCGTAGTCGCCGGCGTCGACGCCCACCGACGACCTAGGCGTTCAGCCCCGCGGTGCCCGTCGGCGGCGCCGCTTCTTTCGCGCACCCAGGGCCGCGGCGCCCTGGGGCGCCGCGGGCGGTACCGTCGGCAGCTCCTCCTGTGACTCGAATCCCGACGTGATCAGGCGCTCAAGCTCCGTTACCACAGCGACATCGGTGTCGAGTTGCTGGTACTTGGCCAGGCGTTCCTCAACCTCGTCAGCGGCGCGCTCAGGGAGCTCCTTGCCACCGCGCTTGATCCAGTTTTCGCGGTTTTCCCGGTCGACCACCGGGCTGGTGAGATAGAGTTCCTGTGGCCAGTGCTCGAGCGTATGCTCCGAGGTGATGAGGTGATTCTCGGCCATCAGCTCGTCCGCCAGGTGGGCGACCGACAGGTCGTCCAGAGGCCGGATCTCGCGTACAAAGTGCAGCGCTTGTCCGCACATCTCGTCGTCGAATACGAGCTTCGCGAGACTGAAGACGAGGACGAAATCGAGCATCCCGGGGCCGGATACCGAGTTCACGCCAGCCAGCGCCGCCAGTAGAGCCGACCCGAACGTCTCGGCGCCTGCCTGTGCGTCGAGAAGCTTGCCATCGCTGAGCGCCATGTACGCCTGGGTGGGTAGGTCGAGAGACTTGGCGACGGCGACATAGGCAGTATCCAGATGCAGTGCCTCGATGGCCGCCATCGGCGCGCTCGCCGCTTTCATGTGGAAGGTTGCGGGTGCCCCTCCGAAGATCACCGGTGTCCCGGGTCGAACGATCTGGGCCATCGTCAGCCCAGCGAGCACGTCGATTGTGTGGAAGACCGTCGCCCCGACCATTGTTACGGGTGCGATGAGCCCCATCAGTGTGACCGGAACGATCTCCACCGGAATTCCCCGCTCGGCACAGTCGACGATGTTCTGACACGAATCCTCGCCGTACCGGAAGTTCCCGGTAGCGGTGATCGTGAAGATCGACATCGGACGCGCAATGAGATCGGACGCGTCGTCGCGGAACAGCTGCATCATGTCCGCCATACGGGGCACACCGTGCTCCGTGAAGGCTCCGGTCACCACCGGTTTACGGCTGTTGGTCAAACAAAGATAGAGTCGCCAGGCATCCGAAACTTGCGCCTCGATATCGTCGTTGGTGGAAAACGCCGTAGCGGGATAGGCAACGCTTGCCAATCCATCGCACAACCGGACGTACTCGGCGAAGTCGGTGGAGTTCGCGAGCCTCGTCTCGCCGGTGCGATGGTCGAGAATCTTCAGTCCGCTGGAGCCGGGGGTGAAGTGCACATTGTTGCCACCAATCTCGGTGTACTCAGCGCCGTGCCGGTCAAACAGGGTGAACGATTTCGGCGTGCTGGCGATCGCCGCGTCGACCACGTCGGCCGGAAACAACACCCGCTCACCGGCCTCATCGAGCGCCAGCCCATGGTCGAGCAGCCGCTGCCGCATCGCCGAGCCCCGTATCTCCATGCCGGTCTCGGCCAGAAACCGCTTGGCCTCGTCGAGGATCTGTGCGATCAGATCGTCGCTCAAAATGTTCAGAGTCGGGCGCATCCGTCTGCCTCGCAGCGCTTCACTGACCGTGGATCGACGCTAAGACTACCGGCGCCCCGGCGTGACGGCAACGTCGTCTCTGCTAAGCTCTCGACGTTGAGATATGCCGCCAAGCTGAACTCGAATCGAACCCTGCTCAGGGGTGGCGCCACGGCGGCGGCTGCGCTGCTACTTGCGGCGCTGATAGCAGGGGCTGCGCCCCGCGCCGTACAGCAGAGCGCCGACGCCTGGCCGCACCTCCTCGGGCCGCGGCGCGACGGCACCGCTCCGGCAACCGAGATCGTAGCGTGGCCAACGACCGGGCCACGAGTGCTCTGGCAGCGCAGCGTCGGCGAGGGTTTCGCCGGCCCAGCGGTCGCAGCCGGACGATTGCTCCTGTTTCACCGCGTCGCGGACGAGGAAGTGCTGGAATCGCTCGATCCAGCCACCGGTCGAACCGACTGGTCGACAGCGTACGCCACCGAATATCGGGACGACTTCGGCTTCGACGAGGGGCCGCGGGCCACGCCCACCGCGGCGCAGGGGCGAGTGTTCACGCTCGGCGCCCAGGGCAAGCTCCAGGCGATCGATCTAAGTACCGGACGTAGGTTGTGGTCGGTCGATACACACGCCCGCTTCGGCGTTCGTAAGGGGTTCTTCGGCGCCGCCTCAGCCCCGATAGTCGACGGCGATCGCGTCATGGTGAACGTCGGGGGCCGCGACGCCGGAATCGTCGCGTTCGACGCGGCCAGTGGCGAGGTGCTTTGGACGGCCACGGATCACGAAGCCAGCTATTCGGCGCCCAGAACTGCGCAGCTAGGGGGGCGCCACAGCGCGCTGTTCTTCACCCGCAACGGCCTGGTCGAGATCGACCCGGCAAGTGGCGAAGTGCGAGCCGACTACCCCTGGCGCTCTCGTTCGCGATCATCGGTCAATGTAGCAACCCCCCTGGTAATCGGCGAGCGTGTGTATCTCTCGGCCAGCTACGGTACCGGTGCCGTATTGTTGGAGCGCGACTCGACGGGCTTCATGCCAGTCTGGTCGTCGAACGACATGCTAACGAATCACTACGCCACCAGCATTCATTACCGCGGCTACCTCTATGGCTTCCACGGTCGCCAGGAGTATGGGCAATCACTACGTGCCGTGGAGCTGAGCACCGGTAAGCTCGCCTGGGAGGTCGAGCGCTTCGGAGCCGGCACGCTGCTGCTCGTGGGTGACCGTCTACTCATCCTTCGCGAACGCGGCGAGCTGGTGTTGGCCGAGGCCGGACCCGAGGCGTTTCGGCCATTGGCTAGCGCCCGCATCCTCGATGGAACAGTAAGAGCCTATCCGGCTCTGGCGAACAACCTGCTCTTCGCCCGAAGCGGCAGCGAGCTCATCGCAGTCGAGCTCCCCTCTTCCCCCTCGAGCTGACTGAGTAGCAACGCGCAGCCCTCGCCGAACCGCCCGTTCGCATGTCGCGCGCCGGCCAGCTCGTCTAGTTCGCTGGCCGTCGGAACTTCAGCGCAAAGCGATCGATCGTCCAGCGGCTACCGCGGAAGCTCTGATCGAAGTCATCGCCGGGGTTGGCATACATCTCCGAGCGCTCGACCAACTCGAATCCCGCCGCGGTCAGCGCATCAACAACGTGCTGCTCGTTGATACGGTGCGTGCTGTCGTCGAAGCCCTCCTTCGGAGTCCGCGCGTCGACCACGCCGAAAATGCCTCCCGGCTTGAGCGCCGCTAGATACGACGCGTAGACCGGACCGGTGTCGCCACGGTTCTCGACGTCGTGGATGTTGCGAACCGTGATCATCACGTCAACGCTGCTCGGGATCACCGTGGCGAAGTCGGTGAACACCTCGACGTTCGAAAGCCCGGCGGCCTCGACGCGCTCCGCCGTGCTGCCGCGACGATCGGGGCCCGACAGCACGCGTCCGTGCTCGACGATCAGCGACAGCACGTGCGTATTGTAGCCACCGCCCGGCATCAGATCGACAACCGTCATCCCGGGCTCGACGCCGAAGAAACCGTAGAGTTCGAGCGGCTTGCTGCCGGCATCGCGGTCGCGGTCCGCGTCGGTTCGCAGCGGGTCATCGAGAGCGCTCTGACCCTGCGCCAAACCGAGCGTAGGAACCAGCGCGAGCGCCAGCACAGCGACCATCAGCAAACCGCGATACACATGCCTCTTCCAGAACATTGCAGCTACTCCAGCGACGGGGATTGGTCGAACGAGCCTATCTAACTCGCAAATGACGTACAACGCCGAGCACCGCCGGCGCCGGTCAGACCACGCGTCGGTCAGCGTGTGGCGCTGAGACGCGCCTCCAGCCGACGCTCGAACAGCTCGCACGCCGCGGTGCGCAACCCGGAGCCCACGAGCACCGATTCACCCAGCTCCAGGTGCTGATCGGTGGTCTCATCGTAGGCGGGCCACCGAGGCAGCCCCTCGCCGTTCGGATCGCCGGTGGCGGCGAACCGTACCCAGTAGCCGCTCATCAGGCGTGCCAGCTCTTCGTCTGCAGCGCTGTGCGGAAACCAGTGCTCGTACGCCAGATTGTCGAAAACGTAGGCAATCTCGGCAGCGTGGAAGGCCCCGAGTTGCTCGCCGCCGGCGCCGGGAAAGACGCGCGTGAAATGGTAGAGGTAGGCGGGGCTAGAAAGCTGCTGCATGGAGCGCGCCTGGAACTTCGTCGGACACAGATAATCGTCGTCCGTGCCCTGGCGCAGCAGCGCCGGCCGCACGTCATCCGCATCGGCTACGGGATAAACCTCGAGCGCGGCATCCAGAAGCTCGCCGTACGTCCTCGACATGCGCTGCCGGTAGCGCTCGATGCTGACCTCGGCGTCACCCAGGAAAACCGTGTACTCGTCGGCGTTGATACCGATCATGAGCGGCACATCGAGTTGCTCGCCGCGCTCGAAGGCCCGTGGCGTGAAGTCGGTGAGCACCCAGCCGTCAACAATTGGAGCGCCGAACCTCGCTCGAGCACCTCGACCACCGGAGAGAATCTCGTCGGCGGTCTTGGCGCGGAGCTTGCCGAGCGCCTCGGGGTCGTCGTCCTCGATACCGAGAGCCGCGGCGAAACGCACGCCGGCTGCCTCGGTGTCGGCAAGCGTCCGGTAACCGTAGAAACCTCCGCTTTGGGAGACCGCACGGTCCACCAGTCCTTCGGCCAGCGGCGAGGTCAGCAGGGAGATGATGTCGGCCCCGCCGGCTGACTCTCCGAAGACGGTTACACGCTCGCTATCGCCACCGAACGACGCAATGTTGCGCCGCACCCAGCGCAGCGCCGCGATCTGATCGAGCAGGCCGTAATTACCGGACGATCCTTGTGGCGACTCGGCAGACAGTGCCGGATGCGCCATCCAGCCGAGAGCGCCTAGTCGATAGTCGATGGTGACAACGACCACGCCTTGCCGGGCGAGGTTGGTGCCGTCGTAGGGGATCTCCTTCGTCGTTCCGTTGCTGTTGCCCCCGCCGTACACCCACACCATGACCGGCTGGAACTCGTCGCCCGCCCAGTTGGCAGTCCAAACATTCAGGTGCAGGCAGTCCTCGCTGATCGGACCCAGATCCGGTACCGCCTCTGGATCCCCGCCGAACGCCGCGGCGATACGGCGCGTATAGGAAACGTTGCCGCCGCTCTGAATGCACCCCGCACCGTAGTCCGTCGCGTCTTGAACGCCGTCGCGTGGAACGATTGGCGCCGGTGGTCTCCAGCGCAGCTCACCGACCGGCGCGGCAGCGTAGGGGATACCCTTGAACACGACTTCAGCCGACTCGGGACCGAAGCTGCCCTCGTACGTCTCGCCATCGGCAGTGACGCGTGGAGCAACCTCCGATCTTGTCGCCGTACAGCCGGCGACAAGCAGGATCGCGGCGACCGGCGCCACCAGCCTGCTGGCGATCCTCACTCGGGTGGAGCTATTCATCGTTGTCTTATCCGCTGTCTCGGTAGACCACCGAGCGATGATAGACCCTGCCGGTGTGACCCACGAGTACACTGTGCACCCCTGCCACTTCGAGATCAGCTGCAACTGGACACCCTCTGCGACGCGACCGAGGGCGAGGAGAGGACATCATCAGTGACCGCCTGCCAGCCCTGATCGCATCGATGGTCATCACGGCGATGTTGACGGGAAGCACGCCAACCTGGGGCCACGCATCGGCGGTCCCCGTTCGCCGCATGCCGGTGTCGGAGCCAGGTCGCCAGTTGGTGGCGGACCTATCGGAATTCAAGGAGGCGGTCGACACGCCCGCAGTTCGCGACATGCTCACCACCATCCGCGAAGGGGAGGCTGCGACGATCGAGGAGCAGGTCGCGATCTGCGAGATACCGGCACCCCCGTTCAGCGAAAGCGAGCGCGCCATCGATTACGCTCGGCGCCTGCGTGAGACCGGTATCCGAGGCATCCGAACCGACGCGGCCGGCAACGTGATCGGCGAATGGGCAGGCTCGGATCCCAAGCCACTGGTTGTTCTATCCGCTCACCTCGACACGGTGTTCCCGGCCGGTACGGATGTGACCGTGACGCGCGACCAGCATCTCCTGAAAGGCCCCGGCATCGTCGACGACTGTCGCGGGCTGGCGGTCGTTCTGGCCGTCGCCCGAGCGTGGGCGGAAAGTGGGCTCCGGCCGCGCGGGCGGCTCGTCTTCGTCGGCACAGTCGGTGAAGAGGGCGCCGGCAACCTGCGGGGAGTGCGCCACCTTTTCGAGGACGAGCTCCGGGACCAGATCGACGCGTTCGTCTCTATCGACGGTGCCGGCAGCACCGTCACTCATGGCGCGGTCGGCAGCCATCGGTACAAGGTCACCTACCGCGGACCGGGAGGGCACAGCTTCGGGGCCTTCGGCATGCCCAACCCGATGCATGCGCTGGGGCGGGCGATCGCCAAGATCGCCGATTTCCAGGTGCCGACGCAGCCCAAGGTCACGTTCAGTGTCGGGATCCTGGAGGGCGGAACCTCGGTCAACTCGATTCCGTTCTCGGCCGCGATGTCCGTCGACATGCGCTCACTCGATGTCAACGCGCTCGAGGAGCTTGACTCGCAATTCCGCGTCGCGCTACAGGAGGCTCTCGACGAAGAGAACGGTCGCTGGGACACCGACATCGACCTAACCTACGATATCGAGGTCATCGGCATCCGCCCCGCCGGGCTACAGCTCGAGAGCGCACCGATCGTGCGGGCAGCGCTCGCCACGGCGCGCGCCGCCGGCATCGAGGCACAGCTCAACAGCTCCAGCACCGACTCCAACATCCCGATCAGCCTGGGAATACCCGCAGTAACCATCGATGGAGGAGGCCACGGCACCGGCGCCCATTCGCCATCCGTGGAGATCTTCGATTCGACCGACAGCCACAAGGGATCTCAATGGGCGCTATTGCTAACGCTGGCACTCGCCGGTATCGAGTAGACGCAACGTGAAGCCGACGGACGAAAAGGCGCCCGTAGCGAGGTGGCGGCTCCTGGCGGTGCTGGCCGTCGGCTTGACCATCTGGGCGAGTCCGGCACCCGAGGCGCTGGATCCTCGAGCATGGCAGCTGCTAGCAATCTTTCTTGCCACCATTTTCGCGGTGCTGATCGACGCAATGCCCGTCCTGACGGCGTCGGTTCTGGCGGTCGCGATCACCGTTCTCAGCGGCACTCTAACCGCCGCAGAGGCTTACTCCGGCTTCTCGCAGAGTTTTCTGCTCCTTCTGACCGTTGCGTTCCTGGTGGCTCAGGCGGTAGTCAACTCGGGCCTCGGCCAACGCATCGCCTACGCGATCATCGTGCGACTGGGTCGATCGACCCTGGGACTCGCATACAGCCTCATCATCACCGATTTCTTCATCGCGCCAGCGTTCCCTTCCAACACGGCCCGATCCGGTGTGCTCTACCCGATCCACTATGCGCTTGCTCGACAGAGCGGCTCACGAACGGAGGACGGTACTCAGGGCCGTATGGGGAGCTTTCTCATGATGGCCGGCATGACGGGACTGACGGTCTCGTCGGCGATGTGGATGACAGCAATGGCGGCCAATCCGGCCGGCGCCGGCATCGCCACGCTAAGCGGGATCCCCGTGAGCTTCGGGTCCTGGGCACTGGCGGCATCGTTGCCGTCCCTGGCGGCGGTAGTAATCGTGCCCTACCTGCTCTATCGGGTCTTCCCGCCGGGGGTGCGACACACTCCTGAAGCACCGGCGGCGGCGGCGGAAGCGCTGCGCGCCATGGGCCCACCATCGCGCCAGGAATGGATCACCGCGATGACTTTCGCCGGCATGGTTACCGGCTGGGCGCTGTCAGCCTCGCTCGGATTGAACACCGCGGCTATCGCTTTCCTCGGGCTCGGCGTCCTCATGCTGGCCAACGTGTTCACGCTCGACGACCTCAAAGGACGCGGTGACGCGCTCGGAATCTATTTTTGGTTCGCCATTCTTTACACGTTGTCGACGCAGCTCAACGAGCTTGGCTTCATGTCGTACGCTGCCGGCGGCATGGCCAGCCAACTCGAGGGCTTGGCATGGCCGGTGGTGTACGTCGCGTTGATCGTCATCTATGTGCTGATCCACTATCTGTTCGTCTCACAGACGGCGCACATGTTGGCGCTGTACGGAGTCTTCCTGCACGTCGGACTGCAGGCAGGCGTGCCCGGTCCCTTGCTCGCATACATGCTGCTGTTCGCTACCAACTTCTTCGCGGCGATCACACCGCAGGGCTCGAGCGCCAACGCCATCTTTCTGAGCAGCGGCTATATCGAACCGCGTCAGGTGTACCGCTACGGTGGGTTGGTAACGTTGTTCAATCTGATCGTGTACCTGGTGGTCGGTACACCCTGGATTCTGTTAGTTACCTAAGAGCGGACACGGCGGTGCTGCAAGGTCCGCTTTCTTTCCGCACGTCACGCCGCTAGAGTCGGTAGCGGTGACCGACCGGCACCTGCCGGCCGATCGCGACGATGAGAGTACCGTGTTTCCGCCGCTACGGCGGAGTACCTACGAGGCGAGACGGCGATGAGCGAGACCGGGGCATCAGCGGTAGCAAGCGCGTCCGCAGAGCGACGCGAAGCACAGCAGGACTACCTGTTCCCCTGCGTTTCGACCTATTACGCGGAGCCCATGGTCATGGCCGAGGCGCAAGGCGTATGGGTGAAGGACGTCGAAGGCGACGAGTACCTCGACCTGTTCGCCGGCATCCTGACCACCTCGGTTGGACACTGCAATCCCGACGTCACCGCCGCTACCAAGGCGCAGATCGACAAGCTGGGACACACCTCGACCCTCTACATCACGGACCCGCAGATCGATGCTGCCCGCAAGCTGGCGTCAATCGCACCGGGCGCCCTGCGGAAGACGTTCTTCACCAACAGTGGTACCGAGGCCATCGAGACCGCGATCATGCTGGCGTGCATGTACACGGGGCGGTCGGAGATCATGGCACTGCGGCTCGCCTACTCTGGGCGGAGCATTCTGGCGACCAACATCACGGCCCACGCTGCGTGGAGGCCGCTCGCCAGCACGCTACCGGTCAAGCACGCACTGGCACCTTATCCGTATCGCTGTCCGTTCAAGTCGCCCTGCGATGATAGCTGCGTCGACAAGTTCGCCAACGACCTGGAGGATGCGATCGTTACCACCACCGGCGGCAAGCCGGCAGCGTTCATCGCCGAGACTATCCTCGGCGTTGGTGGCTTCATCGTCCCACCACCAGGTTACTTCCAACGGGCCGCCGAGATCATCCGGTCGTATGGCGGCGTGTTCATCTGCGACGAGGTACAGGCGGGATTCGGTCGTACCGGGGACAAGTGGTTCGGCATCGAGCACTGGGACGTAGAGCCCGACATCATGGTCATGGCAAAGGGCATCGCCAACGGACAGCCGGTTGGCGCCACCATCACGCGCGACGAGATCGCTGATGCCTGGACCGCCAAGACCGTGTCGACCTACGGCGGCAATCCGGTGAGCATGGCAGCCATGTCAGCGACTCTGGATGTCATGCAACGCGAAGATGTGCCCGCCAACGCGGCAGCGCGCGGCGGAGAGTTGCGTGCCGGATTCGACGCCCTGGCAGAGCGATACCCATGGATCGGCGAGGTGCGTGGCATGGGCCTGATGCAGGCTCTCGAGCTGGTCGAGGATCGCGAATCCAAGACCCCGAGCCCCGCAACAGCGAGCGCGCTGCTCGAAGCTGCCAGGGCGGAAGGCTTGCTCGTCGGGCTCGGCGGCCAACATGGCAACGTCATCCGAGTCGGCCCGTCGCTACTGGTTACACAGGACGAGATTGCCGAAGCGCTATCGCGGCTTGGAAGGGCCTGCGAACGCGTCGATGCGGGAGCCTAATCGGTGTTCGCGGGGTTGCCCTGGAACTCCTGGTTGCTGCTGATCGCAGCTGTGGGAATCGGGCTGACGATCGAGCTGGTGCACTACTGTCGCGGGCGACGCCGCCAAGTCGGGCGAAAACAGGCCCCTACCGATGGAGGCTGCTGAGTTGGCTTCCGTCACGATTGTCGCGGTCCTCGTCTTTTATCTGGTCGTCCTGCTCGCTCTCGGCTGGTGGGCCGGGCGTGAATCCGGCAGCGTGGCCGGATACTACGTTGCCGGCAAGCAGCTGCCCTCGTGGGTCATCGCCTTCAGCTCCAACAGCACCGGCGAGAGCGCCTGGCTGCTGCTCGGCCTCACCGGCATGGGCTACACCATCGGCATCCACGCCTTGTGGATCGTTCTCGGCGAGGTCCTCGGGGTGGCGCTCGTCTGGACGCTAGTGGCACAACCGTTCAAGACCTGGACGGATCGCTACGACTCGATCACCGTGCCCGACTACCTGGAGGCGCGGTTTCGCGACTCCAGCCACGTGATCCGCTGGCTCAGCCTGCTGATCATCATGAGCATGGTTACGGCGTATACCGCCGCTCAGCTCACCGCGGCGGGCAAGGCGTTCGCCTCCTTTCTCGACATCAGCTACGTCGCCGGCGCCCTCCTCGGAGCGGCGGTCGTCCTCTACTACACGACCGTCGGCGGCTTCAAAGCGGTCGCCTACAGCGACCTGCTGCAGGGGATATTGATGCTCGGCGGGTTGTTCTTACTGCCGTTCGTCGCGATGTCGGCCGCAGGCGGGTGGACAGCGACGATGGCGCAGCTCAACGCCACCGATCCGGCACTGTTGCGGCCGATGGGCAGCTACGGAATGAGCGTGGAGGGGTTCGTCTCGGTGATCGGCTTCATCGGCATCGGCCTCGCCTTCCTCGGCGCACCGCAGCTGCTCAGCCGGTTCATCGCTGCGCGCAGCCGGCGCGACATCCTCGAGGGCGGTCTGATCGCCGTGCCCTGCATCATCCTCTTCGACGTGGGAGCCGTGTTCGGAGGCATGGCCGGCCGGGTGATCTTCCCGGTGCTCGATGATCCCGAGACGATCCTGCCAGTGATCACATCGGAGCTCATGCCGGCGGTGTTCACCGGCGTCTATCTGGTGATCGTGCTGGCAGCGATCATGTCCACCGCCGACTCGCTGCTGATCATGGCCTCGGCCACCGTGGTCCGCGACATCGTGCAGCGCATCTACCGGCCCAATGAGCCCGAGCGGCGGCTGGCGTTGTACGGCAAGGCGACGACAGTGGTGGTTGGCATCGTGGCCCTATTGTTCGCGCTCGGCGAGGTACGCGTCATCTTCTGGTTCGTGCTGTTCGCCTGGTCGGGGCTTGCCTGTGCCTTTACTCCGGTGGTGCTGTGCTCGTTGTACTGGAAGCGGACGACCCGCGCCGGTGCCATCGCCGGCATGATCGGTGGCTTCCTCACCGCCATTGTCTGGGTACTGGCGTTCAAGCCCTACACCTACGATCTGTACGAGCTGATTCCGGGCTTCATCGTCGGCTTCGGGCTCACCATCGGGGTCAGCTTGCTCACCGAGCCACCTGAGGGAGCCGCAGAAGAGTTTGACGAGGTATGGCAGGAGATCGAGTAACGACCGCCGGGCGTGCCTGCTACCGCAGCGGCCGGTTCGTCGTGCTGATCGTAGCCATTGCGCTCACCGCGTCGTCGGCAACCACGCGGAGCGCTGCTGCGGCGCCTCAGGAAGAGCCCCGCGCCCGAGATCTCGGCATTCCGTTCCCCGGCGAGCCGGGTCCGAGCAACGCGATCACCGATGTCGGCAATGTCGAGGTGGGCCACGTCACGCTGATCCGTGGTGACGGTCCCCTGGTGGTCGGCGGAGGGCCCGTGCGCACCGGCCTCACTGCAATCCGCCCGCGCGGCCGTCAGAGCGAGCCGGTGTTCGCCGGTTGGTACTCGCTCAACGGCAACGGCGAGATGACCGGCACAACCTGGATCGAGGAATCCGGCGCCCTGGAAGGCCCGGTGATGATCACCAACACACATAGCGTCGGCGTGGTGCGGGACGCGGTGATCGACTGGCTGGTTCGCGCCGGACACGGGCGCCAACCGTGGGCACTACCGGTGGTGGCCGAGACTTACGATGGCTTTCTGAACGACATCAACGGCTTTCACGTGCACGGCGAGCATGTCTTTGAGGCCCTCGAGAACGCGCGGGGCGGAGCGGTGTCCGAAGGCGCCGTGGGCGGCGGCACCGGGATGATTTGCCACGGCTTCAAGTGCGGTATCGGAACCTCCTCCCGGTCAGTGGAGATCGAGGGCCAACGCTACATGCTCGGGGCGCTGGTGCAGGCGAACTACGGAGGCCGTGACGACCTGATGATCGCCGGTGTTCCAGTCGGCCGCGAGATCACCGACCTGCGCGCCCATGCTGGCGCCACCAGTGCTGACGCGGAAGAGCTCGGCATACCCGGCGATCGCGACTTCGGCTCGATCATCGTAGTGGTCGCTACCAACGCTCCGCTGCTGCCGTATCAACTCAAGCGCATCGCCCGGCGAGTACCACTCGGAATCGCCCGGATGGGCGGTATGGCCAGCAACGGCTCCGGGGACATCTTCGTCGCCTTCTCCACCGCCAATCGCAGCGCCGCCGGAAACAGCGATGCAAGCACGGTCGAGATGCTACCTAACGGGTGGCTGACGCCTTTGTTTCAGGCAACCGCGTACGCGGTCGAGGAAGCGATCACCAACGCGCTGGTCGCCGGCACGACGATCATCGGTCGAGACGGCAACACGGTGTACGGGCTTCCGCACGGCCGGCTGCGCGACGTCTTACGACGCTACAATCGCCTCCTCCAGTAGCGGCCTTGGTGCGGCCAGCCAACCCGAGTCGGCACCCACTCCGTCAGGCCGCACCGCGTGCCCGGCGCACTGTCTCGAGTGCCAACAGGGCGCCGCGCCCGGCGCGCCGCGCTGTGTTGAGACCCGCTAGCACCAGCCGCCCGGTGTTGCTGGATGGAAGGAGCACCCTGGCCACCGGTGCACGATCCTTCCAGTAGGAGCCGATGAACGAGGTGCCGTTGGCGCCGCTATCGGCATGCTGCAGCTCCGGAGTATCCAGGAACTGCCTAACTTCCTCTACGTTGGTGAGCATCCCGGGCGAGTGCTCACCGAATGCCGGATCGAAGGCACACTTGAAGCCGAACAGTGTCCCACCCTCGACAAAGCTCGAGCACATTGCGATGGCGCCACCAGCGAGTCGTACCTCGGTGAAGAACAGATCGCCGCGGCGAGAGTATGCGCCCGAGAGCGCGTCGAAGAAGGCCGCGTCGGCGCTGCAGCAGGCCAGCGCTGAGCCACGCTCGCCTTTCCAGCCGGACGCTTCCATTCGCATGAACCGTGCGGGCCAATCCGACCCGGCGTCGAGAGATCGATGATGTCGCACCTCGACCTCGGCAGTGTGGGTGAGGTTGCGCCATTGCCGTCGATAGTTGCTGCGGCGCTTCGCCGACAGTGACGCAAGATACTCGTCGAAGGATCGGTATCGGCTCAGCATAGGGCGCAAGAAACCACGCCGGATCAACGGCATCACACCGCGTGCTTCGAGGACTCGCCGCATGGCGTCCCAGGTCAGCGAGTCGACCCCCATCAGCGGGAGCGCCAGCAGATCGATCGACGGCGCGGAGCCCTCGGCCCAATCCCACAGCGCCGTCACGGCCTCGGTAGCGTGATTGCGGTGCAGCAGAGGCTGCGACAGGTAGGAATGGAGTGTGCTCCAGAGGGTGGCCGTGTGCAGTCGACTTCGAAACTGCGATGGAGAAGTCTCGAACGGTGCACAACCGATGAGGCGCTTGCCGCCCGCCTCGTCTCGATAGACGAACACGAGCGTGAACGGTTTCGTCGCGTAGCTGCGCAGGCCAGCGAGGAGGAATTCGGGCGAGGCATAGATGTTGTCCTCGAGCCGTTCGTCGCGCAGCTGGCTCCACGCGTGCCAATGTGGGCGCACACCCTCGAGCGAAGTCACCTCTTCTACGAAGACAGTTCCGTCAGCCATCTGAAGCAGCCTAAAGGGCGCGCCGACGACGACGAAGCCCTACTTTTCTCGAGAGAAATATTCCGGTGGCTTGGGGCTTCCCGAACATGCCAGCATGGAGCATGCGTGAGCGGGCCGCAGCCTCGCTGCAGGGTTGAGACATGCGCAATTGGCGTCGAAACAAACACATCCTGGTCGATGAGGCCGAGCACAATATCGGCATCGGCGTGATCAGATCACTGGGCCGTGCCGGCTACCGGGTTACCGCATGCTCATCCGACCCGGGGGCCCTGGGATTGTCCTCACGCTTCGCGTCGCGCACAGAGGTCTGTCCCAGCCCGTTCCAACGCCAGGCCTTTCTCCGTTGGCTCGACGCCACCATCGAGGCGCAGCGAATCGACACGATCATTGCCACCGAGGGCTTGCTCACCGCCATCGAACCGAGGTACTCGTCGTACGAGCACCTGCTTCCCTACGGCGCGGACAAGGACGTTCTCTATGGTGCTGTGAGCAAGTACCGCATGGTGCGCCGATTCCTCGACCCCAAAACACCCGCAGAGCTACGCCGCCACATACCCCCGAGCTTGCTGGTCGATTCGGCTGGCCGCCTGCCGACGGCCGCCGAGCTGGACGCCTTGCCGATGCCGATCTATGCCAAGGCCGATTTCCTCAACTCGCCGGTAGGAGCTCAAAGCCAAGTATGCCGCCTCGACGATCGGGCCCACGCCAACGACGTGCTGGCAGATCTGCGAACGCGCTTCAGCCGACTCCTGGTACAGGGACACGTCGAGGGGGTCGGCGTCGGAGTCTTTTTCGTCGTGCGCTCGGGGAGGGTCCTGGACCGGTTCATGCACCGCCGTCTACACGAGTTCCCGCATACCGGGGGCGTGTCGTCGTACCGTCAGAGCTGGTGGCACGACGCCATCCATGCCGATGCGCGCCAGCGGATCCGCTACCTGAACTGGCAGGGTCCCATCATGCTCGAGTATCGCTGGGATCCGCGCACTGACGCGTTCCATCTGATCGAGCTCAACTGCCGCTTCTGGGGATCACTACATCTGGCCCTCTACGCCGGGGTGGACTTCCCGCGGATCTTGGTCGATGCGATGCACGGGCATGTCGAGCCGCGCCAGCACGCGTTCCCGGTCGGGGTCCGTTGCCGCGATACGTTCCCCACCGAAGCCCATCACGTCGGCTCACGCCTGCGCGACACGTCGATTCCTACGCGCAGCAAGGTATGGAGCGTTGTTCGCTTCGTCGGGCTGACTCTCAACCCGCGTGTCCATGCCGACCTGCTGTACCCGGGCGATCGGCGACTTTATTGGAAGGCTCTCGGGCGCTACGCCCGAGCGGTACTGGGGTCACTATGCAGTCGGCTGCGTCAGCGCCGAGCAACCGGAGAGCGAGTATGGGTCGAGGGATAGCGAGGCTCGCACGAGAGCTCCGCACGCTACGTTCAACGCTGGCACTCTTGTACGTACCTGTCATCGGGCTGCTGACCGGGGCGGTGATCACGAGTCTCTACACCGACACCACGATGGCAGAATTCACCCGCGATCCGGCTGCCAGCACCGGCGCCCACCCGTTGCTCGGCGTGGTGTCGAACGTCGGCGTCCTTTGCTGGTGCGCCGCAGCCGCAGTGTGCTTTCTGACCGCAGCAGTGCTACGCCGCCTAGACGCGAGTCCGCCGCTGCGTTCCTTCTTTGTGTGTGCCGGCCTGCTGACCAGCGCCTTGCTGGTCGACGACCTGTTCATGTTCCACGACTGGGTCGTCGTCGAGCAACTTAACTTCGACGAGAAGCCGTTGTTCGTCGCCTACGGGCTCATCGTGGCGGCCTTCCTGCTTCGCTTTCGTGAAGAGATCCTGTCCAGCGAGTCCCTGTTGCTCGGGCTGGCATTGAGCTTCTTTGCCGTCTCGCTGGTTGTCGACGCCCTGCCGCCTGAGACCCTAATGATGCAGCACGTCTACGAAGACGGGGCCAAGTTGCTCGGTATCGCCAGCTGGCTCGGCTACTTTTGCAGGAGTTCGCTGGCCGCCATCGTTAACGCGAGCGCCCGCCCCGGCGTCGCGGCTTCCCTTTCGGGCGCTCGGAGCGACGAGCGTCCTCAGCGGCCGGTGTGGCGTCCGGCGGCGGCGGCTCACCGAGCGGTGCGTGCAGGCTTTCCTGGTAATAATCGTCCAGGAGCATAGCGACCACCGCGACCTCGTCGCGGCTTTCACCCAGACTTCGCGCCAGCGGCACGAATCGCTGCATGCGTTCCGTTTGCAGGCTACTGCGGTCACGTAACCGCGCCTCGAGCAAGGCCGTGACGCGCTCGCCGACAATCCGTTCCACCTCTTCCTTGGTCGGCCCGGGTCGCTCCTGTAGATCGATGCCATAGGTGCGCGCGATGTGGCGTAGATGGATCCCTTCGAGGCCCGACACCAAGGTAAGCGCTTCCCCGGTGGCACCGGCGCGGCTCGTTCGCCCCACCCGGTGGATGTAGCTCTCGGGATCCTTGGGAGGACCGTACTGGATCACGTGCGAGAGCTCATGGATATCGATCCCTCGCGCCGCGACATCGGTCGCAACGAGAAACCGCAACTTGCCACGCCGTACGCGATCGAGGACCTTCTCGCGTGCCGCCTGCGCCAGGTCCGAGCTGAGCTCGTCGGCATCGTATCCAAATCGCTTGAGAACGACCGCCACATAGTGCACATCTGCTTTCGTATTGCAGAACACGATCGCCGACGAGGGGTTCTCGATCTCGATGATCCGCATCAGGTAGCGATCCTTGTCCATCGACGGCACGTCGTAGAACACGTGCTCGGTGGACGCCACGTGGACGCGGTCGCGACTCAGGCTCAGGAACTCAGGGGTCTCGAGGAACTCGCTGGCGAGGTTCCGCACATGCGGCGGGAAAGTGGCGGAGAACATCGATCCGCTGATGCGCCGCTTCGGTAGAAACTCCTGCAAGCGCTTCATATCTGGATAAAACCCCATCGACAGCATGCGGTCGGCTTCGTCGAAGATCAGGTTCTTCAGACCCTCGAGCGACAGGTTCCGCTTGAGAAGATGGTCGAGCACGCGGCCCGGCGTACCGACAACGAGGTGGGCCCCACGCTCGAAGGCTTCGATCTGAGGTCCGTAGGCAACACCGCCATAAACAGCGGTAGGCAGCAGCCCTGTGGTGGCGCTGAGTTGCTCTGCGGCGGTGACCACCTGTTTGGCAAGCTCACGCGTCGGCACGAGCACGAGCGCCTGACACCGCCGATCGCCCGGATCGAGGCGATCGATGATCGGCAACAGAAAAGCTCCCGTCTTGCCGCTGCCGGTTCGCGACTGGATCATCAGGTCACGGCCCGCCAGCATGTACGGGATTGCCTTGGCTTGTACCGGCATCAGCGTTGACCAGCCGGCGCGGGCGGAGGCCTCCTGCAGGGCGCTTGGCAGCTCGTCGAATGTGATCTCCGGTAACGCGTCTTCGGGTTCGACAACGTCTTCGTCCAGTTCGACGACGACGTCTTCGGGCGCGATCGCGGCATCGGAGTTCTCAGCGGCCCGTGCCTTCAACGCGTCGTCGCGACGTCGACGCGACAGGCGGCGCGGGCCAGGGCGTTTCTGTCGTGCCAAGCTCCCTCCTTGCGGTCTCCACTGGCGCTATCACGGCAACCGACGCGCGTTCGCCGAACGCATGATGTCACGGATGCGAAGAGGCCGCCCGATGCGTGCCCCTCGCTAACGCCGGCCTCCAGATGGAAGTATCTTCGATCGGCGGCCCGGTGAGCTACCGCAGCGCGGCTAATCCAGCCCGTCGGCTCGGGAATCGGTCAACTCCCGACCCCTTCCCTCACGCTTGTGCGCGCTTGTGCGCCCGGAGATACCCGAAGCCCACCATCCGGCGGCGCTCCTCATCCCACAAGCGGAAACCCAGCGACCGCAGGCTGGTAAGCAATGTGATCGGCGGTATCGCCGCCAAGGTCGGGTTCTCTTCATGGCACCTCTGCAAGAAGTAGTTCGGAATCCGCGGACAGAGGTGATGGATATGGTGGTAGCCGATGTTGCCCGAAAACCATTGCAGAACGCGCGGCAACCGATAGTACGAGCTGCCATGCAGCGCCGCGGGAAAGTAGTCCCAGTTCTCATGCCTTTCCCAGTAGACCGATTCGAACTGGTGCTGTACGTAGAACAACCAGACGCCTATCGCTCCTCCGATGAGGCTGATTGGGAGCTGAATCATCAGATACGCCCTCCAGCCCATGGCCCAGATGAGGCTCCCCACTAGCACCACGACGCCGAGGTTCGTCCACCAAACGCTGGCACGCTCTCGCTTGTGCTCGCGACTGTGCGTGAGTCGCTGGGCGACCGCGAACAGTACCATCGGACCGATCAGAAACATCACTAGCGGATGTCGATAGATCCGATAGCGTAGACGCGTCGACAGCGTCGACGCCAAGTACTCCTCTACCGTGAGGGTCCAGATCTCGCCGCCCACGTCTCGCCGGTCAAGATCGCCGGAGGTCGCATGGTGCTTGGCGTGATCGTGGCGCCAGCGATAGTAGGGCGTGAAGGTCATGACGCCGGTGACGTAGCCGATGAAATCGCTCAGTCGCTTGGACTTGAAGAACGCGCCGTGGCCACAGTCGTGGAAGATGATGAAGAGGCGGATCATGAAGCCCGCGGCGAGCGGCGCCAACGCCAGCGTCAGCCAGTACGACACCTCGAGGCTGCGAAACATCAGGTACCAGAGCGCCACATAGGGAATCAGCGAGTTCGTCACCTGCCACCAGCTGCGCAGCGGGTCCGGCTTCTGGTATTTCGATGTCAACTGCAGCCAAGCCTTGGCGTCGGCACCGATAGTTGGCCCCATCAACGGTCTCCAGAACTAGTAAGAAACAGCGCACCCCGCCGTCAACAACCCTTTTAGCACTCTAGTTGTCCCGAGGGGAGCGTACGGCGGCGGCCGACTAGGCGCCAATAGCGCCCGTGCGGCGGCTACTGGCGACGGAGTCTACCGTGGGCCCCGTCGTTATTGGAGGCTGGCACCGGTCGTGAGCTTGCCCGTCCATCGAGCAACAGGTCGGTAGCCAAGCGACTCACCCGTTCGTAGCTCGGGGATAGTCGATGCGGTCGATCTCCAGCACCGCATCGGTCCGTGGCAGGCGCGCCACAACCTCGTCTCCTTCTCGTGCAGAAAGTAGCGCCTTGGCCAACGGCGATACCCAGCTGATACGACCCTCCGCGGGATCGGCTTCATCGACTCCGACGATAGTGTAGACGCGCTCAGCGCCATCCGGATCAATCACCGTGACCGTGGCTCCGAAGCGCACCTGGTTCCCGGCGTGCTGGGCCGGGTCGATAACCTCGAGGCCGGCAACGCGCTCGCTGAGCCAACGGATCTGTTCATCGAGCTCGTGGAGCCGATGTTGGTCAGCGCGATGTTCGGCCTCCTCTTGTCGACCCGCCTCGACACGACGCGACAACTCGGTGGCCAGGCGGGGTCGCTCCACTTCAACCAGCGCTGTGAGCTCTCGCCGCAGGCGCCGAGCCCCGGCCGGCGTAATGTAGTTCTTGACACCGGCCGGCAGCACGTTGCGCGGCCGAATCGAGACCTCGAGGCCGGGATCGAAGTCGGATTCCTTGGTGAACGCCTTGTTCATGACCGGGATGCCCCCCCACGATCGCGACGGCCGGTGGCACCAGCAAGGACAAGGCGGGTGACTCCGGAGCGCCGATCGAGCGTCTCGGTCACGGCCAGGCCCTGCCGTCGATCATCGAGTAGCCCGCTGCAGCTCCTCGATCACCTCCGCGGCTGGAGGGCGTAGCCGGTAGTTGGTCTCGACAAAGAGGTAGCGGACGATGCCGTCAACGTCGAGGATGACTACTGCAGGGTGCGGGATCAGGCTGTCGCTGTCTGCCTCGTTGAGCAGGCCCCAGGCCTGGATCGCGTCGGCGCCCGGGTCGATCAAGAACGGAAACTCGAACCCCTCTTGCTCACGATAGGCCCGCAGCTTGTCGGGGTCGTCGTTGGCGACGGCCCAAAACTCAGCCCCGGTAGCGCGGATCTCGTCCATGGCTTCATGCAGCTGCACGAGCTGCTGGCGGCAGTACGGTCACCAGGTACCCCGGAAGAAGAGCAGCATCACCGGCCGCTCGCCGCGCGCTGCCGCCAGGTCGTAGACATCGCCGTCGGTGGACTCGAGCGAGAAGGCCGAGGGAGGTAGCTGGCCGAGCTCGAGAAGGGTCTCGTGCGGCGGCCCGGGCGCCATGCGATCGGCGTCTTGAGCAAGCGCAGAGACCGACCAACCCAGGGCAACCAACACGGTGAAAGCGAGACGCGCCCATGGTAGTTGTGGCAGAGAGAAGCGATCTTCCACCGGACCTCCGAGGGGTTGGGTGTTGCTCGAGCGCGTCGGCCAACGGGGTCGGCGGCGGTCACTATAGGCAACACCGGAGCAACGTGTGCGCGAATGCGCTGAAGCCGGGCTCGTGATCGTACCACCGAGTTTGACAGGGTACAGGGGGGCGGCTAGCTTACGGTCAGACTCACCGTACAGGTGCTAACAGCTACCGTGGAGAGCACGATCTCATGTCGACACCGGCAGGACCGGTAGTTGCCGGTGGCTTCGGCACCACCTCGCGCCGCGACACCTGGTGGCGGCCCACGCTGCTGACGTTTCTGGGCCTGGGCACCTTCGTCGTCTACTCAACCTGGGCGGCGCTACAGGGTGAGTACTATCACCTCGGCGGCTACCTGTCGCCAATGTACTCACCGGAGCTGTTCGGCGAGACGCCGCACGCGATCTTTGGTCCCAAGCCCGGATGGTGGCCGACATTCTTACCTTGGTCGCCGGCGATTCTGATCCTCTGGGCGCCGGGTGGCTTCCGCTTGACCTGCTATTACTACCGCGGCGCCTACTACAAGGCTTTCTGGGCCGACCCCCCGGCATGCGCCGTAGGCGAACCGCGCAAGAGCTACCTCGGCGAGAACTCGTTCCCGCTGATCATCCAGAACCTACATCGCTACTTCCTGTACTTGGCCCTCGGGTTTCTGCTCGTGCTTGCGTATGACGTATACCGGGCGATGTGGTTCGTGAATCCGCAAACCGGAGCCGAGGAGTTCGGCATTGGCATTGGCACCCTGGTGCTAACGCTGAACGTGGTGCTGCTCGGTGGCTATACGCTGGGGTGCCACTCGCTGCGGCACCTGGTCGGCGGCTTCATGAATCAGTTCTCCAACGCGCCGACGCGCTACAGGGCCTACCGCTGCGTGACCTGTCTCAACACCCGCCACATGAACTGGGCGTGGGCGAGCCTGTTCTGGGTCGGGTTCTCGGACGCTTACGTGAGGCTTTGTGCGATGGGCATGTGGACCGATCTGAGACTGCTCTGATGCACGAGTTCGACAGCCACGAGCACGACGTCCTGGTAATCGGTGCGGGTGGTGCCGGTCTCCGCGCCGCCATCGAGGCGTCGGCTGGCGGTGTCTCCGTGGGCTTGGTATGCAAGTCGCTGCTCGGTAAGGCACACACGGTGATGGCCGAGGGCGGTATGGCCGCTTCGCTCGCCAACGTCGACTCTCGCGACGACTGGCGCACCCACTTCGCCGATACGATGCGCGGTGGCCAGTACGTCAACGACTGCCGCATGGCCGAGTTGCACGCCAAGGAAGCTCCCGACCGAGTACGCGAGTTGGAGGCCTGGGGCGCGGTCTTCGATCGCACCGACGACGGCCGCATCCTGCAGCGCAACTTCGGCGGTCATAAGTATCCCCGCCTGGCGCACGTCGGCGATCGCACCGGTCTCGAGATGATCCGCACCTTGCAGGATCACGGCATACATCAAGGGATCGACGTGTACATGGAATGCACCGTCGTGCGCCTGCTGATGGACGGCGGGCGCGTTTCGGGGGCATTCGGATACGATCGCGAGCGCGGTCGGTTCCGCGTGTTCAAGGCCAAGGCCATCGTGATCGCCACCGGCGGCTTCGGTCGCGCGTTCAGCGTCACGAGCAACAGCTGGGAATACACCGGCGACGGGGCGGGGCTCGCCTACGACGTCGGCGCCGACCTGCTCGACATGGAGTACGTTCAATTCCACCCGACCGGCATGGTCTGGCCGCCGAGCGTACGCGGCATCCTGGTGACCGAGGGTGTTCGCGGGGAAGGTGGCGTGCTGCTCAACAGCGAGGGGCGCCGATTCATGTTCGACGATATCCCCGACCTGTACGTGAATCAGACGGCCGACAACGAAGACGAGGGATGGCGTTACACGCAGGGCGACAAGGATGCCCGGCGACCACCGGAGCTGTTGACCCGCGACCACGTCGCTCGTTGCATCGTGCGCGAGGTCGCGGAGGGGCGCGGCAGCCCGCACGGCGGCGTGTTCCTCGATGTCGCGTGGATCAAGGAACGATTACCCGATGCGGAGGCACACATCCGCCGCAAGCTCCCGAGCATGTACCACCAGTTCAAGCAGCTAGCCGCCATCGACATCACCAAGGAACCGATGGAGGTAGGGCCGACGACGCACTACGCCATGGGCGGGGTCCGGGTCGATCCGAACTCCCAGATGTCGACAGTGCCTGGGCTGTTCGCCGCCGGCGAGGCCGCCGCCGGCTTGCACGGCGCCAACCGGCTGGGCGGCAACTCGCTCTCCGATCTGCTGGTGTTCGGCAAACGTGCCGGTGAGCATGCCGCCCTTTTCGCCGGCAACGAGGGCCCGGCTACCATCGACGATGCGCAAGTGGCCGCAGCAGCGGAGTATGCGCTGGCGCCGTTCGGTCGGGCTCCAGACGAAAACCCATACCAGGTACAGCACGACCTCGAGGAGATGATGCAGAGCCTGGTCGGCATTGTTCGGGAAGAGAGCCAGCTAGCCGACGCTGCCGAACGCCTCGTTGGACTGCGCGAGCGGGCCAGCCGCGTCGGGGTGTCAGGCAACCGGGAGTACAACCCGGGGTGGCACACAGCGCTCGATCTCCCCAACCTGTTGATCGTATCCGAGGCTCTGGCCCGGACCGCCCGCGAACGACGCGAGAGTCGAGGCGCCCAGTTCCGCAGCGACTGTCCCGGCAAGGACGAAGAATGGGGTAAGACTCGGCTTGTCGTACGACGTGGTGACGACGGGTCAATGCAGGTCGTACGCGAGCCGGTGCCGACGATACCCGCAGAGCTGCAGGCAATCATCGAGGAGAACGCCTGATGCCGACGGTGACCTTCAGCATCTGGCGCGGCGACAAGGACGGTGGCCGCTTCGAGGACTACACCACCGAGGTCGTCGACGGGATGGTGGTGCTCGATGCCGTACACCAGATCCAAGCCGAATCGGCAGGCGATCTGGCGGTGCGCTGGAACTGCAAGGCAGGCAAGTGTGGCTCCTGTTCCGCCGAGGTCAACGGCATGCCACGCCTCATGTGCATGTGTCGCATGAACGACGTGAACACCGACGAACCGGTACGACTCGAGCCCATGTACAGCTTCCCGATCCTCAAGGATCTGGTTACCGACGTGTCGTGGAGCTTCGAGGTAAAGAAGCGCATCAAGAAGTTCAAGCCGCGCCCGCCGGATGACAACGACGGCACCTGGCGTATGACGCAGGACGACGTCGACCGAGTGCAGGAGTTTCGCAAGTGCATCGAGTGCTTTCTGTGCCAGGACGTTTGCCACGTCTTGCGCGAGCACGACAAGCACGACGAGTTCATCGGGCCGCGCTTTCTGGTGTATGCCGGAGCTCTAGAGATGCACCCGCTCGATACCGAGGACCGGCGCGCCGAGCTCAAGGACGAGTTCGGCATCGGGTACTGCAACATCACCAAGTGCTGCACCGTGGTGTGTCCGGAAGAGATCAAGCTCACCGACAACGCCATCATCCCGCTGAAGGAGCGCGTCGTCGACGAGTTCTACGACCCTGTCCGGCAACTCTTTCGCGTGCTCAGCGGCGGCAAAGCACGGACCTAGGCTGGAACGCGAAGATGCCGTCCTCGGTGGGCACCCGCCTCACTTCTCCGCGTGCTCTTTGCGATGTGCCACGATGTCGAAACCGACCTTCATAAGCACCATCAGCACCAGGCCTGCAGTTGGTGTTCCGATGAGCAGGAGCAAGAACCCGCTACCGATGAGCACCAGGTGGAGCAGGATGACGCGACGATAGGGCCGACTCATCAGCTCCTGTAGCGTCGCAGACCGGTACTCTCCGGCACCGAGAAAGTTCACCACGAACGACACCCCATGGCTGACGGTCAGCGTGATCGCGCCGTAAGCAATCGCGCGCTGGCTGAGCGCGTGCGACAGAGTCCCCCACAGCAATTGGGGTACCAGCATGATCACGGAGTCGATGTGGGTGGCGTCGAGCGCCGCCGGCACAGTCGACCCCTGTTCGTGGAACATCGCGATCAGCAAGACTCCATGCACCGCCGCGAATCCGCCGAAGTGGACGGCGAAGAACGGGATCAGGACCAGCTTGCCGAGCCAAGCCGCCGGGTCTCGGATGCGCACCGCAAGCATGCGCGCGATGTTGAGCCCGCCGACGATCAAGTTCTCGATCCAGTACAGCAGGACGACATCGCCGACCTGCCAGCCGAGCAACAGTGCCCCCGCAAGCGGCACCAGGTTCGCCAAGACCAAGGCGGCGACCGACGGCGTCAGCCCTACCGGCAAAGCGATCTGCCTCATTCGACTGAACATCGCCCTCCCCGCACGAGTCGCCGCCCGGTCAGAGATTGTGCCCGGAACGAAGCCGCGGGGATACAATGCCCGTCGCCAACAGGGTTAGCCACTAGGGAGGTGTACGGTGAGTCGTTTGGTCGGAAGTTTCGCGCTGCTCGTCGCGATCAGCTGTAGCCCGTCGGCGCCGGAGCCCGTCCCGGGCTACCGGGCCTTTGTCGGCGCCACCCTGATCGACGGAACCGGCGCCGAACCAAAGGGCGACGCTGTCGTAGTGGTCCGCGACGGCCGAATCGAGTCGGTGGGGTCCGCCGCCGAGATGGAGGTCCCGCCGCGCGCCGAGATCGTAGACCTGGCTGGACGTACGCTGATTCCGGGGCTGATCAACGCCCACGGCCACGTCGGGGATACGCTGGGCCTCGAGAGCGGTCACTACTCCGAGGCCAACGTGCGGGCGCATCTGGGCCTGTACGCGAGCTACGGAGTTACGACGGTGGTCAGCCTGGGCGGCGACGGTGCCGAGGGTGTTCGGGTGCGCGACGCCGAGGGTCTCGACCTACGCCACGCGCGGCTCCGAATCGCCGGCGCCGTGGTTACAGCGGAGTCCCCCGAGGAGGCGCGCTCGCAAGTGCAGGCCAACGCCGACCTCGGAGCCGACTTCATCAAGATCCGTGTCGACGACAACCTCGGCACCAGCACCAAGATGTCCCCCGAGGTCTACGGCGCGGTCATCGAGGCGGCACATTCCAGCAGCCTGCCGCTCGCCGCGCACCTGTTCTACCTCGACGATGCCAAGGGGCTGCTGAGAGCCGGTGCCGACTTCATCGCTCACAGCGTGCGCGATCTGCCCGTCGACGAGGAGCTGATCGGACTGCTGCTCGAGACCGGCGTGTGCTACAGCCCGACCCTGACACGCGAGGTTTCTACCTATGTCTACGAGAGCGAGCCGGAGTTCTTCGCCGATCCGTTCTTCCTGACGCACGCCGACCGTAGCGTTCTGGACTTGCTGCGGACCCCCGAACAACAGCAGCGCTACCGCGACAGTCCAGCCGCACCCCGCTACAAGGACGCTTTGCGCATGGCGCAGGCGAACCTCAAGGCACTCGTGGATGCCGGCGTCACCATCGCGTTCGGCACCGACAGCGGCCCTCCAGCGCGCTTCCAGGGCTACTTCGAGCACATGGAGACCGAGCTCATGGCGGAGGCAGGGCTGTCGCCGCGGCAGATTCTGCGCTCGGCCACTGGCGATGCTGCCGCCTGTGTGGGGCTCGACGACGTCGGCACCATCGAGACGGGCAAGTGGGCCGATATGGTCGTGTTGAGCGCCGATCCGATGGTCGAGCTAGCCAATCTGCGCGCCATCGAATCCGTGTGGATCGCCGGAAACCGCATGGAGCCATGACACGGCCAGGCGCGACGCGAGTTCGCTCCGATCTCCGGATGTATGATCGAGACTTACTCGTTAGCTGACCGAACGACGACCATGGGGTGGACCTGCCGTTGGCACAACTACGCATACGAGCTCGCCTGGCACGTGCTGCGACAATAATCACCGCTGCGGTCTTCTCGACGTTGCTGGCGCTGCCCGCCGCGCACGCACAGCGACGTGGCGAAATCCTGCAGGTTGAGGGCGAACGGCTGCGACCGACTCGCAGCGTCTCGACGATCCTGCAGAACACGCATCTGCGCCGCTCGGATCCCACCGCACCGGTAGCGTTTCGCATTGAGCTGCCCGAGTTGCGGCAACCCGCTCCCCCACCGTCGGCCGACAAGACTCGCCTGCAGGTAGGAGTCCACCGCGACCTGGCGGACCCGCGCGCGCGGGGCATCGATGGGGCGCTGCTCGAGTGGGAGCCCGCCCGCGGGGGCGGCTACACCACCACGTTCGCGGTGACTTCGGCCGGAGCAACAGGAATCCAGCTGGCGCTGCGCGTTGCTGCTCTGCCCGCCGACGCCGAGGTGCGCTTCTTCAACCCTTCCGACCCCGCGGATGCACACGGGCCGTTCCTGTCGGAACTCCTCGTTCGGTCGATCGAGGCGACCGGTCGACAAGACGACAGTGATCTGTTCTGGTCACCGGTCATCGGCGGCGACGAGCTAGGGGGTCGAGATCTACCTGCCGCGACCAGCCAGGGCCGGCGAGGTACGCCTCACCGCGGTTAGGGTCGCGCATCTGACGCGCCCCGTGCGCACCAAGGATCTTTCGCACCTCGGATTCTCCGGCGCCTGCGAACGAAACGTCGCCTGTGATGCGCGCTGGCTTAGTGCAGCCTCAAGCGTCGCGAAGATCGTTTTCCAGAAGGCGGGCAATACGTTCCTGTGCACCGGACAGCTGATGGTCGATACCGACGCCGCCACGCAGAGACTCTGGTTCTTGACCGCGGCACACTGCATGGCGAAGCGCGCCGAGACCCGGTCGGCGGTGCTGTTTTGGGGATTCCAGCACGCCCGCTGCGCAGGCAAGGATACTCCGCCAATCGTACAGACTGCCGGTGGTGGGAAGCTCAGGTTCACTACCGGGGCCAAGGGGCTGTCCAACGATCATACGCTGATGGAGTTGAAACAGGCGCCACCGGATGGAACGACTCTGGCTGGCTGGAGCACGGAGGCTCCTGAAGACCTCGTCCGGAAAACCGTACAGGAGAGTCACCATCCGTCCGGGGATGCCAAGAAGAGCAGCATCGGAAAGCTGACCGGTCTGGGCGGCGTGAACTTCGTGCCGGAGGGTTTCCGTCCGGTCGAGGGCGACACACATCTCATCGTCCGTTGGAAGAGGAAGAAGGGCGTCACCGAGGGCGGCAGCAGCGGCTCGGCTCTGTGGTTGGGGAGGAGATGGCCGCAACAGTTCGTCATAGGCACCCTCTCCGGAGAAAGGTCCTCCTGTGCCGACACCAAGGCACCCGACTGGTACGGCAGCTTTGCTCGTACCTACGAGGACTTCGGTAAGTTCCGGCGCTTGATCGATCCCGCGAACCGCAGGTAACCGAAGGCGCACTTTCGCCGTCGGACAGGAGCTACCGAGACCCTGCTGAGCGGCGAAGTGCCGCTTGCTTCAGGCCTGCTGCAGCTGGTCCAGGACCTCGCGCCCGTCGACCGTCAGGGTGACGGTTTCCCCGAGCTTGCCGCGCTTGCCCATGAAGTCCTCGGCCTGGATCAGATCCCAGCCCTTGAGGTCTTCGTACCAACCGACCAAAAAATCCTGTGAGTGGTGGTCGAAGGCAACGGTGCCGTTCCTGAGCGTAGCGGTGCATTCGTCGCCGGCTCGAACAACACCAAGGAGAGCGGCATGGCCGCGATGGAGCTTTCGTTCGGACATCTTCGTTCAATCTTCAGGGGATCGGCTGGGGCTCGGTCGAGCGGCCCCGTCAATGGATAGACGCACCAATCACCCGGAAGGTTTCTGCAAAAAAAACACCGCGGCGTGAAAGGCTGATGCTGCGCCCGAAACATCGTAGCAGCCGGAGCTCCCGGCCGCCTGACCCACATAGCCTGCTTCCGATACTCTTGGGTGCGATCTCAGACCATCAACAACACGGAGCCGGTCCTGTTCCGGTCGCCAATCGCGGAAGTCTCCGCGAGACGGGACCCGGCAACCGCCAAGGAGAACCGCGGTGAACGGCTTTGCGCGCATTCCAGCTCCGGTAAACGAACCTGCTCTCGCCTACGCTCCCGGTTCCGACGAGCGCGCCAGCATCCAGGCGCGCCTTGAAGCAATGCTCAACGAGCGCATCGAGATTCCGGCCGTCATCGGCGGCAAAGACGTGACCACGGGCGATACGCTCGACGTCGTGTGCCCTCACGACCACGGCCACGTACTGGCTGTCTGTCACCAGGTCGACGAAGCCATCGTCGAACAGGCCATCGAGGCGGCCGCCGCGGCATGGCGCGAATGGTCCGAGATGAGCTGGGAGGCACGCGCCGCTGTCTTCCTCAAAGCGGCCGATCTGCTCGCCGGCCCGTGGCGCGAGACCATGAACGTCGCCACGATGCTCGGCCAGTCCAAGACCGTCCATCAGGCAGACATCGAGGCAGCCGCGGAGCTGTGCGACTTCTGGCGGTTCAATGCCCACTATCTGGAGCAGATCTACGCCGCACAGCCCGAGTCCGATCCCGGCATGTGGAACCAGGTCGAATATCGTCCGCTCGAGGGCTTCGTGTTCGCGGTCTCGCCGTTCAACTTCACTGCGATCGGCGGCAATCTCCCGAGCGCTCCGGCGCTCATGGGCAACGCCGTGCTGTGGAAGCCAGCGACCAGCGCACTGCTCTCAAACTACTACGTTATGCGTTTGCTACAGGAAGCCGGGCTACCCGACGGTGTAATCAACTTCGTGCCCGGCCGCGGTTCGCGGGTCGGGAATCCGGTTTTCGCCAGTAGTCAGCTAGCCGGGCTGCATTTCACGGGGTCGACTGCCACCTTCCAGCACATGTGGCGCACCATGGCCGACAACCTCGAGACCTACGGTCGCTACCCGCGCATCGTCGGCGAGACAGGCGGCAAGGACTTCGTGTTCGCCCACCCATCAGCGGATCTCGCCGCACTGGTCACCGGCTTGGTCCGTGGCGCGTTCGAGTATCAAGGCCAGAAATGCTCTGCAGCATCGCGAGCGTACATCCCGGCGTCGATTTGGAACGAGGTGAAGGAGCTGCTGGTGGAGACCGTGGCGCAGCTACGCATGGGCCCGCCGACCGATTTCAGCAACTTCCTCTGCGCAGTGATCGACCGCCCGGCGTTCGACAGCATTACTAGCTTCATCGACGAGGCCAACTCCAAGCCCGAGTATGAGGTTCTGGCCGGGGGTAGCTACGACGACACGCACGGGTATTTCGTCGAGCCCACGGTCGTCCAAGCGCAGGACGCCGGGGCGCGGCTGATGTGCGAGGAGATCTTTGGCCCCGTGCTCACGATATACGTCTACAACGACGCCGACATGGACGAGGCTCTCGACCTTTGCGATACGAGCAGCCCGTACGCGTTGACAGGCTCGATCTTTGCGCGGGACCGCCGCGACATCGTACGGTTGAGCAAGCGACTGCAACACGCTGCCGGTAACTTCTACATCAACGACAAGCCCACCGGGGCGGTGGTCGGGCAGCAGCCGTTTGGCGGCGCTCGCGCCTCCGGAACCAACGACAAAGCTGGCTCGCCGGCCAACCTGATGCGCTGGGTCTCTCAACGTACCGTCAAGGAGACCTTCGTACCGGCAACGTCGTTCGAGTACCCGTTCATGGGCGCCGACTAGCGAAAGTCCTAGCCGAAGGCCGAGGGTTTGCAGTACGCTATTGGAAGTAGCTTCGCCTGCTATTTGATAGCTAAGCGCATTTCAATGGCTAAAGACATTACTGATTGCTATAAAAACACTCCATATCGTCGCCGATACTGTCTAAGAACCCAGTGTTTTGTCGTCGCACTGTCGACGATGTTTTTTATCAGCAGCGCGCCGACACCGCCGACCACCTCGACGGCGCCCGACGCTCGTGACCTGGCAGGGCGGCTGGAGCGGCACGTGCAGCGCGTCGCGCGCGTGCTCAAGCGGGACCATCTGCCACACGGAGCCGTGTTCGACCCGGTCTACGCCGGACCGAGCTCCAGCGAGATCGTGCGTTACACACATGCCGGTGATTCCGCAATCTGGACCGGCCACCATCTCGCTGCGGCTGCCTTCGAGTACGCCGTCACCGGTTCCAAGAAGGCGAAGAGCAAGGTTCGCAGAGCGGTCGCAGCGATTCGAGTGCTTCTCGAGGTCACGGGTAACGACACGCTGGCGCGGGGCGCAGTGCCAAAGGATTCGCGGTGGATCGATGCGATTACCGTCGGAGAGGCGCACCAACGCGTCTTCTCGGGCAGCTACAGGGGCGTCGACTACCGCTGGGCGGGTACCACATCGCGCGATCAGTACTCCGGGGTGATCTTCGGCCTCGGATTCGCCTGGGAGCTAGTGCCGCTGTCCGGCATTCGCGACGAGATCCGTGAGATCGTCACCCGGCTGGTCGACTACCTGCGCAACGGCGCCTGGACTGTACGGAACCCCGACGGCACCATCAGCACGACTTTCGTGGCACGCCCCGAGCAGATGCTGGCGTTCCTGCAAGTCGCCCGCCTCGTCAATCCGGGCCGCTTCACCGGGCCCTACGGGGAGGTCCGCGACGCGTTCGGCACTCTGGTGGGGCTACCGATCACTCTCGAGATCACCGATCTGCACGGGTCGTACTTCAAGTTCAATCTGGATGCCATCAACCTCGCCCATCTGGTTCGCTTGGAGGAGCCGGGCAGGTACCTTGACGAGTATCGCAAGGCCTACGACACCCTGCGCGGCGCAGTCGGGTCGCACCAGAACGCACACTTCAACATGATCGACCACGTGATCAAGGGCCCGAACGGCGCCCGTGACCGCGAGACCAGACGACTCCTGAGAGACTGGCTGAAGCGCCCGCGACGCAATGTCTCGGTTGACCTGGGAGGGACCTATCCGGTGTGCGGGGAGAATCTCTCGTGTGCTCCCATCCCGGTCGCTGAGCGCGTAACCACCGACTTTCTATGGCAGCGCGACCCGTTCGTTCTGTCTGGCGGAGGGGGCGGCGACGTGGGTGCGCCAGGAATCGATCTGCTCTTGCCCTACTGGATGGCGCGCTACTACGGCGTGCTGTAATCCGGCAGCATCGGAGCTGACGGTCTACCAAGAGTCCGAGGCTCTCCCGGCATCCGGCACTAGGGCTCTTCTTGCGCGAGTGGATTGCCGAGCAGGAGAGGATTGCCGAGCAGGAATGCGTCGACATCGATTCGGGCACCCGATTGCTCGATGAGCCGGCGCTGGATCCGGGCACGCTGGTTAGCGGGCACGTCATCAGATTCGTTTTGCGGAAAGAAGGCCTCGGCGATACGAGTCTCGATAGAGACCAGCAACTGCTGCAGGACCGTGCCGGGGAAGCGTAGCGCCAACCGACCCACCAGGTTCCGCAGCGTCCAGTAGCTCCGCGCAAAACGCAGGAAGGCTGCCCCGGCACCGGGATAGGCGCGCTCGAGCGATCCACCGAACTCGGCCTCGAATCGTTCGAGCTGGATAAAGGCATGCCCCTCGGAGGCACAATGAAAGAACCCCTGAAACGCCGAATCAAGCACCACTGCTATCCGGTGCTGTAGGGCCTCGTCGCTCTCCAGATCGCTGGCGTGCCGAAGCAACAGCTCGTCGTCACCGTCCTCGGGACGGACCCCGACGCGGGCCAGCAGGCCGCGAATCGCAGCCTCGCCCTGCTCCAGCTCCCCGACTCTTGCCACCGATACAGACATTTGTCTAGTATGCTACCCCACTCTGGAGGTACAGTATGGCGCGAAAACACTCCGACGGTGTCGCCCCGGCGACGGGTTCCAGCGGCCGTGGGGTACCGCACAACCCTCCGAACCGCTTCGAGCGCCTGTGGATCGAACCCACCGACGCTTCCAGCGGGCGGCTGCCTACTCAGTACATTCGCGATTCCGCGCGCAGCATCATCGCGCGCAACAACAGCCCCGACGTGCCGTTCGACGCATCCTTGAACCCCTATCGCGGTTGCGAGCACGGCTGCGTGTACTGCTATGCGCGGCCCACCCACAGCCGCTCGGTTTCTCCGCCGGGCTCGACTTCGAGACCCGCATCCTGGTGAAGCTCACGGCGCCTGAATTGTTACGCAAGGAGCTCGCGGAGCGGCGCTGGAAGCCGCAGGTGCTCAGTCTGAGTGGGGTCACCGACCCCTACCAGCCGATTGAGCGCCGCCTCGAGCTCACGCGACGCTGCCTCCGGCTGCTAGCGGAGTTCCGGAATCCGGTAGCCATCGTTACCAAGAACGAGCTCGTTAGTCGGGATCTCGACATCTTGACGGAGCTCGCCGGTCATAGAGCGGCAGCGGTCTACGTCTCGATAACCACGCTGGACGACGAGCTCTGCGGCGCGATGGAGCCGCGCACCTCACGCCCCGCGCGTCGCCTGCGAGCGCTGCAGCGCATTGCCGCCGCCAGCGTCCCCTGCGGGGTCATGGTCGCGCCAGTTATTCCCGGCCTCACCGACCACGAGATTCCGGCAATCCTTCACGCGGCGGCCTCAGCCGGTGCGACCCGCGCCGGCTATACGACTCTGCGACTACCCGGCGCGGTCGCCGACATCTTCGAGGCCTGGTTGCAGTCGCGCTCGCCTCCCCGTCGGCGCAAGGTCCTCGGCCGCATTCGCTCACTGCGCGGCGGTCGCAGGAACGATCCACGCTTCGGTCATCGGATGCAGGGTGAGGGGGCCTTCGCCGAACAGATCGGTGCGGTGTTCTCGACAGCGTGCCGACGCCTAGGCCTGAATCGGGCGAGGGAACCCGTTTCGGCGACAGCATTTCGACGTTCCGCCCAAGAGCGCCTACCGCTGTAGACATTGCACTAGGGACGCGCAGCGCCGCGCAACTCGGACGGGTAACGATGCACAATGCAGGATGCTCACGTCTTCCGGTGCAGGCTGAGGCAATCGGCCTGCCGGTTCATTCTCTTTCGGTGATCTCCATGCCAGCCTGTCGCCTTCTGCGATTCCCTGCCTGCCTGCCCCGCTCACCTTGCTCCTGCTGGCGGACCCGGTTCTGGGGCAGGATGCGGAACGCGGTTTCGAGCTCTTTCAGGCGGTAGAGTGCGCCGCATGCCACGGCAGCGCCGCCCAGGGCATGATGGGCCCGGCCCTGGCCGGGACGCGCCTTTCCCTTGCCGAGTTTCGACGCCAGGTACGATCGCCGGCCTCGCAACGCATGCCGGACTTCAGCACCGACGAACTCTCGGAGGACGACCTCGGCGACATCGTCGCTTACATCAAGACCCTCGAGGCGCCGACGCTCGCCGACAAGCGAACGTGGTGGAGTATCGACCTGTTGAACTTGCCGACCGCCGCACTTCCGGAAAAGAAGACCCTCGAGCTGCACTTCACGCATCGGTTCTCCGAGTCGCTGAGCGACGCCGGACGGGAGAGGCTCTACGGTCTCGATAGCTTCGCTTTCCCGGGTTTCTGGTTCTCCTATGGGCTCAGCGACCGCATCGCCCCCTACGTGGGTCGATCCGCGAACCTGGCGACATGGGAGTTCGGCGTCAAGGTCAAGCTGCTCGACGAGGACCAGACTTCGCTACCGTTGTCGATCGCTGCCAATATCGGTGGGACGTTTCTCGACGCCAACGGGATCCCCAATAACAATCGGTTCACTGTCGAGTTGCCGTTAGGCATACGTGCCGGTGACCGGCTGGCTTTCCAGTTCGTTCCGATCTACAGCACCGACCCCGATGAGCAGGACCTCCCGGGCAGCGATGGCTACGCGCTGGCGTTGGGTTTCGGCGGCAGCCTACGCCTGTCGACGACTTACAGCCTCGACGTCGAGTACATCGCCAACGTCGGGGGATTCGAGCGATTCGACGCCGCCAACCAGTGGCAGGCCGGAGTGACCATCCACGTTCGACGCCATCTGTTCCAGCTGCTCGTATCCAACAGCACCCTGACTACGCCCGATTTCATGGCCGCCGGCTCATTCAAGACTGGCATCAAGAGCAACGTCCGCTTCGGCTTCAATCTGGTGAGAGCTTTTTCTTTCTAGCTCGACCTGATGAGCCCGACCTGCAGAGGTCGGGACGCAAGCGATGGGTACTCTCCAATGACGAAATCCACGCCGCGCCCCAAGTCCGCGCTCGCTGCAGCCCTGTCCCTCACGCTGACGCTGGCTCTCGCGGTGTCCGCTTCACAACACAACGGCGAGTTCTTCGACAACCGGTTCGACGGCGGCTGGGTCGGGAGCATCAAGGTCGGGGCCGAGCGCGTGCTCGTGCAGCTGAACCTAAACGTGGGCGACAGCGCTGTCGGGTTTGTCGTCATGCAGAACAGTGTCGACGACACGCCGAGCGGTGTCGACGTGCTGGCTGCCGACTTCACCAAGGTGGGCAAGAAGAGCATCCAGTTCCGCATCGACGACGGTGCGCCGCTACGGCAACGTCGCGACACGGCGAAATTCAAGCTCAGCATCAAGTCAGACAAGCTAAAGGGCAAGGTGTCCGGCACGGTTAAGGGATCCGCTGAGCTGGTACCCATGAGCTCCGATGTGCCCCTGCAGAAACTCTGGGCAGGTTCCGTGAAGCTCGCCGGCAAGACGGTCTTCGTCTTGCTCCAGCTCACCGACAACGGAGACGGCACGGTCGGCGGCCACGCTGTGGTCGATGGCGAGACCGGCAACGTGGTAGGCGACGCCAACCGCAGCACCGATCGCCGCGCCGGAGTCGACGGCACGATCAGGCTCGGCTCCGGCGACCTCGGCATCGCCCTTTCGTTGCGAAAGGGCAACAACCTGCTGAGCGGCAAGATCACCGCCGCGGGCAAGAAGAGCAACGCTAGGCTGAAGCCGGCGGGTACCAAAGGCAAACCCATGAAGGTCACCAGCGTGCAGCGGGTAGCGCGTCGAGACGTGACGGTGGGGCAATCGAACACCGTCACCGTGCGAGGCAAGAACTTCGTCGCCGGGGCCAACGTGCACGTCGATAACGACTCGTTCTCGGTCGATAGCGTCGAGTTCAAGACCGCCAAGCAGCTCGAGGTGGTCATTACCCCTGCCCCTTCCGTCGACGACGGCACCAGCGCAGGAGTGCTGGTGATCAACGCTGACGGCCAGACGGGTGAGCGCGCCGGTGCCTTGACGGCTACCGGCGGCGGTGGCGGTGGTGGTGGCGTGAGCTTCGCTGCCGATGTGCAGCCGATCTTCGACCAGAACTGCGCCCTGGCCGGCTGCCACGCCGCTGCGTCGGCCAGCGCCGGTCTGGTGCTCGCCGCCGGCTCGGCGTTTGACAACATCGTCGGCGTGCCCAGTAGCCAGCAGCCCGGAACGAATCGGGTCGCATCCGGCGACCCCGACAACAGCTACCTGGTGCGCAAGATCGAGGGTGCCGCCGGTGTCAGCGGCGGCCGGATGCCCTTGAATCGAAGCCCGCTGTCGGCGGCCCAGATCACCACCATCCGAACGTGGATCGACCAGGGCGCTCCAAACAACCGGCGACCGCAGTAGTCGCTATCGACGACGCCACGCCGAGATGATCGACGGCGCGGCGCCCGTCACCACCGCGGCCTGATCTCGTGGCCGTGTGACTCTGGTCACCGCGCGGGGTTGAGGGCAGCGCGCTTCATGGCGCGCTTCGCATCACGCGAGAGTCCGAAGTCGAACCCGATCAGTGCTCCGTCCCAGGCGCCATACTGGGGGTTCGGCAACACGATCCATCGGCTCCCCCAATACTCGGCATGCTGACGCACCATTTCCTTGCGCAGCTCGGCCGCGACGTCGTCGCCCGAGACGAAGTCGCCGATGGCATCACCGATCAGCAACAGGATGCGATGATCCCCCCCTACCACCTGGCGTCTCGTGCCCTTGTCAGAACCCCAATCGCCACGCTCGTCGCGGGTGAGGATCGTGTCAACATCGGGAACAAGTGGAAAACCGTGATGCTGCAGGTTCCGCCGCGTCGCGTCCTCCACCTCTTGGCGGCGGTTGGTGACATAAAACACTCGTACGCTACGAGCTGCCGCCTGGCGAGTGAAGCTCAACGCACCGGGAACAACACCGGCCTTCTCCTCGCGCACCCACTCCTGCCAGCTGGGCGTGGCAAAGTCGCGATCGTCGAGCACCTGGCGCACCTGATTGGCAGAGTTATCGAGCACCGTCTCATCGACATCGAGGATCACTGCCGGCGGTAGGGCCTCGTAGCCACCGCTAGCCGCCTGCTCGAGCGAAGCCGTCCAGGAAGCGTCGGCGAGCGCCCGATCGAGCATGAGCGCCGCGATTGCGTACGCCTGCCGGGCAGTCGCCTCGTACTCACCCGCCGTCTGTACCCATGCGACGGCGTTGAGGCCTTCCTCCGTGTAGTTGAGCCTGGGTCCCTGCCCTGCCGTCGGGTCTGGGGCGCGGGCAACAATGAAGGCCAGCGTGGTACCGATCATCATCAGGAGCACCGCGATCAGCATGGGAACTATGCGGTTCATCCCCGTCTCCTACTTTCCGCGGCACTGTCGCCCGCGGGTGGGCGTCGGCGCCGGCAGCAGCGTTGAGATCCCGCCGGTTCACTCGTCCGCGCCCGAGGTGCCACAATTAGGCTGCTTGACCTCGACTCGGCGTCCTCGTCAACCGCCGCATCCCAGCATAAAGGAACCCCATGCGGATCGTGATCACCGGCAACGGTGAGATCGCCTATCAGCTGGCCTTGGCACTACACCAACGGCACGACGTCGTGATCATCGAGAACGACCCGCGCGAAGCAGATCGGTTCGGCTCTCTCGACGTCCAGTTGCTCCGCGGTGACGCCACACACCCGGAGGTGCTGCGCGAGGCGGGCGTGACCTCGAGCGACAGCTTCATATCCTGTCGGGCATCCGACGAGCTCAACATCATCGCCTGCCTGACAGCCAAGCGCATCGGCTGCGCACATACCAGCTGCTTCGTGTCGAAAGAAGACTACGTACGGTCGTTTGCCGGTATCCCCGAGGGCGACGACGCGTTGGCTATCGATCGAATCATCTGGCCGCAGTACATGCTCGCCGAAGAGATCACCCGCATCGTGCTGGTGCCGCGGGCCATCGACGTGGAGATCTTCGCTGGCGGCCGCATCTGGCTGATGGAGTTCAAGCTGCGTGAAAGCTCTCCGCTCATCGGGCCGCTGCTGCGACTCAAGTTGCCCCTTGGCGTGCTCGCTGTCGCGGTGCGCAAAGGCGAGGAACTGTCGATCCCATCCGGCAAGACCGAGCTGGAGGCCGGAGACCGAGTCGCATTCATGGGTAACCGAGGCGGACTGCGGCAACTTCAGGAGAGATTCATGCACGGGCCCGCGGATCCCCCCGATTCTCGCGACCGCGACGTAGTCATTGTCGGCGGCGGCACCGTCGGGCTAACGTTGGCCAAGCGCTTGGAGAGGGAGAAGGATATCCGCCTCAAGATCGTCGAGCGCGATCGGGCTCGCTGCGAGCACCTCGCGGCGGAGCTACCACGGGCGCTGGTATTGCGCGGCGATGGCACCGACCTGGCGCTGCTCGAAGCAGAGCAGGTCGACCGAGCAAGCGTCCTGGTGTCGGTTACCAGCAATGACCAAAGCAATCTGCTGTGCTCGTTGCTGGCCAGACAGATGCAGGTTCCGAAGATCATCACGCGGGTCAACCGGAAGAGGAACATCCGACTCTTCGAGCGCGTCGGCATCGACGTGCCGCTCAACCCCATGGTCACAGCGATCAACGTCGTGTTGAACTCGCTCCAAGAGACCGGCGTGCAGCTGCTCGCCAGCGTCGAGGGTGGCCAGGCGGCGGTCGTCGAAATGAACGTGTCGGATCACTTCGAGCGAACGCGCGTTCGCGAGCTGCCGCGCGTCGATGGCACGATCATAGTGGCGGTCACGCGCTCCGATCGCACGATAGTGCCGCACGGTGACGACATGATCGAGCCGGGCGACCGACTACTCGTATTCTCCACCGAGTCGGCGCGCGACAAGCTCCGGAAGCTCTTCTGATCGATGCGCCTTCGACTCGTCGCTCACGTCGACGGCCTGTTGCTCCGGGCGTTTGGCGTCTTCCTGTTGCTACCCATGCTGGTCGATTGGGGATACGGCAACTGGGATTCTTCGATTGGATTCCTCATCGCCGCGCTCAGCGCCGCGGCGTTCGGCGAGCTGGCCAAGAGAATGGCCCCCAGGGGCGAGGAACTGCACCGAGTCGAGGGGATCATGGTGGTGGCCTCGGCATGGTTGGTGGTGTCGTTCTTCAGCGCCATCCCTTACCTGTGGAACGGCCTGAGCGTCATTGACTCGCTGTTCGAGTCGATGTCCGGACTCACCACCACCGGTGCCACCATCTTCACCAATTTCTCGCAATACGGTGAAGGGCTGTACCTATGGCGGAGCATGACCCAGTGGTTCGGCGGAATGGGGGTCATCGCGTTGTTCATCGCGGTGCTACCGCGACTGGCGATCGCCGGCCGGCAGATGTTCTTCGCCGAGGCACCCGGCCCACAGGAAGAGCGCTTGACGCCTCGAATCCGCCACACCGCGATCGCGCTGTGGTCGCTCTATATTGGTCTCACGATCATCCAGGTGGTCGCCCTGGTCACCGTCGGGATGCCGATCTTCGACGCGGTCTGCAACTCCCTGACCACCGTCGCCGCCGGTGGTTTCTCCCCGAATCCGCAAAGTATCGGCGGCTACGCCAACCCGGCCGCTGAATGGGTTTTCGTGTTCTTCATCTTCCTGGCTGGTGCCAACTACTCACTGCAATACCGTGCCATTCGAGGCCGGCCGCTCGATCTGTTCCGCGATGAGGAGTTTCGCGCCTACGCACTGCTCGTAATCGTTGCGACGCTGTTGTTGACCTACGTCTTGTTGCCATTCAACCGCGACCCGAGCCTCGAGTACCTCTCCGCCAACACCAGCCTCGGAGTCCTGACAGAGGCACCGCCGCTCACGGTTCTGCGACAAGCAGCCTTCCAGGTGCTCACGATCGTGACCACGGCCGGGTTCGCCACAGACGACTTCAACCTATGGAACGACGAGGCCCGCGTGGTGCTCCTGATCCTGATGTTTGTCGGCGGTTCGGCTGGATCCGCGGCAGGCGGGCCCAAAGTGGTCCGGGTACTGTTGATCTTCAAGTACGCTGCGGCCGAGTTGGTTCGCGTGCTGCACCCGCGGGCGGTAAATCCGGTGCGATTCAACCGCCGTGTCGTGCCGCCAAAAGTACTCCGCTCGATCGTGACCGTCCTGTTGCTCTACATCCTGGTGTTCATCCTCAGCGTGCTGATGGTCACGGTGTTCGGCGCCGACATTCTCACCGCGATCACCGCTTCGATCGCCACGCTCGGCAACATCGGACCGGGGTTCTCGGTGGTTGGACCCATGGGCACTTATGCCGCCTTCCCAACGTCCACCAAGGTCGTGCTTTTCCTGAACATGTGGATCGGAAGGCTCGAGGTGATCACCGTTCTGGTGCTGCTACAACCGGCGGTGTGGCGGCGCCTGAGCCCGACGAACTAGCGGGCCTTGGTGGTCAGCTCAGCGCCTCGCGGCTTGCTAGACAACACGGCCAGAGCGAAGGAGCGCCGAATGGATCAGGCGCTCGATGAGCTCGTCGAACGGAATCCCCGCCGCTGCCGCGCCCTGAGGTAGAAGGCTGGTCTCGGTCATGCCGGGAATGGTGTTGAGCTCGAGCATCATCGGGCCCGACTCCGACAGAATGAGGTCGCTGCGCGACATTCCCTCGCAGCCCAGCGCCTCGTGTGCGATCACGGCGAGCTCCTGAACGCGCGTCGCCACCTCTTTGTCAACCTCCGCGGGGGTGATCTCACTGCATGCGTCGGACGTGTACTTGGCGCGGAAATCGAAGAACTGCCCGTCGTGCGGTCGAATCTCTGTAAGCGGAAGTGCTTGAGCAGGCTCCGGCCCGCCCCCTAGAACGCCGCAAGTCACCTCCACACCCTCGAGGTAGCTCTCGACCATGATGGGCTGGCCTTCCACCGAGCCCTCACTCAGCGCCTCATCCAGCTCGGCCCGGTCACGCGCTATGCGGACCCCGACCGATGAGCCCGAGGCGACCGGCTTCACTACGCATGGCAGCCCGATCCGAGCGATGGCCTCTTCTCGTGGTGCGGCCTCGGGTTGCCCGGGCAGTACCAGTGCATCGTCCGGTACCGGAATTCCGTGGGCGCGAAGATGTCGCTTGGTCCGGGCCTTGTCCATCGCCAGGGCCGAGGCCAACACGCCGGAGCCGGTGTAGGGTACGCCCGCCAGACTGAGCATCCCCTGCACGGTGCCGTCCTCTCCGCCCGGCCCATGGAGGGCCACGAAGACCACGTCGAGATCAGGCTCACGCAAACGCTCGAAGGCGCCGGCGGTCGCCAAGGGCACCGCGCCGGGCGTAGGCATCGGAACTACGATGGGCGCTGTCTCTCCGGGCGCACGAGCCAGAATCGGCGCGGCGGGTCGATGATCGAAGTGCCACTCGCCGCAGCGGTCTATGTAGATGGGGTGCCCGTCAAAACGGTCAGGATCGAGCGCATCGAGGACATTCAGACCGCTACAGATCGATACGGAATGCTCGGGGCTTGCGCCACCGAGCAATACGGCCACGGAGATTCGTTCGCCCACCCCCATCACGGCCGGAGGGTACCATGATGAATTCAATCACCCGATCGACAATGTTCGGAGGAGTCGTCAATGAACCCGGCCAATATCTTCGACGAGCTGGCAAGCCGTGTATCGCAGAGGCCCGAGCTCATCGACGACATAGGCGTCGTCTACCAATTCGACGTGGACGGCGAGCAGGGTGGCTCCTGGGTCGTTGACCTGAAGAACGCACCCGGCGGCGTTCGTGCCGGCGCGGCGGCCGACGCCGACTGCGTGATTACCGTCAGTCAAGACGACTTGGCCGGCATCATCGACGGCAGCGTCAGCCCACAGACGGCGTTCCTGATGGGGCGCATCAAGATAGCCGGCAACTTCATGCTGGCGACAAAGCTCGACGCTCTCGTCTGACGGCGAATCTGTTCGGGGGAGCGCTGCACCCACTGCCGCACCGGCGGCAGGAGCGCCCTCATCTATTCCCCGCTGGCAACCACGGAGGTGAAGATCGCCGGATCGATATTGCCACCGGATAGCACGAGCGCTGTCCTTGCATCGGGCACCAGCCGCCCCGAAAGAACCGCCGCGACCGCGGCCGAACCACCGGCCTCCAGCACCAGCGCATGGCGCCTAAAAGCAAAGCGCATCGCCGACACCATTTCTTCGTCGCTTACCTCGACGTAGTCGTCAACCAACTCGCTGGCCAGCCGCAAGGTGTGGTGGTTCTCGGGGCCGAGGTTGCCAGCCAATGCGGTGGCCAGAGTTTCTCGCTCCGGCAGCCTCACCAGCCGGCCCGCCTCGACACTACGAGCCAGCACCGGGGCGCGCTCGGCGGACACGGCGGTGACCCGGATGCTCGGATCGATGCTCTTCATTCCCACGGCGACACCGGCGATCAGCCCTCCTCCTCCCAGCGGCACGACCACGTGATCGATGCCAGGCTGCTGCTCAAGGATCTCGCGACCGACCGTCGCCTGCCCGGCGATCACTTCAGGTTGATCGAAAGGGTGCACGTAGGTGAGGCCACGCTCGCGGGCGAGCCGCAGCGAGATGCCTTCCGCGTCCTCTGCAGTTTCGCCCTCGGCGATCGCCTCGGCGCCGAATTCGCGAATCGCGCTCAGCTTCGCAGGATCGACCCATTCCGGAACGCAGATCGTGGCGGCAAGTCCTTCGCGCTTGGCGACGTACGACGTCGCCAGACCGTGGTTGCCGCTGGAGGTAGCGATGATGCCGCGCCGGCGCTGCTCCTCGTCAAGACTGAGGATGCGGTTGGTGGCGCCGCGAAGCTTGAACGATCCGGTAACCTGCAGACATTCCAGCTTGAGCCAGATCGGCCGCCCGGTAAGATCCGACAACCACACCGAAGGCAACAGGGGCGTGGTAATTGCCACGCCGGCGATACGTGCGCGCGCACCCTCAACATCGTACTCATTGAAGCTCATGCGACCAGAACATAGCACCATGCGTGGCCTGTGGTTGGGCGATGGCAAGGTGCATCTGCGCGACGACCTGCCACGACCTCGCCCCGAGCCAGACGAGGCGCTCATCCGAGTCCGCCGCGCCGGCATCTGCGATACCGACCTCGAGCTGTTGCGCGGGTATGCCCCGTTCCGGGGCGTGCTGGGGCACGAATTCGTCGGGGAGGTAATCGATGGGCCGCCGGAGCTCGCCGGGCGCCGCGTGGTTGGCGAGATCAACGTGACCTGCGGCAACTGCGCACGTTGCGCGACCGGCAACTCCAAACATTGTGCGCGTCGCCGCGTACTCGGCATCCGAGGTCTCGACGGCGTGTTCGCCGAGTACGCGGTTCTGCCGGCTCGCAACCTCCACGTGCTTCCGGACGCGATCAGCGACTGCGAGGCGGTGTTCACCGAGCCGCTGGCCGCGGCCCAGGATGCTGCCAGATTCGCTCCGATCGGCCTGTCGACCAGGGTGATCGTGGTTGGCGACGGCAAGCTCGGCCAGCTTGTGGCTCGCGCGCTTGCGCCGAGCAGTGTTCGCCTCACAGTGCTCGGCCGGCATCAGCGCAAGCTGGCGCTGCTGTCGGATCTGGGAATCGTAACGTCGACCGAAGCAAGTGAGGTAGGCGAAGGGTTCGACGTTGCTATCGACTGCACCGGGCACCCGGACGGCTTCGAGGTGGCGCGATCGGTGCTGCGGGCGGGAGGCACACTGGTTCTCAAGAGCACCTACGCCGGCCGGCTCGAGATCGATGCCTCATCGCTGGTCGTGGACGAGATCCGTATCGTCGGGTCGCGATGCGGAGCGTTCGAGCCGGCGCTGGAAGCCCTTGCCAGCGGCCTTGTCACGGTGACGTCGCTTGTCGACGAGACTTACCCCCTCGAGCAGGGAGTCGCGGCCCTCGAACACGCGGCGCGCCGCGGCACCCTGAAGATCCAACTCGACCTCTCCGCCTAGCCTCGCGGCGGCTCCGCAGGCCCGTGCCCTGCGCCAAACCACACGACTCCGGTTGGGCTGCGACGCGACCGACCCGTGCGACCGCGGATCGTTGTCAGTAGGGGCCCAGAACGGCCACCTGGTTGCATCAGGTGAAAGCAGCGACATCTTTTAATAATTAATAGAATTCATATGCATCTTTTGATATGCATAACTGCTCATTTATGTGTTTGGTGCGTGTTCAGTTGGTTTTATAAACAGTTACTATCGGACTTCGAAGGAGAACGCGCCACCTCCCGCTGCTGAAGGGGAAGCCCTATGAAGTACACGGCGACACACAAGATGCTCGGCGACGAAGAAGGCTTCGGCCTGCTTTTCGCATTGATGGCCCTGGCCGCCGTCGGCGTAATCGGTTGGTCGATGATGACCACCGGCATGATCGACATGACGATCTCGGACAACTTCCGAAGCAAGTCAGCCGCCTTCTACGCAGCGGATGCCGGCATCGAGCAATCGCTGGTGGATCTCAAGGTAGACAGCACCTGGATCGACGAAATCGTGGATCCCGCGACGTGGGAGTTGATCCCACTCAGCTCCTCGAGCCTGACGATCAATGGACACACGCTGAGCCTCTCGCTCGACGGTAGTGGCTACATCGTTCCGGGCTACTACAGCTTCGGACCGTCCACTTCGATCGGCACCGGCAACTATACACGCGAAATCTACCTGCCTCCGGCGCTCGGCGAGTACACCGGTGACTGTGAGGACCCGACCAGCTCCGGCGGCTCAGGTACTGGTAGCACCAGTGGCTCTGGGGGCTCTGGAGGCTCTGGATCCGGTGGCTCCAGCGCAGCGCTCGCCCCCCCGGTGAGCACCCCCCAGCTTGGCCTCGCTGCGATGACACTGATATCCGCAGCCAAGGTCGAGATCTGCCACATACCTCCAGGTAACCCTTCGAACTCACATACGCTCGTCGTCTCGACCAACGCACTTTCTGCTCATACGGCGCACGGCGACACGACCGGCGCATGCGCTGCGTCGAGCGGAAGCACCAGCGGCTCGGGATCCGGACCCGCGGAGGATCCCTGCGACCTAGTTTCGAGTGGCCCTACGAGCTCTGGCTCCGATGGCTCGGGATCGGGTGGCTCGGGATCCAGCAGCTCGGCATCCGCAGGCTCGGGGTCCGGCGGATTCTTCGCCAGGATCGGCGAGGCCGTGGCTCGCGCCAGCATGGCTCTGGCAACTCCGATGTTCGGGATCCGGAAGCCAGGACATCCTGCGAACGGCATCGAGTCCGAAGCAGCCTACACCGATAGCGGTTCCAGCTCCGGTGGCTCCAGCTCCGGCGGCTCCACTTCCGGCGGCTCCACTTCCGGTGGCTCCACTTCCGGTGGCTCCACTTCCGGCGGCTCCACGCCCGGTGGCTCCACGTCCGGAGGCTCCAGCTCGAGCAGCAATCCCGAGCCAGTCGAGGAGCTCGTGTTTACGCTGCGCTCCACTGGTACGGGCGCTCAGGTCGAGATGGGCTCGCAGACCCTATATGCCGACCTCGTCTTCGCTGTCGATCAAGACAGCAACGTGCTCGAGATATGGGTGCGCAACTGGCGGCAGGATCGCTAGGAGAACAGTTGGAAGGGATGCGAGACACGGCTGGTTTCTCGTTAGTCGAAGCGCTAGTGGCAGTGTTCATCTTGACGATAGTGTCACTGTCACTGGCGCAAATGATCGGGCTCGGGATGCTCTCCGACAAGAGCTCCACCGATCTGACCAGCGCAACCGCATTGTCCGCGGACAAGATCGAGGAGCTGCGCGGCAGTGACTACGCGTCGCTTGCCGACGGCGGCTCGCTCGATTCGGACTCGAGCGGCTACTTCGACACAACCGACGTTGACAGCGACGGGGCGGTCGATTTCACGCGGCGCTGGAGGATAACTGGCCAGACTGGCGGCAAGACGCTGGAGGTCAAGGTGATCGCGATGGTCGACGGCCTCGGGCCGGTTCGCGAGGCAACGTTGGCAACGGTGGTGGCAGAACGATGACAAATATCCGCAACGCCTCTGGATACTCGCTGGCAGAGCTCATGATCGCCAGCCTGGTGATGACCATCATCCTGGGCGGCTTGTTCAGCACCCTGGACTCTACTCAGACGTTCTACGAGAACTACGCCGACAATTCCGACATGCGACAACGCGCTCGGGTTGCCATGGACACCATGGCCACCGAGCTCCGCTATACCGGATACGACGTGGGTGATCTGACCGAGGCGCTCTCGCAAGCGGACGACACGACGGTCCAATTCGTCGCCGATATCGACGACGGCGAGGCGAGCGGTCCGTGCGACGCATCTCAGGAATCCGCTACCAACGGTGGCGCAGAGCGCATCACGTACAGCCTGAACACAGGTACCGGAGAGCTCACGCGCACGGTCGATTGCTACGATGGGTCCGCGTGGATAGCGAACGTCCAGAGTTCCGTCGTACTCGATAATTTCGACGCCAGCTCGCTGTTGTTCACCTACTACGATGAAACCGGTACGCGAATCCCGCTGGGCGGCGGCAGCCTCGACGCTGACGGACGCTCCGATGTCCGCTCCATCGAGATCTACTTCGGTCTCGTCGACGACAGCGAGACGCAGCTTATCGGCGAGTCCAACACCAACCTGCAGCTGCGAACGACGGTACGGCTCCACAACGAGCAAATCTAGCCGTGCCCGCGTCACGCCCCACCGACCTACGAATCGACACTACGGCGCTACTACGGAACCTGTTCGTGATTTGCGTCAGCGTCGAGATGCTGTTGTTCACGCTCGATTACTACCTGAACTACGCCGGCGGCAGCCACACGACAGCTGTCCGACGGCTGTTCAGTACCTCGCGCGAGGACGGGCTCGCTGGATGGGTCGCGATCCTGCAGACCGCCATGATCGCGGTGACGCTCTGGGCTATCTATCTGGTAGGCCGCAAGACGGCAACACGCTGGCAGACTCTCGGGTGGCAAGCGCTGACGATCTTCTTCTGCTATCTGGCACTCGACGATGGCGCTCATATCCACGAGCGTCTCGGCACCGCATACAACGAGGTCGGCGCCGACTTCGTGCTGAGCGCCTGGACACTGGATACGTTCCCCAGCTACCGCTGGCAGATCGTGTTCATGCCACTCTTCGCGACAATGGGGGTCTTCATGTTCGGCTTCCTGCTCAAGCAGCTACGCAGCTGGAAGCCGAAGGCGGCAGTGTTCCTCGCCCTGACCTGTCTGGCCAGCGCTGTGACGTTGGATTTCTTCGAAGGACTGGCACCAATGCACGCGCTCAACCCCTACACTGCGATCACGCAGCGCGTACACCTGGAATATTGGGCGGCGCGGACCTTCGACGCGAGCGCGTATGACATGCTGCTGCACTTTTCGAAATCGATCGAGGAGTGCACCGAGATGTTCGGAATGACGTTGCTGTGGATGGTGTTCCTGCACCATCTCGCATGGCTCGCTGGCGACCTCCATGTTCGGTTCGATCCAGTGCGTCCACTACGAGCGACCTCGTCGCATCGTCGCGCTCCGGTAGCGGCGAAAGCGTCGTCCGGCGATCCGCTGACGGCCTCCGAGTTGCCCAAGGCAGCTTGACGCGGCGACTTCAGCGTTCGCCGTTGCCCACGTCCTGGATGCGGTCGGCTACGATGCCCTCGGAAGCTCTGCTGACGTCGCAGGTTGGTGTAGGGCCCACCAATCCTCCGCCTCGCTCGGGCCCCAGCGCGCCCCATCGAGCGGTATTCGGCACAGAGCATCAGACAACTCGCGCATGCTCGCGAATCGATCGGCGGGATCCTGCTCCAGGCACTTGAGGATCGCCACGTCGAGTGCCGAAGGAATCTGTAGCTCGGAACGAGTCGATGGTGCCGTCGGCTGCGTCTTGACGTGATCCACCACCATCGCCACCGGTGTCGGCTGATCGAATACCAGCTTGCCGGTTACGAGCCAATACGCGACGCACCCAAGGGCATATACATCGGCGGTGGGGCCGATCAGGTCCGCCGGCATCGCCAGCTCTGGCGGCATGTAGGCCAGGGTGCCAGTGGTCAGCCCATCGACAGTCAGCTGGGTAGCCCCATGGGTCTCCTGCTGTTTCACCAGGCCGAAATCGAGAACCTTCACGAAATCATGCTCACTGCCCATCCGACAAGAATGGATGTTCGCCGGCTTGATGTCGCGATGGACCAGGCCCCTGGTATGTGCCTCCCCCAGCGAGGCGCAAGCCTGCCGCAGCAAATAGATCGCTCGCGCCGGCGGCAGCGGACCGAAACGTTCGACCAGCGTCTCCAGGTCGAGGCCATCCAAGTACTCCATCACGTAGTAGAAGGTGCCTTCACCGGTGACGCCGAAGTCGTAAATCTCGACGGTGTTGGGCGATCGGAGCCCTGCAGTCGCCTGCGCTTCACGCTCGAAGCGACGGGTCGCGGTCTTCGTTGAGCTCTTGTCGCCGTTGCCTAGAAGCTCGGGCCGAATGATCTTGATGGCCGCCGGGCGCGCCAACGTTTGGTGCTGTGCCAACCACACCTCGCCCATGCCACCCTCGCCAATGCGCTCCTGTAGGTCATAGGTATTCGCCGTCCGCGCCTCGAAGGCCACCGACCGAAAGCGATCGATGAGGTACACGCCCAGAATCGAGACGATCACGGCAATCGAGAGAAAGAACGCCACATCGGTGATCTTCGAGGGAGTCAACACCGACTGGATCAGTGAATCCAATTCCGGATGCCGCGACCGCATCAGCGCCCCCAGCACGATCGGCGCCGCCCCCATCGGCACAATAACCGCAGTGGCGCGAGGCCACGTGTTGGGAACGAAGATCGCATACGTGGCCATCAGCAAAACGAAGGCAAGGGCCGTCAGGTTCCATCGCGACAACAACAGCCCGGCATCCCCGCCGGCGGCCTCCCGCAGCAGCAGACCATGGTTGGCCTCTAGAGCCTGAATCCCGGCGGCAACAAACAGCGCGAGCTCCAGCGCTCGCAATCGGCCCAATGAAAGATCGCCCGCCGCGAACAACAAGATCGTGACGGCGGCAACGACCGTCGAGGTCAGGATGCGCGCCATCCCCACGGCGCCGGGGTCGAGGAGGAGATCACGCACCAGGAAGAGTGTCACGCCCCCCAGTAGGACGACCGAGAGCGGGCGCAACAACAGACGTAGGATCACCGGTGTCGCCGCGTCGGCCGACCCGACTGCCTCCAGCAGCCCAGTTTCTGGTCAGAACTTGTGCTTGCAGCGATCTGCCGGCGCCCGCCTGCTCAACGACGGGGCTGTCGTATTCGTTTGCTCTTCGGTCATGCTCGAAATGCCTGAGTGGGATTGACCCCATTCTCGCATGGACTCGCTGTCTGGCGGCACCTTGTCAGACAGAGCCGTGTCCGGCCACGATGTCGATGCGCACTCTACCCACCCCGAGATTCGCCGCCGATGATCGTCGGGTTACTCGGCATCCGGCGTCTCCGACCCTAGATATCCAACGATCGATCCGTCCTCGCCCAGCAATCGCAAACTCGGCACTCCATCCTCAACACCCAGCATGATTCGTGGACGTCCGGCACGATCGAATAGCTCGAGACGTGGCCCGGTGGATGACGCGCTGAGCATCAACTCGACGTCTCCGGTGATACTCATCAGAGCCAACATCGGACCGAATCGATCGCTCACGGTGAGCGCGCCGCGCGGCCGACCGGCAGCATCTTCAATGCGAACCCGTTCCGGGCTCGCTACGCTCGCCTCGGTGGGAACCGCCCGGAGCGCTGGCAGTGGAACGAGGGGGACTGGCAATTGCTCACGTTGCCGTACCTGCCGCTGCAGGTCGTCAATCATCCGCTGCGCACGGCTGGTCTCATAGTCCAGACGGAACCGGAGATTACCGACCTCCTGTCTCAGCTGCATCAGAGCTGCCGATTCCTGTTCGCGGTTAGCGAGCTCGGGATACACCAGTACGAGTGGCAAGCAGACCAAAGAGAGGGCAGACAAGCGAGTTCCAGTGTCCATCAAGAGCGCTCCGTGGAATCGGGGACGTCGTGATCGGTAACCGGCGTCGGAGATCCTCCGTCGACGACAAGTATGCTCGGCATCGCGACTATGATCGACGACACCCCAAACACCGTTACCTAGAGATCGACATGGATCGGGCACGACGCCGGCTTATCGAAACGCTCCGGTCGCAGGGCATCCAGGATCGCCGTGTGCTCGAGGCGTTGGGTCGCGTGCCGCGGCACGAGTTCGTGCCGGCGAGCCAGGCCCACGAGGCATATGGAAATTTCCCGCTGCCGCTCGGGCACGGGCAAACGATCTCGCAGCCGTACATCGTCGCGTTGATGACCGAGCTTCTCGGCACATCCCCTGGCGATCGAATCCTCGAGATCGGCACCGGTAGCGGCTACCAGACCGCCATGCTCGCAGAGCTCCGCTGCGAGGTCTATACGGTCGAGAGCATCCCCGAGCTTGCCGACCGAGCGGCCGAGCTTCTGTCGCAGCTTGGTTACCGGAGAGTGCACCAGCTGGTCGGCGATGGAGCCCTCGGCTGGCCTGAATACGCCCCTTTCGATGGCGTGATCGTCACGGCGGCGCCCACCGCAGTACCCGAGTGCCTGGTCGAGCAACTCGGCATCGGCAACCTCGTGTTGCCCATCGGCACCGTGGAAGGGACGCAGGAGCTGGTACGGCTCGAGAAAGACCGCTCGGGACATCTGGCTCGCCAGCGCGTTGCTCCGGTACGCTTCGTGCCCCTGGTCCCACCACCGGCCCATGATTAGCTGGCACCCTCACCGTTACCGGCTATGCATCAAGGCCGAGCATCGCGCGCGCCATGCGCGGCCCGGCTCCATCGTCCTCGTGCTTGAAGAACACGAAAGCCTCCGTCCACGGCATGTCTCGTATGCGATCGCGCCACTCGTCGAGAGCCGCGGCGTCGTAGCCATCACGGCGGAGCCTCAGATATCCCCAGCTCGCGGTGGCCACCAACGGCACCTCCACCTTCCCGCCGTCGGCGATCACCAGTGCCGAGTCAAACTCGCGAAGCGCTTCGTACACGTCGGCATCAAACCAGGATTCATTGCGAAACTCGAACGCCACGCGGTCACCCTTCGCTACGCGCTGCAGGAAAGCGCGTAGCGCCTCGATGTCCTTCTTGGCGTACGGTGGCATTTGGACAAGATGCGCGCCAAGGCGACTGCCAAGCTCGGCGGTAACGCCGAATAGATACTCGAGCAACTCGTCGTCGGCCCGGAGTCTGGAAAAATGGGAAATGCGACGCGTCGCCTTCAGGACAAAGCGGAACTCATCGGGCACGACCTGCTGCCACCTCGACACCGTCTTTGCCGACGGCATCCGATAGAACGTGTTGTTGATCTCCACGCTCGGCAGCTGTCCGGCATAGAACTCGAGCATTCGCGTGTCCGGAAGATCAGCGGGATAGAAGTTTCCTTTCCACGCCTTGTATGAGAAGCCGCTGGTTCCGGCCAGGATTTGCACGCTTTGCCTCGTCTGGGCCTACCCGGTCCGAGCGGGGCGAAACGGTCACCCCAGCTCGGGCGTCGGGCACTAGTCATTGTGGTCACGGATCAACCGACCGCCCCTGTACAGCAACAGCAAGCCCGCCATCTGCACGACATGGTATAGGTCGTTGTGGTTGAAGTAGCGGTGAAGGCCCACGCCGCCTGCCTGGATTGCGGCGCCGGCCAGGGTTACCAGGAGGCCCGCCACTATCCAGCCGGCGCCCGGCACGCGGCGGTACATCTGGACCAGCTGCAACACAAGCACGACGGCCATCTGAGGCACGTAGTCGACGAGGACCCAGAAGAAGTCGTCGTGCTGCACCATCCAAGCCGCGTATGCGACGAGCACGACGATCGCCAGCGCCAACAATGCGCGGCGCGGTGCGGCTCGCAGCGACGCATACGCACTGGCAGCCAGGAACAGGAACGCCGTCGCACCGATCGCCAAAACAGTGAGCTTCCAAAGTACGGCGTGAGCTCCAGCTCCGAGATACGGTCGAAGGCCGTGTGACGTGCCTCCCACGAACGCCGCGAACCCCACGCTCCAGAGGCTCGCGGCGAGCAATGTCCGCGCTCTCGTAGGGGTCGCGTGCCCCAACAGCCGTGTCCCCAACCAGCCTGCGAGCGCTGCCAACAGGTAGTCGGTGAGCGTTGTCATCGGCTCGGCAATCATGCGCTCTGTCCCGCCATCGCCTATTCGTCGAGCCACACTCGCATGCGGTCGTCCGGCTGGACGAGCTCGATCGCTCGCTGACCATCGACCACTCGGCCGACGATCGGGTACTCCCCGGTCAGATGCGGCTGGGCGGCGTGGGCAACGAAGAACTGCGAACGGGCGCTGTCCCGACCGGCGTGCGCCAGCCCGACGCTGCCCCGCACGTAGCCGATGGGGGAATCCTCATTGCGCAACGCCGGCGCCAAGGATCCGTCGACCGCCGCTCCACCTTGAGTCACGAACCCCGCGATGACTCGATGAAACCGACTCCCGTCGAAGAACCCGGCCACCGTCAGGTCGATCAGTTGGATGACGCTCAACGGGGCCCAATCAGGACGAAGCTCGATCACCACCTCCCCCCGGTCGGTCTCCAGGCGGAGGCGCGTCGTTAGTTGCTGTAGGGCCAGGGCGCGTTCGGCGAGCTCGACGTAGATGCCGCGGTCACGGCCCGCGGCGTGCGGCGCCAGCAGCGCCCCGATGTCGCTCATCTCCCCTTGCGTCTCTAGAACACCACCTAGCTCCTCGAGAGCGGCGAGTCGAACGAACCGATCGGGCTCGTCGCGGATGAGCGACAGTCGCCGTACCAGGAGATCACGGCCAACAGCAGCGAGCGCCCGCAGCGCCGCCAGCCGCAGGGCGCGACTCTCTGAGCCACGCTGATCGAAATAGCGTCGCCAGAGCCGGTCAGCCAATTGTGTCTGCAAGCCCGGGGCATCATGAAACAATGCCGCCTGATGGTGCCGCGCAACCAGATCGAGAGCTTGCTCCTCGAGGTCTCCGTCGAGCAGGTCGAACGCTAGCTGATACGCCTCCTCCGGAGCGCGATCCTCCAGTTCTGCCAGCAGCGCTACGCGCACTGGGAGAGGACCGGAGCGCCGCAGAGCGGCGGCCAACGACTGATCCACCGGCAACTCGGAGCGCATCAGGGCTTTGGCAAACAAGACGGCCTCGAGCCTGGATTCGTCCATGTGCTCGAGCAAAGCGGCGTCGGTCTCGCCAGCGTCCTCGATTCCGATGCGCCGGCGCGTCCGAACGATGGCCTCCCCGACCAGCTTGCCGGAGCCGCGCAGCAATCCCTCCATCGCCGCCAGCCGAATGCTGCCTTCCTCTTCGTCCAACGCCTCCAGCAGGCGGTCGGAAGCGACTCCGCGGCTGTCGAGCGTCACCGCGAGGGCGCGCAGGGCACAGCTGCGAACATGGAGGTCACGGTCGAGCGACCGCCTCAGAACCGCCACGAACGCGTCGTCGCCGGCGCCCTCCGCCTCCCAAGTAGTTTCCAACCAGGTCAGCGCTTCGCACTGCAGGCGACGGTCACGAATTCCCAGCAGGCGGACGGCATTGGATTCGGCGACGCGCTGCGGCGCACCGCGCAGCCCGCGCACCGCCATCAAGCGCACCTCGTCATCGGGATCGTCGATCAAGGGCAGCAGCTGCGGCATGGCATTGGCATCGGTCAGGCGACGCAGAGTGTGGGCGGCTGCCAGACGGACGCCGGCGACCGGCCAGCCAGTGAAGGGCCGTATGGCACTGGCGTCGGCTCCTTCTAGTCGCCACCAGCTGTTGAGCATCGCCGCCAGCACCGCTGGACGTGGACGCGTTTCTGGGGTGCCTTGACCAGCGTGGCGCAACCAGTCGGCCACCGCCGTCGCCGCACCGCCATCAACCATGCCCAACGCCCATGCGGCCTGCTCCGCCACCAGGCCGTCCGGGGCGCCGATCAACGTCAGCAAGGCGTCGCGAGCACGTACACGCTCGGCGTCTTCGGTAGCCACCGAAAGCCCGTACTCGAGGCGTCCGAGACCGAAAGCCGCGGCGGCACGAACCACTGTTTCGGGATCACGGGTGAGCTCGATCAGTCGCGACAGCAAGCGCGGCGAGCCGACGCGGCCAAGGGCAAGGGCCGCCCGTGATCGCGTCTCGGTGTCGGGCGACATGGTCAAGTCGAGGAGCCCTTCAGCAGCATATCGCCGGTCCTCGGACTCGAGAATCAATGCCGCAGCTTCCACCGAGGCCGGCAGCCCTGGCGGCCAGCCGACGGCGGCTCCGTCTGGCTCGACGCTGCCGACTTGCTGAATACCCCTGGCTCCAGACGCGATGAGTCCTGTCAATAGGACAAGCACAGCCAGCACGCGCATCATTCGACTGACGCCCATCCGAAAGCAGCTAGGGCGCCGCGAAGGCGCGCCGCGAGCCCCCCGACAGCGCGCTGCTGACACCCGACCATGCGAACCGGTAGCACGCCGATCAGACTGTTGGCCAACGTTAGCTCATCGGCATCCGTCAGGTCCGCTTCCTCCAGTCGTCCCTCCACCACCAGACCAGCTTCGAGCAAGCGTCGGCGGACGGTGCCCGGCAGACAGCCTTCGTCAAGCGGCGGCGTCACAATGGAATCACCCATTCGCGCTATCACGTTGCTTCTCGTCCCCTCGGCTACCCTGCCTCGGCGGTTGAGCAAGATTCCCTCGAAGGCGCCTTGCTCGGCTGCCGTCGCTAACGCCATCGACTGACGCTGCCACGAGATCGACTTCACCCGCCGGAGCGGGTCCTTCTCGTCCACCGACAGCTCCGGGACTACGACGACCGCCACCCCTGCATCGTATGCGTCGGTGTCCGGTGGAGAATAGGAGGTAACCGTCACCAGCCGGGTCGGGCCAAGTTCGGGACTCCCCCGCGTGACGGTCACCCGCAGCCGCGCAGCCAGCTGGGGCGCGCCGGCGGCCACCGCGTCGATGGCAGCACCTACTTCATCCCGACTTTCCGGAATCGGTAACCGAATCCGGGCGAGGCCATCAAACAGGCGGTCCAGGTGCGCCTCGGCATCCAGTGGCTGCCGACAGTCGACTCGCAGCGTCTCGAAGAGACCGTCGCCGACCATGAAACCGGCGTCGGTGCGCTCGATGTGGACGCGATGGCTCTCGATCAGAGCCCCGTTCAGGTAGGCGAGCGCTTCAGCCAACTCTCAACGCCTGTAGAAAAGCCCGTGCCTTCGCCATCGTCTCCTCACGCTCAGCGCGCGGATCGGAGTCCGCCACAATACCGGCGCCGGCATGGTAGTCGACCCGATCGGCGGTCACGACCGCGGTGCGTATCGCCACCGAAAGCTCCATGTCTCCGCCGGCATCGATCCATCCGATGGCCCCCATGGCCGGGCCGCGGCGAAACGGCTCCTCGGCGGCGGAGACCTTCATGGCCTGGGCCCGAACGGGCCTGGCGACAAGACAATGCGATCCGGTCGGCAGTTCGCGATCTCATCGAGAGTCACTGCGTCGGACCGACGCACAGTGCAATCGACACCCTGCGCAGACATCATCTGGACCAGGTTCCAGGTGAAGGAATCGTAGTTGTCGAGAACGAGCACACGCATGGTGGCTAGCTTCCCGGACGGAGGGCAGGTTGGTGGCGCCGCTCGGGCAGGCTCGCGAGCATCATCCGGCTTCGCCCACCGGAGGCTATCCCAGCCAGCCGGACAACAGGGCAACGAGAACCGCCGCCGGGACGACATAGCGAACCCAGAAGAACCATGCGCTGACCCACCAGGGGCACGAGCCCGACCTCGTCAGCTGTTGGCGTACCGACGATCGTCCCAGCCCCCAGGCCAGGGCCACAACGGCGGCGACACTGCCCACCGGTTGCATCGTCGAACCCCACAGCAGGTCGCTCCAGACGATGTAGTCGAGTGACAGCATCGCCGGCAAGCCGGCCAGCACGAGCAGCGTCGAGATCACCCACGCCGAGCGGCCGCGGCTCCAGCCGCGCGAGTCGGCCAACGATCCGACCAGCACTTCGATGGCGGCTACGCCGGAAAGGAAGGCGATACACAGAAGACCGAGAAAGAACGCCACTCCGAAGACAGGCCCGGCCGGCATGGCGACGAATGCTGCTGGCATGACCTCGAAGAGCAACGGCGGACCGGTTGCCGGCGATAGCCCGTAGGCGAAGGCAACCGGGATCACGATCAGCGCCGCCAGGATGCTGGCTGCAACGTCGCCCACCGCGGTCGAGATCGCGCGGCGCGGCAACGGCGCGTCCGCGGGCAGGTAGGAGCCATAGATCACCAAGAACGTTCCGCCGAGCCCGAGCGAGAAATACGCCTGTCCAACAGCAGCCATCACCGCCAGCGGCGTAAGCGCCCGCCAGTCGAAAGTGAACAGGTAGCGAAAGCCTTCTCCGGCGCCTGGCAGCGACAGCGACCACGCCACCAGACCCAGTGTAAGGACACCGAACACCGGTAAGAACACGCTACTGATACGCTCGATACCGCTACGAACTCCCCTGGTTACAACGGTTGCCGCCGCACCGGCCACAATCGCAGAGCACAGCATCTGCACGGGCCATCGGGCGTGCAGGGCGGCAAAGCTGGCGCTCGAAATCTCGTTGAGGCCCAACGCCCAGCCCAATGACATGACGAGGTACGCCAACAACCACCCGAGCACTACGAGGTAGTAGGTCATCGCCATCGCAACGCCGACGAACAACAGCTGACCGATCTGTCGCCCAGCCGGCACCCCGGCGCGAACGAACGCTTCCACCGGTCCCCGCCCTGTGGCCCGCCCCAGCATGAGCTCGGCAAGCAACGCCGGAACACCCACCACCACCACGATAAGGAGGTAGATCGCGAGGAAGGCACCTCCCCCGAAAATCCCCATCATGTATGGGAAGCGCCAGAAGTTGCCGAGGCCGATCGACACTCCAAGAAGAGCGAAGATCATTCCCCACCCCGACGAGAACGTTTCGCGCTCAGCCGCGGCGTCCGGGCGCCGCTGGTTACCGTTGGTAGCCATCCGCACGTGGCGCCTGGCAGCCTCGCTGTTCACTGGCCGCGGCGCTTTGTTTCAGGACACTCGATCGGGGCGGCACGTCGCTGGCACAAGGCTGGGGTGGGCGAGCTCCAGACCCGGAATTATCCCATAGCGGCCGGGCACCGGGGCAACCGTACCAATCGAGGGGGCTGCGCGCCATCCCGACGGTCATACGTGGCCGCAAGCATCTTTTTCACCGTCTAAAAGAAGAATATTGACTTGTGACGTTTAACTACGTCAGTATTACGTCTATGGATAGTTATTAGTAGGTTTTAATAACTAATAGAGGTCATTCTTGAGTCGAAAGACCAACACCGGCCGCTCGGAGAGCGCGACCGGGGTCGACGGAGATCGTCAGCACGCCGGCGTCGTGATGACACGGTGCACCGTGCTGATCGGCGCAGCGTACCTGGTGCTCTACGGCAACGGCCAGCCGATGGCGCCCTGGCAGCAGCTGTCGCTGGTGGCGGTCTTGATGGCCAGCCTGTCGTGCTACGGCGTGGCTGTACGGTCCGGCCAGTGGGAGCGGCTACGCTGGCCCATCACACTGACCGACCTTGCGCTCGTCACCGTTGCGGTGTCGTTCACCGGGGAATCGACGAACGACTTCTTCCTGTTCTTCTTCTTGGTGTTGATCATCGCAGGTATTAGCAGCCAGTTCGGCCACACTGTGGTCGCCTGCTTAGTGTGTCTCGTCTACCTCGGCATGCTCTACGTGGAATATGGCACCGCGATCTGGCGGCAGACGGATCTGCTGATCCGGCTGCCGTTCCTGTTTGGCGTCGGCCTCTTCTTCGGCACGATCTCCGACGAAGCACGTCGCGAGCAGCATCGCTTCAGCCGCATGAGCGACGTCAACCGCAAGATGGTACATCGCTACCACCAAGTGGCCTCGGAACGGGATCGCACCAAGGCGCTGCTGGAAATCGGCCAGCTGGCATTATCGTCCGGCAACCCGCAGGGCGTCCTGAATTCGGTAAACATGAAGCTGCGTGAGACGCTGCGGGCCGAGCGATGCTCGACGCTGATCTTCAACGAAGGAGATCGGCACGCCTATCTCGCAGCCTGTTCCGACGACGGGGAAACGAGTGTCCAGCTGCTGCTGGCCCTGAAACACTATCCGGAGCTCGAGGAAACGCTCTCCTCCGGCGAGATTACCGAGTTGCACCCCAACGACCCCTCGAAGCTCTGGGAGAAAGTGCGTGGCCATCTACCGATGCCGCACCGATTCCGCAGCTGGTTCGTGGTTCCGGTGATGCACAACGAGGCTGTAGTAGGAGCGTTCTTCCTGCGTGACGCTCGTGAGGACTTCACGCTCCAGGAGGAAGAACGAACCTTCTGCAAGGCCGCGGCGTTGATGGTGGCCGGGTACCTGCAAGGGTGCGATCTCGTCGAGGAAATGCGACGGCGAACCCGACTCGACGGGCTCACGGGTCTGCTCAACTTCAACGCGTTCCGTCAGGAGCTCAAAGTGGCGCTGGCCGAGTACACCAAGAAGGAACGGCCCAAGCCCCTGTCGCTCGTGATGGTCGACATAGACAACCTCAAGACGATCAACGATTGCCACGGGCACGTGGTGGGCAACCAGGTCATCAGAGAGGTCGGCCAGCGGCTCGCGCGAGCGTTGCCGATGACCCAGTCGATCTGTCGCTATGGCGGCGACGAGTTCTTTGCACTCGTACCATTGGACAAGAAATCCGCCATCGAGCGCGTCGAGAGGGTGCTGATTCTGCTCGAGGATCTGCCCGAGGAAATCCCCTGCTCCGTCTGCGTATCCATTGGCGTCGCGAGCTTCCCAGAGGACGGTGACGTGGCCGACAGCTTCATGGACGCGGCCGATCGCGCCATGTACGTCGCCAAGGGTGAGGGCGGCAACCAAATCCACTCGGCCGGCGTGGGCGAAGACAGCAACGACCGCGTCTACCAGGCAATGATCTCCGTCAACGCCCGACGGCTGATACCAGGCGAAGGCAACGCCCTGCGCCAGGTACTCGACAACATGCTCCGCAAGGAAGAGCAGGAGCTCGACAGCGCCGCGGTCCAACAGTCGTTGCGAGCGCTGATGGAAGCGGTAGAGTCGAAGGACAGCTACACGCGCGAGCATTCACTCGAGGTGTCCGATCTGACCCGGCGTCTCTGTTCGGCGGTCGGCCTCAGCGAGCGCGAGACGCTCGCGGTGGAGGTAGGTGCCCTCGTGCACGATATCGGCAAGGTCGGAATTCCCGACGAGATATTGAAGAAGCCCGGGGCGCTGACCACCCGGGAGCGCATGCAGATCGAGCAACACCCGGAGATCGGCGCCCAGATCCTCAAGCCTCTTCCGGCGCTGAAAGACGTCGTCCCGCTGGTGCTACATCACCATGAACGCTGGGACGGAACCGGTTATCCACACGGGTTGGCGGGCAACGGTATCCCGGTGGGCTCTCAAATCATCTCGCTCTGCGATGTCTGGCACGCCCTGACCTCGGATCGCAGCTGTCGCCCGGCGTTCTCCCATGAGGCGGCACGCGACATCATTACCGATGGCCGTGGCACAGAGTGGCCGGAGGATCTTGTCGATGCGTTCTTCGTTATCATTGAAGAGATGCGCATAGAAGAGAGGCGGCATCGTCGCGAGCGTCGCCGCAGCGCCTGAAGAGACTCCGTAGCCTCAGTCGGCCCCGGCGAGCACGTCCGCGATCTCGCGGCGCACATCTGCCTCATCGCCGCGCTTGTAGCCATAGTGTCGCCAGACGATACGCCCCTGCTGATCGAGCAGGTAGTTGGTCGGCGTAGCAATCACGCCATAGGCTCGCGCCGAGATCTCCTGCCCAGGGTCGAACGCTGCGGGAATAGCGAAACCGTTGTCGTCGTAGAACTGACGCGTCCGCTCGACATCGTTGGAAACATCGATGGCGATGACCGACAACCCCTGGGGCGACAGGTCCCGGTAAATCGCGTCGAGGTGAGGAAACTCCTCACGGCACGCCAGTCACGTCGGCGACCAGAAGTTCAGCAGGGTCGCCCCGTTCAGCGACGAGCCGAGGTCAACGACCGGCTGCTGGAGGCCTGGCAATGAGAAGTCCGGCGCCGTCAGCGCAACGCGATCGAGGCCCTGACTGAACCATTCGTCGAAGCTCGCCGCGCCACGAGAGTCGTTCGAGTATGCCCATCGCAGGGCCTGGACAAGCCGCTCGCTACGGTCCGCGACGCTGGCGCGCAATAGCATTGTCGCCCCACCTTGCAGGTCTCCGGCGCTGGCCATCGCCAGCCCGAGCTGCAACGGCAATGAGCTCTCAATCGGAATGCCTAGCAGGTCGGTTCGGGTAAGCGTCAACGCTCGCTCGAAAGAACCCGCAGCTTCCTCGTGCGCCCCGGCGGCAAGATGTGCTTCGCCCTTGAGCTCATGGACGCGCCCGAACATCGTTGCCTCGGGGAACTCGTCGAGGAACCGCTCCACCAGCTCCAGACGCTCGACGCCGTTCACCGCCGCGATGCGCTCGACGCGTCGCAAGGCTACCGCGTTGGTCAGCGGTACCCGGCTGGCTGGGCCAAGTCGCGTGAAGGCTCTGTCGTCCTCTTCGCCAACCTCCGTCGGGCGCATCAGATCCCAGTTCTGACAGCCCGATACGACGATGGCGGCAAGAGCCAACGGAATCAAACAGCGCAATCCTGCCTCCACTAACGGCGTGTGCCAGACAATCGTTGCGTATCGTAGGAGCGAGATCGTCACCTCGCACCTTGATCTCAGCCCTTCCCACCTGCGATATGTAGCGATTATCCGTACAGGTCACCGGGTTCGTATGGGAGGATCCTGTAATGCCGCAGGCCAGGATGCAATGCGACGCCCTCTAACTCCGTAGTGAGCAATCCATGGTGAGATCGCAGTTGTCGCTCTTCGGTGCCCGAGCGCGCCCGACGCGACCGTTGCTACAGCATCGGCGCGCCGGCGGGCTAATGAGGCGACTGGAGCACTGCCTGTTGCGGTTTCCGGAGCTCGACGATCATGCCGTCACCGTAGGAATAACGCGTTCTGCTGACGGGATCGCAGTACTCGAGGACATGATCGTTCGCTTCGATCTGCGCCGCCGACTCCCCTCACACTACACGGTGGCCCATGAGCTCACGCACTTGTTGCAGGGACTCGGCCTGGTTCCGCACGGCGAGGTGCAATGCGACATTTGGACGCTCGCACGCGACCCACTCTTTCTCGACGAGGAGCCATGTTATCTACCGCTCCCGGCGCGTCTACGCCGAGATTGGGGCCGGGCAAGCGAGGAGGTTGCGGCGTTGTGCTCGCGCGCGATCGACAAGCGATCACACCATCGGACCTACATCCGATGGCTACGCTCCGAGCTCGAAGCCCTAGCGTCGCGCGGCACGCAATCGTCACAGTAGCCGAACACCTGCACCGTGTGGCGGGTGGCCACGAACCGCTGCCGCCGGAGATTCCTCTCCAACACCTCGTCCAGCTGCCGATCGAACCACTCGATGATCTTGCCGCAGTCGACGCAGATCATATGCTCGTGCTGTCGCGCTCCGAGCGCATGCTCGTAGTAGTAGTGGTCGGTGCCGAGCCGGACCTTACGGCTGAGCCCGGCCTGCACGAACAGCTCGAGGGTGCGGTAGATCGTCGCTCGCGAGACCGCCGACCCCGCGGCACGGAGCCGGAGGAGCAGATCCTCCGCTTCCATGTGGATGTCGAGCCGCAGAAACTCACCGAGCACTTCCTCACGCTCGTGCGTGAACCGGAGGCCCTGCTTGCCGAGGTAATCCCGAAACGTATCGACCGCTGTTCGCGCAGCGCTTGACAAATCGACGCGCTCACGTCCCGACTGGGCGCGCGCCATCACAAGCGTCCCTTCGCCATCAGCTCAGCGTAGATATGGAACGCCACCAAGCCGCGATAATGGCCCCAATCCTCGGCCCACTGCTCGGCCTCGAAAGGCTCCATCGGGGTCCCAGATCCGTAGTTGCGTCCCAGCCACTCGAGCAACAGGGGATCCGCCGAGGGAAAGCAATCCAGCCGGCCGTATCCGATGATCGCGGTGAGTTGCGCACCTAACAAGCCTACTCCGTCGTGCATTGCCAGCCGATCGACCAGCGTCTCCAACGGGGCTCGCGCCAGCCCGATGATGTCCAGCTGACCGGTCATGGCGGCTTGGGCGATAGCATGCAGCTGGCGCGCCTGCTCCAAGCCGAAGTCCGACTGCACCATCTCTTCCGCCGTCACCTTGGCGACCACCCGCGGTGTCGGAAACGCGTAGAACGTGTCGCCCGCGTAGGCCACACGATAGCTCACGGCCTCGGCAACATTCGACACACTGGCTCGGAAAAAATGTAGTCCGGGGCGGCTGGCGACCGCCAGCGTGATGGCCTCGAACGGATGCATCCTCTGAGTCGGGCGCAGCCCGTAGAAGTCGGACGAGAGCCCGTACAGGCCTTGGTCAGTACGACAGAGCTTGTAGAAGGGCCCCGGATCGAAACCCATGCCCATCATCCGAGACAGAAGCGCCACTACCCCGGGCTCATCGCGTTCCGTCCCATTCATCAGCGTGACGATGAGCTCCGGACGCTGTTCGGTTCCCAAGCTGCTGACAAGCACGAGGCGCATCCGACCGCTGACGTCGACGAGTCGCGTGAAGCGCTTACCATCGAAAACGTCGACCAGCTCCCCTGCGCCCGGCGACATGAACGTCGCGGTCGTTTCGAATCCGAACGGCGCCGACGGCGTCAGCCGAAACTCGTGCATCGCCTGCCCCCGTCTGATTAGCGCGCCTGCTGTTCGAACCCCTCAGCGACGGACTCTGTGCGGACCCGGCCACCGTTGCCCCGACGGCAACGGCTATCCGAAGCTCGCGATCGCTTCCGCCTCGTCGGTGTGGCTCTCGAACACGGAAATCAGCTGCGTGAACTGCAATAAATCGCGAATCTTCGCAGTCAGATTCAGCAGCTTCATCTCGGCGCCCTGGCTTTGCGCGGTCGTAAAACTCGCCACCAGTTCCCCCACGCCGGCGCTGTCCATGTAGCCAACCTTGTCGAGGTTGAGTACGATTTTCTTCTCGCCACGATCGAGAAGGTCACGGATGATCTGGCGGAGCTGCACATCGCCTGAACCGAGGGTAAGCTTGCCGCTCAGGTCGATGACGACCACCTCGTCGGCGCGACGTTCATTGAACTTCATTTCGTGGATCCTCCGACGCGGGTGGGATGGAGATCGGCGAGACTCGGGCGGCAAGGCTAGCTACGCTATCATCGGCCCGATCAAGGAGCAAATAGTTGACAGCAGCAGAGGAGAATGTCGCGAGGCTACAGCCGGACGCGGAGCAGATCGCGCCCGTCCTCGTGTGGCATTCCAGTGCGGAAGATTATCGCAAGGCGCTCATGCAGCGTCTGCCCGGCGTTCCTGTAGAGGTGCGCTCCGGATCCGTTCGAGCGAAGCCCTCGGAGGCACGCGCCTTGCTCACCTGGAATCCACCGCCTGGCGCGCTCGCTCAGCTCCCGGCTCTGGAATGGATTCAGGTCATGGGCGCCGGTGTCGACAATCTGATCGGCCGCGATGACCTCCCGGCAAGCGTCCGGTTGACCCGTTCGTTGGGACGCTTCGGAGATCAAATGGCCGAATACGTCGTCGGGTACCTGCTGCATCAGCTCATCGCCATCGAGGACTACCGCCGCGATCAGGATCGCGGTGTGTGGGATGGCCACCCGCGCCCGCTGCTTCAGGACTCTCACATCGGGCTGATCGGGCTTGGCTCCATCGGACAGGTAGTGGCCGAGCGGCTGGCCGGGTTTGGTGCCGAGATCTCGGGGGCGTGCCGCACCGCCCGGCCTGTCCAAAACGTGAGTCATGTATACGACGCGCGCAACTGGCGGCAAATGGTGCCGGACTGTGACGCATTGGTTTTGACTCTGCCGTTGACGCCGGAGACACACGGCATGATCGACGCTGACGTGCTAGCTCAAATGCGCCCAAGCTCGGTCTTGATAAACGTCTCGCGCGGCGCGCTCATTGACGAGGAAGCTCTGGTGCTGGCGTTGCGGGACGGTGTGCTCAGGGCCGCCGTCTTGGACGTTTTCGAGCAGGAGCCACTGCCCAAGGAGAGCCCCTTGTGGACCGAGCCACGCGCGTGGATCACGCCGCACGTCGCCGGGCCGAGCGAGATCGACTCGATCGCCGATGAGTTCGCCGACAACTATCGCCGCTTCATCGACGGCGCGCCCCTAGCTCAGCTCGTCGATCGCCAGCAGGGCTATTGACCCGCGAGCTCGTCGATGACGGCGAGCGCCTGCTCGATCTCGGCGTCGGTGGTGTAGAAATGTGGCGCCAGCCGGATGCCGGCACCCGGCCGGTAGTCGACCATGATCCGCCGCTGCATCAGCTCGCGGGCGACGCGATCGGCACTCGGAACGTCGACCGTCACATGCCCGCCGCGGCGCTCCGCCGACGATGGCGAGTTGACTCGCCATCCGCGCTCGCTGGCTGTCGTGATGATCCTCTCAGTCTGCCGGAGCGACTTGCGGCGAACGCTCGCCAGATCGAGACGGCCGACGATATCCAAACCAGGAACGGCGGCCGATAGCGCCGGAACATGGGTCGTGCCGTTCAGAAACCGCCAGGCATCGTCTCGGTAGGTCGTATCGAGAGGATCGAAGGCAAACGGCTCACGACGAGCGAACCACCCCGTGAGCGCCGGCTCGAACTCACCGATGAGATCGGCGCGCACGTACAGGTAGGCTACTCCCGGACCCCCGCAGAGCCATTTGAGCACCCCACCCACCGCGAAGTCGACGTCGAGCCCGATGACGTCGATTGGCATGACCCCGGCCGACTGATAGACGTCCAGGGCGACTCTTGCGCCGACTTCGCGAGCCCGGGCGACGATCGCCTCGATGTCCTGTAGATAGCTGCCGCGGAAGATGACGTGCGAGATTGGCACCAGGGCGGTGCGTTCGTCGATCGCCTCGATCATCGCCTCTGTTGGCACCTCGAAGCCGTCTGGCGATCCGACGAGGTGAAGCTGCGCTCCGTGGCGCTCGTAACCACGATACAACTGGACTATCGAAGGAAAGTTGAGCTCAGAGCAAACGATGCGGCTACGCTCCGCCGTGAAGTCGAAACAAGAGGCCAGGACGGACGAAGCCAAGGTGACGTTCTGATGCGTCGACACGGTACCGGGCGGCGCTCCGATGATACTCCCGATGGCGTTGCCGACCTTCTCCGGTAACAGCCACCACTCTTCTTCCCAGGCGCCGACTCCTCGTGTCGCCCAGGCGTCAGCGTATCCGGAAAGCGCCGCGTATACCGCGCGCGGCATGGCCCCTAGCGAATTGGAGATCAGATAGGACGACGACTCGAGGATCGGAAACTCCGGGCGCCAGGAAAGGAGCTCCGCCTCTTCAGCTGCAGACGTTCTAGTTGCAGAGGCTTCGATTGGATTCATTGCGAATCAGACGAGGTTAGCGGGAGCAGCTAAACTACAGCGCTCACGAAATTGCTGCCAGCTCGCGCGTGCGCGCCCAAGCCAGCCAGCCTACGGAGCTTCGAGAAACGATGTCGGGGATCCTTCGAATCGGCCAGAGCGCCGACCCGGACGACGCCTTTATGGCGTGGGGCCTGCGCTCCGAGCTCGAGAGGCGCGGTCTTGACGTGGAGCTGGAGTTCGCCGATATCGAGTCATTGAATCGGGCTACCGAGGAGGGCAATCTCGATCTCAGTGCAATCTCGGTTGGGGCCTACCCGAACTTCGCCGACCGCTACCGGATACTGCGGTGTGGGGCCAGTTTCGGCGACCAATACGGGCCCCTGGTGGTCGGGGCACGGCCGCCAGGCACACCGACCGAGACGCCGCTTTCCGGGCTTACGGTAGCCATACCGGGAGCGCGGACGACCGCCCGAATGCTCCTGCGCATATACGCCGGTGCGACCTATCAGGAGGTCGAGATGCCATTCGACGCTATCCTCGACGCGGTCATAGCCGGTGAGGTGGATGCTGGCCTGATCATTCACGAGGGGCAGCTCGTATACGAGCGTCTGGGGTTGCACGCGCTCTTTGAGCCGGCGCTGGAGTGGGCCGAACGCGAGCAGCTGCCGCTGCCACTCGGGGTGGTTGCCATTCGCCGCGACCTTCCGGAACCGGTTCAGGAGGCCGTCGCCGACGCGTTCGCCCACAGCGTCCATGCGGCGTTCCAGGATCCGGAGTCCGCGCTCGACTTCGCCGCAACCTACGCTCGCGGTCTGGCGCGCGACGACCTCGAGGAATATGTGCACCGATACGTCAACGCCGCCACCCTGGATATGGGGGTGACCGGGCAACGCGCCATCGAGCGCCTCTTTGAGCGCGCTCGAGCTGCTGAGCTTCTGCCCGACGTGCCACCGGTCGATCTCTATTAGGCCCCCTTCGAGGGCGCAACCCGTCGATCGGTTAGTTCTTCGAACAACCGCTTGGTTGTTGGTACTATTCAATGGTCAGCATTGGTCATCACACGACTCTAAACTTTAGAATGAGACATCTAAGATCACAGATCGTGCTTCTCGCACTATCCGCAGCACTGTTGGCGATCACGTCGGCGGGCGGGGCTCGAGCCCAGGACCTCAGCCCAAACGAGCCGCACAGCATACGCCTGGTGGTAACGGAGACTGCCGGGATTTCGCGCTCTCGAGCGTCTGTCGTGGCCGGCGTACCCCTGCCTCTGAACGCAGCCGCCGTCGATGCCGCAGCGTTCGACCTTCGCGATTCAACCGGTGAATCGATCCCGTTCAATGCTCGGGTGCTGACACGTTGGAACGGTCCGGCTGACGACCCCGTCGGGCCCATCAGATGGTTGGCGCTGAGCTTCGTGGCCGATCTGGCGCCGCGGAGTGAAGCGACATTCGACCTCGTGCGCCAACCCGTCGCGAATCCGCCAGCAGAGATCGCTCGGAACGAGCCCGCAGGTATCGTCGTCGACACCGGGGCGCTCGGATTCCGTGTCGCCAGCGAAGGTAGTGCCCTGTTCGAGAATCTGCGCATTGACATGAACGGCGACCGGCGAGTCGACGTTCGCCTGATCGGCGAGCGCGGCGCCGAGCTGCTGTGGCCCGGAGCAGGGGGGCCAGAGCCGGTACCGCTGCAGGCACGACTGCTGTCAACAGGACCGGCCGAGGCCGTCGTCCGATTGGAGGCGCAGCCACCGACCAGCGCCGCCGCTAGCCTACTGGTCTGGCTGCATGCCTATCGAGATCAGCCGTGGCTGCGAACGGTCGTGAGGGCTTGCGATGTGCCGACGAATCAGTCCGTCCGGCTTCGCATTCCTGTCGAGACACTGGGTGATCCGCTTCGCGCGGCGCTCGGAGTGTCCGTTGGCGACGCCGGGAACGAATGGACTCCCGGCGAGTCTTTCTCCCTCGCCCCCCGCAGCGTGGCGCGACTCGTCCAACAGGACGACCGCTTGGTGTGGAGCTCACAGCTCGACGGGCAATCGTTCTTGACCACCGAGAGCACCGCGTGGGCGGAGGTCGGAGCGCTTGGCTGGAACGTCGCGGTCGGGGCGCTGCCCGGCTCCGACGATCAGGTGCACGAGATCAACCTCACCGGTAGCGGCGACATTGCCGTCGACATCGCTCCGGTCGGTGGCGGCTGTGGCACCGTCGAGCTCTTCTTGCAGTTCAGAGGCGGGCGGGCGCGCGACGTCCGGAAGTTCCAGGTCTTTTCGAACCCACTCGTGGCAACGGCCGAGATCGACTGGTATCAGGACTCGCTCGCCCTGGGCGCAGTGGGCCTCGGCAATGCCGACGCCGCGGCCGTAAACGCCGCTGCGACGGCCGACGGTGGTTGGGACCCGACCTTTGGACTGCTGACCGCCTGGCTCGGCAGTCAGGGTCGCGAACCTGCCTGGCTACGCGCCGCGGCGCGGCGCGTCAGGACCGGCACCGACAAAGGCTTCGACGACCGACTAGGTGGGCCGCTGCTGTACTTCTGGCTCACTGGTGATCAACGCGTACACGAGGCACTCGTGGCCGCAGCAGCCGAGCTGTTGCGACGCGATGACCGCGCCAGCAGCTCGTGGGTACCGCTCGCCCACCTCGATTTATGGGATGCGCTCGGTTCGCCTGCTCACCTGAGAGCAGCGCAAGCGGCCCTTCGAACCGCAGCGATGCAGCTGTATGCTGCCGGGTGTGACTCGGATCCGAGCAGGGCCGGTCTCACACTCGAGGGACTCGGCCGCTACGACTGGGCAAGGCGACTCACTGGGAGCGCCGACCGGCAGGCCGAACTGGCCTTGGAACAGCTGCTCGATCGCATGCTCTCATGCCCGGCAACATCGCTGATGGCTGACGGATTCGCATACGGCGCACTGCTTGCCGGCGACAAGGACCGACGGAACGCGTACTTGCGCGCTGCCGAGCGCGCGCTGCGTTCCCGCGCCACACCGGGCACGGAGAGCGGCGACGCCGCCACACGACTTCACAGCGGTCAGACGTATGCTTGGTTGCGGGCGCGCCTCGGCGAGCAGCGGTCGCGCCACGGGCAATAGACAAGACCGCTACGGGTCGCGCTGCGCTCTCTCGATCACGAGCGGCACCATCGGCACATAACCCAGCGTCGTGCCGGGCTCCGGGGCCGTCGGCACCAACGTGATCCGATCGACGATCTCGATCCCTTCGACCACGATCCCGAACACGGTGTACCCAGGGTGATCGGGCCCGGCATGGTCGAGGCTCGGGTTGTCGAGGTAGTTGATGAAGAACTGGGAGGTGGCACTGCCGGTGTCGTTTCCCCGGCGAGCCAGAGCGACGGTACCGCGACGGTTCGCCAGGCCGTTGTCGGCCTCGCTGACAATTGGATCGTGCGTCGGACGGGCGCTCAGATCCTGGTCGTAGCCACCGCCCTGAACTACCGCGAGGGCTGTCGGCGGCTCGACACGATGGAAGATCGTGCCGTCATAGAAGCCTTCGTCGACGTAACGGAGGAAGTTGGCAGAGCTGATCGGCGCGCGATCTTCGTACAACCCCACCACGATGTCGCCGACCGTAGTCGTCAACCGCACCCGTGGCGCCCGCGCCGGGAGCGGTGCCGTATCGACGGCCGGGCCGCGCTCTGGTAGCGGGTCGTGAAGCCACGCGTCACGTCCACCACATGCCGCGGCGAGCAGGACGGCGGCAAAGGCCCCGGCGTGGAACACGGCTCGAGCTCGGAGCGCACCGGCACGCCTATCGGAAGACCGCTGGTCAGTAAGTCTCGACCACATCGTAAAGGGGGGTTTGCCGTCGCGCCGGCCTGAACCCGGACTCACGGATGAGCTCGATGGTCTCCTCCGTAGTGGTTCTCACATCGTGCGCCGCCTCGTGCAACACGTTTTCCTCGATCAGAGTGCCTCCGAAGTCATCCGTGCCGAACTGCAGCGCCACCTGCCCGGCCTTCTTACCCTCGGAGAACCACGAGGCCTGCATGTGCCGCACGTTGTCGAGGTAGAGGCGAGCCAGCGCCAGCACACGAAGGTAGACGGACGGCCCAACGCTGTCGGGGAACTGCCGCTCCATCGGCGTGTTAACAGCCTTGTACGACCAGGGGATGAATGCCGTGAACCCCTCCCCCTCCGCATCGTCCTGCACACGGCGCAAGCATTCCAGATGCTCGATGATGTCGACAGGCTGCTCGGCATGCCCGTACATCATCGTGGCCGTAGTCCGAAGCCCCTGCCGGTGCGCGGCTCGATGGACCTCGAGCCACTCGAGGCTGCTTTGCTTCTTCGGAGATATACGTGCCCGTACCCGGTCCGAGAGAAGCTCGGCGCCTCCACCGGGCATCGTTGTCAGGCCGGCCTCGGACAGAGCACGAAAGATATCGTCGTACTCCAGTTCGGAGACCTCCCGCATCTTGCCAATCTCCGGTGCCGAGAAAAGATGCGGATGGACCTCGGGGAAGCGCTTCCTGAACTCTCTCGTCACGTCTAGGTAGTACGAGAGCGGCAACTCATCGTACAGCCCACCCTGTAGCAGGACGGTCGTGGCGCCGAGCTCGACCGACCTTCCGATCGTGCTCATGAGATCGTCGATCGTTTGCGCGTATCCTTCCTTGGCGTCGCCCGGTTTGCGATAGAAAGCGCAGAACAGACAGTCAGCATCGCAGAAGTTCGTATAGTTCGGGTTGGTGTCGACCACGAACGTGACACGGCGCTCCGGGTTATGGCGGTAACGCCAGATGTTGGCGAGCTCACCGAGCTCCGCCAGCGGCGCCTGCGTAAGCAGCCATAGGCCCTCCTGCGGAGTAATGCGGGCGCCGGCGTCGACCTTCTCGCGAATCTCCTCGAGGCAGGCCGAGCCCGTACCGTCGACCAACAGATCAGCGAGCACGCATCCGGGGGCGTCGCCGAAGCTCACTGCGGCGTCCCTCTGGCGCGAGGCGCGCATCACCTCGGAGGCCTTGGCAACCAGCCGCGGTGTAGTCATGTGGTGGTCTCGGGGCGTTGCAAGGGAGTGCTCTCTTCCCACCAGGGCGAGTCGGACAGAAGCGCGCGGAAGCGCTCGATCGCCTCCGATTCTGGAGCGCCGAGCCGGTAGGTGAACCCCATCAGGTAGGCGTACGCCGCATCCGCATCGAGGCCAGCCTGACCGCCGTGCGCGGCAGCGAGCGGCCGCAGGTCACGCAAGCTCTGGTCCAGCGACGTTGCCAGGCGATCGAGCAACACGGCGCTGGCTGCCGTAGGCGCCTCGCGCCGAACCACCCACCTCGCGAACACGAACGACTGGCCTTGCCAACGCTTCCATGCGGCGCTCAGATCGAGCACCTGCCTCCAGCGTCCGGCTGTCAGGCTCATCGATCCCGCCGCGTAGTCGCGCTCGCCCGGCATCAGTCCTGCGGACGCCGCCTCGCGGAGCGCTGCATCACCAATCAGTAGTACCGCGTCATCCTCGTCGGCGGCCTGCTCGCGACGCACATACCGTGCGGCATCTACCCCATATCGCTGCTCGAGCAACAATCGCAGCAACGGATACGAGGTGCTGGTCTGCCCCGTGACAGCGACGCTCGCACCACTGAGCCGATCCATCGACAGGCGCGAGAACAGCAACACGGAATGGGCCGGTCCATCGCAGGCCACACCCAGACTACCCAGGGCCGTGAACTCCGGACTTCTGAACGAGTCGCACAGCGACATGATGCCGGCGTCGACCTCGCCGCGACGTGCCGCCTGTCCTAGCATGCGCGGCGGCAGATCGACCAGATCGAAGCTGCCATCGTCGACGTTCTGGTAGAACGGCACCGAGTTGAGGTAGGGAATCCGTGCAACCCGCAGCGAGCTCATGGGGAACTCGCGGCGCTCACCTCAGGGCCACCGGCGTGCGGCACGTCAGCGGGCACTTCAGACAGCGAACCTTGCGGAGCCTGCGCCAGCCGCCGCACCTCTTTTGCGCTCTCTCCGAGCAAGTCCCAGGTGTGCAGTCCGTGGCGCTCGACATCAACAGCAACCGGCTCCGCAACCTTGCCGCGGAGCGCGATCGGATCACCGTTGGCAACGTCCATCCGCTGCGACCAATGGGCGGTGTTGTCCGGCGGCGGATACACCGCAATGATTCGATACATGGCATCACGCTGCACCGGTACCCGACCGGCCTCGCGAATCATCTTCGTGAGCTTCTGCGTGGTCATGCCGACGGGGCTGCTCGCCAGCGCCGCATGCGCGATGAGCTCCTCACCAATCGTTCCATCGAGATCATCGGCGCCCCACTGCAACGCCATCGACGCGGTCTCTGCTCCTAGCATCACCCAGTAGGCCTTGATGTGCGGGAAGTTATCGAGCAGAAGCCGAGCAGCAGCGATCGTTCTCAGATCCTCGATAGCTGACGCTGGCCGCTCGGCAATGTCGGAGTACCCGAGCTGGAAGGCCAGCGGTATGAAGCTGAAGAAGCCCCCGGTGCGGTCCTGCAGCTCGCGCAACAGAAGCATGTGATTGACGCGTTCTTCATAGGTCTCGATGTGACCGTATAGCAGCGTCGCGTTGGTGCGGATCCCGCGGCCGTGCGCGATCTCGTGGATCTCGAGCCAGCGCTCGTGCCCAATCTTGCCGCGGTACATCGCACGGCGAACGCGCTCCGAGAACACCTCGGCGCCGCCGCCGGGCATGGCCACCAGGCCAGCCTCTTGGAGCCGGTCGAAGACCTCCTCGACCGGGATCTTCTCGCGGCGCGCGAAGAAGTCGATCTCCACCGCGGTGTATGCCTTGATCTGCGCCTCGGGGTTCGCGTCGCGTATGGTCTCGAGCACCTCCAAGTAACGTTCGAACGGCCAGTCGGGGTGAAGCCCACCGACGACATGCACCTCGCGGATGGGCTCCTGAACGCGCTCGCGGATCTGTGCCAAGTTCATCTCGTAGGCGTGATCATCGCCCTTCTTGGCCGCGTAATCGCAGAAATTGCAGCTCAGCACGCAGACGTTCGTCGGGTTGATCTGACGGTTGAGCACGAAGCCCACGAACCCACCGGTGCGCCGCTCTTTCTCGGCGTTGGCGACGCGCCCCAGACCCACGACGTCATCGGTCGACAACATTGCCATGCCATCATCGAAGTCGAGCCGCTGGCCCGCGGCTACCTTGTCGATGACGCGTTGTAGGCGAGGATCGCTAGATCGTTTCATCGTTCCCGACAGCTTCGAGAGAGCCCTACGAGACGGTGCTGAGAGCGCCGTGGGATCTGCTAGTCTAGCCCGTATTCTGCCCACCTGCGGTTCACCTTGTCGAGCAGGTCATCCGGCATCAGCAGGCGACCTGGGTAACCTGGTTTGAAGGTGGCGTCGATACCCATCGTCCCGTAGCAGGTGGTCCACGGGCCGCGACGCTCGACGCGCTCGAAGACAACGTCACGGGCGCAATCAAAACGCGTGAACAGGCCCCAGAGCATCTGCTCGGGATCATCGAGGTCGACGTCGTCGCTAAGCGCCGCAACGATCCGAACCGGGCCCAGATCGACATCGACCAGCCGTTCGACGACGGCACGCGCCGAGGCGCTCACCCGTACCAACATCAGAGATTCCTCGAGCACCCGATATGCCGTAACCCGATCGTCGATGCCACGCGGATCGGGAACCCGATCACCGCGCTGCCGGGTCGCGTCGCCGGATCCGGCCGAGTACCGGGTCGGATCCCGCAACGCCGCGCTCATCTCAGGAGCGTCAGCGGCATCGCCCATCGCCGCCCGTACCGCGTCCTGGTCGGCACCGGGTGCGCCGTGCAGCGCGCCCGTAGGGCCGCTGCTCGCATCGAGAATCATCTTGCTACCGAGGTTCATCCGGTAGCTGGTGAAATCGAGCGTATCGAGCGGCACGCCGGGCAGAAGCAAGAAGTCCCTCTCGGGCTCGAAGTTCGCCTGCACAGCACGGAGGACGGCGTTGAAGTCGCGCACCGGCGTCCCCTCGTCTACCAGCACGAGGCACTTCGTGAGCGCCAGCTGGCCGGTGCCCATCAGAGCCAAGGCGGTCTTCACGGCCTCCTTGTAGAAGCGTTGCCTTACGGAGACCACCAGCAGGTTATGGAATCCGGCCTCGAAGTAGGCCCACAGATCGACGATCTCGTGGTGAATCACCTTGATGAGCGGCCCGAGAATGTCCTGTGTGGCGTTGCCGATGAACTTGTCCTCTTGTGGCGGCAGCCCCACCACCGCGGACAGGTAGATGGGGCGCCGACGACGAGTGATGCACCGCACCTTGAACACCGGAAAGGGCGCCGCGTGTGAGTAGTGGCCGAAGTGATCGCCGAACGGACCTTCGAGCCGACGCTCGCCGGGCAGCACCTCGCCCTCGAGCACGATCTCGGCGTTGGCCGGCACCTCCAGGTCGATACTCGAACAGCGGACCATTGGGCACGGGGCCCCTCGAAGGATGCCGGAAAAACCGATCTCATCCATGCCCTCCGGCAGGGCAGCCACAGCCGATAGCAACAGCGCTGGATCGACCCCGATCACCACGGCTACCGGAAGAGGCTGGCCCAGCTCTTCGGCACGAGAGTAGTGGAATCCGCCACCCTTGTTGATTTGCCAGTGCATTCCGGTGAGATCCCGGTCGTGAACCTGGAGTCGGTAGACTCCGACGTTGCGCTCGCCGGTCAGCGGATCCCTGGTAATCACCAGGCCGAATGTGATGAACGGGCCGCCATCCTCCGGCCAACAGGTCTGAACCGGAAACTGGCTCAGGTCGGAGGCCTCGACCACCTCTTGACATGGTCCCCGGCGGACGCGACGGGTTCGCATAGGCAGCAGCTGCATCAAGTTCGAGCGTAGCTGCCAGACAGCCCGCGGAGACGGCGGGTTGAGGCCCTCCGCGGTTGCCAACAGCATTGCGCCAATCTCGTCCGCCGGCCGGCCGAGAGCCAGCTCGACGCGGCGCTCACTGCCCAGCGCGTTGATCAGCAACGGGTGTCTGGCGCCCTCAACGTTCTCGAACAGCAGCGCTGGGCCGCCTTCCTTCACCACTCGGTCGGCAATGGCGGTGATCTCGAGGCGTGCGTCGACGCTCACCTGAACGCGCCTCAGCTCACCGGCTCGCTCGAGCGCATCAACGAAACTGCGGAGGTCCATGAAGCTCACTCGTTCAGCTCCGAGTCGAGTTGCTCCGTCCGCCAGGCTCGAGTGGGCTCAATCCCCAGGGTGGCCGCCACCTTGTCAACGAAGTGTTCGATGAGCTCATCGAGATCCGCCGGTTGATGGTAGAACGGCGGCGACGCCGGCACGATCATCACGCCGTCACGCGAGAGCCGCGCGGCGTTCTCCAGCGCGTTGGTCGGCCAAGGAGTCTCTCTGACCACCAGTATCAGCCGTCGGCGCTCCTTGAGCGCCACCATCGCGGCACGGGTTATCAGCGAATCGGCCAAACCATTGGCGATCTTGGCCAGGGTGCTGAGGGAACACGGAATAACCACCATGGCGTCGAACGTGTTCGATCCCGAGGCGAACGCGTTCGCCAAGTCCTTGTCGGAGAAGACCCGCCGCACTAGCGGCAGCAGATCCTCCTCCGTCAAGCCGGTTTCCTCCTTGAGCACCATGCGGCCCCAGTTGCTGAGCACCAGGTACGTCTCGCCCAGATCGCGCCTCAGCAGGGCTACCGCGTAGGGGGCTCCTGAGGCCCCGGTCATGGCAATGAGGACACGCAGCGGTCGAGAGCTCACCGTGCGATGCCGCCATAGCCCAGGTCATGCGGTATCAGGTCATGCCATGTCAAAGCAACGATGCCCCTTGCCGGAGGTGAGCTATATCCCTGCGAGCCCGGCGACCACGAACGCAAGAACGACGAACCCGACAACAATATTGATCTGGAAGAACGCCAGGCTTACGCGATCCGCTAGTCGCTGCTCTGCCGCCAACAGAATCCCGACTCCGAACAGCAACGCCGCGGACAGGAAGCCGTCGAGGTAGCCGAAGTACAGCACCAGCAATGCACCGACCGCAACCGCATGCGCCAATGCCGAGACCCGCAACGCCGCCGGAGCGCCGAGGCGACTGGGCAGGCTGTGTAGGCCAGCGCTACGATCGAACCCTTCGTCGAGGGTGGCGTAAATGATGTCGAACCCGGCTACCCAGAGCAGAGTGAAGAGCGCCAGGAGCAGTGCGGGAGAAGCCGATTCCAGGCTACCCGTGACCGCCACGTGGCCGCCGAGAGGAGCGAGCGCCAACGCCAGGCCGACGCCGAAATGTGCGAGGGGGGTTACACGCTTCAGATACGGGTAGCCGACAAACACGACTACCGGAATGGGCGAAAGCCACAGACACAATGGGGGCAATCGCGCGCAGGCGGCAAGGTAGATCAGCAGACCGGTGCCGGCGATCCCCCAGCCTTCTGCCACACTCATCGCGCCGCTCGGCAGCTCGCGATCTCGCGTCCGCGGGTTGGCCGCATCGATTCGCCGGTCGATCAGCCGATTGAGCGCCATCGCCAGCGTGCGCGCACCAATGCCAGCCACCACCGCCCAACCGAGTGGCGGCCAAGACAGCTGCCCACCGCTTGCCACCAGAGCGCCGGCCAGCAACATCGGCAGGGAGAACAGGGTGTGCTCGACCTTGATGAAGGCCGCCCACACGCCGCCGCGTGAACGTGGCATCGCTACGCCACCCCCTCGGTCATCGTGCGGAATCGACGAGCCGGTGTTCTCATCCGCATGACCACCCTGCCAGACGCATAGCGATTCCACACAGCCTGCTAGCCGATATCGATGACGACCTTGCCAAACCGCCGCGCGTCCCGCATCGTCGGAGTCATCGGCTTCCGCTCGATCCGAGGCTACTGGATGCGGATGCCGTACTTGTCGAGCAGCGTGCCCGTGGCGCGCGCTAACTCCGCCGTCGCCCGTTGGTGCTCGATACGAGCTCGGAGCTCCTGCGAGCGCGCCACAGCAAGCTGGTCTTGGAACTGCAACACCTCGAAGTTGGTCGACATCCCGACATCGAACCGGTCCGTTTCTATTCCCAGCTGTTGCTCGGCCAGCCCGAGCGTCTTGCGCGTCGACTCCACCGCCTCGGAGGCGGCCCGCACGCCACGGGCGGCCAACCGAACCTCCAGAACAATCTGTTGTTCGGTACGTAGCCGCTCGGTGCGCGCTCGATCCTCGTTCAACGTCGCCTGGGCATAGTTGCCCTCGGCGGCGCTGTTTCCGAGCGGCACCGTGATGTTGAACCCGGCACTCCAACTAGTGAAGCCGAGCCCGAACAGCTCTTTGACCGCGTCGTTGTAGCTACCTGGAACGACTTCGACCACGTCGCCGAAGAAGCCGTCACGGACAATTAGATCGCCTCCGATTCCGTTTGCCGAGACCTGGCCGATGAGATCGATTCTCGGCAGCAACGCGTTGCGCGTTGCCTCTACCTCCACGTGGCGAGCGCCGATGGTCGCAGCCGCAGCGGCCATCTCGGCACGTCGCTCACGGGCTTGCTGAACCGCTGCGTCAACATCAATCTCGGCGGCAACAACGGTGGGCTCTTCGGTGGCTATGAGCTGAGTTTCCCAGCCGGCTGGCAGCCGATCGGCGCGTAGCAAGGCTCGCAACGCATCACGACTGTTGTCTAACGCGTTGCGGGCGACGATGAGGTCCGTCTCCCGGCCGGCAACCTGCACCTCGGCCTGGGTCGCTTCGACCGGAGCGGTGAGCCCGACCTCCACTTGTACCCGGGTGCGCTCGAGCTGCTCTGTTGCCAGTCGCCAAGACGACTCCTTTACCTCGAGATCGCGCTCCGCGAACACCAGCTCCCAGTAGGCTTGCTCGACCTGCAGCAGCACCTGCTCGACCTGGGCCACGAATGAAACACGACTCACGGCGGTGTTGGCACGCGCCAACCGCAACGAGGCCTGGGTAGCGTCACGACCACGGCCGTTCAGCAACGGCTGGACGACGCTGACTGCCAAGGTGTTGTTCCAGGCAGGGTTCAGGCTATTGAAGATGCTGTTCGAGTCGGTCCTCGAAGCCACGTAGCTAACGTCGTACCGCAACCCGAAGCCGAGCTGTTGCTGAAAGTCGAGGAGCGAGGCAAACGACCTCTGCGTGGTCACGTCGGCACCCGCCAGCTGCGTCGACACGGGGAAGCGCTGATTGGAGTAGCCGAGCCCGCCGAAACCGCTACCGCCGCCGAAAGCACCGCCGGTGGGATAGGGTGTGACGCCGATGGCACCGGGGACCCCGAAGAACAGCGACGGCTCGAATTGCCCCTTGGCGGTCGTTACCCGTTCTTCTGCCAACGAGCGGTCGTAGGCGACAACGCGGATGTCGAGGTTGTTTTCGAACGCCAACTGCACCGCATCGGGCAGGCTGAGCTCGAGCGCCGCCTCCTGCTGCGGCGCGGCGTCGGCGAATGCAGGTACGGCCACGGCAACGAGCAGGCCGACGAAGCGCCTGCAGAGAACCGATGAATCGAGCATTCTTGGGGCCCTCCGGAAATCTACGATCCTCGCTTCGCCAGCAGCGAAGCGGAGCGGCATTGACGCACGTGTTATCGAAGACTACCCGTTCCTGGCGGCCTCGGTGGCACCGCCCGCGAACTCGACCGGCCGGCGATCAGTAGCCAAGGGACGAGCGACCACGGGAAGCTTGCGATGTTCGGCGGCGGAAGGAAGCGGCAAGCGTCGTCATGGCCAAGAATGGAGCATTCCGGTCCGGTTGACGTGCAGCAAACGCGCCGCTTCTGTCCGGTCCTGTCCACTCACGTCCGCTGTTGTCGTGAACTGTGGAACTCTGCGTCTTGAGTGCCTCTCCGACGCACGACGATCCTTCTTGAGCGTGTACAATAGGGCTTGAGAACCCCCGATCGAGAGGATGTAGCGTGCCACTCTTGCTGGTGGCCACATCCTGCTGAAAAGATACTGTTTCCGCGGTGCCCACCCCGGAGGAGTAGTTCTGGTGCGTCGCACATTGGTTCTGGTCGCCACTCTGGCGCTCGTATCCCTGACAAGTACCGCAGCCTTTGCACAAGCGAAGAACGACCCTACCCAGGAGGGGTCAACCGGCCTGTTTACGGTGGCGCGCGCCAGCGTTCTGGACGCCGGAAAGTGGTCGTTGGGCGTCTTCTTTGATCGGATCGCCCGCGAAGAGGGCGACTCTGTCATCACGTCCTATGGGCTCTCGGGCGCCTACGGCCTCACCGAGCGCGTCGAGGTGTTCTTCGGGGTCACCCCGCGCATCGACGTAGATCGGCGGTTTACATCGGAAGCCGCGCTCCTCGACATGCATCTCATACCCGCTGGCGGCGGGCTCTACTTCCTCCCGCCGCTCTGCTGCTCGGCCCTCAACAACCATCCTTTTGCGGCGCAGCGTGACCAGAACGGCTTCGGCGACATATGGATGGGTCTCAAGGTAAAGGTCGCAGGGGAGCTCGGTGAGTACTCCGGTGTCGCAGTCCAGGGAATGTTCAAGCTTCCGACGTCCGCTGCTGCCGACGGCATCGGCACCGGCGCATTCAGCGTTGGCGGCAAGCTCATCGGTAGCACAGCGCTCGGCAGACTCGGTGTCAACGCCTACGGCGGCTACCTGTGGCACGACACGCCAGATCCGGCCGACAAGATCACGACCGCGGTAGGGCGCAACGTCACCGGGGCGCCGCTCACAGCCCCCGAGGTCGTCTTCCCGACCGCATTCAATTTCGAGGTCAGCCCGGAGGTACTCTACGGCGTCGGATTGCAGTTCCCGACCGACGGTCAGCTTCAGGCAATTGCCGAGTGGACCGGGGTCGCAGCCACCAAGCGCTCGACCGAGAGCGACTTCATGGGCTACGCCGATCAGTCGGTCTATCGACTCGGGCTGCGTGCCGCGCTTGACAGTGGCCTATCGCTCAATGCGGCAGCCAACTACCAGAGTCAGGTCAACGTGCGCGACATCTCCTGGCAGATTGACCCGGACGCCATCGACGGTGCACTTCGACGCTGGGGGCTGCTATTCGGGCTCGCCTACACCAACGGCGAGGGCAGGTCGGCCTCGGAGGCCGAGGCGCGCCGCCTCGCTGAAGAGGAGGCACGGCGCCTGGCCGAGGAGGAAGCGCGACGCTTGGCCGAGGAAGCGGCCCGGAACTATCCGCCGACGCTAGACTGTGAAATCGAACGGTCGACGGTTCGTCAGGGGGAGAGCGTGCGTGTGCGCGCGGTGACCAGCGACCCCAACGACGACCCGGTGACCGTCACCTGGAATTCCGCCGCGGGACGCCTCAGTGCCACGACTGGCGATGTCGTTACCTGGAACAGCAGTGGGGTGCCGGCCGGGTCCGGGAACATCACGGGCAGCGCCAGCGACGGCCGCGGCGGCACGGCGAACTGCACGGTTCGCGTGACCGTCGAGGTACCGGAGATGCCCGACCTCACCCCAGAGGAACGGCCCTTCGACTGCTACGATTTCAGCTCCGGAAGTGCACGGATAGACAACCGGTGTAAGGCGGTGCTCGATGACGTAGCCTTGCTGCTTCGTCAGAACCCGAGCGCCACTGTCGCGATCACTGGGTACAGCGATGCAGCGGGAGCGGCCACCGCCAATGACGAGCTTTCGCAGCAGCGCGCCGACAACGCTCGGGCGGACTTGGTAGACCGTCATAGCATCGGCGCATCGCGAATCCGCACAAGTTCCCGCGGCAGTAGCGAACAAATTGCCGACGCCAGCACCGCCGCGGGCCGCGCGCGCAACCGGCGCATTCATATCGTCGTTACGATCCCGCCGCGCTAACGCGATGGCGGCTCGGAAGATCCGGGCGCTGATTGTCACGGCCGGGGCGATGCTTGCCATCGCTCCGGCTGTACTCTCCTCGCCGGCGACGGGGATCCAGGAGTACACGCCGGAGCGCATCTCCGAGTATCTCGGTACACGCGTCGGCCAGAGCCTCGGCCCCCCAGGCGGTGAGGTTCGGTCGCTGGTGGTGGCGCCGAGCGAGCCGGCGCGTCTCTACCTGGGAACCGCGACGGGCCACGTGTACGCCTCGCACGATGGCGCCGAAAGTTGGGCGGAGCTCCCCGTTGCGCTCGGCCACGACGCCGTTGTCGACAACCTCCTGGTTCACCCGGGCGATGCCGACACCGTCTATGCTGCATATTGGACGCCGCAGGGCAGGGGCGGTCTGGCCCGCACGCGTGATGGCGGCGCAACATGGACGCTCGTGCCGCTGCAGGACGAGCCATCGCTGCGATCCATAGCCGTAGCCCCTTCACGCGTCCGCACCATGTATATCGGCGGGATCGGTGGTGTCTGGCGGAGTGATGACGGCGGCGACTCGTGGCGCAACGTCAATGGCCAGGGCCTCGTCGCCGAGTTCGTAGAATCGCTCGCGGTTGACCCGCGCGATCCTGATCATGTCTACGCGGGTACCTGGCGGCAGGTGTATCGGAGTCACGACGGGGGAGGAACCTGGCAGCGCGTCTATCAGGGAATGGCTGTCGATCGCGACATCTTCTCTCTGGCTGTCGACCCGAACGATCCCGATACGGTGCTGGCGGGGACCTGCAACTTCCTCTACTGCTCCAACGACGCCGGGGACAGCTGGGCAGAGCGCCGCACCGGTGTGTCCCCCACGCACAATCGCATCCATACGATCGTCCATGACCCGCGCAACCCCGAAGTCATCTATGCCGGCACGCGCGGTGCCCTCTATCAATCCGACGACAGCGGTCTCAACTGGTCGATTCTCCTAGGTCGCGTCTCGGTGAGCGCCCTCGCTCTTGGGCCGCGGGGCGATCGGCTCTTCGTGGCAACGGAAGAGCGCGGCGTTCTGGCGGGCAACGCCACCGACGGCTTCAACGAGCGCAACCGCGGCCTGCACAGCGCTCGGGTTGTGGCGTTCGACGCCTTGCCCGGGGCACCGCGTGTCTTGTTTGCGGCGCGCAGCGATGGGCCGCTGAGCGAGTCGGTCCATATCTCCACCGACATCGGACAGACGTGGCGACCGCTCGGGGTAACCCCTTCGATCGGTTCGATCAGGTTCCTACGAGCGCAGATCGAGCCCCTGAATCGCGCGCTGGTGGTTGGCGATACGGGCTGGTGGAGCGCCTTTCCCCGCGGTCGCTGGGTACCCGTTCCCGGCCCACCCGGGGACCTCGCAGCCCTCGAGATCGCCCACGCTGTGGACGGCTATGTCATCGCCGCCACCAGCAGTGGGCTCTACGCCGCGGCCGCCGCCTCTCTCGACGACAACCAGGGTGCCGCGCGGCCTTTTGACGGCGACACCGGCGCCGTGTGGCGCGCTCTATGGAGCGGCGCCGCCGTCGAGGCACTGACGATCGGCGACACCTTCGCTCTAGCCGTCGGCGACGGCTGGGCAGTGCGTGGCGACCTCAGAGAGTTGGTGGCCGGACGACAGCCTCAGACGGCCAAGCTCAACGGGCTCCCGGCTGGCGTCGAGGACCTCGCCCTCCACCCTGAGGATCGAAACATCGCCTACGCGGTGACCGCCGGCGCCGTTTACCGGACAGAGGACGGTGGTGCGGCTTGGACAAAGCTACCCATTCCCTGGCCCGCGTCGGGACTGCGCGCAGTGGAGGTCGATCCGGCCAATCCGGATCAGGTGCTGGCACTCGACTACAGTGGCGCCTTGTATCGTGGCCATGGCGCAGGACAACACTGGCTCGTCCTCGACGAGGATCCGGGGCTCGAGCGAGCCTGGGCACTGCGACTCAGCGCGCAGGCTCCGGGGTATGCTCTTGTTGCCACCAGGGGCCACGGCCTACGCGTGGTCGATGTCAATCCGCTCGCAGCACGAACCGCCAGTCGAGGCGACCAGCCCGACGCGTGACCACCGCGGCCGCGAACGCCGCGTAGAGGATCATGGATTCGCCCACTGCCACGCTCGAGCCGGCCCACCGGCGACGGATCATTCTGATCACCAGCGCCTGCATCTTGGTCATCGACCAGATCACCAAAACGCTCTGCTGGATGAACATTCCGTTGCACGCGCGGGTACCGGTATTCGGCGACGTATTCTCGCTGACGCACGTCCACAACCGTGGAATGGCCTTCGGCTTCTTCAACAGCGGGCAGGCTGAATGGGTCCGCTGGGCTCTGGTGGCGGTGGCAATCTCGGCCGTAGCGATCATCTGGTCGTACGCCCGCCACGAGAGCGCGCAGCGGTCGGTGGCCCTCGCCTTCGGGGCGATCCTCGGGGGCGCCATGGGGAATCTCCTTGACCGGCTACTCTATGGATATGTGGTCGACTTCGTGCTGCTGCATTGGAACCGGTATGAGTTCCCCGCTTTCAACGTCGCCGACTCAGCCATTACCATGGGTGGTATCGCTCTGTTCCTGGCACTTGCCCGGGACACCGAGGAACCGGCAGAACCCGAGCACTATCCGGGCGATGTCGCCGAGCCGGCCGAGCAGCCGGCAAGCGACGACGCCTGAGTTCACGAGGTATCGATGTTCCCGATTCTGTTTCGGCTGCCGATCCCCGGCATCGGCCCTATAACGATCCACACCTATGGCGTCCTGCTCGTGGTTGCCTTTCTGGTCGCGGTTATCGTGGCGCGCCGCCTGGCACGTCGCGAGGGAATCGATGCCGATCAGATGGTCGACCTGGGTGTCTACGTCATCCTCGGCGGTCTGGTGGGAGCGAAGCTCCTTCTGCTGATCGTCGATCACGACTTCTACGGTCGCCAGTTCCACAGCATTCTCGAGGACGGCGGCGGCAGCGTCGGACAGGTGCTCTCGCCGTACCTCGGCAGCTTCGGCGCGTTCCTCGGAACGGTCTCTCGGATGGGCCTGAGCTTGCTGCAGGCGGGAGGTGTCTTCTACGGCGGCATGATCGCGGGCCTGGTGGTCGGAGCTTGGTATCTGCGCCGCTACGCCATGCCCATGTGGAAAGCAACGGATGTGGCGGCACCGGCGATCGCCATCGCACACGCCTTCGGCCGCGTCGGCTGCTTCGCGGCCGGCTGCTGTTATGGAATCCCCACCGATGCCCCTTGGGGAGTGACGTTCGACAATAGCTACAGCGGCACGCTGGTAGGGGTTCCACTGAACATTCCCTTGCATCCCACGCAGCTGTACTCGGCCCTCGGCAACCTGGCGATCTTCGGGCTGTTGCTGTGGTTCTACAAGCGCAAGAAGTTCGATGGCCAGGTGTTCTGGGTGTATGTGCTGGGGTACGGGGTTTTCCGATTCGTGCTGGAGTTCTGGCGTGGTGATCCTCGCGGCTCGATCTTCGGCGGCATGCTTTCTACCTCACAGTTCGTGTCCATCGTCATGGTGACTCTGGCATTGGGCATGCTGGCGCGTCTCCGCGCCGGCGTGCAAAAGACGGCGGAGAGCACCACCTGAGTCAACCCGATCCCCCTCCCGACCCGACGCGGATACGACTGGAAGTCAGCGTCGAGGAGGCCGGAGATCGGCTCGACCGAATGCTCACCGGTCGACTCGCTGATGTGTCGCGCTCGCGTGTGCGTGGCCTGATCGAGGCTGGCGCGGTGCAAGTCGAAGACCAGCCGGCGACCAAGCCCTCTGCCGCGGTAAGCGCGGGACAGATCATTCAGGTAGTCCTCGCGCCCCGAGCCCCAGAGTGGGACATCACACCCGAGGACATCTCGCTCGACGTCCTGTACGAGGACACCTCGCTGGCGGTAATCAACAAGCAGGCCGGGATGGTGGTACATCCGGCCCCCGGCCACGCTACCGGCACGCTGGTGCACGCGCTGCTACACCGCTACGGGCGACGCCTGTCCGCGCTGACTGACGCAGCGAGGCCTGGAATCGTCCACCGACTCGACCGCGGTACCAGCGGCGTGATGGTTGTAGCGTTGACCGACGCGGCGCATCACCGGATCGCAGACCAATTCGCCACCCGAACAGTCGACAAGGAGTATCTGGCGCTGGTGTACGGGCGCCCAAAGGCATCCCGTGGCACGATTGACGCCCCCCTCGGGCGTGATCGATCGGACCGCAAGAGGATCTCGGCCAACTCCAACCAGACTCGGCCTGCCCTCACCCGATGGCACCTGGAGGAGGATTTCCCGGGGCCTGGGCTCACGCTGCTGCGCGCCTTCCCCCGTACAGGCCGGACCCACCAGATACGCGCTCACCTGGCACATATCCACCACCCGGTAGTAGGAGATGCGTTGTACGCCGGCAAGCAATGGAAGGGTATCCAGGACATCGCCGTCCGCCAGATGATCGCCGGATTCGGGCGCCCGGCCCTTCATGCTCATCGGTTGGCCTTCGAACACCCGGATGATGGTCGACGAATGGAGTTCGAGGTGGCGCCGCCAGCCGACATGGACGCCCTACTCGCCTCCGTAAGACAGGCGCGCCGGAGCTGAGCACCGATCCTCCTGCATCACCGCGCCGAGCTCCGCCCGCGCATCAAGATCGTCGCGGCCGTGGTACCATCCAGCGTTTTCGCGCAGTCTTCGCGCCGACCGGTTCTACGTCGGCCCGCACGGCCCCCCCTGATCCCGCTGCGTGCCTGTCGGCGGCGCTACCCTGAAATTAGGGAGCACGGGTAGGCATGGCCAAGTTCGCGAGCGAGGATCTTCGGAACGTAGGTGTTATCGGGCACGACGACACCGGTAAGACGACCCTGGTGTCGGCGTGCCTCTACACCACGGGAGCGGTAAACAGACTTGGGCGGGTCGAGGACGGCCACTCGACAACCGACTTTGACGAGGAGGAGATCGAGCGTCAGATCTCGATCCAGGTCGGCCTAGCGCATGGCGAGTGGAAAGGCTCCTTGGTGACCCTCGTCGATACGCCGGGCTACGCTGTGTTCCGCGCCGAGACCAAGGGTGCGATGCGCGTGGTGGACGGAGCTCTGCTCACCGTCGACTCGGTGTCGGGGGCCCAGGTCATGACCGAAAAGGTCTGGGAATACATGCGCGATCTGAGGGTGCCTGGCGTCGTCGTCGCCAACCGTCTGGATCGCTATAACGCCTCTTTCGAGCGCACCGTCGAATCCTGCGTCGATGCCTTTGGGCGGGAAGTCGTTGCCCTGCAGCTACCGATTGGCGAGGCCGACAAGTTCACCGGCGTCGTCGATCTGCTCGACATGAGGGCATACACCTACACCGCCGATGGCGATGGCAAGGGAGCCGCAGGCGATATTCCCGACGACATGAGGGATGCGGCCGAGGCGGCACGTGAGGCGCTCATCGAGATGGTCGCCGAGAGCAACGAAGAGCTCATGGAGATCTATTTCGAGGAGGGTGGCCTTACCAGCGACCAGCTTGCCAACGGCGTCCGCCAGGCGGTTCTCGGAAAGCGCTTGTTCCCTGTGCTTTGCATGTCGGCGGCGCGCAACATCGGCACTGACCGGGTGCTCGATGCATGCGTCAGGCTTCTGCCGTCGCCTCTGGATCGTCAACAACTCTTGGCACGTGAGGAGAGTGAGGATGTATGGATTGACGCCGACCCCGACGCTCCTTTCGCCGGCCTGGTATTCAAGACCGTCTCCGACGCATTCGCTGGTCGCATCAACTACGTGAAGTCCTTCACCGGAACCACCAAGGCCGATGCCACCGTCGTTAACGCGCGCACCGGGTCGAACGAGCGGCTCTCCAACATGTCTTCCGTACAGGGGAAACAGCTCGAGCCCATCACCGAGGCCGTGGCCGGTCAGATCTTCGCGGTCACCAAACTCAAAGACACGGGAACCTCGGACACGCTGCGCGACAAGGCAAGCAAGGCGGTGGTCGAGCACGTCGCCTTTCCAAAACCAGCGATCTCCTTCGCTCTGGAGCCGGAGAGCAAGGGCGACGAGGAGAAGATCAGCAACGCCATTGCGCGCCTCAAGGACGAGGATCCGACGCTCGGTGTGGAGCGGGATCCGCAAACCCACGAGCTCCTGCTATCGGGCATCGGTCAACTCCACGTCGAAGTGACCCTAGCGAAGATGAAGCGCCGCTACGGGGTGAACGCCAAGCTGCATCCGCCCAAGGTCCCCTACCGGGAAACGATCCGCGCCACCGCGGAGGCGGAAGGGCGCCACAAGAAGCAGTCGGGCGGCCGCGGACAGTTCGGCGTCGCCAAGATCACGGTTGGCCCGCTTCCAGCCGGAAGTGGCTTCCAGTTCGAAGACAAGATCTTCGGCGGGTCGATCTCACAGTCGTATCGTCCGGCGGTCGAGAAAGGCGTCATCGAAGCCTCGGCGCGGGGCGTGCTGGCCGGATACCCGATGGTCGACTTCAAGGTCCAGCTGACTGACGGCAAAGAGCACGCCGTCGATTCTTCGGAAATGGCGTTCAAGATCGCCGGGTCGATTGCGTTCAAGGAAGCTGTGCCGCGAGCGCGGCCGGTGCTGCTCGAGCCCATCATGAAGCTGGAGATCAACGTGCCGGACGATTCGATGGGTGATGTGATGGGCGACCTCAATTCCCGGCGCGGGCGCGTGCAGGGAATGGATCCCCGCAAGAACCGGCAGATCATTCACGCGGAGGCACCGCTCGCCGAGCTACTCAGCTACGCTGTGGAGTTGAATTCGCTCACTGGTGGGCGCGGCACGTACACCATGGAATTCTCCCGCTACGACGACGTGCCGCCGAACGTCGCTCAGAAGGTGATCGACGCAAGCAAGAAAGCTGCCGAGGCAGCCAGCTAGTGGTCGGTACCTGGGCGGCCTCGACAAACGGATTCGCCTCGGCGTTCCGAGCCGGCTGGGTGCCAGCAGCCGCGTTGGCGATGGTGTTGCCAGCCTATGCGGCCACCGGGCAGTTGGTGGGCGATCGAGCCGAATCAACTGCGATCGTCGCCACCAGCCCGGTAGCGCGCGGAGAGACGCTCCGGGCGGCAGTGGAGCTCCGCGTTGCCGAGGGGTTCCACGTCAACGCGAATCCCGCGTCGGAGGATTTTCTGATTGCCACCGAGGTGAGCCTCACCGAGGCAGACGGCTTCGCTATCACCGAGGTCTTCTATCCGCCCGCTCACGAGCTCACGTTCGGGTTCTGGGATGGCCCGTTGCGCGTTTGGGAGGGCTCCATCGTGGCCGGCGTAGTGCTCGAGATCGACGAGACGGTTGGGCTCGGGTTCCACGATCTGGAGTTCGTCGTGCTCTATCAAGCGTGCAACGACGAAGCTTGTTTTGCACCTGCCGAGACTACCTACGAGCTCGGCATCGACGTCGTCGAAGAGGGCTCTGCTACGCGCGCTCTGACCTCGCCACTGCTCAGCCGGGCGCCGTTCGAACAGCGGTGAGGCCGGATCGCTAGTCCTGTCGCGACGTGGCCTCGAACGGTCGCTGCCCACGCGGAACGTGGGTGCGAAACACGTAGTCCCACAATGGCGAGCTCACGCCGTACCAGCGCTCCTCGGCCGAGAAGTGATGCTGCAGGTGGCGCTTGCGCAGCCCTACCCCAATGCGGTTCTTGGGCTTCACGAAGTGGGTGTAGAAATGGATGTAGTCGTAGCAGAGGTAGCCGATCGTGAATCCGCCCCAGAACGGAAACAGGGTCGGAGTACCGAAAATCCAGTAGCCGATGCTCATCAGAGTCAGGTAAAGGGGTACCGCCATCATCGGCGGCGCCAGCAGCCGATCCCATTCCTGCACATCGTGGTGCAGTTGGTGCATCGGATAGAAGAACTCTTTGAGCCTCGGGTGCTTCGGCTCCCAGTGGAAGATCCAGCGATGCAGGCAATACTCGGCGAGGGTCCATGAAAAGGCGCCGAAGATCGACAGAGCGACGACGGTTCCGGCCGACAGGCCGCGCAGGTACCCCAGCCAAATGAGCGCCAACGATACTGGCCCCCAAATACAGATCGGCAGCGCCGGATGAACGCGCGTGAGCGACTCGAGGAAGTCGTTCTGGTAGAGGCGTACCTCGCGCTCTCGAGTGACCCGGGCTTTCTTCACCACCGCCATTGCCTCATTAGATTGACGCACCCTGCGCAACGCGTCGTCTCGGCCTCACAGTGTAGAACGTCGCCGAGGCGAGCGAACAGCTCCTCAGAGCCTGACCCGCACGGCCGTCCCCTCTACAACGACCTCGTATGTTCGCAACCGATCGCCCGGAGAGTTGAGGCACTCGCCGCTGGCCACGTTGAAGCGCCAACCGTGCCACGGGCAGCTGACGATGGCGCCTTCGAGATCACCATCTCCCACCGGGCCGCCACGATGGCAGCAGGTATTCTCGATCGCGTGGAACACTCCGCCGACGTTGAACAACGCGATCTCCCGTACGCCGACCTCGATCATCATGCCGGTGCCTTCAACGAGGTCGGCGACGGTGGCCACCGTCCTGAGGTCGCTCAACTCTGGGCCTCCGAGGCCGCCTGATCACAGGAGCCAAGCACTTGTCGACACCCGGTACCACACAAGGACGCGTATTCTGGCACGCTCTCTGATCGTGGACAAAGAACCCGTTCCCGACAGCAGCGCTCCCGACCGAGTCGAAGCGGCCGGCGGATCCTTCACCGACGCCGTGCAGCGGATGTTCGATGGGATCGCGCCACGCTATGACACATTCAACTGCTGGGCCAGTCTCGGCCTGGACGCCGGATGGAGGCGCGCCGCCATCCGCGAGCTCCGCTTGCCCGCCGGCAGTGCCGTGCTCGACATTGCCACAGGCACGGGCGACTTGGCGTTGGCCTCGGCAACCGCCGGCCATCGCGCAGTGGGTGTCGACTTCGCCCGCGAGATGATCAACGCTGCCCGCGTCAAGCGGTCACGTACCGACCACCGAGTACCGTTCCACGTGGCAAGCGCCGAAGCCCTCCCCTACGCTGACGCCAGCTTCGACGGCGCCCTCTCTGCGTTCGCGATGCGCAACGTCCGCCCCATCCTGCGCTGCGTGCTCACCGAGGCATACCGTGTGCTGAAACCAGGCGGGCGCCTGGTGATCCTCGAGTTCTGCGATCCGCCCTTGGCTCCGGTCCGCTGGGGCCACCGCCTCTACACGCGGGCCATCGTTCCCGGTATCGGTCGCTGGCTAACCGGCACCTCGGTCCCGTTCGACTACCTGAACCGGAGCATCGACGCCTGGGAAAGCCCGGAGTCCTTCGCCGCCATCCTCACCGAGACAGGCTTCACCGAGGTCACGTATCGCCGCCTCTCCCTCGGCACGGTGGCCCTGCACTGGGGTACCAAACCGCGTGGGTAGTCCCTACGCCGAGAACGAATGCCCGCAGCCGCAGGTCCCCGTGGCGTTCGGGTTCTTCACCGAGAACCCGCTGCCCATCAGAGTCTCGGTGTGATCGACGTGGCAGCCTTCCAAATACGGGAGGCTGAAGGAGTCGAGCAGCACCTCGATATCGCCCTGAGGGATCACCAGGTCGCCATCCTTGAGCTCGTCGAACGAAAACCCGTACTCGAATCCTGAGCAACCGCCGCCCTGCACGAAGATGCGCAGCATTTTTCCCTGGGCATCCGGCTTCGTCTGCAGGAACTCGCGTACCTTGGCGATGGCGGCGTCGGTGAACACGAGCCGCACGGTAGAGTTCGGCGACGGGGCCGAGCTTTCGGGCTGCTTGCCGGCTGTGGGTTCCATGAAGGCTCCGTGACGGCTCATTGCGATTGATGCACGTTTCAGTAATCAGGATAAACGCGCGCTGGTTTGCTCACAAGACTCATCCGCAGCTCAGCCGAGCCGCCTACCGATATCGAGGGCAGAAGCCATCTGATTGGCGGCCCAAAGCGCCCCGAGATCGGCAAGGGCAGTGCCAACACTCTTGAACAAGGTGATCTCCTGGGCGCTCGAGCGCCGTGGCGCCGTCCCCACCGACAACTCCGCGAGATCCCCGCGAATCCCCGCGCGGCCAATCGGAATCAGGTCGTGTTCGGCGGCAAGAATCAGATCGCCAGCCTCCGAGAGCGCACCGTCGTAGCTATCGACGAACACCGCGCAACGGGCCACGGTCGCCAGCGGCAGCTCGCTTCCCCGCGGCGAGAAATTCCCCACAGCGTTGATGTGCGTACCGGGAACGATGGCCTCGTTTGCGACTACGGGGGTTGTCGATGAGGTCGCCAACACCAGCACGTCGGCATCGCGCGCTGCGTCTTCCGGTGTCGCAGCCACGGCCCCGCTGATGGCAAGCGAGTCGACCAGCGCCTCGGCCTTGGCCGGCGTACGATTGAACGCCACGATGGTCTCGACCGGCCGTACGGAGCACACGGCGGCAATCATGTCGGCTGCCAAGGCCCCCGTACCGATGATTGCCAGACGGGCGGCGTCGGCGCGCGCCAGAAAGCGGGTTGCCAAACCCGCCATGGCGGCGGTTCGACGCACCGTGAGCGCGGCCGCATCGGTCAGCAAGACGGGGGATCCGCTCTCGGTATCGAACAGCACCGCGATTCCCTGCACGGCGGCCAGGCCGCGCGACGGGTTGTCGGAGATGAAGCTATTGACTTTGGCACCCGACCCGCGCCCCTGCCAGGCGGCCGGCATGGTGAGCAGCAGTGACTCCGAGCCGTCACTGCGCACGCCGCGGATGACCGCTCGCTCTGGGACGTCGGTCTGCTCCCGAGCAGCTGCTCGGAAGACCGCCTCCATGGCATCGATGGCAGCGTCGATGGGCAGCGCCAGGTCGAGGTCGGAGGCGGAAAGATACCGCATATTCGTGGAGTGCCCTCAGACCCCGATTGGGAGGCTAGTTCTGCGTTCCGAGCTCCGCCAGCCGCACCCTTGCTCGGGTCGCCAACCGTGGCCCGTCGTTGTAGAAGAGTCGCGCATCGGCATCGGCGGCTGCCCGAGTCAAGGCTTGGCGAGCCGTCTGTATGTCGCCGTCTGATTGCGCCAGTAGAGCGGCCCCTAGCCAATAGTCCACCGCGGCCGCACCGAACGGCACATCTTCGGGCGCACGGACGCGGCGCAACATGTCCACAGCCGGCGCGAAGCGCCCTTGCTCCAGCAGCAAGTGCGCCATCTGTAGCTGCAACACCCAGCCCGGCGTCACGGCGCCAGTGGCTCCGAGGGCCGCTGTAGCCGCCGCCCACAGCGCCACAGCTCGGGCCGGATCGACATTAGTCAAGAGAGTCGGACTGGAGCCCAGTGTCACGCTCGCTATCCCGGATCCGTTGCCGCGCTCGTACCCGACCGCCAGACTGGCGAACGGTGCCGCACCCATCATCCTTGCTTCCACATCGGCAGCACCGACCACCGGCTGGCCGTTGATCGTCAGCACGCGGTCGCCAACTTGCAAGCCGGCACTAGCGGCGGGCCCATCGGGCGTCACTGCTGCGACGATCCCATCCCCATCGAGCCCGCCATCGATGATCAAAGCTCCCAGCCAGGCGCGATTATTGGCCAACGGCGCGCTGAGCTCATCGACCCAGGTAGTAAGCGCCTCGCGATCGCCACGAGGCAATCGGACGATGCCGTGCGAAAGACTCGATCCGGCTGCCCACAAGCGCAACACGATCTCTGTCGCCGGCGACGACTCCAGCTCGACGGTGACGAACACGCTAGCTGGAATCTCCTCTTCCAGGCGGCGCTGAGCCCCCTCTTCCAGCCGACCATCGCTGCGAAACTCGAGCTCGGCGATGCGCTCGCGTCGGTCCATCCGATACCAGCCCACCGCGTTGCCGAGCTCACTGACGAGATCACCGAGTACCTCGTCGCGGTCGAGCTCGTCACCACCCCGAGCACCGAGCACGGCAACCCCTGGTAGCAGACGCACTTCCAGGCTCCGTGTGGTGCCGTCCTCGAGCCGGAAGGGCATCTCGAACACGCCGGTGCCCGGCAGCGACACCATGACCCGGTGATCGCCGACCGGCAGCTCTAGGCGCACCTGATCGTTGAGGCCGTCCTGTCGCGTCGCCTGGGTAAGCTCACCATCGACGTACAAGTTGGCCGCCGGCGGCAGGCTGCGGAGTACGAGCATGCCCAGCGCCGAATCGAGATGCAGAACGCCGAGGTCATAGTCGCTCAGGTTGGGCACCTCGAGCCGCTGCCGGAACGTTCGATGGTTCGCCAACGTGACCTCGATCTCATACCAGCCTGGAAGCAACGCATCGACAGTCAGCGGTTGCGATACGGTCGCCGCCGGGTTGACGATCGAAGGTTGCGTCGCCCCGATAACCTCGCCGTTGAGCGTCAGGATTGCGCCAGGCGGATCGGTCGCCAAGCGTAGCGTCGCACTCGATCGCTCCAATGACAGGCCGACGCCCTCCGTACGGTTGTTGCGAACGCTCACCTCCTGGCTCTGGCTGGCGTACCCGATACGCCGGCCCACCACAACGTGGTCGCCGGCAAGCACGGGCAGAATGTCGGGAACATCGTCAAGCTCGCGACCATCGAGGACCACTCGCAAGTCTGCGGGGAAGCGCCCGATGCGCAGGAACCCGACCAGCCGCTCGCGGCGGCGTCGGAACCGAGCCGCGAAGTCTGCGGATACGGATTCGGGATTGATCTCGTACGTGGGAGCGAGCTCGATCACCTGGTCGAGATCGTCATCGACCTCACCTCGACGGCCGACCTCCCAAAGCGCCCTGGCCCTCGACATCAAACCGCGTCGCAGCAGCAACTGCATAGCCTCTGACGATGCCGCGCCAGAGGCGTCGAATTGCTCGATCATCCGATCCAGGAGCACGATGGCACCATCGTGGTCGTCGGCACGAATCATCGTCTCGGCACGCGAGTAGAGGATGCGGAGTTGCTCGACCGGGCCCCCCTGCGCTTCCGCCGAGCGGGGAGTGGCGACTATCGCAAGCGATGTCACGACGACGACGAGCAACGTGCGGTGAACGGCGCCGGTCAGCGCTTCGAGGCGGCTCATCGGATCACGTAGACAATGGCGGCCCCGCGATCGGCGATATACACGCGTCCCGTGCCGTCGACAGCGAGATCCCGCGGGCTGCGCATTTGTACGGCGCTCGGGAAGTCGGGGCCCAGCCGAGTAAGCGGATTGCCCTCGGCATCGAACACGTCGATCAACTTCGCATCCCGATCCAGCACGTAAATATTACCCAAACCATCGATCTCGATCGCCTCGGGTCGCCGCCAGTCCCCCTCGACGACAACCTCGTCTCGCTGCCCGTCGGCGGTGAAACGAATCACACGGCCCAGGCGACGATCGAGCACCAGCAAACGGCCGCGCCCGTCAACTGCGAGGTCGACGATTTCCTCGTCAAGGGCGGTGACCCGACGCTCGAACCCTCCATCGGGACCGAACCGCAGCACCCGCCGTGGGTCCCCGTCCAGCAGATACCAGACCCCTCCGGGTGTCCGCGCCCCACTTTGTAGATCTTCCAACGGTACTCGCCGGCCAGCTTCGTTGGCGGCGAAGCGGAGCTGTGATCCACCGAGTGCAATGACGCCCGCTTTGCGGGTTGGCAGGTACGGCAGCCCGTCAAACCCCCACCAGGGGCGACGGTGGTCATCATACGGAAGCCGGCTGACCCTCGATGAATCGGACATGATCAACAGTACGGCCGCGATGCCCTCATCGACGACGAGGAGCTGACCGTCACCGCTGGTGGCCAACGCGATCGGCCGACGCAGCTCATGATCAAGTGTGGCAACAACGCTTGCGGCGCTCCAGTAGGGCTCACCACGACGGGGTTGTAGCTTGAACCGTTGGATCAGGCCCAGGCGCTGCCGGGCTTCGATGGCAGCACCCTCGTCGCCATCCGGGCGTCCCCCCTCGGTGGCATTGATGATCCACTGCAGCAACTCGGCAGCCGAAACCCAGTCACCGTCGACGAGCGCCACGGCCGCCAACCCTAGACGAGCTCGCGACGTCCAGACCGATGGCGGCTCTTGCTCCAGCACCCGCATGTACTCGCCGCCGGCCAACGCCAACGCGCCCGATCGCCAGTGAAGATCGCCGAGGCGAACCCGAGCGGCGGCGCCCCATGACACGGTCGGCCCTGCCGCAGCGCCGAACTCGGCAACGATACGCTCGTACCCCGTACGCGCGTCGTTCAGTCGCCCCAGCTGCAAGAAACCTTCAGCTTCGGCGAACAAGGCTTCCGCCGTCTCGGCTTGGTGCGCCGCGGCGCCCGCCACCCGGCCGCCGGTAGCCAGGAGCGCCACCACCAGCACAGCACAGAACGTCAGTCTTCGGCGCATACCACCACCACGACGGTGATGTTGTCTCGACCGTCGAGCTCGCAGGCGCGCTTCGCCAGGACCTCCGCCGCGATCGCCGCTTCCCTGTTCTCCTCGACGATCCGCGCGATCTCGGCCGCAGGCGTAGAGGGAACAAGCCCGTCCGAAGCCAGCACATAGACATCCCCGGGGGTAAGAGCGCCCTCGGCGAGATCGACCTCGATCTCCTCATGGACCCCCAGGCAGCGGCTGAGCACGTGCCGCATGGGGTGGTTCTCGGCGTCCGCTTCGGTGAGCACACCATCCCGCACTTGTTGGCCCACAACGGTGTGATCTTGCGTAAGCTGTTCGATCACTCCGTCGCGAACTCGCCAGGCCCGACTGTCACCCACGTGGCCCAGCAGCAACTGTTCGCCGTCGACCACGATGGCCGTGAGCGTGGTTCCCATCCCTTCGCGTTCGGGCGAATCACGCGCATCCGTCAGGATGCCGTGATTGGCCCGGTCGAAGGCGTCCAGAACCAGGTCGAGGTCAGGTGGGTCACCGTTGTCGCGCGCCATCTGCAGCGTGTGGGCGAGCACTTCCACCGCCATGTTGCTGGCGTGCTCCCCGGCTCGGTGGCCGCCCAGGCCATCAGCGACCACGAACAGACCGAGCTCCTCTTCGGCCCGACAGGCGTCTTCGTTGTGGCGCCGAACGGTACCGACTAGCGACGTTGCTCCCGCGTGGATCCTCAGCGGCGCTCTCCATTGACTCCGGGCGAGACAGGGCAGTAATGCACCGGCGAGGGAATCTTCTTTCGGCGGTATCGACCTGTCAATAACCGACCGGCAGCGACGAGCTCACAATGTGGCGTTTCGACCGGCAACTGCCGTACCTGGTATCCTAGCCGCCGCTTCATGAAGCTGGATTGACAGGAGGTCAAGATGACAGCCGCTGACGACGCGGCCACGCCGCCCGCGGAAGGAACTTCAGAGGCCGCAGAAGCCCAGCCGGTAGCCGCCCCTGAGGCGGAAGCTGCGAGCGTCGAGAAGGACTCTAGCTCGACCAAGCCGGCAAAGAAGCCTGCCTCGGACGACAAGGCCGAAGCCGAACCGCCACCTCCACCGCCTCCCGACCCGGCCACCTGCAAGGGTATTGTGATCGGGCAGTTGGCGTTCGAAGAGTCTGTGCTGGCCGGCGAGTTCAATGACTCCGAGTTCCTTTTCTACTTGGAGCCGGCCGGCGTTCTGAATGCCAACCTGCGGTGCACGCACGCCTACCCCGCCGAGACCGTACGCGGCGGCATACTCATGACCAAGGCGGCTCGTGATGCCAAGAAGGTCTTCCTCGACGATGGGGTGAACCCCGACGAGTACGAGCTCGGTTTCCCCAAGGAGTTCGGCTACGTGAAGTCGATCCAGCATTATCTTCCGGAGTCGCGCGAGCACGCCAAGTTCCCCTGGTCGAAGAAGTACTGAGCTGCGGCAGGCTCCAGCTGCCGAGCCGTCGCGCCTGAGCGGTGCTGCGGAGACAAACGCATTGGACCGGTGGCCGGACGACCTCTGGCCCGGAGGCCAGCGCTGATGCGTCACGACCGAAGAGCCTTTCTCGGAAATGCGTTCGCCGGTGTTGCAGCAATCGGCGGGCTCGGCTTCCCTAACCCCGACGCCAGACGGCATCTCGCCTCCCTGCAGGCCACTGACCGAATCGGCGACCGGGAACGGAAGGAGCTCATCGCCGAAGCTCGGTTCGGCCGCAAGACGCTGGCGCGGAGCGGGACGGGCATGGCGATCAGCTCTCACCCCCTGGCGACGCGCGAAGCAGTCAACGTGTTGCAGGCCGGTGGCAACGCCTGCGACGCAGCCCTTTGCGTCGCCATCACGCAGACCGTTATCCAGCCTCATCTGGTGGGGATTACCGGTTACTTGACGTTGACGTACTACGAGGCCGCGAGCGGTAAGACGATGTACGTCGATGGCAGTGCAAATGTCCCGCTGGGGGCGACGCCGCCTGACGGCACTCCCGATACTTGGGGAGGAGCGGGCGTTCCGGGGTTCTGGGCCGGGTTCGAGGAATCAGTCTCGCGCTTCGGAACGAAGCCGAAGACGGAGCTCATGGTCCCCGCCATCCGCTACGCCCGCGAGGGGTTCGAGACGCATCCGTTCCTCTGGGGAGAGATCTTCATGGAGTCGGAGAAGATCGGCCGCTCCGACGCCGGACTGATGATCTACATGCCCGACAGCGCCATACCGCGCCCGGGCGAGATGCTCTACCAGGTAGAGGCGGCGGACACACTCGAGCATCTGGCCGAACGAGGCAACCAGTACTTTTACCGCGGCGATTTTGCCGGGGAGTTCTGCCGGATCTCACGCGAGAGCGGGCGCAACGTTACGCGACAGGATATGGAGCGCTACGAGGCCACGACCCAAGAGGCGGCTTCGAGCACCTATCGCGGCTACGAGGTACGCGCGCTGCCGACGGCATACCGTGACTTCAGGGGCTATGCGCTGCCTGTAATCACCGAAACTCTGGATGTTCTCGAGCTACTGGACATCCGGGCGCAGGGTCCACCCACGGAATCGCCCGAAACCATGTATCAGATGATCCGCAGCCTGACGATCGTCGAAGGAGACTACCTGAGAGACGGTTCGAACAGCCTCGACCACAGCGAGGTGGCACGCCGACGCCTCGAGCAAGTGCTGGCCGGGGAACCGGGACACGAAGCCTCGCCTGCCTCCCTACCCGAGGACACATGCGCCATCACCGTGGCCGATGAACAAGGAAATGTCGCCTGCGTGGTGCACTCATCCAACCAGGCCCCCTTCGAGACCGGTCTGTGGGTGAAGGGCGTGAACCTATGTTCCCTGCGGGTCTATGGTGGCAATCTGGGCGAGCGGGGCCTGGTGGGCCCGGGGGGCATGATCGTCTTCCAGGATGGAGCACCCCTCTTGGCCGGCGGCTCGCCGAGCCGCAGTCTGTCGCAATGCATGCTCCAGAACGCGGTCAACATCCTGGACTTCGCGATGCCGATCGAAGAATCGGTGAATCGACCGCGCGATGGGAGCTCGATCGGCGACCGCGGCATCACGATCGAGAAGGACTATGACCCAGGCGTCCGTGATGCCGTGGGGCAACGGGGCATCGACTTCGACGTTGTCAATCCCTGGAGTCTCTACCACGGTTCCTTCGACGGAGTTCACTTCGAACCGGGCACCAGCACGATGACTGCGTGCGGTGATCCGCGCCGCTGCAGCAAGGCCGAGGGCCTGTAGCGGCACGCGGCCGAACAAGGCCTTTGAAATGTTGACAAAAGAGTCAGGTTTCCGTAACCTGATCTCTGACGTGCGATCTTCCGACTAGCTCTGATCGTGCGCCTGAAGCCGCGCCGCTTCGAGTTCGGCTTCCATCTTCGGAGTCTTCCGTGAAGATCACCTCGCTCGAGGAATATGGGCTGCGCTGCATGTTGCAGCTGGCGCTGCACGCCCCGAGGCGCCCCATGACGGTGAATCAGATCGCCGCGAACGAGGGGCTCACTCCCGAGTACGCTGGCAAGCTGCTGAACCTATTGCGCCAGCAGGGACTCGTGGACAGCGTGCGCGGCCGCAACGGCGGCTTCGTGTTGGCGCGGACGGCAGACGACGTCAATCTCGGTGAGATCGTGCTGGCACTGTCCAACCAGCTGTTCGACGCGGAGTACTGCGAGCGCCACGCCGGCGCCGGGGAGGTCTGTGTACACGAGACCGCCTGCGCGCTGCGGCCGGTCTGGTCGACGTTGTCGGAGCACGTGAGCCAGCTGCTGGAGAGCATCACGCTGGCCGACTTACTGCGCTCCGAGCGGGAAATGTGTCGCGAGCTCCAACCCGCGTTTGAAGCAGTTCCGGATCTCACGAGCGAAACGCAGCTCTCAGCTGCCCCGACACTGCACAAGGTGCAGCTGCCTGAATCCAGCTGACTCACAGACGAGAATCGATTACAGGAGCAACACGGCGATGAGCGAGCAGACGCCTCTCTTCGAGGTCAAAGGCCTGCGCGTGGCGATCGAGGGCAAGGAGATCCTGCGCGGACTCGACCTGAAGATCGACCGCGGCGAGGTCCACGCACTGATGGGTCGCAACGGTTCCGGCAAGAGCACGCTTGCCTACGTGACCCTCGGACATCCGCATTACGAGGTGCTCGACGGCCAGATCCTCTACAACGGCCAGGATGTGACCGAGCTCGATACCGACGAGCGTGCCCGTCTCGGGATGTTCCTGGCGTTCCAGTACCCGATGGCGATTCCCGGTGTGACGGTGTCGAAATTCATGCACTCGTCGCTGAAGGCGCGCGACGAGAGCCTGGCGATTCGCGAATTTCGCGACAAGCTCAACGCTGCCATGGAGCTGCTCGGTGTCGACAAGTCGTTCACCAGCCGCTATGTCAACGAGGGCTTCTCGGGCGGCGAGAAGAAGCGCCTCGAGATCCTGCAGATGTTCATGCTGGAGCCAGATTTCTGCATCCTCGACGAGACCGACTCGGGCCTGGATATCGACGCGTTGAAGACCGTGGCCGAGGGGGTCAACGCAACGCGCTCGCCAGAGCGCTCCCACCTGGTCATCACCCACTACCAACGGGTGCTCAACTACATCGCTCCCGATGTGGTGCACGTGATGATGGACGGCAAGATCGTTCGCACGGGTGGCCCGGAGCTCTCGCATGCCCTCGAGGAAAAGGGCTACGAGTGGCTCGAGGACGAGCTGCTTCAGCCAGTGGAGGCATGAGTGTCGACTCGATCCGATGATCTGAACATCAACGACGAGTACGAATACGGGTTCCACGATCCCGAGGTCGCGGTCTTCAAGGCCGAGCGTGGGCTCAGCGCCGACGTGGTGCGCGGTATCTCGGCAATGAAGAAAGAGCCCGAGTGGATGCTCGAATTCCGTCTGCGCGCACTCGACATCTTCGAGTCCAAGCCGATGCCGGGATGGGGCAATGAGGAACTGCTCAACTCGATCGACTTCGACGAGATCTACTACTACCTCAAACCCACCGAGGAGCAGGGCAGGACGTGGGACGACGTGCCCGAGTACATCAAGGACACGTTCGAGAAGCTCGGCATTCCGGAGGCCGAGCGCAAGTTCCTCGCCGGCGTCTCAGCGCAATACGAATCCGAGGTCGTGTACCACTCGCTCCAGGAGGAGATCGAGGCGCAGGGCGTGATCTTCACCGACATGGACACCGGCCTGCGCGAGCACGAAGAGCTGGTGAAGAAGTACTTCGCCACCATGATCCCGCCGGAAGACAACAAGTTCGCGGCGCTCAACTCGTCCGTGTGGTCGGGAGGCTCGTTCGTCTACGTGCCTCCGGGAGTGGAGGTGGCGATCCCACTGCAGGCCTACTTCCGCATCAACTCGGAGAACATGGGGCAGTTCGAGCGCACGCTGATCATCGCCGACGAGGGCTCGCGCGTGCATTACATCGAGGGATGCACGGCACCCACCTACGTGAGCGACTCGCTGCACTCAGCGGTGGTCGAGCTGGTGGCTCTACCCGGTGCGCACCTGCGCTACACGACGATCCAGAACTGGTCGAAGAACGTCTACAACCTGGTGACCAAGCGCGCCGTCGCACACGAGAACGCCACCGTGGAATGGGTCGACGGCAACCTCGGCTCGAAGCTCACGATGAAGTTCCCGTGCGTGTACCTGGTGGGCGAAGGTGCCCACGGCGAGATCCTCTCGGTGGCTTTCTCCAACGAGGGCCAACATCAGGACGCCGGCGCCAAGATCTACCATGTCGCCCCACGTACGACCTCACGCATCACCTCGAAGTCGATCTCCAAGGGCGGCGGTCGGTCCTCATATCGCGGCATGGTGAAGGTCTATCAGGGCGCCATCGATTCGAAGGCCCATGTCGAGTGCGACGCGCTGCTAATGGACGCCGAGTCACGGTCCGACACCTATCCGACGATGGAGGTTGCCGAGGAACAGGTGCAAGTGGAGCACGAGGCGCGCGTCTCCAAGGTCGGCGACGAGCAGCTCTTCTACCTAATGAGCCGCGGGCTCACCGAAGAGGAAGCGTTGGTGATGGTAGTCAACGGATTCATCGAGCCGTTCGTCAAGGAGCTACCGATGGAGTATGCCGTCGAGCTCAATCGGCTCATCCAACTCGAGATGGAAGGCTCCGTCGGATAACCGCATGGCCGTAGCCGACACCTCTCGACGACTCTGGCCCGCACCGCTTCAGCCGAGAACGACGCCCAGGAATGACACCGATGGAAGCGACAGCACAATCCTCCGCTAACTCCGACGACTTGGGCGCGCTCGCCCGGGTGGCCGGCGAGCCCGCATGGCTCGCGCAGTGGCGCCGCGACGCTTGGGACATCTACTCTGCCGCTCCCCTACCCGATCGCGTTGCCCACCTGTGGCGCTACTCGGAGCCCGAGAAGTTCCTCCCCGACCGCATCACTCCGCTGGCCTCCAACGGCGCGGCTCCGGGAGACTCCGCCCCGGACGGCCTGGCCGGCAACCCGGCCGCGGTGGCCGTGATTGAAGACGCCGTCCTGCAGGCGTGTTGGATAGATCCGGCATGGCACGAGGCGGGTGTCGTGCTTACCGACTTGGCGACCGCGGCGCGCGAGCACGAAGATTTGGTGCGCGCCCATCTCGGCACGGCGGCGGGCGCCGAGTCGGGCAAGTTCGAGGCGCTCAACGCGGCGCTCTTTGCCGGCGGGCTCTTCCTTTATGTGCCGCGCAACGTGCGGGTCGACAAGCCGATTCACCTGTTCCAGCGCACTCGCACGGACCTGGCCGGCCTGTTCGGACGACTCTTGATCGTCGTCGACGAAGGCGCCGAGGCAACTCTATTCGACGAGTACAGCAACGGCGGCGAGAATCCACGAGTCCTGGCGAACTCGGTGGTAGAGGGCACGTTGCTACCCAACTCGCGGCTCTCCTACTTCAACGTCCAGCGCTGGGGCAGTCGCACCCGGAGCCATGCCCGACAGCGGTTCCTCGTGCAGCGCGATGCCGCCGTGACAACCGTGAACATCGGCTTGGGCGGGCGGTACAACAAGGCGAACCTCGGCAACGTGCAGCGGGGCGGCAACGCCCAGGCCGAAATGATCGGCGTGATCTTCGGCGGCGGTCAGCAACACTTCGACAACCACACTGAGCACGTGCACGAGGCTGGTAACAGCTTCTCGGACATGGACTTCAAGGTGGTGCTCGAGGACGAGGCGCGCTCGGTGTACACAGGGCTCATCCGCATCGATCTCGAGGCGCCCAACAGCGAGGCCTATCAGGAAAACCGCAACCTGATGCTCGACCCCACTTGTCGAGCCGAGTCGATCCCCGAGCTAGAGATCCTCAACGAGGAAGTTCGCTGCACCCATGGCGCCACCGTAGGACCTATCGACGAGGAACAGGTCTATTACCTGCGTACTCGCGGCCTGCGCGAGTCTGAGGCCGAGCGATTGATCGTCGAGGGCTTCTTCGGACCGGCGCTCGACCGCATCGATGATGACGAGCTCCGCGAGCGGTTGTGGGGCCACATCAACGCCAAGCTAGCCGGCAGGGACTGATGATGGGTACGGCGACACCGAAGTGGATCGAGGTAGCAGCATCGGATTCGATCGCCGATGGCGAGGCGCGCACGTTTGCGGTAGACGGCCGTCGAATCGCGGTGGCTCGCGCCGAGGGCGAGCTGTTCGCGGTTCAAGACCTGTGTACTCACGACGACGGACCGCTCGGCGAAGGGCGGCTTCAGGGGCACGCCATCCAGTGCCCGCGTCATGGAGCACAGTTCGACGTCCGCACCGGCGAGGTGCTGTCGATGCCGGCGGTCGTGCCCATCGCGACTTTCCCGGTCCAAGAGCAGGACGGCAAGGTACTGGTCGGGATGCCTGAAGTCACCAACACCACAGCCGATTCCGGCGACGACTGGTAGGCGGATACCGGTGCCCACGTCAGCTGCGAAAGCTACCGAGCCGCCAGCGATCGACGTCGCGCGGGTACGCGCCGACTTCCCGATCCTGAGCCGTGAGGTGCACGGCAAGCCGCTCGTCTACCTCGACAACTCCGCAACTACGCAACGACCCGAGGCGGTGATCGAGGCCATTGCCGGCTTCTACCGCACATGCAACGCCAACGTGCACCGTGGCGTGCACGCGCTGTCTGAGGAAGCCACCGATGCCTATGAGGGCGCCAGAGCCCGGGTGGCGAGCTTCCTGAATGCCGCGACCCCCGACAGCGTCGTCTTCACCCGCAACACCACGGAGTCGATCAACCTCGTCGCGCACTCCTGGGCACGCCGACACCTTCGTGCCGGCGACGAGATTCTGCTCAGCGTCACCGAGCACCACAGCAATCTCGTCCCCTGGCAGCTACTTTCCAAGGAGATCGGCTGCAAGCTGCGATTCCTCGACATTGACGACGAGGGCCACCTGCGCATCGATCAGATCGACGAGGTCCTCAACAAACACACTCGTCTGGTGGCGATCACCCACGTCTCCAACGTGCTCGGCACGATCAACCCGATTCCGACCATCGCCTGCGCCGCCAGGTCGGTCGGCGCCAAGGTGCTGGTCGACGGCGCTCAGGGCGTGCCGCATGGCCCAGTAGATTTCAGTGCGCTGGACTGTGATTTCTATGCCTACTCGCCGCACAAGGCACTCGGCCCACTCGGTGTCGGCGTGCTGCTGGTAGACCGCGATCTGATGGAGGAGATGGACCCCTTCCTCGGCGGCGGCGAGATGATTCGCGACGTGACGCTCGAGCGCAGCACCTGGGCCGCGGCACCGCACAAGTTCGAGGCGGGAACGCCGTCGGTAGCCGACGCCGTAGGGCTCGGCGCCAGCATCGATTACCTCGAGTCACTCGGCATGCAGAACATCCGCCGCCACGAGGTCGACATCAACGAGTACCTGTTCGAGCGGCTGCAGGAGCTGCCGTGGCTGACGATCTTCGGACCCAAGGACCCGAGCGACCGCTGTGGGCTGGTGACGTTCAACGACAATCAGATTCACCCGCACGATCTGGGGACTGTCCTCGATCAACACGGCGTGGCCATTCGCGCCGGCCACCACTGCGCCAAGCCGCTCATGCGACGGCTGGGGGTGATGGCCAGTGCCCGCGCTTCGTTCTACGTCTACAACGACAAGAGCGAGGTCGACGTGTTGATCAACGCGCTGCTTGCGGCGCGCAAAGTATTCGGCCTCTCGGCCTGACCCCCCGGAGCCAACGGATGCAAGGACTCGACGATCTGTACCGGGAGGTCATCCTCGACCACTACCGGACCCCGCACGGCTCCGGCGAGATCGCTGCCCCGTCGGTGCAGGTCGAGGGCTTCAATCCGCTGTGTGGCGATGAGCTGGTAATGAGCCTCGACATCGACGAGGGCCGTATCCGAGGACTCTGCATCAAGCCTACGGGCTGTTCGATCTCCGTCGCCTCGGCCTCGATGCTGGCGCAACAGCTCGAGGGCAAGACCCTCGACGAGGCCATCGAGCTCAAGGAGACCTTCAAGGCGGTGATGAGGGGCGCCGATTGGCCCCCCGGAACCGACCCGGGCGACCTCGAGGCGCTCGAAGGAGTGAAGAACTTCCCGGTTCGCATCAAATGTGCGCTGCTCGCCTGGATGACGCTCGAACAGGCGCTGGCGCAGCACGACCCGAAGCTCGCCTCGCAGGTCGAGGCCGACAAGGACATCGAAGTCAGGGCCCACTAGGCACGCTGCGGGACTGAGCGACCCGCGTCGAGCGCGGCCCTGGAACAGGCCAACGGAGCACCGTCATGTCGTTACCGAGCAAGGAAGAGGTATTCGAAGCGCTGAGGCCAATTACGGATCCGGAGATGAACGTCTCGATTGTCGATCTCGGGCTCATCTACGACGTCGAGGCAGAGGAGGAAGACAGCCGCCTGCACGTGAAGATGACCCTTACGTCGCCGATGTGCCCGGTTGGCCCCCAGATCATGGGAGCGGTACACACCACCTGCCTGCAGTTAGAGAACGTGGAGGACGTCGATGTCCAGCTGGTCTGGACGCCGCCGTGGGATCCGCGCGCCATGGCGACTGAAGACGTCAAGATGATGCTAGGGATCTGGGACTGACTCCCGACCCACGGAGATCAGCCACCTGACCGGTCCACGACCCCACCTGCAGGCTATGCTAACCTGGATTCTACGCTGCTGTCTGCCGCCTGCCGCACCGTCCCTGAGGAACTACAACCGTGATTCGTTCCCGCGCCCTGGTGCTATTTGCCGTGATCCTGGCGGCAGCTCCGGCGTACGCGCAGGACTCACCGACCACGGAGGAAGTGCTGTACGCACTCCAGGACGTAAGCCTGACCCTCGACAGTCTGCAGGTACGCTCCACCCTGGCGACCGACGTCGGCGGCAGTGCCTTGTTGCAACTGGGTGATGGCACGCTCATCGATGTTCGCCTCGCCGCCGCTGCGGACAGCGGCTGGTCGGTGCGCGATATCTCGATGGTCGCCGGCAGCGGCGACACCTTCCGGGGGTGGACGCGGGGGTGGCGCGACCGCGTCAGCGCGGCGGAGAACTTCCTCGCCGGTGTGGCGACGCCTGGCCAGCCGACTCGAACAGCCGAGGAGCTGGCACCGCTGTCGTGGTTCGAGGATCCGGACCAGAGCACCCGTCTGTGGGGCATGAACCCGGTGACGTACCGGATGATGCAGGCACTGCAGATGATGCCGACATTGCAGGGTCCGACGGGCGCCGGCGGCGCCACCAACCCGGTGCCCCGCACGCAGCAATAGCTCCGCGACGCGGCACGAACTCCGGCGACGTCCCGGCCAGGCAGCGTGACCCCTAGAACCTGCGGCGGCGACCACCCTCCAGATTACGCGGCAGCTCCGAGCTCAGCTGGATGTGGACCCGATAGTCGGACACCCCGGCCCAGTCGGCCACCATGTCGGCCGTCGGCATTCCCATGCTCGGATCACGCGCCTCCGCGCCCGGATCAGCGCCGAACGCCGCGGCCTCGTCGCCGGTGGCAATCATCACCGCCAACTCGCCCGATTGGACGTCCATCCCGTCGGGAATCCGTACCATGCAGTGGTTGGAGCTCATCTCGCTGACGAAGGGACACCGCGTGCCACGAATCCATACGTGTCCACCGCCAACCACCGCTTCCGGAGGATATCCGTCGGAGTAGCCGATCGGCAGCAAGGCGATCGTTTGTGGAGTCTCGGCCACGTACACGCGGTGGTACCCCACCGACTCGCCTTGACGCAGCGCCTTCACCCCCACCACCCGAGCCCGCAGCCCCAGCACCGGCTTCAGTCCCAGATCCGGCTCGCGGTCGCGCGCCGCGCGTGACGGGTAGTGCCCGTACAGGAGAATCCCTGTTCGCACCATGTCGAGGTGCGCGTCGGGCATCGCCAGCACAGCGGCGCTGCTGGCGGCATGGCGGCGTCCGATATCGATGCCCTCTACCACGGCCCGCTCGCAGATCTCGTTGAATCGTCCAAGCTGCACCCGGTCGAATTCCTCGTCCTCGGTAAACGTCGTGCTCACCCCGGCAATGCGCACTCGCGATCGCCCGCCGATGTACCTCAGCAACTCAGAGGCCTCGCGCCAGGGCACCCCGACGCGGCCAAGGCCAGTGTCGACATGCACGTGAACCACCGCCTCCGACTGCTGCATCGCGGCACCCGCTACCAGAGCGGATAGGGCGTCCCGTGAATCGACCATCTGCTCGAGCCGGTGCTCGATGATGAGCTCCGCGCCCGGGCCGAACACGCGCCCGAAGTGCAGGATCGGGATCTCGATCTCGGCCTCCCGTAGCGCCACGGCTTCTTGGGTATTCGCCACCATGAAGGCATCCGCACCGGCGTCGGCGAGTGTCTGGGCAATGGGGACGAGCCCGTGCCCATAGGCATCGGCCTTCACAACCGCCATCACCGGCCGGCCGTTGGCACGCTCGCGAACGAGTGCCAGGTTGGAGCTCAGATTGGCAACGTTGACACCCACCCAGGCGTCGAAGCGACGTCCCGGGGCACCGCGCGAGAAGCCGAACTGCGCCGGCGTGGTGGCCGAAGCGATCCCGGTGGACCCTGCGACCAGCCCCGCGCCGACCGCACCGACCCCGGACCGAAGCAAGTCACGCCGCTTCACAGGCCACCTCCCAACATATTCCGCACTACCTAGTGCACGAAGCCAATGTCGTCCGGACTCGGTAGGTTCCCCTGCGGATCCTGAATCTCACCGAACTGCTCCTCGTACTTGCGCAGGTTGTCGCTCAAGGCGCTGACGATGCGCTTGAAGTGCGACGGCGACACGATCACCCGCGACACCAGATGCCCCCGCGGCCCCTCGCCCGCCGGCGTGACCGAGAAGAAGTCGCAGACAAACTCTTCGGCCGTGTGGCTCACCGACATCAAGTTGGCGTAGCGACCCTTGAGGTCGTCGTCGGTGGCGGAGATCTGAACGTGCCCCTCCGAAGTAGGAGCGATGTCTTCTGGGGTATCCATGCGTTTGCCTGCCTAGAGGACCAGGATAGAGAAGAAATGTCAGATGCTACGGAAGCAGCCATATTAACGGCTCACTCCCCGCTGTTCACAGCAACCCCCACGCTCTTGGCGTACCCGAGTCCGGCCGCTATCATGAGCGCCTGCTGAGTCCGTGTGATCGGGCACTCCACCTCGGTAGGCTCGCTCGAGCCAGACCACCCCAGGTGGGCGCATAACTCAGCGGTTAGAGTGCCATCCTCACACGGTGGAAGTCCCAGGTTCGAATCCCGGTGCGCCCACTCACTGCTAACCCTTCCGCTGCAATCGGTTACGCGCTCGTCGAACGGGGAGTGGCGGCGCTGATCAAACCCCCATAGCCTACTTTCCGCCTATCTTTCAGCGCAGCTGCCGTGACCTGCCCCCAATAATCGGGCCAGTTTGAGAGTTAGGATTTGAGGCTCTCAGGAAGGCTCGGGAAGGGGGAGAAATGGCCCGGAAACGATACACAGTAGAGCAGATCATCGCCAAGCTCAGGGAGGCGGAGATCGAGT
>PVBE011881650.1_pt1 | contig 206854 bp, 202 predicted proteins | sample 1631181 | NCBI WGS metagenome assembly PVBE01 (sample SAMN08397723, study PRJNA350692) | Marine metagenome, whole genome shotgun sequencing project. | isolation source: water | place: Pacific Ocean | collected 2012-04 | reverse complement strand
TTCTCAAAAGATGCCAAGCAGACGTGCACAGAAAACAGCAATTCAAGAACGAAATCTAAATCCTGTGCTTGACTTGGAAATGTCCATATAGGACATTTCTATTTGGTTATTAGGTAGGACATTTCTACTTAGGAATAACAAATGTAATTCAACCATTTGATATATAAGAACTTATTATTCTTCGCTGACCTTGATATCTTTAAGAACTGGCTTTGGCGGTGTGCATGTAAAATCAAATTCGAACTCAAGATCAAATAAAAAGTTGTTCTTTTGCATCTTTGGCTTCCATATTTGATTCAGGAAATGGAATGGCTGCATGAATGTTTAAATTATCTTATGGCGTTGGAACACCTTTGTTTATGCCATAGAAAAAACTAAATGATGCAAAATTAAGGTTGGTTGACTAATGTTTAATACGGTCAAAATTAGTTGCTGTCAGTTTTTTTAAACCTTCACATATGCAGGATTTGTATCAGTTTCAGTGTATTATGAGACAAGATCTATCATTTAATTCACTCAAGTATGTCAAATCCGCTGTCTGGGAATGCTCAAGTTGGCACAGTATCTTCTTTTTCCGAGCTTATAGAAACAAGTTTTCATGGAGATATGAATGCTATTTGCTGGTCAAGATACTTGGTTGGTGATTTTCAAGAAATTGTTAATAAACTTGATCTTAAAGAAGATATTACTGAAGTTTCTGAGGAAGATCTTTTAGAATTAAAGCTTTCAGAAGATGGTAATTTAGCAAGAGAAATTATTTTAAAAGATATACATTATCTTACTGATTTCGGAGCCTCACCTTCTTTAAATTTACTCAAATGTTACGAACGTGATAACGAGTTAGATTTCATTTCTACTGATGTATATTCATACCATATTGATCGATCACCAATAGAAACAGACACTTTTTTATGCACCTATTACGGTGCTGCAAGCGATATTATTCCTAATAGTCAGGTTCAACAAAAAGTTTGTATAGCTGAGATTAGAAATAAACTTAAGGCATTATATGATGGCCCTGAAGCTGAATTTGAAAACTTCCTAAAGGAAAATTTTTTTGATTTGCATTATCAGCCTAAACCAGATGCAAAACCGATAAATTTAGGTCTAGGAAATCTTTGGCGGTTGGCTGTTGATCATCCTACTCAACACGTATTACCTTGTGTTCATAGAGCACCAATGGAAAATAACGGTGAATATAGGCTACTACTGATTTGTTAAATGTTGATGATAAGTCAAAGATTGCTTGCTTATTGATGTATTGTTAATGATTTTTATCAATATAAACAATTATTTAAACAACTTCTGTCTGCCCAACTTGATGATAAGCACGATTAAAGTAAACTAGGCTTTGATCATGAAGATTCTGTTTTATCGCTACAATCCGACACATAAAAATACTATGTGTTCCAATTTCCTGAATTTGATCAATTTCACAATCAAAACTTACTAAAGCATCATCTAAAACTGGCGCACCAGTTTCTAATTCAGTCCAAATGCCATGTTTAAATCGTTCTTCTGGACTTAATCTTGAAGAAAATACTTTAGACATGTGCTCATGGTGAGCGGCTAATACATTAACGGTGAGTATTTTATTGTCGACAAAGTGAACATGTGAGCTAGAAGCAAGATTCATACACACCAATAATGTTGGAGGTGTATCTGTCACGCTGCACACAGCGGATGCAGTGAAACCGTAACGACCAGACATGCCTGCAGTAGTCACGACACTTACTGCACTTGTTAACAAAGACATTGCATTTCTAAAGTCAGTTGCTTCAATCATCACATTGTTCCTAAATTGAATCGTATCTTTTTCAAATTTAGCGATACGATTACTTCATGTTACATCATTTAAATAAGAGCTATTAAAGCTTATTTTGTCTAAGTTATGCATAGAGTTAAGCATTTGATTATATGTATCAAATACTTAACTATTTACGCACTTAGAGGTTAAGTTAATTGCCCAATAGCTCTTTACGGACAATCTCTGCACCAGCACTCAAGGCATTTAATTTACCTCTCGCAACGTCACGAGACAACGGCGCCATGCCACAGTTTGTACAAGGATAAAGCTTATCCGCATCTACAAATTGAAGTGCTTTTCTCAAAGTATTTGCAACTTCTTCTGGTGTTTCAATAGTATTGGTTGCTACATCAATCGCCCCAACCATCACCTTTTTACCTCGGATGAGTTCAAGTAGATCGATTGGCACGCGTGAATTGTGACATTCTAACGAGATCAGGTCGATATTAGATTGTTGTAGCTTCGGAAAAGCTTCTTCATATTGACGCCATTCAGAACCAAGAGTTTTCTTCCAATCTGTATTAGCTTTGATACCATAACCATAGCAAATATGAACCGCAGTTTCACACTTTAGGCCTTCAATCGCTCTTTCTAAAGTTGCGATTCCCCAATCGTTCACTTCATCAAAGAACACGTTAAATGCTGGCTCATCAAACTGGATAATATCAACACCAGCAGCTTCTAATTCACGAGCCTCCTGATTCAGGATCTTCGCGAATTCCCAAGCTAGTTTTTCACGACTTTTATAGTGACCATCATAAAGCGTGTCAATCATAGTCATAGGCCCAGGAAGCGCCCATTTAATCGGTTGATTGGTTTGTTGACGTAAAAACTTAGCATCTTCAACAAAAACAGGCTTTTGGCGAGATACATCACCTACAACTGATGGAACGCTTGCATCATAACGATTACGGATTCTTACAGTTTCGCGCTTTTCAAAGTCTACACCATTGAGATGTTCAATAAAGGTCGTAACAAAATGCTGACGGGTTTGCTCACCATCGCTGACAATATCAATACCAGCATGTAATTGCTCTTGTAATGACAATCGTAGTGCATCTTGTTTGCCTTCAATCAACTGCTCTCCTTCTAATTTCCAAGGAGACCAAAGTTTTTCAGGTTCAGCTAACCAAGATGGTTTTGGTAGGCTGCCAGCAGTTGAAGTCGGTAATAATCGTTTCATAATAAAAATCTTGTCTATACTAAGTTATACAACAGCGTAATTTGCAGCCCATTGATCAAGGATATTTTGATACCGTTTGATGAACTGCTCTTCTGTAAATTTGCCTTGCTTCACAGCCAATTGGCTACGCTCTTCGCGGTCGTAAACAATTCGTGTTAATGAGTAATCTTGATGTTTCAAGCTTGGTTGATAACATTTACCTGCTGGAGAATTTGTATTGTAAATCTCTGGGCGGTAAATCTTTTGGAAGCTTTCCATTGTGCTGATGGTACTGATCAGTTCAAGATCGGTGTAATCATTGAGCAAATCACCACGGAAATAAAATGCTAAAGGTGCAACGCTATTTGCAGGCATGAAATAACGCACTTCTAAGCCCATTTTTGCAAAATACTCATCTGTTAATGAATATGCATCTTGCTCATACTCAACACCGAGTATTGGGTGTTGGTTTGCAGTTCGATGATAAGTCTTCGTCGTTGAAACGCTGAGACAAATAACTGGTGCTTTATTAAAGTTGTTGTTATAAGTTTCTGAGTTTACAAATGATTGGAAAATCTTACCGTGTAGCTCGCCATAGTTTTCAGGCGTGCTAAATGTCGCTTGATCTTTGTTATGCTCTAGCAGTAATACGCTAAAATCATAATCACGAACATAAGATGAAAAATTATTGCCAACGATACCATCGATGCGTTTATTGGTTTTTCGATCAAGAATATTTGTTTTTAATATTTCGATTGTCGGGAATGTCTCTCCCTTGCCTTCTACATCTATATCTACTGAAATAATTTCAAGCTCAAGTGCATAACGATCAGCATTTGGGTTGTCCCAATGTGCTAACGAATTGAAACGGTTATTAATCATTTGTAGTGTATTACGCAAGTTTTCTTGACGACTTGCCCCTCTCGCTAAATTCGCGAAGTTTGTTGTGATACGCGTATTGTTTGACGGATGATAGTTTTCATCGAAACAAATGCTTTTTATCGTAAATGCAAACTCTTTACTCATTTTGATCTACTACCTAATGTCTGAGAGATAACTTAAATTTCTTGTTGTAATTTATACCCGAATCAATACATGAATAAAAATGATATTGTCTCAGTCAAAGATGAATGAAATTCATGATGTGAAATTTATTGATAGAATGTGAAAAGTAGAGCATTTTTTAATTGATTTATGGAAGATAAGTTATGAGCAAAGAATGATTATTTTCTACGACGATTTATAACTAGAATTTTTTTATTGTGAATGAGATAGTTTTTAAAGCCATTAAAACTCATTTTATTTTAACGGCTTAATTTTCTAGTTTAGTTGGTCTTTAGAATTGGTCCAGATGTCTGTGCATCGGAATCATGCCAAACACTTTCATTTTGGTGTTTAGGATCTCCTTCTAGCTTGAAAGTAATAAAGCCTTGTTTAAATATTAATCCACCATCACTCGTTTTGGCTTTTACCTCCTGCCCGTTGACCCAAACCTTTTGATTATGATCAACGTGAATTTTTGCTACTGTTTGGCCTGTATTTGAATTTTTTGCAGTCCAAATTCCAGTATAAGAGTTTGTATTTATTACTGTATTATTTAAAAATCCAGCTTTTGCATTTTCTGCTTTAGATTTATTGATGTCACAACCCTGCATCTCAGAAACTTGTGTACATCCAGAGCGCTCAAGTTTAGCTCTGTATTTCGCATCAATTGCATAGGCTGGATTTATCATGCATAACGTAGTTAAACCGATAGACGTTGTTAAGATAATTTTCTTCATTGTATAGATACCTTTTAGAGTTATTTGTGATGTGATCTTTTTAAATTGATTATGTTATTTGCTTTGCGCGATTTGATTTTAACATCCCTTCACTCATAAATAATGAATATCTTACTTTAAGGGTTTTTTTAAGTTTCTTATGGATACAAAAAAACTGTCTGAGCGAAACACTCAGACAGTTTTAAACAGATTAAAGTTGAGTTTTTTAGAAGTTAACAGTCCAAGATAGTTGAGCTGTTCTCGGTGCGCCGAGGAATAAATAATCATCGCCAAAGAAACTACCAGCATCACGCCAGTATTTTTTATTAAAAAGATTATCTACATTGAGTCTTAACGTGTTTTCATAGCCATAAGCATTGAAGTTGTAAGCTGCACCAGCATCAAAGACACTATAACCAGAAACTTTTACTGTTCCTGTCTTATTGGCATATTTACTACTACTGTATCGCATCCCCGCTAATAGACGTAAGCCTTCAAACTGCGGAACTTGATAAGAAAGATGCGTGGCAAAGCGTACTTTAGGTACATTTTGTGTTTGATGACCTTGATAGTTTATTACGTCTAAGTCTTTCAAACGCGAACGTGTCAATGCCAGCGTCGAGCTAATATCTAAGTTTTGACCTACGCGCCCTTGTAGACCTAATTCTAAACCAAGATTATTTTGCTTCCCTTCTGAGACAAAATCACCCATCGTATTGGTATATTGATGATCTTGTCTTAGGTCAAATAATGCCGCAGTGAAGAGCAAAGACTGCCATTCTTGTTTTACGCCTAATTCAAATTGTTTAGAACGGAGTGGTGCTAAGGTTGCGTATGCATTATTTGCAAACCACGGCGCTTGGGCGCCATCACTTAAACCTTTGGCGTAGGAAGCATATAGATGAGTGTGTTCCCAAGGCTGATACATCACGGCGAACTGTGGTAAGAAGCGATTTAAATCCGTGTCACGAATAGTACTACCCTCAGCATCAAATGCTTTTTCATTTAAATGCAACAGTTTTCCACCTACTAGCATAGACCATTCGCGATTAAAGTCGATTTGATCAAGTAGGTTCAAAGCAGTTTGTTGACTATCTAATGATTTATAGCGATTACCTAAAGCAACATCTGTAGGACTGTAATTCACCGTATTGGTATAAATATTTCCTGTGCCAACCAGTTCATTGATCGGATCATGTTGTGCATGGCGCTTATAACTATTCGTTAAATCGAGACTAAGTGTATGCTGCACAGTGCCTGTATTAAATTTACCGTTTAAACCCGCCTTGAACTGATTAGTGCGATAGCTATCATCTGGGCTACGGAAATCGTAAATATCATAGTTACCATTTTTATCAAAGGTATTGCCTAGACCTGTGAACTCGCAAATATCACTGTAGCATCCCCAAGGAAATGCAGAATAATCGTCTACGACAACACGGCTTTGTGAAGCTGATAAGTTTGCCGTCCAGCTATCATTGATTTTATAAAGATATTTCAGGTTAGCATTTAAACTTTCATTGGTAACTGGTTTACTCCAACTTTGGTGACCAAGTAAGCGATCCCATTCGACACCAGTAGGAACCGTTTTCCCATCAAGTAGTTGATAACCCGGAACTGATCGCTGACGTTGGCGTTGTGACTCAATATCAAACTCTAATTTAGAGCGATCAGAAAGATTCCAATCAAAAGCAATCGAACCGAATAAACGTTGTCCATTTGCATGTTCTACATATGGATGAATTTCTTCTTTCGCGATATTTACACGATAGCCAAACTGTTGATTTTGTCCGAATAAGCCGCCTAGATCTGTCGCGACACGATAACCACCCTGACTATCTGTTTCCAAAGTGAGAGCACGAACATCTTTAGGACGTTTAGTAACATAGTTTACAACACCAGCTGGTGTAGACATGCCACTCTGGATCGCGCTAATCCCTTTCAAAATTTCAACTTGTTCTTTATTTTCAAGAGCGATGTTTTGTTCGCCACGAACTAAGTTTCCATTTAACAAATAGCTTGAACCCGCATTTAATGCAAACCCACGCATGATAAAGTTAGAATAGTAACCAATAGGTGCATAGCCATCACCTACCGCCGCATCATTTTTCACGATGTCAGTTAATGTTTTGGCATGTTGATCAGCAATTTGTGTTGCTGTAATCGTGTTGATTGATGCCGGAATTTCAGCAAGATTTTGTTGAGTAAATCCTGATAAATTCACTGAGGGTGCATAATAAGCGGATTGTGAGGCTTGAGCAGTGAGTTTGATGGTTTCGAGCTGTTGAATATCATTTTCAGCTTCAGCATGTGCCGCAATTGAGCTAAGTCCCAAGCAAGAAAATGAACCAACAGCCAACAGTGCTTTTTGTAAATGAGAAAATGAAAATGGATATATATTCACAGTAGTCGCCTAACCCCAAAAGAAAATCATATAGCTTGAATTTTTCGCGCATGAGTATTCACAATTTTTGTTATTTGAACAAGCATCTTCTATGACATATTTCAGCGATGTAGATCTTCAATCTCGCCATGAATTTAGCCATATATTGAAGATTTTTTGCTTAATCAATAAAGGATTCTATATTTTTGTTTTGTATATAACTGATTTTTCATAGGCTTCCTGTCATTTGATACTCTCGCTAATGCCTATTTCACAGTCAAAACGATCTGCAAGTACCTCGGCTGTGATTAATATTTTTCCGATAAAGCAATAGTCTGACAATTACAAAGCATGCTAATATTTTCAAACTGACAATCCATCATGTCAAAAAATAAAAGGTATTGGTTATGCTAAAAATGCAACAAATTAAAATCACCCAAGAATTTAATGCACCTGTAGAGAAAGTTTTTGCGGTGCTTAGCGAACATGAAAACTTAAATAAGCTTTTCGCACCAGCAAAAGTAACGCGCTTGAGTGATGGTAAAGATGCTCGAAATGGCGTTGGCTCTGCACGTAAACTGTCTATTCCTTTAGCCCCCTCATTTGTTGAAACGAACTTAGTTTATAAAGAAAATGAACTGATCGAATATGCTATTACGAGTGGTATTTCACCAATTAAAGCACATCGCGGTGTAATGAAATTTAGTGATCTCGGAAATAATCGTAGTCGTTTGGACTATACGATTAGCTTTAAAGGTCGTGTGCCATTTATTGGTCCAATTATCAAATTGGCATTACAAAATGGTGTGAGCCGTGGACTTAAAAAACTAAAAGTGTAAGTTTTTTTAAAGAAAGATAAATTTCTCTAATCTTTCAAACCAACTCCCCAATTTTTATTGTGGGAGTTGGTGTTAGAAGTCTTGGTTAACTTTTCTTTGAAAATGGTTGTCAACAATAACATTTAGTTCATTTTTACGATAAATTAGCATAATAGAATGATTTTATTTAGGGAAAAGGATGACACTGAAGCAGTTAAAAGCATTTCTAGCACTCGCACGTACTTTAAATTACGCCAATGCTTCGCTTGAACTGCACTTGAGTCAGTCCGCTTTGAGCTTAAGTATAAAAAGTCTAGAAGATGAATTGGGCGGAAAGCTCTTTAATCGTAATACACGCCGTGTAGAACTCACACAAGAAGGTAAATCACTTATTCCTTATGCTAAAAAGCTGTTGGCAAATTGGGATGAAATGGAAAATGACGTTAAACAACGGTTTAAACTGAATCGAGGAACGCTGAGTATCGCATCAATGCCTTTTGTAACCCATGCGATTTTACCAGAAGTTATCCATGCTTTTTTGATACAACACCCCAATCTTAATTTCTCCATCCATGACATTCCAAATGAAACAATCATTGAAAAAGTTCAGGATGGTATTTTTGAAATAGGCATTTGTTTTGAGCCTGATTTGAGTGAAGGTTTGGAATTTAAGGCTCTATTTGAAGAAGACTTTTTAGCGCTATTGCCGAAGTCGCATCCTCTCGCTAGTTCGAGCGCTATTACTTGGCAACAGCTTTTTTCTAATCCATTTGTTACCTTACAAAAGCCTTCGATTGTTCGTTATTTAATTGAGCAGAACTGCCTGAGAAATGAAATGACACTTGATTTGAAAGTAGAATGTCATCAAATCTCTTCTTTATCGAGTTTTGTGGCACATGGTATCGGGGTAAGTGCGATCCCTCGACATTTTGCCAAACACATCGATCAACAGCAGAATGTTCTGCTTGAGCTTGAATCAGAAACGATCCATAAAACAGTGGGTATTGTTTATAAAAAGAATTTTGAAATGTCGAATATTTCAGAGCAATTCATAGATGCCTTACTACAGCATAAATTTTAAAAATTAAATTATTTTGCCGATAATTTTTAGGGTATTCAGTCTAATTTAATTTTTATTAATATAAATCAATTTTTTATTTAATTGTTTGCTACATGGTATTTCATTTAAAACTATCATTTATTAATTTTCCTCATTAATCCTTTAAAAAAATCAACTTCTACATCAAAAAGCGAAGTGCTAATAATAAAAATGCTAAGGGATAATAGGAAAACAACAGAATGAATAAAGTTTATAGCAATGCAGAGGAAGCCCTCAAAGGGATTGTTTTCGATCATCAGACACTTGCTGTTGGCGGTTTTGGATTGTGTGGAATACCAGAAAAACTGATAACCGCAGTAAAGCAAAGTGGTGTCAAAGGACTTACGTGTATTTCTAACAATGCTGGCGTTGATGATTTCGGTTTAGGTATTTTACTACAAACCAGACAGATCAAAAAAATGATCTCCTCTTATGTTGGTGAAAACAAAGAGTTTGAACGCCAGTATCTTAATGGTGAGCTAGAAGTTGAACTTACACCACAAGGAACTTTAGCGGAAAAACTACGCGCTGGCGGTGCAGGTATTCCTGCTTTCTATACTCAAACAGGTGTTGGTACCTTGATTGCTGAAGGCAAAGAACAGCGACCTTTTCATGGCAAAAATTATATTTTAGAAGAATCGCTTACAGCAGATGTTGCATTGGTTAAAGCATATAAAGCAGATAAAGCCGGTAATTTGATTTTCCGAAAAACGGCCAAGAACTTCAATCCTGAATGTGCTATGGCTGGCAAGATCACCATCGCAGAAGTTGAACAAATTGTTGAAATCGGTGAGCTAGATCCAGATGAAATTCATTTGCCGGGAATTTATGTCAATCGCATTATTTTAAATGCAGCACCAGAAAAACGTATTGAACAAAAAACATTAAGCATGGAGGCGGTATAAATGGCTTGGTCTCGTAATGAAATGGCACAACGTGCCGCACAAGAACTCGAAGATGGTTTTTATGTCAACCTTGGAATTGGCTTACCTACCCTTGTTGCTAACTATATTCCAAAAGATATGAATGTTTGGCTTCAATCAGAGAATGGTTTGTTAGGTATCGGAGAGTTTCCAACTGAAGCAACATTAGATGCTGATTTAATCAATGCTGGAAAACAGACGATTACTGCGCGTGCAGGTGCTGCATTCTTCTCTAGCTCTGAATCTTTTGCCATGATTCGTGGTGGTCATGTGAATATTGCAATTTTGGGTGCAATGGAAGTCTCTGAACAAGGCGATTTGGCCAATTGGATGATTCCAGGCAAAAAAGTAAAAGGTATGGGCGGCGCAATGGATTTAGTCGTTGGCGTGCAAAAAGTTGTGGTGTTGATGGAACACTGCGCTAAGGATGGAACAGCTAAAATTGTGAAAAATTGCAGTTTACCGCTCACTGGTCAAGCAGTAGTCCATCGAATTATTAGTGATTTAGGCGTGATGGATATTACGGCACAAGGTGTTGAACTGATTGAACTTGCCAAAGATGTGAGCTTAGAGCAAATAAGAGCCGCTACAGGTGTGCCATTAATTTTTAATAAATCATTAGTTGCTTAATTTTATTATGACATTGCTCTAGTTTTTCTGGAGCTTTTTTAAGTCTATAAGTTATTTAAAGAGAATATAAACATGAGTTCAATTGTGATTCTATCTGGTAGTCGTACTGCAATGGGCGGTTTTCAAGGGAGCTTGTCATCTTTAACTGCGCCTGAGTTAGGTGCAGCTGTGATTCGAGAATCTGTTCAGAGAGCAGGTATTACACCCGATCAAGTGAATGAAGTGATTTTCGGTTGTGTATTGAGTGCAGGGATTGGACAAGGCCCTGCTCGTCAAGCAATGCGTAAAGCTGGATTGCCAGATCATGTTGGTGCTGTAACAATTAATAAACTTTGTGGTTCTGCAATGAAAGCGGTATTGATGGCATCTGATACATTAAAAGCTGGCAGCGCAAATATTGTGGTTGCGGGTGGCATGGAATCTATGACCAATGCGCCGTATATCTTACCCAAAGCGCGCGGTGGTTATCGTATGGGGCATGGTGAGATCAAAGATCATATGTTTTTAGATGGTCTTGAGGATGCTGAAACAGGCCGTCTAATGGGTTCTTTTGCACAGGATATGGCAAATACCAAAGGTTTCACTCGTGAACAAATGGATAATTTTGCAATTTCTTCGCTCAAAAAGGCTCAGGCTGCAATTACGGAAGGATATTTTAAAGACGAAATCGTTCCAGTTGAAATCAAAACGCGTAAAGGCACTGAAGTTATTGATCAAGATGAGCAGCCATTAAAAGCGAATCTCGACAAGATACCAACCTTACGACCTGCTTTTAGCAAAGATGGTACGATTACAGCAGCCAATTCGAGTTCGATCTCTGATGGTGCAGCAGCTTTAGTGCTTTCTACAGAAGCTTATGCACAAGCAAATGGTTTGGGTGTTCTTGCAAAAATCGTAGCAACATCAAGTCATTCACAACATCCTAGTGAATTTACCATTGCTCCGATCAGTGCAATTCAAAAAGTACTTGATCATGCTGGCTGGTCTGTGGATGAGGTCGATCTTTGGGAAATTAATGAAGCCTTTGCGATGGTTGCAATGGCGCCTATTTATGAACTAGGAATTGACGAAGCGAAAGTCAATATTCACGGTGGCGCATGTGCTTTAGGTCATCCAATCGGTGCGACAGGTTCCCGAATTATTCTTTCATTGATCTATGCATTAAAACGTTTAGGCAAGAAGAAAGGTGTTGCTGCGTTGTGTATCGGCGGCGGTGAAGCAACGGCTGTTGCGATTGAAATTTAAATATTTAAAATCTGAAATTAGAAAAAGCATTCATTTATGAATGCTTTTTTTTGTTTTGCTGAGTTGGAATTTAAAATTGAATAATAAAATCATATCTATATTGTATTATTGCTTATATAGCTAAAAAGCCCATCAAATATTTAATGGGCTTTTTATTCTTCTTTTAAAGAACTAAATTTTGCTAATTAGATTAAACATTACTCGACTCAGTTAGGCTTACTTTTATTTGTTCCACTTGATGCTCTTCTTCATCAAACTTATGACGCTTTAAGCTTAAAATCGCAAAGATTGCAATCATGGCTGGAATAGCAATCATCACAAAATTCATTGTATGTGGAAGGTTTAAGGTCAGTAACATGCCTGTTAAAATTGGCCCGACAATTGCACCGATCCGTCCAACACCTGAAGCACAACCAATGCCTGTTGAGCGGACGCTAAGTGGATAAAACTGAGCAACATAACTATAAAGTAGAATTGAAGTACCGATAGTTGCAGCACCAGCCACAGTAACTAAACCATATAAAACATAAGCTGGTGAGTTAAATCCTAAGCCAACGAGCGCCACAACGCCTGCCATTAGCATTCCCATAATGACGGGTTTTAAATGGAATTTATCAGAAAGAATACCGCCGCCAATTGAGCCGATCATTGCTCCGACATTGAGAGCAAGTAAGAACAAAATACTCTTGCCAAGTGAATAGCCTGCCGCAAGCATCAGTTTTGGCAACCAACTACTTAATGCATAAACCATCAATAAGCACATAAAGAACAATACCCAGAACATCAGTGTATTGAATGCACGTCCTTGCTGGAACAGACCTCTGACAGAGCTGCCTGTTGGGACGTTATCATCATTTAAAGTTAAGCGAGTGCTGCTGGTAATAGTTTGTTCTGGTGAAATTTTTTGAATAATACGATGTGCTTGTTCAGTCTTTCCTGTTTTAACCAAGAAGGTCAAAGATTCAGGAAGAAATTTCCAAATCACTGGTAATAAAAGTAAAGGAATACCTGCAATCAAAAACATGATTTGCCATCCCTGACTTTCGACTAGATAACTACCGATTAGTGCAGAAAGAATTCCACCAATTGCATAGCCACTAAACATCGTGCCGACTAAAGTGCTGCGTATGCGTTTAGGTGCATATTCAGAAGTCAGTGCAACGAGGTTTGGCATCACTCCCCCAATACCTAAACCTGCTAAAAATCGTAGAATACCAAACTCGAAAGGACTCGATGCAAATGCACCTAAAAATGTAAAACCACTAAAAAATGTGACGCAAATTAAAATCACATTTTTTCGGCCGATTTTATCTGCTAATGCGCCAAAAAGCATGGCACCGAACATCATGCCACAGAGTGCGGTACTGGCCAACATTCCCGCTTGAACCGAGGTTAATGACCACTCTTGCATCAATAACGGTAATACCACACCGTAAATAACGAGATCGTAACCATCAAAAATAATAATTAATAAGCACCAGAGTAAAATCGTCCAGTGAAACGGGGTAAATTTTGCTTGATCAATTACTGCATTTACATTAACTGTTGTCATTCTTCATCTCCTCAATGAGATAATTTCTTAATCATTATTTAAAACGACATAATGCACCTTAAAGAAAAAACATATTATTCAAGGTCTTATTTATATTAAAAATCATAGCTCGCCATCATATTGATGCGGTTATCTGTCCCTGAACGGCCATCAAATGTTTCACGTTCGCCGTAGACGTATTCCATACCCAGCGTAATTGGCTTATACGGGTTGTACATGGCATTAATCCAACCTTGCCAAAGCTCTTTGTTTTGGTTTGGATTATCTTTTTGGATACGGGCGAAGTCGTTATTGTCTTTAGCTTTCATATAGCCGTAGCCCAATGTAGAGCGAAGCTGAGAGTTAAATTGATGTGTAATACCCGTTGAAATTGAGTCAAACTCATTGGTTTGAATATTATTTTTGTTATCAATTGCATAGCCACTATTGGTCCACATCAGGAAACGTCCATCACCTTTGACGTGGTAGTAGTCTGCTTTTAAGAATGTGTTTGGATTGAGCTGATATTTACCTCCTAAACCTACACCCCATGCCCATTCATTGTCATTACTGGTTTTTTTCTCAGCAACAAAACTACGTCCCGATAGCATCGAGCCATTGTCAAATTTGTGATTCACACGCCCAACAAATGCGGGTAAGCGCATTTCATTGTCGGGGTCGGATGTTGCTGTATATTTTGGATCTTCAACCGCTAGTGCAAAACTGGTATTTTCTGAGAGTTTATCGCTATAACGAACCAATGGAGAACGTTGTAAAGCACCCCCCACATAAGTCGCTGCATCAATGGTTTCAGGATAATATTCAGGTGCAATAAACGTTGACCATGTTTGACCAATTAACCATTTATCTAAGGTCAAATATGCATGGCGAATACGAAATTGATCACGTGATGAACCTCCAAAGAAATCCATTTCTAATTTCCCACCTACGTCCCCTAGAGCAGATGGCGTTTTAAAATTCAAACCAAAACGTGTCACACTCACTGTGGTGTGCAAGCGGTCTTTTTGTTGAGATTCTTCAGGTGTACCCTCTAGAGGAACACCGTTGATATTGTTATACATACTCGATGCACCTTGAGCTTGATATGAGGCATCGGCACGAATGTAACCATACAAATTGACTTCAGCACCTGATTTAGTACTGAGTTTAGGCGTAAATGGTTGAACCGTTTGTGGCATAGTCGTACTTGGTGTTGAGGGTGCTGCCGCTGTCTGTACGGGCGTAGATTGTTGTACATACTGTTGCAACATCGCTCTTAGCTCTTTCACCTCTTGGCGTAGCTGTTCGATTTCAGCACTTTCAGAAGCTGCATATGTAGGTGACATGACAGTCACTACGGATAGAGCCAAAACACTTTTCTGTACCGTTAAAATGAAATTTTTCATTTAAATAAACTTCCTTCTTTCCTGATCATTAAGTTCTTTTAAGATCGTTATTTGTTTGCTTTGTATCCTTTGCAGTCATACCTAACCGCATTACATTTCTTGTTTTTAATCTCAACACATTGATTTATCTGTAATTCACCTCCTATTTAATTTGATTTTTCACTTTTCACAGGCAAAAGAGGTTCGCAGTGGCAAATATGAGCCACTGTCAATCAAACGCTTGGTAAAAAGTTACAAGTTAAATTTTAGTATTAATGTTTTATTCCATGATGGGTTAAAGCCACATTTTTAGAATCTTGCATCACTAAAGCATTCGATTGCTTTTTGTGTGCGATGAATCCTTGATACATCAAAATCTGACTATAGGAATACACATGCTCAAAGCCTGTTTTGAGTAATAATTGCTGATATTCATCAAAACGAACGGTTGAAAAATCTTGATGTAGACGCTCAATCATTTTCTGGCACTGGGTTGATGTCAGTCCATTGTGCTGACACAAATGTTGTAGTGCCTGAAATTGTTGAGAATCGGTACAAGTCATCAAGTCATAGGTCATTAAAAGTCCCGTGTCTTTCAGACGATTATAAATCTCTTGAAAGAAAGCCTTTTTTGAGTCATCAGCAATAAAATGTGCGACAAGAATTGAAAGTGCTGCATCAAAACAAGCTTGATCGGCTAAAGCTGAGGTTTCACCATGTACAAATGAGACTTGATCAGATTTTCCTATGTCTGAAACAAGTTTTTGAGCTTTTTGTAGCATGGTTGCTGATGGATCGACTGCAGTGAACATCCAATCAGGGTGTTTCTTAAGTAGATATTCCAGTTCGTAACCTGTACCACAGCCCACAATTAAGATATGTGCTTTTGGGGGTAAAGCTGACTGTAAAATAGCATCCACTTGTTGATGGAGCATTTCATAACCCGGAATTAATTTACGGATATGCTGATCATATTCATCGACTACTTTCGAGCTATTAAAATCTTTTGCCATTTTTATCTACCTATGTTCAAGCTATTTCAATACGTTCTTTCAATGAATTATTTATTATCCTAGTCAAACACAGTCGCCGTTAAGTTCAGTTCAGCACGCATGATTTCCTGTAACTTAAACTTTTGAGCTTTGCCAGAAGCAGTCATTGGAAACTCGCTAAAAAATTTAACATAACGTGGCACTTTATTATGTGAAATGTGGTCTTTACAGAAGCTACGAATACTCTCTTCATCACTCTGATGATGCTCATGCAAAATAATGCAAGCACATAATTCTTCACCATAACGAAGATCAGGTAGTCCGATCACTTGGACATCGCTAATATCGGGATGGGTATATAAGAAATCCTCGATTTCCTTTGGAAAGAGATTTTCACCACCACGAATCACGACATCTTTGATTCGTCCTTTAATTTTAACGAAGCCTTCAGCATCCATTTCTGCAATATCACCCGTGTGCATCCAACCCGCTGCGTCTATCACTTCACGAGTCTTTTCTTCTTCACCCCAATATCCAGCCATAACTGAATAACCACGCACACATAATTCGCCTAAAGTACCTGTCGGAACAATTTGCCCTTCAAGGTCAACAATTTTGACTTCAACATGTGGGTGTACACGACCTACAGTACTTACACGCTTATCAATGGTATCGTTGACAGAGCTTTGAGCACTGACAGGCGAAGTTTCTGTCATTCCATAACAAATTGTAATTTCAGACATATGCATACGCTCGATCACACGTTGCATGATTTCACGTGGACAAGGACTACCTGCCATAATGCCTGTACGTAAACTTGATAAATCAAATTCACTGAATTGTTCATGTTCTAACGTTGCGATAAACATCGTCGGTACACCGTAAGCAGCTGTACAACGTTCTTCGTGAATGGTTTTTAATGTATCTAATGGATTAAACACGGCTGATGGATATACCATTGTCGCGCCATGTGTAATACATGCTAGATTCCCCATTACCATGCCAAAGCAATGAAATAATGGCACAGAAATACAGACTTTATCTTTAGACGTTAGGCGAATGCCCTCACCGACAAAATATCCATTATTTAGAATATTATGATGCGTCAACATGGTTCCTTTCGGATTGCCTGTTGTACCAGAAGTGAATTGGATATTAATGGTTTCATCAAATTGTAGTTGTTGGCTTGCAAGATCGAGTTGATCAAGTTGATCGGCAGTTGGTGGTGTGACCAGATCACTAAAACGATGAATCCCTGTATGTTGCTGTTCATCAATTTTGATAACAAATTTTAAGAATGGCAGACGCTCAGCATGAATGATCTTATCCGTACAAAAGCTAATTTCTGGCGCAATTCTAGTGAGAAGTTCCTGATAATTTGTTGTTTTGAATTGAGATGCGATAATTAAGCCCTTACAAGAGACTTTATTGAGCACATACTCAAGTTCATGGCTTTTATAGGCTGGATTGAGATTAACTAAAACAATCCCTACTTTAAATGCCGCAAATTGGGTGACTGTCCACTCTATACAGTTTGGTGACCAAATTGCCAGCCGATCACCCTTTTTGAGGCCGAGTCTCAGCAGACTACAGGCAAATGCCTCAACTTCCTGCTGTAATTCTCTATATGTTAACCGTCTGTTCTGATGTGAACTTACAATCGCTTCTTGATCAGCATATTGCTGACAAGCCTGATCAAATTTTTCTCCAATCGTCATCCCCAATAAGGGTTGCGAACTTGTTCCAGAGGCATAGCTTAACCGTACGTGTTGCATTGAATCATTCTCCTTGATTCTTTTTAATTCTGTTCTTACATCATCTAATTGTTGTAACTGCAACTACTCTTCAAACTGCCTATTCTGTGATTTTAATTGTTGCTTATGCCTGCTTTCTCCTTACGGCATCTACACAAAAATCAGCAATCTGTTTTGAAAAATAGTCTTTATGTTGCTGATCAAACTTTGTGTTTTGAGCTGGGTCTAAAGGTTCAACCACAACGAAAGTCATGGCACCAACTACACATAGCGCTGTAGTATTCAAATCCTCTAAAACAAACTCACCACTCGCATTTCCATCAGCGAGTATTTTAATAACACTCTGTTTAATCAACTGCTTAACACGAAAACGCTCATGTTCTACCGTTGAATCAACGGGTTCAAACATCAGTGAATATGCAAGCTGGGGACTATTCAGTGCCCGTTTTACAAAAGTTGCTACCGCTTTATGCAATTTCTGTTCGGCTGTCAGATCACTTTCCGTAATCGCATCAATCACCAGAAGCTCGGTATTGATGGCTTCGGATAGAACTTCGATCAGCACCTGGCTTTTATTGTCAAAGTAGCGATATACCAACCCACTCGAAACGCCTGCTTGCTCAGCAATCGTTTGAATTTGTGCGTCTTTAAACCCTCCTTCTGAAATTAGATTTCGAGCAGAACTTAAAATCGCCTTACGATTCTGTTCCATTCTTTCTTGCATTAAAGATGATCGTTTATAGCTCATGAAATTTATTCTCTAACAAATAAAGTGAATTGTAAATCAATTTATGAATCTCTATTCACTTTTTTAAAAATTCATTGTATGGTACTTCATAAGCACACACAAGAATGCTTATGGAACAACAAATATAACCAATGGGATGAACACAATGAACCTACGTAGCTTGAATTTTGGTCTGGATGAAACACTAATTGCCCTTCAAGATTCAGTTGCGGCATTTTGTGCAAAAGAAATTGCACCGATTGCTCAACAAGTTGATCAAGATAATCACTTTCCTGCACATCTGTGGAAAAAGTTTGGAGATATGGGCTTATTGGGCCTAACAGTTTCTGAAGAATATGGTGGTACAAATTTAGGTTATCTTGCACATATTATTGTTTTACAAGAAATCTCTCGCGCTTCAGCAGCAATCGGTCTGTCCTACGGTGCACACTCAAACTTATGTATCAACCAAATTAACCGTAATGGTAGTGAACAGCAAAAACAAAAATATTTACCTAAGTTAGTTTCAGGTGATTTTGTCGGCGCGTTGGCTATGTCTGAACCAAATGCGGGTTCAGATGTGGTGAGCATGAAATTACGCGCTGAGCAAAAAGGTGATCATTTTGTTCTTAATGGTTCAAAGATGTGGATTACCAACGGCGGTGATGCAGATGTTTTGGTGGTGTATGCCAAAACTGACCCTCATGCTGGTGCTAAAGGTATGACGGCTTTCTTAATTGAGAAAGATATGAAAGGTTTTAGTCATGGTAACCATTTAGACAAGCTTGGTATGCGCGGTTCAAATACCTTCCCTCTATTTTTCGATAATGTTGAAGTGCCAATTGAAAACGTTCTCGGTGGCGTAGGCAACGGTGCAAAAGTTTTAATGAGTGGCTTGGATTATGAGCGTGCCGTTTTAAGCGCTGGGCCGTTAGGCATTATGGATGCCTGTTTAGATGTTGTTATCCCCTACATTCATCAACGTGAACAATTTGGTCAGGCTTTAGGTGAGTTCCAGTTGATGCAAGGAAAGCTTGCAGATATGTACTCCACTTGGTTGGCTTGTAAAGCACTTGTATATGCTGTTGGTGCAGCCTGTGATAAGGCCGATCATGATCGCAGTCTACGTAAAGATGCTGCAAGTGCCATTTTATACGCTGCTGAGAAAGCAACATGGATGGCAGGTGAAGCAATTCAGACCTTAGGTGGAAATGGTTATATCAATGAATTCCCTACAGGTCGTTTATGGCGTGATGCAAAACTTTATGAAATTGGTGCAGGAACATCTGAAATTCGCCGTATGTTAATCGGTCGTGAGCTGTTTAATGAAACCAAATAATAACGACAAATAAGGATGCATCTGATGAACCAATTACAAAGCAAAATTAATGTAAGAAGCGAAGACTTCAAAGTAAATCAACAAACCATGAACGCCTTGGTTTCAGATTTAAAACAGGTTGCGCAATCCATTTCCCTTGGTGGTGGTGAAAATGCGCGTCAGAAACATTTGGCGCGTGGCAAACTGTTACCTCGTGATCGTATTGACCAACTTATAGATGTAGGTACTGCCTTTTTAGAAATTGGTCAGTTAGCGGCGTATAAGGTTTATGAGGATGATATTCCTGCTGCGGGTGTTGTCGCAGGGATTGGTCAAGTCAATGGAGTAACTTGCATGATCGTTGCCAACGATGCAACGGTCAAAGGTGGAACGTATTATCCATTGACAGTTAAAAAGCATTTGCGTGCCCAAGAGATTGCGGAACAAAACCACTTGCCTTGTATTTATCTGGTGGATTCTGGTGGCGCATATTTACCAATGCAAGATCAAGTTTTCCCTGATCGTGATCATTTCGGACGTATTTTTTACAACCAAGCCCGTATGTCGAGTCAAGGGATTGCACAAATTGCAGTGGTCATGGGAAGTTGTACTGCTGGTGGTGCTTATGTGCCTGCTATGTCAGATGAAACCATTATTGTTCGAAACCAAGGTACGATTTTCTTAGGTGGTCCTCCTCTCGTTAAAGCTGCGACGGGTGAAGTCGTGAGCAGTGAGGATTTAGGTGGTGGTGATGTTCATACTCGACTTTCAGGCGTTGCTGATCATCTTGCTGAAAATGATGAACATGCAATTGCAATTGCCCGTAACATCGTTGCGAATCTAAATAAAAAGCCGAATGATCTAAGTAAACAAATTGATGAGCCATTATTCGATGCCAAAGAGTTATATGGCGTTGTTCCAAGTGATGCAAGAAAACCTTTTGATGTTCGTGAAGTGATTGCCCGTATCGTTGATGGTTCTCGTTTTGATGAATTTAAGGCGCGTTTTGGGTCAACGTTGATCACGGGTTTTGCATCCCTGTATGGTATGCCTGTTGGAATTATTGCCAATAATGGCATTCTATTTTCTGAATCCGCGCAGAAAGGCGCTCACTTTATTGAACTTTGTACTCAGCGTAATATTCCTTTGCTATTTATCCAAAATATCACGGGTTTTATGGTGGGTCGTCAGTATGAAAATGAAGGCATTGCCAAACATGGCGCGAAGTTAGTGATGGCTGTTGCAACAGCCAATGTTCCAAAATTAACGCTGATTATTGGTGGTTCTTTTGGTGCAGGTAACTACGGAATGTGTGGACGTGCTTATTCACCACGTTTCTTATGGACTTGGCCAAACTCTCGTATTTCAGTGATGGGTGGCGAGCAAGCAGCCAGCGTACTTTCAACTTTGAAACGTGATCAGATCGAACAAAAAGGTGCAGAATGGTCTGCACAGGAAGAAGATCAGTTCAAACAGCCAATCCGTGATCAGTACGAACAACAAGGTCATCCTTACTATGCATCTGCGCGTTTATGGGATGATGGTGTAATCGATCCTGCTCAAACTCGTCATGTTTTGGGTTTAAGTCTTGCAGCTGCATTGAATGCACCTATTCAACCAACAAAATTTGGCGTGTTCCGTATGTAAGAGGTCTGTATGAGCTATCAATTTTTACAACTCGAACAACAGGATCAGGTTGCCTATATCTGGCTTAATCGACCAGAACTACACAATGCTTTTAATACAATCGTGATAGAGGAGCTTCATGCTTACTTTAACACATTAAATAACCGTGATGATATTCGTGTCGTGGTTTTAGCTGGTCGTGGTAAAAGTTTTTCCGCAGGCGCTGACTTGAATTGGATGAAGCAAGCTGGTCAAGCTTCTTCAGTAGAAAATGAAGCTGATGCGTTGAAATTAGCAGAGATGCTTCATGCATTGGCCACTTTAAAGCAGCCCACAATCGCTCGTGTACATGGTGTTGCCTTTGGCGGTGGAATGGGTTTGGCATCGGCATGTGATATTTGTATCGCGAGCCATGAAGCAAAATTTGCAACGTCTGAAGTTCGACTGGGTTTAGCTCCATCGACTATTAGCCCTTACGTGATTCGTGCAATTGGAGAACGACAAGCTTCACGCTATTTTCTAACTGCTGAGCGTATTTCTGCAATCGAAGCCAAACAAATTGGCTTAGCACATGAAGTAACGGATGCTGAACATTTAGACCAGAAAGTTCAAGATGTGATTGATGCGTTATTGCTCGGTGGCCCACATGCCCAAGCAGCATCTAAACAGTTGATTCAAATGGTGAGTAAGCAACCGATGAGTGATGTATTGCTACAACAAACTGCACATCATATTGCACAAGTCCGTCAGGGTGCTGAAGCGAAAGAAGGTTTAAATGCCTTTTTAAATAAGCAGCAGCCTGCTTGGATTTCTAACTCGAATAACAACAATTAAGGACAATCAACATGTTTGAGAAGATTTTGATTGCGAACCGTGGCGAAATTGCTTGCCGCGTAATTCGCACAGCGAAAAAATTAGGTATTGCGACGGTTGCTGTTTATTCAGATGCAGATGCAAATGCACAGCACGTAAAACTCGCCGATGAGGCAATTTATATTGGACAGTCTCCTGCAACTCAGAGCTATCTTCAGGTTGATCGTATTATTCAGGCGGCGATAGATACTGGAAGTCAGGCAATCCACCCTGGTTATGGTTTTCTTTCTGAGAATGACCAGTTTGCGCTCGCTTGTCAGCAACACAATATTTGCTTCATTGGCCCACCTGTAGAAGCCATCTTAGCCATGGGTTTGAAAGCGACCTCCAAAGCATTGATGGAAAAAGCTGGTGTCCCATTAACACCGGGTTACCACGGAACGAATCAAGATGCTGAATTTTTAAAACAGCAAGCAGATCGTATTGGTTATCCTGTCTTAATTAAAGCGAGTGCTGGCGGTGGTGGTAAAGGTATGAGTCTCGTTGAACGTAGCGAAGACTTTTTACATGCCCTTGCTTCTTGTAAACGCGAAGCGAAATCGAGCTTTGGCAATGATGATGTTTTGATTGAACGTTATGTGATTCAACCACGTCATATTGAAGTACAAGTGTTTGGTGATACACATGGGAATTATGTGCATTTATTTGAGCGTGATTGTTCGGTACAACGTCGCCATCAAAAAGTGCTAGAAGAAGCACCAGCACCACAAATGCCAAGTGAAAAACTGGATGCTATGCGACAGGCTGCAATCGATGCCGCTCGTGCCGTAGATTATGTGGGTGCGGGAACAGTTGAGTTTATCGTTGAACAAGACGGTACTGCTTATTTCATGGAAATGAATACGCGTCTACAAGTCGAACATCCTGTGACCGAAATGATTACAGGTGAAGACTTGGTGGAATGGCAGTTGCGTGTTGCTTATGGTGAACCGTTGCCAAAGTTGCAGGATGAATTGCAGATACATGGACATGCCTTAGAAGCACGAATTTATGCAGAAGAACCAGAAAAAGGCTTTTTGCCTGCAATTGGCAAAATTGACTATCTGCGCTACCCACCTCAAAACCAATACGTCCGTGTAGATAGCGGAATTGTTGAGGGCGATGAAATCACTACATTCTATGATCCGATGATTGCAAAATTGATTGTATGGGGCAAAAACCGTGAAGCTGCTTTAATTCAAATGCAACATGCGCTTAGCCAATTTCATGTGGATGGCTTAGGCAACAATATTGCGTTCCTTGAAAAGATTGTTCGTTGTGACTCTTTTAAACAAGCCAAATTAGATACAAATTTGATTCAGCGTGAAGAACAATTTTTGTTTAGCCCTGCGAATATAAAACCTGAGTTTATTGTTGCGACTGCATTTATTGAGTTTTTAAACCAAATGCAAAATAACAAATCAGCTCAAAAACAGCTTTGGTTGGCACAGCCATTATGGCGGAGTAATGTTGCCTACCAGCACAGCATCAAATTAAATTATTTAGATAACAGCATTCAGATTAAATTTTCAGCTGCTGAGCAAGGATTTAACGCAGAATTTAATGGTCAGCATTATCAGATCACAGGTGAGTTGCTTGATGCGAATACAGCCAAGATTCTGATTAACGGTAATCAACATAAATTAGCTTTTAATCAAAGTCAGCAAGGCATCACTCTATTCCACTCTGGTCAGAGTTATAAATTTGCTTATATCCGCCAAAATTTTAATCAGACTGAAGGACAAAATGAGCAAGGGCATCTTAAAGCTCCGATGCCGGGTGTCGTGACTCAACTACTAGTCGGTGCGAACCATACGGTGAAAAAAGATGATGTGCTGTTGACGCTTGAAGCGATGAAAATGGAATACACCATTCGAGCACCGAAGGATGGCATTATTTTAGATGCTTATTTTCAAGTCGGTGATCAAGTTAAAGCGGGTGACGAACTCGTAGAATTTCAACCTGATCAGGAAGAAGTTGCATGAATGAGTTTGTCAAAATTGTAGAGGTTGGCCCTCGTGATGGGCTTCAAAATGAGAAACAGACGCTCACATTAGAGCAGCGTTTAAATTTCATTATTGACTTGATCGATGCTGGCTTAAAGTCGATTGAGGTTGGTTCATGCGTTTCAGCCAAATGGGTTCCTCAAATGGCTCAAAGTGATGAATTATTTAAACGCTTACCACAACGAGCTGATCTTAATTTGAGTTTGCTCACACCAAATATTAAAGGTTTTGAAACAGCACTTGCTGTTGGCTGCAAAGAGGTTGCCGTATTTACGGCTGCTTCTGAAAGCTTTGTTCGTAAAAATATTAATTGCTCTATTGATGAAAGCTTAGAAAAGTTTTCTGAAATCATGCAAGCAGCCAAACAACACAATATCCGTGTAAGAGGCTATGTCTCTTGTATCGTTGATTGCCCTTATGAAGGCGCAATTGAGCCACAGCAAGTCGTGAACGTGGTTAAGCAGCTTTATGAGATGGGATGCTACGAAATTTCGTTGGGTGAAACCATTGGGACAGCGACGCCAGATCGAGTTCAAAAGGTGTGGCAAGCATGTTTAGCTGAACTTGATAGCAAAGTTTTGGCTGGGCATTTTCATAATACTTATGGCATGGCAATTGCCAATATTTATCAGTCTTTACAACAAGGTATTCGTGTTTTTGATTCATCATTAGCAGGTCTTGGCGGCTGTCCTTACGCAAAAGGTGCTTCTGGCAATATCGCGACAGAAGATCTCTTTTATTTGCTTTCACATATGGGTTTTGAAACAGGAATTGATTTAGAGAAATTGATGACAGCGAGTCAAAATATCAGCCAGATATTGGGTCGAAAAAGTCTATCTAATTATACAAATTCTTATCTACAGTCACGTTGCGCTTAATAAAGTGAAAATGACTTGATACATCTGGTTGGTTATCGGCTCACCAGATGTATTTCCTTTTTATTTTTTCCTTAAAGTATTGAGGTCGAGTTTTGATTATAAAAAATACTCTGTATCACTCTGAATTTTTGGAGAAATATGCTGCTCTACCCACGTTAACCATGCCCGTGTTTTGGCATCAATAAAATGTCGGGATGGTAATAAGGTATAAACACCAATATTTGGTGATCTCCAGTCAGATAATATACGGTGCAATCGTCCAGTACGAACAGCCTCTATGACTGCAAAAGTCGGCAGTAATGCAATGCCCATATCTTGTTGTACCATGTCGAGTAAAAGCTCAGGTGAATCTGCAATCAATGGCCCTGTAATATCAATTTGATAAGAGCAACTTTTTTCACTGACCAGATGCCATTGCGGTGTAATTGACGGATTCACTAGTCTGAGACACGCATGTTCTTGTAGATCATCCAATAATTTCGGTTCACCATATTTTTTTAAATATGCGGGAGAAGCACAAAGTACTGAAAAGATCGTCCCAATTTGGCGAGCAACAAATCTGGAATCAGCCAACGATTCCGCAAGATATAAACTGACGTCAATGCCTTTACCTAAAAGGTCTGGGACATTTTGCGAAGTTCGATATTCAACCGTAAGTTCTGGGTAGGTTTGACAAAACTCTGCCATCATTGGTGACACATAGTGATGGCCAAAGCTCGCCATACTCAAAACACGTAACTTTCCTTGAGGTTTGGTTGCCCTACCCATGGCTTGAGTTTCTGCTTCATCGACCATTGCAAGCACTTGACGACATTGCTCTGCATAAGTTGCACCAATATCGGTCAACGCGTGCTGTCTCGTTGTTCGTTGTAGTAGTTTTGTTCCTAAACGCCCTTCTAACTCGCTAATCAGTCGAGATACTTGCGCTGTAGTTAGTTCCATCTGCTCTGCGGCGGCTGTAAAGCTTCCACTATCAATGACTTTCAGAAAAGCATGCATTGCATGAAGTAGTCCACCATCAAGATTTTTGCGCATAACGTAAATATCTTTTGTTTAATTACGCATTGTTGCACCAGTCTGGATCAATCACAATGACATTAATGTACATACATTGAACAGTTCTACGGTTCTAAAAGAACTGATCAATCTTTTTCTAAGTATGTCATTTACTCCAAATATTCAACTGGAAGTTGAAAAAAGAAAGTAGCTCGAACTACAAAATTCTAAGGAGACATAAATGAATATAGCTACAAAATTTACTCCAAATAAGATTCCAACAAAGGATGTGTCACTTGAAGATAAATATCTAAGTGATGACGGTACTGCTTACATGACAGGTATTCAGGCATTGGTGCGTTTACCACTTGCACAAACACGTCGGGATACTTTAAACGGTTATCATACTGCTGGTTTTATTTCTGGTTATCGTGGTTCTCCTGTTGGAAATTATGATAATTTTCTCTGGCAAGTTGAAGGCATACTCAAAGACCACCATGTTGTTTTTCAACCGGGCGTAAATGAAGATCTAGCTGCTACTGCAATTTGGGGTACCCAACAAGCCAATCTCGCAGGTCAAGGTAAATATGATGGTGTGACCTCTTGGTGGTATGGCAAAGGCCCTGGTGTAGATCGTTCTGGAGATGTTCTACGTCATGCCAATCTTGCAGGCACGGCTGAACGTGGTGGTGTAGTCGCCTTTTTTGGTGATGATCATTCTTGTAAATCTTCGAGTATTCCCCACCAGTCAGAACATGTGATGATGGGTTGTGGTATTCCAATTTTTTACCCAACCTCAATTCAACAAATTCTTGATTTAGGTGCTCACGCAGTCGCAATGTCACGTTTTGCTGGTGTATGGACTTCAATGAAGTTGGTCAGTGAAATTGTTGAAACCTCTGCTTCTGTGCATGTTGATTTAGATCGCGTCACACCTGCTTTGCCTAAAAATGTTCAAATGCCTGAAGATGGTGTCAATATTCGATGGCCTGATCACGGCATTCAACAAGAAGAGCGTCTATATAAATATCGCTTACCCGCTGTATTGGCCTATGCCCGTGAAAATGAACTGAATCAGGTAACATGGCATTGTCCTAATGCGCGTATTGGCATTGCCGCAAGTGGTAAAGGTTATTTGGATACCATTGAAGCATTACGTATTTTAGGTATCGAAGTTGAAACGGCTCAGCAGCTTGGACTGCGAGTCTATCAAGTTGCTTTAATTTGGCCTTTAGAGCCTCACGGTCTGCGCGAATTTGCCGAAGGTTTAGAAGAATTAATTGTTGTAGAAGAAAAACGCCCGATTCTTGAATCACAAATTAAAGATGAACTCTACGCACTTCCAGATGACAAGCGTCCTCGCGTCATTGGTAAAGCATGCGATGGTAAAGGTGAATGGAGTACTTCTATTGATGAAGCCCCTTTAATTGGTCACTATGAATTCCAACCTGAACCTATTGCAAAAATGCTGGCGGCTCGCTTCTTAAAATTAGACATTCCAGAAGCTTTAAAAACGCAAATTCAAAATAGAGTTGAGCTACTACAAAAAGCCGAGCAAGAGTCACAACGTGTGCTTGATATTGCAGAGCGTAAACCTTTCTTTTGTAGTGGCTGTCCACACAATTCATCAACGGCATTACCTGAAGGAAGCCGTGCATTAGGTGGGATTGGTTGTCATTTTATTGCTGTGTCACTTGATCGCGGTACTGAAACTTTCTCACAAATGGGTGGCGAAGGTGTGAGTTGGGCTGGTGCTTCTCATTTTACCAATGAAAAGCATATTTTTGCCAATCTAGGTGATGGAACTTATTTTCATTCAGGCTATCTTGCAATACGCCAAGCGATCGCTGCAAAACTCAATATTACCTACAAAATTCTTTATAACGATGCTGTTGCAATGACGGGTGGTCAACATGTCGATGGACATCTCAGCGTGGCACAGTTAACTCGACAATTTGATGCTGAAGGCATTAAAAAACAAGTCATTGTCACTGATGAGCCTGAGTTGATTCATGAAGAAGAAGGTATCGCCCCTCACGTAGAGATTTACCACAGAAATGAACTGGATGATGTACAACGCAAATTACGCGACATTTCAGGTGTGACGGCTTTAATTTATGTTCAAACCTGTGCCAGTGAAAAACGTCGTCGCCGTAAACGTAATGCTTATCCTGATGTAGCAGAGCGTGTCTTTATCAATAGTGAGATTTGTGAAGGTTGTGGTGACTGCTCTAAGCAATCGAACTGTTTATCTATCGAGCCTGTAGAAACAGCATTAGGTACTAAACGGCAAATTAATCAAAGTAGTTGTAACAAAGACTTTTCTTGTGTTGAAGGTTTCTGTCCAAGTTTCGTGACTGTGCATACTCGTGACATGAAACGACCAGAAATATTTCAAGGAATTGAAGCTGGCTGGCCAGAAAAGCCAATCATTCCTGGACTTGATCAACAACCTATTCGGATTATGGTCGGTGGTGTTGGTGGTACAGGTGTCGTAACCGCAGGTGCTCTGCTTGGTATGGCAGCTCACTTGGAAGGTAAAGCTGCGCGTATTATGGATATGGCAGGACTTGCTCAGAAAGGTGGTACGGTCTATTCATATGTACAACTCGCTACAGACGATGATCAAATCTCGGCAACTAAAATTCCTGCTGGTCAATGTGATGTTTTAATCGGTGCAGATGCAATTGTAGCAGGAAGTAATGCAGCACTGTCTCGTTTAAAATCGGATGCTATGGTCATCGTCAATGAAGATGGTTCCCCTACTTCGGATTTTCTAGAGTCTCGTGATTGGTATGCACCAATTTCTGATTTGATTAACCGACTACGTGGCCGAACTACACAAGGAAAACTGATCTCTTTACGTGCAACAAGTATTGCTACACAAGTATTAGGCGATGCGATTTTTGCCAATCAAATTCTACTTGGCATGGCTTGGCAATCAGGTCAAATTCCTTTGAAACGTGAAAGTATTGAAAAAGCAATTCATTTAAATGGTACAGCCGCTGAGAAAAATCTTGAAGCGTTCCGTATTGGTTGCCACCTAATTAGTGAACCTGATTTGGCAAAACGCATTATTGCAACGATTCCTACAACTGCTAAACCAACGACTTTAGCCGAACTGATTGAAGATCGTTCTACACGCTTGGTTGAATATTGGAATCAAGATTATGCAACGCAGTATCGGACACTTGTGGAACATGCAGCCAAAGTATTGCCAGAAGAATTAACAGGAATAATTGCGACGCAACTCTATAGAGTGATGGCTTATAAAGATGAATACGAGGTAGCGCGTTTACTTACAGGAAAAAGTTTTAAACAATCAATTGAGTCGCAGTTTGGTAAAGGTTTACGTTTGACTTATCACCTTGCACCACCTGCTTTGGGTGCACATGATAAGGTACGAAAACGCGCTTTTGGATACTGGATGCGTATTCCAATGATGATTCTTGCTCGTCTACAATGGCTCAGAGAAACTTTCCTTGATCCATTTGCTTTACAGCTAGAACGTCAAAGGGAACATGCTTGGCGTGATCGTTATATCGCATTTGTAAAAACGATTAGTTCAGCCCCTGAAAATTATGATTTATCCATAGCTGAACAAATTGCTAAATTACCTGCCGATGTACGTGGATTTGGTCATGTCAAAATGCAATCGATGGAAACTGCAATACAAAGTTGGGATGAACTTTCATTGAGTCTTCGTAAATAGCATTAATAAAGGCAATTGAAACGCTAATCTCAACTTTGAATGGGTTTAAAACCACAGAATCTCCCCCTAAATCCCTCTTTGATAAAGGGGGACTCATCCTAAAATTTTAAGAGTCATTGAATTTGTGATATTCCTGCCGTTTTAAATGGAGATTGGGATAGATTTTAAAATATATCTATTTGATTTATATTTATCTATTAGTGATCTGACAAGATATGCCAATTACTTACTATTCAATGCTTCGATAACGGCTTCAGCAGTGATGCGTGCCGAAAATGGATTTTGTCCCGTAATCAGATTACCGTCTCGAACAACATTTGGTGCAAATGGAATTAATTTTTTCTCATAATGTGCACCGCGCTCTTTTGATATTTGCTCAGCATTGTAGGGCACTTTCTTTGCTACACCCGCCAATTTAAATCATTTGATCTTGAGGACGCACATCTAGCACATGAATTTCTGACTCACGGTGAACATGTCGGCAAGTTGGTTCTGATTGTGAAAAAATAAAATAGCAAAGGATTTCTACTTTAGGCTTAGGAATCCTTTTTTAAAATATGGAAGACACTTTGTATGTTATAGCTTCTTCTCTAAACGCCGATCCATTAACTTAAATAAAGGACGAGTTAGATTCATGACGGTATTTGGTGCAGTGTTCAATAACGCATTGGCAATTGCCCCGCTTGTACTGGTCACTCGATAGGGTTTATCTTGTACCGCTTTGACTAACCAACCAGCTGCTGTCTCTGTATCCAACATACGCATATGTTTATAAATATTCGTTTTAGAAGACATCGGGGTTCTCACCATCGGAAAATACACGATACTTACATTAATTCCTTGATCTCCTAGCTCCATTTTTAATGATCGCGAAAATGATTCAAGTGCAGATTTACTGGCTAAGTAAGCTGAAAATAATGGAATCGGGACTTGTGTAGACATGGTGGATACATTGATGACATGTCCATGACCATTGGCTAAAAAATGTGGCAACAGTGCTAAAGTTAGACGTACTGCTGCAAAATAGTTTATTTGCATGGTGCGTTCATAATCATGCAGTCTGTCTAATGCTTCCATGATTGGTCGGCGAATTGACCGAGCTGCATTATTAATTAGAACATCAACGGTTTTATGTTCACTCAGGATTTTTTCTATACACTGTTGAGCATCATTATCTTTAGTAATATCAACAGGATAAATACAAGCTTGACCACCCTGTTGCTGAATAGTGTTTTGTACACGCTCTAACTCATCACTACGACGCGCAACGATGCAAACTTTAGCGCCTAAGGATGCAAGCTGAATAGCTGCTTGTTCTCCTATTCCACTCGATCCCCCTGTCAGTATGATTGTTTTTCCATTTAAGTTCATATCACCTTCCTATGATCAGTAGAAATATTGATCTATGATGTTTATCATCAAATGCTTTATTTTATAGATGTATTTTTGTTTGATTTTGACCCAATAGCATGCATTTTATCGCCGCTTAGATTAAATAAATGTATATAGGCTGTGCTGTTAAAATTTTAAAAAGTATTCATTTTCTTTGAGGCATAAAAAAAGTGCACTATAGAGATGCACTTTTTTATAAAATTATTTATTAAGCTACAGCAACTGCTTTAGCTCTTGCAGCATGTAGTTTCTTATAGCTTTCGATTAAGCGTAAGTGGCGATCCAGTCCTTCAAGTTTCATACTTGTAGGTGTTAAACCATAGAATCGAACATTGCCTTCAACTGAACCCACAACTGCATCCATACGTTCTTGACCGAACATACGACGGAAATTCACATCGTAGTCTTCCAGTTCCATTTCATCATCTAAGACAATTTCAAGTACCACATTCATGCATTGATAGAACAAACCACGTTCTACAGTGTTAGTGTTGTACTGTAAGAATTGCTCAACAAGGTCTTTTGCTTCTTCAAATTGTTGCAAAGCTAGATAAATGAGAAGTTTAAGTTCTAGGAGAGTAAGCTGTCCCCACACGGTATTGTCATCAAACTCGATTCCAATCAGTGTGGTGATTTCTGTATAGTCATCTAGTTCACATTCTTCTAAGCGTTCAACAAGTGCTTCTAATTGAGAGTTGTCTAGTCGGTGAATATTAAGAATATCTTCGCGGAAAGCCAAGGCTTTGTTGGTATTATCCCAAATTAAATCTTCAACCAAATAAATTTCAGAATAATCTGGTACTAAGATACGGCAAGCAGTTGCACCTAAATGCTCATAGACTGCCATATAAACTTCTTTGCCCATTTCTTCTAAAATGCCAAATAGTTCAGCAGCTTCATCTGCATTTGAATTTTCACCGTCATTGGTGAAATCCCACTCGACAAAATCATAGTCAGATTTTGCACTGAAGAAACGCCAAGACACCAAGCCGCTCGAATCAATAAAGTGTTCCACAAAATTATTCGGTTCGGTCACTGCTTCACTTTGGAAGGTTGGCTGTGGTAAGTCATTGAGACCTTCAAAACTACGCCCTTGTAATAACTCTGTCAGACTGCGTTCTAAAGCGACCTCAAAACTTGGATGCGCACCAAATGAAGCAAATACCCCGCCAGTACGTGGGTTCATTAAGGTCACACACATCACTGGGAATTGACCACCTAAAGATGCATCTTTCACGAGGACTGGAAAACCTTGTTCCTCTAAACCTTTGATGCCTGCAACAATACTTGGGTATTGTGCTAAAACATCTTCAGGTACATCAGGTAATGCAATCTCACCTTCAATAATTTCACGCTTAACAGCACGCTCAAAAATTTCAGATAAACATTGCACTTGAGCTTCAGCTAGAGTATTACCTGCACTCATCCCATTACTGAGATATAAGTTTTCGATCAAATTCGATGGAAAATAAACTACTTCTTGATCTGATTGACGAACAAAAGGTAGTGAACAAATACCGCGCTCGGTATTGCCTGAGTTCGTGTCGTAGAGATGTGTACCTAGTAATTCATCTTCAGGATCATAGATTTCTAAGCAATATTCATCCAAGATTTCTTTCGGTAACTCACCATTTCGACCCGGCTTAAACCATTTTTCATCTGGATAATGCACAAAGTCAGCATTTGCAATTTCCTCACCCCAAAATTGATCGTTGTAAAAGAAATTACAATTCAAACGCTCGATAAATTCACCGAGCGCTGATGCGAGTGCGCTTTCTTTGGTTGAGCCTTTACCATTGGTAAAACACATAGGTGATTGAGCGTCACGAATATGCAGCGACCATACGTTAGGTACGATATTGCGCCATGATGCGATTTCAATTTTCATGCCTAAGCCAGCCAAAATACCTGACATATTAGCAATCGTTTCTTCAAGTGGCAGATCTTTACCTTGAATAAAGGTACTATTTTCAGATGTCAGGCTTGGCATTAATAATGCCTGAGCATCAGCATCAATACTTTCTACTTCTTCAATAACAAATTCAGGGCCAGTTTGAATCACTTTCTTTACAGTACAGCGATCAATCGAACGTAAAATCCCTTGACGATCTTTTTCTGAAATATCAGCTGGAAGTTCAACCTGAATTTTAAAAATTTGCTTATAGCGATTTTCAGGATCAACAATATTGTTTTGAGATAAGCGAATATTATCCGTTGGAATATCACGCGCGGCACAATAGACTTTGACAAAGTAAGCAGCACAGAGGGCTGATGAAGCCAAGAAATAATCAAATGGACCGGGTGCTGAGCCATCCCCTTTATAGCGAATAGGTTGATCGGCGATCACTGTAAAATCGTCGAATTTGGCTTCTTGTCGAAGGTTGTCGAGGTAATTAACCTTGATTTCCATGCTTGCACCTAAATGGGTCTGATGTGAAGATTACACAAGAGATTGAAAAATATTGATAAAAAGTCGAATTATGGATGTAGAATTGACTTAAATGAACGATGTTGGTCGTGCAATGAACTCACTGTACAACTGAAACTCGAATGGATGACGGTATTATAGTGTGATTTTGTTGAATTGATAACTTTTGTCTGTTCTTCCAGCTTATTTATGAACAATTCATAAATTAAAAATGATTAGCATTAAAAATGCCAGATGCAAATTTTCGCATCTGACAATAATCATTATTGGCTCGTATGTGGCGTTTTAATCAGTTCAGATAAGTCATAGCCTTGTTGTTTTGCAGTTTCGAGATAGGATTGATAAGTTGCTTCGTCAATTGTTGGTGTTCTTGAAAGTAGCCACAAATATTTATTTGATGGCCCACCAACCAACGCAACTTTATAGTCTGGATCAACTCTGAGTACCCAATAGTCCCCTTTAGTAAAAGGAATCCAGCGTAGTGCTTTTGGCATAAAACTTACTTTTAATTTACTCATGCCTGCATTGTCTGGATAAGCGATTCCAACGGATTGATCCATTTGATCTGATTTATTACGACAGCTATTGATAACTTGGATTGTATTATTCGCATTCAATGAATATTTTGCAGTGGTATCACTCACGCATTGACGCTGAAAATACATAGGTAAATGTGCAATTTCATACCATTTCCCTGCATATTGTTTAATATCAATTTTATCGACTGCAGTGGGCTTAGCTGTATCAGCCAAAGCTGGCACACTCAATGCCGCGAGAGAAATTGATAATACTGCGCTACTGCATAACACTTTAATGTTCATTTAATCCTCATTCTTATTAATACAATACTTTTCAACTATAAAAAGTCTAACGTGAATAAAATGTGAGAATGTAAATGTATACGTTTTAAAGCATATTTTTACTTATAGAGATAATATTAAAAGAATTAAAAACAAAAAAAAGTTGAAGATTAACTTCAACTTTTCGTGTCAGTTTAAAATTTAAACTTCTTTGTTTTTGTAAAAAATAGCGTAACTTACATAACATGCGATCATAAATAAGATACAGCAGACAAAACCAACTTGCATCGAAGGATCAGTCACCATACTAATACAGGTGATCACACAGAATACGCCACCTAAGATGGGGGTTAGTGGGAATAATGGTGCAGCAAATTTAAGATCTTTGACTGTTTTACCTGATTTAATCCACTGTCTGCGGAAATTAAACTGAGATACGCAGATCGAAATCCAAACAACAACCATCGTGAATGCAGCAACACCTAACAAGTTTTTGAAAATTGTTTCTGGAGCAAAATGTTCAGACAATAGGCCCGGAATCGCACCAAACATTGTGACAATGATTGCAACAATAGGTGTGCCTGAACGAGTCAGTTTTGAGAATACTTTTGGTAATTGTTTTTTTGCAGACAAAGACCACATCATGCGTGATGCTGCAAATAAACCTGAGTTTGCTGCTGACAATAACGCCGTAATGATAACAAACCGAATAATGTCTTCGGCATAAGGAATACCAATATAGTTAAATACGGTTACGAATGGACTGTTACTTACTGAGTTTGCATTTAAGCCTGCCATTTCATACGGTAGTAATGCACAAATCACCACAATTGTACCCACGAAGAAAATCAACAAACGCCAAATCGCTGCGTTGATTGCTTTTGGAACAGTTTTCGCAGGATTCTCTGCTTCACCTGCTGCAACACCAATTAACTCTGTACCTGAAAATGCAAAGTTTACAATTAACATCGTTGCAAAAATGGGGAAGATGCCATTTGGGAACCAACCATGTTCAGTCAATTTACTGAATAAAGGTGCAGATTCGTGACCGTGATATGGGATAAAGCCAAAAATTGCAGCTAAACCAAGTGCAATAAAGCAAATAATCGTCAGTACTTTAACCAAAGAAAGCCAAAACTCAGACTCCGCAAAGAACCGTGTTGAACTGACATTGAGCGTAAAGACCAAACCGGCAAATACTAATGTCCATGTCCACATGGAAATTGAAGGAAACCATTCCTGCATCAATAGAGCAGCAGCAGTAAATTCCGTACCAAGAGTCGCCGTCCAAGTTAGCCAATATAGCCATGTAATCATATAGCCAGTTCCTGGGCCAATATAAGTACGCGCATATTCACCAAAAGAACCCGAAACTGGCATCTGTACTGCCAACTCCCCCAAGCACAACATCACCATGTAGGCAATTACACCACCAAGTAGATACGATAAAATTGCACCTACAGGGCCTGCTTGAGAAATTACATCTCCTGAACCGAGAAATAAACCTGTTCCGATCGCGCCACCAAGTGAAATCATAACCAAATGACGTTTGGTCATGGCACGTTTCAATGGCTTACCAACTTCTATTTCTGAGGTAGAAATAGTATTTGAGCTACCTTGGGATACATATTGCTCACTCAAGCATTCACCTGAGAGAAATGTCTTGTCATTATTGTTGCTCATTCACGATCACTCCAACGATATTTTTATGACAACCTGTCCTTGCTGTTTCACTTTCATAAAAAAATTAATATCTATACATAGATACTTTTTTGCATTTTATTTTTTACTGAATATCCATATTCAAACTCCATCTATCCTTGAAAGATTCAACCGATCGTTTTGGCTGTTCTCTTATTCAATTTCTTTTAAAACTAATCCAGCTCTTAACCCGATTTTGACCTTTGGGTTTGGAAACAGAATCCAAACCTGAGTATCTTGAGCCGTATAATCACCTATTGTTTGTGTAGCAATGACCTCACCTTTCTGAAAAGTTGAAAAGTTAGGTGCATCTGCGCTTAATTTGAGTTGAAAATCTTCACTTTGTTTTAAGATTGAATCTGCAACCTTAAATTGACGAATTTTGGGTTTTTTCCGTTGAGGCAAAGCTTGCTCAGAAATGACAGCACGTAAAACTTGATCAATATCTGCAAATTCTGAGAGATCATTTTGACCAAAAGCTTTTGCTTTGCCCAATTCCAAGGTGCTGCTTTCAGCGTGCAACATTTCACTGCTAAAATGGGTAAATGTTTTCCCTACTGCATTGTGATACACCAATGCATCTAAATTTGCAGCTTTCAGACTTTCAATTAAGAAGTCATCATAAGCGCGAGTTTGGTAAGGAAATAATGCAAATACGGGTAATAAAGAGGCTCGAATTGCGGTATGTAAATCATAGTGATAACGTTGTGCGTCTTTATCACTTTGCTCAAAAAATTGTGCTGTGACTTGTTCTAATTGTGCTGCACGTAGCGTTTCTTGATCTTGTACTAAAGTTTTATACGCTCCGCAGAACATACGATTCATATCATTTTCAAGATAGCGAATATCTTGTCGAATGGCTGAAGGATTACCTAAGACGAAAAGGATACGTGTAGACAAAGCTAAGCGTTCTGCAAAGAGATCTTTAATAATATTTGCGAGTAATTCAATCGGTGCAGTTTCATTGCCATGAATACCGGCAGAAAGTACGACGGTTTTTCTATAATGTGCTTTTGGCGTACATTGCAATAGCCCTTCACCTAGCCATTGCCACATAAAGCCAGCCATTTCACCATGATTATGCTTAGGCGCTTGTTGTTCTAACGTCAACGTTAATAGATCAACCATGTACTTTCATCCTTAAAAGCAGTTGTTTGGTACTTATCTTTGGAAGTGATAAACCGAACCTAAAGCTAAAATTTTGGTGAGTTCATCAAGTGCTGTACGACTCTCAATGAGTAAGTTTGGATCAGCTAAATCATCTTGAGAAAGCTCATCACGATAATGTTGTTCCACCCACTGATTTAAGGTTTTGAATAAATCATCATTCATAAATAAGTTTGGATTGACCGCAGCAAGTTCAGCATCATTGACTGCAACCCGTAAGCGTAAACAAGCAGGCCCACCACCATTTCGCATACTTTCACGCAGATCAAAAACCTTGATGTCATCAATTGGTGTCCCCATTTGAATCATATCGTTCAAATAGCTCCACACAGCTTGGTTTTGACGAGATTCTTCAGGCACAACGATGCTCATACCACCATCAGTACGCGTCAAAATTTGGCTATTGAATAAGTATGTTGAGACAGCATCTTCAACACTTACTCTGTTTTCTGGCACTTCGATTGAAATAAACTCTTGCTCAATGCCAGCCATTTTTTGACGAATTTCATTTAATGCATCAGCTTGATTTAAGAAAGCTTGCTGATGATGAAATAAAACTTGTTGGTTGCTGACTGCAATCACATCGTTATGAAAAACGCCCTTATCAATCACATCAGGATTTTGCTGAATAAATGCTGTACGTTTTGCATCTAAACGATGTAAACGTGCAACAGCTTCACTCGCTTCACGTGTTTGACGTGCAGGGAATTTCTGTGGCGCAACCTTGCCGCCAAGCTGTTGTTGACCGTAAACAAAAACTTGTATACCCGCTTGATCGTATGCACCACCTAAACGGTTATGGTTTGCTGCACCTTCATCACCAAACAGTGCTGCTTCAGGCAATGCTTCATGATGCGCGAAATATACATCATTATTGAACATCGCTTGAAGGATACGGGTTGTCGTATGATGCTCAATTGATCGATGGAACTTATTATTTAAGTTTGCGGCGGTAAAATGTACACGCCCATCCGCACTATCAGCTGATGGCGAAACCGTACACGAGTTTGCTGTCCACATAGATGACGCAGAACTGAGCGATGACAACAATGCTGGAGCAGTACGCATTGCTTGTACAATTACATCAATATCACTGCCCGTAAAACCTAAACGACGTAATGTTGGTACATGAGGTCGTTCTTGCGGAGCAAATACCCCTTGTTTGAGTCCAAGATCAGCAAGTGCTTTCATTTTCATGAGGCCTTGTTTTGCTGCTAATCGTGGATTCGAAGTGTTATTTCGGTTTTTCGTTGATGCAACATTACCAAAAGATAAGCCTGCATAATGATGCGTAGGGCCAACTAAACCATCAAAATTAATTTCAAAACCTGACATTTTTTTCTCTCCAACCGATTTACAGCACGATGCCTGGTGATAGTTTTGCAGGTAAGCTCACGCTATCACTTTCCAGTGAAGCCATTGGCCATGCACTATAATCAGCGGCATAAAATGCACTGGCACGATGATTACCCGACGCACCAACACCACCAAATGGTGCTGCACTTGATGCACCTGTGAGTGGCTTATTCCAGTTCACAATGCCTGCGCGTGCTTCAATCAGAACACGATCAAACAGATCTCGATCAGGTGAAACTAAACCAACTGCTAAACCAAAACGTGTGTTATTGGCAATGTTGAGTGCCTCATCAAAATCGTGGTAACGATAAATTGTGGTTAAAGGTCCAAAATATTCTTCGTCAGGAATATCCGTCATTTGGCTGACTTCTAAAATCCCTGCGGTCAGCAAAGAACTCTCCGCTTGAGGACGTGTCATTTCGAGTAAAGGTTTCGCACCTAATTCAATCAATTTGCGTTGAGCAATTAGCATTTGTTCTGCTGCATGAGATGAAATCACACCACCCATAAATGGTTGCGGATCTGCATTCCATTTACCAATCACGAGGTTTTTAGCAACTTCTATAAAACGTTGAATGAAGGCATCCCCATTGGCGCCATGTTTTACGATAATACGACGTGCACAGGTACAACGCTGTCCTGCTGAGACAAATGCAGATTGGATTGCAATATTTACCACTGCATCAATATCAGTTGCTTCATCGATAATGAGTGCGTTATTTCCACCCATTTCTAAAGCAAGAATCTTCTCTGGTGCACCTGCCATTTGCTTATGTAAGTGATAACCCGTATTAGCACTGCCTGTGAAAAGTAAACCATCAATTTGCTCTGCTGTTGCCAGTGCTTCTCCAGTGCTACGGCCACCTTGAACAATGTTGAGTACGCCATTTGGCAGACCTGCTTGTTGCCATAATTTTGCCGTTTCTTCTGCAGTCCAAGGCGTTAATTCACTTGGTTTGAATACAATGGTATTGCCAGCAATTAGTGCGGGTACGATATGACCATTGGGTAGATGACCTGGAAAGTTATAAGGGCCAAATACAGCAAGCACACCATGAGGACGATGACGTAAAGAAGCAACTCCATCAGGCATTTCTGTTTTACTGAAGCCTGTCCGCTGATGATAAGCTCGAATTGAAATTGCGATTTTGCCAATCATCGCTTGAACTTCCGTTAAAGTTTCCCAGAACGGCTTTGAGGTTTCTTGGCTAATGACTTCTGCCAATTGACTTTTATTTTGCTCAAGTAATGCCGCAAAACGTTCAATAATAGTGATACGATCTTCTAAATCTAAACGTGCCCATGCTGGAAATGCTTGGCGTGCAACTAAGCAAGCATGATCTACATCAGTTTTGCTCGCTTCATGACCTGACCAAATCGTTTGATTGGTCACAGGATTTGTTTTGGTAAACGCAGTACCTTGTCCTTGTACCCACGCACCATTGATTAATAATGCACCTTGTGACATTAGTGATTCTCCATTTTTTCTAATGCTAAAACTCGGACTTCATCGCCCTCAGCAACTTTGAGTGCTTGAGCTTGTTCTGCTGTGATCAACAAATTATCGTTATCTTGCAACTTGTTATTGATGAGCAGGACGCAATAATCTTGGTATTCATCATTTGCAACTAAGTATTGAACTTCTGCGCGTTCAATCTGTTCTGCAATGTTGACTTTCAATAGTCGACTTTCTTTTACTGCACGAAGATCGGCTGTGTTTGCTTCTAAGGTTGGACCTGCATCAAAAATATCGACATAGCCTTGATACTTCAGACCTTCTGACATCAGCACTTTCGCCGCAGGTTTGGTCTGAGGATGAACCTCTGCAATCACGGCCCTTGCCTCATTGGGTAGCAAATCGACGTACAATGGAAATCTCGGCATTAATTCAGCAATGAACGCTTTTTGTCCTACGCCACTGAGATAATCCGCAGCCGCAAAATCCATATTAAAAAAATGATTGCCTAGTGCATCCCAGAATGGCGAAAAGCCATTTGCGTCTGAGAATCCACGCATTTCTGCGATCAGCCTTTCTTCAAAATATTGACGAAAAGCAGCGATAAATAAGAAACGTACTTTAGACAGAAGTTTTCCGTTTTGATTCACACGATATTCAGGATCGAGGAACAAGGTACATAGTTCGCTACAACCCGTATGATCATTACTCAGATATAACGTGTCTAAAGTTTTATATACGTCCAATGCTTTTGACGCATGTACTTGTTTTGCAATTCGGAAGTTATAGAAAGGCTCTCTTAAACCAACTGCAACTTCGATTGCACTGACTCCAACAATTTTTTGAGCTGTGGTATCTTCAAGTACAAATAAATAACTTGCATCTTCTTTCTCAGCTAGCCCAGCCAATGTATTGGCTGTACGAGTAATACGTTCAGCTAAAATTTCTTTGTTTTGTGGAAGAGAGGTCAAGCCGATGCCTGACTCTCCTGCTCTTTGCGCTAAACGATAAATATCATCTAAGTCCCGATGCGCGGCATGTCTAACAATCATCATGGTTAGATGCTCACAACAGATTTAGAAACGTGCTAATGCACGAGCAAAACGCGTTAAACCTTCATCAATATCCTTTTGTGGAATGATAAGTGAAGGCGTAAAACGAACAACATCACCACCAGCGACAAGTGCTAATAGCCCTTCCTCACCTGCTAATGTCACGATATTTTTTGCTTTGCCTGCATGTTCATCTTTTAGTACGCAACCAATCAATAAACCTTGCCCACGGATTTCTTTAAATAAACCGTATTCAGCATTCAATTTATTTAATGCATCAACGAAATATTGGTGACGCTGCTTGACGCCATCCAAAACTTCAGGAGTATTAATAAATTCAAATACCGCACCCGCGACTGCACAAGCCAATGGATTACCACCATAGGTCGTGCCATGATCACCAACAACATACATGTTTGCGTATTTATCAGTAGTAATCATTGCACCGATAGGAAAACCACCACCTAGTGCTTTTGCTGTGGTTAAAATATCAGGGGTTACACCTGTATTCATGTAGGCATAAAGTGAGCCTGTACGACCAACACCCGTTTGTACTTCATCAAAAATCAGTACAGCACCTTTTTCATCACACAGCGCACGTAGACCTTTTAAGAATTCGATATCAGCAGGTAGAACACCGCCTTCACCTTGGATTGGCTCTACGATAACCGCGCAAGTTTCATCTGTAATGACAGCTTTTGCAGCTTCTAAATCATTGAATGCTGTATGCTCAATGCCACCTGGTAATGGTGCAAAATCTTGTGAATATTTAGGTTGTCCGCCAGCAGTTACTGTAAATAAGGTACGACCGTGGAATGCATTTTTAAATGCAACAATATGATTCTTGTGAGGATTGCCGCTGAGTAAGCCAACTTTACGCGCAAGTTTTAATGCTGCTTCGTTTGCTTCTGCACCTGAGTTACAGAAAAAGACTTTATCCGCGAACGTGTTTTCAACTAATTGTTTTGCAAGGCGTAACACTGGTTCATTGGTATAACCATTACCAATATGCCAAAGTTTTTGCGCTTGTTCTGTTAATGCATTTACTGCAACAGGATGTGCATGACCTAAAGCGTTAACTGCAATTCCACCTGCAAAATCGATATATTCTTTATCGTCTTGATCCCAAATACGAGAACCTTCGCCACGAACTAAAATGAAATTTGCTGGAGCAAAAACTGGAACCATCCAATCATTAAAGTTGCTACGTGTAATTGCTACATCACTCATTTTATTTACTCACTTCCTGTTTTGATATTCAGGCTTGCTGAATGTTCAACAAGCCATGTTTTGAAATTTGGAAATTATCCTGGGAAAATACCGCGTTCTTTACGTGCTTTTAAAATACGCTCACAGGCCAAGATGTAGGCTGCTGTACGCAAGCTGCATTCCTTCTGTGCTGCGGTATTCCAAACATCCGCAATGGCTTGGATCATCAACTTATCGAGACGTTCGTTGATTTCGTCTTCGCTCCAGAAGTAGCTCGCCATATCTTGAACCCATTCAAAATAACTTACGGTTACACCACCAGCGTTACAGATCACGTCAGGTACAACCGTAATGTCACGGCTTACGAAAACATCATCAGCTTCTGGATAAGTTGGACCATTTGCACCTTCAAGTACGATTTTGGCTTTTAGGTTTTTCGCACGCTCAACTGTAATCTGACCTTCCAATGCTGCTGGGATGAGGATATCCATGTCGATTGTCCAGAACTCTTCGTCTGAAATAACCGTTGCATTTTCAAAGCCCATTACACCGCCGTGTTCAGCAACATATTTTTGTAATGCTTTAACGTTAAGACCTTCAGCATTAAAGATTGTGCCTGTATGGTCTTGCACAGCTACGATCTTTGCGCCAGCATGGTTAAATAGGTATGCAGCTTCATTACCAACGTTACCGAAACCTTGAACAGCAACTTTACTGCCTTCAACGGGTAATTTGATGCGTTCTGCAACTTGCATACCTGTAACAAATACACCGCGACCCGTCGCACGAACACGACCAAGTGAACCACCGAGATGAACAGGTTTACCAGTTACAACACCAGTTACGGTATGGCCTTTGATGCTTGAATAAGTGTCCATCATCCAGCCCATGATGTTTGGATTTGTACCAACATCAGGCGCAGGAATATCAATTTGTGGACCAATGATTGAACTGATTTCACTGGTGAAACGACGTGTCAAACGTTCTAATTCACGTGGCGAAAGTTCTTTAGGATTTACGCGAATACCGCCTTTAGCACCGCCAAAAGGTAGATTCAAAACTGCAGTTTTAATCGTCATCCAAGCTGACAAAGCCATCACTTCGTTGAGTTCAACATCTTGGTGATAGCGAATACCGCCTTTACCTGGACCACGTGATAGGTTGTGTTGAACACGGTATCCTTCAAAGTGGCGAATTGTTCCGTCGTCCATAACAATTGGTACATCGACGATCAATGTACGCTTTGGACTTTTTAAAGTATTAACAAAATTGCCTAGATCAGCATCTAAATATGGTGTCACTCGATCAATTTGAGTGAGATATGTTTGCCAAGCACCATTATTTTGAGCCGCATATGATAAAGACATCATCTATTCCTTAATTAATCAATTGTCCCTGTTTCTTATAGATTCCCTTTTCAGGGCTGCTATCTACCCCGCCATCCATAGGTACATTTCGCATCATTTACTTGAATTAAAATGTTTGGGGCTTTGTATGGACACTATTATTAAGAATCAAAATGATTCACAAAATTCTTTATTATGATTAAAATGAATTAATTTTTATCAATTTGCTAATAGTAAGTATCAAAATGAACAATGTTGATCATATAATATTAGGATTACTCAAAGACAATGCACGGATGTCAATAACAGACTTGGCAGCAAAAGCTAAAGTGTCTCGAGCGACTGTCCAAAAGCGAATTGAGTACATGGAATCTACTGGAATTATCACAGGTTATACGGTACGTTTTCGTCCAAACGCTGAGAAAAATATTATCCGCGCATGGATGAATATCATGGTTGAAGGCACAAAAGCTCAGGCCGTAATCCGCCAGCTCCGTCTTGAAACAGCGGTTGAGCGACTTCATACAACGAATGGTAAGTGGGATATTTTGGTCGAGTTACAGTCTGATAGTTTAGAAAATTTCGACAAGGCTCTTGAACGCATCCGCAATATTTCAGGGATTTATAATAGTGAAACCAGCATTTTACTTTCGACTTATAAAACTTAAAAAATTCATGTGATTTAATTGTTATGATTAAATTCCTCAGAGTTTTTGAGTTTTCTTTGAGGAATTTTATTTAACGTTCAAACTAAATTCGCCCAACTTCAAAGTATGGAATTAAATGTTGATCAAAATTAGGGCGAGGATCTCCTTCAAAACTAATAAATCCGTGCATTCCTGTTAAACGTTCACCTTTATAAAATTGGTTCAGTTGATGACGTGGATCTTTATGCGATAACGTGAAGCTAATTACTCCTACACCTAAAGCCTTAGATTTTTGATGTGCATCTTTCAGCATTTGATGATGTAAATGAAGTTTGTCGGGGTTACATAGCAAAGTATGTAAAACATGATATTTCAGAGAATCTCCTAGTTTTGGTAATGGCATCATCTTGGTCATTCGCGTAGATAAGTTATAAATCGGTCTAAAAAAACCGATCAGTGAACTGTAGTGCAAAATCTTGGTTTGCTTGACTGAGTGTTGATCCCATAAACCAAACATTCCAACTAATTTATCATTTTGAAAATAGAGTTGAAAATCTGACAATTTGATTCCTGAAAAATAGGTATGATTTTCTGCTAACTCATTGAAATTGTATGCTGGAATAAAATTATAGTAAGCTGACATTTCTGCAATAAAATTATTCATTTGCTGAATATGTTCGACTTGCGCAGTGCATGAGTGAAGTTGATTTGAAGCTTGTTCTCGGTTGTTCTTATTTATAAATGAAGTGACATTTTTTATGTTGCCTAAATCCGTCAATGTCAGCGTTTCAATTAATCCTTCATCATAATAATCTGGCATACCTGTTTTTGAGGTTTGCATGGCAGCGCGTGCTGCATGATTATCATCGAAAATAATCATTTGGCTGTAATTAGGTTCAAACATTGTTTGTCTAACGTGCGCCCCTAATTTTTTTACGAGTGATTTGCCACGATAGTTAGGATCAACACGTAAATCACTGGCATAACGAAGGTTACTTATTTTTTGATTTACAAAACAAGGGCGATAACCATTGCTATAACAAGCCACTTTTTCCGATGTGGTGGTATCTTCGATCACAACATGCAATTTATTGCGGTACAAAATGTCAGATGCTTTAAAGTAACTGGGTTCACGCTGGAAACTAATTTGCACGCCTTTGGTGGTCATTGGAACTGCGATTAATGCACGCAATGCTGCATCATCAGCATGTGTGGCTTCTCTAGTAACAAGGTTACTCTCAATCTTTTCCACTGAATTATTATTGTTCATTTTTAATTTACCTGTTGGTTTGCACTTGGTACGAGATCATTCAATCGTCCCATTTGATCTAATAGCTGATAAACAAACACAATTTCATCTTGTTCATTGACTGTTTTTTGTGTTTGAACATCCAATAGCTTTTGTTCAGTGTTCAATAGATCAAAAGTAGTTTTTGTACCTAAATCGAATTCTTTACGGGTATATACAAATGCAATCGAAGCCGCATCAATCGCATTTTGAAGCGCATCTTTATTTTGACGGATTGTTTGTAGTTGAGCGAAAGTTGTACGTGTACGTTGATTTAAATCCAATTCAAGGGTTTTAATTTTTTGCTCGGCAAGGTCTATATCTGCTCGCGCTTTTTTGATGTTTGCCCGATTCAGACCATCATCATATAGCGGAACATTCAGTTGTACGCCAACCATATAGTTATTACTTTCTGAACCGATATAACTTGCTTCATGTTGTGTACCTGCACGACTGGTAAGCATCACCGTTGGCCACAGCTCTCGTTTTGTAAGCGCAAATTGCTTTTCAGCTGCCTGTTTTTCATATTTTGCTTGCATTAAAGCGGGATGAGTTTTTGTTTTCGTCAAAATTTCATCTAAATTATTCGAAATTTGAGGTAAATGTGAGATAGGTACTAATTGCTCAGCACTAAGTCCAGTGACTTGATAAAACTGTGCTTCGCTAATGGTCAAATTTGACTGAGCTTGAGTGACATCAGCCTGCCCTTGTGCAACTTGAGCCAAAACTTGCGCCAAATCTGCACGTGTAATCATGCCTACGTCAAAACGTCGTTGTGATTCGTACAACGAACGCTGTAAGTTAGACATGGTTTTCTTTCTAAGTTCTAAAATTGCTTTTTTCTTTAGAACATCGGTATATACCATCACAGTATTTAAAATGGTTTCTGATCGTTGATCGGATAGACCTTGGGAACGTGCAGAAAGCTGGTTTTTCGCAACATCGATTCCTAAACGATGTCGACCAGAAGTATAAACAGGATAGTCTAATTGCAACTGTAGACTTCTCCCTTTTCGATTACCCTCTGTTGGAAAGAACACATCGGAAGGCGTCTCTATCTTTTCGTAATCAAGTTGCCCTACTAAATTTACTTTCAGACCATCACGTTGCTTCGCTTGCTCAAGTGTTGCAGCAGACTGACCAACATTTAAGCGACCTAACTCCAATTGACTTTCATGCCTTAAACTCGCAGATAAAGCATCATCTAGCGTCATCGCATGAATGGGAAAGCAAATACTGAAAGCACCTAAACATAGAAAAGACTGATATTTTAAAACAAGCTTTCTGAACACATTGATCCCTTTTTTCATAGCTGTTCGGCTTTGTTGCATAAACCTAGCCACGAAGATTTATTCAGCCATATAATTTCAAAATGAATAAACCTGCCCCTAGAACCTATCGCACAACCAATTGGCCTTCCTATAATCGAGCCCTCATTAACCGAGGTAATATTTCCATTTGGTTTGATCCAAAGACTCAGTGGTATGCACAACCACAAGGCAAGCAAGGTCGAAATCAAACTTACTCAGACACAGCTATTCAATGCTGTTTAATGATCAAATCTCTATTTAGACTCTCTTTACGCATGGTTACAGGTTTTGTTCAGAGCCTGATTAAACTTTGCGGATTAGATTGGACAGCACCAGATTATTCGACCATATGCAGAAGACAAAAACATATTGATATTGTGATTAGCTATCAAAAAAGCAGCGATGAACTACATCTGCTCGTGGACTCTACTGGTTTAAAGTTTCTAGGTGAAGGTGAATGGAAACGCAAGAAACATGGATCTGAATATCGTCGCCAATGGCATAAGCTTCATATTGCTATAGATGCTGAAACCCTTCAAATACGTGCAGTACAACTCACCACAAATAATGTCAGCGATTCACAGGTACTTAGTGATTTACTTGATCAGATTCCATTGGATGAGCAAATAGACTCTGTTTATACCGATGGAGCTTATGACACAAAAAGATGCCGTCAAGTCATTGCAGATCGACAAGCGCATGCAGTGATTCCTCCTAGAAAAAATGCAAGACCTTGGAAAGATACAAAATCACATTCTCAGGAGCGAAATGAATTACTTCGAACAGTTAAACGTTTAGGCAGAACACTATGGAAAAAATGGTCAGGCTATCATCGGCGAAGTTTGGTGGAAACCAAGATGCATTGCATCAAATTATTAGGGGATAAACTCAGCGCTAAAAATTTTAACAATCAAGTCAACGAGATTCATGCACGTGTGGCAGTCTTAAATAAATTTACAGAATTAGGTCAACCTCATACCCAAGTTGCCACTTAAATTTGGATCACTTAGGGGCAGCTGTGCATTTCAAGCCTTTGTGCAACAAAGCCCATCAGTTTTAGCATTGAACTTTGTAGTTTACGCGTTCCCCAATATGCTTTTAGAATGACAGTGTCACCACTAAATAAGACGGTATAGTCTTTTCCATTTAAATAAAAATGTTGTACAGCAACAGTAGAAAAACCAACGATTTCATCTGTTTCTGAGTTGAAAATTAAAATTGCTCCGCTTTTCTTTTTAAAATCATCCGCAAAAATTGAAAACTTTGTATTCTCATAATATTGCTCATAAATAGAATACATTGCTTTCAATCGATCAATATCGATTTGCTCCTTTTCAATATACTGACCATAAGTTGTTTCCTTACTATTGAATATTGAAATTAGCTTGTACGTTTTATTAATCATGACTCTAACCTCTAATTTTAGACATGAGTTAGCCTCTATCTCATATGAAATATTTAAAACTCATATAACCGTTATTTTTATAAAGGCAGTATTTGTATAATTACGCCTTTTTGATTTTTCATTTTTTGAAAATTACCCTCTAACTAAACGCTACATATCCATCTTTTTCCCCCTATCCATAAAGAATGTTAAGAATGCAGTAACGAACATAATGATTGAGAGCATGCGCAATAAATCATTAAAACTGGACGTTAATGCTTGATAATGAATATCTCGATAAATAATGCTGAGTGCGATCTGTTGAGCATTGGCCCCAATTTCTTGATACTGCGCTGTGAGCTGATCTAATCGTTCGATGAAAAGCCAATTCTGTGGTGTCATGTATTGATTTAATTGAGTCACGTGCAGAGCGGTTAACCAATCGAGTGATGAGTTAATCAGAGCTAATCCCACTGCACCGCCGATATTTCGCATGAGGTTATAAATACCGCTGGCATCCGCTACTTTACTCAGTGGTAAGGTGCTCATTGCAAGATGGGAGACAACGATCAAACAGATCATGAGTCCAATACCACGATAAATTTGTGGCCAAAACATAAAGTCATAATCGCTATGAATACTTAGGTGTGAGTTCAGCCAAACGCCAAATCCCGCTAGAATCATGCCGACAAAAACTGTTTTTCGGGTATCAAAATTTGGAATAAGCCAAGCCAAAAATGGTGCAAAACAGAACATCACAACACCAGTCACCATCATAATGTGACCGATTTGACTACTATTCATTTCACGGACTTGTCCAAGGAAAACAGGGATCATATAACCCAATCCGTACAGTGCCATGCCGATCACAAAGGTGGTGATAGAACTCAAGGTAAAGTTTTTGTTTTTAAATACACTTAAATCGAGTAATGGCTTGGGTTGCGTAAAACTTCGAGAAAAGAAGATCAAACCACCAACAACGCAGATGATGAACGCATTTCTTACGCCTGAATCAGCAAACCAATCATGTCGCGCACCTTCATCAAGGAAATACTCTAAACCGCCTAAGAACATCGCCATGCCAATTAAGCTCAGCCAGTCCATTGTTCTAATCAGTGAGTAATTCGCACGATCAATACTTGGCCCTGAATATATGATGGTTGCAATGATGATTCCTGGCACGATGTTGATCAAAAACATCCAGTGCCATGAAAAATTATTGGTAAGCCATCCCCCGATCGTTGGCCCAATCGCAGGTCCAAGAGTACTGATCATCCCAAATAACACCAAAGGCAAAGAGCGTTTAGCTTCAGGAAATAAAATATAAAGCGCGGTCATCGATGTTGGAATCATACCGCCCCCCATAAAACCTTGAATGGCACGAAAGACCAATAAGCTTTCTAAATTCCATGCCAACGCACAAAGTAATGAGCTGATGGTAAATCCGATCGCACACAAGGTGTAATAAACCCGTGTAGATAAGACGCGACATACAATACTAGACATTGGAATAGCAATAATTTCAGCGACCAAATAGACCGTTTGTACCCACGTCACTTCATAGCGACTTGCACTCATTCCTGCTTGAACTTCATTCAAAGAACTGGCAACAATTTGGATATCTAAAATCGCCATGAAGTTGCCAAAGATCATTGCGATGAAGATGACCCAAGCTGTTTTTGGTGCAAACTTCCACTCACCGTCAAAATGCTTATCCATTATTTTCTACCTAGAATTTTTATTATTAGGTTTTTAAATCGACGGTTGCATTAACCGACATTCCAGGTTTTATAAGATCGATATGTGGACTTGAATCTATGGCAATTCGGACAGGGATTCGCTGGACAACTTTATTGAAGTTTCCTGTTGCATTATCAGGTGGCATCATTGAAAACGTTGCACCTGATGCTGGTGAAAAACTCTCAATTTTGCCTGTGTATGTGAGGCTTGGATAAGCATCAATTTTTAATTTAACTTTCTGACCAATATGCATTTTTTCAATCTGAGTTTCTTTGAAGTTCGCTTCTACATACAAACTCCCCTCAGGAATGATTGCCATTAGACGTGTTTGAGGTGAAACTCGTGATCCTTTCTGAATTGCAAGACTGCCTACTTTTCCAGATACAGGACTGATTACTTTAGAGGAATCTAAATCGATACGATAAAGATCTAACGTGGCATTTGCGCTTTGAATATCTGCTAATAACTGTGCTCTACCTGCCTGCAAACTTCCTAACTGAGCTTCAGCAGAATTTACAGTTGCTTGAGCTTTGGTTAGTTGTGCTTGAGCTGATAAGTATTGAGACTGAATATTGTCAAAATTCTGTCGTGTAATCACACCATCTTTAAGTAAATCTTGGTAACGAGCATAATCTTTCTTTAAGCGAGATAAGTCTGCTTGTGCAGCAATAACACCACTATTCGCTTCGCTAATTGTTGATTTAGCAGACCTTTCATTTTGTTGTTGAACATCAAGCGCTGCTTTTTTTAAGGTCACAACAGATTGTGCTTGATCATAACGAGCTTGATAATCACGATGGTCAAGTATCGCTAAGGCTTCACCTTTTTTTACCACTTGGTTGTCTTGAATGATTAAATCAACAACTTCACCTGAGATCTTAGGCATCACCCAAGTGACATCAGCCTGAACATAAGCATTATCAGTAGATTGGTAAAATCTGTATACGAAGAAATAATACAAAATACCAATCAAGAGAAATAATAACAGTGCAGCAAACACAGCCCACGTTATTTTCTTTCGACCTTGGAAATCAGTATCAGTTTCAAGCTGAGCCACGTTATCCATATTTTTTCCGCTTAATTGTAATGCACAGTTTTTTGTTTTGACCTAATAAGAGTTAGGCTTTTATTTCACATAACTTTTCATCTTGTTTTATATGAATAAAAAGTTACAAAGTAATAATTGGCGTGGATTATCATTCCAGTTGAAATAAGTTGTCATTGACCATTTTTTTAACTTAGCTTTATTTTGTGTCAATTAAATTTCAATCATAAAAATAATTTAAAATAATTATATAACGCGTACTTTTTAATAAACTTGTCATTACTAGATAATGTGCGGAAAACATAAATACTTATTAAAGTTAAAATTTTCTGAACAATGCATACATTTTTATTAGAAAATCTTTGTGTATTTTATTACATGTATGTTTTTATTTTGTAAAATATTTGTAATAAATAATACTATTTAAATAAGCTTTAAATCAACTTTTTAATATGCATATAATTAGTTTTTTCGGATGAAATATATTCACTTATTTAATGAAAGCTGCTCATCTTATAATAAGGTTTATTGAGAATTCCGACAAAATACAGTTCTGTAAATAGACTAATATTATTTATTCATAATCTATATTTTGTCGAAGTGATGAGTTATATATCGATACGATAGAAGATTTTTGCATTGTCTCTAAAAATTTCTTGCAGTGCCTGTATGCCATAAGGCTGAAGCATTTGAGTATATGCGCTGATTAGATCGCCTAGTGATGGTTTTTTACCTGAAACTTATTTTATAAACTGGAATGCAACGGGTTTCTTTAAAAAGGATGAAAAATCATATCATTTTATCTATGGATATAATTTTAAAGATTATATTCCGGGCTTCAATGCAGCAGTCAAATATGTATATGGAGATAGCTTCAAAACAGCCGATGGTAAAGAAAATAATGAAAGTGAATCTAACATTATTTTAAATTATGCTTTTCAACAACCCTTTCTTAAAGGTTTAGCATTACAATATATTCGTATTGATTACAATGTAGAGCACGGTAATGATTTTGGTGAAGATCGTCTATTTGTGAACTATACAAAGCGGTTCTAATCTCAGAAAAATGTTTAATTATGGGTGCTAATGCACCCATATCCTTATGATTAAAAACAAAATTTCTTTGGTAGGTTTTTGGTAGGTAGGAAATTTTTTAAAGCACTCCATACTAAGTCCAAGGTGCTAGACCACCTGTATAACAAATTATGGAATATGGAAGAAGGAATCACTCCATGGCTTTTAAAAATATTGCAGATCAAACAAACGGTTTTTATATCCCTTGCGTTTCACTTTTTGGCCCCGGCTGTGCTAAAGAGATTGGCATAAAAGCGCAGAACCTTGGTGCAAAGAAAGCACTAATCGTAACAGACGAAGGTCTATTCAAATTTGGCGTAGCAGATACGATTTCAGCATACTTAAAAGATGCTGGTGTAGATAGCCATGTTTTCCCAGGTGCTGAACCCAACCCAACTGATATTAATGTTCACAACGGTGTTAAAGCCTATAACGACAATGGATGTGATTTTATCGTTTCATTAGGTGGCGGTTCATCACACGATTGTGCGAAAGGGATTGGTCTTGTAACTGCTGGCGGCGGACATATTCGTGACTATGAAGGTATCGACAAAAGTACTGTTCCGATGACTCCACTGATTGCTGTAAACACAACTGCTGGTACAGCATCAGAAATGACGCGTTTCTGCATTATTACCAATACTGATACTCACGTAAAAATGGCAATTGTAGATTGGCGCTGTACGCCTTTGATCGCCATCGATGATCCAAAACTTATGGTTGCAAAACCAGCTGGTTTAACCGCTGCAACAGGTATGGATGCATTAACACATGCTGTTGAAGCTTATGTATCAACTGCGGCAAACCCAATTACCGATGCATGCGCTGAAAAAGCAATTACGATGATCAGTCAATGGTTACGTCCTGCTGTCGCCAATGGTGAGAATATTGAAGCTCGTGATGCAATGAGCTATGCACAATATCTTGCTGGTATGGCATTCAACAATGCGTCATTGGGTTATGTTCATGCGATGGCACATCAATTAGGTGGCTTCTACAATCTTCCACATGGTGTATGTAATGCCGTTTTATTACCTCATGTATGTGAATTTAACTTAATTGCTTGCCAAGATCGTTACGCTAAAATTGCTGAGTTGATGGGCGTTAATGTTGAAGGATTCACTGAAACTGAAGCTGCTTTTGCCGCGATTGATGCTATCCGTGAATTATCTTCATCAATTGGAATTCCATCTGGTTTAACTGAGTTAGGTGTTAAGACTGAAGATCTTGCAATCATGTCTGAAAATGCTCAGAAAGATGCATGTATGTTGACTAACCCTCGTAAAGCAACATATGCTCAAGTGGTAGAAATTTTCAAAGCTGCGTTATAACAGTTCCTCTCAAAAGTAAGCCAAAACTCCGAGAAATTGGCTTACTTTTTTGTGGGAATATTAAAAAGGTTATATTCCCACTTTTTTTATTTATAAAAATTATGATCTTAAGAATTATTGTTTAAAATTTAATAACTAATCAACTTCATCATTTTTCAGATTTCATTTCAAGTAATCAGCTTTCACATATCAAATTTTCCCGAACTGATTCTAGTAAATATCTTTAAATTTATTCAGAGATAAATGTGCTGGATGGTCTTCTGGCAATAGTTCCATCAAACGTTCTACAGCATCAATTGCTTCTGGGAAATGTGCAACATGCTTCAGTAAAAGATCAGTTTCTTTGGTCTTAAAAATCGCATCACTTAAACGAGACTCCAAACAATCTCGCCATGCGCATAAAAATGGGCTTTCAGTTTTTGAAAGGAAAACACCTTTATACAATTGCAAAGCAGAAGCTACATAGCCTGAGTCAAGTGCTTGTTCTGCCGATAAAAAATCTGCTTCAACATCTGCCAATAATCGATATGGTCGAGAACCTAACATTCCCCCTAAAATATCTCTTAATTGCGACATTTCAGCTTTTAAAGTGCCAATACTCACCTTGCGTTCGCCATATAAAGCTTGATGAAGATTCTCAAGATTCAATCCGTTTGGGCATAATGCAAGGATGACCAAAATTTCGACTTGACGTGGGGTTAAAACTAATGATTTTTGATTAAAAATAATTTGTGGCGTAGCGAACGCACGAATATATAAACGTTGACGCTGTTGCTCAATCAAAGCCGTTTGAATAATTGATGCACAACGCTCAGCGGCTAACATGCCCAAAGTGTTATGCTTTTTCCAAGTCGTAGATAAATCAACTACACCAAGCACTTGTTTGGAATATGGATCAATGATCGGCGCTGCATAACATACCCAATCATGCACAGATTCCATGTAATGTTCATTGGAAAATACACAGCTAGATTGTTGTGTTTTCAGTGACAATGCCAATGCATTTGTTCCCACAACATCTTCAGCCCATTGTCCGCCAGCAATGAAATGGACTTTTTCAGCTGCGCTTTGCATTTGCGAACTCGAAGCTGTCCAAATAATTGTACTTCCAACATCACCAACTGCAATCACCATTGAAGATTGATCAGCAATATGGCTCAGTTCATTTGAGCAACTTTCTAAAGCCAGATCTAAACTGGTTTTATTTTTACTATTTTGATTCAACAAAGGTGCGGCTAAACGCTCTTTAGGAATAGCAGACGAAGCTGATCTCTGCCATGAACTAGCAATACTTTGTCCAAGTTTTTCAGCATTTTGCGGCGATAAACTATTTTGTCGTTTTAGCTGATCTACCGACTTACGTTGTTGTAGCAGGTCTTGTTTTGTAAACATTTGTGTATCCCTCACTCATGACCCTGATTTCCAACCTTTCTCCAACCTTCTCATTTATATCCTAATGAAATAGCGTACAAAAGTACCTTATACCAAAGCTGTAGATATTTAAGATCAATTATAAGCAAAGGAATCTAATATGCGTTACATCGATCCTAATCAAGCTGGCTCTAAAGTCCAGTTTAAAGCTCAATATGAAAACTTTATTGGCGGTCAATGGGTAGCTCCTGTAAGAGGAGAATACTTCGATAATGTTTCACCTGTCGATGGCAAAGTGTTTACAAAAATCCCGCGTTCTTCAGTTGAAGACATTGAACTTGCTCTCGATGCGGCACATAAAGCGAAAGCAGAATGGAATAAAAGCTCTCCAACTACGCGTTCAAATATTTTATTAAAAATTGCTGATCGTATGGAACAAAATTTGGAATTTCTTGCTGTCGCAGAAACTTGGGACAACGGCAAACCAGTTCGTGAAACTTTGGCAGCTGATATTCCACTGGCAATCGATCACTTCCGTTATTTTGCAGGATGTATTCGTGCACAAGAAGGCGGAATCTCTGAAATTGATGAAGATACAATTGCATACCATTTCCATGAGCCTTTAGGTGTGGTGGGGCAAATCATTCCTTGGAACTTCCCTATCCTCATGGCGGCATGGAAACTTGCACCTGCACTAGCAGCAGGAAACTGTGTGGTATTAAAACCTGCTGAACAAACGCCTGTTGGTATTTTATTAGTACTTGAACTGATCCAAGACATTCTACCTGCTGGTGTACTTAACGTAGTTAATGGTTTTGGTGCAGAAGTTGGCCGCCCACTAGCAACAAACCCACGTATTGCAAAAATTGCCTTTACTGGTTCAACACAAGTTGGCCAATTAATTATGCAGTACGCAACTGAAAATATTATCCCTGTTACATTAGAGCTTGGTGGTAAGTCTCCAAACTTATTCTTTGAAGATGTAATGGATCAAGACGACGACTATCTTGATAAAGCACTTGAAGGTTTTGCAATGTTCGCCTTAAACCAAGGTGAAGTATGCACATGCCCTTCTCGAGCGCTTGTTCAAGAAAGTATCGCGGATAAGTTTTTAGAAAAAGCCATCGAACGTGTTAAACGTATTAAATTAGGTCATCCTTTAGATACGGAAACCATGATTGGTGCTCAAGCATCTTTAGAGCAACAAGAGAAAATCTTGCGTTGTATCAGCACTGGTCGTGAAGAAGGTGCAGAAGTTCTCACGGGTGGTAGTGCTCGTCAAGAAGTGGGTGAAGGTTTTTATATCGAGCCGACTGTCTTTAAAGGTCACAACAGCATGCAAATTTTCCAAGAGGAAATTTTCGGACCTGTACTTTCAGTAACAACATTTAAAGACTTTGACGAAGCGATCAAAATCGCAAATGAAACCATTTATGGTTTAGGTGCAGGTGTCTGGTCACGTTCAGCACATATTTCATATCGTGCAGGCCGTGCAATTGAAGCAGGTCGTGTTTGGACTAACTGCTATCACATTTATCCAGCACATGCAGCTTTTGGTGGATACAAAAAGTCAGGTATTGGTCGTGAAAACCATCGTATGATGTTAGATCATTATCAACAAACTAAGAATCTTTTGGTAAGTTATTCAACTAAACCAGCAGGTTTCTTTTAAAACTTAAAAGGCTTTTACTTTTTAGGTAAGTCAATTTAAACCAAGGCAAGTACATAAGCCGTACTTGCCTTTTTATTTTAATCAAAAAGATCAGTAAAAGTATCAGTTGTCGTGTAGTTGACAGATTTTCTTTTCAAATAAATATATGTTTAAAGTACTAAATCAAATTTAGATCATTCAAGATTTTTCTTGGTAATGACCAAATCAAACAAAACAGCAATTATTTATCAAAAGAATATGACTTAGGAAAGTACGGTTATGGATTCAGGATTGATCACAATATTTTTGCCTATTGCTTTAGCGATCGTCATGGCAGGTATGGGTTTAGAATTAACACTTAAAGACTTCGCAAGAGTTAGCAAACATCCCAAAGCAGTTTTAATCGCTTTGTTCTGCCAGTTGATTCTATTGGTGGGTATTGCTTTTTTAATTTGCAAAATATTAGCACTTCCCCCACTTTTAGCAGTGGGATTAATGCTGTTGGCAGCTTCACCGGGAGGAACAACCGCCAATTTATTTAGCTATTTATATAAAGGTGATATCGCACTGAATATTACTTTAACTGCAATAAATGCAATTGTTGCAGCCGTTTTTCTGCCTTTTATTGTGAACTTTTCAATCTTGCATTTCATGAATGAAGGCCAGCAAGTCGGTCTACAATTCACTAAGGTTTTACAAGTTTTTTTGATTATTTTAGTGCCTGTATGTATTGGGATGATTATTCGTCACTATGCGCCACAAATTGCTGAGAAGCTAAATTGTCCTGTCCGAATCTTCGCGGTAGTATTTCTCGTAATTATTATTTTAGGTGCGATTATTAAAGAGCGAAATAATTTAATTGATTATCTTGGCCAGATTGGTCTTGCAACAGCACTATTCTGCGCGATCAGTCTTATGGTTGGATATTTTGTACCACGTATTATGGGTATTAGCTCATATCAAGCACGAGCATGTGCATTTGAAATTGGTATTCATAACAGTACTTTAGCAATGACCATTGCGCTTACAATTATGGCAAGTACTACCATTGCTATGCCAGCAGCAGTGTATTCAATATTCATGTATATTTTTGCGACTATATTTGGAATATTGATTACTAAATTCAGCGCTAAAGATGCTGTAATTGCCCAATAAACATACAATATTAATCTAAATATAAGCGTATATAAGTTATACGCTTTTTTATGCGAAAGCGATTATAGAGACATTAACTCTGATTTAAGCTCTACTCCTGACCATGCTTTTGATTGTATTGTTGATTCAGCTTGTTTAATCAACTCAATTAACTTCTGATTAATCGGTGCTTTTAAATTTAGCTGTTCTGCTAGTTTTACAACTTCACCATTAATCCAGTCAATTTCTGTTTTCTTTCCAGAGAGTAAGTCATCAGCCATTGATGATCTTGCATGGGGATCAATTTCCAACATTTTCCTACTGACAAGATTAAAAATAGGATTTGGTAATTTCAAAATATTTGGAATGAAGCGAGCCGGTATCGTGGTTAACTGGGCGGGTTTTATTTTTGCTATTTTTAGCAAACTTAATGCCTCTAGTTGGGCTATTGCTAAACACTGTCGATACTCACGAATAGAGAGTTGTTGTTTTAATGGTAATTGTGATAATGCATTAATTGAATTATTTAGATTTAATAGTAATTTTGCCCATTGAATCGCTTGCATGTCTTGTTCTAATTTTATTGCTAAATGTGCTTGCTGAAAGGCTTGGATTAATTCAGTTAAACCATCATTTTTCTTAACAGATAAAGTTCCTTCAGTACCTTGATGAAATACACCATTTCCAAGAGCTGCAACGTTAAAAGGCACCATACCCTCTAGCACTGTATGACCATCTAGAAACTGTTTTAAGACACCTACATTGCTTAAACCATTTTGGAAACTAATAATAATGGTTCTTTTCTTTAAAATCATATTTAACTCAGTTGCAACTTGTTGAGTTGCTGCTGATTTTACGCAAACAAAAATGATGTCTGCCTGATTAGCAAGATCCGCCGAATCGTATAACTGAAGCGCATCCAATGAAATTGTTTGTCTTCGTCCTAAATAATCTGAGACAGTCAGACCGTGATGTTGAAGTTGCTGTTTTACTGAAGGACGAACGATAAAATCGACATTAACTCCTACCGCAGCCAATCTCCCACCTAGATAACAACCAATACTCCCTGTACCGTAAATACAAACTTTCATTCATTTCCCTTCGGCTTCTAATTTCCAACTTTTATTAATTTAAACAATTTTTATTGGTCAGTTTGTCATTTACTTTACAAAGTTTTAATTTTCATAAAAAAGCCCAACACTAAGTTGAGCTTTTTACTATGTAGTATTCATTAAAGATTTGGATCAGCCAATAACGTTGTTGCAGCAAGCTTACCTAAATTATTGGACGCTAGCGGACTATCTCCCGTTAAAAGCTTTCGATCTTTATGTACCTGACCTGTAATCCCTTTATTCAAAATCTTGACGCCTAACTTTTCAAGGTTTTCACCAACTAACCAAGGAAGCTGTCCTGGCATATAACCAATATCAATGTTTGCCCCTTTATCTAAAGCATCAGGGAATACACAAACCTGATAATCTTTGAAGATAAAATCCTCTGGTGCTTCACCTAGAGCAGCGGCGAGTAAAGATGCAGGACCATGACACAAAGTAATCACATATTTATCATGATCCATTGCCCACTTTAATAACGCTTTTACTTCTGTGCTATGTGGTATTTTTGCCAGTATACCATGACCTCCGGGGATAAATACGCCTGCATATGGCGAATCAACACTTAATGCATTTTCTAAAATATCAGCAAGTTTAAGCGGTGCTTTTAATTGCTTTTCATACTTTTTATAAGTATCCAACACAACTTGCTCTTCATTTGGCATTGCCCACATTTCTAGTTTTACAGGATTTCCAGAAAGTGTAGCAATATCAAATTCAAAGCCTGCATTATCTAGATGAAACATCGGCAATAACATTTCTACAGGATGATTTCCTGTTGAAAAGAATTTCTCATTTTGCATCAAGATATAACGTTCATCCGTTGCAATCATTAAGATTTTTTTATCGCCTTTATATGGAGTAGGATAAGTTGTGCCGTCATAATCTGTTTTGGCTGAAGTATATTGACTGAGTGAATATGGAGATGGAAAAAAAGCATTATCTTCAGCAAGATCTGGAGTTGGATTACGATCATCTAAATTTGTAGTCATTTTGAGATTCCTCATCATATGTTATTGTTTAATAAACACATACTGCTTCAAGGCTTCGCCATGCTCAAGTTTTAAATATAAACAGGCATGGAATGAACATAATTAGGCATAAACTAAGATTTAAGTTCTAATACCACTTTACCAATATGCTGGCTGCTCTCAAGGCACTGATGTGCCTGAGCAACGTCTTCAAAAGCAAATGTTTTATAAATAATTGGTTTACATTGTCCTGCTTCAATCAATGGCCAAACAAATTGCTCAAGCTCTCGAGTAATTTTTGCTTTTTCATCATTTGTTCTGGCTCGCATGGTCGATCCTGTCACGACAGCTCGTTTCAACATTAATTCTTGAATATCAAAACCATCTACTTTTCGACCACCCATAAAACCAATAATGACCAATCGACCATCACGTTTTAACAATCGCAAGTTCTGATTGAAATAGGCTGCTCCAATGATATCGAGAATGACATCAACCCCTTTTCCATCAGTTAATGCTAAAACTTCCTTTTCAAAATCTTGGGTTTTGTAATTGATAACATTTGACATAGAAGCCAATTTTTCGACTTTATCATCATGTCCAACTGTAGAATAAGATTGGATACCCATCGCATGACATAGACTAATTGCTGTTGAGCCAATTCCGCTTGCTCCACCATGAATAAGCACTGTTTCATTCTTTTTCAAATGACCAATCTGAAATAAATTTGCCCAAACTGTAAAATAAGTTTCTGGAATAGCGGCTGCTTCTACAAAACTTAAATTTTTGGGCATAGTTAAGGTTTGATTAGCGGGTACTGCACAATATTCTGCATAACCACCACCATTGGTCAGCGCACAGACTTTGTCACCAACTTTAAATTTTTCTACTTTGGAACCAATTTCGACAATAACACCTGCAACTTCTAAACCGGGAATTAACGTTACGCCTTTAGGCATTGGGTAAAGTCCTTGCCGTTGTAAAATATCTGGTCGATTTATACCCGTTGCATAAACTTCAATTAATACTTCATCTTCTTTAATCTCAGGTTTCTCACCCTGTACAACTTTTAGAACTTCAGGACCGCCTGCTTCAGTAATTTCGATATATTGCATTTGTTCTCTACTATTCTGATTCATGATTTAATCATTCCTTATCTATATTTACTTCAGTCTGATTAGGAGAAAAACCAAACTGTTTTTTAAACTCTCGACTAAATTGAGAAGAACTTTGATAACCAACAGCATAAGCGGCTTGGGCAACACTTTGGTCTGCGTTTTGCAACAATTGTTTTGCCTTATGCAACCGAACAACTTTTAAATATTGTAATGGTGAATGTTGAGTAACTTGTTTAAATGCTTTGTGAAAGGCAGATGTACTCATATTTGCTTGTTCAGCAAGCATTTCAACTGTCAATTTTTCAGTAAAATGATGTTGAATATATTCACAAATCTTATAAATAGGTCTTAGATTTCCCTGTACAACAAGCCCCTTTAAAGCATCTGCCCCAGAGTGTTGAATAACTCGGTATAACAGCTCACGCTTAATTTGATCTCCGAGAATTAATATGTCTTGTTCGGAAGTTAAGGTATTTAATAGTCTCAAAAGCACAGATGAAATTGTTTCATCGTATTGAATGACACTCATCCCAGTTGTGAGTGGGGTAAATTGATAATTCTCAAAATAAGTTTTAGCAAGCAATTCATTCACGGTATCGGCATCTAACTTCATGCTAACAGCAATCATCGGCTGTTCTGAACTTGCAATCGTGTCACAATCAAATGGCATTGAAACAGATACGATTAAGCATTCACCTTGTTCAAATGAATAAGTTTCTTTTGCTATATATCCGCGCTTTTTACCTTGTAAAACGAAAACAAGCGTTGGTTCTTGCAATACCGAAATTGGAGGTGTGTTGTGATCTACGCGCATCAAGGTAATACCATCAATCGCTGTGGCAAAGAAGCCTTCTTTACGAACCAGTTTAAGGAATAAAGGAATGAGCTGTTGTTGATTCATCATAGGTGATCTGATGAGTTAGAATTTGATATTTATTATTAAATATTAAAACAATGGAAACTGTTAGTTTTATGCAGAATTAGGCATAACAAAAACAGTTTCCGTAAAAATAAATCTTTTTGAAAATTGGAAAAGTTTAATAAAACTGACTCGAATCCAACATCTGCAAGGTAATCTTTTTGACTTCATCACGGCTTTGCATGATGTGCGCTTCGATTGCATTGATCGCTTCATCGACTTTTCGATTAAAGATAAAACCTAAAATTTTTTGATGCTCTTGATAAGTTGCCTCAACACGATAATCTTTGGAAAAATCTAAGCGACGAATGATACGAATGCGTTCACTCAAGTCTCGATGAATCCGTGCCATTTCATTATTTCCAGCAGCACGAACTAAAGCACAATGAAAATCTTCATCTTGCTGAGAAAGTTGCTTGATATCTTTCAAATATTGGCTTGGTTCAACCATCCAAAAATCTTTTAAAACGGACAGTTCAACCGAGTTTTGATGATCGATATAACAAAGTTTTCGAATAGCATCTTTTTCTAACACAATCCGCACATCATAAAGCTCTTCGTAATAACGAAAATTCAGCGGTCGGATTTGCCAACCGCTGCGAAAACTCACATCAACATAGCCTTCCTGTTGCAAACGATACAATGCTTGTCGGATTGGGGTACGACTCACATCATAGGCCTTTGCAACTTCGGACTCAGTAAAGCGTTCACCGGGCATCAATTTGAAATCGAAGATATCATTCTTGATGCGTTGGTAAACTAGCTCAGACAAACTGTCTGAGCCTTTAGTTGTTATTTTTGTCTCTTTCATTGGCACCTATTCCATATACACCAACGGTTCACCGCTGTGAACAGTTTGCCCTGCGCGACAAATAATTGCTTTCACTATGCCATCTTCCTCAGCATACACAGGGAGTTCCATTTTCATTGCTTCAATAATAGCAACAGTTTCACCTTTTTTGACCTCCTGCCCACTTTCTACAAAAATTTTCCAGATATTGCCTGTCATAGAAGCATTAAGTGAGGAAAGATGGCTATAGTCCACGTCATTTGGAAGCTCTATTTGCTCCTCGGCTTGAGTTGAGAACTCTTCTTTCCAACGACTGACTTCCGTTGTAAATGCATGTTGTTGTTTCTCTTTAAATGCAGCGATACTCTCTGCTTCATTTTCCAAGAAGTTTACATAAGAGGCATAATCAAACTCAGTCTCTTCGATTTTGATTTCAGCACGACCATTTTCAAAGTCTGCACGCCATTGATTCAGCTCATCCTCAGTGACTGGGAAATATTTAATTTGGTCAAAGAATTTTAAAAACCATTGTTTGTCACCAAACTGTTTATTTTTCTTGAACTTATTCCAAATTGGCAAAGTACGTCCAACCAATTGATAACCACCGGGTGAATCCATACCGTAAATACACATGTACATCCCACCAATACCCACAGTGCCTTCAGCCGTAAAAGTACGCGCAGGATTGTATTTTGAGCTCAATAAACGATGGCGTGGATCGATTGGTACGGCACATGGCGCAGTTAAATAAACATCGCCTAAACCCAAAATTAAATAATTGGCATCAAAGATAATATCTTTGACTTCATCACGATGTGCTAAACCATTAATGCGTTGGATGAAATCGACGTTATTTGGCAACCAAGGTGCTTTGGCACATACGCTTTCTTGATAACGTTCAACAGCTCCTAGTGTTGCACTATCTTCAAATGCCATAGGTAAATGAACGATACGAGATGGGATTTTAAGGTTACTCAAATCGCCCATTTCTGCTTCAAGCTGAAGAAGTTTGCTAATTAAATCAGCTTGTAGAATCACGAGACCATCATATTTGATTTGTAGTGAACGCACACCCGGAGACAGTTCCAATACCCCTGCAATGTCAGCATCACGAATCATTTGAATCAATTGATGTACGCGTAATCGCAATGCTAAATCCAGAACATTTTCACCGTATTCAAGCAAGATATAACTATCACCTGCTTGGCGATAAACTGTTTTTGGGGAAACGTCTGTTTCATCACGTTGCGCTAAAATGGTGGTACTGACATTTTCAGTGGGTTCAATAATTTCAGCAGCATTTTCAGCGTTTGCAAAGTTTTCAATATTGGCTTTTTGTTTAAGCTCAAGCGCATTTGCTTGCTCAACTGACATCGGATAAAAACGAATTTTATCATCTGCTTTGAGCTGTCCGACTTTCCACAGCTCTGCTTTAGCAATAGTGACTGGGCAAACGAAACCGCCTAAGCTTGGGCCGTCTTTTGCCAAAATGACAGGAAAATCACCTGTAAAGTTGATCGCACCAATGGCATATTCACAGTCATGCACATTGGATGGATGTAGACCTGCCTCACCGCCATTTTCTCGTGCCCAGCTTGGTGTAGGGCCAGAAAGACGAACACCTAAACGGTTTGAGTTAAAATGTACTGTCCATTCAGATGCAAAAAATTCTTCTATATATTCAGATTTAAAGAAATCAGGTGCGCCGTGCGGTCCATATAAGACACCGATTTCCCATTCATTGCCATATTCAGGAATTAAATCAGTTGATAATGCTTGCGGTCTATCAATTGCAACAGGTAGCTCGGCACTGGCGAATGCAGGATCAACTAACTTGATCATGTCACCAACGCGTAAAGTACGCCCTGCATGACCACCAAAATTACCCAGTGCAAATGTTGATCGACTACCTAAATACAATGGAACATCTAAACCATCACGTACAGCTAAGTAAGTACGGCAACCTGATTCAACTTGTCCAATTTTTAAAGTTTGACCTGCTTTAACTGTAATGGGTTTCCAAAAATCAATTTCAGTTTCATCCAGCAATACCTTACAGCTTGCGCCCGTAAGTGCAATCGTTGTATTTGCGTGAAACTTTAATGTTGGCCCGACAAGAGTAAATTCAAAACCTGCGGCTTTTGCGTCATTACCCACGATTCGATTGGCAAGCTGAAATGCATAATCATCCATAGGCCCTGATGGCGGCACGCCAATATCCCAATATCCTGTACGACCTGGATAATCTTGGATCGAACTCAAAGTACCTGCTTGTACGACTTCAATCACATTCGGTGCATAGTTAAAATCATCGAGCATCCGTGTCCAGATTTGCATACTTTCAAAACGCTCATCCGACACAATAGCACGTGCATAATCTAAGTTGGTACTAATACCATTTAAGCGAGTTTCAGCCAATACTGTTTTTAACTTTTCAATTGCAGCTGCACGATCATCTGCATGGACGATAATTTTGGCGATCATCGGATCAAAATATTGCGATATTTCCGTTCCTGTTTTCACCCATGTATCGACACGGATATCTTCAGGGAATGCAACTTCGGTCAAAACACCCGGACTTGGCTGGAAGTTTTTCGCTGGGTCTTCGGCATAAACACGAACCTCAATTGCGGCACCTTGCGGCTGAATATTGCTTAAATAATTCCAGTCCAGTTCATCGCCAGCAGCAACTTTAAGCATACATTCGATTAAATCTAAGCCTGTCACCATTTCAGTTACAGGGTGCTCAACTTGTAAACGTGTATTGACTTCCAGAAAATAGAATTCATCACGTTTTGCATCATAAATGAACTCAACTGTACCCGCGCTGCGGTAGTTTACAGATTGTCCGAGTTCCACCGCCGCCTGATGCAATTTTTTGCGGGTTGCTTCTGGTAGATTTGCAGCAGGTGTTTCTTCGACTACCTTTTGGTTACGTCGTTGCAATGAACAATCACGCTCACCAAATGCAACCACTTGACCTTGACCATCACCAAAAATTTGGACTTCGACATGACGTGCTTTATCAATAAAGCATTCTATAAATACGCCCGCATCTTTAAAGAATTGCTCGCCTAAGCGTTTTACACTTTCATAGGCATCCGTTAATGCTTGTGGTGTATCACAACGTGTTAAACCAATACCACCTCCACCAGCGGTACTTTTTAACATGATCGGATAACCAATTCGATCAGCCGAAGCTAAAGCCTCTTGCAAACTATCCAGCAATCCTGTTCCCGGTGTCATCGGCACATTTGCAGCGGCCGCCAACTCACGCGCACGATGCTTTAACCCAAACTCTAAAATTTGCTCCGCCGTTGGCCCCATAAAAGCAATATTATTTTCTTCACATGCGCGTGAAAAATCAGCGCTTTCAGACAAGAAACCGTAGCCGGGAAAAATGGCTTCTGCTCCTGTTTGTTTCGCAGCTTGTATCAGCTTTTCAATGCTCAAATAGGTATCAGCAGGTTTCAAACCCTCTAAAGCAACAGCAATATCAGCATCTTCAACATGCTGCGCGTAACGATCACTGTCTGAATATACAGCTACACTGGTAATACCTAATTTTTTAAGCGTTCGAATTGCTCTCACAGCAATTTCACCACGGTTTGCAATAAGTACTGTTTTAAACATGATGATTCCCCAAAAAAATTAAAGTGTTGTATTTGCTGTTTGGCTATTGCGGTACTGGATGTAAGCTCTCCAACCGCCAAAGTGACTAATATTCTCCGCATCACCTAAGCCATAAGGCTCACAGATAAAGCCTTTCACCCAACGACCATCTTCTAGTTCGACATTCCCCATGCCTAAAGGTGTTGGAATTTCTGCTACAAATTCGCCGAAACGCGCTGTTGGCACATCCCACAATTCAACGATAATGCTTTGCCCATCCTCTTGACGTGCTAAGCCCGGTTTAGGCGGAATCGTTCCATTGAGTGCGTAAAGCGCATAATTCTTAGAGGTTTTCGTGGTTTCAACATGAACCGCATCACGCGTGGTGAGTTGGAAATTCAGTGGCATGCCCGTTAGATGTGCACCAACCACGGCAACGCGAATATGATGTGGTGAAATAACAGTTGAACTATTTGAAGGTACACTTTTGTCTAAAGCACCTAATTTCAGCGCTAAATAGTTTTGCCAAGCTTTACCAAAATGCGCGAGCGCAGCATCGTGCCAAGCAGGTGCAATCAAGGTAATGCCAAAGGGTAAATGATCTGCTCTAAAGCCTGCGGGTAAAGCCAATGCACTTAAATCAGCAAGATTGGTAAAGTTGGTATACGTTCCAAAATGTGCGTTGTACTCGATCGGATGCTGCTGTACTTGTTCAATGGTATAAATCGTCGGTGTTGTTGGTACGATTAAGGCATCAAATTCAGCCAATGTTTCTTGAATTTTTCGTGCCAAATCTTGTTTTAAATATTCAGCATTGTATGCATCGATCGCCGTATATTTTTCACCTTGTTGAATGATTTCTAAAACAGTTGGATCAAAATCATCAGCATTGGTTTTTAGTAAGTCTTCAACGGCTGCTGTCCGTTCCGCGACCCATGAGCCTTGATAAAGTTGAGCAGCAAGTTTTTCAAAATCTGAGAAATCAATATTTGTGATTTCAGCATTCAGTGATTCAAGCAGTTGAATTGTTTTTTGAAATGCAGTTTCGGCTTGAGTATCACCAAAAAAGTTAAGTTGTGCTGGCACAGCAAATTTCATTTTGCTCGAAAAGCGTGCTGGAACATTTTTAGGATGTTTTCTTGAATAGCTATCGAGTGCATCGTATGCCTCAACAACATTGGCGACAAGCTCAGCATCGCTCACAGTCAATGCGAAGATCGAAATACAATCTAGTGTTTTACATGCAGGCAATAAACCACGATTAGAAAAACGGCCTTTGGTTGGTTTCAATCCAACAATGTTGTTAAATCCCGCTGGAACACGACCAGAGCCAGCCGTATCAGTTCCTAAAGCAAAAGGAACAAAGCCTCGTGCAACAACACTTGCTGAACCTGAACTTGAACCACCACTCACATATTCAGATTTAAATGTATTTGGCACTGCACCAAATGGAGAGCGTGTTCCAACAAGCCCTGTTGCAAATTGATCGAGATTGGTTTTACCAATCACAATCGCACCTGCTTGTTTGAGCAAACGAACTGTCTCAGCATCTTGGTCGGCAATTTGAGTCAATGCCTTACATGCAGCTGTCGTCACAAAGCCTGTAACATCAATATTGTCTTTAACTGCAAACGGAACGCCATACAATGGAAATTGTTTTTGTAAGTCTCCAGCGTTTTGAGTTAAAGCGTTCAGTGCTTGGATCTGTTGTTCAATTAAATCTGTACTTGCTACTGAAATCCACGCACAATCTTGTGGATGAATTGCTGTCACTAATTCTTTCAAGTTATCTAACTGGATTTCATTTTTTAAATAAGCTGTTTGCCATTCAGAAACTGTCCAGCCTAAAGTTTTTATCTCACGCACTTTATGAATCCTATCTTGTATACAAGTTTGAATTAATAAATGCAGAAAGTATGCCAACCTTATTTTTGTTATAAAAAATAACAATTTATCTTTATTTTATAATTTTTATTAAAAATTTTTGCTTTGCGATGATACGAAAAAGAGCTTCTATGAATTTTGCTTGCTCCATAATTCAGCAATTTAAAATGACATAAGCAAACTGGCTTCTAAACTGTGCATTATTATTTTTATAAATCTTCAATATCTGGGTTATTCATTTCGTTTTAATAAACCTGACAATTCATCAAAATCCTGTTGAATCGCTTGCGCAGCTTGATTTTCCATTACTCTAAATTTTTTTAAGATCGTTTGACCGAATTCAGTTACGACTGCACCACCACCATGCGTTCCGCCCGTTTGAGTCTCAACGAGTGCTGAGTCGAAACATTGGTTCATGGTATCTACAAGCTGCCATGCGCGTCGATAACTCATGTTCATCGACTTTGCTGCTTGAGAAATAGAACCTGTGCGTTGAATTGCTTCTAATAACTCAGCTTTACCTGGACCAAATGCAATCTCATCATTAGACAATATTCGAACATGTATTTTTAAACGAGGCTTTGACATTGATTTAAACCCAAAGAATAGATGACACATTGCGCATCATCTATTCTAAATAATACGATTTAGAAATGAATTACTGTACGAATCGATTTACCTTCGTGCATTAAGTCAAATGCTTCATTGATATTTTCCAATGGCATAGTATGCGTTACGAATGGTTCAAGTTGAATTTCACCCTTCATTGCATCTTCAACCATTTTTGGTAATTGTGTACGCCCTTTAACGCCACCAAATGCTGTACCCATCCATTTACGACCAGTCACTAACTGGAATGGACGTGTTGATATTTCTTGGCCAGCACCAGCAACACCGATAATCACAGATTGCCCCCAACCACGATGTGCGCATTCTAAGGCTGAACGCATAACGTTGGTATTGCCAATACATTCAAATGAATGATCTACCCCCCAACCTGTCATTTCAACAATCACTTGTTGGATTGGTTGATCATAATCTTTTGGATTTAGGCAATCAGTCGCGCCAAACTGTTTTGCAAGTTCAAACTTTTCAGGGTTGGTGTCAATCACAATAATTCGTCCTGCTTTGGCTTGACGAGCACCTTGTACAACCGCAAGACCAATACCGCCTAAACCAAATACAGCAACACTATCACCTTCTTGTACTTTAGCTGTGTTGTGTACCGCACCAATACCTGTCGTTACACCACAGCCCAACAAACACACTTGTTCGTGATTGGCTTCTGGATTGATTTTGGCCAAAGATACTTCAGCAACAACCGTATATTCACTAAAAGTAGAACAGCCCATGTAGTGATAGATCGGTTGACCATTATAAGAAAAGCGTGTTGTACCATCAGGCATCACACCTTTACCTTGAGTTGCACGTACAGCAACACAAAGGTTAGTTTTACCTGACTTACAGAATAAACACTCTTTACACTCTGCCGTATATAGTGGAATAACATGGTCACCAACAGCAACACTGGTTACACCTTCACCGACCTGCACAACGACACCTGCACCTTCATGTCCCAATACAGCTGGAAAAACACCTTCTGGATCATCACCAGATAAAGTAAAAGCATCCGTATGGCATACACCAGTATGGCTAATCTTAATGAGGACTTCACCTGCTTTAGGTGGTTCAACATCAAGTTCTACGATTTGTAATGGTTCACCAGCGGCAAAAGCAACGGCTGCACGAGATTTAATCACGATGACACTCCTGAATTTTACTTTAAATAAGATTTAAGAATTTTACTGACCTGAGTTAGCTCTTGACTGCGTTGCAACTCTGAAGATTCACCGACAACCAATGTATCTTTTAAATGAATTTCGAGAAGTTCAGTCATCAAACCATTTAATGCTCCACGAACTGCACAGATTTGCTGCAAAATATCAGCACATTCTGTGTCATTTTCCAAAGCTCGCTCAACACTTTGAACTTGACCTTGAATTCGTTTTACACGTGTGAGAATCTTTTTTTTATCCTCTATCTGTTTAGGCATAATGTCGACCACATTAAATCTAAAAATATACTATACACCAGTATAGTACTTTGCCTCAATATTTATTGATTTATATACTTTAATATTCTAGTTATTTAGTTAGTTGAATTAAAACTATAAGTCATTGATTAAATTACCAATTACATTTAACCCATGGAAACAAAAAGCGTTTAGATATATAACAAAATCAATCACATGCAAATTGCTATTGGATTCATACGCTTGATAAATAAAATGATAAACAATTCATACCATTTTAAGATTACAACGCTTGTTATCATATTAGGAATAAGTGGCTGTTCATTGCCTCCCAATCAAATCCATGATCGGAGTAAATCCTTGCAAACAAAAACAAAATGGATGAACGATCCTCAAGCCGATCTTAATATTGAAAACGGTTTAACAGCTTTTTTAGCATTAGATGATGCCTTTTTAAGTATTGCCTCGCGTATTCATCTCATTAGAAATGCAAAACATCATCTCGATTTACAATATTACATTTGGAATGACGATGCCATTGGTAACATGATGCTGCATGAATTGCTTAATGCAGCTGATCGAGGCGTTAAAGTTAGATTGTTAATCGATGACCAGAATGGCATTAAACTCGATAAAACCTTGAAAGCCCTTTCACAACATCCAAATTTTGAAATTAGAATTTTCAATCCATATAAATTTAGACATTTACGTTTTATTGACTATATTTTTAGACTAAATCGTATCAATCATCGTATGCACAATAAATTAACGATTGCCGATGCTTCTATTGCAGTAACAGGTGGTCGTAACATTAGTAGTGAATATTTTGAGGCAAGTGATCAGTTCCAGTTTAGTGATATGGACATTCTCTTCTACGGCAAAGCCGTAGATCGTGCTGAACAAGTGTTTGAAGAATTTTGGAATGATCCCCTCAGTTATTCAACAGAACAACTTTTGGGTGATGGTAAACCACAACAATTGGAAAGTTTGAAACTAACCTATCAAGCTTTGGATGAGGTGAATACACCTACAGAAGAAAAGTTAGAGGCTGCTCAAGATTATTTAAAAATTCGTCTACAGAACTACCCTATTCAATGGGCAAAGGCACATTTTGTAGCGGATCATCCCAATAAAGCCTTGGGAAAAGCAAAAGATCAGGAATTATTGTATTCTCAAGTTTTAAAAATCATGGGCAAACCTGCACAGCATATGGAGCTTGTCTCTGCTTATTTCGTTCCAACGCAACGTGGTACCCAATATCTCAGTGAGCTTTCTCAGAATGGCATCAAAGTAAGAGTTTTAACCAATAGTTTGGTGGCAAATGATGTCGCTGTTGTGCATTCTTTTTATAGTAAATACCGTAAACCATTATTAAAAAATGGTATACAACTCTATGAATTTAAGCCAAATATTGAACGCAATAAACGGACGTGGTACGAAATCGCTACTGGTAGCGTAATTCCTAAAAAAGGTAAAAACCGTTCTAGCTTACATGCCAAGTTTTTTGATGTTGATGGTAAAGTTTTTATTGGCTCATTTAATTTTGACCCTCGCTCTGCTCATTTAAATACTGAAGTTGGCTTAGTAGTTGAGTCAGATCATTTACAAGATCAAATTACAGCTTTGCTTGATCAACATTTATTACAAGTCGCTTACCAACTTAAACTTGATGAAAATGGCAATATTGTTTGGTATGAACATAGATCAGATGGTGAAGTGATAAAACATGATCATGATCCTGAAAGCACGAAATTTCAGCGTTTTACCATGCACTTTGTGTCTTATTTTCCAGTGGAATGGATGATGTAAATCAACTTTTCTACATAGTAAAATTTGCCGAATTGACAAATAAGAAAAGATCAAATAGCGATATTATTTCAACTTTGTTGTGCTAAATTAACTTGAGAAACAATAATAAGGACAAGCACATGATTCTAGAAAAAGACTGGAGAAATATTCAAAAAATTTTTAAACTTGAACAAAAGACATCAATGCATGTTTCAATTGCTACAGTCGATCAATATGGTCAACCCAATATTACGCCTATCGGCACCGTTTTTCTCAATGAGAATCAAACTGCTTATTTATTTGATACATTTACCGAAAAATTAGCAGAAAATCTAATTCAAAATCCTAAAGCCTGTATTCAAGCAGTTAATAGCGGAAAGCTTTTCTGGCTAAGCTCACTGATTCAAGGAAATTTTAGTGATTATCCGGGCGTTCGTTTATATGTCGAAATTGGGGATTTACGTCCAGCCACTGAACAAGAGAAATTAGCAGTAGAACAGCGTATGAAACCACTGCAATGGACAAAAGGCAGTCAACTGATCTGGTCTGATTTTAGCCATGTCCGTGACATCAAAATCAATGATTTTAGATGGATCAAATATCCAAGAATGATGGAAAATTTAATCTAAACTCATCTCAAATAAACACAATCCTTCTATTTCTAAAGGCATCTTAATATTTTCAAAAGATGCCTCCTTTAAAGCACCGATATGCTCCTGTTTATTCATATAAAGTTGATCATTTTGCATGGCATGAGGCGCACATAAATGGTCACAGACCAAGTAATAACCTTTAGGTTTTAATAATTTTTTTACTGTTATATGGAAATCGGCAGCATATTTTTTATGTCGAAGCTCATGCAATGCCTGATGGATAATAATAAAGTCATATTTTTGCTTTATAGCGCTTTGCCAATCAGGCTCTTTAAAATTCCCAATCAAATAATTAGCTCTGGCTCGTTCAGAAGAGGTTAACTTCTGTTGTGCAAGCTGATGCATAGCCTCAGAAAAATCAAAAGCTGTATATTTAATATCAGACAATTGTGATAGCAAATGCTGTGCTAAAAAACCAGGGCCTGCTCCCAACTCCAAAATATGACATGAATCAAAAGCATGACGCTTAATCAGACTGGCGTAATACTCAAAGAAATCCTTTCTCCACGGGCGTTTCACATTCGCCGTATCTTGCCATTCCATAGCATCCTTATAATTACGTAAGTCAATTGGGCTAGCGACATCATTCATTAATTTCCCCTGCTTTTATAATTAAACCAAACCAATCCGCTCAAAAAAATGCTGATAAGCTTCTGCTTTTTTCTCTAAGGCCAATGGATATGCACGCGATGAAGATGGTAAACGGTATAAATTAAGTTCACGACTTTCAAAATTCACTTGTACCGACTGACCAATCATGGGCTTATTGCTTTGCTCAGGAAAATGTAGCATCAATGTATCGGTAGCTTTATCTCCTGTTGTCATAATGGTATGACATTTCGGAATCTGTTTAAGCAATTGAGCGAGGTTAGTTGGTGTAACAATCTCTAAGAACTTATCTGATGCATTACCTTGTAGACGTTTTACTTGGAACGCCGTATCAAATATCCCCACACCAATTTCAGTCAAAAATTCACGAATTTTTTGCTCTTGAAAATTTTTATTGGTTAAATCTAAAAAATAATTTTTATCTTTAAAAAAGATCAAACCAAATATTCGCCACATGTCATTTTGGTAATTTGGATAATAAAAGTCCATTTTCCAACGACTTTGAGGTGGAGGAAAACTTCCCAACATTAACAACTTTGCATTGGAAGGCAAAAATGGCTTTAATGGATGTGTTTCTACTTTGATCAAAATCTTTAAACCTCAATTATAACCATGTCAAAAGATCTGGATTTTGTGATTTAATAAACTGATGTTCATTCATACTAAAAAGTTGTGGTTCATCATTTAACAGCTTTAAAGTTGTGATACTCGTATTTGCAATCGACCAGCTTAAGGCAAAAGTACGTTGTACATTTAACTCAAGTAATTTGCCAACAATCACTGAAATAACTCCAGCAGAAGTAAATACGATGGCTTCTTTTACTGGCGTGTTCTGCAATTCAGTACATAAATTTTGTAATGCAACTTCTACACGAGTTTTGAATACAATCCATGACTCGTCATATTCATGATGATAGGATTCATCTGTCCAACGCTGTATCGCTTGATCGAAAATTTGTGCTAAATAAGTTCTTGGATCTATTTCGTTATGAATCTCTTGTTTCAATAACTCTGGTTGCTCAAATTTAGGTTCATAACGTGAAAAAATTTGTTGATGATTAAACTCATTCCATAAAGCATTAGTTTGATAATCAGCCAGAGGAAAACACTCATTTAATGCGATTTGAGTCGTTTGTTGGTGACGTTTCATTGCTCCAGAAATAATCAGCGGCTGTTCAGTTATCGTTTTTTTAAAGTACTGCCCTAAGATTTTGGCTTGAGCTTCTCCATTTTCTGAAAGCTCATCATAATTTGTTTTGCCAAAAGAAGCTTGACCATGTCTGACTAAATAGATGGTGGTCATTAAATTACCTTATAATATTTCGAGTTCTAAAATGAGATCTATTTGTAGCATAGCTTTTTTATTGAATACAAAGATTTTTTTTTAAGTTCTTAGATTTTGGTTTCTTAATAATGAGATTTTTTGTTCTTGCTAATTAAGAGGTATCGAGAATCTCTAAAATTAAAACTTAATTTTGCTTAGGCTATTTTAGAAATATAAAAATGCCATTCCGAAAAATGACATTTATTAAAAAAATTAGTGCTTAAAATAGTTAAAAGGTAGTTTCAGATAACGAATACCATTCGGTTCGGGTTCAGGAAAACGACCAGCATCCATATTGATTTGAATGGATGGCAAAATCAATTTTGGCATGGATAGCGTTGCATCTCTAGCATTACGCATGCGAACAAAATCTTGCTTTTGAGTATTCAGATTAAGATGAATATTTGTCTGTTTTTGCGCCGCAATGCTGGTTTCATATTGATATTCATTTCGTCCGATCGGCTTATAGTCATGGCACAAGAAAACTCGCATCTGGTCGGGTAATTCGTAAAGCTTATGCACTGACTCAAATAAAATATCCGCACTGCCCTTAGGAAAATCACAACGTGCAGTTCCATAATCGGGCATAAACAACGTATCTCCAACAAAAACTGCATCACCAATGACATAACTTAGACACGCAGGCGTATGTCCTGGTGTCGGAATGTTATATGCATCTAGATCGCCAATTTTAAAATGCTCATGATCTTTAAAAAGATAGTCAAATGTTTGATGGCTATTCAACGTTTTAATATCAATATTATAAATTGCGCTAAATGTTTCTTGAACAATACTAATCTTTTCGCTCATGGCAATCTTTCCACCAAGTTGCGATTTTAGATATTGAGATGCTGTGAGATGATCCGCATGGACATGTGTTTCTAAAATCCACTCAGTTTTAAGCTGATTTTCTTGAATAAACTTAATAATATGATCAGCGCTGTGTGTCGATGTTGAAGCTGATGCTGCATCATAATCCAACACACTATCGATAATGGCACATTGTAATGTCTGTGGATCACTGACCACATAGCTAAAAGTATTGGTGTTTTCATCAAAGAAAGCTTTAACTTGAGGATGTTGCATGTTTACGCTCCTATCGTTCAGCCCATAAACGGTGAATAAAAATACCCAGTAACATTGAAGCAATAAAATACCAAGCTTCAGAATAACCTAAACCAATTAAAGTAATTGCTGGTGCTGGACAAATTCCTGCAATACCCCAACCTACACCAAATATGACTGCTCCTAAAATCAACTTTTTGTCGATTTGGGTATTTGTAGGTAAAGAAATTTTTTCACCAAACAAGGTTTTAGGATTACGGATTGCTTTTTGGAATGGAATGATCGCAATTGCAATTGCGCCAACCATCACAAACATTAAACTAATATCCCACTGACCGAAAATATCTAAAAATCCTAGAACTTTTTCTGGATTCGACATACCCGAGACCATTAAACCTAGAGCAAATAAGCTTCCAAAGATAAAAGCGAATACATTTTTCATATTACCGCTCCTAAAACATGACGAATCACATACACAGTCACAATGCCAGCAAGCATAAATGTCATCGTCGCAATCACTGAGCGTATTGATAGACGGCTCATACCACAGATACCGTGCCCACTTGTACAGCCTGAACCTAAACGTGTACCAAAGCCAACTAAAAGACCTGCAAAGATCAAGCTAAATGGAGCTACATTAATCTTAATTTCAGGTTGTACAAACAATCCATACAAAAATGGCGTGAGAAATAATCCAAGCAAGAACCAAAATGCTGGATTCGCTAAAAGTGATTTTGGTTGTAATACTTGTGCGAGTAGACCGCTAATACCCGCAATCCGACCGTTTACATAGAGGTAGCCTACGACTGCGATTCCGAGGATTCCACCACCGATTAAAGCTGAGATGACGCTAGACATTTGCTTTGCCCAATACATTATATATTTTTATAATATATTATTAAGTATAATCATTAAAGCTATTTATTCATTTTGATACAAATTATTCAAACTCTGAAAGAACTTTATCTGCAAACCATATTGGAAATTCAGTAACCACTTGATTTAATCTTAAGATTTCAGCATGTTCTATTTCAGCTAAAAAGGCAGCTTTTTGTCCATCCGATGAATTATCAAATAAAAATGCTCTGTCTGTAACTTCTACCGCCTGCATAAGTAAATCCATACTTCTAAAATATCGATCACGAATTTTCTGTTCTGGTACAGGGTGCCCGCCTGTGCTTACTCGATATTTAACTCGAGCAATATTAATCTCAGGATCTACAGTAGAGACAAAATATAAGTATGTTTTGAATCCTTGAGCTTGTGCTTCTTTCAAGAACTCGACTTTACTGATATGAGACATCACGGTCTCAAAAGTAAAGCTTATTTTTAATCTTAGAAACTCTAAACGAATAAAATCAATAATTCGAGCCGCTAAATATGAATCAACATCTTGATGAGCAAAACGTATTTTCTTTTCACTTATTTGCTGAGGTTCTTGACTAAGTAAAGCAAATGTATTGTGGTTTAATTTTTTCTTCTTACTTCGTAAAAACTCAAGCAGTTTTAGTGGCTCAAGGTGATTATGATAGCTCTCTAAATCTAAAACTTGTGTTTGATTTAAGACTTTTTCTAATTCATCTGCATTTAAATATGCCCCGATATGTCGGGGCAATAAATAGTCTTTTATTGTACTTTTACCAGAACCATTTGGCCCAGCAAACATACGAATACGAGGTTGACGCATTTATTATATAAAAGCCTGTTTTCTCTTACGCTTAAGTACTTTTTGAGTTGCTGTAATCGACGTATATGCCGCAGAAATATCTTTAATCACATTAATCTTACCAGAAGGTAACTTCTCAATTAATTGATGATCTTTTGCGAAAACGACAGTAGAAGATTCACTAGCTTGCTTAAAAGCATCACGAAATGCTTGAACAGCAAGATTTGGAAGATTATCTTCTTCTTGCATTGTCATTTGCATGTTTGTAAAAGCTGTCATTTGTGAATCCTCCGCATTATTGCGTTGTATCGTTATACTAACATAACTGCGAATTTTGTCTAATTTTACAGCATCAGTTAACGTACTAAATCTTCAATTCCAATCAATGTCGGTAATTTCTCAATTAACTTATTTAACTCAGCATTTGCTGGAGAAATACAACCTTGATAATGGCTTAAACGCGTAACAGTACCATCTGGGCGTTTCCACCAAAAATAAGCACTAGGTTGATCAGTAGCAGTTTGCACACAACCTGTTGTTTTAACATTCGCACCAGTTTCAGGACGATATGTCTTAAGTTCCTGTTGGAGCTTTTTATAAACAGAAGGATCAACTGTAAGATCTTGAGTACCAATAACTTTCGTATATTGCTTACCATCAAAGTGCACAGCCCCATATGGCGAAACCTCTACAGAATAAATTGGGCAAGCGCCAAAACAAGGACTAGAAGAATAACGTATAGTTTCTTGCATGGTATCTTGTGGTTGGTCGGGTGTCGTTGCACAGCCGACTAAAGAAAATGTAAAAAGACCTGCAAGTAATAATTTTTTCATTTGTTGATCCGTTATAAAGTATGTTCTTCAAATTTAACAAATAGTGAAATAGTTGTCATTTATATTGATGTTAAAAGCTTTAATTTTCAACTTATTTATCTGAGATACTATGGTTGATATGACCTGTATTTACGCTTTAACTATGGATTTTGCGACTGAAGAATTAAACGAGCAAGCTCTAAATCATCACTATAAGTAATTTTAATATTATCAGAACGACCTTGTACAACTTGTACGGGTTCATTTACATATTCAAGAGCGCTTGCTTCATCAGTAATTAAAACATTGTCTGCCAAAGCAGTTTCAATTGCAGATTTTAATGTTTTTAATTTAGCCATTTGAGGCGTTTGTGCTTGCCATAACAAGTCACGGCTTACAGTCTTTGCAATCAGATTATTGCTTTGAACCAATTTCAAAGTATCACGAACAGGTATTGCTAAAATAGTACTTTGATCTGCATTAATCGCAGATACAACCAATTGCTCTAAATTCTGCTGAGTTATACAAGGTCTTGCTGCATCATGAACAAGCACCCAATCATCATCTGCCGCTATCTCAGATAAATAGATTAAGGCATTTAAAACCGAATGAACACGCTCCTTTCCACCTAAACAAAAATGTACTTTGTTTTGCTTTTGAAAAGAGAGCGTTTTTGCAAAGTTATCTTGTTCGCCTATCGCAAGCACGCAACCAGCTAAATCGAGAGAGTTAAGGCGATTAACTGTATGTTCAAGTACAGTCTGATCATGAATATATTGGTATTGCTTTAATTCTGTTTTAGAAAAACGACTGCCAGAACCTGCTGCTGGTACAACCGCCCACAGTTTAGTCTGGGTTTTCATTAGTCGCTGTATCTACTTTTGCATTTGGATCAATATAAATTGGCTTGTAATGCGTGCTAATTGTGCTCATTTGAACAAAAGTTTCATTAGGTTTAACTAAACCTAAATCAAGACGAGCATGTTCTTCAATCGCTTCTGTGCCATTTTTTAAGTCAAAAACTTCGGCCGCTAAAATACGATTTCGCTCTTTAAGCTCAGTATTTATTTCTGATTGTTGGGTAATTTGCTGTGTAAGCGCTTGGTGAGCAAGATAGCCTCCCTCACCAAACCAAAATTGGTACTGTAAGCTTGTAACCAATGCGATTACAAGCAACAGAATCAACTTACTTGAAGTAGATCGAAACATCTCTATCATGAAAAACTCTCTACATCTTTCTCAAAGGAAGATTATCCGCAAATTCTATAGGATTATGAATTTGCAGAGTTTCTCTCTTTTGTAAAGAAAGATGATCAAAAGTATTCAACATAGATAAATTGACCTTATTTTAGACCTTTGAATTCAGCCTTACCGCGGTAAGCTGCTTTCGTTAATTCTTCAATACGAAGCAATTGGTTATATTTCGCAACACGGTCAGAACGGCAAAGTGAACCAGTCTTAATTTGACCCGCTGCTGTACCAACAGCTAAATCAGCAATTGTTGAATCTTCTGTCTCACCAGAACGATGAGAGATTACAGTTGAATAACCATTTGCTTTAGCAAGGTAAATTGCATCTAAGGTTTCGCTTAATGTACCAATTTGGTTGTATTTGATAAGGATAGAGTTACCTACTTTCTCATCAATACCACGTTGTAAAATCTTAGGATTCGTCACGAATAAATCGTCACCAACCAATTGGATTTTATCGCCAAGAATTGATGTTAAGTAGCTCCAACCTTCCCAATCAGACTCATCAAGACCATCTTCAATTGAGATAATAGGATATTGATTTACAAGGCCCGCTAAATAATCAGCAAATTGATGGCTTGTAAATGCACGGTTACCTTCACCTTCTAAAACGTACTGGCCATTTTTATAGAATTCTGAAGATGCGCAGTCTAAAGCAAGCATCATATCTGAACCAGCTTTATAACCAGTCAACTCAATCGCTTGAAGAATAACTTGAATAGCTTCTTCGTTAGAACGTAAGTTCGGTGCGAAACCACCCTCATCACCAACTGCAGTATTTAAACCTTGTTTTTTAAGTACAGATTTTAAAGCATGGAAAACTTCTGCACCTGAGCGTAATGCTTCAGCAAATGAAGTAAAACCTACAGGCTCAATCATGAACTCTTGAATATCAACAGTGTTATCAGCGTGTTCACCACCATTTAAGATGTTCATCATTGGAACAGGCATGGTCAAAGTTGTTTGACCACGTAAGTTTGCAATGTATTGGAACAATGGAAGTTTTTGTTCAGATGCCGCAGCACGAGCAGCAGCCAAAGATACTGCTAAAGTTGCATTTGCACCTAATTTCTCTTTGTTTTCAGTACCATCCAATGCAATCATTTTGTCATCAAGCAATTTTTGCTCAAAAACATTTTGACCAACAAGTAATTCATGAATTGAACTATTTACATTTTGAACAGCAGTACGAACGCCTTTACCTAGGTAACGAGATTTATCACCGTCACGAAGTTCTAAAGCTTCACGAGAACCAGTTGAAGCACCAGATGGTGCACATGCACGACCAACAACACCAGATTCTAAAATTACATCTGCTTCGATGGTTGGGTTACCACGAGAATCCAAAATTTCGCGTGCACGAATGTCAACGATTTGGCTCATGAACAATTCCTCTGTTGATTGAATAACAAGATGCAAATAGCTGCATCAATGAGTGTCTAACTTTTTGAATCCTTTAACTAAAGTATCCAATTCTTTTAATTGTGCCAAGAAAGGCTCAAGCTGTGATAAACGTAAAGCACAAGGCCCATCACATTTCGCTTTTTCAGGATCTGGATGTGCTTCTAAGAACAAACCAGCAAGTCCAGTCGCCATACCAGCACGGGCTAAAGTCGTAATTTGAGCACGACGACCACCTGCTGAATCAGCACGACCACCTGGTGTTTGTAATGCATGAGTCACATCAAAGAATACAGGAACATTCATTTCTTTCATGATATCGAAGCCGAGCATATCAACAACTAAGTTGTTATAACCAAATGCTGAGCCACGTTCACAAAGGATAAGCTTGTCATTTCCAGCCTCTAAACATTTATGCAAGATATGACGCATTTCATGTGGAGCTAAAAATTGTGCTTTTTTAATATTGATGATAGCTTGAGTTTTCGCCATTGCTTCAACTAAATCAGTCTGACGACTTAGAAATGCTGGAAGCTGAATGATGTCAGCTACCTCAGCAACTGGCGCAGCTTGATGTGGTTCATGTACATCAGTAATGATTGGAACATTAAATTGTTTTTTAATATCCGCAAGCCATTCAATCCCTTTTTCTAAACCCGGTCCACGGAAAGAAGTTAAGCTTGAACGGTTCGCTTTATCAAAACTTGCCTTGAACACGTAAGGGATTTCTAAGCGTTTACAGATATCAATATAAGTTTCAGCAATTTCAAATGCTAAATCTTTTGACTCGAGTACGTTCATTCCGCCAAATAATACAAATGGCAAATGATTTGCCATTTGTATATCGCCTAAACGTACAACCTCTTGTGGTTTTAATTGTGACATTTAAACTTCCCAGTTTATTTAAAGAACTGCCTTATTTACTCTGTTGGTGCTGTTTTTTTGCAGCGTCAATGAAACCAGCAAATAATGGATGTCCATCTCGTGGTGAACTTGTAAATTCTGGATGGAATTGTACAGCAATAAACCACGGATGTTCAGAAATTTCTACAGTTTCAACTAAATGTTGTACTGAAGAATAACCTGAAATTTTCATACCAGCTTCTTCAAGCGTAGGAATGAAACGATCATTCATTTCATAACGATGGCGATGGCGTTCAGTAATTTCAGCTTTACCATAAACTTCGCGTGTTTTTGTGCCTTCAACAAGTTCAGACTTTTGAGCACCTAAACGCATCGTTCCGCCTAAGTCTGATTCAAGACTACGCTGTTGTAATTCACCACGTTCATCTAACCATTCAGTAATTAAGCCAATTAATGGAGACTTTGTAGAACGATTAAACTCAGTAGAACTTGCTTCGGGAATACCAGCAACATTACGAGCATATTCAATTACAGCCAATTGCATACCTAAACAGATACCTAAGAAAGGAATCTTGTTTTCACGAGCATATTGGATCGCACGCATTTTCCCTTCTGTACCGCGTTCGCCAAAGCCACCCGGTACAAGAATTGCATCAGCTGTACTCAAAACATTGATGTCTTGTTGTTCTAGATCTTCAGCATTAACGTAGTCAATTTGAACTTTAACGCGATTTTGAATACCTGCATGTAAAAGCGCTTCATTGACAGATTTATATGCATCTGGCAATTCAACGTATTTACCAACCATCGCAACGCGAACGGTATATTCAGGATTTAATAATGCTTCTACCACATTGTCCCAATCTTCAAGATTTGCTTCAGGAAGATCATTAAAACCAAAACGTTCACAAATTAAATCGTCAACCTTTTGTTCGGAGAAGTTACGAGGAATTTGATAAATTGTTTTTGCATCTTTACATACAACAACTGCACGCGCTTCAACATTCGTAAACAATGCAATTTTACGTTTTGTATCAGCATCTACATCATATTCTGTGCGGCAGATCAAAATATCTGGTTGAATACCAATAGAAAGGAGTTCTTTCACAGAATGTTGTGTAGGTTTTGTTTTTAACTCTGCCGCAGATTTGATATATGGCAATAAAGTTAAATGCATAAGCATTGTGCGTTTATGACCTAATTCAACCATTAACTGACGTACTGATTCCATAAATGGAAGTGATTCAATATCACCTACAGTACCACCAATCTCTACAATCGCAACGTCATAACCTTCGCCTGCACGAAGCACACGCTCTTTAATATTATCTGTGATATGTGGAATAACTTGAACAGTTCCACCAAGATAGTCACCACGACGTTCTTTATTTAAAACGTCTTGATATACACGACCACTTGTAAAGTTATTCAACTTAGTCATTTTTGCACGACGTAAGAAACGTTCGTAATATCCCAAATCTAAGTCAGTTTCAGCACCATCCTCTGTGACGAAAACTTCACCGTGCTGAAATGGGCTCATGGTACCTGGATCGACATTAATGTATGGATCCATTTTTACCATAGTGACTTTTAAGCCACGAGCTTCCAAAAGTGCAGCAACAGAAGCAGCAGAAATACCTTTACCTAGTGATGAAACAACACCACCAGTGACAAAAATAAAATGGGTCATTGAGTTTCTCGTACAATCGAGCCGAAATCGGCCTACAATGTTGGGCAATTTTACTGTACTCTGCCCCTATAAAGCAAAGTCAAACCGCATCAATTCAAAGAACTATAAACAACTGGTTATTCTATCAGCATTTTTGATAAAAATTTATGGGATTTGTGGAATTTTCATACTTAATTTAGTTTTCTTGCCCCCAAAACACTAAATCCGTCAGAAAATTATCTCTTAAATAGGCTACTCGATAGATCTTTAGCGGAGATAATCTTTTAAGCATTTATAAAATATCAACAAACTGAATAATGATCAGTGATTCACTCTAATAATTTTACTGCTATAATTCCGCTGTCCTAATTTAATATGTTGTTTTGGCAATGGCGAATAAAAAACTTTTAATTTGTGCAGCACTTGCGGCAGGTCTTTTATTGACGGCTTGTGTGAAAAAAGAAGAACCTAAAAACGAAGAGCAGCAAGAACAGGCGACTGAGACTCAAGAAACTCAACAACCTGAACCAGAAAAAGCTCAAGAGTTTCAAGCTTTAGAAAGCGCAGATACACAAGAGTCTCCTGCTCCTGTAATTGAAACAACTCGTGAAGAAACTGAAAAGACAACGACTGAAATTCGTCCAGCACAAACTTCTAATGAAACAGCTACTCAAGAAACTCCACATACTGAACAGCCAAAACCAGCCAAAGTAGAACAACCTGTAAAAACTCAAAGCTCTACTGGTCCATCTCAAACTGAAGATGATGCTGTAGCTGCTGCTATTGCGGCAGCAACACCTGCTTTAAATAATTAATCTATTCATTAGATTGAAAAGCCAGTTGCCTCCAACTGGCTTTTTTATTCACTCATTCTCTTAAGTTGTACTTTTAAAGAAGTCTGCAATTAAACGCGAAGCCCAAGATTTAGCACTAAAGCTTTCGTAAAAACCACAATGACTACCTTTCTTCGTAGTTACAACCGCAATATTATCCATCTGCTGAATCGCATCTTTATAAGGTTCTAAGTTTTTAATTGAACACACAGGATCATCTTCAGCATTTAGAATCATCAACGGAATTTTGATATTCTCAAAAACATAGATTGGATTTATGGCTTGGCAATAACTCTGATAATCTTGATATCCCGCCATTTCAAAATAAACTTTTTCAAATTCCTCTAAATTCGTAGTTGCAAGAACTTTCTGAATTGAAGAAACCTGATTCCACATATCTTGATAGGGTTGAATAAAATATTTGAATAATTTTTTAGTCATCATTCTGCTATAAAATGGGTGAACATTTTTAAATCCAATTTCCGTGTTGTAACCAGGACACATAGCAAAAGCTGCTTTGAAAGGTGTGTCACAGCCTTGTTCTCCCAAGTACCGAACCAATAATCCAGTTCCCGCAGATGAGCCAACCGCATATAGTTCTGTTTGAGGAAATAAACTTTGAATATGCAGTAACTGTTCCCGAAGATCACTCGTCGATCCGAACAAGGAAATACGCGGGACAGGCATAGGTAAACCTGCATGACCACGTCGCAAGCAGAGTGCAATGCGCCATCCTGTATATTCATGTAAATCTTTGACAAGCTCACGCATACTTTCAGGTGTTCCCGTAATTGTATGCATGATCACCACTGTTGGAGTCTCTGCTGGTAAATCATATCCATACCAAGCAATCGCCGTGATACCTCCATCCTGCATCGTTAATTGATCAACACGATCATATTCAAGCTTTATAGTTTTCTTTCGAATCACATCAAAATAAAGTAAATGAAGATGGGTATTACTCAACCACGGCGTTGGGCGATATTTTTCTCGTAATTGGGGTAGCTTTTCGAGTGTATTTTTAATTTTTCCTTTTGGGTCATAATACATTTTGGGTTGTTCAGCACCAACAACTGCATCAAATAATTCTGAACCTAATACTTTAATTTTATTTAAAGCTGAAATACCCATATCCGCTCACTACCTTTAACGATAAGTAAATGTTTCTCGCACTAAAAATGCGACTTTTTGCCCCCAAATTGCGTAAATTTCTTTACTCGGATGAAAACCATCACTTGCCATAGGCAAATTTAATGCCTGAAACTCTTTTATATCATATTTGATAAATTTAAATTTATCCTGCGGCATTAACCATTGTTGTAATACTTGGTTCATTTGCGCTGCATATTTTCCAAACAACCATGCCAAAGGATAAGGCAAAGCAGGAAAATGTTGCATTGGTGGCACACCAGACACAATGATTAATTTGGGTTTAAAGCGGTTTTGTATATCTGCAAACAATTGTTTTTGTTGTTTTAACCATGATCTCGCTGAAGTGAATTTCGTAACATCATTCACTCCTGTTGATGTAATGACAATATCGTACTGCTGATCACTTATTTGTTTAGCTGCCTGAATCACTTGTTGTGTCGTATTGCCTGTTTGCGCTTGTAACTTCCACGTCAAAGTAAATTCATTGCCAAGTTCTGTAATGATCGCACCGGATAAAGCATCTTGTTGCGTTTCTACCCCAACACCTGCTGCGGCAGAATCACCAAGTATTAGCAATGAAAGCGGTTTTCCACTGCCGATTACTCCATCTCTTTCACCACTTGCTTCTGGAAGACGTGGCGTATTTTTACGGACTTTGATTCCTTGTATAGCAACAATAGGAAGTAACGCAAATGTCGTAATTTTTAACCACATCTTCAAACCTCAATTTACTTAGGCTATTTGGTGTTTTTATGCATCCGCTTGATATTGAGCAAATCGAGCGCCCATTTGCTCTGCAAGAGCAGCCAATCCACTCATTGGACGAATCATCACTTCAAAATCAATAATTTTACCTTGTTCATTAAATTTGATCATATCGATCCCCTTTAATGACTTACCACTGACATTGGCACTAAACTCAAGCACCACATTTTCACCATCTTCAGTATAGAACTCACGGTGATAGGTAAAATCCTGAAACACCTGAATCACATTTGTGAGAATAAAGAAAACAACATGCTTCCCTTCATAAGGCTTATATGCGACTGGTGAACGGAACACGACATCTTCTGCTAATAAATCATTTAAGCTTGTCAAATCACGAGTATTAATCATCTCATGCCATTGTTCTAAAGAATGTTTCGTTGTTGCGAGTGTCATTGTTATATTCCTTTTTAAATTATGCTGTGATTTATATATTTAAGGGCATTCCTCTTTGGAAGAATGCCCTAAATTGAATTATAAGACTGCTGCTAATTCAGCGCCTTGGCGAATCGCACGTTTTGCATCTAGCTCACCCGCTTCTTTCGCACCACCGATAAGATGTACATTCTTTCCATCTGCTTTAAGTTGGTCGTACATTGCTGTATATGATTCTTGTCCTGCACAAATTACGACATTATCTACTTCGAGTATGTGTGTTTGGCCGTCAACCGTAATATGCAAACCTTGATCATCAACTTTGTCATAGCTAGCACCTGCAATCATTTTCACATCACGATGTTTTAAGCCAGTGCGATGAATCCAGCCAGTTGTTTTGCCCAAACCTGCGCCAACTGCGGCCGTCTTGCGCTGTAAAAGGTAAATTTCTCGCTCAGATTTTTCAAGCTCAGCTGGTTTTAAACCACCCACATTTTCATATGATGTATCAATACCCCATTCATCATAGAATTTTTGTGGATTCAAGCTACCACTATCGCCTTCATGTGTTAAATATTCTGCTGTATCAAAACCAATTCCACCCGCACCAATAATTGCGACACGCTTACCTACAGGCATACGTTCTCTTAAAACTTGGATATAGCTCAATACTTTTGGATGATCAATGCCTTCAAACTGTAATTGGCGAGGCGTAACACCTGTCGCAACAACGATGTCATCATAGTTTGCTTGACTCAACTCTTCATAAGTTGCTGTGTGATTCAGTACGAGCTCAATATTTGGTTGCAATTCAATTTGACGTTTGAAGTAGCGTAAAGTCTCATAGAATTCTTCTTTACCAGGAATCGTTTTCGCAATATTAAATTGGCCACCAATTTGATTGCTCGAATCAAATACTTTTACTTTATGACCACGACTTGCAGCATAGGTTGCAAAGCTCAAACCAGCTGGCCCCGCACCAATCACCGCAATATTTTTTGCTGTGTTTGCTTCTTTAAAAATAAGTTCAGTTTCATAACATGCGCGCGGATTCACTAAACAAGTTGCAATTTTCATAGAAAAAATATGATCTAAACATGCTTGGTTACAACCAATACATGTATTGATTTCATCACTACGACCTTCACTGGCTTTTAATACAAATTCAGCATCTGCTAACATTGGGCGTGCCATTGAAATCATATCCGCATGGCCCGATGCCAATACATGTTCAGCCATTTCAGGTGTATTAATGCGGTTAGAAGTAATCAGTGGAATCGAAACCGTTCCTTTTAGCTTCTCAGTCACCCAAGTAAATGCTGCACGAGGGACTTTAGTCGCAATCGTTGGGATACGTGCTTCATGCCAGCCAATCCCTGTGTTAATGATCGTAGCACCTGCTTTTTCGATTTCTTTAGCGAGTTGAATGACTTCTTCTAAACTTGAACCGCCTTCAACCAAGTCAAGCATGGATAGACGATAAATAATAATGAAGTTCTCACCAACTAATGCGCGTGTACGCTTTACAATTTCAATCGGAAAACGAATACGGTTTTCATAGCTACCACCCCATTCATCATCACGATGGTTGGTACGCGCAGCAATAAATTCATTAATTAGATAACCCTCTGAACCCATGATTTCGACACCATCATAGCCAGCGTATTGAGCAAGCTTGGCACAGTTAGCAAAATCATCAATTGTTTGTTGTACTTCCGCTGAACTTAACGCTTTAGGTTTTATTGGGTTAATTGGTGCTTGGATAGCAGATGGTGCAACGTTATTTGCTTGATAAGAATAACGACCCGTATGCAGGATTTGCATTGCGATTTTACCACCAGCCTCATGTACAGCCTGAGTAATCACTTTATGTTTTTCAGCTTCCTCGATCGAATCTAATTTTGTACCGTGCGAAAAAACAACACCATCATCATTTGGAGAAACACCGCCCGTTACAATTAACCCCACATCACCTTTTGCACGTTCAGCATAAAATGCTGCCATACGATCATATCCTTGCGGTGCTTCTTCTAAACCAATATGCATAGACCCCATAAGCACGCGGTTTTTTAAAGTCGTAAAGCCTAAATCAAGTGGCTTTAATAAATGTGGGTAAGCTGACATGTTTTCTCCTTTGGCTAGCAATCTGCTTGCTAATGCAACTTGTTGCATAAAGTTATAAACAAGATTTGATTTTTATGCAACATATTGCATAATTCTAATGAGTCATTTTTATTACGGAATATTATGTCACTTGCCCATGTTTTATTGACAAGCTTATTAGAAAAGCCAAGTACTGGTTTTGAATTAGCTCGTCGCTTTGACCGTTCAATGGGCTTCTTTTGGAATGCGACTCATCAGCAAATCTATCGGGAACTCAATGGAATGCTGAAAAAAGGATGGATTTCTACACTAGAAGAACAAGCTGCGAATAGCCGAAAAAAGACCTACCAAGTCGAACAACTCGGCAGAATACAACTCGCTTCATGGATTGAACAACAAAGTGAACCTGCGCAACTGCGCGATGACCTTATGGTTAGATTAAGAGCTGAAGCTCAACTCGGTGGTAACAATATTTTACCTGAACTTGAGCGTCATCTTGAGCTACATAAGGAAAAATTAAGCTTATACCAAGCAATTCATGATAAAGATTTTAAAAATCATGAACCGACTAATCGCATCCTTTTTATCCATAAAATGATTCTTGAACTCGGTATCATTAAAGAAAATGAATGGATAAAATGGTTAGAACAAATGATTCCTCAACTCAAGAAATTTGAGCAATCAGACAAAATTGGAGAATAATAATGCCGTTTTACACTATGCCTGATCAAGAAAAACTTTTTGTACGTCGTGTTGGCGAAGGTGAACCTGTACTCGTATTGTCAGGACTTGGTATGCATAGTTGGCAATGGCTACCTTTCCTATTTGCAAATCGTAAGCAATACGAGTTTATTATTCCAGATTGGCGTGGTTTTGGTGGCTCAAAGAACTGCGCCATTCCTGAAATGGATGCCATTTCAAGCCATTGGAATGATATAGATGCATTGATCAAACAATTAAAATTAGATCAATTCATCCTAATGGGCTATTCCATGGGTGCAACGACCGCGATGCATGGTATGAAGCATGGTGATCTAGCAAGTAAATTAAAAGCCTATTTACACATTGATCAAACACCCAAAATTGCAGTTGATGATTCTTGGCAATATGGTTTATTTGGACAAAAACAACCTCAATTTAAAAAGCTGCTCCTCGATATACAAACGCTTCTGCTCAATTATAAATACGCTCAGAAGTTAGAGGATTTGCCAGATGATATCCGCTATAAGCTAGTAAGTTTATGGGCTGGATTCATTGAGTTTCAGAGCAGCAACAGTTACAGCCCTAAGATTTTCAAACTCGCATTACATCGCCCATTCTTACAAAAGTATTTACTACCAATTCAACGCCTAGATTACTTGCTTTGGTATGTAGAGAACTATTTAAATCACGATGAAGATTATCGTGAAGCAATCAGTCATGTTGATTGCCCAACGACCTTCTTTATTGGTCGCGAATCTACGCTTTACCCTGAAAAAGGACAAACATTGATTGCGAACTCGTTAAGCAATGCAACAGCCGTTTACTTTGAGCGTTCGGGGCACACACCTCTAATTACAGAACCAAGAAAATTCAGCCAAGAAATTGGACATTTCCTTAATGCTCAGTCCAAACATGCTGCCTAAATCAACATAGATATAAAAAAGCCAATCTCAATGATTGGCTTTTTTATACTTTTATACTTTTGATCTCATCTGCTCAGCAATATCCAATAAAGCTTGTGCGGTTTTATCCCACCCCAAACAACCATCAGTTACTGATTGACCATAGGTCATATCACATGAAATCTTTTGATTTCCATCTACTAAATGACTTTCAATCATCACGCCCCGAACTTTCGACTGAGCTCGCTCTTCGATGATTTGTTGCAAAACTTGTGGTTGTAATAACGGATCTTTACCGCTATTACCATGACTACAATCAATTACCAATGCAGGCAAATGTTTATGTTTGAAATGCATCGCCTGAATTGAGGCTAAATCATAATTTGTTCCGTGATTTGAGCCACGTAAAATTAAATGTGGTAATGGATTGCCATTGCTATGAAGGATCGCAGGTAAACCTTGTTGTGTCATACCTAAAAATTGATGTCCATTTAATGCGGACTGAATTGCATCCAAAGCAATCTGAATAGAACCATCTGTACCATTTTTGAACCCGATACTGTACGGCATATGGCTTGCAATCTCACGATGAATCTGAGACTCACTGGTTCTCGCTCCAATAGCGCCCCAAGCTAATAGGTCATCAAAATAACCTGTTGCCATAGGGCTAAGAATTTCACTCGCAATCGGCAAGCCTTTCTCAATAAGCTGTAAATAAAGTTGACGTGATTTTTCTAAACCAAGTTGTAAATCTGATGATCCATCTAAATCAGGATCGTATAAAAAACCTTTCCAACCTACCGTGGTACGTGGTTTTTCAATATATGCACGCATCACGAGGAAAATTTGATCTTTGACTTGTTCTTGTAATTTTTGTAGCCGATCAGCATATTCAAGCACTGCAACTGGATCATGTATTGAACACGGCCCTGTTATCACCATTAAACGATGATCATGTCCAGATAAAATGTTTTGAATCGTTTGACGATGTTTTGAAATTTGCTGCGCTAAAGTGACAGACAAGGGATACTGCGCTTTGAGTTGTGATGGCAAGCTAAGCATTGATTCTTTTGAATGAGTTTGTGGTTGTGTCAAAGCAGTATTTAAAGCGTTCATTATTCATTTCCTTTGGACTGTCCTTCTTCGCAGTCCAGATCATTTATTTGAGCAATAGGGATCTAAGCAATAATTGATGTTGGCTAAAGTAGAACCAATAAAAGCTGCTAAAATATGACTTATTAAATTTATACATGGTATTTCTCCTAAAGTAATGATTGTTAAAGCATAAAAAAACCTGATCGGTGTTGCCGATCAGGTATTAACTGGTTGGGCAACCTTTCTGATGCCCGAAACGCGTCAGGCAACTAAATATATTGCCAAAAATAAAAGTATGCGTTTGTGTTTACAGTATGCTTTAACATGTTTATTTCAAATATCTAAAAAACTGTTCCTAAGTATTAAACTACGCACTATTTCCTCGTTTGACAAGCACTTTTTATCTTTTTTTAAACATAACTTCAAAATAAGAAAAATTGACCTATCAACATTATGCTCATAAAATAGTATAAAAATACACCAATTTGAGATTACGCCAATGAAGTAAGTTCTATTTTTCAACATCAAACATTCTTTCTTTTTGATGTGCAAAATAGGCTTATCTATCTTTTAGTAGTTTCTATTCTAAGAACTTATTCTTATTATTCTATTTTGCATATCCTGTTTTATGAGGTTTTCTTATGACCCAACAGGCATGTATTATTTCCAACTTAACGCTTGATTTTCCACAACAAAAAGTTTTTGACAACATTTATTTCCAATTACCTTTAAATTCATTTTCAGGCCTAGTTGGAAAAAATGGACAAGGTAAATCTTTACTCATGTCTATATTACATTTGCAGAAGAAAAATGGAGTTGCTTATTCTGGTCAAATCTTGTGGCAATGCCCTCATCAACATCTCACTCAACTACAGCAAATTAAAGAAAGCACAATTGCTCAAGCTTTAAATATTCATGAATTATATTTTTGTTTTGAACGTATAAAGCAAGGCATTGCTTCATTTGCAGATTATGATCAAGTTGAAAATCTCTGGCATTTACCTGCTCATTGGCAACAACTGCTAGAAAGCGCAAATTTACCTATTGACCTTGATACTCGTATTCAAGATTTGAGCGAAGGACAAAAAACCAAACTGGCACTATGCCGTTTATTTATTCTTAAAGATCATTATTTACTTTTAGATGAACCAAGCAATCATTTAGATACTCAAGGGCGTAAATGGTTAATTGATCAAATGAGTCAGCACCCAACTGGCGGGCTAATTATTAGTCATGATCGACAACTTTTAGATCAGGTACAGGGTATTTTTGTTCTGAATCAGCTGGGGTTACACTACTACAGTGGGAACTATTCACATTATCAGCAACAACATCTCATACAAGTTGAAGCACTATCAAAGGCTGTACATCAAGAAAAAAGAGAAATTAGAGCGCTTAAAGAACAGCAACACCAAAACCAAATGAAAGCACAAAAACGGAAAAAAACAGGTGAAAAATTAAGGGCCTCAGGCTCTCAAGCGCCTATCTTATTAGATGCAAAAAAAGAACAAGCTGAGCAATCGCTTTCTCATTTACGCAACCAGCAAATCAAGCGACTAGCAGATGCAAAAGATAACTTAATGCAAAAACAATCTCAACTTGAACATTTAAAATCACAGTCTTTTGAGTTTAACCATATCACCGTAAAAACAGGAGAAATCTTACGTTGCCAAGATTTAACACTTGCTTTTAATCTTTCTATATCAATCAATTTTGTAATGAATGCTTCAGAAAAAATTCATATACAAGGTGAAAATGGAATCGGTAAATCTACCTTATTGAAGACAATTCAAGGTCTTATTAAGCCTCATGATGGCAAGATGTACTGTAATGTACAAACAGCTTATCTCGATCAAAACTTATCTTTTTTAGCTGGTGAAATTTCTGCAACAGAATATTTAAAGACTATCAATGCAAATCTAACAGAACAGCAAATACGAACATCGCTTGGCAACATGAAAATTCGTAGAGACAAAGCACTCATACCATTAAAAAATTTAAGTGGTGGAGAACGCTTAAAAGTCGCTTTACTGGCTTTAAAATTTCAGCATGTGGAGCTTCTACTTTTAGATGAACCTGAAAATCATCTGGATATTGAATCTAGAGAGTTATTAGCACACGCAATTAAGCACTTTAATGGCTCTGTACTACTGGTATCACACGATGATTCATTTGTTGACGCATGTGAAATCACGAATTCATATCATTTAAAATAGTTTTTAATTGAATAATGAAGCATTACGCTTAGCATTAAGTAGTCATGCTTCATAAACTAACGAACTAAGCCCTGAGGTTGCAGAATAATAAGACTTGCACCGACCAATACAATTAAACCACCTAAAATATCCCAACGTGTCAGAATCACCTGATCGACATAACGTAACCATAGCAGTGCAGTAAAAATATATATTCCACCATAAGCAGCATATATCCTTCCAGATGCCGCTGGATGCAATGTCAGCAACCAAACAAATACCGTTAAGCTAAGTGCTGTTGGTATCCACAACCAATGAGATTTTCCTTGATTCAAGATTAAGTAAGGAAAATAGCATCCCAAGATTTCTGCAATAGCAGTTAAAATAAATAACCCGAATACACTCAGTACTCGGGTTATAGAAAATGTAAACTCTAACATTAAGCTGGTTCAGCACTTGGATTTATATGATCCTCAAATACTTCAAGTTTCAATCCAACGTCTTTTCCATCTTCTTTCTTCACAGAAACAGCAACATTACCACCATGCTCTGCCAGTTCACCAAATAAGATCATTTCAGCAAGCGGTTTTTTCAAATGCTCTTGAATTAAACGCTGCATTGGACGAGCACCCATTAGGCGATCATATCCATTTGCAGACAACCAATCACGCGCACTTTGATCCACATCAAGTACAACTTGTTTTTCATCTAATTGTGCTTGTAACTCTGTTAAGAATTTATCAACTACTGATTCAATCACAGTAGTAGGAAGTGATTTAAATTGAATCACGCCATCCAAACGGTTACGGAACTCTGGAGCAAATGCTCGCTTCATCGCATCTTGATTATCAGCACTATGATCTTGTTCAGTAAAACCAATACTTGCACGAGAAATACTTTCTGCACCAATATTAGTTGTTAAAACAATAATTACATTTCTAAAATCAGACTTACGACCATTATTGTCTGTTAACGCACCATGATCCATGACTTGTAATAGAAGATTGAATACATCAGGATGTGCCTTTTCAATCTCATCAAGCAATAAAACACAGTGTGGATTTTTATGAATTGCATCAGTAAGCAATCCACCTTGATCATATCCAACATAACCAGGAGGTGCTCCGATCAAGCGAGAAACCGCGTGACGCTCCATGTATTCAGACATATCAAAACGAACAAACTCAACACCGAGTAACTTAGCAAGCTGTTTAGTCACTTCTGTTTTACCAACACCAGTTGGGCCTGCAAATACAAAACTACCCACTGGTTTATCAGGCGCTTTAAGTCCTGCACGAGATAATTTAATTGCTGACGCAAGTGCTGTAATTGCCTCATCTTGCCCAAAGACAACACGTTTCAAATCACGTTCTAAATTCTCAAGCACAGTCTTGTCATCTTTAGACACTGTTTTTGGAGGAATACGAGCAATCTTAGAAACGATATCTTCGATGTTTTCAACAGAAATTGTTGAGCCATCTACTTCTGCTTTTAAACGGCGTTGTGCACCAGCTTCATCAATAACATCGATTGCTTTGTCTGGTAAAAAGCGATCATGAATAAATTTAGCCGATAACTCTACAGCTGCAACTAAAGCTTTATCATCGTATTCCACATGGTGAAAATCTTCAAACTTACTTTTCAAGCCACGTAAAATTTCAATCGTTTCACCAATGCTTGGTTCATTTACATCAATTTTTTGAAAACGACGTGATAAAGCATGATCTTTCTCAAATACCTGACGATATTCTTGGAAAGTAGTTGAACCTATACAACGTAAAGTACCATTTGCTAAAGCTGGCTTAATTAGATTCGATGCATCCATAGTACTACCCATGCTCGAACCAGCACCGATAATCATATGGATTTCATCAATAAATAAAATAGCATTTGGATTCTTTTTCAAAGCATTTAGTAATTGTTTCAAACGCTTTTCGAAGTCACCACGGTATTTTGTTCCAGCAACTAACGCACCGATATCCAAACTATATACTTCAGCATTTGCTAGAGGTTTTGGTGCTTTACCATTAACAATTAACCAAGCTAAACCTTCAGCGATAGATGTTTTACCTACACCAGGATCACCAACTAACAATGGGTTATTTTTACGGCGGCGACATAGGATCTGTGCTGCTCGCTCGATTTCTTTTTCACGACCAATTAAAGGATCTGTTTTACCCTTTTGCGCTTCGATATTTAAGTTCAATGTATATTGTTCAAGTGGTCCAGCATTTGCTGAAGCTGCACTTTCACCTTCAATATCTTCTACTTCCTCTTCAACTTGAATCTCATCTTTACGTGTACCGTGAGATAAGTATTGAGTCAAAGTTAAGCGATTAATTTGATGACGTTTAAGTAAGTAAACCGCGAAAGAATCTCTTTCAGAATACATCGCAACAAGTACATCTGCACCTTCAACCGTACGATCACCACCACTTGATTGAACATGAAAAATTGCACGTTGCAAAATGCGATCAAAGCTCTCTGTTGGATGTGGGGCTTGTTCACTATTATCACCAAGTTTTGGGGTATGTTGCTCTACATATTCCTCTAATTCTTTACGCAAAGTAACGATATCAGCACCACATGCTTTTAATGCATTTACGGCTGAGTCATTATCAAGTAAGGCAAGCAACAAATGTTCAACTGTCAGAAACTCATGTCTCTTTTGACGAGCCATGCTAACAGCCAAACGTAACGATACTTCTAATTGACGACTGAGCATGTAACCCCCTTATATCTTGGGCTTTCTCAAAAAAGATGAATCTTTCTATCAAAAGCTAATTATTGACTTGATCCGCTTGAGCTTTTGTAATCGTTATAAATTACCCGTCTACAAGTCTCTTTGCTTCATATTCTACAGTTAGCATTAGTTGAGTATCTTGGTCAAGTTTCAAAACAAAGTATTGTTGTAAAAATTCAATTACAAAGGGAATAAAACCAGCAAATTGATTGAAAATAAAACAAATATCTTATTTTTTGAATAAATAACTGCTACCCATCCAAATGCTTTAAATATTGAATAATTTTAGGCTCATCTATTATTCAATTTAATTACTTATGCCTGACTTATCAAAACTAGATAAAAGGCTCGCCTTGCACGACTAAAAAATGATTTTTTCTTGCGCTCGGACAAAGCGTTGCTTTCTTACGTTTCATATTCAAATTTCATTTGAATATTCACTCACCTCGCTCAGGTTCGATTTGACACAATAAAGGATGACCTTGTGCACGTGCATAATTATTTACTTGATTAGCTTTTGTCTCTGCAATATCTCTTGGATATATGCCAGCTGTTCCTTTACCTTCATAGTGAACCGTTAACATCACTTGGCTTGCTTGATCTAAATCCATCGAAAAATAACTTTGTAATACTTCAATAACGAAATCCATTGGTGTGTAGTCATCATTTAACAAGACAACTGCATATAGCGGAGGACGTTTTAATTCAGGAGGGGCTGTTTGTACAACCACCTCGCCCTCATGATCTTCTTGCGAATCACTTAATCGTGGATTCAAGTGCCAATCTACATAACCTGATTGATGAAAAGAATTTTTCACTTCACTTAAATTCATTTGACGTTTGTATCTTCGCATATTCAATTCTTAATCTATATATTATTGAGCGTTAGCTTCGGCTTGTGGGATTTCAGACACGAATGCTGAACTTACATCAACAGGTTTACCACGCTGCCAACTGAAACGTTTAATCACTGGTGTTCCGTAACCAGTTAAACGAACTTCAATAAACTGAGGAGTAAAACCTTTAGGCATAGTCCAACGACCTGTCAAACGCTCAAAGTCATCAAAATTAAAGTTCTTATCTTCCAGTGGTACAACCAAAACTTCAGAATCTTTAATTAGACGTAATTCAACTGAACCTACAGCACGACGTTTACTTGGACTCACTTGAATTAGGTCAATTTGATATTCAAAAGCGTTTTCAGGCAGTGATTTAATCGCTAAGTTCTGTACAGTTAAGCTAACCCCACCACGCTGCCTTAAAGTCTCACGATAAATTGCATTCATCGTCTCGAACTGAGCTTTATCAGCATTTGCTTGATTAATACCTTTGAATAATTCGTCAGCATTATCAACAGCCATATCACGTTCTTGTACAGCAGAATTCAGACTTTTAGTCATCGAATCTAATGCAGTTTTTTGTTTCTGAACGACATCAACCAATTGTTCAGCATCAGCGTCATAACCAACCACAGTTAAACCTTGACGATGACCAACAGTGTAACCCAATACAAAACTACTACCGATCAGTAAAGTGGCTGCTATAACTAAAGGTAAATTCGCTTTTAGGAATTTATTTTTTTTAACGGAACTGTCTGGTGAAACAGTCGGTTCAGCGTTTTCCATCATTATCTCTATCGTTATGATCTACATCAAAGCACACATTTAAATCCAAATTTAAATGTGTGTGAAGTAAAAAAGCGTTTTTTATGGTAATAAACCAATACCATTTAACCCAGCAGCTTCATCAAAACCAAACATTAAGTTCATGTTTTGTACAGCTTGACCTGCAGCACCTTTAACTAAATTATCTTGAGCGACAAGTATGATGAGTTTATTTGCTTGTGGGCGATAAAGAGCTATCCGCAATTCATTTGCTCCACGGACACTACGTGTTTCAGGAGAGCTATTAGCAGGCATGACGTCAACAAAACGCTCAGATTTATAGAAATCTTCATAGAGTGCTTGTAGATCTTCTTGGCTGCCCTGTTCAGTTAAATCAACGTAAATTGTACTTAACATACCGCGAATCATCGGTACTAAATGTGGAACAAAAATCAAATGATCAAATTGTCCCTTCAAGCCTGAAATATTTTCTAAAGCTTCAATAATTTCAGGGTGATGGCGATGACCTGCGACACCATACGCTTTGAAATTATCAGCATTTTCACTGTATATCATACCTAAACTTGCTTTTCGTCCAGCACCTGAAACACCAGATTTAGCATCAATAATAATGCTTTGAGTATTCACAAGCTTGCTAGAGGATTTTAATAAAGGCGCTAAACCCAATTGAACTGTTGTTGGATAACAACCAGGATTTCCGATCACTTGCGCTTGTTTTATTTTTTCACGATTTAGCTCTGTTAAGCCATAAACAGACTCTTTCAAAACAGCTGGACAATGATGTTGCATTCCATACCATTTTTCGAATTGGTCTAAATTCTGTAAACGAAAGTCCGCAGCAAGATCAATTACTTTAGTGCCAGCTGTTATTAACTCTTCAGCATGCTGCATCGCAACCCCATGCGGTGTTGCAAAAAATACAATATCACATTGCTTTAAATTTTCTAAGTTTAAATCAGAAAACTCAAGATCCGTGTGTCCACGTAAGCTAGGAAACATATCAGCTACTGGTTTCCCTGCTTCAGTTCGAGATGTTAAAACACGTACTTGGGCTTGTGGATGTCTTAATAATAGACGCAATAACTCGACACCTGTATATCCAGTTCCGCCAACAATTCCAACAGAAATCACGTGTTCCACCTCAAACTTTGAATCGTGTGAATAGTATGGCAGTTTGATTGACTTTTAACAATCTATAAACCTATAAGTTATATCGCGTTTTTAACTATAAATTTCAAAGCTTAGTGTTTGAATAAAATTTTAAAATTAAATTTTTTATCTCTTAAAATGGCTTATTTGATCATAAAAATAGCTATTCGAGCTAAAACAGTGTAAAAAGGCTTTGACTGTAAAGATTTTACCGCTGGTCAAGAAATACTATTGAATCAGCAATCTATTCGCATAAAATAAAAAGCGATGTGGTAATAATAAATTTCATGGATGTAGAATTTGTGGAGAGCTGGGATGCCTTCTTTGAAATCAAAACAAAGATTAAATCAATTGATATGTTTAGGTGTAAGCACTCTTTTACTTGGTACAGCTTTAGTAGGCTGTGGAAGTGGTGAAAGTGAGGCTAAAAACACTACTACTCCAACTGTGACAGAGCCAAAGCCAAAAAACTTTAAAATCAAAGTTCCTGTAGAAATGAGAGATGTCACTATCAAAGTATATGATAACTTCGATAATACTCTTGTTCTTGAAAAAGACATTACAACTACAACTGATTTACAAATCACTTTACCTAAAGTTTTAAATACCAGTCACTTATATAGAGTTGAGATCAATACGTCCCCTAACTCCCTCATTTATAATTTTCTAACGAACAAATATGAAAATGTTTCAACTGTTTTGCATAGTATCGTGAATGTAGACGTCAGTAACCTTACGCAAACTATTTTTATCAATCCAAGCTCTGAGGCTATATATCAAAGAGCTTTGATTCGATCAGGGCAACTCCCAAATGAATCCGAGACCTCCACCGATATTAGTACCTTGCATTTAAAACTTGCTGCAGATGACATCAACAGCGCTCTATTGAATGCATACACTAGATTAGACATACCTAATTTAGCTTCATCGTATCAACTGAGTAGCTTCACAAACCAAGATGTTCAACTTAAACCTAGCCTATATGTGAATACTTTTTTTAGTTTAGGTTATATACAACAATGGGCAAATAATTATCCAGATGCACCATATATTGACTTCATTAAGAATCTTTCTATAGATTTAAAAGACGGTTATTTAGACGCGAAAAAAATTAACGGCGATAAAACTGACTTAATATCATTATTAGAACCATCCCCTAACAATATCGATCCTGAAAAAAATAACGCTAAAGACATCGGTGATAACCAAAAAAATATTAGAACTGAATTTGGAAGTTCACTAAAGGATTCAGTTCTTAAGTTAGCAACCAATTTTCAACAACAGACAATAAATCCTAATGGTTATAAATTATTGCAACAATATACTTATGTAGGAACAGAACCGATTTACAATACTACATTAAATGTAAGAACAGCTGGTGCTGGTGATTACAGACGAGCAGTCGGATTTGTAGACACCACAGCAACGTGTAATGGCTCGATATATCCATGTAAACAAGGCATTACTGGAATCAATATTGTCAATCCAAATTTACCTTCTATCGAATATCTGATTGGTCACTATGAAGATGCAGCAAATAATTGTCAGCTAAATATTCGTGCAAATGGTGTACTTGAATTGATCAAAGGTTCTCAAATCTATCGTTCTGTGCTTGATGCTGATAGTACTGACAACCTATTGCAAGTAGACAAAGCAAACCGTGAGTATTTACTTAATAGTAGCTCTACAGAACCAAATAATACTTCATTAGATTATTCTTTCGTACAGGTTAAAATCAAAGAAAATCAAGTGCAAAGTGCGAGTGCTGGTCTCGATAGCAGAAAAGCACCAGACCAATTACAAACCACTCAGCTTCAGTGTAATTTTAGCTAGATATACCACCAAGCAGGCAATTGAATATTTTTTAATTGCTTGCGATTTTCTAAATAGTTCTCATCATATTGAGCAACCTTATTCCAAAAAGCAGCGCTATGATCAAAATGTATCGTATGTGCTAGTTCATGAATACATACAGACCGAACTATGTGCTCAGGCATCAAAACCAAAGCGGCATTGAGCATGATGTCATGTTTAGCACTACAACTCCCCCAACGTGTCTTCGGTTTACGTATAGAGCATTTTTGAAAAGGTAGCCCAATACTTAAACTTATTTGTTTTAAATATTCAGGCAAAAAGTGTTTCGCATAAGCAATCACTGCTGCTTGTAAAGCTTTCTCAAATTGTTCATTTCTTACAAAAAGACAATGCTGCTCAAAATCAAATTTAAATATTTGTCTTTGTTTTTGTTGAATAAGCTTAAATGCTTCTACGTGATGAAATAATTTTAAATCTTCAGGTATAGCAACTGATTGGCTAAACTTATTTTGCTGATTATTCCATGTCTCAATTAACCATTGTTCAGATTGATTAAGAAATTGCTGAATTTGTCTAGTTGAAGCAAATAGCGGTACAGTTAACCGTATGCCCGATGGCTCAACACGCAAACGCAGGTTTCTCGCCCTTGCATGTCGAACAATTTTAATCTCAGGTAACAATGCTTCAGATAAGACTGCTCGCATTACTGCGCAGTACGCTCTTCAATACCATTATCTGTCGCAACAATCGCAATACTTGCCGCATTTAAAGCAAAAATTCCGTTTGTTACAACACCTGGAATGTTGTTAATCGTTTTCTCTAATTCAATTGCATTCAAAATGTTTAAATTAAAAACATCTAAAATAACGTTACCGTTATCTGTTACAACACCTTCACGGTAGACAGGATCACCACCTAAGGCAACAATCTTACGTGCAACCGCAGAGCGTGCCATTGGAATAACTTCTACAGGAAGTGGAAAGTCGCGACCCAATTGATCCACCCATTTTGAGTCGTCAACGATACAAACAAATTTCTTTGCAATCGAAGCAACAATTTTCTCGCGGGTTAAAGCTGCGCCACCACCTTTAATCATATGCATATGACGATCAATTTCATCAGCACCATCAACATAAGCATCTAATCCACCAACCGAGTTCATGTCTACAACTTCGATACCAAGCTTTTTCAAACGCTCAGCTGTTGCATTTGAACTTGCTACGGCTGCTTCTAATTGCAATTCAGGTAATAAATCGATTAGAAAGTTAACGGTACTTCCTGTTCCTACGCCCAAAATGCCACCTTTCGGCAAATGTTTCAATGCTGCTTTTGCTGCAGCTTGCTTTTTTTCATCTTGGGTTGCATATAGACTCATGACTTCACTCAACTATTTTGACATTTGCTGCAAGAAAACAGCGCAAATGCACAGGGGTTTGCTACAATGTTCACCTATTTTAAACTGTTATAGGGAAGATGAACATGCTGTCTCGTGTGGTACGACAAATTTTACAAGCAACGGTTTATGATGTTGCGATTGAAACACCGCTTGAAGCAGCTCCACGAATTAGTCAAAAAATTAATAATAACATTCGATTTAAACGTGAAGATTTACAACCCGTGTTCTCTTTCAAACTACGTGGTGCCTATAACCGTATTAGTCAATTACCGAAAGATCAACTAGATCGTGGTGTTATTTGCGCATCAGCAGGCAACCATGCTCAAGGTGTTGCATTATCTGGAAAAAAATTAGGTATTCCAGCCATTATCGTTATGCCAAGCACAACCCCTGACATTAAAGTTCAAGCAGTTAAAAGCCTTGGTGGTCAAGTTGTTCTTCATGGCGATAGCTTTGATGTTGCGAATAAATATGCTAAACAACGTGCCGAAACAGAAGGCTTAGTTTTCATTCCACCTTATGACGATGAACTTGTGATTGCTGGCCAAGGTACAATAGCCAATGAGTTATTGCGTCAATGGCGTGATGTAGAATACGTTTTCGTTGCTGTTGGTGGCGGTGGATTGATTGCTGGTGTCGCTGCTTACTTAGGTGAAGTTGCACCGCATGTAAAAGTCATTGGTGTTGAATATGAAGAGTCAGCATGTCTTAAAGCTGCTCTGGAAACAAATGAACGTGTGATTTTACCTCATGTTGGTTTATTTGCTGATGGCACTGCTGTTGCTCAAATCGGTGAATTACCTTTTGAAATGGTTCGCTTGCGCAAATCTGATAATTCTGGACCTATCGTTGAACCTGATATCATCACCGTAAATACAGATGAAATCTGTGCTGCGATCAAAGATACATTTGATGAAAACCGCAGTATTGTTGAACCGTCTGGTGCAATGGCTTTAGCTGGTATTAAAAAATATGTTGCTGAACATCAATTGACTGGCAAAAACATGGTGTCAATTGTTTGTGGTGCCAACATGAATTTTGATCGTCTACGTTATATTGCTGAACGTACAGAGTTAGGAGAACGCAAAGAAGCGATCTATGCCGTCACTATCCCAGAGCAAAAAGGAGCATTCCTTCATTTTTGTCGCGCCTTACAAGGTCGAAACATTACTGAGTTTAACTACCGTGCAAGCGATAGTAATCAAGCACAAGTATTTGTTGGCATTAGCTTAAAAGGTGGCGAAACTGAACGCCATGAAATTCATGAAATGCTCAAACAGCAGTATGAAGTGGATGATTTATCTGATGATGAAGTTGCTAAACTTCACATCCGCTACTTAATTGGCGGACATGCAAATATTGAAAATGAACGTTTGTTCCGTGTGGAATTTCCTGAGCGACCTGGCGCACTCTTAACTTTCCTTGAGCGTTTAGGCCCGACACATAACATCACATTATTCCACTATCGCAATCACGGTGCTGCTGAAGGTCGTGTTCTTGTGGGATTACAAGCAACTGATGCAAAACAGAATCCAGATGGTCTTGTAGAGACTTTAGAGCAAATCACATATCCTTATGCTGAGATTAGCGATAATATTGGCTATAAGCGCTTCCTTAAATAAGCGTATAAAGATAGTGATAAAGCCGACTTTATGTCGGCTTTATTTATATTAAATGAGTGTAGAATTTCTTGAAGATTTGACAAACAAAATCATTACAAATCGACGAGTTATTCCATTTAAAATAGATAAAAGTATATTTTTATCATTTAGTTAAGGATAGATATGGCACAGTTCGCAGTCATTGGTTTAGGTAGTTTTGGAGCAACTGTCGCATTAGAACTCACCAAACTTCATCATGATGTTATTGGTATTGATACACTAAAAAGAAATGTTGAGAATCTGGCAGATCAAATTACACACGCAGTTATTGCAGATGCGACTGACGAACATGTTTTGGAAGAACTAAATATTCAAAATTGTGATGCGGTCATTGTTGCAATTGGTGAGGATATTGAAGCGAGTATTTTATGTGTATTGAACCTAAAAAGTTTAGGTGTAGAAAAGATATTAGTAAAAGCAAAAACCAAAGCACATCATACAATTTTGTCTCACTTAGATATCACTAAGATTATTCATCCAGAAGAAGATATGGGGGTACGTGTTGCCCAAGCTTTAAATTACCCAATGGTCAGTCGCTATATGTCACTTGATCATGATCACTATATTATTAAAGTCCCTGTGAATGAAAAACTCAATAATGTAAATCTCTCAGGCATCCTTGCTCAAGAACCCAATATTAAATTACTCCTATTGAAACGGGATCAACAGATTCTTTATGAAACAGATACCAACTTTACCTTAAAAACAGGTGATGTCCTGATCTTAGAAGGCTTGCTCAACCATCTTAAAAAACTTTCAGGATGTTTCAGCTAGAATGTCAATGCAAATGAATTCCCAGAAAATTTTTAACCTAAGCCCCCCATCCTTACTTGCGATTGGTTTTTTAAGCTTTATTGTTATTGGAACAATATTGCTTAAACTCCCATTTATGCAAAAAGAAGAATTGAGCTGGATGGATGCGCTGTTTACCGCTACGTCAGCGGTAACAATTACTGGACTTTCTGTCGTAAATATTAATGATACGTTTAACCACCTTGGCCAATTTGTGATTTTGCTGTTGATTCAATCTGGTGGTTTGGGGTTCATGACGTTTGCAATTCTAGCTGCACTTAGCCTTTCCCCCAAGGTCGGCTTAAAGCAACAAATGATGGCTCAAGATAGTTTAGGACAAACCAGCTTATCGAAAGTTACATTTGTTGCAAAAGGCGTCGTGGCGTATACACTGCTTTTTGAGTTAATTGGGGTCATCATTTTAACGACCACTTTTACGCCTATCTATGGCTTTGCACGCGGTCTATACTATGCTGTGTTTTATAGTGTTTCAGCTTTTAATAATGCTGGATTTTCATTATTTGATAATAGCTTAATGAATTTTCAACACAACTATTTAATCAGTATTACCATTAGCTCACTCTATATATTAGGAGGTATTGGCTTCCTTGTGTTAATGGATATAAAACAGCATAAACGCTGGAGCAAATTAAGCCCGAACAGCAAGTTAATTTTAAGTGCGATTGCAATTTTAAATTTGGTTGCTTTTATATTGGTTTGGATTTTAGAGTCAAATAATCCTTTAACGCTCGGCCCTATGAGCTTTAGTGAGCAAGCTGCAAATGCTTGGTTTCAAGCAACAGTCCCACGCTCCTCAGGGTTTAACACAATTGATACTGGAGCGATGAATCACAGCACTGGGCTTCTCACCATGTTATTAATGTTTATTGGCGGTGGATCACTCAGTACAGCTGGCGGTATTAAGGTCGGCACATTCGTTGTTTTATTTTTATGCGTAATTTCTTTCTTGAGACGCAATGAAGAAATACGCATTTTCAATCATTCAATTTCACATGAAACAACATATAAAGCGCTTGCAGTCACGGCGATAACAGGAATGTTGGTGTTCTTCGGTTATTTTATTTTATTAGTCTTAGAACCAGAGCTTGATGTTTTTGATCTGATGTTTGAGGTCGTATCAGCGGCATGTACCGTTGGTCTTTCACGTGGCCTTACAGGTGAGCTACATGATGGCAGTTTATTCGTGCTCAGCATATTAATGTTTACTGGAAGATTAGGCCCTCTTACGCTGGCCTACTTAATTGCAACACCGAAGAAGAGCCGTTTAAAACATGCAAATGCCAATATTCAGATTGGATAATGCTCTACAGGCTGCTCAATGACAATGACCTGCTGACATATACCGTCAGCTTGTCGTTGCCTTTCAAATACTGCTTTAGTCATCACATCAAAATGATCACAGAAGCTAATTTCATGCTCATCTATTGAGTAGATTAAAGATTGATTTCCTGTACCTTCCAATGTGTCATAAAACACAATAATAAACTTACCCTCTTCAAATGCTTGTTGAATTTCAGCATAAGTTAAGGCAGCTCCAATTGGAATCTGAAGTCGTTTCGCTTCAACAAAAATTTGCTTTTCTTTTTCATCAACATTAGGGTCTGGTGCAGTATAAAAAGAGACCTCAAACCCTAGTTTTTTCAATGCAACAGCCAAAGCAATCGTAAATGTTCCATCAATTTGATCATGACCAGATAATTTAATCAGGTCAGCAATATCAATATGCGTTTGATATTGCTTTAAAATCAACCAAATTGCGAACACACCACAATTTGCTTCAAGCTGCAATAATGGCTCTGGAATATTTAAGCTCATTTAGTACCAATTCATTAACGATACACCCAAGCCAACATATGTTGCTCGGTGGTTATAATCAATTAGGCTCTCACCATATCCATCAAATAATTGCAGATGTCCACGTAATTTACCTTTGATTGGAAATGCCCAATCAAACTGTACAGCACCATGAGAACGATCACCGCCTTTAAGAGAGTGACGTAACATCAAAGAAAAATCATTATCACCTTTGCGATAAAAAGCGGTTAAATCACCACGACCAATATAGTCTTTGATATCTGGATTATTATCATCTTTCGCATTTTCTTCAACGCGATACCATGGACGTAACATCAAAGCAAAATTGTCTTTTTCAAAACCTAAATTGAAAATCACACGATTCCAACTACGAGATAATGGGTCAGAACGGCCATTTGATTGATGATTGAGTGTCACACCAAGCAAACGAGCATTTAGACCCAAAATTTCGTAATTTGTTCTAAACATCAAGCTTGCTTCAGGCTCGTAATTTGTCTCACGAAATGGGCGTGATTCTTCCGAGTTAAAGACCTGCCATCGAGATGACTGAGTATAACCTAACCATAAGTCACCATTGTTTCCAAAAATATTTTCCCATGCTTTTGTCTTCAAGGAAATTTGGAACTTTGCTTCTGTTGACGTTAAATTCTGTTTGTCAGTAACTGTATTATTGGGATTTGGACTGCTAGGAAATTCATTTTTATCACTTGTCCAAAACGCAGGAAGCAAATAAACAGGCTGATAAGCACGAATATTCCATACACCAAGTTTACTTTCTTCGGATAATTCCCAACGGCGATCAAGCAGAGAAACATTAGGATCAAATTTAGGCGCTGCGCCTAATACATGTAAGTCGCTAACCTTTTGAACCACCTTATCTTTCAAAGACACAGGCTTATTTGTCTCATTCGGCTCAACTACAGGTACAGCTGCAGCAACCTCTGGTGCGGCATCTGTTTGCGCTTGTGTTGGAATAATGGTTGGTGCTTTAAAAAGACTGTCATAACATGCTAAACGCTCTGCATTAGAAGCTAAAGCAACACAGGCATCAACAGTTGCTGGACTAGCAGGCGTGGTTGCCTGAGCATTTGCACCAGCCGTAGCAAAAGAACTAAGTATAGTGACTATACTTAGTTCTAAATGACTACGTTCAAATGATTTGAACGCCATATATTTCTCCAATTTTTTCTTTTAATTTACTTGTTGAATATTAAAGCCAAGTTTCTGTAACTCTTCACGCTTCGCAAATGGTGCAACTACTGCCTTCACAGGTGTCTGCTCTAACAAATATTGTGTTGCGACACGTTTTACATCATCTAGGTTAACGTTTAACAAACGTTCACGTAACAATCTACGGAATTTAGGTGTACGTGCATGAAGCAAGGCATAGCAAGCTGTAATTGCCTCACCTGCTGGTGAACCTGGTTTGTCCATACTTGCAACTAAACCAAGAATTGCTTCTTCTAGTTGATGAGGTTGCTGCTCAGTTTTTAACAACCATTGAATACTTGCTTCAAAATCATTAAATGTTTCGACTAAACGTGGGTCGCGGTAACTATAGAAACGGAATGAACATGCATTTCCATCATAGCTTGCACCGCCGCCATATGCTCCACCTTTTTCACGAATTGCACTATGTAAGAAGCCATTACGTAAATATGCTGCAAGTACCATTAAAGGTGCGGCATCTGCATGCGCCACATCAACTGCTTGATATGCTGACGAGCAGAATTGAACATTGGCTTGAATCAACCAAGCTTCATCCTCTGAACTTTCTACACGTTCAACTTGGGTTAAGCTTACAGGTTCTTTGTTAACTTCTAATTTATCCCAAACATTTTGAATTTCTTCAACCAGACGATCAGATTGATGCTCTTCACACACCAGCAAGAACTGTTTAGGCGCTTGTAAAAGCTTTCGATGAATGGCTTGTAATTCGTTAATCAAGGATTGATATGCAGTTTCATCTTGATCAATTTTATTAACTAAATTGCTCAACCAGTTTAATGCGCCAAGTCCTGTGTTGTGATAATCACGACGAGCTAAAGCACTCATTTGACGAGAAGCGGCTTGCATTGCATAGCTATGCCCAGAACCAGACAATCGAGACTGCCAACGAGTTTTACGTTGTTGTAATAATTCAATAATACGGTCTTTCTCATCGAAACGCAGTTTTTCAAATGCCAGTTTCAACAGTTGAATCGCATCAAATTTTTGAGTAAGCGATTTCGTAGTTAAAGTTAACCAAGCACTGATGCGCTCTTTGTCATCAACTTTACTACGCAAAGATGCGCCCATACCGAGACCACCACTGACCGCAGTTTGGATTTGTTGGAATTCAAGATAATCATATTCACCAGCACCCACTTCACCCATGAGGATTGAGAGCAAATTGAAATATGGTGATTGAACAATTTCATCAGGAATCTGAATCAAGACCTGTTGGTAATAAATCCCATTAGTACCTGCATGATAAAGATTGAGCGGTGTATCCAAACCGTTACAAATGATTTCTCGTAATTGCCCCTGTACAATCTGTAGATCAGCAGGCACGTCCTCAAGTCCAACTTTTGGCAACAGTTCCAAGTTATCTGGCGTATCTTGACGCTTTTTAAGCGCTTCAGTTTTTTCTTGGATTTCAACTTTTTGTGCATCAGCCAAATGAGCCGTAATTTCAGCCAAACGTGCTTGTTCCTCTTGCTGTTCTTTCACAGACTTGCTTGCATCTGGAACAAGTGTCATTTGTACACGATGTGGATTATCTAACAAATGCGTTTGAATCAAATTAGACAACCACATTGGGTCTTTGAGTTCTTCTTTGACTTGTTCAATCGCAGAATCAACATCCCATACGTGAATCGGGTCATTATGGTGAATTGCACTGCCCAAGCCGTTTAGAATTAGGCTTAGACCATAAGGCGTACCATCACCATTGATTTCACGTTGGTGCAACTCAATTTGGTGAAGAATTGCATCGACAAGATCTGTATCCACAGGTGCAGAAGCAACATCATTTAAAACTTGTAATACACCATTTTTGAAACTTTCAGCGTGTTCAGCATTTGAACCTTGAACACCACAATAGAAAGTCATTTCAAAGTTACTGTCATCAACACCCATGAGTGGGCCCGTTGATTGAGCATAACCACAGGTTTCTAAATAATGACGTAATGGAGAAGCCGAGTTTTCTAACAGAATCCCCTCAACTAAACGCATTCCTAAACGCAGCTTAATATCGCTAGTTTCAGGTAACAACCAAGACATTACATGATAAGTCTTGTCTGTTAAATCTTCGCTATCAACCGCATAGCTTTCAGTCACTTCAACTGGTGCAGTTAAACGTTTTTCAGGCGTTGAATATAAAGTCGTCCCTTTTGAGAATTTATGTAAAGCTAATTTTTCAAATTGCTCTTGAAGGTCATATGCACTTTCATTACCAAAGGTCATGAAAACTGCATTACTCGGGTGGTAATGTGTCTTATAGAACTCAACAAGCTGCTCATAGCTCAAGTCTGGAATATCCTTTGGATCACCACCAGAGTTGTAATGATAAGTTGTCTCTGGGAATAAATGATGTGCTAGCTGATGGTAAAGTTGATCTGTAGGAGAACTCATTGCTCCTTTCATTTCATTAAAGACCACACCTTTATAAACCGCTTGATCATTTTCCAACTCAATACGAATACCCTCTTGTGCAAAATCCAGCGGATTTAAATTAGCTGCAAATGCTGCATCTAAATACACAGAAAGTAAGTTTTGAAAATCTTTTTTGTTTTGTGTAGCAAATGGATATGCTGTCCAGTCCGCCGCTGTAAATGCATTCATAAATGTATTCAAAGAACGGCGAATCATCAAAAAGAATGGATCACGTACAGGAAATTTTTCAGAACCACAGAGTGCAGTATGCTCTAAAATATGTGCTGTGCCTTTAGAGTCCATAGGTTGTGTTCTGAATGCTACTAAAAATACATTTTCATCATGACTAGTAGCTAAATGATAGTGAACTGCACCAGTAACTTTGTGCTTATATTCTGAAACTTGGATATCAAGTGCTTCTACATGATGTTGACGTAATAGCTGAAACGCAGGATGAATAGTTTGAGTAATGCTTTCAGTAACATCTACAGTCATGTTATCTCCAATTTATCTACATTAAATGATTACAATTTACTTTAGAGAGTCTACCGAAGAATAGATAGAGATATCCATGTAAATTACTATGTTTTTGTAGAAAAATTCATCGACTAAGCAATATGCCAATGCAGATCAACTTCTTAAAATTTATATAACTGAAATTCAAGGTCTAATAATTAATTTTAAATAAAATTGTCCACTCAACTTAATCTCGATAGCCTTTCCGCCTACTTGCTTAAAGCGATTTTTTGACTTTAAACAGTTTTGTTTAAATCTATCAATAGAACCCAAACCTTCATTTTGCAATAGATGGATAGCGAATCTAAATGAATCAGCAAATCAACAATTTGTAATTTTTTATGCAATTTCATTTGGATTTTCATCCTAAATTACGCACTTATTAGCTGTATTCTTTTCAACAAACTACTGTAATCCAGAGCATTAGTGTAAACTTTGCATTTTGAATTTTAATGCGATGACAAACATGGCAACTGTTGATCTTTTTGCAATTGGGAATGCACTCATTGACCAAGAATTTAAAGTCTCAAATGAGTTTTTAACACAGCAAGCTTTGCAAAAAGGCACAATGCGGTTGACTGATGGCGAAACTCAAGCTGCGTTATATCAACAGCTTCAAGATAGCCAAAGCTATAAAGGTCAAGCAAGCGGTGGTTCAGCAGCAAATACAACGGTTGCGTTTAGTGCTCTAGGTGGTACTGCTTTTTATGGTTGCCGTGTCGGTAATGATGAACTAGGTTCAATTTACCTGAACGGTCTTAATGATGCAGGTATCAAGACAGCGAAACAATCGATCAGTAAAGGTGTTACTGGCACCTGCATGGTTCTAATCAGTCCTGACTCTGAACGTACCATGCATACCTTTCTTGGAATTACAGCTGAGTTATCTGCTGAACAAATTGATTTCGAACCACTAAAAACTGCGAAATGGATTTATATCGAAGGCTACCTGTCTACAAGTGATACTGCGCGAGTTGCAGTTAAACAAGCACGTGAACTGGCAAAGCAACACCGAGTGAAAATTGCACTCTCACTTTCAGATCCAGCAATGGTTCAATACGCTCGCTCAGGCTTAGAAGAATTATTAGATGACGGCGTTGATCTACTTTTCTGTAATGAACAAGAAGCATTGATGTTCACCAATACAGATAATCTTGATGCGGCTATCGAAGCATTAAAAGTGAATAACCAACACATTGTGATTACGCAAGGTGCAAATGGTGCGATGATTATCGATCCATCAAAACAATTCCATGTAGCTGGTCGTCAAGTAGAAGCTGTTGATACTAATGGTGCTGGTGATGCCTTTGCAGGTGCTTTCCTTTATGCGATCAATGCAGGTCTCAGCTTGGAGGCTGCTGCGCAACTTGCTATCCTTATCTCAAGTGAAGTCGTAGCACAATTCGGCCCTCGTTTAAGCGTTGAAAACTACGCTAAACTCTTTGAACAATTTAAAGCGACTCAACAGGAATGTGCATAACATGGAAAAGATTTGCATGACTGAGGAAGTGCCTGAACGTGAATCACGCGCATTCGACACGATGAAAGGCACAACAATCTTTATTACCCAAAAAGATGGTAGCTTTTATGCTTACCAAAATGTTTGTCCGCACTTACAAACGGAACTTGAATACTTAGAAAATCAGTTTCTAGATCAAGATCGTGAGTATATTCAATGTTCTACTCATGGTGCATTGTTCTCTGTTGAAACAGGTGAATGTATCTCAGGGCCTTGTTTGGGTGACTTCCTTGAAAAGGTAAATTTGGAAGTCCACTCTGATGGTGGTATTTATATTGACTAATACCTGAATTATGAATTCTGCTATGACTGAGTTTTTTCTAAATTACTACCTTATGCCATTTCACATGAGCGTAGTTGCTTTGATTTTTCTCAGCATTGCAGAAACCATCGGGATATTCATAGGTTTACGTCCAAGTCATTTAGTCAAAAAGCTTACACCTGAATGGCTGCTGAACTCTCCTTTACTAGACGTAAAGTTTTCAAAATATTTAATTTTTGTTTTCTTACTCATCAATTTTAGTTTTGCTGGATATTTTTTAGAGCTATCTTTCTTCGCATTACAGCACTACTTCATTTCACCTTATTATCTTTTTATTCCAGCATTAATCATTGATATCTTCTTCACCGTATTTATGATCCATTGTCTCGATCAGGTCATTAAGCCAAAGGTAACGCATACACACACTAGCTTAGTAGGTCGTTTAGCCACAATCTCTACAGGCAATGCTCGTCCTGGTTTTTCAGCACAGGCGCGTGTAAGAGATGAGTTTGGTCAACTTTATTATGTACAAGTTGAACCAGAGTTCGGTGAATTAGAGCTACAGTCACAAGTCTTATTGATTAGTCAAAAATCTAACTCTCATTATTTAGCAAAAAAAATTTCACTCTCAAATAAGCTTTTTACAGCAGATTAATTAGATAAAATTGGACATTAATAAAGCTCGACAAAGCCACAACAAGAAAAATTACAAAATGTTACAAATTTAACAATATTTTTATTCATTGTTTTCCACAATCCCCTACTTGCTTTCTTTTCAGAAGTTTGAAGCAATTCTTGATAGAGAAATGCATCACATTTTCAACAATAAACTCTACTAATACACTTGGTTTTATAGTGTTTTCATTACACTTATTACCTCTTTATGTAACTAAAGATCTAAGCCCATGTAAATATTAATTATTTTATATTCATACTATTTTACTAGGTTTTAATTATATTTAAATAATAATAAATCATATCTTTTTAATCAGGTTTAAATTTATAAATACAATTGTTTTAATCGGGTTTAAAATCCAAACCCTATTGTTTTAGTAGGTTAATTAAAATTATTTTTACAAAATCATTAAAACCAACACAAGTTATTGTTATTTATAAACTTAACACATATGAATTATTTTAAATATCCTAAAGGTTTATTTTTAATGAATTTTATTTAATAATGTTTTACATCTTTTTAAAATATGAGGCTAGGTTCCAATGAACACGAGTTCTCAAGATCCAAATCGGCGCTTAATCCGTGAAATAGCAATAATTCTTATTATTAAAGTTGCGATCCTTATGGTGATTAAGAACGTCTGGTTTGATGCCCCAACGATTCCAAAAGATTTTAACAATGAAGTTGCCGAGCGTATTGCTGGTGACATGTCCAACAATCAGGAGACACGTTGATGATTTCTGAAAGCGTGGTCGATCTTTCGCGGTTCCAATTTGCAATGACCGCAATGTATCACTTTCTTTTCGTCCCTCTAACATTAGGTCTAGCTTTCATTCTTGCCATTATGGAAACCACATATGTGATTTCAGGCAAAGAAATCTATAAAGACATGACTAAGTTCTGGGGGAAACTCTTTGGGATTAACTTTGCTCTAGGTGTAACCACTGGTTTAACCATGGAATTCCAGTTCGGTACTAACTGGGCATATTATTCTCACTATGTCGGCGACATCTTCGGTGCACCACTTGCTATCGAAGGCCTTATGGCATTCTTCCTAGAATCAACATTTATTGGTTTATTCTTCTTTGGTTGGGATCGCCTATCTAAAGTTCAACATTTAGGTGTAACTTGGCTCGTCGCAATTGGCTCGAACATGTCTGCTTTGTGGATTTTGATCGCCAATGGTTGGATGCAAAACCCTGTCGGTGCAGCATTCAACTTTGAAACCATGCGTATGGAGCTAGTAGACTTTGGTGCGTTGATCTTTAACCCAGTTGCTCAAGTAAAATTCGTACACACGGTTTCAGCAGGTTATGTCACTGGTGCGATTTTCGTACTCGCGATTTCTAGCTACTACTTATTGAAAAAACGCGACTTACCTTTTGCTCGTCGCTCATTCGCAATTGCCGCGATTTTCGGTTTGGCATCTACTCTTTCCGTAATCTTACTGGGCGATGAATCTGGTTATGAATTAGGTGACGTTCAGAAAACTAAACTTGCTGCGATTGAAGCAGAATGGCATACAGAACCAGCCCCTGCTGCATTCACTCTATTTGGTGTTCCGAATCAAGCAGAAATGCGAACTGACTACGCAATTAAGATTCCTTATGTTATGGGTATTATTGCGACACGCTCTACTGACAAACAAGTAACAGGTCTAAAAGACCTTATGAAAGAACATGAAGTGCGTATTCGCAACGGTATGGTGGCTTATAGCGAGTTAGAAAAGCTTCGTGCTGGCGACCGCTCTCCTGATTTACTTGCTTCATTTGAACAGAACCAAAAAGACTTAGGTTATGGTCTGTTATTGAAAAAATATACCCCGAATGTTGTTGATGCGACTGAAGAACATATCCAAGCTGCAACTAAAGATACTATTCCAAACGTTGCCGCATTATTCTTCTCTTTCCGCGCGATGGTTGCTTCAGGTTTCTTAATGCTATTACTGTTTGTTCTCGCTACATGGTCTGTCGCTAAACGTAATGCAGAAAACAAACCTTGGTTATTAAAGTTCGCTTTATTTGCTTTACCACTTCCATGGATTGCTGCACAAACAGGTTGGTACGTTGCTGAAGGTGGTCGTCAACCTTGGTCAATTGGTGAAATTTTACCAACACACTTGTCCGCTTCAAGTGTAAGTACAGGTGATGTGTGGGGTTCAATTATTGCACTCGCTGCGTTCTATACCGTACTTCTCATTATCGAAATGTACTTAATGATCAAGTTCGCGCGTTTAGGACCAAGTTCATTGCATACTGGTAAATACCACTTTGAGAAATTAGAAGCTAAAGCTGGGGAGGCTCAGTCATGATCGAATATGAACTCCTAAAAATTATTTGGTGGGTTTTAGTAGGTGTACTACTGATTGGCTTCGCGCTCACTGATGGTTTCGATATGGGCTCTATGGCACTCATGCCATTTGTCGGTAAAACTGACTCAGAACGTCGTGCTGCAATCAATACGATTGCACCACACTGGGATGGTAACCAAGTTTGGTTCATTACTGCGGGTGGTGCTTTATTTGCCGCATGGCCAATGGTTTATGCCGTTGCCTTTTCTGGAATGTACTGGGCGCTGCTCTTAGTCTTGTTTGCCCTATTCTTACGGCCCGTCGGTTTCGACTACCGTTCCAAGTTAGAAAATACACAATGGCGTAATTCTTGGGACTGGGGGCTTTGCGTTGGTGGTGCTGTACCTGCATTAGTATTCGGCGTTGCTTTCGGTAATTTATTCTTAGGCGTGCCATTTACTTTAGATGAAACACTACGTTCACAATATACAGGTAGCTTCTTTGCCCTACTAAATCCATTTGCATTGATTTGCGGTATTGTGAGCTTATCGATGCTATGTGCTCATGGTGGCGCTTGGTTAATGCTCCGTACAGATGGTGATTTACATAATCGTTCTGCTAAAGCGACACAGATTATGGCAATTGTATTCCTCGTATGTTTCTTAGCTGCAGGTGCTTGGTTATTCTTCGGCAATATCGATGGTTATAGCTATGCGACTGCTGTAAATACCAATGCAGCGTTAAACCCACTTGCTAAAGATGTTGTGACAAATGCAAATCATGGTTGGATGCATAACTATTCAGCTTATCCTATTACGATGGCTGCCCCAATCGTTGCTATCTTGGGTGCATTATTAGTGATTATCAGTGCGGCTAAACACAAAGCTGCTATGAGCTTCACAGGTACGAGTTTAATGGTGGTTGGTGCAATCTTAACTGCAGGTTTTGCATTGTTCCCATTCCTATTGCCATCAAGCATTGATCCTACATCAAGCTTGACTATGTGGGATGCTGTTTCAAGTCACAAAACACTTGGTGTTATGACTGTTGCTGCATGTATTTTTGTTCCTCTCATTTTGATCTATACCTCTTGGTCTTATTACAAAATGTGGGGTGTTATTACAAACAAACATATTCAAGAAAATTCACATAGTTTGTACTAATGAGGAGATGTGAAATGTGGTATTTTGCATGGATTCTAGGCATTTTGATGGCATGTTTTGCTGGTGTACTTAGTGCACTCTATATCGAACATCATCAAAATTTAGATGAGGAATAGTAAAATGGTTGAAGCAATGACAACACCGAAGAATAGTAAAGCTCAAGTGCTTGCAATGACCGTTTCGTTTTTGTTGGCATTGCCACTTGCTGCTATTTTATTGGTACATCCTTCGTTAATGCTCGATGCTAATGGACACTATAATCACAGCCTGTTAATGATTGTGATGATCGGTATCTCTGGTGGTTTCATTCACGGCGTTGGATTTATACCAAGATTCTGGTTATGGAAATGGTTATTTAGCCCTTATGTTGCATGGCCTTTAATGATTTTAGGTTACTACATTTGGTTGGGTAATTAATTTTCAAATCCAAACAAAAGAGGAAGCAAATTGCTTCCTCTTTTTTATTTTAGTATTTAAAGGTGATAGAACCCATATAAGTTCTTGGATCACCATAGGTATTTGCCCAAGTATTGGTGCGATACTTTTTGTCCGTTAAATTATCAACATTGAACCCTAAAGCTACGTTCTCGTTTAAATTATATCGAGCCATTAGATCAACCAAAGCAAATGATTTCTGACGATAAGCCTCATAATTCAAACCTGTCTTCGATTTATCATAGAATTCACTTTGCCAGTTCACACCACCACCTACAGTCAACTTATTGTCTAAGATTGGAAGATTGTATGTAGTAAACAGCTTAAACTGTTGCTTTGGAATATCAGTGTTGATTCTTTCGCCTTTATTTTTAGTTTCAGCTAGCGTATACCCCGCTTGAATGCTCCAGTTTGGCAAAATTTGGCCAGCAATTTCGATTTCATAACCTTTTGTTGTCGCACCCTTAATACCTCTGTAATAAGTATCACCTACTTTTGCCCAGTTATTTTTAACAGCATTATCTTCAGCAACATATTTTCCTGCTGATTCAGCGACATTATCCATTTTGGCTTGGAAATAAGCTGCACTAATATTTAAGCGATTGTCATAAAAAGATGATTTTAGACCCGCCTCATAATTATCTCCTTCTTGTGGATCTAAGAAGTTATATGAGTAGTCTCGGTTATCCTGAGGTAGAAATATATTTGTATAACTTGCATAAGCAGTCAGATTTGGCGTTAAATCAAAGGTTATGCCTGCATATGGAGTAACCTTATTAGATTCATCAATTTTTGAATCCTGAACAGTGTTACGAACAGAATTGGTTGAATGTGTTTTTAAATCATAATTTGAAAGACGTGTACCCAAGATTACATGTAATGGATCAAATGGATTTAATCGTGTAGCAAAATAAAAACCTGATTGCTCATAATCTTTATTGCTTACGCCTACGACTGTGCGTGCAGTTGCAGGTAATGCAACATTTCCATTCCATTGATTCAAATCTATCACTTTTTGTGCATTATATCCTTGGTAAGCATCATTATAACTTTTTATCTTTTGATAACTCGCACCCATCATGAGCTCATGCTCACGACCGAAAAGTCGATATGGACCATCTATAGAAATATCTAAGCTATGTTCTTCAGGTGCAAAGTCATTTTGTGATGCTGCTAAAGAAGCGGTCATATTGGTATAATCAGCTTGGGCAACACCAATCACACCATACAGCGACTCAATATCTTGTTTGGTGTAGTTATAATTTGCTTGTAGATTCCAACGATTTAAGAATTGATGCTTCAATTGCGTAAAGAAATTCAATGTATCTACTTGGCTATATGCCCATTTTGCACTCGCGTTAAATTCACGATCAAATGGCATAATTTTACCGTCTTGACCATACATATCTAGGCCATGTACACCTTGTCCATTTAATCTTGCACGACTGAGCATCGCACCAACAGCAATGGATGTATTCTCTGCTAAATCAGCATCTATGAGACCATATAGAGTCGCATCACGCTGATCACCCCAATCTCGCCATGAATCGCTCTGACCATAAGCTGCGATCAATCGCCCACGTACATCGCCAGATTCATTCAGCGCCCCTTGTACATCAAAACTTGATCGAATGGTTTGATTTGAACCACCTGCAATGGACAGAGTTGCTTTTGGTTCAACACTCGTAGCATGTTTTCTATTGAGTGAAACACTCGCACTTGGATAACCAGCGCCATTTGTTAATCCTGTTGCACCTTTAACAACCGTAATATTGTCATAAATAATTGGATTTAAATTGCTTAAAGATGAGCCATTTTTCCCACTGGTAGCTGGTGATGTCATAACACCATCAATTTGATAATTAAGAATTTGGTTACCGCGAGAATAATAAAACGTATATTCCCCGCCATTACCTACGGCACCTTGAGCCCCGAAACGTCGAACATATACTCCAGGCGTTTGATCCAATACTTCTTCGACTGTATTTAAATTTTGATCTTGGATTCGTTGTTCAGTGATCACACTTATCGTCTGTGGTGTTTCTTTTAGTGATAAATCTAATTTAGTTGCTGATTTTGATTTTGCTACCGTATATGAAGGTGATGCATGTTCAGCAGTTAAATGGATTGTTGGAAGTTCATTTGTATCAGGCTTATTATCTATTTGTTCAACTGCATTCGCTACATTAGCTGCACTTCCTATGAGAACCATAATAATTGATATATACAAATTGCTATGTTTCATGAATACCCCTTCAGTATAAGCAACATTTGTTTACATTCTACACAAATGATAACGATTATCAATATTAATAGCATTTAAAAATATAGAATTTACTACTTATGTCTGATTAGGGCTTTAACTTATAGTAATTTTAAATAATAATTATTATCATTATTTTTTACAAATTCATTGCTATGCTATTAAAAAATATAGGTATCATTATTTCCATTCTTTCCTGCTTGGGACTTTATCTCTCCCATAGCAATCAAAAAATTTTGCAAAAACCACTGTCGCGAACAACTCAGTTTTCTGCATTAGCAGGTATGATTTTTAGCTTAATTATTTTGGTTTACTCACTCCCGTTGTTGGTAGCCATATTAATTTGGCTGTCTGTGGCAACTCTAGTTTGGTCATTTACCCCATTTATTCCCCTCATCATGAGGTTGAACAAATGAATATAGTTAAACAAAAAATTCAGCCAGATTGGTGGTTAAAAACATTTGCAGGTGCTGTGCTAGGTTTCATTTTCTCATTAGCCGCTGGTTCTCTTATTCTGATTTTGTCAAAAGCTTATATTGATTCCGCACTAGCTCCACAATTAGGAATGTGGTCAATTCCATGGATCTGGCTGTTTGTATTCTTCCTTGCGTATTTCATTCCTAAAGGCTGGCAAAGCCTGTTTATTTTTAGCATTGCGAACGTGGTCGCTTACACGTTGTTATTTTGTTTAAGGGGCTAAAATGAAAATCCGCGCAGATATTATTAAAACAGGCAAAAATCTACATACTTGGGTCGGCATCACAGCTGGGATTCTTTTGTTCATTTGCTTCTTCGCTGGTGGATTGACGATGTTTCAACATCAACTCAGTCAATGGACGACACCACCTCAGCAAAAATTAGCTGCCATCGAGCCAAAGAATTACAACCTACTGATTGAACAAGTTCAAACCAAATACCCTGAAACATTAAAAGCATTTACCTTAAGTTTTAACTCACCTGAAGGCCATAATGCACCAATCCAATGGGAAGCAAAACATGATGAAGATGATCATCATGGAATCAATATTGCACAAACTAGAATGATGGCAACACTTGATTCACAAGGAAACCTGATTGCTAAAGAAGAAAATATTTCAAAATTAGGCTGGTTAATCGAACAATTGCATGAAACTGCTGGTATTCCCGGCATGATCGGACATCACACCGCAGGTGTCATGGTAATGGGTGTTGTTGCCGTTTTATATTTTCTCGCAATTATGTCTGGATTAATCGTACTCTTGCCAACACTGGTCAAAGATTATTTCGCAGTAAGAGAAGGTAAAAATAAAAAGCGCTTTTGGTTAGATACACACAATGTCGTGGGTATCACTAGCTTACCCTTTCATATCATAATTAGTGTCACAGTGGTTGTTTTTGCTTTCCATGATATTTTTTATGGTGCACTTACACAGCTTGTATCAAAGGACAAACCGCTATTTGAGCGACCGCCACTAGTCAAAATAGTTGAGCCAATTGCACCACTAGACATAAATAAGATTTATCTAAATATCCAAAAAGCAGCACCAGATTATCGCATTGATGGCATTCGATTTAATCAGCTTGATCATCCTCAAAGAGCCTCAGCATTTGTCTCTTTGTACCATCCTGATCGTATGCTACGGGGCGATAACTTTGATTATATGTCTTTTAACCCATATCAAAATGCACCTTATCCAACTAAAACATTATCCACTGAAGAAAATGCTGCTGCCTCCCTGATTCGTTCAATGTTTGCCTTACATTTTGGTAATTATGGTGGTGAGCCAATCCGTTGGATTTATCTAATTTTTGGTTTAGGTGGCGCTTATCTATTCTATTCAGGCAATATTTTGTGGATTGAAACACGGTTACGTAAGCAGAAGAATCCAAACCTACCTGTACCTAGCCAGCGCAAGGATGTGATGTTTATTGCAAACCTTACCATTGGCGCCTGTCTGGGATGTATGCTGGGTATTTTTGCCAGTATGCTTATAGGACGTTGGGGTTACATCATTCCAGTGCAATTACAAAGTCATAACTATGTGTTTATGTATAGCTACTACTCTGTCTTTATAGCTTGTATTTTATACAGTTTTATCATAGGTACAGCGAAGGTCCTACCAAGATTATTGTTATCAATTGCAATAATTTTGTTGTTACTTCCTACTACCTCATTGCTTGCTTATATCTTTCCTATTCAGAGCCTTTGGCATTCGACAGGCAATTTAATATGGATTGATGTGGTGGCAATTTTATTTGGACTAGTATTCCTACGTTTCTATCAACAAGCAAATCATCGAGCAAAAACAGCACCGATAGGTTCTATTTGGTCTACGCAAGTTTTGAAGAATGATTCGAAAATAGTTGAAAACTAATTTTTAGTTAACACCATGATCTATGTTGGAAGATCATGGTGTTTCTTATCATTAAATTGTTTTCTCATTTCAATAAGCTGAATTGGCACTAATGGCTGCCCTACTTCTGCCTCTATCGGATAAGCTTCTATACGATCTGTTCTGCAATATCCACGGCGCTCATAAAATGAAATCAATTCAACTCTCACATCTAATACATACATAATGAATTGAGACGCATCAGGATGATGATTAGGAACATAATTTTCTACAAATCCAAGCATTTCACGCCCAAAGCCTGAATTTTGAACCTTTGGATCAATGGCAAAAGTTCCTATTTCAACCGTATCTTGATTAAAAGTTAAACCAATACACCCCACCATCAAACCTTGTTCATTCTCACCAATTAACAACTGAAAATTCTCTTGTTCCAAATCTCTTTCTAATTGCTGAATAGTAATTCTATTTCCTTGAACAAAAGATTTCTCAGTAGTCCAACTTCGACTCAATTGATCTCTATAGGCTGAATTGATCAGTTTGGTTAATTGCTCAATGTCGTCTGTAAGCGCTTTTCTAATATTTAAAGGCATTTTTAGAATTTTAAACACAATAAAAAACCGATGATAACATCGGTTCTTGTATAACTTTAAAAGAATTAGTTCTTAAATAAACTAGTTCGTTTGACCTGCCAACCAAGCCATAAACTTTTGACGCTCAGCTTTAGAAGCCTTCTGCCATAAATCTACCAGTTGTTGATCTGTTGTTTTAGTAGTACCAGCTACTGCTGCTGTTGTCACGACAACAGGTGCCGCAGCTTGCGCATTAGCAGCATAAACTGGCGCTGGCTGGTTGACTGTGTTGTTCTTATTTTTTTGCGTCAAATCAAGCGTACGGCTTAAGAAATTGCCACCAGAGAACCAAGGTTGTGCTTCATTATTCGCACCTGTTTGCTGAACTACGAGTTTATTATTTTGATCGTATAACCCAACCGTTGGTTGATCAGCATATTTTTTGGCAGCATCAAAGCTTTTTGGAGCGCCAACTAATGCTAAACGGTATGATGAATTGTCTTGTAAATTTGGTGCTTGAATTGTAACGACACCTGATTTTACGATGTCATGCTCACCATTCAAATGCTCAAAATATTCACGATAGCGAACATTTACAGTTAGATTACCTGGATCTACTTGGTAGTTATTCTTCTTAGATGGAATCAATCCATTATTTACTTCTTGACCATTTACAGCAAGAATCACGATCTCTTCAGGTGCAGTGATTGTAACTGCTGAAAAAACTGAACTACTTAATAATAACCCGAAAGCAGCAACACCAACTCTTAAAGACATTAGACTCTTCTCGATATAAACATTTATGAAATCGTATGCACTATGCAATGCGATTGTGACTATTTTATGACAATAAACCAAACTGTCTATTCTATCAATTCGGCTTTTTTAAGATATATACATTATTTTTAATGATATACACCATCATTCTTTAGGCGAATATTTCTATTTAAAGACATAAAAAAAAGAGCACGTTAACGTGCTCTTTTTAGGTACATATAAAACTTAGTTAAAAGTTTTAAAGCGTGCAGCATCATCCATATAAGTTTTTTCACCAGCAGCGGCTTCAATAGAACCAAATACAAGCTGTGCACGTAATTTCCAGTTTGCTGGGATATCAAAAGTTTGTGCAACTTCTTCATCAATAATTGGATTGTAGTGTTGTAATGAAGCACCCACACCAATTTCAGATAAAGCTGTCCAAGTCGCAAACTGAGCGATTGCACTTGAATGTTCAGACCATACTGGGAAATTGTCAGCATAAAGAGCAAACTGTTCTTGCAAGCCTTTTACAACATCTTGATCTTCATAAAATAATGCTGTACCAAAGCCAGCTGCAAAGCTATCAATTTTTGCATTTGTACCTTCAAAAGCTTCAGCTGGTACGATTTTACGTAGAGTTTCGCGGACAATATTCCAGAATGTTGTATGAGACTCACCATATAACGTCACAACGCGTGAAGTTTGTGAGTTAAATGAAGACGGGCTTTGCTTAACAGCTTCACGAATCGTCTCTTCAATTGTAGTTTGATCAACTGAAAGATTTTTACCAATTGCATAGATAGTACGACGTGATTTAATGCTATTTAAGAAGTTACTCATGTTGTTATGCCTCTTGTACCCTTCGGGTGTTATCTTGGATTGAATGTAGTGTATAACGGTACATTTTTTTGTTATAGTCTAAAAAACATGACAGATCGTTTTATTTTTGCAACGGTGAAATTTTATTATTAATAAAAAAACTCCACACGAGGTGGAGTCTATCCTAACCACAAATAATTACTTATCTGTTTCAAATAATGCTGCGACAAATGATTTTGCTGAGAAAGGACGTAAATCATCAATTTTCTCACCTACACCAATATAGCGAATTGGCACGTGAGTACGACTTGCGATATTAAATAGCACGCCACCTTTTGCCGTACCATCTAATTTAGTAATGGTAATACCAGTTAAACCAACCGCCTCATCAAACAGTTGAACTTGGTTAATTGCATTTTGACCTGTACCAGCATCAACGATTAACATAATTTCATGCGGTGCAGTTGCATCAATTTTTTGCATCACACGTTTAACTTTTTTCAACTCTTCCATCAAGTTAGACTTGTTTTGCAAACGCCCTGCTGTATCAGCAATCAATACATCAATGCCTTTGGCGCGTGCGCTTTCAAAAGCATCAAAAATGACTGATGCGCTATCTGCACCATGACCTTGTGCAACTACTGGGATGTCATTTCGCTCGCCCCAAATTTGCAATTGCTCAGTCGCAGCAGCACGGAAAGTGTCACCAGCTGCCAACATGACTTTCTTACCTTCACCTTGTAAACGCTTTGCAAGCTTACCAATGGTTGTCGTTTTACCGACACCATTCACACCAACCATCAAAATGACATAAGGTGATTTGTTTGGATCAATATGCAAAGGTTTTACACGCGGAGCAAGTAAAGCCACCAGCTCTTCCTGCAATGCTTTATACAGTGCATGTGAATAGATCAAGTCACCACGTGCCGTTCTTTCCGTAAGATTTGCAATGATTGTTTTGGTTGCATCTACACCAATGTCAGCAACAAGAAGTTGTTCTTCAACTTCCTCTAACAACTCATCATCAATCTCTTTGCCGCCAATTAAGATATTGACCATACCATCCGTAAAACTACGACGTGTTTTGGTCAAGCCATCTTTCATACGACCAAAGAAGCCTGATTTTGCTTCTTCTTGAACTGCTGGATTAGAAACCTCTTCAACAGCAGCAATTGGTGCTTCTACTGGAGTTTGCTGCTGTACAGGTTCAACAATCGGCACATCAACAGCAGGTAAACTTGGTAACGTAACATCATCATCACCGATGTCAGCATCTATCAAGAATTTGTTTTGCATATTCGATTGCTGTTGCATGTCGATTCCTTGAGAAAAAAAGCAGCTTTTTAAATGTGGGCGAGTTTAGCACAAATTGATTTCTTTTACCCGATACAGGCAACTCATTAATTTCTAAATAAAAATGAATTGATTAAAACTCATTCATCATCTTGTGCCATTGCAGGATATTGCTTAATACGATTTGATTCGAACTGATAAGCATTTAAAAGTTTCAAATATTCTACACGGCGAATTTGATCATGTTTCAGTATTGATTCTGCCATATCTTGAGTTTTCGGATGGCTCGCTTGTTGAGAATATTGAATGACTTTTTGATATTGAAGTTGGTTAATCGGACGTAAAAGTGCACTGTATGCAAGTATGAAAATCGCAGCAATAACAATAGATACCAAAATATTATTAAATTGATCTATTTTGGTTCCAAATTTTGACTGTAAAAGTTTATGTTTAGAAAGTATCGACAGCATAACCTACCTCAGAATTATCTGTAGTTTATGTGTCATACGCATTTTCAACAAGCCCTACATTCAACAAGTCACGATTTCGCAACTCATTGAACGTAGTAAAATTCAGATAGGCTAGCTCATTAAACTGCGAACAAATGCAAAATAGAGAATGAAGGCAATGATCACCAGACTGATAAAAATAGCAAACATTCCCACCCCACTTTCTGCATCAGCAGGATGTAAATCATCATCATCTGCAATACTTCTTAGCTCACCATCATAGATTTGATAAAAGCGATCTTTTTCAGCAGGACTTAAATGACTTGCAAAATCATAAACACGTTTACGCTGAGCTAAACAATAATCACCTAAATGAATTTCCTGATGAAATATAGCTTCATCAAGCAGTTTTCGATGATGATCTGCAAGTTCGATAATTTGGCTTTCTAATGGTGGCACGTCCAAGTTTACACCATCAATTACATTTGACATGTTATTCTCCTTTTCTATTATTCTCATATTGATTCTACTTAAAATTATTTCCCGCAAATGTTTAATCGTGTAAGCTTTTATTTACGAAATGACACCCAAAATATTTGACAATTCAATCATTATTGTCATAATACTTTAACAATTCAAAGTTAAAGTAGCTTAAATTCAAAGTTAAAGTAGCTTAAATTCAAAGTTAAAGTAGCTTAAATTCAAAGTTAAAGTAGCTTAAATTCAAAGTTAAAGTAGCTTAAATTCAAAGTAAAGTATCTTTGAATAGAAATTGCGGTAATCATAATTAAAATAAGGAGTTATATATGATTCAACATTTTACTAACCATGAATTAGAGCATGTATATGCTAATGCGGTAAATACAATTCAGTCGCAAAAAAACTTCCAAGATGCAGTGAAAGAGCTTGAAGAAGTAGCAAAAGCAGGTCACGGTAAAGCGGCATTATTTTTAGCAGAGTTGTATTATCAAGGCTTCCGTGTAGAACGTGATTCCTTGAAAGCACAGTATTGGCAGAAGATGGCAACATTACAAGCATAAAGAAACGTCACTTAGGTGGCGTTTTTTAATACACACATTAATTCTAATACCATCATTTACCCCTATTCTTAATCACGCTATACCAAAGCCTAGTCGCTTTGACTTGCTCAGGTGGCGTTTTTGAATACCTTAGATTTTATAAATACAATTCTTCTTAGCATCGGTTTAATGCTACAGAGCTTATTAGAATTCTAAATGTCAAGGCATCCTTAGAGCAGATTTATTCACTAATTATACAAAGTAGCTAGAAGCACTTGCACGATGGAGAGTTTTAACAATTTTCTATGTATTAGGTTTTTGATTTCCTTGATCTACAAAACACCACTTTAAATCAAAGTCGCAATTTATGTTATTAATGGTGATGCAGGTCTTTATTTTCTTATAAACAAGAATATTTGCTTACGATTTACATGAACTGTTTAAACATAAATGCCATCTAGATTTCTTATAATAAAACATAAGTTTGAATACTATTAGTTTAATAACATGTATCGGTTTAACCATTTTCAACCAGTCTCTAAAGAGTTGATGATTAAAATTTCAATTCTAAAAACAATGATGTATTGCGGTGTTCTTTGGGGATTATATCATCAGGGTTGGGCAATCAAGTCTGATCAAGATGGTCCAGTTTTCCCATTTTGGCTAAATGGCGTTCAAGCACATCGTTATGCAAAATCTCATTGGAAGCATTACAAACCACGGAAAATCACCCCGAAAGATTTCCATGAATCTCTTTTACCGACACTTACTCGTTTGCAAGTAGAGCCTGCTCTTTTCAATTCATCACATCGTAAATTTAAGCTTTCAACCCAACAAATGCAGCATTTCTTTTTTATGCATGATGCAGCAGTTATGCCTGCCTAAGTGCGACAAAGTACAATGATGACTTTTTAAGCATTTATGAGAAAAAGTTATCATTGTATGTAAATTAGGGCTTTGCAATTAAAAAAAATACCGTTAAGTTAAATGAAAATGACAATACAACACAGGTGGATAAACAATGACAATCGTTGCTCAAGTCATCAAGAATAAAGCAGTACAATCAATTTTTACAATCTCACCAAATGCGACTGTACTTGAAGCAATTAAAATTATGACAGAGAAAGGTGTTGGTGCATTAGTCGTTGCAGAAGATGAAAAAGTCATCGGAATTTTTTCAGAACGTGACTATACACGTAAGATCGCATTGATGGAGCGTTCATCAAACAACACCCCTGTTTCAGACATTATGACTTCTAAAGTTATTTCAGTTGGGCTGAATCATACTGTAGAAGAATGTTTACAACTTATGACTGATCGTCATTTACGTCATTTACCTGTTTTAGAACAAGAGAAACTTGTAGGCTTTATTTCGATTGGCGATCTCGTTAAAGCAGCAATGGATGATCAACGCATTTTAATTGAGCAACTTCAGCAATACATCTCTGGATAATAAATGAAAAAAAGGGCAATTAATTGCCCTTTTTTATTTGTCGAATTAAGCTTTTAAAAAATTCTTAATTGCAGGAACAAGACGTTTCAACAATTCATCTGCTTGATCTTGAGTCATATTTAATGGTGGAAGCAAACGCACTACAGAACCTGCTGTAACATTCACAATTAACTGATACTCATCACGTGCGATCGCTACAAGCTCTGGGCAATCTTTCGGTAATTGAATACCGATCATCATACCAAAACCACGCACTTGCACATTGTGCTCTGCTAATTCTGCCTTGAGCTGCTCAACAATATAAGTACCAACTGTAGCTGCATTTTCAATAGCATTTTCTTTCTGTAGCGTATCAATCACTGTATAGACTACGCGAGAGCCCAATACTGTACCGCCATATGTTGAACCATGGCTTCCAGCGCCTAGTAAACCTACAGCTTTACCTTGAGTCATCACCGCACCAATTGGAAAGCCATTCCCTAGACCTTTTGCTGTTGTCATTACATCAGGCACAATATTGGTATGTTGGTAAGCAAAGTATTTACCTGTACGACCATTCCCTGTTTGAATTTCATCGAGCATCATCAACCAATTATGTTGATTACATAAGGCACGCACGTCTTCCAAATAGCTAAAGCCTTGTGGTGCTGTATTCACACCACCTTCACCTTGAATCGGTTCTATCAGAATAGCAACGATATCTGGATGATGGATTGCAGCTTCTTGAATCGCTTCCACATCACCAAATGGAACACGAATAAAACCTTCAACTAATGGTGCAAAACCTTCTTGAACCTTTTTATTCCCAGTTGCAGATAAAGTCGCCAATGTACGGCCATGAAATGATTGCTCAGCAACTAGAATTTTAGGATTGCTAATCCCTTGTTGAGCACCAAATTTACGTGCAATTTTAATCGCACCCTCATTTGATTCTGCACCACTATTTGAGAAGAAAATTTCTTCCATACCAGAAACTTCAGCAAGTTTTTGAGCCGCAGCGGTTTGCCAAGGGATTTCAAATAAATTACTAGTATGAATTAATGTTGCAGCTTGCTCAGCAATTGCTTCCGCAATCACTGGGTGAGCATGACCTAAACCACATACAGCAATACCTGTTAAAGCATCTAAGTACTCAGTTCCATCTGCTGTATATAAGTATGCCCCTCGTCCTCGTACAAAGCTGATCGCTTGGCGACCATAAGTAGCCATAAGATGTGATGGTTGATCAGGTTGTACAGGAGCAAGAGTGATATTAGTCATAACAAACTCAATCTATCGTTAGTTGTAGTGGAAAAAGTTATATAAGCAAAAACTTGAGTAGATTGAAAGCTTAAACTCACATTTATACAAGAAAAATCTTTATCAATAGCCCCAAGTGATTTTTTCGGTATATAATTTACGGAGATTAGTTGAGGATCTATCTATGACGGAACAAGCGCGTGATACAGTAGCGTTAATTCGTGATCAAATTGCGAAACACCCTGTTTTACTTTACATGAAAGGCACTCCACAATTCCCGCAATGTGGTTTTTCTGCTCGTGCAGTAGAAGCACTTAGCCAAATTGGTCGCCCATTTGCCTATGTAAATATCTTGGAAAATCAAGATATTCGTGCAACGTTACCTCAAATTGCGAACTGGCCTACTTTCCCACAATTATGGGTAAACGGTGAGTTAATTGGCGGTAGCGATATCATGCTCGAAATGTTCCAAAATGGTGAGTTAAAACCATTAGTTGAACAATACAGCCCTGCACCTGAAGCATAAGCTGTAAACATAGAAAGCCAATCAAATGATTGGCTTTTTTATTTTTGGCTTTCTAGTTTTCACTAAATCCAACATATCTGTACATTCCCTCTACCCCCAAATCAGCTTTGAAAATTTGCATATCAGGATAGTTTGCTTGGCTAACACAAGCAAAAACATTCATATTAGGATCTTCATGTATCTCATCGACAGATTGAGATAAAACCTCTTCAAAACGATCTGCAATAAATTCAAAACCCAAATCCATTGCCATAAACAAAGTATGCTCACATGGCTGAATGTATTGTTCTTGGTTCCAGTCTAATACAGCATGATGACAATGTGGACATAGAATATTTACAGTTGCATCTGCAACCTCAATGAGTTGGAAAGACATAGTATTTCATCAAAAAAATTTCTGCCATTATAGAAGTATTTTACCAATACAAAAAATATCGAATAAGCTCTTATTTTTGCAACGATAAATATATAAAATAGATAATGTTGCAGAAATGGAATTGAATAATGTTGACGGATTTAGATGATTTTTATTGTTTTGCGCTCGTTGTTGAGCATGGTGGTTTCAGTGCAGCTGAACGAGCAACAGATATTCCAAAATCTAAATTAAGCCGCAGAGTTTATAATCTTGAAGAACAACTCGGTGTTCGTCTTATTCAACGAAGTTCACGTCATTTTGCTGTGACTGATATTGGTATGGATGTTTATCGTCATGCGCAAGTGATGATGAATGCAGCTCAGGCAGCTCATGACGTAGTCAACCACTTAAGTAGTGAACCTCGCGGTGTGATCAAAGTTAGCGTACCCGTCGATATTGCTCAAAACCAAATGGCAAAAATATTGCCAGCATTCCTTAAAAAATATCCTGAAGTTCGCGTTCAGATGATGGTCAGTAATCGTCGTGTTGATGTCATCAATGAAGGAATTGATCTCGCTTTACGCGTTCGCTCGAAATTAGACGACGATCCAAACCTTGTTTTAAGACAATTTGAAGCAATCGAACAGCGTCTCTTCGCAAGTCAAGCGTATTTAAATGAGTTTGGTCATTTGTCTACACCAGAACAACTAAGTGAACATCGCATCATTAGCATGGCAGAAGAGCATCTAGATCAAAACTTCTTACTCACAGGTCCTGATCAACAACAAAAGAAAATTAAAGTTAATCCCGTTATCATGGGTTCAAACTTATTAATGCTTGCAGAATTGGCCAGTCAAAATTGTGGTATTGCCCTACTTCCAGACAGTATTGCTCAAGACTTCATTAAAACAGGTCAACTGGTTAAGGTTCTACCTGAATGGACTGCGCCACATGGTATTTTCCATGCTGTCTATCCATCACGACGTGGCTTATTACCTGCAGTTCGTGTATTTATTGATTATCTTGTCGAACAACTGACATTGTGCTCTACCAAAAAAAGGCCCGATTGATATCGAGCCTTTCGCTTTTTCATCAAGAAATAGTTGGGTAATCGCCAGTTCCCTCAGGCCATGGCGTTAATAATTCAAAGCCATCATCTGTCACCGCAACCATATGCTCCCATTGAGCTGATAGGGACTTATCTTGTGTAACAACAGTCCATCCATCATTTAGCTCTTTTACGTATGGTTTACCTGCATTCATCATAGGTTCAATCGTAAAGACCATGCCTTTTTTCAAAACCATGCCTTGACCTTTTTGGCCATAATGCAGAATATTCGGTTGCTCGTGATAAACACGGCCAATTCCATGCCCACAGTATTCACGAACAATACTATAACCTTCACGATGTGCAACGGATTGAATGGCAAATCCAATATCACCCAACGTCGCGCCTGGCTTTACTGTACGAATCCCTGCTAGCATCGCTTCATAAGTTGTATTCACAAGTTTTTTAGCCTCAGAGCTAACTTGACCTACAAAATACATTCGACTTGTGTCACCGAAATAGCCTTCTTTAATAACGGCAACGTCAATATTTAAAATGTCACCCTCTTGCAAAATCTTTTTTGCAGAAGGAATAGCATGGCAAACTTCTTCATTTACAGAAATACAGGTCGTTTTGGTAAAGCCGTGATATCCAACATTGGCAGGAATAACTTGCAATGTATTTACAATATAATCATTACAAATGTCGTCTAAATACTCCGTACTGACGCCCGGCTTAATATAAGGTCCTATCATTTCTAAAACTTGTGCCGCTAAACGCCCTGAGATACGAAGTTTCTCAATGTCTTGTTCCGTTTTGATGGTCACAGTAGAAGCTCTCATTCGAGATATTCCTTATTTAAAAAATCAAAAATAAAAATACAGATCATATATCTATATCTGTTCTATTTAGCGTTTATCAATAGTTGTACGCTTTAGCTATAAATTGTTCAATCCTTTCAGAATTGAATCTAATGACCATTTTACATTTAATTCCGACTATGGGGATAGGAAAAAAGTATAAAAACTCCCATTTTTTTAGTTTTAAAACCTTTTCAACAAATTAAGTTTACCAATGCTAATCCTATGATTTTAATAATTTCTTTTTAGTCAAAAATAAACCAATTTTCACATAAAATTAGTTTCAAATGACTACATTTATGTTCTAGAATTCGCACTTTTATTTTATTCCTCCCTGTTTTATGAACCATCTTCGTACAGGAGATATTATTGCTTTAGGTTTTATGACCTTCGCACTTTTTATTGGTGCGGGTAATATTATTTTTCCTCCCATTGTTGCTCAACAAGCTGGTGAGCACGTATGGCTAGCTGCATTTGGATTTTTGATCACCGCAGTAGGTCTACCAGTCATTACGATTATGGCTTTGTCCAGAATGCAAGGCTCTATTGAAATTATCAGCTCCCCCTTAGGTCGTTTCGCAAGTTTATTGCTCACTATCGTTTGTTATTTGTCTGTTGGTCCACTCTTTGCCACACCTCGAACAGCAACGGTTTCTTATGAAATTGGTTTTGCACCCTATTTCGGAACATCTGGTAGCAGTTTATTTATCTATAGCGTTATTTATTTTGCTTTAGTAACAGCTGTTTCTTTATATCCAAACAAACTTTTAGATACAGTCGGTCACGTACTTGCCCCTTTAAAAATATTTGCACTTGCAATACTTGGTATTGCTGCAATTGTGATTCCAACGGGCTACATCTCACCGCCAATTAACAAGTATATTTCAAGTCCAGTTTCAGAAGGCTTCGTAAATGGTTATCTAACCATGGATACTTTGGGCGCATTGGTATTTGGTATTGTCATTATCCAAGCTATTCAATCACGCGGTGTCACTGACTCGAAACTGATCACGAAGTACGCAATTATCGCCAGTTTGATTGCAGGCGTTGGTTTAACACTTGTTTATATCAGTTTATTTAAACTTGGTTTAGGAAGTCATGAAGTTGCAGCAAATGCTGACAACGGTGCAATCATCCTACATGCTTATGTACAACATGCATTTGGTGATTTAGGTTCGCTATTCCTCACAGGTCTAATCTTTCTTGCATGTATGGTTACAGCAATTGGTTTAACTTGCGCATGTGCTGAATATTTCACTGAACTTACAGGCTTACCCTATAAACTTCTCGTTTTCATTCTAATCGGCTTCTCTTTAGTAATCTCAAACTTAGGTTTGACTAAATTGATTGCAGTTTCAGTACCTGTCCTTAGTGCGATTTATCCTCCAGCGATTGTCGTGATTATGTTGAGCTTCTTCTGGAAACGTTGGAATAAACCATCATTAGTTGTTGGTTCAGTTACTGCTGTCGCTTTTCTATTCGGTATCATCGAGGCGATTAAAGCAGCTGGTTTCACTGAGCAATTACCACAATTTATTGCCCATTTACCATTGAATGAACAAAACCTCGCTTGGTTATTACCTTCACTGGCTGTTTTGTTTATTTCGATTGTGATTGATCGAGCGATTAAACAAAAAAGTTAAAATGATTTGTCGTTAAAATAATGTTTTACCCAAACATGATTTTAGCTATACAAAAGATGTTCTTTTATCCAATGTTCATTTTTTGTTTACGACAAATCTTTTTTTAATTTTAGTCTTTTAAGCACAATTTAAGTTTTTAAGCAGAAATTAGCTAGAATCCGATCTTTACTAAACTTTTTAAAATGTAAAATTTCTGCATTATATTTAAAATAAAAATAGCATAAATTCACTAAAAAAATAGTTAAACACTATAAAAATCAATACATTCATAAATTTATTTAAAAAATAGTCAGCATACCTATTGAAATACTTAGAAATTAGCAGTACAACTTTAAGAATAATTCTGACAAAAATGATTTGGTTTTTGTCATCACGACACAAGGAGGGATGGAGATGTTATCATTACATTTCAACAAGCAAGTCTTCATTAACACTCTGAAGGCTAACGATTCAATCGTATATGCAATAACACCGCTAGCACTGATGGCCACGTTGTTATTTCAAGGCACAATTAAAGGTAATCTCAAACCTGAATATTTTGCTTATGCGCTGATTGTTTCTGTTGCCTTTTGTACGTGGGGGATTGTCGATCGTAAGTTTCGACAGATGAGCGCCCAGCGCCAAAAAGTTTCTGTAGGGAAAATGGATGAGTAATCATCCATTTTTTAATTCCAAAAACTAAAAATAGTTCCAAACAATAAAAGCCCTGTAGCACCCAGCTCTACTACAATTAAACCTAACATCATAATTGTCATACACCAGCCCGGAAGCGTCCATTTTCCTAATTGATGTGGCTGTTTAAATTGGTTAGTTGTATCTTTTAAACACCCATGAACGATATAAATTAAAATCGACATTGAGAAAAAGAAAAGATTTGCAACCACACAGAACAGACTTAATTCATTTGATAGAATCGTAAAATAGCTCAGTACAGCTAAAATCAAACTTGCTGCTGCGTATAAAAGACTACTGCGATGAGCAATGTCAACATAGTAATGTGCTCGTGCCAGAGCAGAATTTCGAATTTGATAGTATTTCCAGACGCCAGTAATCATTCCAACCCAAAGAAAGATCCCACTAAAAACAATTGCCAATTCGGTTGCAGTTGTTAAAACCAACATCTCGTATCCTACATATTTCTTTTTTTAAAACGGTATATTACATAATTTTTGACTTTTTAGTCATTAAATAATCAAGTTTCTTTTTGGAACTGATGTACAGTAGAAAAATACAAACACAAGAGTATTGCTTGATGGATACCTTTGAATCTCTATGGATTAGCTGTAAAGATGGCTACCAACTTGCTGCACAGTATTACCCAACGGAAAAATCTACCAAAGAATTTCCTATTTTGATTTGCCCTGCAACTGGAATAACAAAAAACTTTTATCATGCTTTTGCCGAATGGTTAAATCAGCAAGGCTACAATGTATTAAGTTTTGACTTTCGTGGTATTGGACAGTCCCTACATGGAAAATTAAAAGACTCGGATGCAAGTATTAATGATTGGGGGCAATTAGACATCCCTGCTGCGATTGAAGTACTTTTAAATCGAACACAATCGGAAAAGGTCATTATCATTGGACACAGTGCGGGTGGACAATTACTTGGAATCAATCCACATTACAATAAAGTTGCCAAAGTCCTCGCAATCGCTGGATCAACTGGACATATCAAAGGCCTAAAAGGCAAAACAAAGCTCCTTGCGCCACTGATGTTTAACGTGATCTTCCCTGTTTCAAGTTTTATAAAAGGATATGGTGCAACCCAATTCATCGGAATGGGTGAAAACCTACCTAAAAATGTTGCAAAGCAATGGGCCGAATTTTGTAGTAAACCCGGTTATGTAATGAATGCGATTGGGAAAACTATTTTTGATGACTATCATCGAGAAATCCAAATTCCAATCACATCTTTCTGGGCAACAGATGACGAGATTGCAACAGAAACCAATGTACAAGATCTTTTGCGCTTATATCCGAATGCCCAGACAAAATTTATTGAACTCAATCCTCACAAATATGGATATAAGCAAATCGGACACATGGCGATGTTCAAAAAGTCTCATCATAAGCTATGGCCACTATTAGAAAAGGAATTAGCGATTTAGTTTTGATTCACCATAAAGTTTTACGCTTTGCGCATCTAAACCTGTAATCCTGTTTAGATGCGCTTTTTTATTGAAGAAATTGAGGCATGAAATTTCTTGTTTAAGCAAATTTATGATTTATAATATATTCATTAAAATAACTAAAGATTGGTTAATAAAACTACACTCGTATAATTTTGAAACTTTTAATTGTTAAAAAAACTCCTAAAAATGTGATAAAGAATGTATTTATTCATCTTATAAATGAAGTTTAATAAGCCACTTTTTAACCAACTGTTTAAACCAAAGTGCTGTATTTACTACCATTTATTTAATGAATGAATTTATTTAATTTTTTTATGACATTTGAGACAGAATTTTTTTATAAAAAAGTCACGTCATAATTTGTATTTATTTTCTACAATACACCTGTTCCGAACAGTAGCTAAGATGCAAAACTTAAGGTACATCATTGGGGGCAAATGCATAGGTAAAATCATCATAAATAACATTTTTATATGTTTTTTCGATAATTTACTTATACATAATAAAGATAGCAATAGAGCTTCTTTAAGGAAGATTTGTTATAAATGGAATGGTAGAAAATTCAAGTTTTATTGTCTTTTCTAACAGGTATTATAGACATTTCATGGAATCTAAGAGCTAGGTTTTCTAGCTCACCGTAACAAGCATAGGAAATATGTAGATGCCTAAAAAATATGCGCGTTTTTTACCTACAGCCGAATCATTTAACTTAGAAGACTTCCCTTTTTACTGGATTTCTCAAGTAAATGCTCAGTACGTCCAAAACATCGATAACGTACTTAAGAAGTATGGTTTAGACAATTCTCGCCGCCGTATTTTACTTGCATTGAACGTAAAACCTCATGCAAGCGTTTCTGAACTTTCAGATATGGTAATTTCCAAAATGTCGACAACGACAAAAATCGTTTATCGTTTGAAAGATGAAGGCTATATCGAGACTTATTCGTGTAAGGAAGATGGACGTATTACCCGTGTTTATTTAACAGAAAAAGGTCAAGAAATGATTGTGAAGATCAATGATCTAACCTCTGTCATCCTAGAGCAGTCTTTTGATGGTTTAACACCATTACAAATTGAAAAAACAATGGAAATTTTACGTCATATGTTTAAAAATCTTGCTCGCTAAGTCATTTAAACATAATAAAAAAAGCTTCTTTAAAGAAGCTTTTTTATTTGAAATAATCTTTATTTAATCAAACATATTCAATTGTGGTGTGATCTTTTCAATTCTTGCTTTTGGTACATGTGAACACTCGAACTCTTCAACAGGAAAACCTTGCATAAATTGATTAAGTTGATACGGTTGCTTTAAACTCAACCAATCATCCAAACATGTGTCAGGTATCACAACAACTGATCTTTTTACATCACCTGGTTCATGGAAATCTTTCATCATCGGATGATCAATTGCGTCCATCGTAAGCATCGCCGCTGAGCGGATAATTTGATCATTTAACTTACGAATTTCATAGAGCGCTGCGATATAAAATGCTTTACCATCTTTGCGTCGAACACCCCAGCGTTGCGGCTTATTTTCGATATACTTGCTTTCATAGAATTCCGAAACTGGAATTACACCAAATTTGCATTTGTAAGCAGCATCCTGAAAGCTTGGCTTTTGAAAAATTGTCTCATGTCTAGCATTATAGGTATGCTTTGAAATATTGATATCTTCAGACCATTTCGGTACCAATCCAAACAACACTTCACGCCACTCCAAACCATGATCAGATTTAAATAACAAAGGCGTTTTATAGCTAGGATAAACTTCCTCTGCATATTCAAATGGAATCAGTGGCAATTCGAGTTGCTTAGACTGTTCGATGGTTAATGGTTTATAGTTCGCACACATGTATTATGTCGTTTAGCTCAGATTTAAAAATAAAAAGGAGGTTGCCCTCCTTTTCATATATTCTCTAATTATCCAAATAACTTTTTTATCTTCGCGCTTAATCCATGCACAAAACGATGTTTAGCATTTGCTTTGTCACTGGTTAAAAAGTTAATTTGGATTGATTGACGTTGTCCTTCATAAGGTACATAACCATGCCAACCATTATCTGTCACTTTAAAAGCAACCAAAGTCCCAGGGCCAGCATTAATTTCTTCAACATAATCATCCATATTCTTTTCATCATTAAGAATACGTAAGCGACCTGTTGGCGCATCCCAAGATTCATTCAAATAAATCAAAATTGTAAGAAGCTTGGTTTTTGAATCTGAATGAATACGACCATCTTTTTGACGTGAATAGCCACGTAAAGTAATCATCATTGGATGTTCCATAACATCCACATCAAACTTATCTGTCAGAATTTGACGAAATTCTTTAGAATCTAATGATTTTAGAAAACGGTCAAAATTTGGCTTTAACTCTACATCTGCAAGGTTATAACTTCCACCCTGCTCGATCTTAGGGAAATCTTGAATTACCGCCTTAACTTCATCGTCTATAATTGAGTTTTCAACTACAAAATAAGGATATGGTGAAGTTGAAACTTGCGCTTCTTTGAGAGCATCTAATTTTAAAATATGTGACATCGTTATGATTCGACTGAATGATAAAAATCAAAATAGATTATAGCAAAAATTTTATGAGTAAGATGTTTAATCCTGTTTTTCAATCTGGAGGAGTTATCAAATAAATTTCACTTTTAAAAAGATTAGCTTACTAACAAAAAAGCCTCCGAAGAGGCTTTTCATTTTAGATGATATTAATCACCTGTATAACCTTTAAGTTTTAAACGAGCAGCGTGTAACAATGGCTCTGTATAACCAGATGGTTGCTCAGCACCCTTGAAAATCAAGTCAGAAGCAGCTTGGAATGCAATACCATCAAAGTTTGGCGCCATTGGTGTATAAAGTGGATCATTCGCATTTTGCTGATCAACAATTACAGCCATACGCTTAAGTACTTCTTCAACTTGTGCACGCGTTACGATACCGTGACGTAACCAGTTAGCAACGTGTTGTGAAGAAATACGTAAAGTTGCACGATCTTCCATTAAACCAACGTTGTTGATATCTGGAACCTTAGAACAACCTACACCAAGGTCAACCCAACGAACTACATAACCCAAGATACCTTGACAGTTATTTTCAAGCTCATTGTTCAACTCTTCAGCAGTCCAGTTTGTTTCTGGTGCAAATGGAGGTGTTAACAAGTCATCAAGTGTCAACATATCTTCAGCAGCCAATACATCTTGACGTGCTTTAACGTTGATTTGATGATAATGCAATGCATGAAGTACTGCACCAGTTGGTGATGGAACCCAAGCACAAGTCGCACCAGCATTTGGATGAGCAGTTTTAGTTGCTAACATATCTTTCATGCTGTCTGGTTTTGGCCACATGCCTTTACCAATTTGAGCTTTACCTTGCAAACCACACGCTAGACCAATTGCAACGTTACGGTTTTCGTAAGCAGCGATCCATTTTTGTGTTTTAACAGCTTCTTTACGAACAACTGGAGCAGCTTCCATAGATGTATGGATTTCGTCACCTGTACGGTCCATGAAACCTGTGTTGATAAAGATGGTACGGTCTTTAGCAGCAGCAATACAGTTTTTCAAGTTCACTGATGTACGACGCTCTTCATCCATGATACCGATTTTAAGCGTTTTAGCTGGTAAACCAAGTGCTTGTTCAGCACGCTCAAATAATTCAACGGCGAAAGCAACTTCTTCAGGCCCATGCATTTTCGGCTTAACGATATACATAGAACCTTTACGAGAGTTGTGGTTCTCGTTTTGACCACGGATATCAGCGATTGTAAGTAACGGCGTTACCAACGCATCCATGATACCTTCAAATACTTCTTCACCTTCTACAAGGATCGCTGGATTCGTCATTAAGTGACCAACGTTACGAAGAAGCATGAGCGAACGACCATGTAAAGTTGTCGTACCACCAATTAAGTTTTGAACTGTACGGTCTTTATTTAAAGTACGAGTAATCGTTTTACCATTTTTCTCGATAGATTCTTGAAGATCACCCTTCATCAAACCTAACCAGTTACGGTAACCTTCAACTTTCTCTTCTGCATCTACAGCTGCAACAGAATCTTCTAAATCCTGAATCGTTGTGATTGCTGCTTCAAGTGTTAAATCTTTTACACCAGCCGCATCAGTTTTGCCAATCGGGCTATTTGCATCGATATCAATGATAACGTGTAAACCATTGTTCAACAGAACGATTTCTGTTGGATTAGCAGCATCACCATTGAAACCTACAAATTGAGATTCATGCGCTAAAGATGTAGTAGAACCATCTTTAAGTGTTACTGCTAAGCCGTTATTTACAACAGCGTATTTAGTCGCATCCGCATGTGAGCCTTGCGCTAATGGGAAAGTTTGATTTAAGAAATCTTTAGCGAATGCAATCACTTTGTCGCCACGAACAGGGTTATAGCCTTTACCCTTTTCTGCGCCATTTTCTTCTGAGATTACATCTGTGCCATAAAGCGCATCGTACAATGAACCCCAACGTGCATTTGCAGCATTTAAGCAATAACGTGCATTACGTACAGGTACAACAAGTTGCGGACCAGCTAATAATGCAATCTCTTCATCTACATTTTCAGTCGTTACTTTAAAGTCTGCAACTTCTGGTTCAAGGTAGCCAATTTCTTTTAAGAATGCTTTATATGCATTTAATTCGAATTTATTGTTGCGATGCCATTCATCAATCTTTGCTTGAAGTTCATCACGTTTAGCCAATAGCGCCTTGTTCTTTGGGCTTAGGTCGACAACGACTTGCTCGAAGTTTTTCCAGTAAGTTTCACTATCTAAACCAGAACCTGGTAAAGCTTCATTTTCGATGAAATCGTAAAGTTCTTTAGCAATCGCTAGCTTGCCTTGTTGAATACGTACAGTCATTGTCTTTCCTGATGGTGCTAACTTTTTATAACAAGAAACCTAGTATACCGATTTATACTAGCCTGAATAGTAATATCACATTCCTAAATAGTAAGCATTTTCTCCATTAGAAGTATTGACAAGCTTAACTTTATGTTATTGACAAAACATCAAATATACGGAGAAAGATCCCTTTCTAGTTTGTAATTTACTTATTTCCATTAAAGCCATTTATTTATAACAAAATTCAACCAAGAATAAAGCCTTCTCTGTATCGAATTTATAAAAAAAGCATTCCGTAGAATGCCTTTTCATTTATGAAGTTTTTGCGACTTGTATTTGTCGATGCTCAGAATGTAAATAATCATCAGATTGCATTTCGAGTAAACGTGATCTAGTCCGTTCAATCTCGAAAGCCAATTTTGAACCTTCGTATAGTTCAATAATTGAGTCTTCAGAGGTAAGCAAAAGCTTTACACCACGATCATAGAACTCATCGACCAAATAAATAAATCGACGCGTACCTTCGGATAAGAAATCTGTTAAATGAGGTACGTTACTCACTAAAACGGTGTTGTAAATATTCGCAATTTCAATAAAGTCCGCTGGACTTCTTGGTTTGAAACATAGTTCAGAAAATTCACACCATAAAACATCTTCCGTATGACCTAAGGTCTCTACGATACGATTGTTAATCATGATTGGAGAATTCGACTGAACTTGTGTTTGCGTCAATGCTTTAAAGCGATCCGATAACCAAGACTGTGCATCGCTTGTTAATGGATACTTAAACAATTGTGCTTGCTTCAAAACACGTAAACGGTAATCGACACCAGCATCAACATTCAAAACCGTACAGTTTTTTTGTACTAGCTCAATTGTTGGTAAGAAACGATCGCGGTGAATGCCGTTTTTATATAATCCTTCTGGTGCAATATTTGATGTGGCGATCAAAGTAATTCCGCGCTCAAATAGCTTTTGAAATAAATCACTTAAAATCATCGCATCGGTAACATTCGACACAAAGAATTCGTCAAAACAAATCACAACAGCATTTTTATAGATCTGATCAGCGACCAAATCCAATGGATTGCGTTGACCAGATAACTTGTTCAACTCTTTGTGAACATGTTGCATAAAATGATGGAAATGCATACGTGTTTTACGACGAAATGGAACAGCATCATAGAACTGATCCATTAGCCATGTTTTCCCACGACCTACACCACCCCACATATAAACACCTTTTGGATAGGTCTGACGACGGAAACGTCGAAATGCCTTCTTTGATGCTTTATAGCGAGTGAGTAACTCTTTCCATACTCGATCTAACTCTTGCACTGCCTCAGCTTGCGCTTCATCTGGCATGAATTGTCCTGAATCAAGTGCTTGAGCATAACGCTCTGCAGGTGATGTTGGGATAAATGCAGTGCTATATGAGTCTGGTTTAGAATTTGACATAAGGTGTTATTGCAATTTTAATTAGTGAAAATTATATCGAACATTGAGTTCAAAGACATTAGATTTTAGGCTTAATTATCATAGAGTTTAAACATCATAATGTACCATTTTTAATCATTTAATTATTTCGATTATATTGTCTTGGGCTCTGTCCAAACCATCTTTTGAACGCATGATTAAACGCTGCTGGTTCAGAATAACCAAGCAATTCTGCCACTTGTTCAATCGAATAAGAACTGTCTTCTATAAATTTTATTGCCTTCTGTTTGATCAGACGTTCACGAATTTCTTTATAGCTGGTCTGCATTTGCTGCAATTGATGTCTTAATGTACGCTCAGGAATATGTAAAGCACATGCCGTTTCTGCCATCGTTGGAATGATTCCATTTTGCAGCTCTAAATAATCTTCGACATACTCAACAACAGTAAGTTTTTGCTTTTCACTTTTCTGCAAGTTCGCTAAGTCTTGTAGGCATTTTTCTTCATAAACACGACAAGTAATCGCGTCAGCAGAAGGAATTTTTACTTTTAAAATTTCGATATCATTCAGAATAAACGATGCTTGTTTACAGTCGAATTTGACATCTTGTCCATAATATTCTTGATATGCAGATAATAATGATAAATCAGCAGGTCTTTGAAATGGTAATTCAATTTTAATTTTAGGCGTTTCAAGCCCCATCATCTTGAAAATATCTTGCAAAAACTTATAAGTACCTGAAATTTCGCATTGTGCTCTTAAATGACCTAAGTGAGTGTCCAATTGAACAGGCTGATAATCTAAATAGATTTGATGCTCAGTAATATTGAGATCCAATGAACCAAAAAGATGAGTTAAACGCTGAAAACGGACACCATTGTGCAAAGCAGTATGTAAATTCTCACTTGTTACCAACAACATGAGAAAAGGCCCATAACCTGCGAGTGCATAATGCTGACCGATAAACAGACCTTGTTCAGCACGAAGATCCTGACTAATATGCTGTAAAATATCCCATTCAATTGCATCTGGAATAATAGAGCTTGGATCTAAAGCATCAGCTTGAATTCCCATATCTGCGAGGCGAGCATCCACATCAATACCGACATGCCGCATGCCTTGAATCAAATACATCAATCCGAGGATAGATCTTTTCATCTCACTAAATACAATTCTCAAAACTTTAATGTTGTACTACAAATGAACGAGCAAATGAATTGCCGAAATGATCAAGTTTTGCGTCTATACAATCATATTTAATCTCAATAAAACCTTTAAAATTGCACAAAATTTAGCTGTATATAGGGCGTAGGCTATGCGTGAAGTATCCCAAAATGCGATTCAAAAAACTAAAGTTGCAATTATTGGTGCTGGTTTTGGTGGATTAGCAATGGCAATTCGACTATTACAAAGTCAAATCAACGATTTTGTGATTTTAGAAAAGACCAATGATGTCGGTGGTACATGGCGTGAAAACCAATATCCTGGTGCAGCTTGTGATGTTCAATCACATATGTATTCTCTTTCATTTGCACCTAAAACAGACTGGTCAAAGCGCTACGCAGAAGCAGATGAAATTTTCGAATATATTCAAGATATTACTAATCAATATAAACTGAAAGATTATTGTAAGTTCAACCATGAAGTAACTCATGCTGAGTTTGACGAAACTCGCAATATTTGGACTTTAGAACTAAAAGATCAACCAACACTTGAAGCTCAATTTGTTATCTTTGCCTCTGGGCCTTTACACGTTCCCCAAGTTCCGCATCTAAAAGGAATCGAGAAGTTTAAAGGCAAAGTATTCCATTCTTCACAATGGGATCACGACTATAGTTTAGAAGGTAAATCTGTTGCATCCATTGGTACAGGCGGCAGTGCTATTCAATATATCCCTGAAATTGCGAAAGATGTTAAACAACTTTATGTGTTTCAACGCACAGCAGCATGGGTGATTCCGCGTGACGAACGTAAATATTCACAACTGAGTAAATCACTCTTTAAAGCTTCAAATATTTATCGTCAAATTCACCGCACTCGCCTGTACTGGACTAATGAATCACGTGTTGTACCAATTGTACAACCACAAATTATGAAATATGGACAAAAACTTGCTGAAGCATTTATCCGTTTCCAAGTGAAAGACAAGGAATTGGCGAAAAAACTAACCCCAGACTTTGTTATGGGTTGTAAACGTATTTTGATCTCAAACAAATACTTCCCTACGTTTAATCGTAAAAATGTTGAATTGGTAACTGATGGCATCCAAGAAGTGACTGCAAACGGAATCATCACAAAAGATGGTCAAGAACGTCAAATTGATTGCTTGATTTACGGTACAGGCTTTATTACTGACCCGCGTATTTACTTAAAGCACTTCAACTGTGTTGGTCGTAATGGGATCGAGCTTAAGCAAGCATGGAAAGATGGTGCAGAAAGTTATTATGGTGTAAGCACTAAGAACTTCCCTAACCTATTCCAACTCTTAGGGCCTAATACGATTCTTGGTCATAACTCGGTAATCTTCATGATCGAGTCACAAGTGAATTACATCTTACAACTCATTCAAACTGTAGATAAAACTGGCACACAAGCTGTTGAAATCAAACATGATGTACAAGATCAGTTTAATGAACGCGTACAAGAACAACTGAAAGGAACAGTTTGGCAAGCTGGCGGTTGCAGCAGTTGGTATCAAGCGGCTGATGGTAAAAACTTCTCTTTATGGCCAACTTATACTTGGAAATATTGGTTAGAAACTCGCAAAGTGAATGTTGCTGATTATAACTTTATAAGCATAACAGCGAATGCAAAAAACAATGCAGCTTAATCGATAATTCTTCATAATAAGCAGGTTATAAATAACCTGCTTTTTTTATGCATTCATTTATTTTAATCTTACAAATATTTATTTCGATTAGCTTAGGCTATTTCATAGCACCCCATCTTTCTAAACATCTAAAGCAATTTGTATTTAAAATTCTTCCTTATTTTTCTTATATTCTATTAGTAAGTGTGGCATTTGAATTGACCCAAGCGCTCAATCATATTGATCATCCTACGACTATCCTTCCGCCAGCAATCTTGATTGCTTTTACGACCTCGATTGGTTCATTCTTTGTTTGTTTATTGACGTACAAATTGATTGATCGGCAAAGCGTACAAGGCAAGATTTCATTACACCTATTTGTGAATGCTTTAAAAAATATAGCCAAAGCCTTTCTAGCGCTAGGTGTTGGTATTCTACTAGGCATATTAATAAATAGGTCTGAAATACAAATTAACTTCAACAGTTGGTATTTATTACTCATTTTTATTTTTCTCATCGGTATCGAACTCGCATTTACACAATTTGACCGTAGTTGGTTAAGCTGGCGAATTCTCTTAGTGCCTTTAGCCGCGTTTATTGGCTCTTGCCTTGCAGCACTCTTTAATTATTTACTCTTGTCTAAGCAGTATCATCTAAATGAAGTTATGGCATTAGCCCAAGGTTACGGCTGGTATTCAATGTCTGGAATTTTATTTACTGAGTTGCACTCACCTAAGCTAGGTGGAATTGCATTATTAACAGATTTATTTAGAGAAATTTTTGCAATTTTATTGATGTATTGCCTAGGTTGGCGTTTCCCTCGCTCTGCAATTTCGAGTGCAGGTGCCACCTCAATGGACGTTACACTTGCGATGGTAAAACAATCGTGCGGTACGCATTATGTACCCCATGCAATGATGAGTGGATTAATTTTATCGTTACTCGCACCGTTATTAATTAGTTTATTTTTGAGCTTAAATTTCTAATTACTAAAAAACCATGCAATTCAAATAAAAATAGGTGGCAATTCATACCACCTATTTTTATAAAACAAATGAGTTAGATAGAAGCTAAAATAGATTTCAACATTTCAGTGGGATTCTCAGCCTTAGTAATTGGTCGACCAATGACTAGATGAGTAGAACCATCTAACATTGCTTGTTTAGGTGTGACAATGCGTTTTTGGTCATCTGCATTTGAACCTTCAGGACGAATACCCGGCGTAACCAATGCAAACTCTTGACCCAACATATCACGTAGAATTTTTGCTTCTTGTGCTGAGCATACAACACCGTCTAAACCACTTTCTTGAGTTAATTTCGCTAAACGTTTTACTTGTTCGACTGGTTCAATATCTAAACCAATATCACGTAAATCTTCACGACCCATTGAAGTTAAAACTGTGACTGCAATGAGTTGAGTCTTATAGTTACCTGCTTTTAAACGCTCTACACAAGTTTCCATCATTTTACGACCGCCAGATGCATGTACATTGACCATCCACACACCTAAGTCCGCAGCAGCACATACAGCTTGAGCTGTCGTATTTGGAATATCATGGAATTTTAAATCAAGGAATACTTCAAAACCTTTATCTTGTAAATTTTTAACAACCGATGGTCCTTCATGCGTAAATAATTCTTTACCCACTTTGACGCGACAAAGTGACGGATCAAGCTGTTCTACAATTGTTAAGGCGTCATATTGGCTTTTTGCGTCTAAGGCAACAATAATACTCACGAATCTAGTTCCATCACATAAAAATCGGCTTAATTATAGAGTGAATAATAAAATGAACAAAGTATGAAAACACGCTTAATGAAAAAAAGCATTTCTATCAAACCTAAATCATCTTTGTTCAGAAATTAATATTGCACGCGTATCTAATTCTAATGCTTCAAAAATATGATCTTGATCCGCAGGATAGCAAATATAATCACCCTCCTCCAATATCATTGGTTCAGAAATCAGACCGACTTTCGCTTTACCTTTCATAATAATAATGTGCTCAACACTACCAATCAGATGCGGTTTACTGCAACGCGGCTCACCGGGCTGAGTTGTCAAGATATAAACATCACGTCTTGCACCTGTTGGACAGTTCGCTAATAAGATTGCTTGATAATGTGCTACTTCTGATGAAACAGATGGGCCTTCGCCGAAACGAATGACTTGAGTTTGAGCAATATTGCTTTCCATTAATTTAGCAAATGGAATGTCCAAAGCTACACACAATGCCCATAAGGTTTCCAAACTAGGATTTCCTTGTGCAGCTTCCAACTGAGATAAAGTCGATTTTGCAATACCAGCACGTCTAGCGACTTCTGCTAGTGATAATCCAGCTTTTTGTCTTTCTCTCTGCAAACCTTTTGCAACGATTTCAATTGGCAATGACATAGTACACCATAAAAAACGATTGTTCGTTTTGACGAACAGCATAACAATGAACTATTATATCGTACGTTCGTTTGATATAGAAATCAGATATGTCTAATAAAACACAATATGACCTAATCAAAGCAATTGTTTTGATCTCTGTAGCTACAGGCATCGTTGGGATTTCATTAGGCGCTGTTGCTGCTAGTTTTAATATTCCGCTTTGGATTCCGCTTGCGCTTTCTTTGACAGTTCTCGCTGGTGCTGCTGAATTTACTTTTATTGGTATGATTGCAACGGGTACAAATCCCATTTTTGCTGCGTTTACAGGGATTCTCATTAATTTACGTCACTTACCATTTGGATTATCTGTTGCTGACTTTATAGAAAAAAATGCTTTTCGTTTTATTGCATGTCACATCATGAATGATGAAAGTGTCATGTTTGGATTGAGCCAACAACAACCAGCTATAAAAAAATCAGCGTATTGGATGTGTGGAATAGGTATAGCTGTTCTTTGGCCAGTAGGTGTCACTATTGGTTATTTATTGAGTCAGAATATTCCAAATATTTATGCCTTCGGAATTGATGCGGCATTTCCTGCCATTCTCTTTGCATTGATACTCCCACTTTTGAAAAATAAAACGACTCGAAACAGGGTGTTCTTAGGAAGTGGTTTATCATTAGCCTCTATTCCCTTTTTACCTACAGGCTTACCAGTCTTAATTTCTATGTTTGGTTTACTCTTAGGAAGAAAATCAAAATGAAATACGACACTGTTTATATAATTGCTGGAATTACGATCTTATCAATCGGAACTTATCTCATTCGATATTCTGGCATTTACCTTGCAAATCGAATTGCTTTTAAAGAGCATCATCGACAAATGCTTTCAGATTCAGCTTGCGTTCTTTTATTTACACTAGCTGTATTCAATACAATTTTTACAGAAAATGAATTTAGTGGAATAAGCAAAATAATTGGCGTTTCGGTTGCAATTTTATTTGCTTGGAAAAGATACTCTTTGATTGTTGTCATTCTAGTGGCAATCGTAGTAACAGCAACTTTAAGATATTTAGGTTTTTCTTAGTAAAAAAATAGCTCCTTGATTAACACAAAGAGCTATTTTTTAGATTATAAATAATCTTAGAATTCTTTAATTACAGTGGAGTGCGAGATTGACCTTCAGGATTAATATCTAGAACAGTTTTCTCATGCCTTACACTTGAAGCAGCTTCAGCAGCAGCCTGTTGTGCAAGTTGAATCTGCTCTTTTCTAAGGTGATCAATATCTTTACGTAAACGCTTGATTTCCCAACTTGTTTGGAACACTCGGAAAACCTGAACACCCAACAATAAACCAACAACAATTCCTAATGCTAGGGTTAACAAAAGTAATAAACCCAAACGCATTGCAGGAACTTGAGTAAATAATAGATCTACTTGTAATTCCGCTGGATTCTGAAGAACCAAGGCTAAAGCATAGCCAAAAATAGCAACGAGTAATGCAATTAATACATAGCGCATAAGCTGCACCTCTCTTTTTTATTTAGCTGATTCGTTTACCGCATCGCGAAGTGCTTTACCAGGTTTGAAATGAGGAACTGCTTTTGCCGCAACATCAACAGCTCTACCTGTCTTAGGATTACGACCTAAACGTGGTTCACGGTGATGTAAAGCAAAGCTTCCAAAACCACGAATTTCAATACGATCACCACTCGAAAGTGCTTCGATCATCTGATCAATCATGATCTTAACTGCATCTTCAACCAAAGGCTCAGCTAAGTGTGGGTTTTTAAGTGCAATCCGTTCAATTAAATCAGATTTATTAAGTGCTTCAGTAGTCATTGATGACCTCTTTAATTATCGCTACTTCTCAATGTTTTTAATAATAACCTGTTTAAATACAAAACGGTAGCGCAGTACATCAATACTACGCTACCGTTTACAGTATTTTTGTATAAAAAAGTACGTCTCTGTTACAAGAAACGTACCTTTTAACAAATTACTTCATTTGAGCTTTAATTAAGTCACCAATAGTCTTAGGACCATTGCTTTCTGCAGCTTGAGTAGCAGCAGCTTGACGAGCGTTGTTCACAGCTTCTTTCTCTTCTGCTTCGTCTTTCGCTTTGATAGACAAGTTGATAGAGCGTGATTTACGATCAACGTTAATGATCTTCGCTTCAACTTCTTGACCAACTTCTAAGAATTTAGTCGCATCTTCAACGCGATCACGGTTGATTTCAGATGCTTTAAGAGTTGCTTCGATGTCATCAGCTAACTTAACTGTAGCGCCTTTAGCGTCAACAGCAGTTACAGTACCTTTAACTAAAGCACCACGTTCATTCGCAGCTAAGAAGTCATTGAATGGGTCGCTGTTTAATTGCTTGATACCAAGGCTGATACGGTTACCTTCAGCGTCTACAGATAAGATAACTGCTTCAACTGTGTCACCTTTCTTGTAACGACGGATAGCTTCTTCGCCTTGTTCGTTCCAAGAAATATCAGATAAATGTACTAAACCGTCGATACCACCAGATAAACCGATGAAGATACCGAAGTCAGTGATTGACTTGATCGTACCAGAAACTTTTTCGCCTTTTTCATTAGACTTAGCAAACTCTTCCCATGGGTTAGCACGAGTTTGTTTGATACCTAAAGAAATACGACGACGTTCTTCGTCAACTTCAAGAACCATAACATCAACTTCGTCACCAATCTGAACTACTTTAGATGGGTGGATGTTTTTGTTTGTGTGGTCCATTTCTGAAACGTGTACTAAACCTTCAACGCCTTCAGCGATTTCAGCAAAGCAACCGTAGTCAGTTAAGTTAGTTACGCGTGCTTTAACGATAGAACCTTTAGGATAACGGCTCATGATCGCTAACCATGGATCTTCGCCTAATTGCTTAAGACCTAAAGATACGCGGTTACGCTCACGGTCAAACTTAAGTACTTTAACAGTAACTTCTTGACCAACTTCAACCACTTCTGAAGGGTGCTTGATACGCTTCCAAGCCATATCTGTGATATGTAAAAGACCATCAATACCGCCAAGATCAACGAACGCGCCGTAATCAGTAAGGTTCTTGATCGTACCTGTAACTGTTTGACCTTCTTCAAGTTGAGCAAGTAATGCTTCACGGTCAGCTGAAGATTCAGCTTCCATAACTGCACGACGAGATACAACAACGTTGTTACGTTTAGCATCAAGTTTGATTACTTTGAACTCTAACTCTTTACCTTCAAGGTGAGTTGTGTCACGGATAGGACGAGTGTCAACTAAAGAACCTGGTAAGAATGCACGTACAGGACCGATGTCAACAGTGAAACCGCCTTTAACCTTACCAGAGATAACACCAGTAACGATTTCGCCGTCTTCAAAGATTTTCTCAAGTTTAGTCCAAGTTTCAGCACGCTTCGCTTTTTCACGTGATAAAACTGTTTGACCCATACCGTTGTCAAGTGCTTCAACAACTACGTCAACAGTATCGCCAACTTGAACTTCAAGTTCACGTTGTTCATTTAAAAATTCAGCACGGTCAACTACGCCTTCAGATTTAAGGCCAGTGTCAACAGTAACCCAGTCAGAATCGATACTAACAACAGTACCTTGGATGACTGCACCCTTTTCAACATTGAGGTTTAATTCACTTTCTTCAAAGAGGGCTGCAAAAGATTCGGTCATGATATACCTGATAAAGTCCGCGGTCTTGGATCAGACAAGGCCGGTTTAGTTAAGTTGTTACATTGTCCAAAAAATCTGATCAAGCAATGCTTCAACTGATAAAAAAACTGTGTATCTATTTTATACAGCTATTGATATAGTCAACCATTAACTGAAACACCTCATCGATACCTATTGTAGAACTATCAATGATATACGCGTCATCAGCTGGCTTGAGCGGAGCAACTGTACGCTCCATATCTCGCTTATCTCTAGCTTGTATGTTAGATAAAATGTCGCTTATTTTAGCATCAAGACCCATGCCCTGCAACTGTTTTACGCGTCTCTCAGCCCGAGACTCAGCCGAAGCAGTTAAATAAATTTTCGCTTGGGCTTCTGGAAAAATAGAAGTTGCCATGTCACGGCCATCAGCAACTAGACCAGGTGCTTTAATAAATGCGCGTTGGCGTTCAAACAATGCTTTACGCAACTCAGGAACAGCAGCAACTTTAGATGCGTACTCGCCCACTTGTTCAGTTCTAATCGTATTTGTTACATCAATTCCATCTAGGAAAATCAAAATCGAGTTTTCAGTTGACTTGAATTCGATATTTAAATTCAATGCACAATCAACACATTGGCTAAGTGCTGTATCAAGCTGATCCAACAATCCTTTTTGAAACAATGACAGCCCAAGCAAACGATAGAGTGCGCCAGAATCTAATAAATTAAAATGATAATGTGCGGCAATTTTTGCAGCCAATGTACCTTTACCAGATCCACTCGGACCATCAATCGTAATAATATGAACTGTCATTCCAATCTCTTTTTTATGAAGCAACTGATTTGGCTAATTTAGAAAATCCTAGTGTAATCGCTGCTTTTAGTTGTGCAAGAACTAATTTGCTTACAAAAGGTGCTTTTGCTGTTAATTCAATCTTATAAGTCACAAGCGTGATGTATGGCGTGATTTCTTTAAAGTCAATTTGTCCCAAATGATGTTTTACCAATGGGTTATTAATCAACTTATATTCGATACGTTTATTTTCTTCTAATAACGTAATTTCTTCTTGCAGCGGCTTAATTGGACCAAAACCCATACGACGAACAGAGCCAACACCATCAGGGCGTTGCGGATCAGCAGAATCTTTTACACGTACCACTTGAACTGGAGCGAAAGCTTTGTTGTAAGTTGAATGTTTTGACAATAATTCAAAAACTTCAGAAATCGGAGCATTAAATTCTTTTTTTACAGTGATTGCATTACGCATAACTTCGCCTTTTTGATCTAACCAAAATCATGGGAGGCTTAGTGTGCCACAACTAATGAAACATTTTTAATCATTTAAGGACGTTTTAGATAAACGATTTTTCTTTTTTTCATCTCTTCTTTTCTTGAAAAAATGACTTAATTGATTTGAGCATTGCTGCTGCATACAGCCATGCTCAAACGTAAACTTATGGTTGTAATATCCGTTCTCTAGTAACTGTCGAGCACTCACTAAAGAACCAGCTTTAGGTTCGGTTGTTGCAAAAACAACTTTTTGCACACGCGCATGAACCAATGCACCTACGCACATCGTGCAAGGTTCAAGAGTTACATAAAGAACAGCATCATCAGGAAGGCGGTAATTTTGAATTGATGTACAAGCAGAACGTAATGCTTGAATTTCAGCATGAGCTGTCGGATCAGACAGTTTAATCGGAGCGTTATAACCTGCACCAATAATCTTACCATCACTTACAATCACTGCTCCAACTGGAATTTCCCCATCTGCCGCAGCTAATGCAGCCTGCTCGTAAGCAAACTGCATCCAATATTCATCGTCTATATTTCTTTCAGTCATGACAAATTATGAAACAACGCCATATTGTCTCAACAATGCATTCCAGCTATCAATATCTGTTACTGGAGGATGATCTGACAAAATATCTTTTAAGGTAATTTTTTCAGCAGCTTTCCATTCTGGTGAAAGATCCTTATCCACCAAACGGGCACGTACACCTTCTACAAAGTCTGGATGGCGTATTTTCCAATCTGAAATTTGCGCTTCAAGAGCAAAAACCTCATCCCAAGCATGACCTTGCTTGCCCCACTGCCATAACAACCAAGTGATTGCTGCGGTGCTTGGAGAACCCTTCTGTAAATTCTCACTTGCTTGACGTAACCAGTCACTACTCGCTTCGCTCAAACCGATGATGGCTTGATAGTCATATTCAAAGCTTTGTCCACGACATACGCTATGAATAACATCGATAGAATTTTGCAACGGTCCAGAAGCTACAGGTCTATGCAGGCTATTTAAAGTATCGTCAATAGCACGGAATGCGCCTGCTGGATAATGATTCCAGTCAACATTGAGAACTTTTTGAAGCACGTTATCTCGTTGAGCCTCACAAATATGTGTCGCCCAGCCAATGCTAAATGCACCAGCAGCCGTCATGATCGAACCCGTCAACCCTGTAAATAAGCCAATTTGTCCACGATCAGCTAAAAAGCGGCTACCGCCTACATCTGGATATAAACCGATATTGATTTCTGGCATTGCCAAACGTGAATATGGCGTAACTAGACGAAATGGAGCTGCCATAAACAACCCAAGACCACCACCCATCACATAGCCTTCACCCCAAACAACGATTGGTTTAGCATAATTATGAAGTAATAAATCTAAAGCATATTCCTGCTCAAAAAATTTGTTTGCAGTATCAACTTCATTATTAATAACTAATTGACGAAGTTTACGAACATCACCACCTGCGCAGAATGCTTTAGGCGTTGTTGAATCAAACCAAATCGCTTTTACACTTTCATCGACGTGAAAGTCTTCAAACACTTTCAACAAGGCACTAACAATAGATTCATCTAATGCGTGTAAAGATTTTGGTCTGTTAAGGCGAACAATACGCCAACCATTTTTTGCCTGTTCGATAACTAAATCAGGATGATAGCTACTTAAATCGGGAGAAGTCATTATGCGTCCAATTGCCAGTCTATAGGCTCAATGCCATGTTGTTTCAAATAATCATTTGTTTTTGAAAACACTTTACAACCAAAAAAACCACCTCTATTCGCTGAAAGCGGAGATGGATGCGCTGCAGTCAGCACAAGGTGTTTATTGCGATCAATGCGTTGCCCTTTACGTTGCGCATAAGCACCCCATAAGATGAAGACAACTCGCTCACGTTGTTCATTTAACGTATCAATCACAGCATCGGTGAAGTCTTCCCATCCTTGCTTTTGATGTGATGTCGGCTGCCCAGCAGCAACTGTAAGTACGCTATTTAATAACAATACACCCTGAGCCGCCCATTTACTTAAATCTCCATGACGAGAAATAGGCACAGCTAAGTCAGTATGTAACTCATGAAAAATATTACGCAAAGATGGAGGTAATGCAACCCCTCTTTGTACAGAAAAACTTAAGCCATTCGCCTGATTTGGGCCATGATAAGGATCTTGTCCCAAAATTACGACCTTCACATTATTTAACGGCGTAGTGTTGAATGCATTAAAAATTTGCTTACTTGGCGGATAAATCGTTTTCTGTGCAAGTATCTCTTGTTGCAAAAATTCACGCAAATTATCCATCTTCTGACTGAGAAGAAAATCTGATAGTGAAGTTTTCCATGAGTCATCCAACTGAACTTTATTTAATTTGTCCTGCTGTTGTTCAGTAAATTGCATCAAAATTCCTTGAAATTAATTCGCTCAATAAATTGATAAAGTATTTAAATATTTACTTGTAGTTCTACATTCGGGTTTTGAAACTTCATACCATTTTTCAGTTTTTCATACATCTGCGTATCGCTCCACTCGGACTGTACTTGTTCAGAAAAAATGATTTGCTCTAAATCCAACAACCCCATTTGCTCATTATCAATATCTTCTTGGAAGCTTTGAGCATAGCCCGTATCTGTCTCATGCACGATCACAGAATACACCTCAACATCACCCTCACCATTCTGAGTAGAAGTCGAGTTTAATACTTGTTGAGCAATGAAAAAGAAAATACGTGAAAACTGCTCTGCCGAAGGTGAAACTGGTAAGGAAATCCAGCGAGCACTAAACGTTTTACATGCATCTATGTACGCAGCATCATCTTTTTGCCAGAAACAAATCGCATGGTCAAAACTATCAAACAACTCTTTAATGACGCCTTTTAAAAGACCAAAATCATAAACCATTTGTCCATGATCAAGCTTTGACGCTTTTAATAATAATTCAACTTTATAACTATGCCCATGAATCGAACGCTTACAACGATCCGATGTACAATTTCGTACAATATGAGCATTTTCAAACTTAAATAATTTACGAATTAACATGCACCAAGCTAATCTTTATCTGCAAACGAATTTTATTATAAAGCAAAAGAACTAGCATTGGGATTGATTTTAAATCTTGTCACCATTTGCAAACTCAATGATGAAAATTAATTAAAAGGTACAAGACTTCTTGAGTAAACAGTGACTTGCCTATCTTTTCTCACCATAGAGCTAGTAAATTGACGTTTCCGTTCGCTTAAAACAACTTCAATTTGAGCAGTGAAATAATTTGATTTGCTATCTAACAGTCCAGCAACATCATTTTTAGCCTGATCTTCAGCCCCAGAAAAAGCATTTAATTTCCACAAATCATCAACATTATTAAAATAAGTTAAATTAGAGAGTTTTGCTTTTAATTCTTGATCAAGAGCATTGACATCCACTCTTGGATCTATGCTTGCCAATAATAAGGCCGATGCAGTATTCATGTTGACTTTGGTTTGCTCTGGTAAAGCCGTCACATAAGGCTTAATCAAATCATAGTTTTTACCTTCAAAGCCTTTGACAAGCTTCAATTCATCAACACTATGAAACATTGTATTCGATGCCAAATAAGGCGGATTTAAACCTTGATAGTAGTTACTCTCGGCACCCATTGCACCAGTCGTTTCATCATCACTGTCCTGCCAATCAATTACAGCCTGACTTAATTCTGCTGGAAGCCCAACTCGCTGCAAAAGTTTTTCAAACCAACGCTTGGCTGCTTCATCAACTTTACCATCAGATTTAACCAAATTATTCAGGTTAAATTTACCAGATTCATCTAATAAACGACCAGATACAGCACCATCTTCAACTGAAAATGGGGGCATAGGCTTTGCCCAATTTTCCTGTAAATGATCAATACTGCTGCCGTTATCACTGTCTTGAATCAATAACTCAGAAAAAAAAGCTTCAGCACTCTTGGCATATAGTAAAGACTGATCTTGCCGCATCAAATATCCTGTATTTTCAGCAGTATTTGATTGTCGCTTTGCGATAGTTGCAGCCAAAATAGTCGCTAAAGCAACCATAACCAAAATCGTTAATAATGCAACGCCATGTTGTGATTGATTCTTTATCATCATTATTGACCATCCTGATTGGTACGAAGCAGACTATAAATCCATTCATAATCTGTTCCTGCTACCGTAAGCTGGATTTTCAATCCTAATGGTAGCTTTTTTAGTTCTACTACATTATTTGGATCATTGATATTTTCTGGCCATTGGGTTAATTCTTGAGGATTCAAAACAGTTACTTTAAATTGATCTACATTTTCAAGCAAAGTACTTGAAACAGGCTGAATACGATTTGGGATATTCAAGTTTGAATATTTAAGTCTATATACTTTTTTCTGTGCCGAATCATAACGATACTCTATTCGCTCATAAGGTGACAAACCTTGCTTTAGAGGATCTGAGACACCCGCCTTACTGAACATAAAACTTCTATCGTTGAGCACCAAAGCAGCCTGTATTTGCCGCCCATCATTTGCTGTTAAAGGAATAATTTGCAAACTGTCTCTTAAAATTTGCTGATACGCATCTTGCAATTCAAATAAATGTGTCTCATGTTCAGCATTACGATCTTTGACTTTGAGCAGATAATCAAAAACCTTCCAACCCATCATTGAAAGCACAGCAAAAATTGCGATCGCAACCAACAGCTCCACTAAGGTAAATCCTAAAACTGATTTCTGACGAGCAATGCTCGACCTTACTGCAAAGCAGGGAACTAAGCTTAGAGTGTTTGAATTAACCAAGTCAAACTTTGGTTGAGCATTAGAAACTGATGAAATACCAAACACATTTTTATTATTCATTATGTTCTAGCTTTTGCTGGATAATTAAAAAATACAACATTAGTAATTCCCGCTTCTAGTTTGCCTTGATCAGCATTAAATAAGCTAACTTGCAGTTCAATACGTTGTATTTTGGGGCTAATCGTTGATTGTGCTTTTTTATCAATTTGCCACGTTTCACCTTGAGAGGTCACTTGTTTAGATTGAGTTCCATCTAGCCACTCTTGGTTCATTTCCATCGTGGCAACTTCATTCATAGCAACAAACTGAGCTTTGGTCCTTAAAATTGCATTTGAAGTTGACTGAGTGTATTGCATCGCTATTTTTGTTAAAGCAATTGCTGCGACTGCAAAGATAGCCAATGCGACCATAACTTCAAGCAAGGTAAATCCTGAGACACGATTAAATCTTGCAGCGCTCGATCGTGTCACAAGATGAGAAGCTATTCTTTGAGCTACAGGATTAGCAAAGCATAGTTTCGTCTGAGTACCTGAAAGAGCACTATGTTTTGAGTATCTAATTTTCATTTACTTTACCCAAGTGATCTAACTCGAATTCGTGCCCAATTGCTTGTTGCTGATAATAAAACTGAATTCGAACAGGTTTAACCTCACCATTGCCAAACCAAATTAATTGAGGTGCCTTCCCCCCCAACAAATCTTCATTGTTAGCTTTTGGATAACTCTCATTATCCAGACTTTCAATGCTAAATGAAACTTGCTCAGGTAGCTGACGTGTTTTGAATTCTACATAAGGCTGCCAAGTCCGATCTTCTTGTTGAATTTGTTTTTTGCTCTGATCGTGATATTCGAACAAATTATAGCTAAACGGTGCGACATCAGTCGCATTCTGTGTATTTAAAGCAAATACCTTAGCTTGATCCGTTGCTTCTTTATTAATCTTTTTTAGATCTAAAATAAACATCTCACGGGCTTGCATCGCTCTACGTTGGTCAACACCACCAATATTCAATACAACTAAAGATGCCATAATCGTCATGATCACAATAACGACCATGACCTCAATCAAGGTAAATCCTGAGACACGATTAAATCGAGCAACACTCGATCGTGTCGCAAGACTAGAAGCCATGCTTTGAGTTACAGGATGAGTAAAACAACGTTTCTCTCTAAGAAGCCCAGCTTCGCAAGAAGGCAAAGCTCTATGCTCGAAGTGAGCAAATTTTCGTCGAACAACGCGCGGTTCTACTGCACAAGAAGCTACACTTCGAGTGTGAGGATGAACAAAATGAAATTTTGTCTGGATGTTAGACATAGAACTATGCTCAGGGTTGACGCATTTAAATCGAGCATAGCTTGAAACTTTAGCAAACCGAGAAATAAGATGTCGTTTGCTTGTTTGTCGACTATGCTGCGAGCAGTTCATTGTATTGACCAACTATGTCGTAATTGTTTCAAGTTGCTTCGGCATGGCTAAAGCTTGTTCGATATATGCAACTCGCAGAGTATCTCTTGAACCAAGATAACGCTGGTAAAAACTTGAATTGAGAATAACGGCAGCTCCATAAGTCAAAGACCAAATGGATGCTAAATAATCACGCGTTGTCATCGTGCTATTAATATCCAACAAATAGCTTTCTGTCATACGAATAATAATGCGTAAACGTTGTCGACGAACTTTATATAACTCACTAAATAATAGCTGTATACCTTGACCTGTTGTCGATAAACGCTCTTCTATCTGATGAAATAATGCTGTGCGTTCAGGATGATGTAAATGATGCAACATAAAGAAAGCTAAATGTTCAGGAAAACTTTTTTCAGTGTCCTGAATCATTTCCAAAAGCATTCGCTCATTACGAATGATTAACAACATATACAATTCATCTTTACTTTGAAAGTGTTTGTATAATGTGCCTTTGGCAAGATCTAGCTCTGCTGCAAGAGCATCCAAGGTCATGCCTGCTTCACCATTTTCTAATAGGAGTTGCTCAGCGATTTGAAAAATTAATACTTCTCGTGCTCTAAACTGAGCTTGACGATCCATTTTCACGTGATAACTCTCTTCCTAGTACAACAATAACCGTTTATTTCAAATTTAAGAGATTCTCGAAATTTTGTGTGGTAATCATACCAATCTCTTCAAGCGATTTATCATATACATCACTTAGTGCTTTTGCTACATAAGGAACATATTTTGGTTCATTCGTTTTACCACGATATGGTACTGGTGCTAAATAAGGACTATCCGTTTCTATTAACACTCGATCAAGAGGCACTTGCTTTGCAACATCCCGCAAATCTTGAGCATTTTTAAATGAAATAATCCCAGAGAAAGAGATATAGTAACCATAATCCAACACAGCTTTGGCTGTTTCCCAGTCTTCAGTGAAGCAATGTAAAATACCATGTGTCGATTGTTCAGCTCTAATGATATCAACGGTATCGTGTTTAGCTGATCGGGTGTGCACAACAACTGGTTTCTTTACTATTTTTGAAGCCTGTATATGACGAGCAAAGCATTGTTTTTGTTCTGTAATAAAATCTGTACTGTGATAATAATCCAAGCCAGTTTCACCTAGCGCCCAAACTTTTTCAGATTGGGCTAGTTCAACCAAATAGTCTGTTGTTGCTCTTGCCATCACATGATCATCTTCACAAGGATGCACGCCTACGGTATATCCAACATCGTGATGACGAGATGCGATTTCTGCCAATTTAATATGATCATCAAGATCAACTGAAATCCCCATGAACTTCGAAACACCTGCAAGTCGAGCTTGTTCAAGTGCTTGATCTAAGTTTCCTTCATAAGGACTTAAATCCAACATGGTTAAATGGCAATGCGTATCAACAAACACTATTTTTTCCTATCTACGACTATAATTACATTGTATAACTTGGGCGATCTAAAGCCTTAGATCCTGCCAACAATTTTTCAGCTTCATTTTTATAATACACACCTTTTTCTCCCACAAGCTGGATTGCAAAGCCTTGTGGTTTAAAATGTGTATGTTTTTGAGAAATCCAAATTACTTTCCCTGTGAGTGGAATTTTCTGAGATTGTTCTGGTAAGGTCGCCAGCACGAAAACTTCTTGCCCCATTTTCACAGCTTGTTTAGTTGGAACAAATAAACCTCCGCCTTGAACAAAAGGCATATAGCTAGATTGCAAGGTTGCTTTATCAGGAATATTTACCTGTATAATCCCACCCATCATTTGCGGCTGCATAACATTCCCCTGTTAAATTTAAACTTAAATCATTCTTATATAACTAAATATTCTAAATATCGATCAAATATATGTTCCATTTGATTGATTATGAATAATCAGATTGCAAAAAACCGTAGACAAAAATTACGTTATTTCTTGATTTGATTATAAGAAACATTAGATGAAACAACAAACAATGTTTTGCATCTAACTCCCTCATCAAACTGCATATGCACAGCAATTAAACACATATTTTTCATAACACATCTAGTGAAATAAAAAACAGAGCCTATGCTCTGTTCTTATGTAACAACTCATAACGCAATCATGTTAGGAAACATTCATAAGTTGAATAAACAACTCATCCATAGCCAATTGAGTTTGAACATTTTGCTCTACCATCAGCTTTTTATGTTGTAAATCACTATAAATCTCAAAAAGTTTTTCTAAATCATAGCATTCGGCTAATGCTTGAAAATCCAAATCATAGTTACGCGTTGATTGATTGAGCTTCAAACTAATCAAATCACCTAGCAGATATTCAAACATGGTGACAAACTCTGAAAAATTCAATTCTTTAGACCACTTACCAGAATAGTTCAAAGGCATATTTTTTTCAGAGACTAGTTTCAGCCAATCACTTAAAAAGTTATTTCTTTTAGAAAGCCATTCGCTTTGTTGAAGTTCGATTGCACTCAACGGCATATCATTTGCCAAATTTAGTAGCAATGAAACTTGCTCTGCGGAAATATCTGGTAATTGCTGCTGAACAAACTGCTGAGCATCCTGAATCGTTAAACGATCTAAAGCAAAATGCTGTAGACGACTACGAATCGTCGCCGGTAATTTTAAATAGTGATCTGCTAATAGAATAAGAACAACGCGCTCACCAGGTTCTTCCAATGTTTTTAGTAAAGCATTAGAGGATGCAGTATTGAGTGCTTCAGCTGGTTCGATCACAACCACACGCCAGCCTTCACCGGTTTGTTGAACAAATGGAAGTAAATCTCGAATTTTTTCGATTTTTATTTTCGCATTTTGTTTCTTATTTTCTTCATCTGTTGTGATGTGAACATAATTTGGATGCGTATCAGATTTCAACCACTGACAGCTACTACACTCACCACACGCTGATTGAGCTTTTTTATTTAAACACAGCACCCAAGCGACAAAACGTTGTGCAAACTCTCGTTTTGCACAACCATTCTTACCGTAGAAAAGTAAGCCATGCCCAATGTCAGGAAAACGTGTTGTTAACAGTTCCCAAGTTTGTTCATGCCATGGATAAATCATCGGATGTTGTAAATCGACCATTATATATTATTCAAATAAGCTTTCAGGCATTGCATTTAGACGATCTAAATCAGCTTGCGTATCTACACCTGGCGGTAAGTTAGCCTCAGCTACGGCTATTGCAATACGATGACCATTCTCTAATACACGTAGCTGCTCTAAACTTTCTAACTTTTCAAGTTTACCTTGATCCCAAGTTACATATTCTTGTAGTAACTTCACACGATAGGCATATAAGCCTAAATGACGAAATGCTTGATCATGTAGTCTAGCTTCTGTTTCTTTTGCGCCATCACGATCATAAGGAATGGTAGCTCGACTAAAATACAATGCTTCATTACGATTGCTCATGACGACTTTTACAATGCTATCACGATGAAACTCATCCAAACTATGGATCGATTCGCATAAAGTTGACATCGAACATTGCGGATTATCAACCAAGAGCTGAGATACTTGTTGTACTAGTTGTGCAGGTAATAATGGTTCATCACCTTGTACATTGACAATAATATCATTCTGCGCCCAGCCTTTTAGACGAGCAACTTCACTGAGGCGATCTGTGCCAGAAGGATGATCCGCACTTGTTAATACAACATCTACCCCCTCTGCACGGCAAACTTCTGCAATTCGCTCATCATCCGTAGCAACACACAAATCATCAAACCCTGCTACTTTTTTAGCTTGATCCACCACACGTAAAATCATTGGACGACCATGAATTAGTAATAATGGCTTCGCTGGTAAACGTGAACTCGCAAAACGAGCAGGAATAACAATATGTTTCATGATAGTGCTCTAAGAAAATTGAATACCGACTTGTTGTAATTGTTGTTTCAACAACTCATAACAATCAGGTGATAAAACTGCTTCAACAGGAACAACCCAAATCGGGATATTAAAATTAGGGTTTTGTGATAATAATGCCTTAAATTTCACAGCATCTTTTTCAGTCGTAATGATTGCATCCTGATTATCAAAAGTTAAGTCTGAAATCTCATAATCATGGTGATCTGGGAATTCATGTGCTTGGTACTGAATCACGCCAATCTGACTCAATGTTTGATAAAAACGTTCAGGAAAACCTATTCCTACGACAGCATTAAAATATTTTTCTCGGTCAAACAAAACAGAATCAAGATTTTTATTTAACAGATAAGGCAAGCCTATTTGTAAATGCATATTATTGGAAACTTGAGCAGCTTTAGCTTTGGTATGGTAAATAACAGTACTACGCGATAAACGAGCTTTTGGTTCACGCAAATAACCTTCAGGTAATAATCTTTCATTTCCCAAACCTCGATTCTGATCTAACACGATCCATTCAATCTGACGATCAAGTGCCCAATGCTGAAGACCATCATCACTAATAATTAAATCTAATGCATGAGATTGCAATAACAACTCTATAGAGGCTTGGCGATTAGGCCCAACAGCCATAGGCACACTAGTAGACTGCACAATCAATGCTGGTTCATCACCAACAGTATCTGGTTCTGACAATCGATTAACTAATGCTGGGAAAGGCCCTTGTCCCCCATAACCACGGCTGATCACGCCAACGCGGATATTATGCTGTTGTAAGTATTTAACCAACTGGATTAATAAAGGCGTTTTACCACTACCACCTACAGTAATATTACCAATCACCATCACTGGTACTGGCGCTTTATAAACAGTTTTAATGCCAGATGCATACAGAGATTTATTCAGATTAAATCCGAATCGATACAACCATGATAATGGACGCAACACAATTAACCATGAGGCTTGTTTATTCCAAGCATCCTGTATATGTTGCGCTAAAGACATCCTTAGTTTTCCTCAAAATTACGTTCATGCAACTGATAGTACATACCATTTTTTGCAAGTAATTCTGCATGTGTACCTTGTTCAACAATCTGTCCTTTATCCATCACCACAATCAAATCAGCATTTTCAACAGTAGATAAACGGTGTGCAATCACAATCGTAGTACGGCCCTGCATTGCCTCATCAAATGCTTGCTGGATAAAATATTCAGATTCGTTATCCAAGGCACTCGTTGCCTCATCCAAAATTAAAATTGGAGAGTCTTTTAAAATCGCTCTCGCAATTGCAAGACGCTGACGCTGACCACCAGACAAGTTTAGACCCTGCGCACCCAAAATAGTGTCGTAGCCTTGAGGAAGGTTCATAATAAAGTCGTGTGCATAAGCCGCTTTCGCCGCAGCAATCACTTGCTCATCGCTTGCGTCTTGTAATTGACCATACGCAATGTTGTCACGAACTGAACGATTAAAAAGTACAACTTGCTGATTTACAGTTGCAATTTGTGAACGTAAATAAGATAACTCAATCTCTTGAACAGGAATTTCATCAAAATAAATTTGCCCACTACTCAACTCTTGGAAGCGAGGTAACATATTTACTAGAGAAGTTTTTCCTGCACCCGACCGTCCGACCAACGCAACGGTTTGACCAGTCTTTATAGTTAGACAGATATCCTTAATTGCATGCGTACCATCTTCATATCTAAGATTAGCGTGATCAAATTGGATATTACCTTTCAATACGGGCTTAAGCTGCCCATTATTAATTTCTTCTGGCATATCTAGTAATTCAAATACTGAATGTGCTGCTGCCAATCCACGTTGAAGTTTTTCATTAATATCAGTTAAATTTTTAACCGGTTTAGAAATTAATCCTGCAGCAGTAATGAATGAAATAAATTCACCAGCGGTAGTATCACCAAAAACTTGTGGGCGTAAAGCTAGCCAAAGAATAATAGCCATCGCCATCGATAATAATAGCTGAATGATTGGACTATTAATATTTTGTACCACAACCATTTTTAAACCACGACGAAGGTTCTCTTCAGAAGATTTATAAAAACGTTGTTGTTCAAATGCTTCACCAGTAAAGCTCTTAACAACAGAATTTCCTGTAATTGTTTCTTGCACAACATGATTCACGTCACCCATAGTATTTTGCACTTGGATTGACAATTTTCGCATCTTCTTAGATGCTATTCTAACCAATATACCAATAAACGGCATGAAAACTACGATGCATAATGTTAAACGCCAATTGGTATAAAGCAAATACCCCAACAAGCCAGTAACAATCAAACCATCCTTAATTAACGTCTGTAACGATTCAGAAGAAGCAGCTGTTAACTGCTCCACGTTATACATCAACTTTGCACTAATATGTCCAGCACTATTATCAAGATAATATTGAGATGGTAGTCTTAACAGTTTCGCATAGACTTCCTGACGAATACTAAATACTAGGCGACGTGAAATAACAGCAGAAAAGTAACCACCAAGGAACAAACCTACGCCACGAAAAAACATCAGTAAAACAATAAGCGCAGGGAACCAATCTAAATTTGTACGGCTATCATTTTGAATTGCATCGATAATATACTTGAGAAGTTTAGCGACTGATACTTCAGTAGCCGCATTAATACCAAAACCAAGTAACACTAATAAGGCCACGCCCCAATAAGATTTTAAATACGATATTAAGCGAACATAAACCTTAAAATCTTGATTCACTCGGTAAAACCTCTAGTTGGAACTTTTGTGCTGATATTGACGTTTACAAAACCTAGTTGGCCTGCAACATCCATAACTCGAATTACATCTTGATGAGTTGCCTTAGCATCCGCCGCAATAATAAACATAAAATCTCTACGGTCTTGCGCAACTTGCTTAATTGCAGTGCTGAGATCTGCAACATCTTTGGAGGATAATGCTTGACCATTCACGGAATAGTGTCCTGTCGAGTCTACCATGATTTCAATTTTATGATCGAATTGTTTAGGTGGAACACCCTGAGCATCTGGCAATGTTAGATTTATACGGCTTTGCTGGCTAAAAGTCGTTGAAAGTAATAAAAACACCAAAATAAATAACATACAGTCAATCATTGGTGTCAAATTAATATGAATATCTTCAACTTGAGAACGTTTAAATTTCATGAGATCACCTATGCTTTAGCTTGCACGGCGATGTTCTTGAACATGTGGTACTTTTTTATAGAAAAGTGCTGCATGAAACAAAGTTGATTGTTGCTCGAGTTCAGCAACATACTCATGAACAACTCGTTGGAAATATCGATAAGCAATCATCGCTGGAATTGCAATAAGCATCCCCACAGCAGTTGTAATTAGCGCCTTAGAAATACCTGGCATCATTGTACTTGCATTACCTACTGAACCAACATCAATCACTAGAAATGACTCAATAATACCTAATACAGTACCCAACAAACCAAGCAACGGTGCAATTGCACTTAGTGTACCGAGAAAATTGATATTCTTTTCTAGATGAGTAATTTCTTGAGATGCCGCTGCCTCCATTTGGGCACAAGCAAACTGTTCACCTTGATCTTTGTGATCATAACCAGCTTTTAGTATTCGCCCTAATGGACTACGTTTAGCTTTCTCTTGATCTAACTTAGCAACAAGTGTTTCTAAATCAGCACCATTTACAAGTAAATCTTGTGGTAAAACTTGAGAGCGCTTTAATCTAAGATAACGCTCTAATGTAATCGCAACCGTAAAAATTGATGAGAGAATGAGAGGCAGCATTAACCAACCGCCAGCCTTTACGAGTTCCCACATATTATTCCCCAATAATATTTAAAATATAACAGGACGCATCCTAAATATTAGTTAGGTAAACAAATATTCAAAATACCATCCAACTCATCCAATGAGTGGTAATGAATGACCATTTTCCCTTTGCCTTTTTGATTATGGTCAATTTTCACATTTGCTCCGAAACGCTCTGAAAGTCTCTGAGTTAAATGCTCAATATCAGGAGAAACTTGCACCTTTTCCTTTTCAGGTTTTGGTTCACTCCACTCACGAACTAATTGTTCAGTTTGACGCACTGACAAATCTTTTTCAATTACGATTTTAGCGACTTCCAATTGATCTTTTGCTTTCAAAGCTAGAATGGCACGGGCATGCCCCATATCAATTTGACCTTGCTGCATAAAATCTTTAATTGGATCAGCTAAGCTTAACAAACGTAATAAGTTACTTACTGTCGTACGAGCTTTGCCAACAGTATCCGCAATTTCCTGATGGCTTAAACCAAATTCATCATGGAAACGTTGTAGTGCAAGCGCTTGATCAATCGGATTTAAATCTTGACGTTGAATGTTCTCAATTAACGCTAAAGCAATTGCAACCTGATCATTTAGATCTCGTACAATCGCAGGAATTTCTGCCAAGCCCGCGAGTTGAGCAGCCCGCCAACGACGTTCACCCGCAATGATTTCGTAAGGATGTTGTTCATTATCAACTGGACGGATGACGATTGGCTGCATTACACCATGCTTTTCAATTGATGATGCAAGCTCTTGTAAATCTTGTTCTTGGATAAAACGACGTGGCTGATACTCACCACGTTTTAATAAATTAACATCAATTTGCTTGAGTTGACCATGATCTAAGGCTTGTGCTTCAAGTTGCAATTTTTCTTTTTGAATTGAACCCAACAGCGCATCTAAACCACGACCTTTAGCCAATCCGCGTTTTTTGATGCTCATACCGCACTTCCTTTTTTCACTTTACTTTTCTTCAACATTTCTGCTGCTAAATTCAAATATGCAACTGCGCCTTTTGAGCTTTTCTCAAAATAGATAACAGGCAAACCATGCGCTGGCGCTTCAGCTAAACGAATATTTCTTGGGATAACTGTGTCATAAAGTTTCTTACCAAAATATTGTTCTAATTCAGCCGAAACATCACGCGTCAATGCATTACGTGCATCGTACATGGTACGTAATACCCCTACGATTTCCAAGTTTGGATTGAGGGCTTTTTGTATACGATCAATTGTTTGCGTTAGATCTGCTAAACCTTCCAAAGCATAATATTCACATTGCATTGGAATAATAACACCATTCACAGCCGCTAAAGCATTCACTGTGATTAGACTCAAACTTGGTGCACAATCTACAATAATATAATCAAATGCTGAATCGACTTCCTGCAAAGCATTTTTCAGAATGAACTCACGCCCTTCTTGCTCTGCAATTGCAAGCTCTACACCAGCAAGTTCACGATTTGCACCTAAAACTTTATATCCTACTTCAGCTTTTTGAATAGCCGTTTCGATAGGTACTTCACCTAATAAAACATCAGTTACAGAATAAAGTAAGTCATTCTTTTGAACACCAGACCCCATGGTGGCATTCCCTTGCGAGTCCATATCAACCAGCAAGACACGTTTTTTTAAGATCGCCAAAGATGCAGCAAGATTCACTGCTGTTGTGGTTTTCCCTACACCACCTTTTTGGTTTGCAATCGCAATAATTTGAGCCATGATTACCCTTAATATTTTTTATTGAATACGTTGAAGTAAAAGTAAATGACGTTGTTCATCTAATCTCGGTACACGAAGCTCAACAACCTTACAAGAATATTCATCCTTCATTTGTTCAACCTCACCCGTTGGGATTAGACCTTTCATCGCCGCGATAATGCTTTGTTGATGCATATACGGCTGTGCAGCATTTACAAAATCTGTCAGAGATGCAAAGGCTCTACTTGTAATGACATCGAACTGACCAAGTTCACCAATGCTATCTTCATTTTCAACACGTGTTTGAACTGCAATTACATTTGTTAGTTTTAAATCAGCAATAAATTGCTTCAAGAAACGAATCTTTTTTCCATTTGAATCCAATAATACACATGAACGCTCTGGTTGACATAATGCAATGATCATGCCGGGCATACCACCACCCGTACCAACATCCAACAAACGACCTTTTGGCAAATCTTTTAAAATACTTAAGCTATCTAATAAATGTTTAACCAACATTTCTTTTGGATCGCGAATGGCCGTGAGGTTATAAGCCTTATTCCAAAGCACGAGTGCATCTTGATATTTCAATAAGAGAGTTAAAGCCTCTTCACTTAGATCTAAACCTAGTGCTTGGCTACCTTGCTTTAATTCTTGAAAAAAAGGATGCATAACGGTGTAACATCTCGATAAATTTGCTGTGCAGTATACCGATTTCTGATACAAGACACAGTAGGACTTGTTGAACGATTATGCAGTTAAACATCTATGTTCATGATAAACTGCACAATCCATCAGTTTTTTGTCTTTCCTTATACAAATCAAAGAGTGACAAAAAATAATTTTATTAGCAGAACACACCTTGTTTGATTTGCTGATCAAGTTGTTCCAAACGATCAGGTGTTCCTACATCAACCCAAATTGCTTGCATTTTTTCAGCTGAAACTTGTTGTTGTTGCATCGCTTGTTTAAGTAAAGGTGCTAACGGTCGTTTGCCATTTTCTAAACCTACAAACATTTTTGGCTTTAATACAGCAACACCGCTATACGTAAGTGCTTCACCGAGTTGATCTTGCTCAAAAGTGTAAGCCAAATCATTCGCTAGAATAAAATCGCCTTTGGTATGTTGTGGCGGGTTATCAACCAACACCAAGTGTGCTTGCTTATCACCCAAATCAACATCCAACAATGTAGAAAAGTCCATTGTTGTCCAGACATCACCATTGACCAAAATAAAAGGATCAGTTCCTAGCAATGGTAAAGCATTAATGATGCCTCCTGCCGTTTCCAACCCCTCACCTTCATGAGACCATAATATCGTGACACCGAATTGAGAGCCATCACCCAAAGTATTTGCAAGTTTTTCGCCCAACCATGCTGTATTGATGACAATCTCAGTTACACCAATCTTTTGTAACTTTTCAATATGCCAAACAATTAATGGTTTGCCACCAACTTCGAGTAAAGGTTTAGGTGTGTGCAATGTCAGCGGACGCATACGATTGCCCATACCAGCAGCTAGAATCATTGCTTTCATTATGCTGCAACCTCATAGTCACCATACTTGGCAATAAACTTTGGCATAACTACATCACGGATAAACTGCATAAAATCATTCAGTTCATCATAACCTTGGCTTTCTTCTAGCAGATACCACATTACACGCGGTAAATCTTTTAAGTATCCCGATTTTCCATCACGCTCAAACAAACGAACGAAAATACCTAAAATTTTCAAATGACGTTGAATTGCCATTAAGTCCGCATCACGCTTGAACTGTTCAAAATTCCGATTTTCTTTCGCTGCTGTTGGTAATAAGTTATAGAAAACTTCAAACCATTCATAGACACGATCAGCATTCCACTGCACGTAGGCGTCACGCGTAATTGAAATCAGATCATAAGTATCTGCGCCAATCACAGCATCCTGAAAATCAATCACCCCTAATTCTTGTTCATTTTCAATTTTCATCAAATTACGACTGTGAAAATCACGATGCACAATGACTTGCGGTTGCTGAGTTGCCTCTACAGCAAGGAAATCAAATGCTTGCTCAATTGTTTCTAACTGCTGTTCAGAAGGCTGAATATTCAATGATGGTAACATCCAGTCCGTCAACAAACGCATTTCCGACATCAGTTTGTCATATGAATACTCTGGTAAATATTCTTTAGCATCAATCTGCTGCAATTCAATTAACTGCTTAAAGCTTTGAGCGTAATATTCATCTACCGTCGTATCATTTAACAATGTAGATAAAACCACATCACCAAAATCCTCCAACAGCAACAGTCCTTGACCGAGATCTTTTGCAACTATATGCGGAACACGCACACCATGCTTGTCAAAAAACTCATCAATGGTCACAAATGGAACACAATCTTCTTTTTCAGGTGGCGCATCCATAAGCATATATGTTTTGTTTTGTAACTTAACTCGCGCGTAACGACGAAAGCTCGCATCTCCTGCCAAAAAGCTGATCTCAAATTGATCTGATTGGAGAGTGGCTTGAAGCCAAGTTTGTATCAATTGTTCACGTTGTGTATTCATTTGCAATAAAATCTAAAACTAGCTGAGATTTTGAAAGCTTAAGTGTAGCCACTTATCAACTTTTTCTCTATGATGCGACAATAATTAATTGTGAATTAGCGTACTGGTTAATGAGACAATGAAACATCAGTTTAAATTTAATCCTTTAGCAACTGCTATTTTGACACTCTTGTGTGGCGGCTCGATTCAATCAAGTTTCGCAACAACAGATTCGTCTCATGTCTCGACTTTAGACAATGCCCAGCTTAAAGCTAAACTTCAACAAGACCAAGAAAGCTTTCCCGGTCAAAAGTTTTTTCAACAGTATTACGTTGATAAATCTGCACCAGAAGCACAGTTACGTGATAACCGTTACTTAAGCTCTTCTTTCTGCCAAGGAACATGGGTTACACCGATTAACCCCGAAACCAAAGCTGTTGATGCAAGTAGCACAACCTCTGTCATCACGGCTGACTATGGCCACTACAATCCTGAAGGTGATTCAGTCCTACAAGGCAACGTTATAATCGACCAAGAAGGACGAACCATTCGTGCAGATCAAGTGACGATTGATTCAACTCAAACATATGCAAATGCACAAGGTCGTGTTCAGCTTGCACAATCAGGTTTATTAACGCAAAGTGACCAAATTAACTATAACTTAAAGACCCAAACTGGCGATTTAAACAATAGTTTTTATATTTCTGAACAACAACATGCACATGGCCATGCAAGTCAGATCAAACGTGCGAATGAAAATCTTGTTATTTTAAAAGATGCGAGCTATACGGCTTGCCCACCCGAGCAGAAACCAGCTTGGCGAATTCAAGCTAAAGAAATTGAGCTGAATCAAGATACAGGCCGAGGTGTAACTCGCGGTACAAAGTTATATGTTAAGGATGTTCCAGTTCTCGCTGTGCCCTACTTTAACTTCCCGATTGATGATCGCCGCACGACTGGTATTTTAAATCCAAACTTTGGTTATAGTAATGATGGTGGTGCTCAACTTACTGTTCCAGTATATCTAAACCTTGCACCAAACTATGATCTAACATTAACCCCAAGCTACATGAGTAAACGCGGTGTCAAGTTAGATGCCGAATTTAGATACATGACTGAAAACTTTGGTTCTGGTCGTATTTGGGGTGGTTATTTACCAACAGATAATCAATATGACAACCAAGATCGTGAAGATTTACATTTTCTACATAACTGGAAAATAAACGATCAATGGTCTACAAACTTAGAGTACAATCATGCATCAGATAAAGATTACTTTTCCGATTTTGATACAAACCCAAACTCAAAAACAGAATTAAATTTACGTCGTGCTTGGGAGCTTAACTACCAGAATGGAATTCCAGGACTTAGGGCTCAGCTAAAAGTTGAGGACTTCCAAACACTAGACAAAAGCATCCCTGATGCTGATAAACCGTATGCAAGACTGCCACAATTTTTATTAAATTATGTTACTGGTGATCCTCAGGGTCTTCAATACGAATTTAATAATGATACAGCTTACTTCAAAAAATCGATTAATGATGGTTCAGCCTTAGAGTCTAGTGGTACACGTATCTACAACCAGTTTGCAGTTCGATATAACTATCCAACTCCATCTTGGTTCTATGCGATTCCAGAAGTTTCAGTAAGAAGTATCAACACTTATTATGACCAAGACGCCCAAGTAAATCGAGGATCAGATGATTTACAAAAATCCGTTGTGGTTCCACAATTTAGTCTTTCAACAGGGGTAACATTCGAAAAGGATGGTAAATACTTACAAAGTATTTCACCTCGTGCCTTTTACGCTTACTCACCTTATAAAAATCAAGAAGATTACCCTAACTTTGACTCAACAACAGCTTCAATTAGTTATGATCAACTCTTCAACCCCTATCGCTTCTATGGACATGATCGATTAGATGACAATAACTTTTTGTCTTTGGGCGTAACTTATAGCCTATTGGATACAGAAGGTTTGGAGCGAATCAAAGCGAGTATTGGTCAAAGCTATTATTTTAGTGATAGACGAGTAACACTCAATCAAAAACTTGATGAGTTTGATACGCAACGTCGCACTGGACCAATTATTAGCTTAACTAGCCAGCTCAACCAAAACTTCACTATAACTGCGAATTCAGCATGGATGTCTAATGGCGAGAACGCGCAACGAGATTTCCAAACTTATTATGTGGGTGACAAGGGCAACCTGTATAACCTTGGTTACTTCTACCGTAAAAACATTCCAGATCGCCAAGATGCATACGACCAAGCTGTTGCATCCTTTATACAACCCGTGAAAGATAATTGGCGTATTATGGGTCACGCTCAATATGATTTAGATAATAATTTAATGCGCGAATACTTACTCGGTGTAAATTATGAGTCTTGTTGTTGGGCAGTTTCCGTTTATGGTCGTTCTTACTATAACGATTTGGATGATCCCACGCTTCCTGACGTTCATAGAAAGAAAGCCATCATGGCGGAGTTTACTCTTAAAGGGCTAGGTGCTTTAAACAACAAACTTGCATCTCTGTTAGAAAATAGAGTTTTGGGTTTCAACAAAATTAATCAATCTTGGACACAACGTTAATGAAGATAAAATCTTTTCAACATATCTTTAGAGCCACTGTTCTAGCTGCCCTAATTTCTTCATCAATGCAAAGCTTTGCACAACCTACGGATGAGGTTGTTGCAATTGTTGATAGTAGTGTCATTCTTAAAAGTGATTTAGCACAAGGGATTGCAGAAACAGAACACCAGCTTAAAGCGCAAAACAAAACTGTTCCCCCATTACAATATTTGCAAATGCAGGTTCTAGACCAACTTATTGTTCGTCAAGCTCAGTTAGAGCAAGTAAAACGATATGGTATTAAACCTGATGAGAAAAGTTTAAATGCTGCTGTTCTAAAAGTTGCAAATCAATCAGGCGCAAATAGCCTAGAAGCATTCCAACAAAAATTAGATGCGATTGCTCCGGGTACTTACGAGAGTCTACGTGGTCGTATTGCAGAAGATCTTTCGATTGGTCGTTTACGCCAACAACAAGTAATGTCACGTATTAAAATTAGCGATCACGATGTTGAAAACTTTTTAAACTCACCTGAAGGTCAAGCTGCACTTGGTACACAAGCACACGTAATTCATATGCGGATTTCAGGTGACAACACTGAAGAAGTTCAAAAAATAGCAAAAGAAGTTAAGCAAGCTTTAGCCAACAATGATGACCCTAAAGCAATTAGCTCTAAATTTTCTTCTTCTACGGTAACTGTTGATGGTGCTGACATGGGCTTCCGCTCATTATCAGAAATACCAACTGAACTATCTGCACGAATTGCGCCATTGAAAGTTGGTCAAACTACTGAACTTATTAATGTTCGTGATGGTGTGCATGTTTTAAAGTTGCTAGACCGCAAACAAAATGATCAAAAAGCACTTGTGCCACAATATCTAACACGTCACATCCTGATTCAGCCATCAGAAGTTGTTAGCCTTGATCGTGCTAAACAAATGATCGACAGCTTATATAATCGTGCTAAAGCTGGTGAAGATTTTGGCACTCTAGCTGCAACATATTCAAACGACACTGGCTCTGCACGTGATGGCGGTAGCTTAGGTTGGGTGAGTCCAGGCACCATGGTTCCTGAGTTTGAACAAGTTATGAAAGACACACCTGTTGGTCAAGTCAGTAAACCATTCCAAACACAGTTTGGATGGCACATTCTGCAAGTGAGCGATACGCGCCAACAAGACATGACCAAAGAAGTTCAAGAACGTATGGCTCGTCAAATTCTTGGTGAACGTCAATTTGATACCGAGGTTGATAGCTGGATGCGTGAACTTCGTGCAAATGCCTATGTTGAAATCAAAGACGTGAGCTTAGATTCCAAAGCTCAACAGAATAAATAACAGAAAAAGCCAGCAATCTGCTGGCTTTTTTCATCTCATTCCTAAAAATAAAAATAGCGGCAATTGCCGCTATTTTTGCATTACAAAATGATTATTTGTAACGATCAACCATTTTCTCTAAAGAGATTGGGCGAATCTTATCTGCATTACCAGCCGTACCAAATGCTTCGTAACGAGCAACACAGATATCTTTCATTGCTTCAACTGTTTCACCAAAGAATTTACGTGGATCAAATTCACTTGGTTTTTCAGACATCATACGGCGCATTGCACCTGTAGATGCCAAACGTAAATCAGTGTCAATATTAATCTTACGCACACCGTGTTTAATCGCTTCTACAAGCTGATCTACAGGCACACCGTAAGTTTCTTTAATATCGCCACCATATTGGTTAATAATCGCCAACCATTCTTGTGGTACAGAGCTTGAACCATGCATTACAAGATGCGTATTTGGCAATGCAGCGTGAATTTCTTTAATACGATCAATTGCCAAGATATCGCCTGTAGGTGGACGAGTAAACTTGTACGCACCATGAGATGTTCCCACAGCAATCGCCAAAGCATCAACGTTTGTATCAGCTACGAACTGAGTTGCCTCTTCTACTGAAGTTAACAACTGAGAGTGATCTAGCACACCTTCTGCACCAACACCATCTTCTTCGCCAGCCATACCAGTCTCAAGACTACCCAAGCAACCGATCTCACCTTCAACTGAAACACCACATGCATGCGCCATAGCAACAACACGACGTGTTACATCAACATTGTAGTCATATGAAGTTGGTGTTTTACCATCAGCACCTAATGAACCATCCATCATCACTGAGCTGAAACCTAATTGGATAGAACGCTGGCACACATCAGGACTCGTACCATGATCTTGGTGCATTACCACTGGAATATGTGGCCATTCTTCAATTGCAGCTAGAATAAGATGACGTAAGAAAGGTGCACCCGCATATTTACGCGCACCTGCTGATGCTTGCACGATTACAGGTGAATTAGTTGCATCTGCTGCGAGCATGATTGCGCGCATTTGTTCTAAGTTGTTTACGTTAAACGCTGGTACGCCGTAGTTATGTTCTGCAGCGTGATCCAAGAGCTGGCGCATTGAGATGAGTGCCATAATATCCTCCCAGGTAATGCGCCATATTCTACATGTTGATTTATTTCAATTCAGCAACTAATCACAGTAAATCAAAAAAAATCCTCAATCTTTTGTGTAATTTGAGTACTAAATTGTATTTAAAAATAAAAAAGATCAAATCACAGCATGATTTGATCTTTTTATAAATGTTTTTATTAAGTCAAATGATAGATTTTGTTTAACTTAACAATAACCTTCTAAACGTGTTAGAGGTAATTTCTTACCAATCGCCTTTTCAATCTCTGGCAAATAAAATGCATCATCTTCTGACAAGAAGCTGATACTCACACCTTGTGCACCTGCACGACCAGTACGGCCAATACGATGTACATAATCATCAGACTGTTCAGGCAAAGTAAAATTAATTACGTGCGATACACCATCAACATGAATACCACGACCCGCAACATCAGTTGCAATCATAATATTATTTTTACCCTGCTTAAATTGATCGAGCATTTTTAGGCGCTTGTCTTGCGCAATTTCACCTGACAACATACCAACTTTATAACCATCACGTTTCAAATGATCATAAAGACGACGCACTTGATCACGACGATTCGCAAAAATCATCACCTTATCAATCGGCTCATCTTTCAAAATTTCTTGTAGTAGTTTGTATTTATCTTTATTTTCTACAACATACACACGCTGCTCAACATCGTTATTAGTTTTATGTTCAGGCTCAATTTCCACCGTCACAGGCTCAAATAACCATTGACGCGCAAGATTCAAAACATCATAGCTAAATGTTGCTGAGAACATTAAAGTTTGACGTTGCTCTTTAAATGGCGAATAACGAACGATTCGTTTTACTGACGGAATAAAACCCATATCAAGCAATCGGTCAGCTTCATCAATCACCAAAAATTCAATTCGATCCAACCAAACTTCTTTTTGCTCAACGAAATCAATTAGACGCCCCGGTGTCGCCACTATAATGTCAACAAAGTTACGATCTAACATTTTCTTTTGTTTATCAAAATCTACACCACCTAACAATGTTACGAGATGTAAGTCTGAAAATTTGGTTAATGCTTTTGCATCACTTTCAATTTGTAGTGCCAATTCACGGGTTGGCGCTAAAATTAAAGCACGCGGCTCTCCACGGAAGCGCTGATCTTGAACTGGGTTATTCAATAAATCATTGATCACACTAATTAAAAAAGCTGCAGTTTTACCTGTACCTGTTTGTGCTCGACCAATAGCATCATGCCCTGCTAATGTATATTTTAAAACCTTTTGTTGAATCGGGGTCATTTTCGTAAAACCCAAAGCATCGATTGCTTTCTTCAACTGCGGATGTAAATTTAAGGTTTCAAAACCAGATGTCATATATGCTCTCGAACCATCAATGACCAAAAGAAAGTGGCTATTATAAACAAAAACGCCCCAAATAACATTGGAGCGTTTTTATATTGCGTTAAGGCAACAAATTAGTCTAAAGGCTGAACGTTTTCAGCTTGGAAACCTTTTTGTCCTTGAACTACGCTGAATTCAACGCGTTGGCCGTCACGTAATGAACGGTGACCATCACCAACGATTGCACGGAAATGAACAAATACGTCATCACCACCATTACGCTGAATAAAACCAAAGCCTTTAGTGTCGTTAAACCACTTTACTACGCCTTGTTCACGAGCTGTCATAAGTCAATCCTCAGATATTGAAAGATAAGGACCTTCCGGTGTTGCAAACAGCAGAGCCAACAAGGTTTTAAAATTTTTTATAATTTTAAAGCTTGTAATCATTCTGTAAAACTATCAACAATTTCCGGTTACATCCATTTGTTATAGGGTTTATTACAATAAATTATATCAAACACATCCTAAAACGCATCGAGCTTAACATGGGTTTATGACAATTAATAGATTTATTTAGACTATTTCAAATATTTCTATCTGTTTTTTTCAATAATTTAGCTGTTTTTCTGCTGTAATTTTCCACTCTAAAATTACAAAAAAGTTTGTTAAGATAATTTGCAATTAAGGTTCACGAATTATTATGTCAGATATAGCTCACTCTCCTGAAATCATTGATGCAATGGGACAACCCTGTCCAATGCCGCTATTAATGCTGAAGCGTGCTTTGAAAAAAGCCAATGCACCTAGACAATATTTATTAAAATCATCTGATCCACACAGTGAAATTGATGTAACACGATATTGCCAAATTCAGCAACTTCAATGCCAGCCTCAAAAAATTTCAGAGAATGAATTTCACTATTTAATTTAATCTATGTGATTCTTTGCTAAACTCTTGGTAAAGACTAGATAGATAAATTTACATTTCTATACTCAAATTTCCTTAGTGATGAAGAACATTCACATTAAGATGAAATTGTTGACTTAAATACCATCCTATAAGGAGAATCCATGACTACTGACAGCAGCAATCAATTGATGCCCCTGTCATTGTCTGCGCCAGGTGTAAATCTCGGTGCATATATCAGTACTGTCAATCAAATTCCAATTTTAACCGCCGAGCAAGAAAAAGAACTTGCTGAACGTTATTATTATGATCAAGACCTCGATGCTGCCAAATTATTGGTAATGTCTCATTTACGCTTTGTTGTTCATATTGCTCGTAGTTATGCGGGTTACGGTTTGCCTCAAGGCGATTTAATTCAAGAAGGCAACCTTGGCCTAATGAAAGCAGTTAAACGCTTCGATCCCAATATGGGCGTGCGCTTAGTTTCTTTTGCGGTTCACTGGATCAAAGCTGAAATCCATGAATATGTGATTCGTAACTGGCGTATTGTTAAAATCGCAACGACCAAAGCGCAACGTAAGTTATTCTTTAATTTACGCAGTCTGAAAAAATCGAGTAAACGCCTGACCTTAGAAGAAGCTCAAGCCATTGCCAATGATTTGAATGTGACTCCTGAGCAAGTGCTAGAAATGGAAGGTCGTTTAACGGCTTATGATGCTGCATTTGAAGCGCAAGGTGATGACGATGATGACACACCACATACTGCTCCAGCATTGTATCTAGAGGATAATCGTTACGATCCTGCGCGATTAGTTGAAGAAGAAGATTACGAAGCACAAAGTACTTCTGCCTTACATGAAGCAATGGATCAACTTGACGATCGCTCACGCAATATTTTACAACGCCGCTGGTTAGATGATGACAAATCAACCCTGCATGAACTTGCTGCTGAATATAACGTTTCTGCTGAACGTATTCGCCAACTTGAAAAAAATGCAATGGAAAAAATCAAAACTGCGATGTCTGCAAGTTAAAATCAAGACAAACAAAAGGGCGACAACGCCCTTTTGTTTTATCAAGCTTTGTTAAAAGCTTCGAATATGTTAACTTTGTTCATCAATTTTCTAGTTCCATTTTCATTATGTGGATAGCAATTTCTGCGCTTAATCTTGCACTTGCAGTTATGTTAGGTGCTTTTGGTGCTCATGGACTTAAATCTTTTGCTACACCTGAGCAGCTTGCTTGGTGGAGTACAGCAACACAGTATTTTTTCTATCACGCAATTGGTTTACTTATTTTAAGCGTGTTAAAAAACACCTCTCCTAGTTTCCCCATAAAAATCCCTTTTATTTTGATCCAAATTGGCATCATCTTTTTCTGCGGTTCGTTATACATTATGGCACTTGGCCTACCTAGAATCTTAGGTGCGATTACGCCAATTGGTGGTGCATTTATGATTGCAGGATGGGTAATGCTTGCATGGCAGGCAACCAAGCATGCGAAATAAGGATTGATTCATGCATATCTATTTAAATGGTGAGTCAACAGACACGCCTTGCGAAAACCTTCAGCAACTCATTCAAGCACTAGCTTTAGAAGGCAAACGCTTTGCTGTAGAGAAGAACCAACAGATTATCCCGAAAAGTAGACTAGAGCAAACTGTAATTGCTCCTGAAGATCGTATTGAAATTATTCAAGCTGTTGGTGGCGGCTAATCGGCTAAAAATGGAGTAAGCCCATGCAAGATTCCCCTTTAATTGTTGGTTCACGAACTTTTCAATCTCGTTTGTTGGTCGGAACAGGAAAATATCAAGATTTAAATGAAACAGATTTAGCGATTCAAGCCAGTGGCGCTGAAATTGTCACCGTTGCAATCCGTCGTGTAAACATCGGTCAGCATGCCGATCAACCAAATCTACTTTCAGTGATTCCACCTGAAAAATATACAATTCTGCCAAATACCGCAGGTTGCTTCGATGCCGATAGCGCGATTCGTACCTGTATGCTGGCTCGTGAGCTACTTGATGGTCACAATCTGGTAAAGCTGGAAGTACTCGGTGATGAAAAAACCTTGTACCCGAATGTGACAGCAACGCTTAAAGCAGCGCAAACCTTGATTGATGATGGTTTTGAAATCATGGTTTACACCTCGGATGACCCGATTGTTGCTCAAGAACTTGAAAGTATGGGTTGTGTTGCGATCATGCCTTTGGGCAGTTTGATTGGTTCTGGTCTCGGTATTTTGAATCCACATACCATTTCCATCATCAAAGAAAATGCCAAAGTTCCTGTATTGGTGGATGCTGGTGTGGGTACCGCCAGTGATGCAGCCATTGCAATGGAACTTGGCTGTGATGGCGTGCTGATGAACACGGCGATTGCTGCGGCTCAAAATCCAATTTTGATGGCTTCTGCGATGAAAAAAGCCGTTGAAGCAGGTCGTGAAGCATTCTTGGCGGGTCGTATGCCGCGTAAGCGTATGGCCAATGCCAGCTCGCCTGAAACGGGTTATTTCTTTAAGTAAGAAAAGAAATACTAAAGGGAGCTTTTTAGCTCCCTTTTTTAATGCGATGATGATTTTATCTTGATTCGAGATTAACAAGATGAACAACATGATCACTTGATCGTAAAGCAAGATCACTTAAAACATCTGGCTTTAGCAGTTTGATCTCACTCTTTGGCATCCATGAAATCACTTGAGCAGCACTAGAGTCATCAACATAACTAGCTTTTGTTTGGATCTGACCTTTATAAATATAAAGAAATTCATGGAAATGTTTATCTACGATAGGATCATAGAAAAAGTTTTCAACAATCGCGAAAAGCACAGGTGAATTAAAATCTTCCCCAGTTTCCCCCAATACTTCTCGCTGAACCCCTTCTAAAGTAGTTTCTGAAAACTTTAATCGACCACCCACTAAAGAAATACTTCCATCAGGAAATGTAGAAACCAAAATCTGATCTTCATATTCTATCCAAGCAGCCACACGGATATTAAGCTTCCCCTCAGCTATCTCTAATGTTAAATCTTTCACTTATCACTCAAAGGCTTCGTTTTAATCATTTATTCTATTATATTTTTTAAATTCCCTTTCGCCTTTCGCTCAAAATTCTGCTGAAAATATTCAGTTTGATACAGCGGTTCAGCCTGATAAAAATGAGCTAAAACTTGTTTTCTTTTAATCGAATAAACATCTGGATCTACCCAAGCATACTCCTGTTGAATTTGCTGTTCATATTCATCGAAACGCTCTGGTGAAGCAGCTAGAATCGCCAAATCAATATCCAGTAAAAACTGTAAATCTAGCTCATCTGTTACCTCATGCTTTTGTGTGGCAATAATCCATCGCTTTATTTTCTGAATGATATCTATGGGTAAATCTTGAGCCAGATACTGCTCGAACAGTTCAGCACTTTTTAACTCATTATCTTTGGCTTGCGGATCATAAACTACATCATGGAACCAGAGTGCCAATGCAACAGCATGTGCATCATTTAAATCAGCTCGAATCGAGTCAACTAGAACCAGACATTCATATAAATGCTGAATTGTATGGTAAGCGCGATGCTTTTCACTATAAGCAACTATTAATTTATTAAAAACTTTTCTCGGTTCAGAAAATTGATAATGTCGATCTAAATCGAACCATGAGTTTTCTAGGATCGCTAAATATTGTTGCATGATAGCCCCATCACTGAATTTCTTTATTCAACCACTTCGCTAAAGTTTCTGCTTGTTTTCGATCGAGAAATAATTGATAAAGCTTACAGGAACCAAACTCATGTTTAAGTTCCTGTTGACGTACTGGGTGATTTCCAAAACGAAAACGTCTTGTTCCATCAGCATCTAAAGGTAAGGCATAAACACCATAACTACGTGGTTCAGTCAGATGCCCTTTGATAGTGACATGATCTGGTGAGATTGCATGTTTTAATAAATGTTCTTTAGTTAACATCTCACCTTTCCCCTTTTTTTAAGATGCGTGTTGCTCATCCCTTTTAAATACCAATTCTTTATTTGAAGAACTTTCGGCATCAAAGTAATAACCTTCGCTATCAAATGCTTTTAATTGTTCTGCTTGATTCAATTGGTTTTCAATCAAATATCTCGCCATTAAACCACGCGCTTTTTTCGCATAGAAACTAATGACTTTATATTTTCCATTTTTTTGATCTAAGAATACAGGTTTAATAATTTCTGCCTGAATTTTCTTTTCATTCACAGATTTATAATATTCGTCAGAAGCTAAATTTACCAATACTTTTGCATCAATTTCAGCCAAATCTTGGTTAATTTGATCCGTGATCATATTTCCCCAAAATTCATATAAATTATGACCTCGTGCATTTTTTAATTTAGTGCCCATTTCTAAACGATACGGCATCATCAAATCCAATGGACGCAACAAACCATAAAGACCAGATAACATACGCAAATGCTGTTGGGCAAAATCAATATCTTGATCTTTTAAATGATAAGCATCTAAACCTGTATACACATCACCTTTAAATGCAAACAAAGCTTGGCGTGCATTAGAAAAATCAAAATCCGCATTCCAGTCACGAAAACGATCAACATTTAAGTTGGCAATTTTCTCACTTACACTCATCAAAGAGGCAATTTCGGTTGCAGATAACTTACGACATACATCTATCAATTGTTGTGATTGTTCTAATAAACGAGGCTGTGTGTATGTGTCTGTCGGTAAAGAAGTTTCATAATCTAGTGTTTTCGCTGGAGAAATTAAAGCAAGCATATTCAATCAATATCAATTTATCTTAGTGAAACTATAACAGTTGATAATTTTTAATGCCAATTCGTGTTTTCATTGATCATTATCGGTAAAATAGTGGATTCTTCCATTATTCATTATTTATCTTATGTCTGAGCAAATCTTCATCCAAGGTCCTGTTGGTCAAATCGAAATGTTTGTAGATCAACCCAAAGGTGAAATTACTGGCTTTGCTGTCGTCTGCCACCCTCATCCTTTACAAGGTGGAACACCTCACCACAAAGTTCCCGTCCTATTGGCTCAGATATTTAATGAAATGGGCTGCGTTGTTTATCGCCCTAGTTTTCGCGGTCTATCAGGTAGTGAAGGCACGCATGACCAAGGACACGGCGAAACTGATGATATTATGACTGTCATTGAATACGCACGTTCAAAGCATGCAGGCTTAACATTCTACGCAGGTGGTTTCAGCTTTGGTTCTCATGTGTTAGCGAAATGCCAAGCTCAGTTGAGTGAAGACTTACGCCCAAAACAAATGATTCTATGTGGATTACCAACAGGTTCAGTCGTAGACCTACGTCACTATAAAACGCCAGCAATTGACGGAGATATTCTATTTGTTCATGGTGAACAAGATGATATTACGTTGCTTTCAGACATGATCGCTTGGGCAAAACCACAAAAGCATCCAATTACTATTCTGCCAGGTGCTAACCACTTCTTTACGGGTTATTTAAAGCAATTAAGACAAGTTATTTCTCGCTTTTTAAAACTGTAGAATTAACAACAAATTATTAAAAAAAGTATACTTGTTTTGAATCCGATGTCTGTTATATCAGTAAAGATGAATAGGCATTAGGGTTCTATATGAAGTTAAATAAAAAACAGGGACTTTTTTTAAAGCAAACCATTGAGTATTGGCAACAACAAGGTACGATCACCCCTGATGTTGCAAAGGATTTACAAAATAGCTTTTCTGTTCGCTCCTTTGATTGGGAACGGCTAGCTAAATATTCTTTTTGGATTTCAATGATCTGTGCAGTCATAGCAATTGCTGCAATCACTGCCGATAAATTCTTATTAGATTTGATTGCGAGAATATTCGTTGACTCAAAGATCATCCCATGTCTGATTTTTGCTGGCGTGGCAACTGGTTTTTATGCTTTTGCCTATCGTCGACGCAAAACAAAACCATTACATCAATTTAGTAATGAGGCCATTATTTTTGCTGGCGTAATTTCCACTGCAGCTTCTGTTGCTTATTTTGGACAAGCAATCGACACGGGCAACGGGCATTTTTCTTTATTATTTTTACTCTCCACTGTCATTTATGCTGCGCTCGCATTTTGGTTTCCATCCAAACTCATTTGGGTCTTTTCACTTCTCTCCTTAGGTTCATGGTTCGGTGCAGAGACAGGCTATATGTCAGGTTGGGGCGCATACTATCTAGGCATGAATTTTCCTTTACGCTTCGTCATGTTCGGCATAGTACTGATTAGCTTGAGTTTACTGTTTAAACGATATACTTACTTTAAAAACTTTGCACACTCAACTTACGTGATGGGATTACTGTATTTATTTATTGCATTATGGATTCTGTCAATCTTTGGAAATTATGGAGACTTGAATAGTTGGTACAGTGTTAAACAATATGAACTCTTACACTGGGGCATCTTATTTGGTTTTATTGCGATTATTGCAATCGTATATGGTTTAAAACATGATGATGCAACATCTCGTGGCTTTGGTATTACCTTTTTATTTCTAAATCTTTATACCAAATATTTTGAGTTTTTCTGGAATGGAATGCATAAAGCAATTTTCTTTATTGTGCTCGCAGCCTCGTTCTGGTGGATTGGTCGACATGCTGAAAAACTATGGAATTTAGAGTTTCTCTCGAGCCAATCTCAGAACAAAAGAAATCATCCTGTTGAATAACTATTGAAAATCACTCCAATTTAAACCAAACCGAGCCAAATACTTTTTGACTCGGTCACTATCATTGGTGGTATTACGTTGCTGGCGTGAAGCAGCAAACAGTTGACGTCCAGCATCTGCCATCGACTTGGAATTTTCACAGACTTGAAGCACTCCTCGTAGTTGAATTTGATCAAATTCATCAATCTCGCTCAACTGCGTTTGATCTAAATATTTGAGTAAAATATCTTTATTAGATTGATGTTGTGTGTTTTGAAGCGACCACAACTGCTTTAAACGCTGAATCTCTTTTTCCACCGCTTCTGAACGGATTAACTCGCCGCTGGATAATGTCGCCAATCTTGTCACACTAGCGGTTAAATCACGGAAATTTCCCTGCCACGATGCCTCTCTTGATTTAGCAAATTTTAAATACACATCGAGTGCATCACGTTGAAAACGTAATTGTCTTTGATGGTTCACAGCAAAGCGTTGTAATTCAAACTCAACATTTGGAGCAATATCTTCAATTCGATCTTTTAGGTTCGGCAAAAAGAAAGTCCATGTGTTTAGTCTAGCCCATAAATCCTCACGAAAACGACCTGCTTGCACTTCTGCTCTCAGGTCTTTATTCGTTCCCGCAATCAATTGAAAATCGGCCTGAACCTCTTTGTCACTTCCGACAGGAAAAAAGGATTTATCCTCAAGCGCTTTAAGCAACATCGCCTGTTCATCTAGTCCAAGCTCACCAATTTCATCCAAAAACAAGATACCTTGATCGGCACTTTTCAATAATCCTGTCCGTGAAGCTGCTGCCCCTGTAAACGCACCTTTGATATGACCAAATAGACTCGACATAGCACTATCACCACGCAACGTCGCACAGTTCACATCAACAAAACGCCCACTTAAATGAAACTTATCTTTCTTTAATTGAAAGATTTGTTTGGCTAGATGGGATTTACCTACACCTGTTGCGCCCATAATCAAAATCGGCGCGCTGGAACGTGTCGCAACCAACTCAACTTCTGTGATCAGCTCATTAAACTCATGGTTATAGGTTGAAATATTGGCTTTCAATTGTTGCCAGTTTTGTTGCTGTTCATCTTCAAAACGCTGTTTAAGAACATCATAGCGAGACAAATCAAGATCAATGATGCGATATTCACCTTCGGGTGTTTTTTGTTGATTTGGCGCACTTTGAATTAGTTTGGCAGGTAAATAATTGGCATCAACTAAGAGATACCAACAGATTTGAGCAACATGCGTGCCTGTGGTGATATGCAAAAGATAGTTATTTTTTTCGGTATCAAATGAATAACTTTTCACAAAGTCATATAGCGCACCATAAACCTCAGCAAAATCCCAAGGATCTCGGATACTTACTCGCTGACCCGACACCGTAGTAGACGGTGACACGCTCTGAGCATCTTGAGCAATAAATTTGACTAAATTATGATGCTGTCGATCATGTAATAGTACCAGTTCATCCACGATCAGATCTTCATGCATTAGAAGACTCAACGTTGGACGCCAACGCTGCCAACGATCGGGACGTTTCCCTTGATCCAAAGTAGAACCAACAAAACCAATTACAACGTTTTTTTTATTCATTTAAATCTATCATGTTGAATATTTAAAATAGCTTGATATTTCCCTGATTCAGGAAGAAAAGCCTTAAACTGATTATTTCCAATACCTATCCATAATCGCCCACATTGCGTACATTCATACATATCTGCAGAATATCTTATAAACCTATCTATAATCTGCTCAGAAAATGTCTCTTTATGATTTAAAGAAGTATTCATCGTGTCATCGACTGCATCATAAAAATCAAATAAATCAACATCAGTAATAAAAGAAGCTTTGTATGGAATTTGATCTGTCTGATCAACAATCACATGACCACATACACATCCTAGTTTACTCATTCGAGGCTATGCCCTTAAATCTTTTTATTGATCTTATGATCTTTGCACATCATTTTCTATAAAATTTTATAGTTTCATATACAATGACCTTTTCATTAAAAAAATTCCAACAAGATGCTTCATTTTACTTTTTTAGGCACATCTTCAGGTACACCCACACTGACACGCAACGTCTCAGCTTTAGCGATCCGTAATAGCAAGAATAAAGATTGGATATTAGTTGATGCTGGTGAAGGCACACAGCATCGCATTCAACAGGCTAAACTCTCATTACAAAACCTAGTTGCCATCTGCATTACTCATGTTCACGGCGATCACTGTTATGGATTAGTTGGTTTATTGGGGCGAGTGCAGGTATGAATGCACGTACCGCTCCTTTAACCATTATCGCTCCCAAAGAAATTCAACAATGGATTGAAGTCACCGCACAGCTGACCGATCTGCATTTACCCTACCCGCTTAATTTCATTGATGTAAATAAGGCCACACAAATACAGCAAATAACAGATGAATTTTCGATTCAAGCCCATCGACTCAGTCATCGCGTACCCAGTTTTGCATTTAGTATTATTACGCAATACACTCAGAAGAAGTTAGATACACAAGCCTTAATTCAACTCGGCGTAGCAAAAGGCAAAGCTTGGGGCAATTTACAACAAGGTTTAGATATTGAGTTTAATCAGCAAACATTAAAAACGGCTGATTTTATTCAAATTCTCAGACATCGTGTTCACGCGATTGTCGGTGATGACAATGATCATCCCGATTTATTGGCACAAGCTTGCCAAGATGCCCAACTCTTGATTCATGAAAGCACCTACACGCAAGCTATTTTAGATAAAGTGGGGTCAGGCCCAATGCATAGTTCCGCAAAGATCGTTGCAGAATTTGCTCAACAACAAGGTCTAATTAATCTGATCCTGACACACTTTAGCCCACGCCATCAAGACTGTGCTGGACAGCAAGCGATTGCTGATGAAGTCCATCAATATTATCAAGGCAATTTCTATTTAGCTGATGATTTTGATCAATTTACGTTAGATGCGACAGGACAACTAAGTAAAGTAAATCCGAAATAAATGAGATACGGCATTTTAATTAAGGGATGTCTGGAGATAAAAAGTCAAACAGACCTCGTAACAAGCGAAATGGTAAAGTGATGATCCAGTAAATAATCTCTACAGGAAAATCAATTGAATCTAGCCAATTCCAACCATTATCTCGATGGAGATGGTTTTCTCGTTTTGGTTTTACCCAGTAAGCAAGCAGAAAACAGACCAAACTTATCGCTAGAAATATAAAATTAAAATCGTCTACTAAAAAATGTATAAGACAAAATATCCCAGTAATAAATAAAATAATCGTGAGTAAATAACGCAAAATACTCATAGGAATTGGCAATTTATTTCTATTTTGCTATGGTTATAGTATGTCTTTGTACAAAGACCTATACAACTCTTTTTCTTAAAAGACAGGTGTCAGTCTAAAAAACGCAAAGCATGTCCATTACAGTCTATCTTCAAGACGATCAAGACATTGATCAAGCCTTATATTTGCTCAATCAAAAGCATTACCACCTACAAGCTACTCGTTGGTATAAAAAAGATATGGCTATTTTGAAAAACCATCGACCTTAAATCGTAAACGAAAGAAAATGAAAGAAATTCTGAGCTATCGAAATCACAGCTTATCACTCCTAACGCACATTTCACCCAAGAATACTTTGTGGTTAAAAATTGAAAAAGAACAACAATTCGCTCGAACAGGCAAAAATGCAGCGGGCAATTAAATAGAATTTAAGATAAAAAAATATATATTTTTATATCTTATTTATTAAAACTTTCATTATCAAAATGAATAGTGTTATTTTAATATTAAATTTTATTAATAAATATCAACACATTAAATTAAAATTACTACATTTTTAAAAAAGTTGGCACACTCACTGCAATAGTATAAGCACACAATATCATTGGGATCTTGTGAATACACCTGCCTGCAAACGCTTGGCAGGCAGGCTTTGAAAGGAAAATGAAAATGTCTGTCGTTGAACAAATCAACAAACAAGCTCAATTTGAACAAGAACAGCAACAACGTACTTATCAGGTTCTTCAAAATGAAAAAAGTATGCCGATCAAAATGTGGACCAACGGAGTACTTGTTGATGACAACTCAAAACAACAATTGCTACAAACCGCGCAAATGCCTTTTATCTATAAATGGATGGCTGTTATGCCTGATGTTCACTTTGGTTTAGGCGCAACAATCGGAAGTGTGATTCCAACTAAAGGTGCAATTATCCCTGCTGCGGTCGGTGTCGATATCGGATGTGGAATGATGGCCACACGTACTAGCTTAACTGCATCAGATTTACCTGATAATTTACATGCTTTGCGTACCGAGCTTGAACGTTTGATTCCACACGGAATGACCAAAGGACGTGGACGAGATCGAGGTTCTTGGGAAAATCCACCTGAAATGGTAGATCAAGCTTGGGCTAACCTTGTTGCAGATTTTGAATTGATTTGTGCTAAGCACCCTCGCCTCAAAAACACCAATAACCGTAAACAATTGGGAACGTTAGGAACAGGCAACCACTTTGTAGAAATCTGTTTGGATGAACATGATCATGTTTGGATTATGTTGCACTCAGGTTCACGTGGTGTGGGTAATGCCATCGGTAATCATTTTATTGAGCTAGCACGCAAAGATATGCAGAAACACTTTATTAATTTACCAAACAAAGATTTAGCATATTTAGTTGAAGGGACAGATCATTTTGATGATTACTGGTTTGCTGTCGGTTGGGCACAACGCTTTGCCATGAAAAACCGTGAAATTATGATGCAAGCCGCGATCAAAGCTTTAGCAACAATTATTCCAAAACCGTTTAATGCCAAGCTTGAGGCAGTGAATTGCCACCATAATTATGTGCAAAAAGAAGAACACTATGGTGAAGAAGTGATGGTCACTCGTAAAGGTGCTGTCAGCGCCAAACTTGGACAATATGGAATTATTCCAGGTTCAATGGGTGCCAAGTCCTTTATTGTTCGCGGACTTGGAAATCAGGAATCGTTTTGCTCATGTTCGCATGGCGCAGGTCGAGTGATGAGTCGTGCTGAAGCAAAACGTCGTTTTACCGTAGAAGATCAGATTGCACAGACTGAAGGAGTTGAATGCCGTAAAGATGTTGCTGTGATTGATGAAATTCCATCAGCTTATAAACCGATTGAAGATGTAATGAATGCACAAAAAGACTTGGTTGAAGTGGTTTATACCTTAAGACAAGTTGTCTGTGTTAAAGGGTAATATACGGAGATTTCTATGTGTCATGTTTTATTAATCAGCACAAATAGATGGATTGATCTAGGTTATTTCAATTGTGAAAGTATCTCTTTCACACAACAACTACCTGACTATGTTCCTGAAATCAATGAAATGAAATTTAATAATCGTTGGTATATTGCTGGTTTTCCAAATGAAAAATCATGTGGCTGTCTTTTTCGAATTTTACCACTTGCTTTAGGATTCATTTCACCAACCACACGGCTTGATGAAAATAAGCAAGCCATTAAGGCAACTCATATCGCTTATGAAATTTTCAATCAGCTTGTAAAGCAAAAAATTAGTTTTGAAATTATAGTTTCTTGGACTCAAGGCAGTATTAATGAAGATATCAATACAATTCATGATATCAACTTGAATTTCAAGGACATTAATCAAGATCAATTTGTATTTATAGAAAACTCGAGAATGTTATATACATATCAAGGACAAATATGAAACTCGCAGAAGCACTTTTACTGCGAAGCGATCAACAAAAAAAACTCGCTTCATTAAAACGACGGATCAACACCAATGTATTAGTACAAGATGGTGATGAGCCAAGCGAAGATCCAAATGAACTTATTAAACAGGTATTTGCTTTAACCCAAGAAAGCAATCAATTGATTTGTCGTATTCATTTGACCAATGCGCAAGCCAAGTTGGAAGATGGAAAAATTCTGCTGTCCCTATTAAGCTTGCGTGATAGTTATGCTGAACAGCATAAGATTCTCGTTGATGCGATCGCCAATACCCATCGTGAGCCTGATCGTTACAGCTCACGTGAGATCAAATGGAAGAAGGTTATCCCTTTATCCCTGTTTCTAGCTTGCAAAAACAAGCCGATGATATCAGCGCGAAACTACGCGATTTAAATATCAAAATTCAGGCTGCCAATTGGCAGATTGATTTAGTTGAATAGACATCAAAAGATTTTGTGAAATCATTTCACAATACCAGTTTGGACATACTGGGCGAGTACAAGATCCTGCATTACTCCGATCTGAGGGATTGAAAATAATTCAGGCGGCTATGGCAGCATGTGAGCCGTGCATCAATTTTCACTGATTAGGCTCAGCACCATGTACCTAGTAAACCTTTGCCAAAAGCAAAGTCACGCGTTACTTCGCATTACCATGTACTGACAGTATGTTCATTAAATTAGAAAATAAGGAAAATAGAAGTGAATAAAGCTTTGGCAAATATGCCAGCGACCATCCAGATTGATGGTTCACAAGGTGAAGGTGGTGGACAAATTTTAAGAACTGCCCTTGCCCTTTCGATGATTACGGGTCAGGCATTTGAATTAATCAATATTCGTGCTGGGCGTAAAAAATCAGGTTTAATGCGTCAGCATTTAGTCTGTGTACAGGCATCTCAACACATCAGCCAAGCTTATGTAGAAGGTGCTGAACTACGTAGCCAGCGTTTATACTTTGCACCACAGCATGTACAAAGTGGAAAATACCAATTCCAGATTGGTTCGGCAGGAAGCACAACACTGGTTTTGCAAACCCTCTTACCAGCTTTATTATTACAAGATGAAGCTAGCGAATTGACTATTTCTGGCGGCACTCACAACCCGCTTGCACCAACGGCAGATTTTATCGAGCATTGCTTTTTACCAACATTAGAAAAACTTGGAATAGAGGTCGAGTTTAAGTTAAACAAAGCAGGCTTCTTTCCGATTGGTGCTGGTGAAATTCAAATCAAGATTCAGCCTTGGCAACATCGAAACAAGCTAAATTTATTAGATCTTGGCGCTTTACAAAGTACTGAGGCTTTTGCAGCCGTCTTGAATCTTTCAGGAGAAGCACAAATTGCACAACGGGAATTAGCGACTTTAAACAAAAGACTGAAACTAGATACGCAACAGCAGTTCCACTTAAATGGAATTAGCCAAGGTAATACGGCGTATGTCAAAGTTGAGCATCAACACCACACTCAGCTATTTACTGCTTTAGGTGAAATGCGCAAAAGTGCAGAACAAATTGCCAATCATTTGGCTGAACAGGTAAAGCAATATATTGCTTCTCAAGCTGTGGTGGATGAGTATTTAGCCGATCAGTTGTTACTGCCTTTAGCATTGGGACAAGGCGGTGAATTTACCGCACAATGTATTAGTGAACACACCCGTACTCAGGCCTCTATGATTGAAAAATTTATTGATTGTGAAATTGAGTTTATCGAACTAAACAAAAACCTGTTTCAGGTCAACGTAAATATTAATGGCAAACGTTAAAGTTTCATTATTTTGTATTTTTCTACCACAATCAGTATTGACTATCGTGGAGGCGGCATGGATGCCACCCTGTTAGGCTGCGGTAGCAAGGACGCACCGTCAGTCTAACAAAAGGGTTTTGTCACTTTTGCCCAGTCAAAAGTAAAGCACATCCTCTTCCTAAAACTTTTGATTACTGAATCTTTAATAGAAATTACTCGATAGATTCTAGCGCCGTCACCAACAACTTCCAACATTTCTCGACCGTTTCTACTTTAACTCTCTCACCCGGCGCATGTGCTCCCTGAATATCAGGACCAAAAGATACCATCTGTAAATCAGGATAATGCTCTGCAATAATTCCGCATTCCAAGCCAGCATGAATCACTTTCAAATTAGGTTCAATTTTAAATGCAGATTGATAAGCCTGTTGTAAGCATTTCAATGCAGCCGAATCTGGGTTTGGTGTCCAACCCGATACCAACGGCGTTAATTCAGATTGAATCTGGAAATTAGCAAAGTGCTGTTGAATATTTTGTGCAAATGTCAATGCTTCTTGGTTCACCATCGAACGAACCATAATTAAGGTTTTTGCTTCATCTTTTGTGAGTTTGACCACACCGATATTATTCGAGGTCTCAACCACATCGGGTAAAGTGCTACTCCATTCAGCAATGCCATATGGACAAGTTGTCAATGCTTTTAACCAAGCTTGTTGCTGATGCAAGGTGACCACTTCATTTATCTGATTGGTATTTTGCTGCGCGGTGATTTGTAACTGTTCATCAACCCCATTTAATTTTTGTTGCCATTCAGCCTGTGTAACTTCAATTACTTTTTCTAGACCAGCCAATTGATCTATCTCAATTGCAATGGTTGCCACAGCTTCGCGTGGAATAGCATTTCTTGCTGTGCCACCGATAAATTCAACCAGTCTACCATTTGAATGCGCCAAATAATCATTCAGGAAATTGGCTAAAATCACATTGGCATTACCACGACCTAAATGAATATCAACCCCAGAATGACCACCTTTTAATCCAGATACCAACAAATCAACATAAATCAAATTTTCAGGTGCTATTTCATATTCGAGTGGCTGTCCCACTTCAAGGTCAATACTTCCCGCGCAACCAAGATATAGTTCGCCCCATTCTTCGGTATCAATATTGAAAAGCCATTGCCCTGTTAAAACACCCGACTCAAGCAAACGAGCGCCGCTCATTCCTGCTTCTTCATCAATGGTAAGCAATACTTCACAATTGGACCATGTGCAATATCATTTGATTCTAATACCGCTAGCGCCAATGCGACACCAATGCCATTATCTGCACCCAAAGTGGTATTTTCAGCAATTAGCCAGCCATCTTTTAAGACAGGTTGAATAGGATCTTTAAAAAAATCATGTTGCGTACCACGATTTGCCTGAGTCACCATATCTAAGTGCCCTTGCAAAACCACACCTACAACTTGTTCTTTACCTGCTGTGGCGGCTTTCCGAATAATCAAATTACCAATGTCATCGACATAAGTTTCCAAGTTGCGCTGTTCCGCCCAAGCTTTTAGATACTGTCTTAATTGTTGTTCATGCTTTGATGGTCGAGGAATCGTGCATAGTGTTTCAAAATGCTGCCAAACCACTTGGGGAGATAATTTAGAAAAATCAAACTGCATCATACAGTTATACTCTCGAACTAATTCATACAATACATTTGAGTATACTTAGATCATTTAAAAATAAATATTCCATCAACGTAAGTTTATTCAAATTTCAGGTGAAAACTTACGCTGATTTTTATTAATAAAGGATCAGTAATTCCTATAGAATTAAAGATGCTAAACTAAATTTCACGAACTAAACGAAATCCCCACATGATCGAACGCGCTTGTGATGTTACATAAGCATTTCGATAAGCAGTTCGAGCATTATAGGTGTTGTATATCCATGCACCTCCACGCAATACAGGGAAATTACACTGTCCGTTATTTTCTTCACCCCAAATACGGTTATTTACAGGTGCATTTTCATAATTTGAGTGCCAACAATCATCCACCCACTCCCGTGCATTAGCTGTCATATCATATAAACCAAAGTTATTTGGTAGAAACTTTCCAACAGGCGAAGTATAAGCATAGCCATCAGTACAATTAAATAAGTTCCAAGAGCTCGTTTGTGGCAATGCGGACACTGTAGTTGGATCTAGCACATTCGCATATTTGCAAGCTTGGTCTAGGTTCAAATCATCCCCCCAATAAAAGGCAGTCGAAGTTCCTGCACGAGCTGCATACTCCCATTCAACCTCTGTTGGTAAGCGGTAGGTTTGTCCTGTTTTTTTGGATAACCATTCGGCAAAAGCTCTCCCATCTTCACGACGTACACACACGACTGGATCTTGTGGTGTTTGGTTCATACCAGCGTTAGTCGGATTTAAATCATCTCGATACCACATATTAAAAACACCATCACGTGACTCCCAATTGCGACAACCTTGTACCTCCCATCCTGTTTCTTTTTGAAAAGCCTGAAACTCGGCAATAGTAGTTTCATATGTAGACATAGCAAATGGCTTCTCGACTATCACTGCATGCTGAGGTAATTCATACGGTCGCGATTGGGCAGGCACATTTTGTTGTTCTTGTTCTTCTATATTTCCCCCCATCAAAAAACTCCCAGATGGAATAACTGTCATTTCTGGACAAAAACTATCTGAGCAATCTTTGAATTTGGATTTTGCTGAAGTTGCTTCAGTAATGTTTGTATTTGTTAAAGATGCTAATTTAATTTCAGGATTCATATTTGGCGGGTTATTTACTTGATGAATCAATAAATTTATAGTCCCTTGCCATTCACTTAACATTTCTCTTAACATCGCAGGCCTTTCAATACTCACCCCTGTTCCGTCATAATCTGGAGCATTACATCTAGCTCTTAATGTAGTTGACTCATCAGTGAGCTGAGTCAATTTTGGAATAATCTGCTGATCCAAGAACATACTTAAATTATTTGTATCATTAAGCTTTGCTCTTAACTCCAAAGCCGATTTTTCAGCAATGTTCGCATCATTTATCACTTTAGAATAAACACTATCACATTGATTTTCTTGCCATACTAAATTTAGACTTAAATTCTGTAGGGATAAAATTGTTTCATCTATTAGCTTTTGGTTAGAAGAGTTGCTTGTCGTATTTTTATCATCGCTATTACATGCCGCAAGTAAGGAAATGAATAATACACTAAAGCCTTTTAGATAATTCGTGCGTATAAAGGTCATATGAATTCTCTTAAAAAGTATTATGAAGAAAAGGAGAAGGTTGAGTAATTCTTTGTTAAAAAGCATTTTTAAATTAATAGAAAAATAGATCAAAATTCAAACATTATTATTATTTTAATTGTTAACTTTTATTAAATAATGTCACTACAAAAATAAATATTTCTTATTAATATTTAATAAAAAAGTGGATCAACAAACTTGTTATCCACTTTGATATAAAAAATTAGGTATGTGTATTTATGATTTCCATACAAAATCAGAAAAACTATGCTCAGCTTTTAAACTATTTTCAACAGCTTGCGCTAACTGGCGAATAATACTCTGTGTTTCAATTTTTTCAAACCAAGCCAGTTCACGCTGAGGATTTGCAGTAATCTCGCATAAAATATGCCCTTCGGCATCCTGTTCAGAACATAGGATAGAAAGAGGTAACTGATGATTATCAATACGAACTTCAATTTTTTCATGTTCATGACGAATATGATGTGCATCAAAGCCATATTGTTCTAATTGTTTATACAATAGCGCAGCAACATATTCTTGAGTGATATAGCATTCATTTGGTGGATGATCAACCACCCCATGTTTTGGGCAATCTGCTATGAATTGCAACGTTTTCATGGTATTCCCTCTAATTTTTATGTTTTTAGCTCTGGATCACAGAGTAAAACCGACTCGTACGGTAAGAATTATTATATATACAATTGTCTTTAATTGATTAGCTGATTGTCTAACTTCTTTTAGTAAATTGACAAATTTCGACCCAATTAGATATGTACATCTAAAAACGGGTGATTTTGGGCCTTAATGATCAATTAAACATCTAGTTTTATAATCTATAAATAAAAAAGCAGCAACTCAATACATGAATTGCTGCCTTTATCTTTACAAAATTAGATTATTGATCCACTACCTGTAAATCCAAACCAGCAGTGTTTGCTAACTCAGTAAATGTAGGGAAACTTGTTGCGACCGTTTCAGTTCCTTGAATGATAATTTCACCCGAAGTACGTAAGCCCGCAATACTAAAACTCATTGCAATACGATGATCATGATGCGATTCAATCTCGCCACCCGCGAAAATTGCAGACCAGTCACCAGATTTACCTTTACCTTCGATAATGATTCCATCTTCAGTTGGTGTGCAGTCTATACCCATGATTTTCAGGCCATCTGCCATCACTTGAATACGATCTGACTCTTTAACTCGAAGTTCAGCAGCCCCTGTTAAAACAGTCCGACCTTCAGCACAAGCTGCTGCGATAAACAATGCTGGAAATTCATCAATTGCTAATGGTACTTGATCTTCTGGCATATGAATGCCTTTTAAAGTTCTTGAACCTTTAATATGAATATCTGCAATCGGTTCGCCGCCAGCGATACGCTCATTTTCAACAGTTAGGTCAGCACCCATTTGTTTTAGGATTTCAATGACACCTGTACGCGTTGGGTTAATTCCAACGGCTTCCAGCACCACATCGGCACCGTCAGTAATTGCAGCACCCACCATAAAGAATGCAGCCGAGGAAATATCAGAAGGTACTTGAATATCTGTGCCAACCAACTTACCGCCACCAACGAGAGAAATTTTATTTCCCTCAGTTTTTACATCATAACCAAAGGCACGCAACATGCGTTCAGTGTGGTCACGGGTTGGTTCAGGTTCAGTAACGGAAGTCTCACCTTCCGCCCATAAACCTGCCAGTAAAATTCCTGATTTCACCTGAGCAGAAGCCATAGGTAAATCGTACTGAATACCCTTTAATGCTTGGCTACCTGTGATACTCACTGGTGGTGTGCCTTTCTCACCCGTCGTTTGAATTTGCGCACCCATTTCGCGTAAAGGCTTCGCAATACGCTCCATAGGACGTTTAGACAATGACGCATCACCCGTCATCACAGAATCAAACTTTTGCGCTGACAACATCCCCGAGAGCAAACGCATACTCGTACCTGAGTTGCCCATATACAAGGCACTTGCAGGTGCTTTTAAGCCTTGCATCCCCACACCATGAATCGTGACTTCACCATTTTTAGGCCCTTCAATGCTTACCCCCATGTCACGGAAAGCTTGAAGTGTAGCGAGTGCATCTTCACCTTCTAAGAAACCAGTAACGTGTGTTGTGCCTTCAGCAATCGCACCAAACATGATCGAGCGATGTGACACAGATTTGTCACCTGGCACGGTGAATTTACCTGTAAATGTTTTCTTTCCTGGCAAAATGGTAAATTGCTGTGTCACCTTGTTTTTCTCCATCAAAGGTTTTTTGGCTAACATATGGTTAAAATGCTGACGTGCTGCTTGAGCATGACCCAACAAGCCCATCAATGCATGAGAATCTTCTTGTTCGATCAGTTTCTTTAAAACAAGCAACTGTTGTTCAAAACCATTTACGGCTTCTAAAATTGCAGTTTTATTGGCAAAGAAAATATCGTGCCACATCTGCGGATCGCTTGCTGCAATACGGGAGAAGTCTCTAAAACCTCCAGCAGCATAACGGAAAATATCTAAATTATCTTCACGATTTGCAAGCTGCTCAACAAGATTAAATGCCATGAGATGTGGTAAGTGGCTCGTATGAGCAAGCACTTCATCATGCTTTTTCACATCCATACAAATGACTTCTGCTTTTGCCGCAGACCAAAGTTGAATCAACTTCTCAACTGCCCAACCCGCACTGGTCGGCAACGGTGTCAAAATCACCTTATGATTGGCAAATAAATCAACTTTACCCGCATGAACACCAGTATGCTCAGCACCAGCAATTGGATGACCTGGAACGAATCCAACGGGTAAATCTTCACCAAATACTGCTTTTGCAGCATCTACAACATTACCTTTAGTACTACCCACATCAGTAATAATGGCATGATCAACTAAATAGGGCTTGATCTGTTCAAGCACTTTCTGTGTTGCACGAACTGGTAATGCTAAAACAATTAAATCTGCACCTTGGACTGCTTCTTCAGGTGTTGCGTAACCATTTTGAATGAGACCTAATGCTTTGGCATCTTCTAAGGTTTTTTTTGAACGTGTTGAAGCAACAATTTCAGATGCTAATTTTTCTGCCACGATCACACGAGCGAGACTAGAACCAATCAGCCCAAGCCCAATAAATGCAACTTTTTTAAACAATGGTTCAGACATAAAAGAGATTTGCCCAATAAGACGACTTTGGGATAGCTAGATGAATAGCTCATCTAGCTATGTGATAAAAATTGATTACAAAACTGCGATTGGATAAGAACCGAGTACACGAAGTTCTTTCACCATTGGACGAATTTCATCTAAGGCAGCAGCAACATTTGCTTGATCAATATGACCTTCAAGATCAATAAAGAACACATAAGCCCATTTTTCAGGTAAAGCAGGACGTGTTTCAATACTGGTCAAGCTAATCTGATGTTTCGCAAATGGTGCAAGAATTTCCAATAAAGCGCCTGCACGATCATGTGCAGAAATGAGCAATGACGTTTTATCATTACCACTTTGCGGGATTTTCTCTCGACCAATCACAAGGAAACGAGTAGTATTTTCGGGATTATCTTCAATATTGCTATGTAAAATCTCAAGGTTGTACATGCTTGCTGCAATATCAGATGCAATTGCAGCTGAATGCCATTCGTTACGAATACGACGAGCAGCTTCCGCATTTGAGTTTAAAGCAACACGCTCAACACCGGGATAATTCGCATCTAACCATTTACGGCACTGCGCTAATGTTTGTTGATGCGCATATATCTGCTTAATACTATCTTTTCGTGTATTTTCAGAAATTAAAAATTGATGATGTATTCGTAATTCCACTTCACCAATGACATTTAAAGTTGATGCTTTAAAACAATCAAGGGTATGGTTCACAATTCCTTCGGAAGAATTCTCTACAGGTACAACACCATAATGTGCTCCACCTGCTTCAACTTCACGGAATACTTCATCAATCGTTGGCAATGGACGAACGACTGCATCTTTACCGAAATGTTTTAATACAGCTGAATGTGTATAAGTCCCTTCAGGCCCTAAGAAAGCAATACTTTGCGGTGCTTCAAGCGCTAAACAAGCAGACATAATCTCACGGAATAAGCGAGCCATTGTCGCATCAGAAAGTGGCCCCTGATTGCGCTCCATCACTTTACGAAGGACTTGTGCCTCACGCTCAGGACGATAAAACAATGGATTATCTTCAGCTGCAAACTTTGCCTTCGCTACAGCTTCAGCTAAAGAAGCACGACGGTTAAGTAATTCTTGGATTTGTTGATCAACACTATCAATATCGTCGCGAATTTGTTCTAAATTAAGTGAAGTCGATGTGTTTTGTCCATCGTTTACCATTGAATGCAGCCTCAGCAAAATCATCTATAAGAATGGATTACAATTCATCGTTGAATTGTTTATTCGGCTTAGTATAGCAATACTTTCATGCATTAAACACGATGAGTTTTAACTCTTTTTTATAAACACTCTTTATTGATAATGATTTTCATTATATATTAAATTCTTTTAAATTTTATTGTTGTGAACTTAGTCATGTTCAAACTTTTTAGTATTTTGTCTTTCGCTATCATTACAAGCATTCATTCGGCATCTGCCCAAGCAACTTCCGTGAATGAAAAAATAAATGATTCATTCACAAAGACTGAAAATAAACAAAGCTTTGTATTGAAGTCTAAATACACTTCACATGAATATTTAATCCAAGTTGCTGTTCCTACAACGGACACGCCAAAAGATGGCTTTCCAGTACTCTATCTACTGGACGGAAATGCTGCATTTGATAGTGCCACTAACATAGCAAAATCCGTTGGTGCTGGTGCTAATAAATTAGGTTTAAGTCCTGTCGCTGTAATCGCGATTGGTTATCCTAATCAAAGTACATTTGATGTTCAAAAACGCGCTTTAGACTATACCCCGAAAGCTTCTGCAAAATTTCAATCTGAAGCCAAATACAAATACGGAGGAGCAGATCAATTTTTTCAATTTATTGAAAAAGAGCTCAAACCTGAAATCGAGTCACGAATCAACGTAAATACAAAACAACAAAGCCTATTTGGACACTCATTTGGTGGGTTATTTGTACTTCATGCGATATTTACTCAGCCACAAAGCTTTCAACGATACATCGCTACAAGCCCTTCGCTATGGTTTGATGACTATATGCTTTTAGAAAAGCAAAATGATTGGTTGAATAAAAGAGATAAAACTAAACCAATGATGTTAATGACTACTGTTGGAACACATGAACATCGCAAAAATGCAACTCCTGATCTTCAAGCACAGCAAAAGCAGAGTCACTTTTATCAAAACTTCAAAAAACAACAAACACAACAGTTTTTATACTGGGACTTCCGACACCCTGCTGAACAACATTTAACAAACATGTATGCAAGCTTACCAAAAGCAATCATGCTTGCTGGTTGTCAGCCAGAAAGTTGTACGAATTTGTTTGATGAACCGGTACAAGAAAACAATGAGTAAAATTTTTCGGCTTTAGTTGACTAAGTTTAGTGAATATCGATTTAACTGCGTGTAGTGGTTGCCTAATGCGGGTTGTAATTGTAGCGATAACTCAACTTACTTCATTACCTATGCAACAGAATGACCAATTGATCCAACGGCCAATTACACACTAAAAATGATAAAAACATTGAGTGTTTAAATGCTTTTAACAAAACATTTAAATCCAAATTTTCATTCTTGCTGAATTGGTTATAATCAAATTTTAAAAGACCAAATAGTAAAAATGAAAATAATAATCTCATTTCCAATGATTGTACTAAGTAGTTTAGGTTTAACAGGCTGTATTGGCTGCTATAACCCAAACGGCTGTGGCCGGGATGCTTCCCCTTATTTTTATACAACCACAACAACCCACGTTCGACATTTAATCGTTCCCTCACAAAGTAAACTCACCTATAAACTGATGGATTCAAAACAAATAGATCAACAATACAAAGCATTAGATGAGAGAAATTTGACTGAAATAGAACTTGCACCAAATACAGCAATGATCTGGGGAGGAATGCCAGTCACAACTTTTTTACAGTTCTTCAATTCCGAGTTTAAAGGCTTTACTGCTTACCGTGTCGTAGACGCTGCCCCAGCGATAAACAATAAGTTTGCTCAGTTATGGAAAAGTTGCGATGATCGCTTAGATGTTCTTTTAAAAGATCCAAACGATTGGTCTTTTAATCCCAAGAACATGGAAATCACGGGTTGTGGTGTTAATATTCAAAAGAGAAGTCAATACAATGATCATTGGCCAAATCAAGATAAGGCTGATGCTTTTCTAATTAAAATAAATCAAGCACTGCAAAAACAACCTAAGCAGCAGAATTATCCTATCGTTATTCTTTCATCAAAATAATCAAAACCAGCCTGCTCTTTTGAACAGGCTGATCTAAGTTAACTAGGCTTTACCAATCAATCCACGAGCTACGATCTCTTTCATGATTTCATTTGTTCCACCGTAAATACGTTGGATACGTGCATCAATGAAGAAACGTGAAATTGGATATTCGGTCATATAACCATAACCACCAAATAACTGTAGTAAATTATCCGCTACTTTCATTTGCATATCAGTACTAAAGCTCTTTAATGCAGCCGCTGTTTCCACATCTAATTTACCTTCCATGTAGAGCTCTACATTTTGGTTATAAAATGCAGCAGTTGCCAATTCATCAATTTTTGCTTGAGCTAAAACAAACCGCGTATTTTGGAATTGCGCAATTGCTTGACCAAACGCTTGGCGTTCTTTGACATAAGCCGTCGCTAAATCAATTGCACCACGAATTGCACCAAGTGCTGTAGAAGCAATTGCAGTACGCTCACGCGGTAATTCTTGCATTAAATAAGCAAAACCAGATCCAGCATTCCCAAGCAATTGATCTTTGGGTACTTTGACGTTATCGAAGAATAATTCAGATGTATCTTGTGAATGCAAACCGATCTTGTCTAAGTTTGTTCCCTTTTTAAAGCCTTCAAGATGTGTGTCTACGAGCATCAAAGACACACCTTTAGCACGCGCTTGCGGGTCTGTTTTCACTGCAAGAACAACTAAATCAGCATGTTGACCATTTGAAATAAAAGTTTTTGAGCCATTAAGAATATAATGATCATCTTGCAAAATTGCACTAGTACGCATTGCTTGTAAGTCAGACCCAGCACCTGGTTCCGTCATCCCAATCGCACCAACGACTTCACCTGAAACCATTTTTGGCAACCAATGCTTTTTCTGTTCTTCTGTAGCAATGTGTTGAATATATGGCGCAGCAATTTCAGAATGACATGAAATAGCTGTTGATAATGCGCAATAGCCTGCACGTGCAGACTCTTCAACTAACATCAATGAATAATGGGTAGGAACACCATAGCCACCGTACTCTTCTGGTACATCTACACACAGAAATCCATTTTCACCTAACAATGTCCAAACTGAACGCGGCATAATGCCTTCGCGTTCCCACTGCTCATAATGAGGAGCAATATTTTCACTCATAAAGCGTTTAAAATTATCACGGAAGAGTTCCAAATCTGCATCGTAAGCTAACATCATTATTTCCTTTCGCTTTCTTTGTTTTAAAAATAAGTTCGCCGTCATGCTAATAACTTTTTTTCGAGATGTCATGTCCCGTTTGCATCAAATCACTAGACTCATTCGGTCAATAATTTTGTTTGCAATACGCTTTTCATAACGACAATTGTTTACTGATTAAACAGCTTCTTTCATTTTTTACGCTAAATACATCACTTTTATGTCATATTGGTTTTAATTCTTAGCCATCGCTTTAAATACGATCATGAACACGAAACGAAATATTTATAAAACCGAAGAACATCCTTTTGCGCAATATGTTCGTATTTTAGGTAAAGGTAAAACTGGCTCTCGTTCACTTAGCTACGAAGAAGCTTATCAAGCTTTTAGCATGATCCTTAAAAATGAAGTACTTGATGTTCAACTCGGCGCTTTTCTCATGCTACTTCGCGTAAAAGAAGAATCTGTAGATGAACTTGCAGGTTTTGTTCAAGCGACTCGTCATCAACTCTCATTTAAACCTCTCGAAGTTGACCTCGATTGGTCCTCTTATGCGGGTAAGCGTAAACATTATCCGTGGTTTTTATTAGCCGCACTGACTCTCTCTCATCATGGTTACAAAATTGTGATGCACGGTGCATCAGGTCACACTATCAACCGCGTTTATACTGAACAAGTTTTAGAGTACTTGGGCTATACGATTTGTCAAAGTGAACATGATGTACAAAATCAGCTTGCTCAACACAATTTTGCATTTTTACCACTTGAAGTCATTTCACCAATTCTCAGTGAATTGATTTCACTACGTAATGTGATGGGGCTTCGTTCTCCAATTCATACGCTTGCTCGATTGATTAATCCTTTTGATGCTAAAGCGACCTTACAAGCAATTTTCCACCCTGCTTATCGTACTTCACATCAACAAACGGCTTTCCGTTTAGGTTATCAAAACAGTGCTGTCATTAAAGGTGAAGGTGGTGAGTTTGAACGTAATCCTGATGCCAAAACGTTAATTTGTGGAATTAAAAGCGGCGAATTATATGAGCACGAATTGCCAAAATTAACACCAGACCGCAGCCCTATTGAAGAAGAACTAGACCTTGCTGTATTTAAAGCAGTTTGGATTGGCGAACAGTCTCATGAATATGGCGAATTGGCAGTCATCGAAACCATGGGAATCGCGTTGTATACCATGGGTGCTGTAAATAGTTATGATGAAGCGATGGAAATGGCGAAAGAGTTATGGAATAGTCGTTCCTAATAAAAAGCAATCCAAAATGATTTATATGCACTAGCTCAAACCTGATCCGACGGGTACCCATTTTTTAGTGTTCCTGTCAGGTTGAGTTTGAGCTAGCACACTTTAAATTAACTATATCTATTATTTCACATAATTCCAAACTTGAGGATCTTGATAGTTTTCATCTATTTTATATCCCTTCTGTTTCGCTTCTTGTTCTGCTTTAGTTCGTGATTGCTTATCTTCGATAAGAGAACTTTGAAATGCTTGTTCAAGCTCGTTAGCTGTCATTTCATCTGAATCTGAAATACTATTAAGCTCATCGTATCGAATTGTTTGAAAACTATAGCGCAACATATATTGTTCTTGATTCGATTCACTTATAGATGTTTGTTGTAATGTAATATCTAAAAGTATGTCATTAGCATAGACTCTATAGCCAATTGATTTTGCAGGAACATGACTTATTACTTTTTTCCACTCATCAAAAGTGAAAATATAAGCAGGATCTATTACCTCTCCGTTTCCCATTACATATTTTAAGTTATCCTCCTTTGCAATTCGAGGAGAAAAACGATAAAAATAATTTTTCCATCCCGCCTGATTAATACGTTTCATCAAATTAACATAAGCAGCATACGCTTGCTCAGGGGAAACAAATTCTTCTTTAGTTAAACCTGAATTAATATCCAAAATTTGGATTCCATCTTCTGATTTTGAAGAAAGTTGACTACCTAAAACTGAAAACACGTTATCCAATATTAAACTGTTCGCTCCATTTTCAATTTTTATCTTAGCTAAATTCGGTGGTGAAAAATCTAATGAATGGAAGCTCATTCCTGCAGGCTGATGATCTACTTCTTCTTTACTATATTTTGAAAAATCCTGAACACCCTGTGCGCCAAAATGCAAAATATACTCTTGTGGTCTATTCATTTCTGAATTCTCATTTAAATTAGTGGTAGGCTGACAAGCGGATACAAATAAAGTAAAAATTAGAAAGAAAAATAATAATTTAAATTTTTCCATCATTACTATCACTCCCTACTTTAAACTCAGCTTTACTATTCCCCCAACCTGCGATGATCATTAGCTCTTTTTCTAAGAATTTACGACCTTTTTCATTCTGCATAAGACGATGATATTTTTCAGCCGCCTTTTGAATCCATTTCATGCGACTATCATAGTTCTCAACTTTTGTTCCTTCGATTGGCTCACTATACGCACTTTCAGGTAATTGAGATAATTCATTTGCAAGTCGCCCCTTATATTGCCCCTGCCTATTTTTCCTAACCATATCAGAATCATAGTCACTAGATAAAACCAATGTGCTTTCTGGTGTTCCTGTCGTACGTTGAATAATAGCTTGACCTTGTACTTTCCAATCTTTCCATACAACTTCCTGTAAAATATTTGACTGTTCTTGCACAGCAATAGTCAAAAGATGTAAAAAAAGATCTTTTGCAGAGGTTTTAAATTTTTTTTGTTCTGCAAGACTTTGTTTGAAAACTTGCTCAATAGCCGGTAATTTAGCAAATCCAATCATTATCTCATTTGTGCACTGTAAGTTGCTAATAACAGGGAGACAATTTGACCAAGGTAAATTCATAACCTCCTTTTTAATATGCCTATAATTAGAAACATTTCTCTGAACTTTACATTGATTAAATGAGAAGGATGAAGCACTCCATCCGTAATGCCATGGAGCTATATCCATAAATAGCCATAAGTTACCTTTAGCAAATGAATGTACTGGATCACGTACAAAACCTAAAGGTATCCACTTATATCCATTTCTTGTTAATCCATGTTTAAAAACAGCAGCTACTGTTTTAGATGCAAAAGCCCCTAGACCCATCCAATAGTAGCGCCCTTTTAACTGTTTATTTCCCGAAATCTCTTGCTCTAAATATATTTTTGCATATACAGAGGCTATACGACGTGCTCGGGCTTCATAGCCTGGTTCTAACTTATAAGTATTGGTCTTTTGATCCTGTAAGTTTGACAAACGCATAATGGCTTGCTGTTGATAAATCTCCCAAAAAGTAGAACAGTCACACTGTACTTCTTTACAACTATTCTCAGTCGTATTGGTATTGCTTTGCCACTCTAAACTTCCAGTCATTTTTACTCCTGATCTCCATTAATGTCAGGGTCAACTTGTAAATTGATCCAATTCAACTCCAGCTTAAGCTCTTTTTCTTGTGGTGAATGGATACGCTTAGTCCATCCTTTCTTATTGGTCTGTGCCATAAAAGTTTCATCACCAGAACTAACTTTATAATCCATTTCTTTAAAAGGCTCCCCCGAAGGAAGTGTTAATACAAACTGTTCATTAAATAACTCTAAGGCTGGTAACCCTTTAATATTTACACCTAATGCCTGACCTGTTTTAAACAAATGCTGCCCTGCCTTCACCTCAAACTTTCCACCTGTGGTCGGGAAAATACCTGAACCATCCAACTTGATCTGAGAACCACCCGCGGTAATCACGATCTCTTTCGGACTGGTGATCTCAATGCGGTCTTCGGTCGAAATAATCTGAATCCCTTGCTTAGCAAGCAAATCCATTCCATCTGACTGTGCCTGAACTTCAAACTTGCCTTTAGCAGCGACCTGCTTAATCCCACTCTGCGCGGCAAACAAGCTGATTCTGTTTTGTGCATGTGTAATCAGGTTTTTCTGCGTACTTAGATTGATACTGTCGCCCGCAAAATGGTTGATTTGCCCATCTGCTGATAAATGAATATCTTCATTCGTACTCAGACCAATACCTGCTGGCGAGTTCAACAACAATAATGATTTTTTAAATTGGGCGATTTTTTCTTGAATCTGCTTAGCAAAGTCTTTTAGCTGTTCAATTGACTCAATCTCATCCGTTTGTTGGTTCTTCGCAACTTCACTTAAGGCTTTGGCATTGCTTTGGTTGCCGTCAAACTGTTGTTTGGCTGGTTGGGCATCAAGATGGTCACCTTCAGCTTGTTCTTGGCTATGAGTGGTGATGAGTAAGCCTTCACCTGCTCGTACAGCACCCCATTGATCGGTGCGCAATTCAAAACCTTCTCCGCGGTCTTCACTCTCTGCTTGGTCTTTAGGATGGCTGAGTTTACCGAGATTGAGTTGACTGGCAGCATGGCTGCTTTGCAATTGCGCACTGATCTGTCCAGTGGTGTCATCAAAGCGTAGTTGGTTAAAGCCTTCGCCCTGATATTCTTTGGACTTGATCCCTGCTAGTTTCTTGGTGTCAGGTAATTTGCCAGCATTGTCGAATTTGGTCGGGTTGCGTTGTGCTTCATGAATGCGTCCCACCACAAACGGTCGGTCAATGTTGCCATCAAAGAAGTCGATTACCACGATTTCATCAATGCGGGGGAGAAAGCGTGCGCCATAGCCTTCTCCTGCCCAAGGCGTCAGAACATCGA